>PJUE01000082.1_pt1 | contig 136837 bp, 118 predicted proteins | sample 1512171 | NCBI WGS metagenome assembly PJUE01 (sample SAMN08177674, study PRJNA422409) | Feces metagenome, whole genome shotgun sequencing project. | isolation source: Chicken feces (3) enriched on wood chips: alkali lignin treatment | host: Gallus gallus | place: USA: Madison | collected 2015-01-15
GAGATTATTTGTTTCAAACACACGATATCTTGAAGCATTATTTTTAAACTCTACAACGTCAAGATCTACGAAAAATTCTAAATGAGAAAGTCTTTCTTCTAAGAAGTCAATATGATTATTTAGGTTCCCATAATTTTCCCGTGGGTCCAGAATCCTCATATATAACGTATTCTCCAAGTAGGTATTTTGAACCCGTGTTATTATGAAGTTCAAAGTTTGTTTTGCGAGCTTCTTTTCATTTAATTCTATATGTGCGAATTGATTCATATTCATAAGTTCATATTTGGTAGTCGGTAATAGCTGTCTATATTAAAATATTGGGGCATTGAATTCAATACCCCAAATACTCTAGTCCTCAAACGAATCTTCTATAAACTTTATGTACTCTTTTGTCGTATGGTAAAGCATATCATAGTAGAAGTAGGCATGTCTTTTTAGCTCATCACCAAATTCTTCAGAATTATACAACCTAACTGTTCCATCATCAAAAAACTCTTTTCTTGTTCCATCATCAATAACAGTTTCCTTTTCACTTACATCATACATTGTTTTTGATCCAAAGAATGCCGCAAAGCTCATACTTGGAGGATTAAAATGAGGATGAACAAACTTTTGAAAAACTACAATTTTATTTATGCTCTTTTTATTAGCTTTTTCAAAAATAATAAGTTTATAATCAGGTTGTTCCCACCATCCTTTCTTAAAATTATTTTTACAAAACTGATAATCGGTCTCGATACCCAAGAAATATTTGCCTTTAAAAGGCTTATACTTGATGATAGTTTTTCCAGATACAATTCTCTCGGAGAATTCCGAAAATTTTAAATCGAGCAATTTTTGATAGTATTCAATCCATCCTTTGACATTAAAAAATGGACTGTTTAATATAATGTTGTATAATTTTTTTTGAGGAATAATTTTTTCTTCAAAACTTTTAAAATGACTTATGCTTTGATATTTCACTTCTTCATTCTCGCTAGCCCAAAATATCTCTTTTGAAAAATTTTCTTTTTCAACTTTTTTATCTCGATAAATCATTGCTTGTTCATGTGTATCATCATTAAATCTGGAGATACCATTTTCAAAGACAACTTCGTTTAAATCAACTATAAAATGCAACATCGACAGACGCTCCCTTATAAAAGCTTCGTTATCTTTTAAATCTTTATATTTTTTAGTCGGATCTAGTAAACTTATAAATAAAGAGCTCTCTAAGTAAGTGTTTTCAATAGAAAAAACATATCGCAACGTTTGTTCGGCTAATTTAGTTTCATCTAGTTCAATGTGAGCAAATTTGTTCATATTTGTATTATTTTTAATTAGGTATTGCAAATAATAATGCTCTTAAAACAAGCATCATTACTGCGGTTCCTGTTCCAATTTGATTTACTGTTTTGGGGGTTACCTGAGGAACTTTCTTCGTTTCCCTTACCACATTTCTTTCAGGAGAGTCACAATTCATACAAGTGTAGTAAATCATACCATCAGTGCCTATTGGTACATTATAACTGAACTGATAACCAGATCTTGAGTCGGTTAACACTCTTCCATTTATAGGCGGAATTGGAGCACCATTTGACGACCCTACATAAAACTTATCATTTTTAAGCATTGTTAAGGCATCCGCATATATTTGAGCTTGGTTTTTTCCTGCCATTGTTAATGAACTATTAATAAACTGACTGATTGGTTTTAGCTCCCACACCGCATTCACTCCTTTATTCTTGTAATATAAATCTGGACGCAAGGATAAATCCCATTTCCATATAGATTGTTTTTCTTCAGGAAACCATTCCCCAGCAAATTCAGCACTTCTAAAATAGTTAGCCATTGTTCTATGGGCATATACTCCTAGTGCCATTGGGTTTGGCCCCATGTTAGCCCGCATCCAAGGACTCAGATTGTCATCTCCATCCTTTACAATGCCACTTCCTCCACCTTCCCCAAAGACAGAGCCTAAAGAAAAAGTAAAAGAGCTTCTGAAATTAAAGGCCAGGCCGCTGTAGCCCATCACTTTTCCCTGATTGCTTGTGAAAGTACCGTCTGTATTTGTCCAGGTGGTACCGCTCGGTGAAGCTAAAATCTCAGCAATAAAGGCTTGTGTGAGTCTTCCGTCAGGGTCAATATGATAAATCGGGTTATTGTTTCCATAGTTGTATGGAGTAAGCCTCCTCATACTTTCTGCCATAGGATCTGGGACGCCCCATCTTCCGATGTCAGCCATATACATTCTGGCCCCATAGTCGCTCCAGCCGGTTTCTGACTGGTATTCATTTCCATTGAATTGATACTGGTAAGCAGGGTTTCCGGGCAGGTTATTGTAGTTCTGGTGCTTCAGCCCAAACGGATAATAGTTGTTTTCTTCAATGATCGCAGCTCCCGAACCATTGTTCATGTAGCTTAAACGTACATTTCCCAAATGATCTTTGTAGGTGTAAATATACTTATTATTTTCAAAATTGTAATACCCTTCAGCGGTCTGAACGAACCTTAATGTAAGCGGGCCTGTCGGATTATCAACATCCATATGGTCTTCATACTGAAAGCCATCCAGGTATTCAGTGATTATGTTGGTTTCAAGGTTAGCCTTTCCTGAGCCATACACATAAGTTTTCCTGAGCTTTGTGCCATTTGCGTCATACAGATATTTTGTCTTCACATTATAGTCTGCCCCCGTTGATGTTGGTCTAGGGTTATATGTATAATCAAATTTTACATTATCCGCAAGATCCAGGAAATTATATTTGATCTCCAAAATGCCCTTATCCTTCTGATCTTTCATGTTGCCATTGCTATCGTAGGATATAATATTTCCGGATGTATCCGGATAGCCTTCGTAATTAGCCTGCGCATCCGTTACAGAGGTAAGCCTGTTACCATTGTATTTATAAATGAGTGCGTCTATCTGTTGCGGCATGCCGAAATAAGATTTAGACATTCTCAGAAGGTTAGTAATATTTCCATTAACATCGTAGCTTATTTCTTCATTAAAAAAGCCATTGTCAGGAACAGAAGCATTAGGCTCAGAATATAATCCTTTCGTCAGCCTGCTTAAAGTATCATATTGGTAAGAATATCTCCTTAGCACACCGTCATTGGCTGTTTTCCAGTCTATCTCTGCAATATTGCCGTTATAGCGGGCAGATCCATTGGCTGCATTTACGGGGTTATTATATTTTATCTCATATCCAAACAGCTTACCATTACCAAGATTAGCCGGATCATTGATCATGGTGATCCATCCCCGGATATTGTAAGCGTAATCAATGTTTTGCAAAGGATTGGAAGCTACTGTTCCTCCTACTTTTTTATTGGTAAGCTGGGAAATCTCATTGTAAGTGTTCTGGGTTAAAATTTCTTCCGCATTGTTGTCTACCTTATGTTTGTGAACCAACAGCCTGTTTTGGCTATCATAAGTAAATGTTTCGGTGATCACCTTTTCAGTATCGGTAGCTAATCTTTTATGCCTGGTGATGATTTGTTTGGTTATTCCCGCAAAATCAAGCAAGGATTCTGTTTGGGTATATCCACCTAAATGATTCACAGAATAGGCTCCTATTACCCGTCCCTTACTGTCATAATATATATAATTAGCTGTCCAGTTATCATCTTCGATATTTTTCACCAGCTTCATCACCGGGAGACCTTTGGTGCTGATGGCATTGGCTGTGGCATTATCCGTAATGACCGGAGTTCCCAGGATATCTGCCGGAAATGTTGGATTGAAGCTATAGGAAGCATAAGTATCATAATAATTAATGCTTAAAAGGGAAGTAATGGAATTGGGATAGCTCGTGGAAGCATTATTGTCATAATAGACCCCGCGTCCGTTAACCGTAAACCCTACGGAGGAAGTCCTTGTTACATTATTGCTTCCTTTGGCATCCACCAGGGCCTGTTCCGCAGCTCTTCCTGCAGGGCTATAGCTCTGGGAGCTGGTATAGATGCCGGTATAGGCAACTCTTCCAAACTGATCATACTTGGTAAAGATCCATTGTTTGGAAGCTCCAAGATTGGCATCCTGGGTCATCACCAGGCGGTCCTGTTTGTCATATACCATATATTCCCAGCCTTTACCAGGAAGCTTCTTCTCAACCAACCGGTTCAAATAGTCATATCTATACTGGTAGCAAAGGTTGTCCAAGGTTGTAAGGTCCACCAGACCTGATTGAGCAGCCAATGGCGGAATTGTATACACCAGCTGATCATATTTATTGTAGATGTAATAGGTATCTACATCTTTGGAATCCTCCTTCTTTCTTACCAAAATGGTTTGCCCATTTTTGTTTTTAAACTCAATGGTGACATTGCCGTCTTCGTCCGTCACAGTAGATTTGTACAGGGTATTGGCAGGGTAGGTGCCGGAGAGGCCCATGGTATTGATAGTCCTTCCTTCGGCCCAGCTTGTGGTCACCGTATATTTCTTTACTTCATTCAGCACATTGGAAGCATAAGAAAAATTGATGGGCTTTGTGTTCCATGCATTCCCCACCTGCTTCTGGCTCAAAGGCCTGCCCAGAGGCGAAGCTTCCGGAATATTCTCCGAATAGATTTTCTCAGCACCATAGGTAGCAGAAACATTGCCAAGAGGGTTGGTATAGATGGCCCCGTTAGATGATGCTGGTTGTGGTATGGGCAGGTAGCTCTTAAGGTTTCTTCCGTAAGAGTCATATTCTACCGGCACAACAACATCCTTACCTGATGGTGTGACCTTCACAGATATATTCTGTATCAGTCTTCCAAGGCCGTCATAATATTTTACATTCTCTGCTTTTTTTGTACAATCCTCTGTTAAACAATTCTTTTCATATATATAATTTTCTGTTGAACTCAGGCCTGTTTGCGCGAAGAGGAACCCGGACAGCAAAATATTCAGGATTAATAATAGTCTTTTCATTATTCTAGTTTTTGTAGTTGTATTTATACTCCTTCAGGGTAACACCATTCATATCCACTATTTTTTGCAGCCTGTTATTGGTATCATACTGATAAATCTCTCTGATACCGTTTGGAGGTGTCATTGTTGTAGTACCGATAAGAGGATCATAGGTATAAGTAGTAATCTGGAAATTCTGTAAAGAGGAGGTTTTCCTTAAATTGTCCAAAGCCACGAGTAATAAAGCTTCTTTAGTAGGATCTGCGGCATCTTCATTGGAGGCATTAACAATTGAAGCAGCCAAAGAGGATACCTGGGCATATGTTGCTCCCTCTATTCTGGCAATAGGCTTGGTTTTATTATATCCCCAAATAATGGCTGTGGGCATTCCCGTAGAGGAGGTGATCTGCACCGCATTCCCCTTGTCATCATATTGATCGATCGTTACCGTACTGGCAGCTTGGTTGCTGATACCACTTCTCACTAAAGATGTTGGCCTCGTGGAACTTGCGTTGTCAAATTTCGTCTCGGTCCGTGAGGTCAGTTCACCATCCGTTTTTTCTTCTATAATGACAGGGGTGCTTTTTATATTCGCATTGGCAAGGTTAGAATACCCGGACTCCGGATAGGTGAAATACTCTTCTTTAGTAGTGTCATTAAGAAATTTCCGGGTAGAAGCTACCTCAAAATTGAATACATTGAAATTGGTCTCTGATTGTTCTTGTACACTTTGGCTGCTATCAAAATACGTGGTGGAGGTGGTTACTATTTTTTTTAGCCAGCCCAGTTTTGAATAATCATAAGAACCTTGCTCTATTTTAATATCAGCGAGATTATAAATTTCGGCACCTGGTACATCCTCAAAGGTATAGCTGGATTGTTCCGAGACCAGGAGCTTACCTTGTGCATCATAGATTTCCTTTTTATCCAAAAGGCCGCTGCTGATAATATTATAGTGAGCCCAATATTTTGCGCCGGAACCTTTCTCCGGTAAATCTACTTTCGGAAAATCGTCGGGTACTTTAAAATAGTATTTTGTATATCCATTGTTATCATCACTGCTTGTCACTTTAACATTTTTGTAAATGGAATATCCAGTCCCATTAATCTCACCATCCGGGTATATATATTTCCCAGAACTATAGCCGCTTCCGTCAAATTTGCTATAATCATATTTCGTGATCTTCTGAGGTGTTGTGTCAGTTCTGGTATTGTAATATTTAATTTCATTGATCCTACCATCGTAAACATATTCAACCACTCCACCGGTAGGATTGATTACCCTTTTTAGCGGCCGGTACTCACCGTAAGGGCCATACTCAAATTCTGTAGTTTCAGATACCTCATTATTTTTATTCAGCTTTTTTACTTTTGACAGATATCTCAACCCATATATCGTAGTGTTAGTAAAAAAATATTCAAAAGCATATTGGGAAATAATATGGCCATAGCTATCCTTTAAGACGATATCCTGCAGCTGATATTGATCATTCATGGTATTTTCCTTCGTCGGATTATACAGATAATTAAATTCAACTGTTCCAAAACCAGGCGAAGTAATCGTTTTGATTTTGCAACTTTGGTACATGATAATAACACCATTACTCTTATATCTGTTATCTTTCTGATAAGTGAAGCTGGCAAGCTGCACTCCGTTGGGATCTCGAATTTCCGTCAAAAAGAAGGCTGACCGGAATCTCTTTCCACCTGGACTATAATAAAGCTGATCCAAGTTGCTGATGGAGTAGTCATTAAAGATATATTTGATTCCTTTTGCATCGGTAATTGTAAACGAGTTTACAATGAGAGTGGCAGTATTGTTTGGATCTGCGACATATTCAATTTTGGCTTTGTTAGCCGATAGGTTTACCAGCCTGAAAGTGTTTGCGTCTGTATCCCTCACAAATCTGAATTTTCCTGATAAGCCTGGTAAACTATAATAGTAAAGATCATCAAACGCATTCTTAAAATATGTCGGACTAATGGCATTATCATTGATCTCATCGAGCTCTTCATTAATGCTGCGGCTTATAACGCCACCAGCAAATTTTGTCCACGCCTGTCCGATTTCACTGGCAGGTTCTTTATCGGAATTATTCAAATAGTTATATGATATTCCGACATTAAGGCTAACATCGCCACTATAAGTGGGCAAGCTCATTAAAGGAATAGAAATATCCGGAGTACCCGTTGCGATACTTACGGGGGTATTCGCATAAGTATTCAAAGAAGATACTGAAGGTACAGGGCTCGGAAATTCTCCAAAGTTAATGTCCGCGGCCTGGGCTTTTAGAACCGGGAAAAGCATCCAGGCCATAAAGCTCGTTAATATTGCTAGTTTGTTCATTTGTTATTGTTTAATCAATTTCGTATTGACAGTTTTATTGTTATCCGTTTTTATCGTCACCACATATGCTCCCTGACTCAGGGGCTGGGTATTGATCTTTGTGACCTTATTTCTGGTTTTAAGGCTCTGTAACTGTCTTCCTGACATATCGTACAAGAGAATCTCTGCCTCCTTGAAATCATAGCCAATCTCCACATAAGTATAATCCGATACAGGATTCGGATACACCCTGATCCCCTGCTTTTCGATCAGCTGATCTACCTGCTTATCCCCAAGCTTTACAATCTTCCAGTTCTCCTTACCTAATTCCTCACCACTGGTTCCTGCTAAAATGATAGAGCCATCTCTGCCCAGTTTAATATCTGATAACCTTTCTTCTTTCTTTTTGGATTCTCCCTTTACATGCTTTCTCCACTGCTCATTTCCATTCTGGTCCAGATACAGCATCCAGAAGGTCTCATCATCACGCTCTATCCTTCCCTCTGCCTGAGTATAGCCGCCCAGTAAGATCCCTGTAGTAAGATCTTTATTGCTTTCCTCCTCCTGCTTATTGATCACACTCATCCCCATCAGGATATCCCTGTTCTTAAAGCTGTAGGATTTCTGCCAAAGCTCATTTCCTTTTTCATCCAGGGATATCAGCCATAAGTCGGTTCCTTCTTCAATGCCCACCGATTTATTCCCTGATCTTTCTGATCTGGATTCCCCTCCGATGATAAAACCTGTAGAGGTAAGGGCCATTGTTCTCAGATGATCATCTTCCTTTCCACCATAGTTCTTTTCCCATTCCACCTTTCCATCTCTGCTGAGCTTTATGATCCAGTAATCCCCCTCACCGTAATTCTCGGTCTTCTTTGAACCTCCCTCACCGCTCCTGGAATAAATCCCCAGCAGGGCTCCTCCATCCTTGGTGGGGATCATCCTTTCCACCTCATCCAAACCCTTTCCGCCCAGAATAACCTGTGAGAGCTCCTTTCCATCCTTATCCAGCTTTATGATCCATACATCCTTTGAACCATACCCCTTGGAAGTGTTCTGAACATTTCCGGCCACAAAAAATCCCAGCTCCGTGGTCTGGATCACGGCCTTTGCTTCCTCATCGGAGGCTGTTCCCAGGGTTTTCTGCCACAGTTCATCTCCCAGCTCATTGAGCCTGATCAGCCATATATCCGATCCGCCTTTGGACTCGTCTTTCTTATCCAGTCCCTTTCCTGAAAAGGAGGTTCCTGCCAGCAGGAATCCTCCTTCCTGGGTGGCTACCGCCGCCGAGAGAAAGTCATGGTTCTGTCCTGAGAAATACCTTTCCCAGGCTTCATTTCCTTGCTGGTCAAGTTTGACCAGATGAAAATCATAACCGTAGTTTTGTCTGTTGTTTTGACGCTTGTCGTTTTGAATACTGCTTCCAGTAATTAAATACTGTTGATCAAGTGTAGTAGTTACCTGGCTAAGAAAATCCTGAGTGGAAGATTTAATATCCTTCTGCCAGACTACCTCTTGTGCAGGCACTAAAAACAAGGGGCTTGTTAGTAATGCCAAATAGGTAATTTTCATAAAATAGATGTTTTTTTAGTGGTTAAACTTATTTAAATTCCCGAAATCCCACAATGGGAAAAACCCCATATTTGTTTCCCGTGTTTTTCCCATTGCCAAAATTGTAAATGGAAATCTAACGAGACAGCCATATCAGTAAGAGTATAGTCATCCCTTATTTTTTGATTTTTTGTCATAATAATTAGTTAGTTGATTTGAATCAGGCAAACTTATAAGCTATAAGCGACAGAAGATGTCGTATTATATTTTTTTTGAAACGTTAATATTTTGCGATATTAACTCGCCCAGTTAGTATTCAGTGTGAAAATATAGATTGTAGACTTATCAGGTTATAATTTTAGTTATAATTTTAATAACTTAAGTTATAAATTTTAATCAAATTGTATTTTTTTAGTATTTTAGCATGACAATAATAACAAGATGACTACACTTGGCACAAAGCTGAGCAGACTAAGAAGAAGTAAAGGGTATTCTCAACAGGAACTTGCTGATAAATTGGGCGTTTCACAACCTGCTTACCATAAATGGGAAACAGACCATTCAACTCCCGATCTTGAAACACTTTTAAAACTCAGCCGGGTTTTTGAAGTAGATCTTAGCTACTTAACAGAGGAGGGAAGTAACCTTATTGCCAACAATCAATTTGAAGGCAGCAATATCGTTGCCAACCATCAGCACGTTATCAATATGCATTCGCCTGAACTAATGGAAATTATTATTGATAACCAGAAAAAAATAATGGAAATTGCAGCAACACAAAACAAGCTTTTTGAATTGTTAATAAATAAGATTAAATAATTGACGACTTTTTATTTTTTGTAGAATTTTCATAATTCATTTTCAGTAAGTTTAATAAAAATTGTGGAGCAGGAGTTTGTTATTGTTGGATATTCACCTTATTTACGATACCGCGAAGTTCTTTCACTTCCTGTAGAACTTTGACCAGCATTGTCTTTACATCTTGATCCACGAAGTCAGTCACTTCTAATTCCTGGCTTGAAAAACTACCCGCATATTGCCAAACTTCCCACAGGTCAACAAATGGGATATCGTAACTATCATAAAATCGGTTTTTTGATCTAACGGTTATGGAATCGTCGTTGATACTTTCAACTTCTTTGAACGTGAATCCGGTACGGGTTACTAGTAAATGCGTTTTTCCGACTTTGATATCCGCAATACTCTCAACATATTGACCGATAATATATGTGCCATCCTTGTATGGAGGCATCGAATCACCTTCTGCGGGGAACGCACGATATTTTCCGTTGTGCAGAAAAGGAAGGGACATTGTTTGTAGACTTTCGATGTATTCCGGATCGGCATATCCCGTTAAGTACCCCATTGAAGCCTTGTAGGGTACGATCTCAATTTTATTTTCCCCAATAGCGTCAGTCTGTATGGGCAATAAAATTCTGTTATCGGGTAATTTCAGGATTTCCTGAAGCTGATATTTTCTCAGGTCAACCGTCAGCAACAGATCAGTACTGACATGATAGTACCGCGAGATTGCCAAAAGGATATCCAGCGGCGGTGTCGCTTTTCCTGTTTCATACTTAGCGTAAGAATCCCTGGTTATGAAAAGAGCCTCAGCAATCTTTCCTTGTGTGAGGTCAGGTATCTGCATGCGTAAATACCTGATGTTATCCGCTAAAATAGAGAGTGTTGACATTTTGTGAAAATTATTCACAGCAAATCTACTGATAATTGTGAAAAATGTTCTCAATTTTGCTAAATAATTTAGTAACAAAATGGAGCGCGCTATAGTACACATGGATTTAGACACCTTTTTTGTGAGTTGTGAAAGACTGGTAAACTCACAGCTTAAAGGTATTCCGTTGATTATCGGAGGTGGTGATCGGGGTGTGGTTTCTTCATGTTCTTATGAGGCACGAACATTCGGTGTGCGGTCAGCCATGCCGATGCGGATGGCGTTGCGACTCTGTCCGCAGGCTAAAGTGGTTAAAGGGGACATGGAGCTCTATTCCAAGATGTCCCATACCGTGACAGAAATTATTGAAGAAAGTGCACCTTTGATGGAAAAGTCGTCCATAGACGAATTTTATCTTGACCTCACAGGCATGGATAAGTTCTTTGGGGCTTACAAGTGGACCAACGAACTAGGTAGAAAGATAGAAAAGGAGACGGGACTGCCAATCAGTTATGCCTTATCCATCAATAAAACAGTTAGCAAGATAGGTACAGGAGAATCCAAACCACACGGACACCGGGAAATTCCTTCGATGGCTGTGCATTCTTTTCTCAATCCACTACCGATCAAAAAGATGCCAATGGTAGGCAATGCCACCTTTCAGCTGTTATCCAGGGTTGGGATCAGAACGATAGGCACTTTATCCGAAATGCCAGTAGAGGTTCTACAGCAGATGATCGGAAAAAATGGAACGGACCTTTGGAAAAAGGCAAACGGTATTGATGATACCCCGGTAATTCCATATTCGGAAAGAAAGTCGATTTCAAAAGAGCGAACATTTAGCAGCGATACGATGAATATCAATGAAGTGAAGGGGATCATTGCAGGAATGGCCGAACAGCTGGCCCATCAGCTCAGACAAGAGAAATGGCTAACCTCGACGGTCGTCATAAAGATCCGCTATTCCAATTTTGATACAGAAACTAAACAGTGCAGGGTAACCTACACTTCTGCAGATCACACCTTGGCAAGAGTTGCATTGGAGCTTTTTGATAAAGTGTATACGAGAAGGATGCGTTTGAGACTGGTGGGGCTACGTTTTACGGATCTGGTACATGGAAGCTATCAGATGAACCTTTTTGAAGATACCTCAGAATTAATTAATCTTTACCAGGCCATGGATCATATTAAAAACCGCTTTGGGAAGGATGCGGTTGGCAGGGCAGTAGGTTTTAATTTTTTACGTTAAATGCACAGCTATGTACCTGAACTGTCACTCTTTCCACAGCTTACGTTATGGGACACTTTCCATAGACGATCTTGTCGCCCAGGCATCTGCTCTGGGGATCAAAGAGCTTGTGCTTACCGATATCAACACCGTAACAGGAGTCTATGAATTCAAGAAAAAATGTGAGGAGCATGGAATTAAACCCATCGTAGGCATTGAGGTCAGAAAAGAAAACAAGTTACTGTATGTCTGTATTGCAAAGGAGTTTGAAGGGCTGGGCGAAATCAACAAACTGTTGACAGCCTATAACTGTCATGGCGTTGATCTTCCCTTACAGCCTCAAACCAAACATAATTTCATTGTGTATCCCTTGAGTAATATTCCTAAAGCTCTTGGAGAAAATGAATTTGTAGGTATATGCGAGGAAGAACTGAATCTGCTTATTCGTCCCGAATTAAAAAAGCTGATTCCAAAAATGGTGATATTTCATCCAGTGACATTTACTACCAAAAAGGAATATAATCTGCACAGGATTTTACGGGCAATAGATAACAACGTGCTGTTATCAAAATTAGCGGAAAATGAAGTGTGCCGGAAGTCAGAGTATTTTCGGTCCCCAAAGGATTTAATGGATGCTTTCAAGAATTTTCCGCAAATTATTGAAAATACGGAAAAGATCTTGGCGCAATGTAGTTTTGAGTTTTCATTCGATGTGCCCCGAAATAGAAAGTATTATACAGGCAGCAAAGCAGATGATCTAAAACTGCTGACCAGATTGGCCTTAGCAGGACTGGGAAAAAGGTATGGGAGAAGACATGAGCAGGCGACAAAAAGAGTGGAAAAAGAATTAAAGGTAATTGATGAACTGAATTTTAGTGGATACTTTTTGATTACGTGGGATATCATCAGGTATAGCAATAGCATGGGATTCATGCACGTAGGGCGTGGGAGCGGGGCAAATAGTATAGTTGCCTATTGCCTTGGTATAACCGATATATGTCCCTTAGAACTCGATCTTTATTTCGAACGGTTTTTAAATGAAAACCGTAAGAGCCCGCCTGACTTTGATATTGACTGGTCCTGGCAAGAGCGTGATATCATCCTTGATTATATTTTCAACCGTTACGGAAAAGAGTACGTAGCCTTTTGTGGAACGAACGTAGAGTTTAAGTACCGTTCCATCATCCGGGAGGTAGGTAAAGCATTTGGACTTCCGAAAGAAGAACTGGACGTACTCAGCAAAAATCCTGAAAGAGTATTTCGGGACGAGATCGTGCAGCAGGTACAGAAATATGGGAAGCTTCTCGAAAAATTTCCGAACCAGCGGAGCATGCACTCCTGTGGTATTATAATATCAGAAGAACCGTTGACCAATTTCACAGCTTTGGAGATGCCACCCAAAGGTTTTCCCATTGTACAATGGGATATGCACGTTGCGGAGGACATCGGCTTTGAGAAATTCGATATCCTTTCCCAGCGAGGCCTGGGAACGATCAATCATACTGTTAAGCTTATCGAAGAGAAAAGAGGAATTAAAGTAAATATTAAGGATACGACACTGTCCAAGGATGAGCAAAAATGTAATGAGTATTTGAGCCAAGGCAGGACAATTGGCTGCTTCTATATCGAATCACCCGCTATGCGCGGTCTTCTCCGAAGGCTGAAATGTGATAATTACAAAGTTCTGGTTGCTGCCTCATCCATCATCCGTCCAGGGGTAGCACAATCCGGGATGATGCGGGAATACATTTTCAGACATAACAATCCAGATCAGTTTGAATATTTTCATCCCGTTTTCGAGCAGCAGTTAGGAGAAACCTATGGCATTATGGTTTATCAGGAGGACGTGATCAAGATCGCTCTTCATTACGGTGGGCTATCAGCTGCCGATGGGGACATCCTAAGAAGGGCAATGAGCGGAAAAGGTAGGTCACTTTCGGCACTCCAAAAAGTGAAGGATCATTTTTTTGCATCTTGCAGGGAAAAAGGACACCCCGAAGAGCTGAGCAGGGAAATTTACAGACAGATAGAATCTTTTGCAGGATATTCTTTTTGTAAAGCCCACTCAGCTTCTTATGCAGTGGAGAGTTATCAAAGCTTATACCTGAAGGTATACTATCCCTTAGAGTTTATGGTCTGTGCCATCAACAATATGGGTGGATTCTATAGGACTGAGGTGTACGTGCATGAGGCCAAAATGTCGGGCGGGAAGATTTTGAATCCATGTGTAAACAAAAGTGAATATGAAACGACACTTTATGGCGATGAGATTTACCTGGGTCTGATGCTTTTGGAAAAAGTGGAATCAAAGATTGCCCAGATGATTCCGGAGGAAAGGAGGAAAAATGGGGATTATAGATCTATGGAAGATTTTATCAAGCGTATTCCTATCGGTATTGAGACCCTACAAACACTGATTTTTATTGGTGCTTTCCGCTTTAGTGGCGTACCGAAGAACGAATTGCTGTTAAAGGCGAGAATCCTTCTTGGCGATTTTAAACCGGAGCGAAGATTCGAGGCACTATTCGATGAACCAGTAAAAGAGTTTAAGTTTCCGGAGCTGAAACGGAATGTATTTGAAGATGCTTTTGATGAAATCGAGATACTTAGTTTTCCTGTGTCCTGCACGCCCTTTGACCTTTTGCAAACAAAGTATCGGGGAACAGTTATGGCAAAAGATCTGGTGAATCATCATAAAAAGGAAGTAAAAATGCTGGCGTATCTAATTTCCAGGAAGCATGTTCCCACGAAAAGGGGAACTATGTATTTCGGAACCTGGATCGATGTGGAAGGGAACTACTTTGATACCGCCCATTTCCCCGACTGTTTGGAAAAGTACCCATTTCAGGGTGGTGGCTGTTATTTGCTATTAGGTATTGTGGAGGTTGATTTTCATTTCCCAACCATTACGATCACTAAGATGGCAAAGATGCCTTTTATCTCTGATCCGAGATATTCCCATGATGAAGAAAAGAAATATGAAGCCCAGCAACGGATTAAAGAAGATGTCAGTATGACTTTTAGGCTACCTTATCCACAGGAACATGAAATAGGGCTTCCTCGGAAAAAACTTTAGGTGAATATTTTTTTTTACGCCTAGAGCTTTTACATAAAATAATAATCAGTTGAACTTTTTAAATATATTTGTTTCTAAGGAAAATTGATGATTCATTCCATATATTAATAACCTGAAAACGATATTCCATGTCCATACATAAACTCTATTTATTTGCAAAAGATACTGATGCGCCAGCCACAGAACAGGGATTCCAGTACCAAAAATTAAAGACATTAAAAACATGGCTGGAAAACCGGATCAACCAAGTTGATGAAACTATTTATTGTGACTACGAAGAAGATATTTTCCAACGGGATATTGAAAAGCGTAAATCTAAATTCAGGCAGGTCAAACTGTATTCTTCTAATTTTTCTTTTTCAAAGGAAGAAGTCACCAAAAGTCTGGCCCATTTTTTCATGCTCTTTGTTAAGGAGGATTATAGTGCTGATGAAGTGAGTTTTGTCTTTGAAACAAATTCAAATGTTGCCAAAACCTATGGTGAAAATGATGCCGATCTTCTGCGTGAATGGGCAGCAAATTATGAGACACTGAGTGAAGAATTACAGCAGAGATGCCGCGAGCGAGTCAAAACAATCATTGACCAATACGTAAAAAAAACGATTTCCTCGGCCACTTCGAAAAAGCGCATTGACGAACTCAAGGAGGCTAAAGAAATCTATGATCAGCTAACTGAAGAAACTTGGAATAAGTTCATTTCCTCAATTGAGTGGCAATTTGATGCTATCCCCCAAGAAGAGGCCATTCCTCTTTTACTGTTAGAAATCGAAGCCTTAGTCCTTCAGCTCCCCCTTCCGGTAGATTCGAAAAAAGTGTCAACTTATATTTCTGTTCTCCACTATGAAATTACGCAACGCACAGGAAAAGCCGATCTTGAACAAAGCGCACTTACTAATCAATTATTGGACTTTCTGATCCTAAATGAAGGTTCAGAAGCACATAGATGGTATGCCGATGTTTATCAAAAATGGTCACCAGTAGAGAACATTACAAAATTTAATGTAGGCTCTTTCTACGAGGTGATCAGTGCCGCAAGGCACTGCAGGTGGGAACTTTCCAACAGTGAACATGAAAGATTATGGCTTACACTGCTTAAAAAATATATCGATCTGGATCGGACGATCATTGTCTACAGGAGAAAGGCAATCTATGAATATGTATTTCTTACCTTATCTCCTAATCCTAAAAATTTTCAGCATAAAAGAGAAATTACTGACCAGCAGGAACTGATCCGATATTACTTTAACCACATGGAGCATAAGAATACTTTCGGCGATATCGAGGAAGATATTGTTCTGCTGGAAATTATTCAGGCACAACAGTATTTTCGTGACAAGTTTCTGGAGGATGCGGAAATCGAACGATGGTCTGCAGAAGTAGAACAGGAAATTAATGTGAAATTAGGCAATCCGTCGTCAGTGGATGAACTCTGCAGAGCATATGAGCTCCAAGGACATTTCGTATTCCATGGGAATCCACGGATCCCAATCATCGACCGCACAAACGCCTCAATTGCTATCTATAAGAAAATAATAGAGCTTTTGCCGGATACTAAAACCTACAGTATTTCCACATTGTATGATCAATTGACGCAGATCTTGGAAAATTTGATTGGCATCGGAGGCCATCCCGCGGTGGTCAAGCTTATTGAAGGTTTCTGTGATGAAATAGAGGAACAGGCAGGTAAAACCGAACGTAATCATCATTCGGCGCAGAACCTAGTAAAACGTGGAAAAGCTTATTTAAGAAATCCATCTGTTGAAAACAACCTAAATGCATTAGAATGTTTTCATAGGGCAAAAAAATTATACTCTCTTGATGACACAAAGGAAGCCTTTATTCTCAGTTTACTAGGCGTTGCTCAGGTATATTCCACGTTAAGATTGCACTTTGCGACTAAATATTATGGACTGTGTAGTCTTTATGCATGTTTTCACCTGGGAGATTATAAATCGCTGAAAAGAATAAGCGACAGTTACGCTATCATATTTCATGCGGATTTTGCCCAAGGAGCCTGGATCAGCGCACTGTATAGTTTTAAAAATTACCTGCATGCTCGACAGGAATTTAAGACAGAAGAAGTAGATCTGGAAAAAGACGAAATGTTAAGCAAAACCCTTCTCGATGTCTCAATGCTCTTGGTAAGCAGCACTAAACTCCGCGAAGATCTGAAGGCTTTTATGAACTATCAGAAAAGTACCTTTGGAAGCCCTTTTTCCGAAATGGTTGAAGAAATGGGCAATGGGATTATAGAGAGGCTCGGGACACAAGATGTGTTAAATAGTTTGTTGGAAAGAAGATTGGTAGATATTCCCTTAAATGATCTAGGGCCAGTCCGTGAAATCCGGTTTCAATTTTCTGGTATACAGTGGGAAATTTCTTTTCCCAATGATGCAGTTTCTAACGGAGTTGCGGAGGAATATTGTGCATTGCTCCAGATTACATTAGCAGAAATTGCCGCTTTAGCAGTCAATCCTCACTTTAATTCGCAAACGGTCAGGGTGAATATTCATGTTATAGAAAATTATGACCAACCTTCGGTATGCCTGCAGGATGATAAAAAGTCTGTCTGGGATATTTATATTCCATCCACCATCACGTACACTCGAGAAGAAATCCCATCTCATTATAGCTTCGTTGGATCATGTATACAGACAATACTCAAGAATTTAAGTCAGCTTCCAGGAGAAGAATTTGATGCAATATTTGAGGATCTTTTTAAAACAAAAAGATTGAGTGAAAAAAGACTTGCCGTCAGCAGTTATCAGACCGTATACTTTCATCTGCTGAGCCCCAAAGAATTTGATGATGCCCGTAGAGCGGACTTCCGTTCCAACCGAACTTAGTTTGTAGAGCTTTCGGGGGATGAGCGTAGGCTAAAGCTGCTCACATAGATAATATGAACCGTCGAAATTGTAATATTTAAAAGTATCCCTTATCAAACTAATGATGAGTATCAATAAAGGTTTCTAAAAAATCAAAATTTCTGCCATCTATTAGATGGCAGAAAGGGAACTCTGTTTTGCTTTATTTTTTCCCAGTCCCTATACTCAAAGTGGATGCTAACAGTTAAATAATAGCGCCAGCGCCAAAAGCACAGTGGGTTAATTCTATAAAGTCTAAAAATTTCCATATTGGTCATTTCCGGTCTTGTATCTTCGATAAAGCCATAGGTTGTCCACTTGTTCATCCAAGGCTGATAGATATCTATATATTCTGTGTAAGTAAAAGCAGCGTTTGCATTTGAATATCGAAATCGGTCACCATCAATGGCCTTCAATATTTCCGTACCGATAATTGGTGTATTGGGTATAACCAAAACAAAGAGTACAATTCCTATAAAAAATTTTCTTTTCATATCCTTTATTGACAATTAGTGCTTGCTGGCGGGTTCACCCGACCTAATGCAATATTTGGATTACCTGCCTGTTTTAAATTTGCTAAATATGTATAAACGCCATCCGGTGTCAAAAATCCATTATTATTTAATTGTCCGTTGCTAGGCAAGAGTAAGTTAAATACATCGGTAGCATAATGTGTGCAATTATTTTCATTTAGATCATAGGGAACTTTCGACAATGCAATAGATTGGCTTATAATCGTATTAAATTGTGCCTTGGTGACAGACAAACTATATCTTGCATCACTTTTTCGGTTTGGATCGTTCGATTCTTCACCCATAGCGCTGGGAGTAGGTTGCATTGTAGCAGATGCTAGGCCAGATTGCGGATAGAAGCCATAAGAGAGCCTTTGTAACTGACTTCCGTTTGATTTTTCAATAGTGAGAAACGCATGGCCAGGTTTATCAGAATTTAGATCTACGCGATGTGCATTCAAAGTGACTTTATATTTTGTATTTGCATTATCCACAACATTGTTGAAACAATTTAGCCGCTCTTCAAGGTTGATAGTTGAAACGGGAGCAACAGCCGAGAAAGATGTACCTGAACTGCTACCACCACCGCCACCACCACCGCCGCCGCCGGTTGCTGTACCGCTGCATGTGGTGTATAAATACATCCAATATTCTGTACCGTCATCGTAGTACTCTACCAAATACCATTCACTGCAAACAATAGGTACATTTTTAGTTGTAGCAGGCAGGTCAGTGTCAGCGTTTACCTTGTTCTCGTTATTCTTGATTTTCAATTGCAGATTTACAGGTTTGAGTCCGCCTGAATCAAGTAATTGGCTGTACAACAGATTGTCACTTAGATCGTATACCATAAAATATATTTTTCCGGGATGCTGCCAACGATATCCTTGACTTTTTACGAAATTCGAAATAGCTTCTTCCGAAAACTCAGCCACCGTACGTGTATCTGAGAAAAGGTTTACTTTCTCAGCTTTCACTACTTTATTTTCTTTAATACTAAAGACAATGTTTTGTTGTAATGAAATATCGGGACCAAGATTTGTGCCGTCCTCTAAAGGGACTACAACAGTTGTGTTATCATGATTCTCCTTGATAATGTTTGATTTTGTCCAATCTAATGGCTCACCCTTATCTTCATACCATTTTTGAGCTATTGCAATTTCGTTCATTTGTGGATACATTTCTATATCCCTCTCACAAGACTGTAGCAGCAAAATTGCAAATAAAGCGTAGATTAATTGTCTGTAAATTGATGTTTTCATTTTGTTAGTTTATAGGTTAGTGTTTATTATATGGTGCTCCATGTTTTGTACTTAAACTTTCTGAAATCAATTGATATTGTACTGCTAATTTAATCGTCTGAGAACCAAATATTTTTGACAAAAGGCAAAAAATCACTATGCAAAATTTATATAGGACATGAGGGCCCTAGCCGCATTCTGTATTTAACCAACTTGTATTAAGTCAACTTTATTGAAAAGGTACAGCACTTGATCGGGGATCTGAATTAAAGAAATTGCGTTTAATATATGATTGTATTATGGAAAATTGTAACTTTATTCATAGCCATTAAAAACTAATAAATTATGAAAAATTCAATTTTTGTTCTATTGCTGTTGCTCAGCAGTCTTTACGGATCTGCACAATTTCCTTCAGAACTTGAAAAGATTGTAAACACGAAAGTAGAGCCCTACAACAATATTTGTTATCTAAATATCTATAGGGACCGAGCCTGGCCTAAAAAAGACGGCCCCAATGCGTCTACAGGTTTCTTTATTGCCCCTAATATCATATTGACAGCTGCACACAACATTCATTCCGTGAATGGTAGTAAGGTAACATCAATAGAGATTATACCAGGTAAAAATTATAAAGAATTTCCTTACAGATCGTTGGAAATAAAGGGGGAAAGAGAATGTGATGCATCTATTAAGACACATCCAAAATATTCCTTCTTCGAGCTTAGCGGTAATAGAATAAAACACGATTTAGGTATAATCATATTACCGGGTGCAAATTTTAAAGACCTAAAGAAAACAAGCTTTATACTTAATGAAAATTATTCTTTAAAAGAGGGAGACACCCTAAACGTTGCAGGCTATCCTGCTGATCCCGAATATGGTTACGACGGTGATTTTATCACTTTTCAGAAAGATATTTGTCGCTACGTCGGTAATAAAGTCTTTAATCATAACTTAGAGACCTATAGGGGAAACAGTGGATCGCCAATCTGGGTAAATAATGGCGATAAAAGGATATTGGTTGGAATTCACACCTTTGGCAATGCCGGGACTTTATTGGATAAGGAGAATATAGCTTTGATCAGGGATTGGTTATCCTCTTATGCTGCGAATCCATAGCAAGAAGCAATAAAATGGGATTTAGCACACCAGATTTAACAGAGCAAATCTGGTGTGCCGGAAGTGCTATTTGCTGAGCAGGGCATTTCGCACCTTCGCTATTTCTATTTTATCGACAAGGTGAGAAGTCAGGTAATTTTTAATATAAGTATTATTGATCTCCGCGCTGAACATGTTTTCAACTTTACTGACGAAACCTATTCCGATTGCTGCCGAAATGTTGCCGATCATATCAGAACCCAATGAATTAAATTTTGCATTTAAATCTGCCTTTAGGCTTTCTTCGGTCAACTTAGTTTTATTTATTTTTCCGTCTAATTTAAAAACGACCAATCCTGTAGTCGCCGCACGCTGGCTTCCGGGCGCTGCATAATCCAGAAGAGCCCTTGCGAACCTATCAGTTCCCAGCTTACTTTCCGAGATACCGTTTAAAGACTGGGAAAGTCTGTCGAGGTAATCATCACGAAATTCTATAATCATCATAACTCCATTATATGAAGTTTGCGAATTTATAAGCGAGCTAAGATAATTCACCAAGGTTGCGTCAGCGTCAATATCGTTTGCTTTTAAATTTGCCTTTATGTTTGCTTCAAGCGTGGAACTGAATTTTTTTGTCACCTTTTTTTCTAATTGAAAAGGCGCCGACGTGATTGAAAATCTATCATTTTGAACCAAATTTCCAATAGCAATAAATTCATTTTTGAACAAAAGCGCCTTCTTATCTTCGTACTTTGACAGTTTATCCCATTCGGAACAGAATTTAATGAAATCAGGTCTTACAGCAATTTCTTGATTACGTTTCATTCGTGGTAGAACTGCGTTTTCATAGTATTCCATGTTTATTTCATCTAATAGCGGATAGGGAGCTTTATCAACATAATTAAATAGCATATTGGGCTCGATGCTTTCAAAATGATCTCTGTAGCTGCCAATAGTTTCGAATGGAAAGTCATTATTCTTGACCAGAACTTTTTTCAGTTGTAAATTCCATTTCTGATGTTCAACATTCGTTGTACCTATAATGTCTTTGACATTCAGATCCGTGTTGAAGATTCTTATTTTCCCCTGAGCGGATGTAATTTGGGTTGTGGCCATTAGGAGTAAAATGGCCATAATAATGGTTTTCATGTTTCAAATAGTTTTAAGGTTATAGCTTCTTAAAGTTAAGAATTTGTATTTAACAATTCCTTATTTCCCATTTTAAATTTTTGTTATTACATCACAATACCTAACTTTGCTTATTCATTCACCAATTGCCCTGTTATGACATCCCGTAATGTGATCGACGAAAGGGCACTGCTTTCCCAGTTTCAAAGCGGTGATCAACTTGCATTTGACCGGATTTTCACTATGTACCACTCTTCCCTGGTGTTTTTTGCCAACAGACTTCTATTGAATATCGGGATGGAGATTTCAAAAGAGATTGTACTGGACATTTTTCTGAAACTGTATGACAGAAGGGAAAGATTTGAAACATTGTCAAATATTAAGGCTTTTCTATATATCTCTGTGAGAAATACCTGTGTCAAAACTATTGAAAAGCAGAAAGTAAATCAAAAGCGATTTGACCTGTATACCAGGAACTTTGATGAGTTTGAAAAAAATGTTTTGGATGATATTGTACACAACGAGGTATATGAAGAACTTTATCGGGCGATCGATCTATTACCGGAGCAATACCGACTTATTATGAATAAGCTTGTTAGCGGTGATACCCCAAAGGAAATATCAGAAGAGCTTGGTATTCCTGTCAGTACGATCAATACCCAAAAGTCAAGAGCACTTTTACTGTTAAAAAAATCCCTTTCAGGAGCTGGAATCGCACTTTTAATGATTTATTCATAATTTTTTCTTTTTTTTGGGACAACGCAATGTCTTTTAGGGTTTCTATGAAAAACGAAACCGATGGAAGAGCAAAGAATTCTCGAAGAGTTAAAGATTGTGCCCCTTTTGACGAAAATTGTCAGGGGAGAGGATCTGACAGTCCTTGAAGAGAAGACTGTAGATGTGTGGCTCAGCCAGAGCAGTTCGAACCGCGCTTTTTTCGAGCAATTAAAAGACAAGGAACATGTTGCGAGGGAGCTTCTAAAAAGGGATGCTGTGGCAGCTACAACTTCCGAAGAACTTAAAAAATTACATTCGCTGATCAATAAGAATCGACCAGCAGCAATGCGGAGGTACTGGCTTTCTGCCGCCGCCATCATTTTTGCTGTTTCCGTTTCTGTGTTCCTTTATCGGTATTTCCAGACAAGTAGTCCTGCTCAGAATCATTCTGTTACTGCCAATATGGTACAAGATATTGAACCTGGCAAAGAGCAGGCAACGTTAACTTTTGGTGATGGTCAGGTTATTGACCTAGAAGGCAAGACTGTGAAGACCGATGCCGATGGTGTTACCTATATCAATGGCGAAGCTATTTCACCATCCAAGTCGCAATATGCGACACTTACTACACCACGCAAAGGCCAATATAAAGCAGTGCTGCCAGATGGGACGACGGTGTGGCTAAATGCTGAATCCAAACTTAAGTACCCAACACAGTTTTCAGGGGCAGAGCGGTTGGTGCAATTGGAAGGAGAGGGTTATTTTGAAGTTACACATAATGCTTCGAAACCATTTATTGTAGAGTCCCAAACTCAGCGCGTGCAGGTTCTCGGCACGAAATTCAATGTGAATTCGTACGCAAATGAGGAGTTTACCACGACAACTCTTATTAGCGGAAGTGTTGAGCTGAGGAGTTCAAAAGATAAAGTGCTGGTCCGATTAAAACCCGGAGAACAGGGCCAATTTGCACCCGGTTCGATCAGCGTAAGCAAAGTTGATACGGAGCCTTTTATTGCGTGGACTGCCAATGAATTCCAGTTTAAAGGTGTTGCACTGGCCGAGGTGCTCAGACAACTGGAGCGCTGGTATGACATCGAAGTGGATTATAAGAATATCCCCAGTACAAAGGTTCATGCTACAATAAGCCGAGACAAAAAATTGAACAGTGTACTGTATGCTCTTGCAGAAATTACTGAATTACATTTTAAAATGAGGGGAAGGAGGATTGAGATAGAAGAATAAAGATTTTACTGTTTCATATGTTGGCCTGAAAGAATGCCGGAGTGTTAGCGCACTCCGGCGATCGGGTCTATTATAGAGTTTCGAGCAACTAAAAACAACCCTACACAAATCTATGAAAAAACATGATTTTTCCAACAAGGAAAACATCACGCCATTGGCGGATATGTTTTCGGGCAGGAAAAAACTGTCGCGAGGTGGCATAAGGAGTACATTATTCTTTATGCTACTTGCCAGCAGTACTGCTATTAAAGCACAGCAGATCACCCTTTCACTTCAAAGAGTGCCACTGTCGAAGGCAATTTCTGAAATACGGAAAACAACAAACTACGATTTTGCCTATAGTGAAGAACTTTTGAAGAAAGCGAACCCAATTTCCATCAATCTCAAAAATGCGAACATTAATGAGGTTCTGAACAAAATGTTTACTGATCAGCCGATCACTTATAAGATTGCTGACGGGATCATAATTTTAAAAGAAAAGTCAGCGAACGAAAATACCCCCGTTCCATCAAAAAAAAAGAAAACAATAAAAGGAAGAGTAGTCGATGAAAACGGCAATCCACTTGCAGGGGCAACAATCCAAGTCAAGGGAACGAATTTTACGACCACTTCTGACAATGTAGGTTCGTTTGAACTACCCAATGAATATTACGGATCTGATCTGCTAATTTCTTATCTGGGCTTTGCAAAAATGGAGATTCAAGCGAAGAACGCCAGCAGAATCGTCCTCGTTACAAATTCCAATAGAATCGAGGAGGTCAGCGTTGTAGCTAGCGGCTATCAGTCTATTCCAAAAGAAAGAGCTACGGGGTCTTTTTCCAAAGTTGACAATGCCACGTTCAACCGGCAGGTTTCTACCGATGTGATCAGCAGACTGAAAGGTATCGCACCGTCAATTTTATTTGATGAACGCTCAGGATCTCCCAAATTAACGATAAGGGGACAGGCTACGATCTTTGGCAACGACCAGCCGCTTATCGTTGTTGACAATTTTCCGTACGAAGGTGATATCAATAATATCAATCCGAACGATATCGAGGATATAGATATCTTGAAAGATGCAGCAGCGGCTTCTATATGGGGTGTCAGGGCTGGTAATGGTGTGATCGTCATAAAAACTAAAAAAGGACGAGCAGACCAGCCAATGCACATCGGCTTTACTTCCAATGTTACAATAGGTGAGAAGCCCGATCTGAACTATATTCCACAGATCAAGCCAACTGACTTCATTGATATCGAAAAGATGCTATTTGAGAAAGGGTTTTATAATACAATAATCAGTAATACGGCGGACAACAGGCCTTATTCACCTGTGGTAAGCATACTGAGTGATCAAAAGAATGACCTGATCACGGAAGAGCAGGCAAATGCACGGATTGACGCTCTGCGGAGCGGGGATTTGCGAAGGGACATGAGTACGTACTTGTATCAGCATAGCTTGAAACAACAGTATGCTTTAAATTTTAGTGGAGGAACCAGCAGGTACACTTATTATTTCTCGACGGGTTTTGATAAAAACCAAAATTCAGAAAAAGGGAATGGCTTTAACCGTGTAAGCCTGAACAGCAATCAGGTATTCCGTCCAATCGAAAAACTAGAACTGTCCACTGGACTTTCCTACAACCAGAACTCTCAATCCACGTCAAATGTAATTTCAATGCTCAGCAACATGGGACAGGAACTGATGTATCCCTATGCCAGGCTGGTCGATGAGAACGGTAATCCCGCAACAGTAACGAAAGATTATAGCAATTTGCTCAAAAATGCAGCTTTAAGTAATGGTCTGCTGGACTGGAGTTTCAAACCGTTAGAGGAATTGAAATATCAAGATAACCAATTTAAGCAGAGCGAACTTCGGTTAAATACCGCTATTAAATATACCATAATACCTCAATTGTCCGCAGAGGCAAGATTTCAATGGGAAAATCAGCTGGGAAAAAGGAGAAGCTTTAATGATCAGGACAGCTACACAGTTCGCGACCAAATCAATAGATACACTGCTGTGGACAATGGAGCCGTGACGAGAAATATCCCCTTGGGCGGTATATTGGATAATACAAATTCAGAACTGACTTCATTAAATGGCAGGTTCCAGGTAAACTATGACCAAAAATGGTCAAAACATCAGGTCAATGCGATCACAGGTTTTGAAGTAAGGCAAGTAAAATCCAACGCGATTACGAACAGGCTGTATGGTTTTGACCCAAATGTAGGGTCTAGCATTGCCGTCGATTACTTAACTGACTTTGCTATTTATGGCAAAGGTTTTTCCACAAAAATTCCAAGCCTTGCTGATTATAACCAAACATTGGACAGATTGCGCTCTTATTACTTTAATGGAGCTTACAGTTATGACCGTCGTTATATTTTTTCCTTAAGCGCCCGAATTGATCAATCCAACCTGTTTGGAGTAAATACAAATCAGAAATCCGTACCACTATGGTCTTCGGGACTAAAATGGAATATCCATAAAGAGAAATTCTATAATATTGACTGGTTATCAGAGCTAAGTTTACGGTCAACATTTGGATATAGTGGTAATATTGACAGGTCTGTAACAGCGTATACAACTGCACGACTTTCCTATAATAGTCTCAATCACCTCCCAAATGCGGCTTTGGTCAATCCCCCCAATAAGGATTTGAGGTGGGAAAAGAACCGGATGGCCAATATCGGTTTGGATTTTAGTTTAAAAAATCGATGGCTGGCCGGAAGTATAGAATATTTCAATCGGAAAGGGACTGATCTGATAGGAAACGGTGAGATCGACCCAACATCAGGATTTACAAGTTTCCGCGGAAACCTGGCAGATATGAAGGGTCGTGGAATTGATGTCGAACTTAATTCTAAAAATATTGATTCAAAAGACTTTGCATGGAATTCGACTGCGCTTTTTTCATATGCAGTGGATGAAGTCTCGAAGTATCAGAAACAAACCAACCTTTCGAATTTTCTACAGGATAATCTCAGTAGTATCTCCCGGATACCGTCCTCTTATACCCCAGTAGTGGGTAGACCTCTTTTTAGCATCTACTCGTATCCCTGGGCGGGACTTGATCCAGATACCGGACAACCTCGAGGATATTTAAACGGACAGCCCTCGACATCCTATAATGAAATGATCCAAAATTTAACCAACGATCCTGAAAATACCCTTGTGTATCATGGTACTGCACTTCCTAAGTTCTTTGGTGCGTTGCGAAATACTTTACAATACAAAGGTATTGACCTCTCATTTAATTTAACATACCGGTTTGCCTATTATTTTCGGCGTAACTCGATTATGTACTCAAGCTTATATTCCTCTTATTATGGACATGGTGATTTTTATCAGCGGTGGCAAAATCCAGGGGATGAATTACATACCGATGTTCCGGCCATGATTTATCCCGGCAACACCAATGCAGATAACTACTACAGAAATTCTTCAGCATTGGTAAGCAAAGGAGATCACATCCGATTACAGGATATCCGCTTAGGATACACCTTTAAACCCGAGATACTTCGCAATCTGCATATAACAGCTTTGAATTTATTTGCATACGTGAACAATGTTGCATTATTGTGGACAGCAAACGAAGATCAAATTGACCCTGATTTTCCTTTTTCCAAACCTATCAGGACACTAGCGTTTGGATTAAATTGTACTTTATAATTTTTACTGTCATGAAAATAGATTGTCGATTATTTTTCGTTTTGCCATTACTTTTATTAGCTTCTTGCAGTAAAAGCTGGCTGGAAGAAAAGCAAGATATAAAACTTATTGTTCCTACAACATTGAACGACATGGAGCTTCTTCTGAATGAGGATGTATTGCAATTTGATGGAAGAGGAGCTTCGGAAATTGTATGTGACGATTATGAATTTTCTATTGAGCAATTTAACTCATTATTCTACGGTTCAGATCGTGATTTGATAATTTGGAAATCCTTCGAACGTCCAAAGTTTGGAAACAAGGAACTTGATGAGTGGGATTTATCATATTCTGAGATTCAAATTTGTAATACAGTATTGGATGGTTTGGAGAAGATCCAACGTAATGAGAGTAATAAGGAGCAATTTGACAGGGTTAAGGGAACAGCTCTTTATCACAGGGCAAAGCAGCATCTTAATCTTGCAATGACCTTTTGCAAATATTACGATGAGGGCACCGCTGCCACTGATTTAGGCATACCACTTAAGCTAACTTCCGATATCGGCGAAAAAGTTGTACGGGCAACTCTGGAAGAAACTTACTCAAAGATTATTGATGACCTCAAGGAGGCAACTGCTTTACTTCCTGTCAAACAAAGTAACCAGACTTTTATTGCCAAGGGAGGAGCATTCGGTTTGCTGGCAAGAGCTTATTTGTTTATGGATAATTATACTGACGCATTGAGTACGGCTGATTCTAGCTTTAGGTATCATAGTTTCATAGAAAACTATAATAATGTCAGCGGCACTCCAAGTAGACCGTTTTTGAATTTATATACAAAAGAAATGCATGTTTTGAGTATTCTACGGAAACAAGTAAGCAATTTTACCGTAGGAAGAACCAGTAAAGAACTCTATGAAATGTATGCTGAGAACGATTTACGCAAGACACTTTTCTTTAAAATAAATACAGACGGGAAGCCGAACTATCGTGGCAGTTATCGTGGGGGGCAATTATTTTCAGCTACAGCTACTGATGAGATTTTACTTATTAAAGCCGAATGTAGTGCAAGGCTGAACAAACCCGCTGCAGCTGCAGCTACATTAAACTTACTATTGGAAAATAGGTTTAAAACTGGTACCTACAACCCGATTTCCACGACCGACATTACTGAATTATTAGATATTGTTATAAAAGAAAGACGTAAGGAGTTATTGGGAAGAGGACTTCGCTGGCAGGATCTAAAACGTCTGAACAGAGATCCAAGATATGCCAAAAGTCTTGTCCGAGAAATTGGTGGAGACGTTTATGTACTGGCGCCTAATGACCCCAATTATGTATTTCCCATTCCTATATATATTAAAAACTTTACTGGACTCGAATAGATCCCCAAACAATAAAAGATGAAAAATTTAATTATAATTTTAATACATATTGTATTTCCTTTCTCGGTTTTTTCACAAGGTCATACAAGAATTACCATAAAAATATCTCATCCGGATACAATTCCTTTAAGCGCCCGAGTCTTTGTCGAGGATCCACTTCAACCGATTCGTCAAGGTTATTATGAGGATACAGTAGCAGTAGAAAACGGCCACTGTGAGTTTTATTTGGATATTAAGAACCCTAGTTTGATGACTTTAATTGTTAATGACAAATACGTAACTTTTCCAGGTTCTTATTCTGTAGTAATTGAGCCGGAAGATGATCTGGTTTTCAATCTCCCACCATTAAAAGAGGCTAGCAATTATGGCTTTGGTATTCCTAATATTAATATTGGTGGCAAGGGAAGTTCAAAGGTCAACATGGCTAAAAATATGTGGACGAAATGTTTAGAAATTTATAACACTGACCCTGCTTATCAAACGCAAAGTTTAACTTATCAATTTGAGACAACAGATAGGAAATTGAACGCTATTAACTCTATATATAACGAAAACAAATCTATTCCGAGAAATATAAGAGAAATAATTAAAGCCCAAGTATATGGATCGATACTGGAATCATTATTCCGAAGCTGTGTTAGAAGCGAAAGTGATTCAGTCCGTCTACTATTTGATAAATATATTGTTAAAAAGAAGCGGATGGATGTTTTTTTTAAAAAGGATGTCATAAAATATGCAAGTAATTTTATTCCGTATTTACTTTTATCTGAATTTCGAAATCCTGTTAAATTTGGCGGGGAATTTTTTAGTAAGAAACATAAAATTGCTTATGCCGAGATTGTCGCTAGAAGACTTTCCAGCTATCCAGAAATGAGAGATTATCTGCTGTCTAAACATTTAATGTCAAGTATTTTAAATGGTTTTGATAGCACGACTGCCAAGCTTTATCAGTTTTATTTGGATAATGCGGATTTCAACAATCCAAACTATTCAACTGTTATCAAAACATATGAAGAAATAGAGGGTAAGTTTGCTGTCGGAAAGAATTTTTATAATTTTTCGTTGCCTGATTCGACAGGAAAAATCTACTCCCTATCAGATTTTAGAGGCAAGGTTTTAGTGATAGACTTTTGGTTTAATGGTTGTGGAGGATGTAGATTGATGGTTCCTGCTCTAAAGCAAGTAGAAAAAGAGTTGGCGGGAAGTGAAGTACAGTTTATATCTATCGGAATAGATAGCCGGGACGATTGGCTGAAAGGAATAGGGAAGTATTCCAGTGCAAACTCCTTGCAATTGTATACAAACGGACAAACCAATAAACATCCAATGATACAGTATCTTAATATCCGTAGTTATCCCAGACTGATTATTGTTGATCAAAATGGGAAAATTTTACCGGCTCCAAGTGATCCGAGGAGTGATCCTGAACGGTTTGTTTACTTAATTCGATCTTACTTATAAAAAGTAATTTTTAATGAAATGATTTTTTCTAGGCCGTGTTCACCTTTTTATAGATTTTAACATTCAACCGACATATAAAAATTAAGCAGTGATAACGGATCTGTTATCACTGCTTCTTTCAGTTAAGGCCTTTCGCCTGTATGAATTTTGTTGTTTGTTGGCAGACCGGTAGTAGTATCGTATTCTTGAGAACAGATTCGTGGATTTTCTCCCTCACATTCATTTTCATCCATAACTGGTTCTCCGCGTGAACCATCAGGATTCACGTAAAATTCCTGTAACGCTGCTTTTGCTTTGGTACTTATCGGAGCAAAAGAGAATGCTGCAAAACTTCCAATTGCAAGAGCTGCAATTCCAAATGTTAATCTTAAATTTTTCATGATGTTGGTTGCTTTTATAAATCAAAAAGCATAAACTTTAGTTTTTTGCCTACTCTTAGTTCAGGTTTTCGGCTTCCCCTGATTGTTGTTGTTTGTTTAGTTATAAGTGGTTTGAATGTGTGGGGCTCGTTTTTGAGATATTATGAACAGACCAATTATATTGATTACAAGTACCACGAAATTGAAATACAGCTGATCAGTCCAGTTCATTCCACTCATAACCGCGATACAGGAACATGGAATGCTGGGGGCAAATTTTAAAATATAAATTAGGTATGCGGTATAGAGTGTAAGAACATATAAAGAAGTGTGCAGTCCCGTTCTTCTCCAGTTCTTGCTTATTAACAGTATACTAATGGCTAGATGTATCGCCTGCAAAGTATAAGGCAGAATAGCTCCGCCCGCGGATAACAGGTAGGCACCTTTTATCTGGCGGTCAAAAGTCTCAAAATCAAGGATTTTGCTTGCAAAGGTATATGCCCAAACGAGAATAAGTAAGAATATAATCAATTCCGAAATGATGTTTTTAGCTCTCATGATGTCTTTTATTAGTTGTTGACTTTGGAAGGCTGATATTTTAAGGTAGATTGAAATGAATCCTAAATTTCTACCTGATCAAATTTAGAGTGCTGTTAATGTCAAATGCAAGAACTTGTCGTCTTCGAATCTGCACGGACACGTCTTAAGTTGAGTTGACTTTTAAAATTTCCATTGATCCTTATCTTTAGGAGGGGGATCTACTATTTCGTTCCCGTTCTCGTCGAACGTGAAATTCGACGTTGCGTTCATTGTGTCGTTTTCTGTCTTTAGATACAATCTTTGCCGACTTGTTTTTTCTACCAGGTGATGATGTTCTGGCGTTATATCCATTTCGTCCTGTCTGCATGATTGCAGAACACAAACGGACAAAAGGATTATCATTGAGATAACCGTTACTTTTTTCATGTTAAACTTTTTAGGATTATCCCGGCCGGCCGAGACGTGTCGAATTCTGTTGACCAAATTATAGATCTATACAGTAGTTTAAAACTGTTTGTGGTATTAGTATATGCGCGGACGATCGCATTACAAGCCATTTTTCCACTGTAACGAATTGAAAAAAAATAATCTATTGTAAAGCAAAAAAAAATGTTTTTGGATTTATTCTGGCCTTGTATTAATAATGACGGACGTGTATTAGTTTGCTCGGACAGTAATATATAATGTTGATTTTATTAATGTAATCATATAAAAATCAATATAGTATGTAAATTTTACATCTAATGTTTAAGTTAGGTTTACGGATTATGTGATATTTTAATTTTTTTTATAATTTTATAGTTAACACTTAGCCATGAGCCGTCTCCTAATTCATTTTTTAACAATCATATTCATCTTTCTATGCGAATTGCTATTTGCACAGAAGGAAAAGCTTAGCGAATTTTATCTGCTTCAGAGGCGATATGAAAGCCGGCCAGAAAATGACTCATCGGCTTTACCACTTGTCGCGGCGCTGATAAAAAAAGCAAAAAAGGAGCATAATCAAAGACAGCTGTTTCTCGGATATACCGACGCAAGGTACTACTCACCTGATCCCTGTGTTAAATTAAAATATGCGGATAGCGCAATTTATGTTGCTATGGCAAGCAAGAACGACAGCCTTCTCAGTAGTGCATATCTGAGCAAGGGCATAGTTTATTATTTTTATCTAAAGAAGTACAAACTTGCCCTCCACGAATACTTAAAGGCGTTCGCAAAGAATAAGATGAACAAAGATCCCTATTACCGTAATAAGATTAATTATCATATTGGTGTAGTTAAGAGTTATATCGGATATTATCAGGACGCTCTCAGTGATTTCGAAGAAGCAAGAGACTTTTTTGAGAATGAAATCAAAAAGGATCTTCATCCGAACGTTATGTACGGTAATCAGCGTGGTTATATTAATACCCTTCATCAGATGGCAGTGTGTTACAGGAATCTGCATAATTTTAAAATGTCAGATTCTATCGTGAAGATAGGAATTACAAGTACTTGGAAAAATGCAGAGTATCAACAGGAGCATAGCTATTTTTTAAAGGAAGAGGGAATAAACAGATATCAAAAAAAAGATTATGCGGGGGCTGTTAAATCACTTCAAAATTCGTTACATGACCTGGTCTCTATAAATGACTTTGCATGGCTGTCAGTTTCATATGCTTATTTGGGAAAAGCAAAATGGAAATCAGGCAATGTCGAAGGAGGTATTAAAGAATTTATCAAAGTTGATTCTATTTTTAACAAGCATTCTTTTGTTCTTCCCGAAGTTAGAGAAGTTTACGAAGAGCTTATCGAATACTATAATAAAAAGAATAATTCTGCAAATGCATTATATTACACTATGCAGCTCATCAAGGTAGATAAAGTATTAGAGAAGGACTTTCTTTACCTATCATCCAAAATCCATAAAGAATACGATAGCAATAAACTTTTACAGGAAAAAGTCCGCTTACAAAGAAAAATAACCATTAGGGGATGGATTTTTATCATTACGGTTTTTCTATCAGTCTTCATTTCTTTCTATATTATCTTGCTTGTTCGGTCGCGAAAAAAAGGTCTTGTAAAAAATAGCGTATTGGGGATCAAATTAGCCGGCAGCTCATCAACCACTTTTCAATATGGTACTTTTAGGATCAGGCAATATACCAAAAGTGAAATGGCACAGGAGATCGTAGATGATATTCTTAACAAACTTTCTGAATTTGAGTTGAACAAAGGATTTCTTGAATCTAAGACGGATCTAAAATCTCTTGCATTGAAATTTGGTGTCAAAAGCAGTTACCTGTCTAATGTAATTAATGAGTATAAAGGGGCAAGTTTTAACCGTTATCTAAGTGAACTTCGCATAAATTATATTACTGAAAAGCTTAAGAATGAACCTTTATATAGAAAGTATACCAGTACAACACTAGCTAATGAATGCGGTATTGCTTCACGAACGAATTTTTCAGCTTTATTTACTGAAATAAACGGAATGTCATTTTCAGAATATCTCAATCAATTTAAAGAAAGAGATGTAAAGGTGGATTCCTAAAAAACAATTTTTTTGGCTTAGTTACGGGAAGCCGTAATTTGGAGTTACATGAGAATTTGTAGATTTAAAACTATTTTGTACTACTTACAAAAGACATTGTTGTAAGGAAATCGTCCTTTCGTCAGTCGCCAGGAAAAATTCACGCAGTGTTGTATGAAAATTATATTATTTTTGGACAACTGGTGATTTTTTGGACAGGAGTAGACAAAATTTCTCAGAAAAGAAACAGTAATAAAAATGGTTGAACCTAACCAATGCTAACGATTATTTTATGATAAATGTCGATAATATTATTGAAATATGTGTTGCAATTGATATTGCAATTTTAGGCATTGCCTATCCAATTATTGTAGATAAAGCTTCAAACATAGGGGATAAGTACCAGTCGCAGTATCTTTCGGTTTTATTTAATTATGAATTTCCACAAAGATCATTGAGAATACAGTTTATGGGAAGAGAATATAAGTTCGTTATCTTCAAGCTCTTACTGTTCTTAACCATACTATCTTTCTTGTTTCTTATTTTTAAGGCCGAGCCGTGGTTCGGCTTGGATAACTGGTTCATTAATAATTCTGCCAACATAGTAGTTTTCATATTTTCCCTTTTATTGACAATACTATTCTTCATATGGCTGGAGAAGGTTATATTATTCAACGGTAAGTCAACGGCTTTGCTGAGCCATATCGTGAAGAGAAATGATTGCTTGACGGATGAAGATGAAGCACGACAATATTACCTTAAAGCGATTAATGAAATAACTTACTATGCCATGGATAAACAAGATGAGCATTTACAGGAAACATTGCTTCAGTTTTATTATAAGACTTTTTCAAACATCCGAAGAAACCACATAAAGGATAAGCCTCTCGTTTATCCGGTAGATCTATATTTCATGGTAAATCAGCTCAACGAAGACGCGACGGTTGTGCAGAACAGAAAATTAAGAGCGATAGAACACAGGGCAGTAAGTGGTGCTTGGTTACTAGGAGAAGATTCTGATGAGTTAATAATATCAGACGAAACATATAGGTGCCTGTGGAGAAATATTTATACAATCTGTGATTATCCACGGTTAGTAAAAATGTTCTGGGCGCATTCGAGCCAATATTTTGATTATAGGCTCAGATCTATTCCTGATTATAATTCTAGTGAAGCTAGTACCAATAGTACAAAAGTAGAGCTGAGAGGAAAGGAGCGAAAAAGATTTCTTGAATTTCACTATGCTCTTGGTGGTCTTGTATATTATAGGGGCGAATATAATCTATTAAAATATTTTTTTGAGTATACACAAACACAACCTCCTAGCTATGTGCTGTTACCAAAATCAATGACCGAGATTTTTTCATGGTTTGAACATTTCAGAAATGATTATTTGCATCTGGGTGCTCCAATTGATTTCAAGTATTATTTTCCAGAGCTGGACAACCTAGGGAATAAGGGACAGATAAATTATTGGATATGTTGCTATATAGCCCTATTGTTTGTTCAGCAATTTTCAAAAGTTCCATATTACACTTATCAAAATTTTACTGGTGCACCTACTCTTCCCAGTACTGTCCTGGAATTAGGAAATTGGCTTGAAAGTATTCCTTTTTTTGAAAAATGTTTAGAAGATGTAAAGGAAAATGCCACGTTTCTGGAGACTTTGGGACTGACTGATGTAGTAAATGAGAAAAAGCACCAGTTTGCCGATTTCCTTTCTAACTTAAAACAACAGATAACGAGCCATATTGGCCAGCAAAAACTCATGGCCGAATTATCACCTCAAATGATAGCGCATTTTTTCAAAAGTTCGGGTGTTATTATAGGAGAGGCGTTCAAAGAGTATCAAGCGGTTTTTACCTCAATTGATAGTGAGCACGAAAATGGAAGAACTAAATTAGTTGTTTCCGGAAGTACCACCTTAATGTCTAAAGCTGCATTTACTGAAAACGACAAAGCACATACGGGTTATGACGAAGTTTTTGCCCATTCAATCGTGACGGGTAGCATAAGAAAATACATACCAAATTCTTTTTTGGTAGCCAGAACTAAACGATATCTTTTGAAAAGGGAAGACCTTATAGCAGGTCTATCAAGGCTCATCGGTAGTAACCCGCAAGTTCTAATTGTTGGAGTAAACCTTCAAGATCGTGTAAGTGAAATCTTGAAAAGCAGCGATTTCAATGAAAGGATTATGAAAATCCCGTCAACTGACCATGATGTACAGGACGTACTGTACATTTTAAGGAAGGTTGATTTACCAGCTATTGAACACAGGCTTCCAGCTGCTGAAGAGATGACAGAATTGCAGTTGGAACAGATCAATGATGAATTTCAAGTTTACGGTTCTGTCATAGATATCAACAAACCAGAGAATATGAAAAAAAGAGAACGATGGAACTCCGAATATGAAGCAAATACTCAAGATCTTAAGGTTCAGGTAACATTGGCATTTGAAAGTGTAATTCATTGGAAGGATTCCCGAGAGGTAATTCAGCTTAGTATTACATCCGAATACCGTGAGCAAGGTATACCAAATAATATTAATGATATAAAACCATTAGAGGAACAACATGGAGATTAGATCATATTTACATGATAAATATTTGACGGCGAAGCCATTGGGATACCATGTATCCCGCTGATTACTCGCTGCGGCTATGGGACGGTGGGATAAGGATGCAAATAGCCGCAGCAGCCGCTCTTTCGCCAAAAGCCGTAGGCTTTTGGCCGCGGGCAGCTTTTTAACCGCCCACTACGATCGGTTGTGACCTAAAGGTTTTAAGATTTAGAAAGATTCCCCGATGTTCGGTCATTCCTGTCCGTAAAAGTTTCCAGAGCAATGAAGCCCCCAATTGAGCAATCGTACTGTTGATGAATAGATCCTGCTTTGTAAGCGCTTCTGCCAAGGAACAACTTGGCGTATCGTCTTCATATTCCGCTGTAACATCAGCCTTTTGATATTCCTCGATTATGGAGGGAAGGCTATCGTAAGTTTTATACTTCTTCGAGCGTGGCTGTTCCACTTTCCCTACAGTGGAAAGCACTACCTGCCCCGTATCTTTTGTGTTCCCCAGATCAAGCCAATATTTTGGTGTGTCCCTATGATAATTAAATCTCTTGTTTAACTGGAGCAGTATTTCAGAGATTTCAAACCTCGAAAAAACAGTATCCGTACAGGAAACTAAAATAGATGCGCCAGATTGATCGGGCAAGTCACCATTTTCGTCTCGCTTAAACTTCTTCGTTATCGCTTTCCAGTTCGTTCCTGCCCAGCGGTTCAGACGGTTAATGATTGCCTGCGATTTAAACAGTCCCAGTTCAGATTCAGCGAATCTTTGCCTCCCTACATTGGCACTGGTAATAATATCATCGTCCCAAAGATTGACGATCAGTCCGGGATGATCGCATTCCAGTAAACTATGGTTTATTTCCATTAGGGCCGTCATAAACTTGGAACCTGTCCCACCTGCGCCAATGACATTTAACAGTATGGGGTCCGGGGGACTTAATAGCGTTTTATCGAGGTAATGGATGTTTGTCTTTGGTGTTGTCATCATAAAATATCTTTAAGTTTTTTGTTGGTTTTAACGAGCATATCGTTCGGGAAGGATTTATCTGTCCCTATTAGGCTTTCCCACAAAAGAACACAGTTTTCTTTTACAGGATTGTGATCAGACATCAGATGGGAGAAATAGCTATTGAAAAAGTAGTTTTCCCACAGCAACATCAACTCCTTAACTGAACAAGTTTCCGAAGCACTTATTTCTACTGTACCCATACAAACCTCACCTCTTTCGTACACATTAAAGAATGGGGCATAGTATAGGCAGGTGTTCTCTGTTGGTTTTGCATTGGTTTTTAGAGCATAGACTTGAAGAGATGATCTGTCTGCCTTCCACAACATTGGAGGTACATGGGCTATACCTGATTTTATGCCTAGACTTTCACTAAACAACAGTTCGCGAAACCGTGTTTTGGTGTACCATATTACAGTTGCGGACTGTGCATCGAAGCTCAGCAAGTTGGCTGGTGCAATGCCATCCGACTTCAGAAGCTTCACGTTCTCTTCATCTACCTGTAATGCTTTTGCCAGTCTTTTTGCCTCTTCCACAGTAAGGGGATGGGCGTTGACAGGTAAACCACTGCTGTCCATATCAAAATATTCCACGTATGTATCGCCATAAGCGCTGTCGTTCTGGTAGAAAACCAGTGCGCTTTGCGGATGGAAATATGTTCTAAAATCGTTTGTAATATCTTCCATGATTTCAATTATTAAAAATTATGATTCTGCCATATTGCAATCAGGCTGTCCAGTGATTCAAAGACCTTGTGTTCAAACTCAAAATCGTTGTCCGCGATTGTTCTACCATCGAAAGGAATGAATCGAGTTGGTTCATCTATTTCGCTATACTCCTGCAACTCCTCATTCACTGACTGGCAAAGTGATTCAAACAGACATCCACGGATAGAAGCACAGAAAGAAACATAGTTATCCAATGTGATGGGACGTTCATCCTCCTGTTCTTTGTCCCTAAAACGCATTGGGTAGAACTTGCGGTCAATGCGGACTTTAGGGTATGATGTAAAAAGTTCAAAGAACGAACTGACTACTCTCATGCATTGATGTTCAAAATCTGTTTTAGGTGTAAAAGACTTAAATCGCTTTTTGAATTGACAAATGCTTTTGGGGTCGGAAATTAGTGAATACATATGATCGCCGATCCGTTTGGCATCTTCTATTTCTTGCAATAAGTCTTCCTCTGCGCCATCGTCCAGTACCCAGCTTTCAAGCATATCATACACCGAGTTGAGGTAACATCCCTCAATTCTATAATAGGGAACATCGAGTATCTGATAGATGTAAGCGTACACCGAAAGTAACAATTTGCCGATGCGGGATGTTCCTCTTTGATATAGAAAATTATACAGGGGGATTACAGGTATATAATATAAGCTCATTCCTGTATCATATCGTTCTTCCATAGCAAAGAACGTACTATTGTTATGGTGAATCAACCTGATTTCTCGCCAGTCAGGGACAGCTTCCTTGAGCTGTTCTTTAAGTTGGGACATTGATTCTGCTATATTGTAAGGAAATGGAATATTCTTACAGGCCACTACGGAAAGGCTAAATTTCTTGTTGATGATGGAAAGGGATTTTTTAAATTCCCTTTCCATTTTCAAACTGTCGCAATCCTGCACAACTTCGGTTTCCTGCAATCTTGGATAGAACTGCATCTTTAAAAAGGCATTGGTAACATCGCAGGCGGAACGGATTTCCGTGTGTCCTTTGAAGTTTGCCCTCCATCTCTCGGCTTCCGCATCCACCGCTCGAAATATCCCAACTGCTGATGAAGTTGCAGTTCGATTTGTTTTCTCGGTAATTTTACGGTCTGTGGATAATTTGTTTGCATAATCCATTTTTTTCTTTTTTTATTTAACCTTTTGTTCCAATAACTGTTTCGAAGCGGTATTGAACTGTATCGTCCACAATTGTCGGACGTGAAATTTTCGCTGTAGTCAGTACAGGGTAGTTATTTGAATAGAAATTCAGCACTGCCTGTATGCTCCACTTTGGTTCGGGGTCATCTAGCCGGATTTCCTGATCCTTTTCTTTAAGGATAAAAACTCGTTGAAGTGTTGTTGCTACTAACATAAAATTGCATTTTAAGGGTTATACTCTTGATGATCGACCTGTTCGGAATTTTGTTCGGCAGAAGCAGACCAGAGGTCGGGCGCAAATTGTTTTTCGTATACGTCCTGTCTGTTTCTGATGTCTTCCGTATGTTCAGGATAGTCAGCTACTTTTGGCAGTGCTGTCCAAGCATCCTTGTACTTTCCTGCTTTTGCGAGGGCATCGGCTTTCTGCATTGCTTCGCTGTATTTCTTGCCCATTGCTTTTTCCTTATCTGATTTTTGTTTTTCCATCGCAGAACTAGCCTGCGCCGTTTCTAGTGCTTTAAGATAATTTTGCATGTTTGAAATCAATCCATCCGCCATTTGCACAGGTTTTTTGATGTGTTCAAAGAATCCGCTGTCCAGTTCTTCGGGGCTTCCTTTCAGGTTAAAAGGGGGAATGATATTCTTCGCTTTGTCCCCGCAACTGTCGTTTTCAATCAAGATAGATACGAGTATCGTGCTTTCAGTTGCCTTTGTAATGGATAGCGTCAATTTGCTGTTAATGTCCATCTTCGCAATCTGTCTGAAAAAATTAGCTGTTTCCATAATAATTCATTTTTTTGTCGCTTACACGTTCAGTGATAAAGGATTCTGAAAAGCCCTGTTCCCGAAGGCGGTCTTCATAAGCTTTCATTTCCCTGTTAAATTCGGCTGTGCCTTCTTCTCCTGTGAGAAAGAGCTTATGGGCTGTTCCATTTTTCAGTGCCTTTTGAATATCGCGGTACAATTCTTTGATATGCCTTCGCTGATCAGAAAGTTTACGCACTTCCATTGCGAACATTTGGTAACGTAAAAGAATATCCAAGAAAGTAAATGCTTCGGCGATATTGTGATTTTTGTAATTTTCTACAAACCTGTTATAGAGCCAGTCTGCGAACTTATATTTTGCCAGTGTTTCCATTTTTTTAGGTTTTATGAGATTGTTTTTTAAATTCCTATCGTAGTTCAAGAGGTAGCCGTTATCAAGGATTATTTTTTCAAGGCTTACCCTGACCATGTGCAATTGCTTCCGGTCTTCTTGCCGAATGTTCAGGACGTGCAGTCGTTCGAACGGTATCAGCATTTCAGCAACAGTCTGTAATGCTTGCGGTTCAGTATCATTTTGATTGTTCATGATCTTTGTTATTCAGATTTTCTACGTAGCTTGTATAGCGTTGCGTTATTTCTTTTCCTTTTCTGAACTTCTCCGAAGTGTAGTTAAAATGCTCCTCGAACATGGAGACCTCTTTCGTTATCAAATTGATGTAATAGCGGTAATTTGCGTTAGCTCGTCTTTCGTCCATTGTACAGTGTTTTTTAAGCAGTTCAATTTCGTTATGACTGTTGTTAAAGTTGAGGAGGGGGATGAATAATTGCTCTACGATGTAGCCCTGTTCGGGTGCGCTCGAGCTATCGGCAACACAGATAATCTGCTTTCCGTTTGATAAGGTGATATGTAAGTTTGATCGTGTCATGATGTTTGATTTTTGGAGGTTAGTATTTCCTGTATCAGTCCGAGGTCGAAATCAACCGTTCTGAATTTCATGTCCTCGAATGCTTCATAATTTGCCATCCCACTCGGATGCACCCGAAGGCTGTCACTTTTGATGCAATCAAAATGACTGCATAGCTGTTCTATTTCGCTTGCCTGAGCGTCCAAGAAAGCAATTTCATTTCCATCAAGCCACTGCTCGTAAAATGGTACTTTTGCAGTTCTGCAGAGCAGGAAAGAAACGCCGTGATCTTTTCGGGCGATGTAGCCCGAAAAGGATTCCACGTTCAGCAATTCGAGCAGGTCTGTTGTCTCCACCGACTTTTTTAGCCAGTCCCCCCAAAGGGGAATAACAGCTACCTCGTGATTGTTCCGCCCTTTCTCACTGAATGCTTTTATAAGCATGACATCAGTTACTTTAGGTGATTTTTTCATGGCAAAGTATTTAAGTTAATGTCAATTAGTTTCCTTGTTCCAAACAGCATATAAATGGCATACTTCAGCTCACTGCTACAGTCTTTCTGCTCGGTATAGTGCAGTATTGCATGCAAAGTGAATAGCGAGTCGTACCCGTCAAATAATTGATCTCTGAAAGTTTTTTTATTTCTGTACAGCCTTGTACCGTTCCTGATATACCTGTTCTGAAAGTTTGCGATAAATTTGAACCAGAGGTCAACATCTATATTTTTCTCCGTCCACTGCGCATATACCCGTTCCCAATTGTCCGTGAATAAATCAGCTTCCTTTTTGATGAACTCGGTCAGAGCTTTCAGTTCATCGGGAAAAAGATTAGCCAATAAATATGCTCTGTCCAAATGGTTCATCTGATGTAAGTTTTTCATTTTTTAAAATTTAAGGTTCCCTTTTAAAATCGACGGTTACAACCTTGTCGTCCCCGAAATAAAGTTCTATCGCCAATTTCAACATGCACGGTATCTCTTGTGAGCCTGCCAATTTTATTAGGCAATGAATGGCAAAAACGCTGTTGTCCTGAAAGAAAAATTGATCAGCAAAAATCCTCGGGTTTCGGTAAAGGAGAACACCGAATTTTTCTAGTGTCTGCTCGGCATTTTGGACAAGCCTATACCAATAATCTGCACTAGCAACGCAATTGGGTGGCCACGCTTCTCTGATATTCTGCTCTTTTCCGCGCAGATGTGCTATTTCAGTTTTTATGAAGTCTGTCAGCGTTCCAAGCTCATCAGGGAAAAGTCCTGCCACTGCAAATGCCCTTTCCGTATTGGTCATTTCTGTTAATGCTTTCATGTTTTCATGTTTTATAGGTGGCAGTTTTTTAGAATCCTGCCACCTTTTAAATTTGATTTAATTCAATTGAAATATATCCGTTCCTATCTTCTCAAAAGAGGTGCAGACATCAAACGCCTTTTGTGATTTGAGCTGTGCAGTACCACCGAGAACAATGCTCTGCAACTTCGCTTCACTGTCCTTATAATTGCGAACGTTCTGAAAGTAACCCGTTACGGCATTGTATGCACCGAATAATGTGCCTTTTGTCGTTTCAAGCTGTTGGGTGTCGTTCATCATTGCATAAGCAAAGGCATCGTCTACGGTATTTTTGAACATGGTCGAAAGTTCGTCTTCCGCACCTTTTTTTAGCAGGTTGTATGATTCCTTGTTCGGGCATAAGGCAAGCTGTATCAATTTTCTGACTTCGCTGTCTTTTACTCTTACTTTAGTCCAATGGTTGAAAATACCGTCCAGCTGTGTCGTCATGGTATTTGCCAGTCCCATTACTTTGTGGGCATCACTCAACCGCTGTTTAGCACCTGCGGTATGCTTAATGCGCACCACGTTGCTCATATTGCGCAGGGAAGCGTTCAGCGTATTTTGACACACTATTCGGATGGGCGTGAAGGCAGCCGTAATGCTTCCGCTTCCGTCATGGCTTGTGGTAAGGAAGATGTATTTTTCGATAACATCGTCTGAATTGCCGACACGGATATAATTGGGTAGTTTGGCGGTGATAAAAATACGCTCACCTTGTCCCAATGCTCCCGCAGTTTCGTAGCAAATTCCACTACCTCCACCTACAATAGAATCGAAGAAAGTGAAGGCATCTTTATTTTGTACGATATGGTAGTCCTTTCCCACTACACCGAGTACTGTGTTATTATCTGTACGGATGTTGGCAAAGTATTTAGGTACTTCAATTTCAGTATCCTGTAAAACAATACCTTCCGAAATTTGTACTACTCCTGTCCCTTTAGTAAATAAGGGAGTTTTTTCTACTTCGTAATCAAGCCCTGCATGTTTAATTGCTTCCGCACTGGTAGGGTAGTCCATTACGATCTGTCCCAGACCGTGCCACGCTTTTTCTTTGACAGTGAAAAAAGAATATCTGCCTGTTCTGCTGTTGAAATTTAAATTGTGCATGATGTTCCTTTTTTAATGGGTTAAAATGTTTAAGTCCGTTAGTGCATTAGAATGGAAGGTCATTTACGGATTCTTCATTTTGCACAGTCCTGTTATTTTCCGTTTCCTTGCCAGCTCGTGTAGTTTCACCTTCTTTTTTGGAAGGTCTTGCCAGTGGCTTAATAGCGGAGGTGTGAAAGTTGATTCCCGCCTTTGGCGTTCCGTCACTGGCTAGCCACGCCCTTGCGCTTATGCGTCCTGTAAGTTCAACCAATAGCCCCTGTGACAGCCACGAAGCTACTTTTGAGGTAAGCCAATAGGCGCAGTCAATGAAAACGGTATTGTCGATGCGCTGTCCGTCTTTGTTCTTGTAGCTGTCGTTTACAGCAATTGAAAAGTTTACGACCTTACGTCCTGTGGGTGTTGTGCTGACTGTTGCATCCTGTGTCAGTCTTCCTGTGATGTTCATAATATTTGTTTTTTAGTGGTTCTACAATCTTGTTTTGTTTGTCCCTCTTTCAGTCCTGCCGAGGCTCAGCCACGAATCATTTTCCGCAAAAGAAAAAACAGGAAAAAAAGAAAGTCAATCAGGACATCGGGTAAGGGTGTAGGCAAAAGGAAACGGAATAAAGGATGGGATTGTGCGGCTGCCTGTGTTTATGCCGTAGTCTTTTGCGGCATGTGGGGTGGATAGCCGATGTACCTTTACTTCCCTTTTTGGCCTGTTCTTTTGTGGGAATTGATTTCCCGATTTTTCTTCTCTAACAAAATATAGTAGGGTGGATTAGCGATATTATTCCATAGCGCGTTGGAAACGATAAGTGATTGGGCTGTGTAACGGGGCAGCTTCCAATGTGCTATGTGGAAAAGCTAAAAGCTCTTTTACGAATTGGGTAGAGCATGGCCGGTAAATGTGCTTTGCGTGGGGTCAGACCTAGATAAAATAAGGTATAAGACTATCATCAATGGAAGATTTATTATTGCGTTAGTGGTAGCAGCATCCTCTTGTTGACAAAAGATAAAGCGCATAGTACCAAAATGGCAACAGTATCGAAGTGTAAATTGGAAAGAGAAATATAATGGCAACCTGAAATTAAAAAAGAATCCAACGATTTAATTTCCAAAATGGTTATAAATGGTATAACGGCTTAAAATTTGTATTTTTTTTCAAACACCAAATATAAATTCTTAAAACACAATACCATGGCAGACAATAAATCAAAAAAAGGTCGACAAGACCGTAATCAAGTAAGCGGCTCTGAAAATTATGAAATTCAGTATTTCAAGAATAAAATGGGCGTTTCCTCTCAGGCAGTGGCCGGAGCAATAAGAGCTACAGGTACAAACGACAGAAAAGTGCTGGAAAAATATCTGAAAGAGCGACACGGCAAATAAATTGTGCATATTCTGCTTTCATTCTAAATCCTCGTCAAAAATGGGCATAGCAAAAAAATCAAAGAATGAGATCAATAGAATGGCATCTGAATCTACTAAGAGCTCTGATGAAGCTGCCCAGTTGATCAATCAGCAGCTCGAAGCTGAACCTATAAAGAAGACAGCAGCTATTAAGGATGTAAGTAAGATTCTTAAAGATCTTCCATCCCAACCATTTTATACAAGTATAGAACCAATGCTAGCTACACTTGTCGACAAGCCATTCGACGACGAAGAATGGGTTTATGAGGTCAAATGGGATGGATATAGGGCTGTTGCATTCGTAAACAATTCAAAAGTAGAACTTAAATCAAGAAATGATAAAAGCTTTAATGAGAAATTCTATCCTATTTATGATGCATTAAAAAGCTTGAAGATCAAAGCTGTTTTGGATGGAGAGGTCGTGGTACTGTCGCCAGACGGTTCAGCAAATTTTGGATCCTTGCAAAATTGGCGCAGTGAAGCGGACGGCGATTTGGTCTATTATGTTTTTGACATTCTATGGTACAATGGCAAAGATTTGAAAGACCTGCCGTTACTTGAGAGAAAAAATATTCTCCGGAGCGTCCTACCAAAACATAACAATATTCTTTTTAGCGAACATTTTGAAACGTCTGGCGTTGCCTTCTTGGAGCAAGCTAAAAGACTGGGCCTAGAAGGCATTATGGCAAAAAGGAAGGATAGTGTTTATCATGTACACAACCGTTCGAAAGACTGGTTAAAAATAAAGGCAAATAAACGGCAGGAAGTTGTGATTGGAGGATATACGCTTAACGATGATTCCAGTAAACTCTTTAGCAGTATTTTGGTAGGCGTTTATGAAGGCAAAGAATTGATTTACACCGGAAAAGTTGGAACTGGTTTTAATGACAAAATGCAAAAGGAGATGATGTCACAATTCAAGCCTTTGATTACCAATAAGGTTCCTTTCTCCGAAGAGCCCGATGTCAACAAGCCGTCCCGTTTTCGACCGAATCCACCGCATGCAACTGTCACCTGGCTCCGCCCAGAACTTGTCTGCGAAGTTAGCTATACGGAACTAACATCTGATGGGATTATGCGGCATCCATCATTTGATGGAATGAGGGAAGATAAATCGGCAAAAAGGGTAGAATTGGAGAAAGAGGCGCCCACTGATAAAATTATAGATGAGGACTCGGAGAAAGTTATCACTTCTCGTGTAAAGGGCAAGCGTAAAACTCTACTCAACCCAAAAGATAAAACACAGGTTCGGATAGTAGACAAACATGAGCTTAAATTTACAAACCTTGATAAAGTATTTTGGCCTAAAGAGGGGATCACGAAAAGGGATTTAATTAATTATTATTATCAGGCTGCTCCGTTTATCTTACCCTACTTGAAGGACCGTCCGCAGAGCATGAACCGTTTCCCAAATGGAATCGAAGGAGAGGGGTTTTACTTTAAAAACGTTACCGATACAGCGCCGGACTGGGCAGAAACATATCTTTACCATAGTGATGCAGATGATAAAGACCGTCACTACCTGGTTGGAAAAGATGAAGCAACTTTGTTGTACATGGCTAATCTTGGATGCATAGAGATGAACCCTTGGAGCAGTACAGCTCAGAAGCCGGACCATCCAACTTTCTGCATTATTGATCTTGACCCTGATAACAACTCATTTGATCAAGTGATTGAAGCGGCTCAGGTAACAAAACAGATTCTGGATGACATGGGAGTCCCTTCATATTGCAAAACCAGTGGTTCTACAGGTCTTCATATCTATATTCCTCTTGGCGAAAAATATACTTACGAGCAATCGAAAGAGTTTGCCCGGGTCATTGTTACCCTTGTCCATAGTGAACTTCCCAAATTCACCAGCATTGAACGAGCTATCAAAGACCGAAAGGGAAAGATGTATCTTGATTTTTTACAGAACAGGCCACACGCTACCATAGCAGCTGCATATTCAGTCAGGCCGAAACCGGGAGCTACCGTTTCCATGCCACTTCATTGGGATGAGGTCAAAAAAGGCCTGAAAATAAGCGATTTTCATATCCTGAATGCCATTAAGAGAATGCAGAGTGAGGGAGATATTTTCAAGCCCGTTCTAGGAAAAGGAATCGACTTAAAATCGATAGTTGACAAACATTATCAGTAAAGTTTATTTAAAAATGATTTTTGATCTTAAATAGTGCTGAACTGTTGTCAAACTATTGATTATCAATCAAAAATAGTTTCCAATCTATTCCAAAAATTAATGGCCAACAATACCAAATCAATTTACAGTGCCCTTGCTGCGAATCTGCTGATCGCATTGACGAAGTTTATTGCGGGTGGTTTTACAAACAGTTCTTCGATGATCTCCGAAGGTATCCATTCTACGGTAGATACTACAAACCAGCTGTTATTGTTATATGGCTTAAAAAGGAGCAAAAAGGCACCTGACCAATCTCATCCTTTCGGATATGGTAAGGAGCTTTATTTTTGGTCCTTTGTGGTTTCCATTTTGATATTTGGCTTGGGAGGCGCCCTTTCTGTCTATCAAGGCATTTCTCACATTGTGGAACCCGAACAGATGAAAGACCCTTTCTGGAACTACATTGTATTAGTACTTTCCCTTATTTTTGAAGGGAGTTCTTTGTTTATTGCGGTAAAAGAATTTAACAAAGTCCGCAATGGTCTAGGTTGGTGGGAGGCTATTATTAAAAGTAAAGATCCTTCAAGCTTTCTGGTAGTTTTTGAGGATGGTGCCGCAGTCGCAGGGCTGATCGTTGTCATGATACTGATGTGGATGAGCCACACCCTGCAAATTCCGGAACTTGATGGTGTGGCGTCGGTTATTGTTGGTTTGCTACTTGTTTTTGTATCATTTATACTTGCCAGGGAAAGCAGGAGCTTATTGATGGGAGAGGGCATCGCACCCGAAATGCGAGAAAAAATTTCACTGCTGGCCGAAAAGGATGCATCAGTACTAAAAGTAAAGAACATTCTATCGACCTACCAGTCCCCAGAAGAAGTTGTATTGATGCTTATTATAGATTTTGAAGATCATCTGGACACAGAGGAAATTACCGAAGCTATACGCCGTATACGTAATGATATCAAAAATGAATTCAAGTTTGTTCACTTTGTTATTATACAGCCGGAGTAGTCATGTCCTAGATTTGGGAAAAAGTGGAAAGCAAATAAATACATTATCAAATACTAACTGGGCAAAAATATTTCGAAAACATATTGTGATTCTATGGATTATTTTTCAATGGAATACGAAAAGTATCATGTGCTATGATGCTGGGGAAACATATCTTTCTGCTAATTTTATTTCTAATTTTATTTAATGTTGACAATTATAAAGAAGATGACATAAATTTGTCGAAAAACAATTAGAAAAGAAGTATAAAAATAATGTAAATACCTTTAAGACTTTTAGGTAGCTACTACGGTTAATATGAAAAGAAAAATACAATTATGGCTATTGATTTGTCCGTTTCTACTATTAAGTGGAATAGTTTATTATTTTGCAAACCTTAATGACCTTGTCCAATACAGCAATTCATTTGTGAGTACTGCCATAACAATCGCAACTTTTTCGATTAGCTTTTCGTTTCTACAATATCAATTTTCACCTTACAAGGCTCTTCTACGCTCTCTTTCAAGACGTCATTTATGGTTTTGTTACGCATCTGTGACCATAGCACTCGTACCGCTACTTATGCTTATCATCAACAAAATCTACGTGCCAGCAGTCGGTATCTTCTGTATTCCGATGCTTATTTACGGTGCAGTCCTGTTACCTTTAATTGCGCTAGAGGAGTGCGATCCACTGCGATACATGCAGCAAAGCTTAAGTAACGGCAATATTAAGAATTACCTCGAATTGTATAAGTCAGCAGAAACAACTTCAAAAGATAAAAAGGAAGCATTAGATCTTTCCTTGCCAGGAGAATCACCGATGCACAGTTTTTCCACAAAGTACAATACAACTGTCATCCCAAACGATCCATTTTCGTTGCTTTGCAACGTTATTGAATTAGGCTTAAAAAATGGTGATCGGATTATTTTTGAAGAAGCTATTAATAATTTTTTTATCTTGACGGATTTATGTGTGAAAAATGAAATAACGGATTACAATAGCGGTTTTCGTTTTTCGGTAAATAAACAAGTTACGGATACTTTTGAAATTATTCTAGGACAGGTAGTTGCTACTAAGAATGTACCAATGATTTCTGGCCTGGTTTATAAAACGGGTGACTTTGTCAAAGAAAAAGCTATTGATAAACTTCAAACTACTTCACCTTACGATGAACTGGTTGGTATTTTAGTTCATTACGCAAAAATGGCTATGGCAAGCAACCGAGACTGCGTTGTTTATATAGGTTCACTGTGCCGGGAACTTGCGCAGAAAGGAGTGTATGAACCGGAGATGGGGGAACGGAAAGCATTCTTTAGTATTCATCTTACCAATTTTGCGTTGTATTTGACAAAGATAGGCCAGGAAGCAATATACGTAAAAGATTCAGATATTTTATACCGTTGCATTGAGGACCTAGGCTTTTTGGGTTGCACTGCCGTAAAGAATAATCATTATCATCTCACGATTGAATGCCTGCAAGGTCTTGTGCAATTGGGGCGTGAAGCGCGTGCAGCTGAAGTGAAATGCTTTTGGAGGCACTGTGCTCTAGATATGACAGATCATGTTGACGAGAGGATAGAATGGATGGTTACTTGGCTGCCACAAGTTCCGGAAGTAGACCGCAAATCATTATGTGAAACATTTAGTACAGCATACTCAAGGCTATACGGAAAAAAAATAGAGGTGGAGATGCGATATATTAATGGCGTGTTAGGAGTTGCATTCATAAAGTCAGAAAACAAACACATCGAAAGTTTTTCAAAGGGTAAATACCACCAAACCGTAGATTATTCAAATTACAAGGAAATAAAAGAGTTCAAGTTGTATTGAACGAAATGCAATGAACATAGCATTCTACCATAGGTACACGGCAAATTAAAACAATTATTGGTTCAGGTATGATTCTTACATAAATATATTCATTTGAAAAACTATATCTTCTCTTGGGAGGTGAGTGCACTTAGGTCCACCTGATTTTTGTAGGTCAGTGACGGCGCCATTTACCGCTTAAAATCATCGCAAACTGTATAATCAATGTTATTGTCAAATGGTTGAAAAAGTGCGAATATTTTATTGGCAGGCCTTCATTTTGATGTGACTCATTTGGAATTTCCACATTCATTAAAACTCGGCAGCACTTTGAAAGTTCTTTAATCTTGCGGCTTGTGTAACAACATCACGTAATATGAACCGGCCAAGTTTTTGCGATTGATTTTTCTCTATGATTAGCTAAAAAAATCATTCTATCATTTCCTTGGAAATTCATTTAAAAAAAGTTCTTTTCTAATTCTGTGAATATTTCTTCGGCTAGGCATCCCTTTATCTTCCAGCATGCCGTTAAGTGGTCCTTCCTCTTCAATTTGTAGGGGAAAACAGTTGATTACCGGTATATATTCTTTGAACATATTTGTTAGCTGCTCTTTCAGATTTCCATCGGTAATTTTTAGAATTTGAAATAGTGTTTCAGTTTTCTCGGCCGGAAAATGGAAATGGCCTAGTGGCATTAGATGTACGGTGTAGTGATCACCCTTTAAGTCAAAAGGTCTTTCGTTTTCTGCCTGCTCGATGTCCATCATTTCCTTTTCCATCTGACTTGATTCCTCAATATTGTTTGCCATTGTAATAATATGGCTTACGAATGTTCCACCGTTAGTTGTGAAGTCAATTTTACGATTAAATTCATGATTTCCATATCTGGATTTGTATTGCTCAAGTTTTTTTTCTGTCTCCGAAATTTTGTAACAATCGTTGAGATTTTGATAGTATTCCAATAAAACCGATAAGCTGTATAGTTCATTTTCCACATGGTTTATTGTGGCGAAATACAGATACGATCTTTCTATATTTTCTAATATTCCCTTCAAAACGTCGTCAAGTACATTTGACTTTTGATGGCGTCTGTAAATACAGTCAAAATGTATGATAAAGGTACTGTGTTTGATTCCGCACAAGTGATTTGCGAAGTTTGAATTTATTTGTTTGCTTTCTTCCATCAGATCATGAAATTCACGATTTATGGCTTTGAAATTACTATCAACCTGATTGATATGACCTAATTCCAATAGCATAATTAATTTACAGATAAACTGTTCGGATCTATAGTAGGTAAGCTCAATTTTTGCTAAGAGTTTTATATATGCTGATGATGTCGGGTTTTGAATAATGTCCTTAACGATATTCTCAAATTGTAGACTGACATATTCCTGGGACGAAAACATTTCGGCCTTAAGCATAGTTGCTTCTTCAAGCTTCTTATGCAAAGTGATATCGCTACTTTCGGAAAAGGAGGATGATAGCTTTAGAAATTCTTCTTCAGATATTATATTTAATATTCTTTGAAGGGAATAGTAAAAGAATAACATATATTCTTTTAAGTATACTTCGAGTAGAGGTAATTGTTTATAACTCTCTTTCAAGAAATCTATTGCCTTAAAGAATTCACCTGCATAATAAAAAGAAACTCCGACAACTAGATTATATTTGGGAGAGCGTTCGTGTGTGGAAGTACTCTTTTTATGCAAGTTAATTACATCTGTCCATCTGCACTCGTCAATCAGTAGAAGACCATATCTCTCAATAAGATCAACAATTTTAGAGTCAGTTATAACCTGCGCATTCAGGTCGACAATGATTTTATCATCTTTTTCACGATTTCCAAATCTCTGCGCTAGAGAGCTTTGAATCATTCTCAGCATCTGCCCTTCAGCCATGGCAATACTGTAAATTTCATCAATAGCTTCTGGAGTTAGTTTGTCAGTAAATCTTATAGTATGGTTTTCCTGACTTTGCCATAGCGGATTTTTGGAAATAAGATCAAAAACAACCTTTTTTAGATCAGCGTAATACAAAATGTTTTCTCCATCTACATAGAAACCATAGAATGCAGGTTGCCCATTATTTAATAAATACTCAATATTACTGGTTTCAATGTTTTTACTGTAGGAACCATCACTATTTGGTTTGATTGATTCCGTACTCTTTAATTGAAAATTAAAACCAAAACCTGTTATGGAATGATTTACTTTAACCTCAATCCTGAAGTCCACACCATTGTCAATATATTCCTCTTTGATCACAAACCGATTTACATCAAATAAGGGTCTAAAATGATCTCGCGAAATTACTTCAAGTTGTTTGTTTCGAGAGTCTTTTGGGAGATTTAAATCAAAGATATTGTGGTTCATAATATTTGGGCTATTACCTTTTATGAGTTGATATCAATTTTATCAAAATCAAAATTAATGTAAATTTATAATAATAAGTATAACTTTAGAAGGAATATTTTGCCGTGTAATTATACATTTTTTTTATAAGTGTCCAGAATGAATGAGATTTGACATGCACCAAGATTTTTGATAAAGCGAATGGGAAACTGTATGATATTTATTACATATCTTAGTAAGCATTTACTGGCGATGATGATAAAGTGAATCCAAATCTTCATCGGACTATCCGGTCTACAGAATTCCGCTGGTTAAATTTCTCTTTGGTATGCTGAAAGTGAACGAGATTACATCTATCGAGAATTGCCTGTGTTATGGAAACAAATTGGTAAATAATGTTTTTAAAACTGTTACAAAATCGTATCTTAGTTCTATTAATTATCAGTTTGTGAGAGATTGGTACCGTCTTGTCCCCCAAAAGAAATTATAGTCCTAAAGTAGGCTATGTCAATTTTTTGTATCGGAAAATAATTTGATTAAACCGCTGAAAATCAATAATTTACATCGGGATAATGAAATTTAGAAAATATCCATTAAGGCGCTGTTTTACAGCATTTTACGTATTTTAAATAAAGAAATTAACGTTATAAATCACTTGAATTTGTCCCCAGTTTTGTCCCTCAATTCCAAAGTAAAAACTTCAAGATTTTATAGGTTAATTCACTGCACTTAACAGATACTATCACATTATAAATAAACCAATTGCTATTTATTTAAATATAATTTTTAAAATTTTTGTCGGGCTTTTTCTAATAATCTATTGAAGAACAATAATTAATCTATTCTCACCTTGAACAATTTATTGTATGCATTTAAAGGTTAATTTACTGTACTTAATGAACCTAATTATTCTGTAAATTGATTAATAACGATCATAACTTGATTTCTAAGATTCTTATCCATTTTTTATGACTTCCTTTGAGAGAATTTAGCTAGCTTATTTTAGACTTTGGACAAATTATTGCATTCATATACAAATATTTACAATTATTTGTTTTCAAGATATTACAATAATTAAAGTAAAAAGCAATGAGTACAAATATTCATATTATAAAAACATGCGAATATTGTGGATCAGAATTTGAGGCCAAAACAACTGTAACAAGGTTTTGTAGCCAAAGATGTAGAACAAGAATGTATAAGAAACATAATAAATATTCATTTCCAACTATAGAAAATCAGACTTTATGTTATCCTACAATGTCAACCTACTCTCCCTTTGATTGCCTTACAATAAAAGAAGCTTCCCGTTTTTTAGGCTGTGCATTAAGTACAATTTATGATATGATAAAAAAAGGGAAGTTATCTTACATCAATTTCAATCAAAGAAAAATTAGAGTTTTTAAAAAAGAAATTGAAAAGATATTATATGGAAACAAAACAAGAATACGCCCTTTTATATTTAGAGATGAAAATACAAAGGTAAAAAACTGTTGGACAATCATGAGATCATTAACCTATATAAGATCTCTTCCAGTGCCCTGTACAATAAATTGAAAATAAATAATGTAATGAAAATAAAGAAGGGAAAATCTGTATATGTATCTAAAGAAATTATACGGAGATTATTCAATATGAGTATCTAAATAATAATTAAAATAGTTGATTTCATTTATTAAAAGGTCAACAAAAGACAAATTAGGCCTTTCAAAGACATAATTTACAACTAGAGAGAGTTTATAATATTTTTGAAGACAATATTAAAATATAACATTATGACTCTTATTAAATTACGTAAAAAACCAGCTGCTAAAAATACTGTTAGACTTTATTTAGATGCTTATCCTCCTATCTATGATCCATTAACTGGAAAATCGCAGCGAAAATTTTATTTAAAACTTTTTCTGTATCGCATGCCTAAATCGAAACTTGAAAAAAAACATAATGACCAAACACTGTTCCTAGCAGAAAATTTAAGAGTAAAAATGATGCTTGCAGTATATAATAATAGGATTAGCAATAAACTACGAATGAGTATATTATCAGGAAATTACTAAACTTCTAGAATTTTCAAACATTGCAGTATCCACTATTATGGATGCACATTGCAAAAATGTTATGGGTTAATCCCATATTAAATTATTTGGTTAACAGTCCACTTTAAAAACATTGATATGAGTTCTAACATTGAGATCATAAGAATATGCCAATATTGTGGCGAGGAATTTATCGCAAAAACAACAGTCACAAAGTACTGCAGCCATACCTGTAATAAAAAAGCATATAAAGCTGAACTAAAAACAAAAAAAATAGAAAAAAGTAACATTAACACTCAACTTTTTAAAGAATCCTCTATGGATATTATAAATAGCTCTGATTTTCTAACCGTTAAAGAATCAGCCTGCTTATTGAAATGTAGTAAGCAAATGATATATGATCTAGTTAATTCTGGCCGTTTAAAATCAATAAAACTATCTGTAAGAAATACCAGGATTAGTAGAATAGAAATTGATAATCTTTTTAAGATTAGTATTCGAAAAGTCAAAGAGAATTAGCAGTCGAAAAAACTGCAATTGCAAAAAAGACCTTTTGACCTTTAAACTATGTTTTATTAATGAGAAAATAAACCGGTGATGACAAGGGTAAAACTAAGACAAAAGCCCATAAGTAATGGATAAGAATCTCATTATTTGGATATCTATCCTCCCATAGCACATCCAATAACTGGAGAACTTAAGAGAAAGTATTTTCTACATTTACACACCTATTTGAATCCTAAAAATAATGTAGAAAAACTACATAATATTGAAACTTTGAAATTGGTGGAATATAGAAAAGCCGAACGTCTAATAGATATTCAAAATAAAAACTATGATTTTTTAATCAAAAAAAGGATATCAGATTTTACTGAATTCTTTCAAGCTGAAGCAAACAAAAGACCAGATTCATGCAATTGGCAAATGGCTGTAAGGTATTTTCAGAAATTTTGTGGAAAAAATTTACCTTTTAAAGAGCTTGACTGTTCTACATGTGAACAGTTTAGAAATTTTCTATTATCTAATCCATCTGTTAGCAGATACGAAAGAAAAATCAGTCTTAATACTGCATCATCTTATTTTGACAAATTTAGAAATACCCTTAAGAGTGCTTTTATTAATAAATATATTTTAACAGATTTCAGTACGGTTGTCAAAGGAATAAAATTAGAGGAAACTCATCGCTGTTTCCTGTTCTTACATGAGCTACAAAGTATGGCTGATGCAAAATGTGAATCACAATTAGTTAAAAAAGCTGGCTTATTTTCCGCATTAACCGGTTTTCGTTTTTCCGATATTAAAAAACTTGTATGGGGTGACATACAAGGGTCTAAGGGCAGTTTTTACATTATATACAAACAAAGTAAAACTGGAAATGCAGAATACTACCCTATATCAGATAAGACATTAGAAATATTAGGTCTTCCAAAAGATAATAATGAAAAAGTTTTTGAAGGAATTAAGTATGATGATGTTATTAAGTTTCTCAAACCATGGCTAAAGAATGCCGGCATCAACAAATACTTTACATTTCATGGCTTTCGACATACATTTGCTACATTACAGCTTGCGTCAGGCACATCCATTTATACAATTTCTAAACTTTTGGGGCATAGAAACCTTAAGACAACTGAGATTTATACTAAAATAATAGATTCCGTAGCCAGGGAAGCGTCATTAAAAATTAAGTTAAATTTTGATTAAAATCTGAATAATTGTTCTACTGCTTATTATAGTTTGGTATATTAAAGCATATTATATATTATTATCCATTGTTGTCCCCATAAAACAATGTTAAAAAATATTGATGAAACCGTAAAAAAGATGCTGTAGTAAGGCTGCCTTGCAAAAATTATCAGAAAAATGGGATACTCACATACCCATCAACTCTACTGTTATTAAGCAATACTGGTTCTAAATACAGTTACTGATATAGTTTTATGCAACCATTTCATGATTCGATCCTATTCTTCAAACATCTATCTATATACACCTGCGGAATTTTCTCCTGCTCCAGCCTGTTTTTTTCCAAAGCCTTTAAATACTGGAAAAGATCGTTTTCATCTTTGGTCAGCAGATTTAGATTTTGGGATTGATTTCTGGCGCCGCTTACGGCGTAGTTTTGAAAAGTTTCAAAAGTCGTCCGGTCCATCATAACGCTTTGGGCATGCCGATGGTACGAGCGTAGCTGATGCAGGATCTGAAAACCATGTTCGTCAATATCGCCCCAGTACAGGATTTTTTTTTCTGATAGCCAGAGCGCATTTTTCAGATAGGCAATATTAAAGCCGCCGCCGCTCCATATGGCAACGGTGGATTCTAATAGCGGTAAGGTTAAAAAATTCATTTTATTTTCGGCAATCAGGATATTTTCCACCGGAAGTTCAAGGGCTTCGAAATCGGATAGTGGAATGCTGATGTCCCTGAATCTGAAATCCGGATGTGGGTTTTCATCCAGAAAGCGGAGCCTGACCAATGGCTCATCGTACCGTAAAAAGAACCGTTCGACAAAACGTTTTTGTTGGGCTGAACGCACATGATCAGGAATCAGGAAATCAAGTAAGGATTGAATCAACGCATTGTTTTCTTCAATGAATTTGGTATGGATCTCGATGGGCAGCTGACGCAGGTAAAGATTGGGCCGCGGGGTCTCTATAAAATATCGGCAAACCTTCAGCACATCATTCCAGCTGATTTCTCCTTTTGTTAACCATAAGCAATTGTTCAAGGTCCAGTCTTTCAATCCTGGAATAGTACCGATAATGGTGTTATAATTGGCTATAAATAGTCGCCATTCATTTGCACAGCCAATAACATAGAGATAATCATCAATCGTTTCAAAAACTACGTTATCCGGCAAATCATGGCTGCCTGTCCGCCTGAAATTCCTACCGGCGGTCTGCACGAGGTAGCCTTTACCGGTTTGATTTTTTGAATAGCGGTATAATTCTTCTATTTCCTTTTGCAGGACTTCAAACCGTTCGGTAATGTGACCCGATTTTACTTTTCCGATACGGTCTATTATTTTCGGGAAAAAGAGTTCTTCCAGAATATGGCTTTGCAGCAAGGGCTTCCACCATTTCAACGCCTGTTTTTTAATTTCTGCCGGACTGATCATATTTCGGGTGTGTTATTGAAAATTCCGTTATGTTTATCGCGTTCGCTTTCATATTCTTCTTTGGTGAAATTACTCACCTGCGAGTTATTGCCTTCGCGGTTGCTCACAAAGTGAAAGGAATTGACATGTCCTTCTATTACATGGATTTTCTGCAGTGGCGTAACGATCAGCAGTTGGAGATTTAATTTTTTAAACAACTCCAGCCCGTAACGGGTACTTTCGTCGCTGCCTCTGCCGAAGGCTTCATCAATCACCACAAAACGGAAACTTTTGCTTTTGCGCTCTCCGAACTGCAGCCCAAACTGATAGGCCAAAGCACTGGCCAGGATGGTGTAGGCCAGTTTTTCCTTCTGCCCGCCGCTTTTTCCGCCTGAACCTTCATAAAATTCTTTTTCCGTACCATCGGAGCGGTAACGTTCGCTGGCGTTGAACTCGAACCACTGGCGCACATCCGTAACGGTTGAAGTCCAGTCGCGGTCTGCATTTTCCATGCTGGCAAAGCGGTCCAAGATCCTTTTCACCTGTTCGTATTTTTCCTCGGTGTATAAATCATTATGGCTGCTGAAGGAATGGATATAACATTTTTTCAGTTCTTCCCTGAAAAGCCGTACTTCTTTATTCGGGGTGGCATCCATTAAAATGGTGATGTAGGTATCCTGCACCGCGTTATACACAATTTCCGAAAGATGTTCGTTAATGATCCGGATTTTCTGTTTGATGTCTTTTTCGTGCTTCTGCAATTGGCTGTCGAACACGGCAATGCTGTTGATCACGTTTTTATTCAATTCCTCCTTGAAGCGTTCTTCGTGCCGTTTCAGGTCTTCAGATTCCAGTTGCCTGAACTTTTTAATGTATTCTGCACGGGCATCAATGCTATCGGTAACTTCACTGTATTCGGCCCGGGAATGTTCTTTAATTTCCCGCATCTTTTTCTCAATGTGGGTACGGTAACCCGCCTGACGTCCGCGAAGCCTTTTCAATTCACCATTTTCACCCTGAAATTGTTTGCGGAATTCATCCTGCCTATTTTCTATGCCCCTGAGGTTGATTTTTACATTACTCAGTTTTTCGTCAATCAGCGGATACCACTTTTCTTTCAGGTGAAGTGCTAATTGTTCTTTTTGGCGCAATGCATGTTCCTGCTGATCTCTATATCCTTGAATTTTTGTTTTGAAACCACCAATGTCTTCCGTGAGCTGGTTTTGTCTGGACTTTCCATCCGAAATCTGCTGATCTACTTCACTTTTGTTGCGTTGCAGCTGGGCAAGCTTATCATTGTTATTCAGCAATTGATTGCGCTCCTGTTCGAGTTCATAGATTTTGGAGACATGGTACTGCCAGTTAATGCGGGAAAAATCTTTTACGTAAAGCAAAAGCCCCAGCAGTTGCTTCTGTTCGCTGTTTTTTTGTCCTTTCTCTTCAATATCCTTTAGCCTGGTTTTTAATTCATGAATAGTCCGTTCGAGCTTATCCACCGAACTTTCCAGTGCTTTTATTTTTTCGGCATTGCTCCAGCCCAATACATAATTTCGTCGGTCATCAATGCGTTTGCGGTCGTCTTTGGTATGGCGGATGCGACCACTCTTGATCAGCCCTTGCCGGGTGATACCGAAAGGAACATGTTGTAAACCATCCACATCGGTGCAAATATAATCGCCAAAGCTGCGTTGCAGGTAATTTTCCAGCCAATCGTAAAAGGGCGTTTCAGGTTTGATGTCTATTTTGTATGTTATGCTGTCTTCATCCAATTCTTTAAGGATTCGGCTACTGCCATTCAAGTCCGCTTCCAAATAGGTCAGTTTAATGCCCCATCCATCAGCACCTTTTAACGGATTGTTGTTGACATAATGGCTAACGCTCCGGTAATGCTTTCCGGGAACGAGTAAGCTGATGCCGGCATCACGGAGCAGCTTTTCGATAGCGCCTTCCCATTGGCCTTCCTGTTCATTCACTTTCAGCAATTCCCCCGCGAAAGGCAAATCTTCTTCGTCAATCCTCAAATCAGTACAGAGTTGCGAACGGAAGGCCACCAGCCAGGCCGGAATCTGTGTTTTACGTTCTTTGAGCGATTGCAGTTCTTTTCGCTCCGCCTGATATTCGGCTTCCTGTTTTCGCAGTTCAGTCACTTGGTTATCCCGCTGTTCCCGTAATTCTTCTTCTAAACGGCCGCAGTTTTCAATCAATTCATTGGCCCGACTAATGTTGTTCCGAAAGTCTTTTTCGTGCTTTATGCTTGCCAACCCGATCTGTAAAGCGAGGCGATCATAATCGTCAAATTCCTTTTGCTTGGTTTCTTTGTCCTGCTCATGCCGCCTGATCTCTCCGGCAATCTGTTCAATTCGTGTTCCGCCATTATTGGCAATATCCTGTATAATCGTTTGCCTACGTTCTTCCGAGGCTTCCAATTCCTGTGTAATGGTGCGTTGCTGCTGTTCTGCTTTTGCGAGTTCGTGGCGGGTTTCATCGATCGCCTGTTCCAACAGTTCCCATTTCTTTTCGGCAAACCATACTGGCATGACTTCCAGCATGGCTTCTATGTCTTCAATTTCCCGGCTAACCTTGTCGTAATTTTCACTGGCTTCGGCCAATGGTTTCAGGATTTGATATTGTTCTCGGGTGTTTACCACTGCGGCGTGGGCTTTGTTAAGGTCGTCGAACCGTTTAAGCAGGGCATCAATCTGTTCTTTGACATCGGTTTTTTCCAGCATCTGTTCGCGGACAAAATCGGTCAGGCTGCTGACGGATTTCATGGAAACGGTTTGATAAAAGAGATCGGTCGCTTTATCGCTGTTCATGCCGAAAAGCCTGCGGAAATGCTCGCTATACTGCGAGAAATTATCGTTGAACAATTGTACGCCCGGTATGTTGCGGAGGTTCTTTCGCAGCTCATTGATATCGCCGAAATGTTGAAAATGTTCCTTTATGGTTAAAGGCGTAGTACTGATGATGAGCAGCTTCTCTACTTTTCCCTCTTTGCCGATCCAGAAAAACTGGGCCAGGCAAATGTGTTCGTTATAGCCCTGGTTATAAAAATTCCCGATAATAACGGTATAGGTATGATCATCTGGTCGTAAATAAACCTTTTTCGCCGTTTTGGTGATTTCTTCCTTTTCTTTTTTAAATTCCCCTCGCACGTAGCTCAGCAGGTTGCGCTCTTTCCCCTCGGCACCGGCGGCTTTATTGAAGATGATTTTATGGTGAGGGACAAGCAGGCAGGTCAGGGCATCCACGAGGGTGGATTTTCCTGAACCGATATCGCCTGTTAGAAGGGCATTTTGTCCGTTGGGCTGGATCTGCCAGCGCACCTGGTTAAAGGTTCCCCAGTTAAGCACTTCGAGGTATTGCAGGCGGTAGCCGGACAGGCTGAAGTCTTCCGGATGGGTATCAAATAGTTCTTCCATAAATGAGTTTAGTCTTTCGGTTGGTTTTCAGCGGCATAATTCCGGAACTTCTGTAAGGTTTCATCGATCACGTCGGCATTTACAAAACCTTTAATGATCCGGTGTATTTCATAGTTTTTTTCCTGGTCTTCCAGCTTTCTCAGGAAGCCGATGTCGACCACTTTATTAATAGCGGTATTGATTTTTTCCTGTTGTTTGGCTTCGTCATTAGCGTTGGGTAAAAATACCTTTACACGGTTAATGATCTCCTGTTCGCTGATGATAGAACGTACGGAGCCACCCTGTGCATCATGCTCCAGTAAGAATTTTCTCAGGACGATACAGATCAGAGAGGTCATAAAATTGAGCGGCCGTTTATCAGATAAGGCAGGTAAGGCTTTTTCGCCGTCTTCCCATTTTTTAGGGCGTAAAAAGGCATATCCTTCGCTTTTATCCAGAAAGAGTTCACGTCCGATGGGGACGAAATATTTTTTCACATCGGCTTCGTATTGCAGCAGGTTTTCCCAGGTTTCTTTCTGGTGGCTGTAAACGATGCCTTTTAATAAGGCAATGAGGCTGGTGGAGTAGCGGTATTCCATGTTTATCGGTTAAAGATGATGACCGGGGTTTGCATGCGATAGGTTTTTCCGGTGCTTTCGTTTTCGATGATGTGGTATTCAGATTGTTCACGGTTAACGACATGTTTTTCTTCGTTGGTGGCGATCTGCATGTAGCCTAATATTTCGGCAACGCCTTTGGTAGGCTTATACTGATGGAGCAGATCGGAAAGTGCTACCTGTGAACGGTTTTTCAATAGGGTTTTTACGTTGTTGCGAAGAAGTTCTATGTCGACATAAAACTGCTCAAACAGCAGATCGGTACCTGCCGAGGCCACGCCGTCAGCAATTTCCGTGGCTGCAAAGGCCACTTTAACCGGTGGGGTAAAAAGCGGCCGGTCCATGGTAAAGGAAGGTTTGAAAACTTCATCGATCTCCATCCACACGACTTGCTGATCAAGCGATTCTTTATGTTCGAGCAGCAGGCTTTCGATCTGTTCGATACTTTGCAGGATGTGCCGGCTTTCGGAAAGGTTCTTTTGTTCTACAAATTTCCGAAGCTGCTCAATGAGGCCGTCGTTGCTCCGGTTTACCTTATCTCCGGCATCCACAAGGTTGGTTTTGATCCTATCTACGGTTTGTTCTTTTTTGATTTCGACAATCGCCGGGATGGCATTGATCTTATCCAGCAATTCTTCGAGCTCTTCCTGCATCTGCTCGCTCATCAGAAATTCCCAAAACGCTTTAAAACTTTTGCCCTGATCGGTGTTCCACAAAAAATCCTGCTGCTGAAAGACATTGTCGAGCAGATCGGCTTTGGCCAGGCTGCTTTTGATGATGGTCTGGCGGGTCTGGGTATCGAGTTCCCTGAAATTTTCTTCCACCTGCCGGAAATCCGACAGCAAACGCTTGGCGGTTTCTTCGGCCAGAAAGTAGTTTTCCTTGAGCTGGGTATCGGAAGGCTGCTCGAAATTTCCCTGGCGGATCTGTTCGATTTCCTGATCAATCTTCCGACGCTCTTCCTGCAGCTGCTGGATGCGTTCGTAAGGTCCTGAGGTAGTGTTCACGATCTGCTGGAGCAAACGGAAAAACTGGATGAGGCGGCTGTGGGTGCCTACAAATTGTTGTTTGTTCAGGTCTTCGAGCCATTTGAGTGCATTTTCCGTCGCCGGCGAAAGTTCGTACACGGGTTCGTCGGCTCTTTCGTAATAGCGGCGCAGATATCCCTGCTCGGCCCATTTCTGCAAATAATCTACAGGTGCTTTCTGGTAATCTTCAATGCCCTGCCTTTGGAGGGAAAAGAGATAATCGCCCAAAATGCTCTGCAATTCGGTTTGCAGGTATGAAATCCGGTCCTGCTGCTTAAAAACCAAATGGAAAAAGCTCACCAGTAACGGGAAATGTTCCGCCCGCAGTAGCTGGAGGGTTTTGTCGTTTTTGTAGAGGGAGAGCGCTTTTTCGTAGTTCATTTTTGATTGGAATTCAGACTAACTAGTAAAAAACTATATTTTTGGATAAGGTTCTAATGATTTCTAATATTTTTTTTAATTTGATTGTTAAATGTCAACTATTTAACTTTCTTTCAGCCATTGTAACTATACCCGATTTTTTTAATTCGTCAAGAATAACGCTAATATTTGTTATTGATTGATCCCGCAATCCAAAACGACCAGTTCTTTTCTTACTAAATGTAAATGCTACACGCTCTTTTGCTCTTGATAATGCAACAAAAAATGCACATTTATCTTCATCCGGTTGTCGTTCAAATGACCAAAAAGCACCATCCTCCAAGCCAATAAAAATCACAGTATGATATTCAAGACCTTTGCTTTTATGAATTGTCATAACTGGTATTGTGTCTTTACCAAGGACCATATCTAACGCTAGAATCATATTATTCTTAGTAGTATGATAATCTTTAATAAGCACCTCTTTTAAAGAAGTAATGGTTCGATCGAATTCAGCAACATTTTTGTATGACGGAAAACTTGCTCTAATGCGGTCTTTACCTGCGAAGTCGATGATTTCATCAATAAGTGTATTGATCTGCTCTTCACTGAGAGTTCTCTTTTGATATTCATCTTGCTTTATCTTAATAAAAACTGAAATGATATTTTGCAGTTTTATTAATTGATCATCTTCTAATTCTGTGTGAAGATTGCTTAAAAAAACAAATGCCGCTTGTTTGGCTTCGCCGGCTTTTTTCTGAAAAATAGCATATAGAATATTAATGATATAAATACAGACTTCTTGTGTTAAAATATCTTGCAATTTATTTTCGTCTCTGGCTTTAATACCATTTTCATTAAAATAAGTAATGAGATCTCCGGCATATTGCGTTAATTGCTGTTTAACCAAAATACATATATCCCTGGGATTTATCCCTTCTGTATTTATCCAATCTTGAATTTCACGAAAAAGTATTTGCATTTCTGATTCTGGATTTTCAAAAACCCAAAAGTAACATTCTCCCTGTTCGGCGTTCCATTTCGGCGATGGAGTAGCAAAATCATCTTTTCCTAATAAATGACGAGTAAGATGATTTAACAAAGTCACTAGTCTGGGCGCACATCTAAAGTTCATATTGAGAGGAATTCTAGTCGCATTTACATCAGTAATAAAATCCTCAAACACAGTTTCTCTTGCACCGGCCCACATCATTATACGTTGTTTATCATCACCAACAGCGGTGTAAGAAGTGTGACTATCTAAAAAACAACTTTTGAATAGATCATACTGTAGTTCAGTAGTGTCCTGAAATTCATCTAAAAATACAAAATGATAAGTTTGTTGAAGGTATTCTTTAATTTTCGGGTTTGTATTGATAATATATTCAGCCAAACGCATCACCATGGTGAAAGATAACTTTGATTGCTGAATCATTTTCTGCCAAACTTTATATCTTATAGCTTCAGCTTTATTATTTGATAAGTGCGGTAATTGTGCGTTATGAAGTTGGATAATGGTATTTCGATGTGTTGTATTGAAATAATTAATATCTTCACTTTCATATAAAGCTAAAATGAATTGATCCCCAAGCACAATTTCATATTCTGATGAGATTTTATATTCATCTGGAAGTGCTTGCTTAAATCGATCTAATAATTGTTTGGCAAATGAGTCAAAGGTTAATGAATCAAAGCGTTTAGATAATTCGTCACCGCAACGAAGTCTAACCCGTTCTTTTAGGTTGTATGCAGCATCTCTTTTAAAACTTATTGCTAGTATCTTATGAGGAAATTTACAGGTATTCGTTTGCAAGAGGAAGCAAGCTTTTTGAGCTAAAAGCTCTGTCTTTCCTGCGCCCGGACCAGCCACAACAAGGTTATTTTCTATAGTGGTTGCAACTTTAAACGCGTTTTCTTCAAGATCCATTCCATCTGTTGGGATCCATTCTTTAGATTTGATTGGCTTCATCTTCTTGATTTGTTTTTAAAAGTGACGATATACAATCAAAAACCTCCATAAATACCTGAGGTAGATTAGCATTTATTTCTTCATCAGTCATAGACGATAAGACCTGAATATGGGTAGTTGGTTTTCCTCGGCCTAAAAAGTGGTAATTATACCAGATCATTAATTTTCGATCTTCCTCAGAGTAGGTAGCTGCGGTTGCTTTCTCTGATTTTAATGTAGCTTGGATGGCTACCTTCACTTTAGCATCAAATTTTTCAGCTTCAGTTGTTTCATCTGGTATTTGAGGTCCTCCATTTTTTGGAATTGCTTTTCTATAAAATTCTGGATAATGTGTAAGCATTAGAAAATCCACATCAAGAGGATTAGAATAGAAAATATTATACTTTCTCAAGTAATCCACCCAGCCATTCAAATTTTCAATTGAATCTTTTTCGGTCAAACTCCAGGTATGCATTTCTTTTAATGCATCATCAGAGAGTATACTTCCATCAGCCAACTTTAGAAGCTCTTCTTTTTTTATACCTATTTTAATTAATTGATTAAGTGCATATTTAATCCTTCCCCAACCTCCACCTTCTCTTTCCACGTCTAAATCTAAGAGAGTAACATAAGGAATATGGAGTGTTTCTAACAATCTCCAAATATGATTTACAAATCGGTGGCCAAGTGGGGCAAAAGTGATAATATTGTCATCAAAATCAACTTCCATTACTTCCATAAGTCTATTGAAGATCACTTCTTCACTATCTCCTTCGCCAATTACAACCAATCTAGCAAAGTATAATTCGGGATAATTGTGAACAGCTTCCTTGACATACTTGTATGCATCATCTGTTTTCTCTGGAAGTAATATTTTATTTACTTCAGTTTCAAATTTTTCCGTAATTCTAAAGTGAAGAATACTTTCCGGATTCAGCCTTTTAACGATCGCAGGTGTATGAGATGATAGTAAAACCTGTGAATTATCTTTACTTGCGATTTTTTTTAATATTTTTATTACCCTACCTAAAAGCTGTGGAGCAATATGATTTTCGGGTTCTTCTATCGCTAATATTGTCAGAAGAGGCCTATTTATCCCAATATTCTCTTCGTCATCATTTTCTGCTAATTTCTCTTCTATTTCCAGTAAGGCACATACCAGTGTTAAATAAAATAAAGAACGATAGCCCTCTCCCAGCTCATCAATCTGATAGGTTTTGTGGGTTCCGGTGGGACTAAAGGATATTTCAAGCTTTTTCAGAATGGAATCAAGATCGCTTCCTCCAAAGCCAAGAGTCGTATCTTTATAACGCTTATCTTTATGGAATTGTCTCCAATTTTCTGTAATAGATGTTTGTACGATATTAAAGTCTTCCAAACCTTTAAAAGCATCATTTATATCTTTTATTTTTTCATCGAATTCTGATTTAAAAGTATCATTTGATTTTATCTTTTTTAAAACACGAAATAATATACTTCCAGACGCATATTTTAATTGTTCAACAGGTCTACGTATTGCAGGAACATAAAGTATTTGTATCAGACGTTTTAAGTGATTAGGAAATATTTGTTTGGTGTCGTCACCTTCTACACTACCTTCAGGAACTTTAATATAATAAACTTTACTATCAATTTCACCTTCAGGACCATAATCAGTTTTTATCCAAGAAGCTTCGAGTCTCAACCGGAGATATGGATTGCTGTTTTCTTCATCAATTACCATATCGGTAAAAAAATGAGGAACTGCTTCCTGCTCTTCTTCGTCAAAATCAATTCTGGCTTCAATAGAAAGAGTCCTTTCAGTAATATCTTCAAGCTTTTCATCTTTGCCGATATGAAAATCTTGCTGGAAAATTTCCCTATCTGTTAAGGATTGTCCAAATAATTTTCTTAGTGCTTCAAGAGCAGTGGTTTTACCAGCACTATTGAGTCCAATAAAACCAACCAGTTTTTCATCAACAGGAATCTTAATTTCTTCTGGCCCAAATGATCTAAATCCTTTAATCTTTAAATTACTTATTTTCATAGTTATAATTTTTAAGTTTTTTTTAGTTCTAAACTCCCATCACCTCCACCTTACTTCTCCCGCTCTGCTGCTTGCTCACCTTTATCTGCACTGGGATCCGTTCCGTCATTTCCTGTACATGGGAGATCACGCCGACTTTACGACCCTGGTTGTGGAGGCGTTCGAGGGCGTCCATGGCGATATTGAGCGTGTTGGGATCCAGCGAGCCGAAACCTTCATCAATAAATAAAGATTCCACTTTCATGCGGTTGGACGACAGGGAGGCAAGGCCCAAAGCCAAAGCCAGTGATACCAGGAAAGATTCTCCGCCGGAAAGTGAATACACCGTACGCACTTCGTCGCCCATGTCCTGATCCACCACCTGCAAACCGAGCGATGCCGGAATGCGTTCGATCCGGTAGCGGCTGGTGAGCGCTTGCAAATGGATATTGGCATAACCAAGCAATACATCCAGCGTATATTCCTGCGCAATCTGGCGGAATTTCTTCCCATCAGCCGAACCGATAATATCGTTGAGCTTGGCCCAGTTTTCGGTAACGGTAGCCTGTTCCGAAATGCGTTTTAACAGGTCGCCGATTTTGTTTTTGTTAGCTTCGTCCTGCTGCAAGCGGAAACCGTTTTCCCCTTTTTTGTGCTTCTTTTCTTCCACTTCCGATCGGGCATTCGTGTGCAGGGTCATCAGTTCTTCGAGTGGTATTTCCGCGTTACTGTTTTTCTGATGACGGTCTAAAGCCTGTTTCCGTTCGGTAAGAATGCTGTTGGCTCTGGTCAGTTCCTCATCAATAGCTTGTAGTGCTAAACGTTCATTTTCGATCCAGTCATTTCCTAAAGCGAGTAATTGGTGAAGTTCTTCCAGGTTGAGCGATTGCTCATTTTTTTGATTATAATCGTTCAGCCAGTCCTGTATTTGGCAGGAAGTTTTCTGAATTGCTGCGTTCAATGCAGTTAAGGCGTTTGCCAGTTCCTCCTGTTGGGTGAGGATTTTGGTCTGTTCGATCGCCAAGGTTTGCTGTTTGGTTTTCAGTAGCGCTACATCTTCCTGTGCTTTGATAACCGCCTGTTTGAACTGAAGTTCCATTTCGTCGGCAGGCTGACCATCAAATAGGTTTTTACGTTGTCTAGTAAGATCCAGATACGATTGCTGTTGCGCACGGTGGATTTCGATTTTACTACTGGCTTCCGTTTCCAGCGTTTTGGCTTGGCTTTCCAGCTCTTTCAGTGTGGCTTCGAGGGCTGCTTTTTCCCGGGTACGGACTTCCAGTTTTTCGGCTTGGGCTTTCCATTGTTGGGCAAAGGCAGTGATGCTTTCCACAAAGGTTTCCGGAGCTGCTTTCCAGTTGTTCATCCAGCCGGATATGGTAAAATATGGGGCAAGAAGCTGTTCAATTTCATCCAGATAGACGGTAGCCAGCTCCTGTTCACGCCTTGCCTGGCTGTGCTGCTCGTCATAAAGCGATAAGCTGTTTTGAAGGTCTTTCAGCTGTCCGGCAAGGGTATCGATATTTTCTTTCAGTTGGTCGATTCCTGTTTTTGCGGCTTCCAATTCCTGCTTCTGCCCGGCATAGGCTTGTAATCGGGCAGAGAGATCGGCTTGTTTGGTTTTAAGGGTTTGTAATTGCGCTGTGATCCAGTCCGCTTTTCCGGCATCGGGAATATTCAAACTATTTTTGGCGATATCAGATTGTTCCCAGGTTTGCTTTTGGGTTGCCATAGCTGATTCTTTAGCATGTATTTCTTCATTTCGCCGCTGAATATTTTGCTGTAGGGTGGTGCATTCCCGCTCCAGGGCATCATGACGGCTGTGGAGGCTGAGATGGTATTGTGTTTTCTCCTGGCTGGCTTTTTCCAGTTGGGCCAACACTTTTTCCAGTTGCGGATTTTGTATAGCGTAGGGATGATGGGTGCTGCCACATACCGGACAGGGTTTATCTTCCACCAAAGCTTCCCGGAGTGTTTCTACATTTTCAGCCGATGCCAGACGGGCCTGTTGCAGGAGCTGATCTGCGGTATCGCTTTCCGCTTTTGCTAAGGGGAGTTCTTGTTTGAGTTGTTGTAAAAGTTCTTGTCTGGTCTGATGATCGGCTTGTTCCTGTACCTGCTTCTGCCGTAAGTTTTCCCATTCGGTCTGTGCAGAATACAAAAGCTGCCATTGCGCCTGTGCCCTGACGGTTTCTTCTACTTTCTGATCGGTTTCGGTTTTATCGAGAGTTAAGCTTTCCATCGGAACGGAGCCTAACGCTTCGGACTTTGCCTCATACGTTTTCCGGTTTTCGTCCAGCAGTTGAAGCTGATTTTTCCAGTTGTCCTCAATGGTTTTCTGCTGCACTTCGGCCGCCTGGATTTTATCCTTTAACGCCACTAATTTTTCGGAAGAAGCTTTTTGGTTCTCCAACAGCTTTTGGGCATCTCCGAGTTTGGCGAGAATGAGGTCTGTATGCTCGGCAACAGGTTTGCGGGCTGCCTGTTCGGTTTGCCACTGCGTAATGCTTTCAATCTGTAAAACAAGATCGGTGAAGGCTTGCTGTTTTCCTTTTAAGATATCCTGATGTTTCCGATTCAGCCCGGCAGCTTTTTCAGCCTCTTCTTTCAGCCGGTCGACCTGTTCTTTTTTCTCTCCCAGCAAGGTATCCAGTTTGCGGGCTTCTTCCAATAGCGGTAGGGAATCGGTAAGGTCCTTGTTTTGAACGGAAAGTTGATGTTCTGACTGTTGAAGCTGCTTTTCAAGGCTTTCTTTTTGTTGCTGTAAGGAAATCAGGGTTTCCTTTACCGTTGCCAGTGCTGTTGTTTTAACGGTATGTTGTTCCTGTGACTGCGCCAAAGCGTCTGCCCAGCTTCGGGTTTGTTGTGCCTGTTCGGCCATTCGCAGGTGCCTGCTTCTCGGCAAGGCGGAATCTTTGTTTTCGGTTGCCTGCTGTACCATCAGGATGGCTTCATCGTGGCCCTGACTGTATTTGGCGAGCTGCTCATACCAGCTGATTCCTGCGTTTAATCTTTCGATTTCTTTATCGAGGTCTGTGATCTGCCTCTCCAAAAGCGCCTGATCTGCCGCCAGAACTTGCAGTTCTTCATCGCTCAAGGTCAGAATGCCTTCTTTGTGCAACTGAAGGTCACGCAGCAACACTTCTTCTGCTTTATATTTTTCGTAAACCTTCCTGGAAATCTCGGAGTAGATATGGGTTCCGGTCAGCTTCTCAAGCAGGGAGGATTTCTCATCCCGGTTTGCTTTCATAAAAGCAGTAAAATCACCCTGCGCCAGTAATACCGAGCGGGTAAACTGTTCGAAATTTAACCCGACTAACCTTGCAATTTCACTGTAGGTTTCGGCTTTTCTTCCCGGAAGATCAACCTGATTGGAAATGTTTTTTAAGGTCACGGCATCCGACTGCATGCTTCCGTCGGCCCGGTTTCTGGCCCGTCGCACACTCCAGGTTGCCCGATAGTTTTGCCCGTCGATCCCTCTAAAATCCACTTCTGCAAATCCATCTGCCGTGCCGTCACGTAAGATACCGCGTACATCGCCCTGGCTCATAGTGCTATTTTGTACATCCTTTATTTCAATGCCCGTTTCTCCTCTTGCCTGAACGTAACGTGGTGTTTTACCATATAAGGCGAGGCACAACGCATCCAGTATGGTCGATTTCCCCGCTCCGGTAGCGCCGGTAATCGCAAAGATGCCCGCCGAACATAAGGGTTCTGCCGTAAAATCAATTTCGGTAGTGCCTTCCAGTGAAGCTAAATTTTTAATGCGTATGGCTAATATCTTCATGTTATCCGGCGTTTTGGTTGATTTCCTGCGCCACCTGTTGGAACAATTGCATGATTTCCTGTGGTACTTCGCTCTGGTATCTGGATTGATAGGCTTTACCGAAAACATCAATGGGCTGCAGTTCATTCAGCTTTTCAGCGGTGATGAGTTCGGGTGTTGCTGCGGCAGCGGCCGGATATTGGGCATCGATTTTAGCCAATCGTACCGCTTTACCAGCCAGGGCGGTTTCTATTTTATGACGTAAAGCAGGCTCGGGTCCATCGAGTAGTACACGGACTTGCAGATAAGGCAGGTTTTCCATGCCGCCAACCAACTCTGGCAATTGCTCCAACTGGGCAATGACTTCATGCAAAGGCTGATGCTGATGTGGAATTCTTTGCAATGGCACAAATACCGGAATTTCAATCGCCTTCAGATTGCTGATTTCCTGATCGAGATCAAAAACAATCACCTGATGTATGTAATGAATTTCTGAAAAGGACATCGGCAAGGGACTGCCACAGTAGCGGATGTGTTCCTTTCCGCCTATTTTCTGCGCCTTGTGGATGTGTCCCAACGCAACGTATTTGATATCGGAATGAAAAGCACTCGCTGAAATACATTCCACACCGCCCATGATCAGCCTTTCGGTTTTATCCAGATCGGTAATTTCTGCCTGCTGCGTATGCAGGTGTCCCATGGCAATAATAGGCTGGTCTTCCGTGCTGTATTGTTGGGCATACGCAAAGGCTTCCTGATATAAAGCCGCGACGCCTTCGGTGTAGGGATTGGCACAATCGACAATGGCAGGATAATCACCCATCCGCAGGAACGGAATGGCCAGGCAAAAAGCTTTTATCGCTCCGGAAGCATCATGTATTTTAACCAGTAGTTTTTCGTAATCAATGTTTCCCACTGCATCTTTTTCTACCAGGCCGATAATGTGAACATTAGAGGATTCCAGTAGAGGTTTCGGTGCTTCCAGCCGTGCCGCCGAATCATGGTTACCTGCCGTAATCATGATCTGCAGATGAGGCACGGCTCTGGTCGCTTCATTTAGGAAACGGTAGAACATCCTCACCGAGGCTGCCGACGGATTGGAACTATCGAAGATATCACCACTGATCAGCAAGACTTCAATGTTTTCAGTTAATAAAATTCCTACCAGCCAGTTCAGAAACTGCTGATGCTCGTAGCTGCGGTCGTATTCGTGAAACAGCTGGCCAATGTGCCAGTCTGCGGTATGTAGAAATTTCATAATACAGTTTTAGGATGGTTAATCTGTATCCCAATAAATTAGGGATACGTGCAGACCTGACTTGCCTGTTAATCTCCGGAAAAATTATTCCATGCTTTTGATGAAGCAGGCTGTTAAATTAAAGAGGATTGTATATTTGGTTTTTCATAGTGAAAGTTATTAGTTTATGCAATTTAATAATTAATTCAAAACCACTACTAAAATTCAAGCAATTTTGCATGCTCTTCACAAAATCTTTAAGCTTTATCAAAATATCGGGCTAAACTACTTATATAAAACAAGATGGGTTTACGGAAAACAGTAAGGAAATGATGTATATTTTTATACGGAATGAAGATAACAATATTTATATAGAATATGGACCAATTCCGAAAAGCAATAAAGAACATGGCAAAAAAAAATCATCGTGCAATTGGTGTCTATGGGATGCATGCAAAGATATTAAACAACGTGGAAAGTTTAAGGAAAGCTTTAAAGGTAAAGCCTGAACGATACGGTATACTAGATAAACCGTATCTTATTGCAATAAATGCAGTTGATATGTTGGCTCTAGATAAGGATGATGTAATGGATTGCTTGATGGGTTCAACATGTATCGTACCAGAATTAATTACCAACCAAAATGCTTTTCAGGAATTTCGGGAGCATGACGGATTTTTTACAGGTAGAAATGACAAAGGTCAGAATACGCGGGTAAGTGCAGCAATGATCACCAAAATACATCCAAGTAATTGGAGGGATTCAGATTATTGGATTTTTGAAAATGAAATGGCAATACTTCCTATAAATTTAAGGAATTCATCACTAATCACCAGATTTATTCAAGATGGTATAATTTATAGAACCAGCGGGAAATTCTTTGGTGATATCATTGTTTACTGAAATGATCTTACTGACATTGAGATCGATTTGAAATGTCTTTTCAATTATTATTGAGTTATTTTTAAAATATCACTACCTTTGTAATAAATATTATTAGTTTGTGGGATTCTGTTACCCCATTGTCCCTCAGAAAGCATAAATATCTGTTTATCAGTTATTTTTACTTTCTGCATTGGCAAGTAGAAAATATAGACAAAACAAACTTAAACAATTCAAACACCTAACTATCAACTATTTATTTAATATTAATTTCGATAGCGATTTTTTCCGGTTTAACCAATTTTGTAATTATTTGTCCCTCTGATGTCCCCCGTGCGGAAGATTTTTTGCAAATTTTAATACTGGGGAAATTATTTCGCTTAATGTATCTTATTGTGCCTTAATGATACTTAATGCATCTTGTTGTATCTAAAATGATTTTTTGGCAAATCAATACAATGTACGATGATAACATATGTTTAATACCAATTTCTTTTCTCCATATTCTTCGCAATTTTAAGAGCATTTTTATTGATTTCATGCACGGATTTTTTTCTTCCTTCAGTAATCCATTCGATTAGTTCGGCTTTAGAGAAATGGAGACGATTGCCTTTTTTAAAACATGGTATTTCGCGTAGAGATACTTTAGAATATAGAGTAGGTAATGATAGCTTTAGGATTTCACACGCTTCTTTAGCTCCGATAAAATCATTTTGGGATGATTCCGGATTTGTAAGCTTAAGTAAGTATGTCTCAATATTTTGTAATCTTACCTCAATAATTTCTAAAACATTAGGTAATTCTTCTGGTGAATATTGTTTCATCTTTTTTTTACAAAAATAAATGGGTATACTTAACTAGTACCCCATCATGTTTTTTGTAACCTAAATTTTCCTCAGTTGTCCTTTTGTTTTATACATTTTTCATAGTTGTATTATGTAGAATGTTTTGTCCGATATTAAATGTATTTAGTTTAATTTTTTCAGAAGCCTCTTTTTTCAGACTGTCAACAATCTTTGCATAGATTTCGGTTGTTTTAATACTCTTATGACCAAGTAATTTTGATACAGTATAAATCGAAGTTCCAGCAGCTAACTGTAGCGTGGCAAATGTATGTCTGAATCCGTGAAAAGTGAAATGCTTTTCAATTTTGGCGTTAATGAGCCATTTCTTCAATTCTTTTACAGTATGATCATACTTCAAACCATTAAAGACTTTTTCGTCAGGATGACCGGGACTTCCTAGTAATTGAATCGTTTGATCTGAAACTGGAAAATATTCTGCACTTTCAGTTTTCTCCTGATTATACAAAATATAATAATTTCCGGGGCTTCCATGAATTTCTTTCCAAAGGAGTGTGGCTACATCAGAATAACGAAAACCTGTCATAGCTGAGAATAGCCCCGCTTTCTTTACAATTGGGTTGTCACAATGTGCCTCTGCCATTCTTTCCAACTCTTCCATAAATAAAAAAGGACGATGTGTTTGTTGTGGAGTGATACTTTCAACAATTGCACCTAAGTTAATTGGTAGAAATCGCTTTTTAAAAGCTGATTCAAGTGTTAACCTAAATCTCCCAAAATAAGCTACAGCCGTATTTTTTCCGATCTTTCGATTTGCCCGTCCAATACCTGGAGAGGAAAGCAAATAATCTGCAAATTCCTCGGCGACTGTTTCACTTAATTCAGTAAATGGAAGGTGTTCTCCAAAACAAGATTTAAAGTATCTAACAGACATAATCCAATTATAACAGCCTTTTCTTTTAGCAGCTTCACCTTCAAAAAATTCTACAAAATTAGACTTCATTTTAGCATCAGAAACAAAATCAAATCGCTTGTTTTGTAAATCGATCTGACGCTGCGCTCTTACATACTCAGCAAGTGCCATTGTTTCTTGATTATAGTTTTTCTCAACTTCGGTTTTTGGACGTTTGTATATATGAAGTTCCAAATAATGTTTTCTCTTCATTTTACCCGTGTCCGGATTATAAACAGGAGGATATATATCTAAGTATAAAGATTGCTTACCATTTGAGATATTCTTTTTTCTTAATTTTACTTGTGACATATTGTAAGTTTTAACAGTTAATATGGACTTTTGGTAGCCTTAATCATTCAGCGGTATTCTGAATAGCCTAAACTTTCTTTTAAATGCTTATAGTGAGGCTAACTTTTTCTAACCGCAATATTGATCGGATAGAATTTTATCTAGGATCGGTTGAAGGAGGCCCTTGGGAACATACACGAATTTTCCCTTCTGAAATTTTGGGATTCTATGTCGTCGGATTAAGTTTCTTAAGCTAGTCTCTGATAAATTATACTCGGTCTGGATCTGGCCGATAGTAAAACAATCCTTTAAAGGCGTTTCTTCAATAGGTTTATGACCTGCAAGTTCGGGTGTGGGAGTCTTTATTGTTTGGGAAGTTTCAAAAAGAGCATCAATATCTTTTTTTAAAATCCGAGTTTTCCGTTGAGAAAGGTTTATTGAAGGGAGCCTCTTGGACTTGACCATAAAATAAATTGTCCGGCGGTCGCATTTTAAGAGTATAGCAGCTTCTCTGACTGTTAAGTAGTCCAAAGTTTTTAGAGCAAAATATGAATTTAGATCAGAATTAGGTTTTCGTGATTCCTTTTGTCTCACAAGCTGTTTCTCACTTGCTTTGATTTTTTTCTCCCTAACTTTTGCTTTATAAGCTTTTTTAGCACAGGTATCTCCACAATATTTAGTAACTGTGGTTCTAGCAATAAATTCGTGGCCGCAGTGTTCGCAGATTCTTTTGATTTTGATATTTGAACTCATAATATTTCATTTATAGGAGGGCAAACCGCGCTTTAGATACAATAAGGTCCATTAAGGTACAATAAGTGACATTAAGCGAAGTAATTTCTCCTTCGTTTCAAAAAATAAAATATTATCAGTTTGAGGGACAAATGGGGGACAACAAATAAAAAAACAAACCAAAATCACAATAACTAAAACAAAACTAAAAGCAATGTAATTAGTTAATTATCAGATTATTGGTTTGTTTAAGTTTGTTTTGCCTTTATTTTTTACTTGCCAATGCAGAATTTTGAAAAAATATTGTCCAGTAAATCGTCTGTCGACACACTGCCCGTGATCTCACCGAGATGATACAATGCCTGTCTGATATCCATGGCCAGAAAGTCCGAAGTGACGGGATTATCAATTCCGAATAATACGCGTTCCAGAGAGTCGGAGGTCTTTTGTAGCGCCTCAACATGCCGGATGTTGGTCACCATAACATCATCGGTATTCAGATTGCCTAGTTGCACCCGGTTGATGAGTTCCTCTTTCAGTTCTTCAACGCCGATCTGTTTTTTCGCCGAAATATAAAGTGGCGCAAGTGCCTCATAGCTTGCTTTTTGTTTTTCAGTGAGCAGATCACATTTGTTGATGATGGTAACAAACGGTATCTGAAGCTCATGGACTTCGGCCAGCTGAGACTGCACGTCTTCGATAGTATCCTGTATGGGGTCGAAAAGATAGATAATCAGCCGCGCCTGCTTCATTTTTTCACGTGTGCGTTCGACGCCTTTAGCTTCGATGATATCCGCGGTCTCACGAATACCGGCAGTATCTATAAAGCGGAAGGTCACGCCGTGGATATTCATTTCATCTTCGATGGTATCACGGGTGGTACCAGCGATATCGGAGACAATTGCTCGTTCCTCATTTAAAAAGGCGTTGAGCAGGGTGGACTTGCCTACATTCGGTTTTCCGGCAATCACTACCGGCACACCATTCTTCAGTACGTTGCCTTGCTCAAAAGACTGGATTAACTTTTGAACGATCACCTGGATCCTGGTAATAAGATTCTTAAGCTGTTCTCTGTTAGCAAACTCGACATCTTCTTCGGAGAAGTCCAGTTCAAGTTCGATCAGTGAGGCGAAATGTATTAAATCCTCCCGAAGAGACTTGAGCTGGCCGGAGAAACCACCACGCATCTGCTGCATGGCTACCTGATGGGACGCTGCCGAATTGGAGGCAATCAAATCTGCAACGGCTTCTGCCTGGGAGAGGTCCATACCACCATTGAGGAATGCCCTAAGCGTAAATTCGCCCGGACGTGCCGCGCGTGCTCCCTTTTTGATCAGCAAACTGATGACGCGCTCAATAATATATTTGGAATTATGTGTGGATATTTCGACCGAGTTTTCCCTTGTATATGAGTTGGGGGCAACAAACAGGGAAACCAACACCTCGTCAATGATTTCATCGCCATCACGTATGGTGCCAAAATGAATGGTATGCGAAGGCTGTGCCGACAGATCTTTGCCCTTGAAAATGTCATTTGTGATCGTAATCGCCTGTTGGCCTGATACCCGGATAACTGCAATGGCGCCATTCGCGCCGGTGGATGTTGCTAATGCGACAATTGTATCTTCAGTGATATAACCTGTATTGGACATGTTGCAAAGATACGTTAAATTGGCCGGAATGGAAGTACAAATCACAGAACGGACAAAATTACGTTCAGTGATTAAACCTTTAGCAAGATCTTGGGGTCATACCTATAGAAACGCTTTTAAAAGCAAAAAAGAAAGAATAACAACGGAGTTCAAATTTAAAATACTGTGGCTATGAAAAAGATGATATACTTTGCATTGGCAATCGGGGGATTAACCCTCGCCGCTCCCAAAGACTCGGCCGCTCAGCATCGCGGGCACGAAAAGGAATGGAAACACGATAAAGAATACCGGAAGTATGAGGAAAAAAGAGACAAGGAATATCGGAAGTATTGGGAGAAACGTGAAAAGGAAGACCGTAAATACCACAAAAAGATAGCTAAGTATTACGAGAAAAGACACCGTCATGGCCCACCTGCATGGGCGAGAGCACATCGCTATGATAGTCGTCACCATGTATATTTCCGTGATTATAAGACATTTTATGATCCCTATCGTAATGGTTATGTCTATTTAAGAAATGGCAGTTGGAATTTTTCGGCCAGTATCCCTTCCTTTATGCTGAATGTCAATCTAGGGGCAGCCAACATCCGTATCGTGAAAGATGTGCCGATTAGCAGACATCCCGAAGATTTTTACAACGATTACCGTTGGGATTAATACATATACTTTATCTTGTTGTTTGAAGAAAAGCCTCATTCTTTTAAGTAAGATGAGGCTTTTTATCTGTTTTACTCTTCTTCGAAAGCTACCCTGTCGACTTTCAGTGATTTTATGCGGGCCAGGGACTCAATGCGAATGCCGGACAGTGCCCTTAGCCGCCGGCCACCCTCCTGAAAAGATTTTTCGATGATGAAACCCATACCCGATAAAGAGGCTCCCGATTGACTGATCAAGTCCATTATGCCAAAAGCGGCATTGCCATTCGCCAGAAAGTCATCGATAAAGAGTACCTTGTCATCTGCTTTAAGAAACTCTTTGCTCACACAGATATCGTATGTTCTGTTTTTTGTAAAAGAATGAACTGCACTGACGTACATGTCGCCCATGGTTTTTGGCTTTGCTTTTTTTACAAATACAACTGGTAGCTCGAGCAGGTAGCCCAGCATGATTGCCGGTGCTATGCCACTAGCTTCTATCGTGATGATCTTGTTGACCGGAAGATCTGCAAAGCGGCGGACAAACTCTACGGCAATAGATTTCATTAAGACCGGATCCATCTGGTGGTTAATAAAGCTGTCGACCTTCAGTATGCCTCCAGCGAGACTCTTGCCATCGTTCAAGATCCTATCCTTTAATAATTTCATATGATTTAATATAAATTGCTACTCTTCTTCCATTTGGTAGATGTGGTTGAACTCCGCCTGATGATGCTCAAGGATTACCTTACGTTTCATTTTCAGAGTCGGCGTGAGTTCGCCGTTTTCAATGGTGAATTCATCTTTTAGGATAACCGGCTTTTTTATCTGTTCCCAATTGCCAAAATGCTGATTTGCCCGACGGACTTCCTGATTGACCTTTTTGACGACCATCGGGCTTTCCAGAAACTCCTGCCTGCTCATAGTCGCAAGTTCCGGCGCATCTTGTTTCGCCCAGTCCAATAGATGTGCATAGTTCGGGACGATAAAGGCTGACGCAAACTTCATCCCGTCACCGATCACCATGGCCTGCTCGATAAATTTGGATTCCACAAGCTTCGTTTCGATCGGCTGCGGAATTACGTATTTACCACCCGATATTTTAAACATTTCCTTTTTGCGGTCGATGATTTTTAGAAATTTTTCGTCTTCCCATTTGCCGATATCGCCCGTGTGGAGCCAGCCGTCCACGATTGTTTTATCGGTTTCCGCCTGATTTTTATAATAGCCCATCATCACATTGGGACCCTTTACCAGTATTTCGCCATCTTCAGCAAGTTTGATTGCCACAAAGCGGACGGGGAGGCCCACGGTGCCCACGCGGATGCCCTTTAGGTAATGGTTTACCGAAATGAGCGGGGATGCCTCCGTCATACCGTAACCTTCATACAACGGGATACCTGCCGCTAAAAATGCACGGGTCAGCTTGTTGTGCAAAGAGGCTGAGCCGGAGGCCACCGTCTGCAGCTTTCCCCCCAGCGCTTCATACCACTTGTTGAGCACAAGCTGTTTGGCCAATTTGAGTTTCATATTGTAGGCGAAACTCCTTTTGGCCGGATTGGGATCATATTCTTCGGCGACAGCGACAGCCCAATCAAATATTTTTCTTTTAAGCCCCGTAAGCTCGTGGCCGGTTTTCATGATTTTCTCATAGACCTTTTCAAGAATACGGGGAACGACCGTCATGATATGAGGCTGTACTTCTTTGAGGTTGTCACCGATTTTATCAAATGATTCGGCGATATGGATTGTGAAGCCCAGATACATGTACGTATAGAGCACCATTCGTTCATACGCATGGCAGGGGGGAAGAAAGGTAAGTCCCCGGTCATAGGCCTTACAGGGTGTGATTTCTGCGGCCCCCAGCACATTGGCGAAAATATTACTATGGGAGAGCATTACGCCCTTTGGCTTGCCCGTGGTACCCGACGTATAAATCAGGGTGGCCAGATCATCGGGCTGGATCTGGTCGCGCAGCTCCGTTAATTTATCTTCAGGACATCGGCTACCCAGATCAATGAGTTCGTTCCAGCTTCGCAAGGAGTCCTGTTCGGCGATGCAAAATATATATTTTAATGTATAGATTGATTCTGTAAGGTTCATCAGTCTGTCATAAAGCCCCTTGTTGCTGACAATACAGACTCTGATCTCGGCATCGTTGAAAATATATTGGTAATCGGCGTCGGTGATGTTGGGATAGATGGCCACGACCACAGCCCCGATCTGCTGAATGGCAAAATCTATCAGATGCCATTCGATGCTGCTGCCAGCGATGAGGCCGACTTTTTCGTCTGGTTTAACACCTAGTTCGATCAGGCCTTTGGACAGTTTATCCACTTTTTCAAGAAAATCTGCTGTTTTTATATAAATCCACTTGCCGTCCACTTTGTGGGCAAACATGTCAAGGTTAGGGTATTTGCTGACCTGTTGGCGTGCGAGATCAAATAATCTAAGTTTTTCTTCCATTTCAAATGTATATTCTTTTGTCCCATGGGAACCCCTTCCCCTATGAACTTTGTTTTAGCGGAAAAGTTTGCAAACTTAAATAATTGTTTCAATAATAAGGAATGATTTTCCATTTAGCTTCTACGAAGGAATGGATACAGTAGGGTGCTGAGCAGGGACACCGGGAGGATTGGCAAGTCCCATTACATGAAAAAAGCCAGCCTTTATCGACGGCTAGCTTTTCTTCTTTGTTTTTCTTTGATCAACAGTCCGAGTTCACGGCCCGTTGCTCCGGCGACGGAGGTATTTTCCTGTGCTCTTCTGAACAAGTAAGGCATGACTGCTTTTACAGGGCCATAGGGCATGTACTTCGCGACGTTGTAGCCATGAGCAGCCAAATTGAAGCTCAGGTTATCAGACATTCCCAGGAGCTGAGCAAAGTAGATCCGGTCGGTGGATCGGTCGATGCCACGTCTGTCAATTTCTTTGGCCAATAGCATACTGCTGTCCTCGTTGTGTGTACCGGCCATCAAACCGAAATTGTCCAGATGGTCCAAAATAAAAGCTATGGCTTCGTTGTAGTCACGGTCTGACGCTCCTTTGTTGGGTTGGATAGGGTCTGCATACCCTTTCTGGGCGGCACGTGCTCGTTCGATCTCCATATAGGCGCCGCGTACAATTTTGGCACCCATGTGAAAACCTCTAACTTTGGCATATTCAAAATCCGCTTTCAGCGAAGCCAGTTTGTCACTGCGGTACAATTGATAGGTGTTGTATACAATCGGTTTTTCCACATTGTACTTTTCCATCATCTCCCGCGCGATATCATCGATGGCATCCTGTATCCAGGAATGTTCGGCGTCGATCAGTACTTTGACACCAGCATCGTAACAGGCTCTGCAAATGCGGTCAGTACGGTCGAGCATACGCTGATATTCGGCTTGCTCGGCTTCATTCAGCGTCTCTTTTGCGTTGACTTTTTCAAATAGCTCAAAACGTCCGAGTCCCGTAGGCTTAAAGACCGAAAACGGAATATATTTATTTTTGCTGGCAGCCACTACCGTGCGGAGGACCTCGTTGCAGCAAGCATCAAAGGCACTTTCGGTCTCTTCCCCTTCGACAGAATAATCGAGTATTGTGCCGACGCCATTCTCACCCAATTCGTTGATGGCGGCTTCGCAACCCTCAATTGTTTCTCCGCCACAAAAATGCTTGAATATTGTATTGCGGATGATACCCTGGATCGGCAATCCGATATTCAGGGCAAAGTTGGTCATTGATGGACCTACTTTTGTCAGAAAGTTATTCGCAATTATTTTGAATAACCAATACGCTCTTTCCAGATCCTTATCGCTTTTACTTTTAAAAGCGATCTCTGTATTATCAAAGGACAATGTTCTGGGCTCGGAATTCTCAATCATAATCTTTATTTGCAATAAGGCAAATGTAGCAATTTAGTGTGCATTAAAACGATGATATTTCTTGTATTCCTCCCCGAAACCATTATTTTTGTGGAATGCAAGAATTTAAAATCGAGGGCGATTATATACAGCTTATACAGTTACTTAAAGCTTTAAATTGGGTGGAGCATGGCGCTATGGCACAGTTGGTTGTGTCGGAGGGATATGTCAAGTACAATGGACAGGTCGATTATCGGAAAAGACTCAAATTGCGGCCGGGAGATGTGGTGGAGTTTGACGGGATGGAAGTAAAATTGGTGTAATATTAAACAATATTGGTAAATAGAAAACTTAAACCTTAAAGAATCATAGAATGGAAGTCATAGAAAGTTTGGGCTATCAGGTATATTTTGATGACACGCTGGCCTCGCTAGAGACGTTTTTAGCTGCACGCAATTATTCCAAAATCATTGTTCTGGTCGATACGAATACGTTGGATAATTGCCTGCCTTTATTTCAGCAGGCCCTGCCCAGTTTATCCAACTATGATGTTATCGAAGTAGATCCCGGGGAAGAAAATAAAAACATCGACTTTTGTATCGGTGTTTGGCAAAATATGCTTGATTTTGGTGCTGATCGACATTCCCTGTTAATTAATCTGGGCGGCGGGGTCGTCACTGATATGGGCGGTTTTGCGGCTTCCACGTTTAAGAGAGGGATGGATTTTATCCAGATCCCAACGACACTACTTTCGCAGGTAGATGCTTCTGTGGGCGGCAAAACGGGCATAGATATGGGCAGTGTCAAGAATATTATCGGTACATTCGCACAGCCTCAGGCCGTGTTTATTTCCAGCCTTTTCCTAAAGACCCTGGATAAGAGACAGCTCATTTCAGGCTTTGCAGAAGTCATCAAACATGGGCTTATTTTCGACCAGGCATATTATAATCAAGTGAAAACACTGGGTATCGATCAGGTTGACAATGCCCTGATCAAGCATTCTGTTTCGATCAAAAATAGGGTCATTCTGGAAGACCCAAAAGAGAAGGGACTCCGCAAGATCCTGAACTTTGGGCATACGATCGGACATGCCATCGAAGGCTATTCCCTGCAGCATGACAAGCGACCGTTGCTGCATGGTGAGGCTATTGCTGTAGGCATGATCTGTGAGGGATTTCTTTCTCATAAGCTGAACGGACTTTCGCTGACGGATCTGGACGATCTGATAGCTACCTTTAGAAGATACTTTAATGACTATAGCTTCAGTTCGTCCATTGATACCACGCTTTTGGAACTTATGCGCAACGATAAAAAGAACCTGTCCAATCAGATCGGCTTCGCACTGCTTGACCGTATTGGCAGCTGCCAGTATGATATATTTGTATCCGAAGAAGATATCATTGAGAGCCTTGATTTCTACCGTGAACTGACTGCAGGATAAAATTTGATATAATAACCATTTATACCATGAACAGATTATTGATTTTACTATTTTTCATTTTGGCAACCGGTTTCGTTGCCAACGCGCAACGGCGTGTTCTGATATTCAGCAAAACAAAGGGATTTAGACACAGCAGCATCGAGAAGGGTGCAGAAGTCCTAAAATTGCTACTGGATAAAGAGAATATTGGGTCTGACCACTCGGAAGATGCCGCATTGTTTACCGACGGAGAGCTGCAAAAATATGGCGCTGTTATCTTTCTGAGCACGACAGGTGACATCCTGGACAGTGCACAACAAGCAGCGTTTGTCCGTTTTATTCAGTCCGGTAAAGGTTTTGTCGGTATCCACGCCGCGACAGATACCGAATTTGACTGGCCTTGGTACAACGGGCTGGTCGGAGCTTATTTTGCATCCCATCCCGCTGTACAGAAAGCGAAAATCGATGTGCTTGATCAAAAGCACCCTGCAACCGCACATCTCGACAAGGTTTGGTGGCACAAAGATGAATGGTACAATTTCAAGGATGTAAAAGACGGTCTGCACGTGCTGATGAATCTGGATGAAAAAAGCTACGAGGGGGGGAAGATGGGCGACCATCATCCGATTTCCTGGTCACATACTTACGATGGAGGGAAGGTGTTTTATACCGGATTGGGGCACACAGCCGAGTCCTATGACGAAGCTGAGTTTAGGCAGCACCTGATTGGCGGTATTTTGTCTGTACTTCCCAAAAAATAAACTTAGGGCCAACGGCCCCCTTGAAAATGTGAAAATGCCCCGATATGGCTGTCCATGTCGGGGCATTTTCACATTCAGGTATCGGCCGAACCTGGATTTCCTCTAATACTTCAACCTGCATTTCGCTCCCAGGCTGAACCATCTCCCCGGCATGGGGACAGCGGCGGCCTCGACATAACTTTTGTCAAAAATGTTCTGGATGTCAGCAAAGATATCGACAGTCGTCCACTGGTAGGAAGCCCGAATATCCGCTATGAAGTAGCTTTTATAGCTGATGCGTTCATTGAAACGATTGGCCGTTGTCAGCGTCCAGTTGTTATGATTTATTGTAAAATTGAAAATGACCTGATGTCTGAGGCTTTCAATGGCGTATTTTGACAGTGTGCCGTCAGCGACAGTCACCTCAGGATGAAGGTAGTTGTAGCTGACTGTCGTATAATATTTTGTGGCTGCTTCCGGATCGCTGAGTTGGTAGCGGAAGGAGGCGTTCAGACCATTGACGGTATTTTTTCCGATATTGGCCGGCTTCCATGGGACAACTGTTCCTGTTTCTGTGTTTTCCGTTGATTTCTGCCAATCGATGAAATCGGTAATGTTGCGGTGGAAATAGTTGGCCTGCGCCACGATACGGTTTGATAAGTACTTGATTCCCCCTTCGATCTGATAAGCGTTTTCAGATAATAGATCAGGGTTTCCGATATTCGCTGTCTGATTGATGTAAAGATCGGTAAAGGAAGGTACTCTTTGCGCGGAGCCGGCGCTCAGGACCAGCTTCCAATGCTCATTGAGGTCATAGCCCAGATCAAGGCCGGGAAATACCTGCCATCCGAATTTAGAATTGTAATTCACATAGGCGCCCGTGCTGAGCATAAGCTTCTCCATTGCTTCTGTTTTAAACTCCAGGTATCCGCCATAGTTATTCCGGGTGTGGGCGCCAATCGCCGTGCTGTTGATCTTCTCGAAGCGGCTTTCCAGTCCCAGTCCAAATGTTCCATAATGTTGTTCCAATGACATATTGACTTCAGCGCCGAATACATTGCTGTAGTGCTTTGACCTACCTTTTGCTGTCGACCGCCCCAGATACCAATACTCATCTTCATTATAGCGGTTGCTCAGCCTCGGACTGATTGCAAAAGCTGGGCTCAGCTGGTGTTTGGACTGTATGGAGGAGAAAGCTGTTTTGACCTGCTCATAAGCATCGTTGTCGGTCGGGGCAGCATAGTATCCATTTGCGCCAAAACGGTTGTTGATATAGCCGAAATCGGCCTTTACCTGATTAGTGGCGTTTGGCTCGTAGGTTCCGTTGTAATAGAATTTGTCATTGTTTGAAGCGGTATTGTAACGTTGTCCGTTGGTATCCTCATGTCCAAAATATACCCCGTGGCTCATGCGCTCTGTCCGCAGCTCTGCGCCAATCTGCGCACCCTTACCATAGTATTTTCCGGAGCTGGTCTGTTCATTATCCTTGAAAGAAGTACCTCCATATACCTGTGCACTGATCAAGTTAGATTCCGCACGTTTGGTGACGATGTTAATGGCTCCTGTCAGGGCATTGATCCCAAAGATACGGGAAGCCGGTCCCCTGATGATTTCGATGCGCTCTATGGCTTCCAGTGGAACCGGCAGATTCATGTTGTGATGTGCACTCTGTGGATCTGTTATTTTGATTCCGTTCAGCAGGATGGCGGTTTGTTCAAATGACCCCCCGTCAATACTGACGTCGGCCTGCGAACCAAAGGGGCCACGCTGGCGGATATCCACGCCGGGGATATTGGACAACAATTCGTTGATGGACCGGTTTGGCAATCGCTGGATATCTTCCTGCGTTAATATCTGAATATTTTTGCTCTGCTTTGAAAATGGAATCTGAAGCCTGTTCTGGTTGATCATGACCTCATTTAATAAAGTTGTGTCCCTGGTCTGCGCATGTGCAGCGCTGATGGAAAGCACGACAGCAAGTTTTGTTAATGTAATTTTCTTCTTCAACATGATTGTGTTTGTTCAAGTAATATGCGACGCCATGTTATGCACAAGCTGTCAAGTTTCTGTGCAATTGCAGTTACGGCAACGACAGCGTCTTTCATAGAGTTTGACGGGACAAAACTAAGGAGTTGACCAAGAAATAAAATAGTCCGGTATTGATAATGTTGGTAGTCCGGAATGCTTTCCTTTTTATTACATCCATTCTTCCCGCCCGATAGGCTTTTTGCCCCATGTTGTCAGAGTATCCTGCTTGTTGTCTTCCATCATTTTGGGAGCCGCGGAAAGATCTGGCTGACCTGCTTCGATCCATGCTGAGTACCAGTAGGAAGCCACGCGGCTGATGGTCTTTCGCATTCTTCTTTCCACCATTCCGTTCAACGCGCTGTGGTAAGCTGTAGCGTAGGCGTCCGAATAGGTCCATATCAACTGGTTATTACGTTCTATAAAGGAGTTTTTCTGGGTGGATTTAAATTCTCTGTTGAGTGTGGCTTCAATAGTCAGTACCGAGTCGACCAGCAGGTTGCTTTCCCTGATGATATTCCAGGCCTCGCGCAGCGGATCTTCGATATACTGTGCTCTTCCCACCAGGAGATTGTAACGGCCCGCAAACATTTCGGGCAAGCGGCTCTCCCAGAAAGCGTGTATCCCTATCTGTCCCGTTAGCTGACCATTGTAATTTTTGGTTGTGTGCAGCGGTACATGGGCATCAGCGATATAGTGGCCCAGATCCGCCGAATGTTTGATAATCTGCGGATAATGCTTTGATTGAAAGGCCTTCACCAGCTTCAGGTAGGTGAAATTGATCTGCCAGGGAATGATCCCATTTTTTAATAATTCCCGTTCGCGAAATTTTTCTTTAACCTGTGACCAGTGTAGGGGGATGGAGTCGACGGCTCTGTCCGGACGGTAGTCTTCGATGTCTATAAAATGTCTCGGACCTTCGGCGCTGTCCACAAAACAGCGTTTGTCGGGATCGACAGCTTTTTCGGTAATCAGCTCAATGTTGGCTTTATAAAATACCGCCAGTTTTGACGGTAGAGCGAATACTGCATAATGATTGATTTTTTTGTGCGCAAAAAATCCCCAGGAGCATAATGTTGATATGACGACCAGGGATAATCCCCAGTAGAAAGGAGCCTTGATCATAGTAAATTGGTTATTAATTAATTGCTAACTTTAAATATACACAAATTCAAATTAAAAACATATTAACTTAAGCGGATGGCGCTGTTAATTTATGTTTTGTTAACATAACGAAACAATAAAATAACATTGATAGTCGTTTAAATTCATTAATTTGCCGACACAAATACAGTAATTATGAAGATATTGTATGCCGTACAGGGCACTGGCAACGGGCATTTAAGCCGCGCGATGGACATTGTTCCCTGTCTCAGGGCCCATGGTGAGGTAGACGTGCTGGTCAGTGGCATCCAGGCAGACCTGTCTCTGCCTTTTGAGGTGAAATACCGTTTTCACGGACTGAGTTTTATTTTCGGAAAGTCGGGCGGAGTCGATCTCTGGAAAACTTTTATGAGTTCTACGATACGTAAGTTTACCAGTGAGATCAAAAGTTTGCCGATTGAGGAGTATGATCTTGTGCTCAATGATTTCGAACCTATTTCTGCGTGGGCCTGCCATTCGAAGGACCTACAGTGCATCGGGTTGAGCCACCAGATCGGTGCGCTGGATCCAGCGAGCCCAAAACCTGAGGAAAGCGATATGCTGGGCAAGTTTATTATGAAGAACTATGCACCATCTACACATTCCTACGGATTTCATTTTAAACGATACGCCAGAAACATCTATCCACCGGTCATCCGTAATGCAGTCCGTGAACTGGAAGTGACGGACAACGGGCATTACACCGTTTACCTGCCGGCCTACGACGACGCGCACCTGCTTAAGCATCTGATGAAGTTTCCCGATGTGAAGTGGGATGTGTTCAGTAAACACAACTCACGGCCTTTCGAAATGAAGAATGTGACGATAAGACCGATCAATAACCGGTCGTTTATTGAAAGTATGGCATCGTCATCGGGAGTTTTGTGCGGTGCAGGTTTTGAAACACCGGCAGAAGCCTTATATTTGAACAAGAAATTGCTGGTCATCCCGATGAAAAATCAGTATGAGCAGCATCTCAATGCTGCTTCGTTGGAGGAAATGGGGATTCCCGTCATTTCGAGCTTGAAGCAGAAAAATATGCTGGCCATCGAAGCTTGGCTTAACAGCCGCTCGAGGGTAGAAGTTGATTATCCGAATATAACACAGGAAATTATAAATGAAATCGTGCAGAAGCACCGTTAAGTAACACATGAAATACATTGCATTAGCCCTATTATCATTGACTACAGTAGCTGGATTTGCCCAGCAAAAGAAAAAAGTCAGTGCTGTCAGAAAGAAGACAGTCAATACCTCCAGAACAGCAAATACGTTGGTGACTAAGGCCGATACCGTATCCTATGCCTTTGGTATGGACATCGGAAGATCGTTAAAATCCACGGAGATCGACTATCTCAAAGCCGATGTCATTGGCAAAGCGATTGCCGCTGCTTTAAAGAATGAGCAGGCCTTGCTTGAGGAAGGGCAGACGCGGGAAGTTATCCAGCAGGCGATTATGGATATGCGCACTAAGAAAGAGGCGGAGAGCCGGGCAAAGGAAGATAAGTTTTTTGCTGAAAACGCCAAAGTGGCCGGCATGAAAACGACCGCCGAAGGTATACAGTATCTCGTTCTGAAAGATGCCGATGGTGCCAAACCTGCAGCTACTGACGAGGTGACCGTACATTACAGGGGTACACTGCTCGATGGAAAGCAGTTTGACAGCTCCTATGATCGCAACGAACCGCTGAAACTGTCTCTACAACAGGTCATCAAAGGCTGGCAGATCGGTATACCGCTGATGTCCAAAGGCGCAAAATACAAGTTTTACATACCGAGCCGGCTGGCCTACGGAGCGCAGGCCAAGGGCAATGATATCCCTGCTCATAGTACACTGATCTTTGAGGTGGAACTGCTCGATTTTACTGCCAATGGAACAACGTAATTTAGGCAAGAGCTCCATTCAGGTTTCGGCAGTCGGTCTGGGCTGTATGTCGTTGAAGGCTAATCAGCCCAAACAGAGCAAAGATATCCTGCGCCGGGCTTTTGAGAATGGCATTACCTTTTTTGACACTGCCGATCTTTATGACAAGGGGCAGAATGAGACGATCGTGGGAGAGGCCCTACAGCCCTTTCGGAAAGACGTGGTACTGGCTAGCAAGGTGGGCAACGCCTGGCGGGCCGATGGCTCCGGATGGGACTGGACACCGTCAAAAACATACATCATCAAAGCCGTAGAAGGGTCTCTTTCGCGGCTCCGAACCGACTATATTGATCTGTATCAGTTGCACGGCGGGACTATCGACGATCCGGTAGAGGAGATCATTGAGGCCTTCGAGCTATTGCAAATGCAGGGCAAGATCCGGGCGTATGGTCTCTCATCGATACGGCCCAACGTCATCAAAACCTATATCTCCAGGGCGTCGATTGCGAGCGTCATGATGCAATACAGTCTTTTGGACAGAAGGCCAGAGGAAGAGATGGTTGAATTGTTGTCGAAGCACAACGTCAGTATTATAGCCAGGGGATCGTTGGCCAAAGGGATGTTGGTAAACAAACCTGCTGGAGCCTATCTGCAATATAGCTCTGGAGAGGTGGCACATATACTCCGCAATCTGGATCAGGCCATTAAACGGACTGGCAAAACGCGGGCGGCAGCAGCGCTGTCGTACGTGCTCAGCAGTGCGGCGGTGGCTACCGCAGCAGTGGGAGTAAGCACTCCGCTTCAGCTGGATGAACTGATCGAAACCAAGCAACAGATCGCTGCGCTCGATGAGCTGAGCAGGAAGGAGCTGCTCGAAGGTGTCCGGAATATGTATTATACCGAACACCGTTAGGCCGTTAAATTAGCTGTTAAAACAAGCTCAGTATTCTATCCAGATCCTCTGGCGTGTCCACAGCGATGGTCTCATGCGGCGTTATGGCCGTTTGGATGGCATAGCCGTTTTCCAGCCAGCGCAGTTGTTCGAGCGCTTCGGTTTTCTCCAGGTCAGAGACCGGGAGCTGTGTTAATTCGCGTAGCGTCGCGGTGGTATATGCATAAATGCCAATATGTTTGAAATACTGCTGATGTTGCAGCCACGCTGCAGGCGCTATGCCCCTTAAAAACGGAATGGTCTGTCTGCTGAAATAGAGCGCTTCGCCCTTTAAATTCCGTACCACTTTCGGGATATTGACATTGAATAGCTCCTCCTGTGCGGTGATCGCTTTGACCAAGGTGGCGATTTTCGTTTCTGGCGACTCAAAACAGCTGGCCAGGAGATCAATCTGTTCAGGGTTAATAAAGGGTTCGTCCCCCTGGATATTGATCACAACATCATATCCCTGTTCTTTCGCGATTACCTCAGCACAGCGGTCTGTGCCCGATTCATGCGTAGCTGCGGTCATGGCCACATGTCCACCAAAGGAGAGCACCTCCTGCTGTATCCGCAGATCATCGGTGGCGACGACAACTTTATCTATTTTTGCTGACTGCTGCACCTGTTCGTATACCCTACGGATCATGGTCTTACCCTTGATATCCACCAGAGGTTTGCCCGGAAACCTGCTCGAAGCATATCGTGCAGGAATAATACCTAAAAATTTCATTTACGCTAACGTTTTTAATGTCAAAAGCCTGTAAATATGGTAGTTTACAGGCCTTCTGTTCTTTCTGATCTGTTTAATCAAACAGACCGAACAATTCAGCTTCTACTTTTTGGATGATGCTGCCCAGATCTTCGGGGTTTGTTGTAAAATCCAGATTATCCTTATCTAAAATCAGCACTTTACCCTCCTTGTAATTGTTGATCCACTTGTCGTATTTATCATTTAATTTGGATAAATAATCCAGACGGATTGCCGTCTCATAATCGCGGCCTCTTTTTTGGATGTTATTGACCAATGTCGGTACCGATGCCTTTAAGTAGATCAGCAGATCCGGAGGTTTGATGTAGTGGATGATGCTCTGAAAGATATTGCTATAATTTTCGAAGTCCCGCGCGCTCATCAGCCCCATATCGTACAGGTTTTCTGCAAAGATATACGCATCCTCATAGATGGTACGGTCCTGGATCATATCGATACCCGTCTCCTGCAGTTTGACGATATGACGAAAACGGCTGTTTAAAAAGAAAATCTGCAGATTGAATGCCCAGCGTTTCATATCCGAATAAAAGTCTTCGAGATAAGGGTTGTTGTCGACGGCTTCAAATTGCGGTTCGAATTTGAAGTGGCTTGCCAATAATTCGGTCAATGTAGTTTTTCCGGCACCTATATTTCCGACGATAGCTATATGCATATGTTTTAAGCTTAATAAAATCTTTTAATACCAATAATCTCGCGCACTTCTTTCAGTGTTTTTCGTGCAGACTCACCCGCTTTCTCGGCCCCCAGTCTAGCGACTTTGGCGATGTAGGCATCGTCATTGGCGATATCTTCGATGCGCATGCGGACATCATTTGTTGCCAGCACCATATCTTCCGCCAGTTGTTTCTTGAAGTCTCCATAACGGATTTCACATCGATTGTACAGATCGTCAAAGTGCTGTAATGTATCCGGGGCCGAAACGACTTTCATCAGATCAAAAAGATTCTGTATGGCTTCGGGCTTAGCTTGGTTCATTTCTGTCGGTCCCGAATCAGATACTGCGCGCATCACTTTTTTACGGATGACGTCGGCGCTGTCCGAAAGGTATATACAGTCTGCTTCACCATTCGATTTACCCATTTTTCCCTGTCCCGCCAGCCCCGGGATTTTCACGAGCTTATCTGAATAGGAGAATGCAAAAGCCTCTTTGAAATAATCGACATTATACAGGCGGTTAAAGCGGTTGCCAAACGTGCGGGTCATTTCCAGATGTTGTTCCTGATCTTTGCCTACCGGTACTTTGGTCCCATGGTGGATCAGAATATCGCAGGCCATCAATACCGGGTAGGTCAGCAGGCCGGCGTTGACGTTGTCCGGGTTGCTCCGTACTTTATCCTTAAATGCCGTTGCCCGTTCCAGTTCACCCAGATAAGCGTTCATATTCATGTACAGGTAGAGCTCGGCTACTTCGGGGACGTCAGACTGCACGTAAATGGTGGATTTCTCGGGGTCTATGCCCGCCGCGAGATATTCGACGATAACCTGCCGTACAGTTCCTTGTAGACCATGTGGGGTAGGGTGCGTGGTCAAGGAGTGTAAATCTGCAATGAAAAAAAAGCAATTATATTCATTTTGCATTTTCACGAAATTGCTCAATGCACCATAGTAATTTCCTAAATGTAATTTTCCGGTACTTCTGATACCGCTAACAACTGTTTCCATATTCCTGCGAATTTACGCATTAATTTGACAAAGTCGAATTAAAATGCCCATGTAGGGCCGCCTTTTGATCGGCTGCTGTCATTTTTTTAATATTTTTGCTTCATTCCAGTATACGTCCATTTCTTCGAGGCTCATGTCCTGCAGGCGCTGTTTATTCTCGGCTGCTTTCTGCTCCAGGTACGTGAAGCGTTCGATAAACTTTTTATTTGTACGTTCCAGCGCATTTTCGGGGTTGATGCCGATATGCCGTGCATAGTTGATCAAGGAGAACAGCAGATCTCCAAATTCAGCTTCGGCACGGCTATGGTCTACCGTATCTGTCGATTCAATATTAAATTCGGCTTTGAATTCGGCCAGTTCCTCTTCCACTTTTTCCCATACCTGTTTTTTGTCCTCCCAGTCAAATCCGACCCCTCGGACTTTGTCCTGAATGCGGTAAGCCTTGACTAGAGCCGGCAGCCCTTTTGGTACACCCGAAAGTACTGAAGCGTTGCCCTCTTTAAGTTTGATCGTCTCCCAGTTGGATTTGACCTGTTCTTCGGTGTCCGCGTTGACGTCTCCATAAATATGCGGATGGCGGCCGATCAGTTTGTCACAGATGGCGTTGAGCACATCCACGATCGAGAACCTGTTTTCTTCCTCAGCGATACGCGCATAAAACACCAGGTGCATCAGCACGTCGCCGAGTTCCTTCTTGATTTCCGGATAGTCCTGATCCAGGATCGCGTCAGTCAGTTCGTACATTTCTTCCATCGTAAGATGGCGCAGCGATTCCATCGTCTGTTTCTTATCCCAGGGGCATTCCAGTCTTAAGGTGTAGAGTACATCGAGCAAACGTTGGAATGCCAGCTGTGGGGTATGCTGATAAGCCGGAGCTATGAGATTTGCCATGTCAGATTGCGTTTTCTTTTCACAAAAATAGAAATATGATTCCGAATAAACTATTTGGAATTGTCGAAAACAAAAGCCGCGGGCTAATCGTTTTATAATAAAAATAGATTTACAACAGATTAAGACAATCAGCTATGGAAAGAATGCATGGATACTCTTCGGCCAGTGTTGCGCTGGAAAAATTAAGTGGTATGGGGTATACGATAGATTATAATGTTGAATTTGATGAACTCCTGGCGCACGCCGATGAATATAAGATTGATTACCTATACCGTTATGAAGGGGCGTCAGATCCGGGGGATGAATCTACTGTATATGGTATAAGCCGTAACTCCGGTGAAAAAGGTGTTTTTGTAGCCGGTAACCTATCACTGATTGAAGGGAAAAAGCGTGACATCCTGCTGCAGCTGGAGCTTAAAGAAAGAGAACACTAACAGATAAGTAGAGCCCACGGGCAGATAATTTTATCACAATGGACTACAAAATGAGAGAAACAGCGCGGCTGGCGGAGCTCAAAGCCTGGGCGTTGGGCCGGGATGGAAAGCCTGCCGGCGGAACCTATTCGGAGCCTGCGACCGACCGTTTTTTACAGGTATACCGTAATGAGGCGCTAAATCTGATGAAAGCAGGATCCTATGATGAGGGCGCCGGACTGTTTGAAGCCTATGTGGAGCTCCATTATCCACAAGATCTGGAAAAGCTCGTCGGCAAACTGGAGCGTAGTTACGAAAGTCTGGAACGATTTAACGCTGATCTGCTCGAAGAAGGTTTCTATAACCTGGTCCTGAGCGATATTCCATTGCATATGGAGGGAGCTGTCATCGTGCTGCTTCGGGTCAAAGAAGCTGAGTTTCCGGCTATATACAATAATGATCAGGATGCTGACATGCGCAGTTCGCCACATTGGCTGCTCGAGCAGGCGTACAGCCATATATGGGTCGACATGCATCAGACCGCCTTAAACAACAAGCACTATCCGCACCGAATGTTGTAAGTTTTGGCAAAATTTTTGTTGTTTCTCATTCGTGTACGAGTGGGTACATTCTTGCTGAGGAACTCTCTCGGCTGTTTCTGAAATACTAACCATGAACTAAATTATGAATTAACTATGATCTTATATATCAGTATTTTTGTGGTCATTGTCGCTGCCTGTGTACTTCTTTCTGTCGTTATGATGAAAAAGCAAAAGGATACAGCCAAGAAGTATGAAGGGGAAGCCGGTCTGTCCATGGCCGTAGCCGTTAAAGATGATTTGCTGCAGCATGAATTCAGTGAACTGAGCAAACAGATGAACGGGGCTCCGATTGACGCGTTTACACAATGCGCCTATATTGCCACTGTCGGAGACAAGATTGCTTCGGCCGCCGCGACAGCGGCTAAGACAGCGGCATGGGCTGCTGTAGGTGTAAAGGCAAAGTATCGGGAACGCGACAATGCCTCCTATCTGATTCTCAGTAACCAGGAACTGCACTATATCTTTTTTGACGAGGGCGAAGCCCGGGATCACCTCGTCTTTGACCATGAGACCCTCCTGGATGCCCGTCCCGCGCAGATCAGTAGCTCTGAAAAGGTCACGCGTATGGGCTCCATTATGGGATTGAAGCCTAAAAAAATGCATCTTGATGTGAACGGTAATGGACTGGATCTCATCTATTACGGTACCGTGCAGCGCATGCCTGCCGGCCTGATCTCACCAGGGTCCGGCATGTTCGAAGCGCAGGCCAGGTTCCAGTTGATGGGCCGGTTTTTCCTGGACAGACTGTATCAAAAATATCCACAGCTGCAGGATTGATCGGCAGAATTCTACACAGCGCGGGCGGAGGAGAAGAGATTGTCATCTGAGTTTCGTTTTACAACGACCTCGGGGCAATTTCTGCCGGCTTCTGCGTTGATTTTCGTAAATTGTATAGGTAATAAAAATTATAAGATATGAATGCATTAGCAGATAAAGTAGCGTTGGTTACCGGCGCAGGTTCAGGCATTGGGCTTGCTGTTGCGCTGGCTTATAGTAGAGAAGGAGCGAAAGTGGTGGTTTCAGACATCAACGAGGCAGCAGGAGCTGCAGCGGTAAAACAGATTGAAGATCAGGGCGGGGCAGCTGTGTTTTTTAAAGTCGATAGTTCATCTGCGGCAGACAATAAAGCACTGGTAGATTTTGCGGTAGCCACATACGGGCGTCTGGATATAGCATGCAATAATGCCGGAATAGGCGGTGAGGCCGCTCTGACGGGAGATTACAGTCTGGACGGGTGGAAAAAGGTAATTGACATTAATTTTAATGGCGTCTTTTATGGCTGTAAATATCAGCTTGAGGCCATGGAAAAAAACGGTGGAGGCGTCATCGTCAATATGGCATCTATCCACGGGACGGTCGCCGCTCCGCTGTCGAGTGCCTATACCGCTGCAAAGCACGCTGTTGTCGGGCTGACGAAAAATATAGGCGCCGAGTATGGTCAAAAAAATATCCGCTGCAATGCGGTCGGGCCAGGCTATATCGATACACCATTGTTAGCCCAGCTTGACCAAGAACATATAGACACCCTGATCAGCAAACATCCGATTGGCCGGCTGGGGAAAGCCGAAGAAGTGGCCGAACTGGTCATTTTCTTAAGTTCGGACAAATCGTCTTTTATGACCGGGGGATACTATCTGGTGGACGGCGGCTATACGGCTGTATGATATTATGCGTCGTCCATGCCCTTTCCATCGAGGATCTGCTGATAATATTTTTCGATTCGTGATTCGCGGGTTTTTGCCTGCTTTGCCTGACTGAAATAAAAGAGATACGCCTTCTGCCGTCCCGGAGTCAGCGCTTGGAAGCTATCTTTGAATGCGATATCCTCGTTAAATGCCCTTTGTAGCTCTTCAGGTACGGGGTAGTCTTCGGTTTTCCGCATGCTGACCTTCTGTCCTGATTTTTCGACGTCGATGGCTTCGCGGATATAATCTGAGATACTGCTTCTGAGCGCTTCGATATCTGCAGCGTTGGTAAATCTGAGCTGTCTTGCAGCCTGAACATTCTCTGTCTGCTGGATTAAGATCCGCTGGGGATCTTTCAGCAGAGCCCCTTTATGGAAGAGCAGCGCGCAATATTCCTTGAATCCATGAATGAGGACGATATTTTTACCTTCATAGGTATAGCAGGGGTGCATCCATTTATACTCTTCTCTGAGCAAGGGGTTTTGCAGGACGATTTCCCGTAACAAATTGAATTCTTCATTCCATCTGCTGGAATTTTCAAAGAAATGGGCAGCTTCTACATTCATTTTACCTGAGTTTGTTTAATTAAATTGGTGAGCATGTCCTGCAGTCTGTTGTGAGCCATATTGATACCCTGAGCAAAAGGCATCATCAGCAGCTGGTCGCGGTGGTCGGCCGATTTGAAAACGATCTGCATGACCAGTCTGCTGCGCTGATCCCCGATTTTTTCAAATGTCAGGAATTCCAGCTGCACCGGAAGCGGTGAGTTTTCCATTTCGAATGTGCGCGTGATATGTTCGTTGCGGACGATTTCGTGTATGGTGCCATTCGCTCTGAATACAGCCTTATTGTCACGCATTGTTTCAAAAACATAAGAACCATGTTTGTGGTTTTCCCATTTCAGTACCTTTGTTCCCATCCATTGTTCAAACAGGGGCGCCTCATCGTAAGCTCTGAAGAGCAATTGCACAGGCAGATCAAACTCACGCGTGATGACGATTTCCTGTTTGCCTTCCTCGGCTTGTATTGTTGTTTTCTGTTCCATTTTAACTGTCCTTATAGTTCTTCATCAGGGTTTCGAGGGCATTGAAGCGGTCGTCCCACATCCTGCGGAACGGTTCGATGAAATCCGCTATTTCCTTCATTTTCGCCGGGTTGAGTTGGTAGTGGATCTCACGGCCGTTCTGCCTCGCCTGCAGGAGCTCGCACTCGGAGAGAATCTGAAGATGCTTGGAAACTGTCGGTCTGGCCGTATCGAAATTGGCTGCTATGGCGCCTGCAGTCATGGATTGCGAAGCCAGCAGCAGCAGTATGGCCCTTCTGGTTGGATCAGCGATTGCCTGAAAAACATCCCGTCTCAAATTCATAGTGAAATCATTTGACTCAAATATATGTGTCGTTATTTAGCTACGCAAATTTTATTGAAAAAAGCGCGTGATCCAGCTCATGGTCGCCTGTTGTGAAGCGGGAGTGGTTTGCTCGCCGTAGTTAGGACGAAGCCTGATCTCGTCGAATCCGGTTTGGCGAGATGCCGCAATGTTTTTTGAAGGCTACAGAAAAAGAAGACGGCGACGAATAGCCGGTACGAAACGCAATTTCCTTAATGGACAGGTTCGTTGTTTTTAATAGCGAGAGTGCTTCCTGAATATGTACCTTGGTGGCAAACTGAAAGAGTCCCATACCGAAGATGGCTTTAAAACCTTTTTTCAGTTTATATTCATTAATTCCAAACAATGCGGACAGTTGTTCGATGGTGTAGAACTGAGATGTGTTATTGACGATAAATTCCTGAACATCATGGTAGATACCGGTCGGTGTTTCCTTGAAGGTACATGTCGGCGCATCAGTATTTCCATGCAGGTCGATCCATTCAAACAAAAGCTGCAGTAGATTGAGTATTCTGCTTTTCATAAAGTACAGCCGCTGTAATCCCTTCTTGTCACAAGCTTTCATTTCTTTGAGTATGAGTTGCATCTGTGGACTGATGGGAATGCCTTGTTCGGCCAGCCGGACAAAAGCGTTGCTGTCTACCGCGCTGATGAAAGAATCCAGTGCAGGGATCTGTGCTGCGAACTCATGAAAATAGTCTGATTCAACATATATGTCAAGGTTGCGATACACTACGCCCTTTTTAAAATAAATATCGACCTCTGATCCACAAGGTGTGAAATAGATGTAGTTGTGCTGCGGCCGGTAAATGTTCTGTTGTCCATTGATGCGATCTATAAGCAGTTCGTCATTGAGGAAAAATGCAATCTGTATATAGTTTTTCGTTGCAGTTTGGTAGGACAGCGTGATATCGTCGGCATACGTATACGCATAGTCTCTGACAATAAATTCGGGGCTATCAAAGATGTAGGTTGTTGAAAATTCTCCGAGTGCCGTGTTTAAATGGCTGACTGTGCCGTCCTGCTCATCACGCTCATAAAATTCCATCAGTTCACTAGTCAGCTCCTGCTGTGTGTTCGCTCCCATATTCTAATGTTTTTCTCCCGAATTCGAAATTCGAATAAGTAAATGTCCTCTACTTTTGCGGTGTAAATTTAATTATATTAATTCTAAATAAGTCATGTTTAAGAAAAGTATTCTCTGGAGCATATTGATTTTACCGGTAGCCACCATAGCACAGCAAACAGGTACAGCAAGGGAAAAAAGCGGCAAGAGCAGTTCTGCCGCTGATTCAGTCAAGATAGATACCACGAAAACCTATACATTGTCTACAGCCAATGTCGTTGCCAATAAGACGACGATTCCATCTTCCACATTGCGGTTGGGGGAAAACCTGCTGGTGACTCCGCAAAATATTCAGGTGATTGATCAGCGTCTGCTGAATGACCAGATGATACTGACTACGGCCGAGGGGCTGTCACGTAATGTCAGCGGTGTGCGTACGATCACCCATCAAGAAGAGGGGAGCGTTGGCATTGCCGTGCGTGGATTTCAGGCCTCCAACCTGCGAAATGGCATGGATGTCAGCGGGAGTTTTGGTCCGCTGCGGGAGGACATGGCTTTTGTGGAGCGTGTGGAGTTTGTCAAAGGTCCGGCAGGTTTTATGATGGGCAATACCCAGCCCGGTGGTTTTTATAATATTGTCACCAAAAAGCCTACGGGCATCAATCGAAGGACAGCGCAGATGACGCTGGGCAGTTACAGTCTGCTGCGGGCGGCTGTTGATATCGATCAGCAGCTGAGCAGTGACGGTAAGTTTCTCGGAAGATTCAACCTGATGGGCACCAAAAAGGGCAATTTCCAACAGTATGTCAATCATGAGCAGTATGTGATTAATCCTTCTTTTAAATATAATGCCAGTGAGCATACCAATGTGATTTTTGAGTATATTCTTTCTGAAAACAATTTTGAAGGTGGGTTCGCCAAATATGCCTATGGTATTGATGGCTTTAAGGAAGTGAAGAAAAACTTTTCATTCAGTGATCCGATTATGGATCCAACGAAGTCACGGGAGCATAACGTCTATGGGACCATCAACCACAATTTTGATGACGACTGGCTTTTGACGGCGCAGTTTGGCTATGTACGCTCGGAAATGGAAGGCGCATCTATCTATGCCAATTACAATAGTATTGTGCTGGCCGACGGATCCGAAGGATTGAAAAAAGGGGATGTGACCCGTAACGTCAGCATCAACGATGCACTCAACACTTCTACTGTAGGGCAGGTATTTACGCGGGGAAGGTTTAGCACGGGTGCTGTCAGCCATCACATTCTGGCTGGACTGGATATGGGCAAGAAATTTTACGTTGCAGATTGGAGCGTAGCCGGCAGTATAGTCGATAAGAGCAGGAGGCTACCCGTCAATGCCGCAGGCGAAGTGATTTTTAATATCTATAATCCTGTTTACGGAAATCTGACCAAGGATATGCTGCCTACTTATGACCGTATCCGGCCACTGCGTGAACGCGGAGCAAGTTCGCTGTCTGACTATTCGTACACTTCGGTGCATGTACAGGATGAGGTTCGCCTGCTGCAGGATAAACTGCGTATTGCTGCAGGGCTCCGTTATACAGCGACGAAAAAAGTATCTGCTGCCAACAGTGGCAACGAGGTGAAAAACGAGGCCTTTACACCCCGCTTCAGCATTACCGGACTGCTTACACCTACACTGACGGTTTACGCGCTGTATGACGAGACCTTTCAGGAGCAGACCGGCCTGCTTGTGGGCGGCGGCAGTCCGGATCCGTCGTACGGACGCAACAAGGAGATCGGTTTCAAGAAGACCTGGCTACAAAATAAACTTATGACCAATATAACGGCCTACCATCTGACAAAGACCAATATGCTTACTGCGGCGGGAGTAGACAATCCCGGCCGGTCCGAGCAGACGGGAGAGGCTACATCCAAAGGGATAGAACTCGACGTCAATGGTGCGGTCGGCAAAAACTGGAATGTCGTATTCAACTATGCCTTTACCGATGCCAAAGTAACCAAGGATAATGACCCCCAAAAGATCGGCGGCATGCTGTACGGCACGGCAAAGCATATCAGCAATGGCTGGATTAAGTACACAATCGCCGATGGCAATCTCGAAGGACTGGGGTTTTCTGCCGGCTATGAATATCAGGCCAAACGCGCGACCTGGCCTGTGGTGCAGGACCACAAATACCTGCCAGATGATCTATTTTCGATAGACCTTGGAGCCTCTTATCAGAAGAACAACTATCATATTGCGCTGCTGGTCAACAACGTGACCAACCGATACAATTATGTGGGGTTCTATCCCGGTGCATGGCGCTATACACATTACGGATGGCGGGTTGTCAACCCTCAGGGATTTAGGCTCAATCTCGCTTATAAGTTTTAGAAAGCACCCGCATCAGCAATTAAATGTAATGGCCCGGCGATCCTCATACGCTGGGCCATTGTATTTCTATTCGGATCCCCAGGATACGCCATGCCGGTACAAGCGATACTAGAAGGAGATACATCGTTTTTTAATCCAGTGACTGCGAATTGTAAAAAGTCGGGATTTGAACCCATTAAGTCGCTATATTTGGTGAGCTAATATCATTTTGTACTCAAATGAACACGGCGCCTTCTTCTTGCCAGGGGACGCAGCCGGAAAAATGATAAAAATTATATCATAAGATATATGAAAGAGACGGTTATAAAATTTGACAAAAAGAAGCGGATTAAGAACTTGTTGGTTGGCTTTATCTTCACAATAGCCGCATTGTGTTTTTCCTATTACATTTTCTTTATCGCGGACAAAATAAGACTATACCACGGTCTTATGATGACGATGCTAGGGGCGCTAGGGATCTATCTTGTGGTGAAGGCAGCGAAGGAACTGGGCAATGGCGACAGCATCGGACTGATATTGAATGCCGAAGGCATCACTTACAAGGCGACCCCCTTGGGTAAACAGGTTGGCCTGTTGCGGTGGAGTTCAATCGAATCTTTAAGGACCGAAAAGAGACACGGAATACAGTTTGTTTTTTTGAAATTGAGGGACGCCAGTCGTGATATTCCGGCACTTGGTCCCGCCCTATACCAAAATGTCGAGACAAACGGCATACCGGTGTCAGCAGATCAGCTCGCCATCGGATTTGAGGAACTTGCACAGCTGATTGCACAGTATCACCAGCGTTATCGGTATTAACAATTATGTACGTTTAATTACCGCCTTCCGGTATGGTTGTAGAAAGCGCCCTTGTAATCCAAAACAAGTTTTGGAACGCTGTGTTTTGATCATGCATAATGTTTTAAACTCTAAATTTGGTTGCAGTAAATTGATATACAAGCTTTCCCAAAAACTTAATTCATGTCATTTTTACAATTTATTTTGAGAACACTTTGATTGTGTCTATCTTTATGAAGAAAAACGATCTAGTGTATTAATGACGTTTTTAAATAGTATATAAGCCGTACATTATTTAGCGCCAGATAGAACCTATTTCATTGTTATCCCGTTTCTAGATTTAACTCAAAATAGAGAGTATCCTGGAATGGTCAATACAGAAGATGGTTTTCAGGAGATAAGATTAGGGAAATTGGATTTCCTCTTTTTCTTCAAATAATCAACTCTTATTTAAATAGTTAATATGAAACATTTGATTGCTATAGCTGTTGTAGTTACTTCTATTTTTTTTGTATTTAATCTATCGGCGCAAGAATTTAGTGTGAAAGTGACTAAAGAGAGAGTACAACAAGATTTCGACGGACATGGACTTAAGGTCGTTTTAAATAAAGATTATAAGTCGGACACAATTTATCCTCGTGATTACGATAAAGCATATTCTTTTGCCTTTAGGTTGGACAAACATGAAAAACTTAAGCTGCTAGAGGAGATGATGGTCTATTTTGATGATTATTCTTTATGTGGTTATAGAGTGAAAATGTATTCACCCTTTGCAAGAATTTTTGGGGTGCAAAAAATTACAAATCGAAAATATTCAATTGCTATAGAGGCTATGTATTTAATTAACTTAATGTTCTATGGTGAATACACATGTTACTTATCAAATTTTCAGGTTTTAATGAATAAATGTGATAAGGAGGAGATAACGTATAATGACTCGCTCAATATTACTAAAATGGCTAATCTTTATAAGAGCTGGTATAGCAATGTTAAGAACAATATCGAGGTAGCAAATTTCTCTTTGTTAGACCTTTTGGATCTGTATAAAGGTCCTATTTGTTGGGTTGATATGGAAAATATGCCACCTGTTAAAGAAATAGCATATGTATTAATCAATCAGGAGAATCTTATAGAGAAAAATAAGCGAGATAAACAAGACAAAAATATATTTAAAGCAAATAGGCCAAAAGGAAATCTGCCTAAGATAAAACCCAAATTTAAAGTAAGAGAATAATATTATTCTTTGGTAAAAAGACCATGTGATACAGTAACGAAAAATAAATAATTGTATTGACGAACCGGTAGAAAGATTTGAATATGTCCGTATAAGCTGTAATACTGGCAATTCTTTCTTTTTATAAACTGCTCGAATGCTGATAAGATTGCAAATAGAATCGGGAAAACAGCGGGATCCTCTACTTTAAAACACTCCTAAATTTGGGTGCAGGTCAAAAGTCTTTCGGTGTTCTTACTCAGTCATAAACAACTTGCTATCGCTTTTATGGCATAGCCCTGCTGTTTCAATCTTATCAATTGTTTTATCTGACTCATGGGTCTTGATTTACCAGCCATTGCAATAATTCTTAAAATCTTATCCCATATAAATCAAAATAGCCAAGGGGGGCAATTTACTCCGGAATATGCATGACAGGGCTCAAACCGTTATCTTACCCAAGTGCATACTGTCTGTATTACCGCCGCCATAACTCTCTACAAAAAAGATAAACACTTCATAGGTGACTTCCTTTGTACGTTTCGGGATTATGACATTTTGTTTGCCAGATATTAAGCTGTCTTTCGAGTCGTTCGTCAAAAGAGGGTATTCAGCCCCATCATCCTCCGCACTATACAGGATTAAGAACGAATCGTAATACCTCGTGTCAAACTTTTTCTCCAAATAGGCATCATATTCCCAAGTAACCCGAAGCACTTGGTTTTCTTGATCGAAATCCATCGTGTAGGAAGTGATGGGATTGGGACTTCCTTTGGCAACCATAAATTTCTGCCAGTCAACGACAAAACCGTTTTCTTCCTGAACAAGTGCTTCGTTCAAATTATAAGACATCGCAACATCATATGCACGCTTAGGATAACTGTAAGCCTTATAACCAATATTGATGATGGGATTTAACATACTGATATGCGACCTCACAATTTTGAAGCGTGTTCTGCTGAGCAGTTGTTCAGGTGTAGGTGCCCGTTTTTTAACGCGGGGGAGAGAACGCACATAATTACCTGTTTTCGTTAAGACAAACACAACAGAACCAGCTTTCCCGGAAACAGTCCCATTAACGCCATTTTTGATGATTGCCATAATTGCCTGATTAAGTTTATAAATAATAAAGATAAACATTAAAATGGAAACATCCTAGAATCAAGTTATAACTAACGACAATTTTTAATCAATTTTTAGACAGTATTCAGTCAATGTTTGTACAGTTGAGACTGAGTAATCACTGAGCAAGCACTGAACAAACACTGAACAAATAATGTTAAAAGGTATAATTTGATAACCATCTGATCTTCGTTTGCTGCACCTAAAATTAAAAGAGAAGAACCTACGTTTGCGTAACAAAATATTCTGGCTGAACTCATTGCACTTGAGTTTAAAAGCTGCGAAATATTAAAGGTCGTCTTGCGGTATCTGGAAAATTTATAACGGATTCGGTGGGGACGTAAAGGAGGGAGCTGGAATGATTATTCCGACCTGTCATCCTGTTAAGTAAGATTATAAGCTATCATTAAAACAGCAACACCCAATCTGATAAAGATTGGGTGTTGCTGTTTTATACTTAAAATGACCAGCTACAAGACTTGGCGGCGAAGAAAAACACGACGAGCCACACGAGCCCTTTGGCCAGAAAAAATAGGAATGCACCTATGCCGGCGCGTTTAAGCCATTTTGATTTATTGTCTTTTTGCTCCATCTGCAGGATTAAATCCTATTGCTGCTGATTTACTTTTCACTCGCAATAGACGTGAATACTTCACCAAAGTTATAAAAAGTTTGGTTAGCAATCTCTACGGCGCGCTCATAAGTTGATGGATCTGATCCGTATTTGTTTAGCACAGCTGTGAAGCCCGCCCACATGTCGCGGCTATTTTCACCGTAGCCTTCAAAAAATGATGTCCCCTTGCTGACCCCATATTTGTTCAGCATCTGTACGATGTACGGACCACCCATGATGGAACCTTCAAGTACATAGAGGGACGCCAATGCTTCAAGCACATTGCCAACAGCAGGCGCGGTAGCCTCCGGAAGATCATCAACACGACCGCCCAATGCTTCGATATCACGCTTGATGTAAGCGGAATTGCGGCGCTCTGCCAGATCAGGTAATACCGCAGCGGTGATATATGGAGCGATGTTGTCTTCGACTGCACGAAAATAGGCATAAAAGCCTTTTAATACCTCCGCATAGTCTGCTTCAGAACGGATATTTTTCAATTGGCGCACGATCGTTCCTTCTACGTTTTGGTGAGCAGCGTGCGTATGCTCTTTGATATGTTGACTTAACATGTTTTTATTTTATTTATAACGATTCTATACAAAGATTCGTATTTATTTCCAATATTTTATGCTGTTTTCTGACTTATCATCTATGAAAAATGGTTTTAATTCTCTTCCGCAGGCAAGGGAAAGTAAGCTGATGACCAAATTGATCTAATACTTTCCTCTCTAGCAATATCCTTTAGCGCTGCGGCCAGCCACGGTTCTCTAGGGTCGCCCGGATGAAAGTCTGATTGTGCAGGGGCGGGTGAAAGATCTACCGGTATGCCGTCAAAATAATCTGACCAACCATCGGCATTGCGGATGAGAAATGAAGCCAGGTAGACATCGAAGTCTCCGATACGGACTGAAAAAAAGCCTACGGGTTTGCCAAAAGTCTGCTGACCGATGAGGCGCAGCGGAAGATAAGGTTTGAAGCTGCTGATCAAAAGCTCACTGGCCGAAGCTGTACGTTCAGATACGATACAGGACAACTGCTGCAAAGAATTGAAATGTCCTTTTTTGATAAAGTAATGCGTATTGGCTTTTTCACTATAATCCACATCTGCCATTGTTGCGGGGCGTCCTTTATACTGGACCACTTTGCCATTGGCATCCAGATAGGGTTGCTTACGTAGCAATGTCGCCTTGCCTTGCTGGACATTTGGATGAAATTGCTCGCTGAACATAATTTTTTTATCCAGTTTGGCTGGGCTAATGAGGTTGGCCAAATATTCTGCGGTCTCCACATACCCGCCACCGTTATGACGTAGATCAAGTATTAGATGAGTAACTTGCTTTTGAGCCAGTTCGGCTGCAAGTTGATCCAGTTCGGCCTTCACGGCATGAAGCTGGGGAAAGGTGGGGATGTAAACATAAGCAATCCGTTTGTCTCCCGCGGACCAGTAGGACAGGTGGGTAGCATACCTGTATGCTGTTTGTATGCTGGCCATATGACCACTACTTTTCTTGCCGTCACGATGGTGTTCCAAATATGAATATTTTGGTTTATTGGGGATTGTCGACAATTCGTAAGGTCTATCTTTCTTGCGCAAAGCGTATTGGCTGAGTGCAAAAAGTGCTCGCTCATATGCCGTTTGCTCGGGTTCTATCTGTGCATATTTCGTCCGCGGATCAAAAGCCGTATATGAAGGGAGAGATTCCTGCCAGCGGTATAGCTGTTTGGCATAGAGGTAGATCGAGTCGAGCGTCAGTTCTTTTTTCGTTCCTGTTTTCGGACTAATAAGTTCATCGGGCAGTGTTGTTGTTCTGCTGCCATTCTGACAAGCTGTTATAGCAGCTGTTGTAACTAATAGACCAACTATTTGGCGGATTCGACTCATTATATGATGCGGATTTTGTTCGTTGTGCTTGTAATTGATTCGCTACAATGGATAATTATCTGAAATTTTTAACTTTTTTTTTAAAGTATAAAAGCCTAATTTTGTGCCAATTTATTTAATTTTTGATGCCTCCGCTACTGTGGAGTACTCAAATGTCCCAAAGGTTTCCCCTTTGGGATTTTTTTTTTCAGGGTAATATAGGTCGCTCTGTTTTGTTTGGTACACTGGATAAACTCTCCAAAAAAGCCAAGATATTTTCCTGTTCTCTACTACTTAATCGAATATTTTGGATATGTGGCGATAAAGTGCCATTGATCTGTTGCCCTGACTTTTGGGGCATGCCCTGGCTTAGGAGGTTTATCAGTTCACGTAAGTTTGCTATACTGCCGTTGTGCAGATAGGGCGCAGTATGGACCACATTCCGCAGACCCGGTGTACGGAATTTACCTTTGTCTGTTTCCTGACCTGTCGCCTCAAAGCGACCATTATCCAAGGCACCTTTGCTGGTAACTGCGTAACCCAGGTTATGAAAATCGAGATCGGTAAAGAAGGGACCGTTATGGCAGTTGATACATTTTCCTTTGGTCCGAAACAGATGGAGGCCTTCAAGCTCTGCATCGTTTAACGCTTGATAATCCCCTTTGATAAAGCGATCAAAGGCGGTTTCACCACTGCTTATTGATCTTGAATAAGCTGCTATGGCATCCAGTAAACCTTCAGTAGTCATCGTTTGCGTAGCATAAGCGGCCTCATATAAACGAAGATATCCGGGTATGTCTTGCAGCTTAGCGGGTAAAGTAGCTGTATTGCCGCCCATTTCGATGGGGGAGTTGATGGCCTCGGCAATCTGCTCACGATAAGTCTTTGCGCGGCCATCGTGGAAGAGCTTGCCTTCCAGATACCAGACATTTTCCATGGAAGGTGTATTGCGGTGATGCAGTGCAATGCCATCTGCCGTTGTTTTTTGGTCGATCCAGTAGGTGTCCGGATTATGACATGAAGCGCAAGTCCTCATGCCATTACCGGTACGGGGGTCGAAAAATAAGGCTTTGCCAAGTGCTATAAGCTCGGCCTTATCTTTTGATGGGTTTTCGGGTAAAGCGGCCAGTTCGCGTACCTTGATATTATCGTACCAAGCCGCGGCTGGCCATTGCGTTACCGATTTACTATATTGTTGCCGTAAGGTTTCTTCAGGTTGAGGGACAATCGTCGGCTCTTCTGGCGTAGACTTACCTTTGCGGCAGCTGTATACCATTATGGTTGCTAAAGCAAAAATGATAAATAGCTTTGTTTGATTAGTGATAATCACGGTTTAATAACTACTGAAGCATATTAATTAGTTAAGGTTAATCTGTTGTTCTCCCTCCGACAATAGCTTTCCATCTTTATCCATCAATTTCAGTGTTTTAATCTGATTACCCTGAATAGTGGCTGGTATCGGTAAAGTAACTGTTTTTTTAGCGACATCGAATATTGCATTTGTTATCTTATACGAGTTATTAAGATTGTCAATTGCCATAAAATGATCGAAGTCAGCTTTGAAAAAAAGTTCATAAATCTCGGTGCTTCTAATTGGCATGACCAGATTTTCTCCTTTTTTTACAGTATAAGAACCTGAGGTAATTAAAAGATTAAGCTGCGGCAAGAATACGTCAAAAGAATCGGTGATAACCGTGTAGCGACCGGAAATCACCTTAATTTTGTAAGTGCCCGGCTTTAGGTCATCAGGGCGATTTAGCGTAATCGCAAATGCACTCAATTGTCCAAAAGATAATAAGGTCTCGTTATCGTCTTTATCCACAAGATATGCTTTTGTCTGAGTTTCATCAGGTATAATATTTTCCCCCTTTAAGGAAATAGGATTCGTACCGGGTAAATAAAGATAATATTGGTTGTTGAGTAAGTTTAAGCTTACTTGTACTAAAGGTTGATTATACTGGAATACCAATGTATAATTTTTGCTGGAACCATCTTGTGCCCGTACGGTATAGGTAATCGGTTTGTCCGATTGCAACTGTATTGCTGTACCCGATGCAGGTGTAATCGTTGCTAATTCCGAAACTTTAATCGTCGGTGTAATGCTTTCGGGTTGGTCCACTAATGGTGGCCAATATAAGATAATCTGGTCATTCACGATACTGGCCGACAAGGTTTTGCCGTCAGCATCCTGAATGCTAAAGGACTCAATGTCATTGTAGGGCAAGCTGGGGTATTCGGTCTTGCAAGACCAGCATGATAGTGCTAGCATAAAAATAGCTAGCCATTGATAAGTACGTATTGTTTTTTTTAATACTGAAAGTTGCATAATTTTTTTTGCTTAAAAAATAGTTATGCGGATGATTAGGGTAAAGAGATCCGCAACCCATCCACTAGGTTGCGGGTCTATTAAGATAAATTATTGAAAATTATAATGCCTTAACTTCGATATTGACATCTGCTTTTACTTGTAATTGACCTGCCACAACTTGCTGGCCGACATTGCTGAAGCTAAGTAATTTTACTGCATATAATGCTCCAGATCCATCACCCACCAATACGGTCAATGGCTGGATGGCTTTATTTGTATGGTCAGTTATATCGTATTCATACCATTCGTTATTACCTTGTGATGATACTGGTGTCGCAGTCGTCCAATCTGATACTGTAACAGAAGAGATATCTTTTGCTACGGTTTTGAGTGAATAACCAGAATTTGCTCTTATGGATCCATTCACATGGCTAAAGAATGCGACCTGGCCTGAGCTGCTTAAGCTTTGTGCTCCTGTACCAAGATTTACATAAACAGCTGGCCAGTTGGCTGCGTCTGCCGGGCTCCACCATTGACCTACAACGGTGTAGTTGCTATTTGCTTTAGCTTGATTGAGCACCAATGGAGCTGTTGCAGATTCTGTTGTTGGGGTCGCTGCCCATACTGCTGCCGATAGCGCAGTCACGGCCATTGCCGATTTTAAGATGGTTTTGATGTTTAAGTTCATGATATTTTAATTTATTTAATTTTGATGCCACCATGGCATCTCGTGGATGTCTGTTTATGATTCCGTTATGGTACTTGGCATATACTGCGTAAATACCACATCCGCCCAGTCTTTAAACTGGAATGTGACTTTTACGTTATCAAAAGTTCCCGTTGGTAAGCTAGCTGGCAGGGTAACAGTCATTTCGGTACGGGTATACGATTTAATCGTTAAAGGATAATCCTTTCCATCCAATGTCATGATAACAGCCGTAGGATCCAGAATAACACTGCTTGAACCAGCGATAATGGTCCAATCCTTGTCTTTTGCCAGGGTTAAACCTGATGAATTGATATACACCTTCGGCTGGCGGTAGGTAATTGTGATGGGGTCTGGCAAGATAATGGTATGCCCAAGATTGGTCACCTCCACATCGTATACACCCGGTGTAATATCTGAAGGAATGCGATTTTCCCGCTCGGTACCGATATAACGTAATTGATAAGTTCCAGCCCCTATGGTCAGGCTATTGGGGGTAGGCATCGGTATGCGTTCCTTGGTTTCCTGATGAATTAATGTGATACCTACCAACGTGGGATTGGTATGCATAAAAGTTCCATTTATCACTGGAAGCGCCATCGCCGGTCCTAATGCCAACACAGAGGGTGAGTTAGCGTAAAAAGCAGCTTCAAACGATGGCGTACTTTGAAATTCAATCTTTAAACTATAAGTTCTTGTGGTACCTGTCGCGGATTTGACAGTATAGGTCTGATTCTTTTCATCTGTTTTGACAGGCAGAATTTCCTCTGCGATGCTGGCCCCGTTGGAAACTTTGATGGCCGGATCGATCACCAATAGGCCATAGTAGTAGGGGATATATACCGTAATGGTATTGGCTTCATTGTCGATGGCCCCATAAATGACTTCGTCATTTGGTAGGTTGGTGACCTTGTATTCGAGTATCTTATCTGCTGGAAGCAAGGCTAATTCTTCCGTTTTGGTGCAGCGGGTTAGTAGCAATCCAATAAAAAGGAAGCTTAAAATGCTGTATATTCTTTTCATGATAGTTTAGTGTCTAATAAGTACGCTAAGCTTATTTTTTTTAGTTAGCAATGGTAAATTTGGTACTGCCAGCTTTGGCAAGTACATATTGGAAAGTAAAGAATGGTGTTGGTGAATCTTTAAACCAATCTTGTGGATCCAAGAGGTCTTTATAGATGCTTTGTATTTTGATCTTGGCATAGTTCCCCTGAGCAGTACGGACGATCAATGTATTGCTTTCGATAGGATAGCAAACGTGTTTTTTGTTTTCGGCTCCACCACCTTTGATTACGCCATCAAAATCATATAAATACCAACCCAAGCCTTCACCAAAAGCGCCTGAATCATCGGTACCATATGCTTTTTCACCTTTGCGGAACTCCGCATCTGAGGGGATATCGATGACATCTTCGAACTTCTTCTTGACAATGAGGATACCGCCTTTTCCTGGACCACCTTTACCAAATCCGTTTGCTGTATTGTTGCAATTGATAAAGCTGCGGTATATACCCGAAAATGACATATCCCAGCGGACAGTACCCACGTAGTCGGATGTAACGGCCTTATTCTGTTCTAAGCTGTAATATATCGGAGACTGCTCTGTGGTAGGTGCACTACCTGCAGGTAAGTCTTCTCCAAAATTCTTGACAGTAATCAAGCGGTTGAACATCGTTTCCGGAGTTACGGGATCAGGCTCGGGCTCTACAGTCGGCTCACTTTTGCTACAGGCACCCAGCACAATTAAAAATGCCAGTACTGGCATAAATTTGAATAGATTGCTACTTTTCTTTATTTTCATTATGACTTGTTTTTATGTTAGTTGATATGCTATCCGCTTTTTAATACATTTACACGATGTATTATATTTATTTAAATTTATTCTAAATAATAGTAAAGGTAAAGAGTTTAGCCTATTACTTGTGTATGAAAATTGGTATTTAATATATTTTTTTCGGTTTTTGATTTTGGTAACGAAAGCAGCTGGAATTTTAACCAGCTGCTATGCTAGTAAGTTTCTTGAAGTATTCAATCTTTTATCGCAGTTTACTACTGTTTAATAAATCTTTTAAAATTGATGTTATAGGTTGCATTTCCACTCGCCGCAGTAATACTTCCCGCCTGAATTACATAAAGCTCATCTGCTTCGTTGTTCAATTTCTCACCTTTGTACATCACGATGTAGCGATTGGCAGTAGGGTAGAGTTCATCTTTGCTACAAGAAGTAAAACCTAAACTTAATGCACATAGCAGTGCTGCTGTTGTAAATAATCTGTTCATTTTTAATCTAATCGTGTAATTTTTCCGTATTATAATGTGTTGGTGTTTAAATCTTTGCTGCCGTCTAGCTGTACATAATATTTAAATGTATAGTACGGGGCGGGCCAATTCAGATTGGTTACCGCCGCTGGATTTCCTTTGTAGGCATTGATCAGCTGCAATTTGGCATATTTGCCATCGGGCAGCCGAATGGCATAGGTACGATTCGGCAAAGCCTGCATGATATGGGTGCTCAAGCTATAGCGAAACCAACCATCCGAACCATCGGTTGCTGCCCAGCCAATTTTGTTGACTTCACTTTTATTGAACTCTTCGTCGGAAGGGGCTACGTTTACACTCTGGTACGCTTGCCGCAATAAAACCACGGCGGTATTGTTGGCTGGCCCACCATAACCGGGGTTATGCGCGTACCGGGCGTTGTTGACAAAAACCTCCGAATTATAGGGGCCAGTAAATGCAATATCCCAATCTGTTGTTTTGAGCCACTGTGCGGAATCTGCCTGATTTTTGATCCAGATCTGCTTTTGATCCTTAAAGCGGAAAAGAAAGATAAAAAATGGGCGTTGCTCTTTTCCTTCGGCGCCTTCTCCCATGGCAGCATCGGTATCTCCGGCCAGATCTTTGATAACTGTGCTTTTGCCGTCTTCCAATCCAATTGTATAGTCTTTGTCCTTCCCACAGGATAGGAGCATAAGCGCCAGAAAACCTGAAAAAATACAGCGGCCGATCTTGTGAAAGGAAAGCCAGAAGCTACATTCGCCAATAATCATATGAATCGTTCTCATCTTTTGTCCTGTACTTTGTGTGCTAATTTCTTGTTCATAAATCCTTATTATTCTTTTATCCACCGATAGCTGACCCCGCCCATGATAATCCGTCCGGGCTGTCCTAAGAGATAACGGCTGGTGAAATTAAATAGGTTATCGCCGATCAGACGGAGGGTTAATCTTCGGTTCATCAGACTCTTTTCTACCGTGATATTCACCAGTGTGTGGTAGGGAATAAAGATGTCGTATTTGTCGATAAACTGGTTGCCATTGTATTCCTGAAAAGGTGTGGCGCTTCTGAAATTGATCCGCGCATTGACATGGACAGCCCAAGGTTTATATTCGTATTGCGCTTTTGCGTTGAACATGTGTCTCGAACGGTCCTCAATACCCCAATAATCTGATTTTTTGCTCTGCCGATATTCGCCTGTAGCAGGATCATTGATCTGGTTATATGGATAACTGCCTTTCGCAATACTGTCCAGCACACTCAGGTCTTTGGCAATCAAATATTGATAGCCCATCGACAATTGCAGATCTTTGGTTGCCTGGTAAGTGAGGGAGACTTCAAATCCTTTGTTCATCGCTTTTGGCAGGTTTCGGTAGCTATAGATCTGAGCAATACTGGTACCATTACCTACACTGACTGTGTTGATCTGATTGTTGATCCGATGATAGAACAGGGAAAAATCTGCCTGAAATCTGCTTGAAGGATTCCAGGTAAGCCCAATATTGTTGGACAGACTGGTTTCAGCCTTGAGGTTGCCTGCCACCAAATTGAGCATGTAGCTGTTCTTGTAGCTGAGCTCTCCGGCTTGATCCATTGCCGCAATGACGTCGGCGACACGTTCTGAACCGACGACAAGGTAATTGGCCGCGGGATTGAAGAAGACCTGATAACGCATCTTATAGTCGGGTGCCTTGAAACCTGCCCCAATACCGCCTTTGATCAACAATGTAGGACTGAGATGGTATTGCAGGCCTAGACTTGGACTCAGGTGACCCTTGTAGACATTCGTCTGATCGTAGCGTAGACCGAGTGTCGTCAGCAAGCGGTCCACAGGTTTCCATTCGGTCTGTAAATAAGCAAACGCGCTATTTAACGAGCGTTTGCCATCCAGATCCTGATTGTCCATCAGCTCGAGACTACCGCCTATGCCTCCGGTGAGTTTTACCTGGTGTGCAGGACTATAAGCAAATTGCTGTTCGATGCGGTGTACGTTCTGTCCAAACTGCTCGGCACTTGCCACAATGCCCTGCTGTAACCACTGTGCGGCAATCTGCGAGTGGAAGCGTGAGAAATAATAGCGCGTCATGCTGCGCAGTCCCGATTGGAAATTATGGTCGTAGCTTGCGGAGAGGTTGATGTCCTGATCTTTTTGTTTGTCCTGTAAGGTGGCCGATTCGGACCAGGCATTGATCATTTCGGACGCTCGGGTTGCATAACGTCCGGTGATACCTACTGTTCCATTCTTACTGCTACGATAGCGTACACGGCCCTGAAAACTGTAATTGGTATAGGGTGGGAATGTCGTACTCTTCGAATCGAGGTACTGTTTGTCTGTATTGAAACCGTCGGTACGATAGTAATTGCCCGAAAAGACGGCGCTCCCACGTTGATTGGCAAAAGGTGTTTCAGCCTCCAATGTGGCATCGACGGTATTGAGGCTGCCGTAGAGAAGAGATGCCTGCGCCTGTGGTGTAACAGCTCCGTGACGAGTGATAATATTGATGGCTCCGCCCAGCGCATCACTGCCGTATAAGCAGGAAGAGGCCCCCTTGATGATCTCGATGCGTTCGATATTGGTCACGGAAATACGGGATAGGTCAAAGTTGCCACTATTGCGGCCCAGCATAGGCTGGCCGTCTACGAGCACCATCACATAATTGCTGCTGAATCCCTGAATCTGTACGCCCACGGCTCTGGAACCGCCGGCAATATCATTGACAATGGCCATGCCGGTCTGCTCTTTCAGTACCTCATCCAGGCGGCGGCTGCCCATCAGTTCGATCTCCCGTTTCGTGATTACCTTGACAGGCATGGCCGCATTTTCTGCTTTAATGAGGTTGTCCACGGCCTCTGCCTTACGATTGACCTCGACGGTGCCGATCTGCCGGACTTCGGATTTCAGCGCAATCTGCAGCAGCTGGTTGTGTTCCTCCAGATCGACAACCTGCCGATGCTGCTGGTACCCCAGGGCCTGCACCAGGACTTCATAACGGCCGGCGTACAGCTGCTTAAAGTGAAACCTCCCAGCCGAATCGGTTTTAAAAACATACTTATCCGGATAGAGATAAACGGTGGCGTCGGCTATGGCTTTATTGGATTCGTTCTTCAATACGCCAGAGATCTTCCATTTTTCCTGTGCTTCTACATGGTGAAGCTGCCAGGTACATAGGGCAATCAAGGTACTCGTTCGAAAGGATAGAATGCTTTTAAACACTATTTTTATTTTTACTAATTCTAAATAATGTTACAAAAAACGGAATTCCTTCCGGAATTTTCTCTATGCAAAGTGTCAAAAATTCTATTTAATTCGATTTTTGTTGATAAAAGTGTATGCTGTTTTTATGTATAATTATCTTGTTTTTAGTTTTTTATATGTTTCAATCCGCCCCGTTGCTTCATGAAAGGATATTGTATATAATTTGTATTTAGACTGATTATTGATTTGTTTTGTATTCAAATTGATAAACTACTGCAGGCCGCTTGACTGTTTCTTGCCGTAGGATCGCAAACAATAAAGATGAGTAGATTTTATAGGATTACACTATGCTGTCTGCTGCACATCGGAGGATGGGTGACGGCACAGGAAAGAATTATTACCTTGAATAGCTCGTTGACCGAAACGGTCTACGGACTGGGGGTCGGGGAACGGATGGTAGCTACTGATGTAACGAGTATATCTCCCAAAGCGGCGGCGGCACTGCCAAGGGTAAGCAAGAACCGGTCGGTATCTGCTGAGGGCTTACTGTCCTTCAGACCCACGGTTGTGATCGCCAATGAAGGTGATCTGTCCAAAGCGGTTATTCAGCAGATCCGTGCTGCGGGGGTCCGCTATGTTTCGATTCGGCCCGACTATTCGGCACAGGGCGCGCTTCGGTATATCCAGGAAGTGGCGGATGCCGTAGGGGAATCTGCGGCTGGAAGAAATCTCGTGTCCCGCACTAAAATAAGCCTGGATCATACGCTAGAGCTGGTACGGAAGGAAAATAGGGGTAAAGAACTGCCAAAAGTATTGTTCATTTATGCCCGTGGTACTGGTACCATGAGCGTAGCGGGCAAGGGCAGCAGCCTGGATGCCATGATCAGCCTGGCGGGCGGAAAAAATGCGGTTCAGGAGTTCTCAGATTTTAAACCGTATACGACGGAAGCTTTAGTGCAGGCGAATCCGGACATCGTGCTGATGTTTGACTTTGGTGCCAGCAGTCTGGGCGGAAAAGAGGCTATTTTAAAGTTGCCGGGCATGCGTATCACCAACGCGGGCAAACATGGGCGAATCCTCGTGATGAATGCCTCCCTGCTGGTGAATTTCAGCAATCGCCTGCCGGACGCCATCCTGGAGTTGCACCGTGGTTTTAGAAATGTAATGGATTCAAAATAGAGCAGGTGCAAAGGAAACAGAAATTCATAGTACTGACATTGAGCTTAGTATTATTATTTACTTGTGTTGTTGCTTTAGGTATGGGCGCATATCATATTCCAGCCGAAGATGTCCTCTCGCTTTTGGCGCAAAAGCTGGGGCTGCCCAGTGCCGGCTGGGATGCCATGCAGCAGGACGTATTATTTGAGATCCGCATGCCGCGTCTTTTGCTCGGACTGCTGGTCGGCGCCGCACTCGGAATCTCTGGAGCGGGTATTCAGGGCATCTTTCGTAATCCGCTTGCTGAACCGGGGTTGATCGGCATTTCCTCGGGAGCCTCCCTGTTTGCGGTGCTGATCATTGCTTTTGAGACCTTTCTCTTTACATCGCTATCGGCATGGATCGGCTACTATATGCTGGCTGCAGGGGCTTTTGTCGGGGCGGGACTCACAGCTTTTGTCGTTTACCGGATTGCCAGCAAAAATGGCCGGCCCAATGTCACCACGATGCTGCTCGCGGGAATTGCCATCAATGCCTTTGCGGGGGCGCTCACCGGACTGATGACTTATATGTCCACTGAACAGCAGCTCCGGACGATCACCTTCTGGATGCTGGGGAGTCTGGGAGGCGCTACCTGGGATAATGTGCTGGCTGTGGCTCCCTTCATTGTTATCCCTGTACTGATTTTACCTTTTTTTGGCAAGTCACTGAATGCTTTTGCGCTGGGCGAACTGCAGGCTGATCTGCTGGGAATGCGCACAGACCGTGTCAAACGCTGGGTGGTGATTTTGTCCACCCTTGCTGTAGGTGCATCTGTTGCCGTATCAGGCATTATCGGTTTTGTGGGGCTCATCATCCCGCATACAGTTCGGCTCATGGGGGGGCCTGATCACCGTTTTGTGCTTCCGGCATCTTTACTCCTGGGCGCGCTGGTGCTGACGCTGGCTGATGTGATCGCACGTGTTTTGGTGGCACCGATCGAATTGCCGATCGGGGTGATCACTGCGCTCCTGGGGACCCCCATATTTTTGTACATTTTAATCAAGGATAAATGATCTGCCAGAAGTCTAAAAAATAATAGTTTATATGTTGCGTGTAGAAAAAATCAACTACGAGGTGAATGGCCGTAAGCTGCTCAGGGATATTACCTTTCAGGTACGCAAGGGGGAAATACTGGCCGTCCTTGGAGCCAATGGCGCAGGAAAATCAACTTTAATGGGTGTGCTCTGCGGAGATAAGAAACCGGATTCGGGAGCCGTCCATCTCAATGGTATTCCGCTGGCTGAGTATGATCCGGTGGCTCTTTCCCGATGTAGGGCATTGTTGAGCCAGCAACAGCAGATGACACTAAGTTTTAAAGTCGAGGAAATCGTGCTGATGGGCAGATATCCGCATTATAAAAATACGCCGGCACAACATGATCTTAAAGTCGTGGCCGAAACCATGGATCTTTGTGGTGTATCGGCTTTTGCGGGACGCGATTTCCTGAGCTTGTCGGGTGGTGAACAGCAACGTGTCCATCTGGCCCGTATCCTTGCACAGATCTGGGATAATCCTGATGCCCTGTTGCTACTGGACGAACCTATCGCCGCGCTGGATCTGCATTATCAGCAAAAAGTGCTCGCGATAGCCCGCGCACTGGCGCGAAAAGGCTTTATGGTCGTACTGATCGTGCACGATGTCAACTTTGCGGCCATGTATGCCGACCGTATTCTGATGCTCAAAAATGGACGTAAGCTGTTTCACGGTACGCCGGTAGAGGTGCTGGCACAGAAGGAAATATATACTATTTTTTCGGTGGAATCGAATGTGATCATGAATCCGCGCACGTTAAAGCCTTATGTGCAGCTGGAAGAAATGAATGTAGAACTTGATTAAGCTGTTATTTAGAAAGATTATAAATAATTTTTAAATACCGTCTTAATTGATTAATTTTAACCTCGTCAGGCTTATTTTGGATTGTATCATGGTGGTGAAAAGTAAAATAGTAGAGTTGGCTGAATGGCTTTTCGAAGAAGAGATTCCGGATAGCTATGTACCCGACAAGCCTCTTGTCGAAAAAAAAGTGTCTATCCACAGGGATCCGGTGCACATGGAAAATTTCCAGCTTTCGACTTCAGGCCTGTTTATCCTGCATGCCAAAATGCAGTTTGACCGTCCTGTACGGGTACTCACCGAGATCGGGGGGGAGACAATCACAAGCCAGTTTATTTTTTTTAAACCTACAGACAGTAAATTGCCGTACGGAATGAGCCGTCATAATATCCGATATATTCCTTCCGTCAAGTCTGTTCATGAAGTAGAACCGGGAATTGAATATACCTATTTTATTGCGGTCATTTCCAAGGAATATTACCTCAGTCTCATAAAGCGGGACTCGTTACTGCACCAGCAGTTTGTGCATGAAATAGAAAAGGGAGAATATGTTTCGTTCTCGGAGGAGGACCTGATGGCGACCTATGAAATGCAGCACACGATTACGGAACTCATTGAGTCGAAAAAGAAAGGTGAAATCCGCCGGCTGCATACGGAATCGCGTGTGGTGGAACTGCTGATGTACCAGTTTGAACAGTACAACGAGAGAAACGAAAATGCGGCACCGCTATTCCATGAAGAGGATGTACAGCGTCTGGAACTGGCCCGGCAGATCTTGGAACAGCGTGTTGCGAATCCGCCGACACAGAAGGAGCTTGCGGCAGAAGTACTTACCAGCGAAAGCAAACTGCGTAAAGACTTCAAGGAATATTTTTCTGTGACGATCCATGACTATCTGACCAGAATCCGTATGGAGAAAGCCAGGAACTATCTGCTCCAGGATAAAATGACCGTCTATGAGGTGGCCCTTCTGACCGGCTATGGGCACCAGAATAACTTTAGCAGTGCGTTCAAGAAATATTACGGTATCTCGCCGGGCGAGCTGAAGATGTAGCTACCGTGTGTTTATGGGGAGCAGGGAGTCCTCGAGCACAGCGTAGCAACGGTACTCCCGGGGCATCTGGCGGCTGTCTAGCCCGGTGAATCTGCTGAAAGCTGGCAATATAATCTGATGTTCGGATATCCAGAAACAGGGCAGTCGCAGCTGTCTCCGGGGAGGGATGGTGATGCTTATGCCGGGGTGAAGATGACCTGAAATACGGAAAGAGGTTGCGCTGGGCCGGGGTTGGTGCTCAAAGCAAATCTGTTCGATTTCAAGAAGATCGTCGTGGCAGTGGATGCCGAACTGTTCGGCAAGGCCTGCGGACTGTCGGTCATGATTCCCTTTTACGAGCTGGATCTGAAGGTCGGGATAAGCTGCTCTAAGTTGTTGGAGGGCCTGCACTTCTTGATTGATCCCTGCATGGATAAGATCGCCCACGACGATGACTTGGGCTGCGCGGTAATGTGCAATCAGCGCGGCCAGTCTGTGAAGATCGGCGGTTGAGGCCTCGGCAGGAATGGCAATCCCATGCTTCCTAAAATGGGCTGCTTTGCCCAGATGAAGGTCGGAAAGGATCAGGCTGTTCTGGTCTCTCCAGAATATAGTTCGTTGATTGTTAAGAATTAACTGTTGTTTATTAAATGTAATACTTTGCTCCTGAATGTTCATTTTTTTCTCCTGCTTTTTGGGCTGCGGGTATTTTCCATACGCTGAATCCGCTCTAATAAGGCCTCGCTCGAAAGCGACTGACGTAAACTGTCGACCTTGATCGGGAAGCTCAAAGGTGTATACTCCGTTGCAAAGGTATAGATGATCTTGCTATTATTGATCCTTTCAAAAGCTTTTATTAGCCGCGGCTCTTCCAGTTGCTGATTGAAGACTTCGCTGAAGGCCTGTTTGAGCAGTAGATTATTGGGGTCGTGGTCCATCAGTACCCGAAATATAATGCCGGAGGAAGCCTGCAGTGATTTGTTGTTCTGCTGCGTGCCCGGATAATTCTGAATGACGAGTCCGGAGATAACGGCAATATCCCGAAATTTTCGGCTGGCCATTTCTGCGGAATTGATGCTGCTGATGACATCCGCCATGAGATTGTCGCGGCTCAGAATTTCGCGCAACTGTGTTTCATCTAGTGGAATTTCCTTGTCGGAAAACAGTTCAAAGCCATAGTCGTTCATGGCCATCGAGAAACTGATGGGATAACGCAAGCTGATCCGGTAAGCAACCAGAGCAGCCATGACCTCGTGGATCAAGCGGCCTTCCAAAGGATAAAAGAACAGATGATGACCTTCGCGGGTACTGATGTGCTCGACAAGAAACTCGGATTCGCCGGGAACGGCAGACAGATTTTCCTGTCTCTGGATCATCGGCGCAAGGAAACGGAGTTCAGGCTCTCCGGTAGCCGGGTCTTTGGCCTCTGCGAGCTTCTTTCTCAAAAAATGGCTGAGGTTGGTGGACAACGGAAGCCTGCCGCCCAGCCAGCTTGGGGTGATCGCCTTGCCGGATGAACCCCTTACATATACCGTCATTTCCTTGACCATCACCAGCTCCAGAATACGTCCTGCCAGAACAAAACGTTCGCCTTTCTTCAGTTTGCTAATAAAGTACTCTTCGATCATGCCGATGTATCCGCCGGATAGAAATTTGACCCGCATCATGGCATCGCCCACGATGGTACCTATATTGAGACGATGAAGCAAAGCAATGCGGCGGTTTCTGATGATCCATTTGCCTTCTTCATTTTGCACGACCTTATGGAATTCTTCATAGCGCTTGCCTATTTTGCCGCCGGAAGTAATGAAATAAAGGCACCATTCCCATTCTTCATCATTCATATACTGGAAGGCATGGGTGCCAGCTACAATCTGTTGTAACTGTTTCTGGTCAAATCCGCCGCCCAACGCAATGGTGACCATAAATTGCACCAGCACATCGAAGGTCTGTACCATTGGATCCCGGTTTTCAATGGTCTGCGTCCTGACCGCTTCCTTGAGCGCAGCGACTTCGATGAGCTCAAGGGAATGTGTTGGGACAAAATAAATGACAGAGGTTTCAAAAGGGCTATGTCCGCTTCTGCCAGCACGTTGCATAAATCTGGCTACACCTTTGCTTGATCCGATCTGCACGGCGGTGTCCACAGGCTTAAAGTCTACACCAAGATCCAACGAGGAGGTCGATACCACTGCTTTGAGCTTTCCGTTGCTCAGGTTTTCTTCAATCCATTCGCGGATATGCGCATCAATGGAGCTGTGGTGCAGCGCAATCTGTCCGGCAAAATCGGGGTGAGCCTGTAGCAGTAGCTGGTACCACATCTCGCTCTGGCTACGGGTATTGGTAAACAGAATCGTGCTCCTGCTCTTCAGAATGACCGGAACGACCCGGTCGACCAGACTGCCTCCGAGATGTCCCGCCCAGGGCAGTAGCTCAACTTTTTCAGGATAAATGGGCTTAATGGCGATTTTCTTTTTTTCTCTGGCCACGATCTTTACTCTTTTTTCTGCAGTCGGCAGCAGTACCTGCAAGGCCTCGTCCAGATTGCCGATCGTGGCGGTTATACCCCAGACAAGAAGCGACTGCTGAAGTGACCGCAGAAAAGAAATCGCCAGTTCGACCATGACGCCACGCTTGCTCCCAAGTAGCTCATGCCATTCGTCGACCGTCACACAGCGGAGGTTTTTGAAGAACTTGTCGCGCTGCTTCTGGGCGAGCAGCAGGTGTAAGCTCTCGGGTGTCACCAGCAGGATATCGGGCATGGCGCGGGTCTGCTGGGCCCTGAGCTTAGGGTCTGTATCGCCATTGCGCACCTGCACGATCCAGTCTAGGCCGATATCATCTATGGCCTCCTGCATCGCGCGGGCCAGATCCTTGGCCAGCGATCGGAGGGGTGTGATCCAAAGGAGCTTCAATCCCTTTTGGTATTGTTCGGGATGGTTCATGTAGTCGATCAGCACTGCCATAAAGACGGAAAAGGTTTTTCCGAAACCTGTCGGTGCAATAACAAGTCCGCTATAGCCCAGGCTGTAACTTTCCCAGGTCTTGCGCTGAAAACCGAATGGACTGCGGCCCTGAGACTCAAAATAACGGTTGACGATCTGAAAACCTTCGCTATGGATGCTCTTATTTTTCAACTTATGGTATCAATTTTTTGACGTTTTCCAATGTATCAATATCGGTCGCTTTTTTATCTCTTCGCCAACGCAGGATTCTGGGAAAGCGCAGGGCCACACCGGACTTGTGTCTTTTGCTGTATCCTATGCCTTCAAAGGCAATTTCAAACACAAGTTCGGGTCGGACGGTACGCACCGGTCCGAATTTTTCCAGTGAATTCTGTTTGACATAGCGGCTCACTTCGAGTATTTCCTTATCTGTGAGTCCTGAGTAGGCCTTGGCTATGCTCACTAGATGATCACCATCCCGCACCGCGAACGTGTAGTCGGTATAATGCGCACTACGTCGACCACTGCCTTTCTGTGCGTAGATCAGCACGGCATCGATGCTCATGGGGTCAACTTTCCATTTCCACCAACCGCCTTTTTTTCGGCCCGCATAGTAAACGGAGTCTTTCCGTTTAAGCATGAGGCCTTCACTATTAATCGTCCGGGAGGCCGATTGTAACGATCGTAATTCCGTCCAGTCTGTACTGCTAATTGTAGGTGATAACTGTATGGCTGTATTATGATTGCGATGGTATACCTCTTCCAGTAGTTTACGTCTGTAGGCCAAGGGTTCATGGCGCAGATCGGTGCCATTTAATTCCAATAAATCGTAAAGATACACAACGACGGGCACTTCCTGACGCAATATCTTAGTGACTGCTTTTCTGTTGATCCGTTTCTGAAGTTCGGAGAAATTGAGCACTTGTCCTTCTTTGAACGCCAGGATCTCACCGTCCAGCACGGCGCTGTCGGTCCATTGCTGAAGGGCCTCACTGATTTCGGGGAACTGTGCAGTGACGAGTTCTTCGCCCCGCGACCAGATAAAGGTGTCGTCCCCGCGTCTGATCAGCTGACCGCGTATTCCGTCCCACTTATATTCTGCCTGCCAGGCGCTGATATCACCCAGGTCTTCCAGCTCTTTTTCGATCGGATAGGCAAGGCAGAATGGATAGGGCTTGGATAAATTGGTATCACTATAAACGCCACCGATCAGTTTGTCAAATTCTACATCATCAGGATGCCATTCACCCATAATACTGTGTGCCACAACGCTGGCTTCAACGGCAAAATGCTGCGCAATAGTGTTGATCAGGCCCTTGGCCGAAACGCCCAGCCGGAAACTGCCCCCGAGCAGCTTATTGAAAATGAATCGTTCGACCGTATTCAATGCATTCCATGAATCGAGTACAAAGGACTTTTTCTCCGCAGGAGTGGCTTGTTGTAATCTGGTAATGGCGTCCATCCATTCGCTTAGACTGCGGTCGCTGGCCGTCGTAGGCGGAGGTAAAAGGAGCGCCAGGGTTTCGGCAAGATCGCCGACAGCAGCGTAGGACTCGATGAATAACCACTCCGGGATGTCCGTGATCTCCAGTGCCCAGGTCCTCAGATCTTTGGTAGATACCGGTCGCTTTGGCCGCTTGCCGGTCATGAGTGCCAAAAGCCAGAGCTTGTCCTTGTCTGGGGCTTCGTTAAGAAACGCGATGATTGCTTCTTTTTTTACGTTGGTTTTATTGCTGCTGTCGAGAGCATGAATCAATGTTGCAAATTCTTTCATGTGGCGGATTCCTGTGTAAGGGTTTGTGGATCTTCTTCATCGCCATATTGGGTTTTGACTTCTTCAGCTTCAATGCCGATCTCATTAAGGTATTTGGCAAAAGTGGCTGTCTGCCCATGGGTCACATAGACCTTCTCGGCGCTGCTGGCACGGACGGCCTGGAGCAGACCGTGCCAGTCGGCGTGATCACTGATCGCGAAACCGGCATCTGCGCTTCGCCAGCGTCGGGCACCACGGATCTGCATCCAGCCGGAGCAGATGGCGTAGGCAACGTGAGGTATTTTATGTAAAAGCTGGCTGTCAAGCAGTGCCGGCGGGAGTAATATAATCTGTCCGTCGAGTTGTTTGGAATTAAGCTTAAGATCTGCAATCTGATAAGGCGGTAGCTTTATACCTGCTTCGGTATAAGCTTCGTTCAGTCGAGCAATGCTGTAATGCACGTATACGGGCCCCATCTCCTGCACGGCATTCAGAATCCGCTGTGATTTGCCGAGCGAGTAACCAATAAAAACCGAAGACTTTTTGGCGGCCTGGTTGTTGGCTATCCAGGTTTTTAGACGCTGATTCTGTATGGTTATCGTCTCCCAGTGGTACACAGGCAGCCCAAAGGTGCTTTCTGTGATGAGCTGATGGCATTTGATGGGTTCAAAGGGCGTGGATAGACCATCATCCTGTAGCTTATAGTCGCCCGTGAAGACAACAACCTGGCCTTTGTATTCTAAGCGGATCTGTGCCGAACCGATGATATGCCCCGCAGGATGTAAGGAAACTTTTACACCGTTGATATGTACAGGCTCATTGTAAGCGATACCCTGGATCTGTATATCGGGGCCAATACGGCTTCGGAGAATTCCTACCGTGAAATGGTGACAAAGGTATTTTTTCATTCCCCAGCGGGCATGGTCAGCATGTCCATGTGAAATAACAGCCAGGTCAACAGGTTGCCAGGGATCAAGATAAAACCTTCCCGGAATGCAATATATACCCTTGGATGTAAACTGAATCATACGCAGCTGTGTTTGTCTTCTGATGTATTGATGTTGATCTTTATTTATTCAAACAGGTAATCATAAGTTAATGTTTTGTTTATTTGTTGCATAGCTTGTCCAGAGTGCTTAAATTGCGGGGTGAACGTTATTTTACCGTGGACAAGACGAAGGTGGATTCAGTTAATTTTTTTACATTTGTTTACTTTTGATTCTAAGTTTTAGCTCTCTATGATATTAATAGTCGATGACAACCCAGATAATATTTATTCGTTACAAAAGTTATTGGAATCCAAAAATTTTAAGGTTGATACCGCACAGTCGGGCGAGGAGGCCTTGAAGAAGATTTTAAAATACAACTATGCGCTGATTATACTGGATGTCCAGATGCCGGACATGGACGGTTTTGAAGTGGCTGAAAATATTGCGGGGTTCAGTAAGACGAAAGAGACGCCCATTATTTTTCTTTCCGCTGTCAATACCGACAAGCGTTTTATCACCCGTGGGTATGACTCGGGTGGACTGGATTATGTCACCAAACCGGTAGACCCTGATATCCTGATGCTGAAGGTAAAGACATTTTATCGGCTGCACGAACAGACACAGGCTCTCAAGGATATACAACAGACTCTGGAAATGGAGGTTGAGCGGCGGAAGCAGGCACAAAAAGAATTGCGTTCAAAGGTGGATTATCTGCATACGCTGCTGGAATCGCTGCCACAGATCGCGTTTACCTGTGACAACCGTGGAAATATTGGATTTGTCAACGGACGCTGGTTTCAGTTTTCGGAACATGAATCAACATTCCCGCAGACGCATCCCGACGACAGACCAATCATGGATGACCTTCGGGAAAGTCTCAAATCAGGACGGCCACTGGAAACCGAAGTGCGCCTCAAAAAGCGGGACGAAACCGGCTATTCATATCAGCTGCTGCGTGTATGGCCCATACTGGAAAACGGTGAAAAAAATAACTGGGTAGGTACATTCACGGATATTGACGGGCAGAAAAAAGCCGAAAAAGAAAAAGATGAGTTTTTAAGTATTGCAAGCCACGAACTCAAGACACCGTTAACGAGCATCAAGGCGTATATGCAATTGCTGGACCGTAAGTTAAAGCTCGAGAAGGACTGTGCTGAAGCCAAATATGTCTCCCGTGTGCAGGATCAGGTAGAGAAGCTCAACAGCTTGGTCACCGATCTTCTGGACCTGTCCAAAATCGACAACGGGAAGCTGGGAATAAACAAAAAGCTGTTTTCATTGGAACGGATGGTACAGAATGCTGTGGATTCAATTGTTCAGACGCATGACCAAAGTACTATGAAACTCTGTAGGAGCGGGGATATCACGGGGCTAATGGTGTACGGCGACGAAATACGGCTGGAGCAGGTACTGGTCAATTTTTTGACGAATGCGTATAAATATGCCGCGGGAACAGAAAAGGTAATCGTTGACTGTTCAATATACGGCGACTTTGTCAAGATCAGTGTCGTTGATTTTGGTATAGGCATACCGGCAGATAAACAAAAAGAGGTCTTCAATAAGTTTTACCGTGTGGAGGAAACTTCTTTCGATTTTCAGGGGCTCGGAATAGGGCTTTATATCTGTTCGGAAATCATACGCAGTCATCAGGGCACAATCGGTGTCGAAAGCTCGGCTGGGCAGGGTGCAACATTCTATTTTACATTACCGCTAAACTTACCTATAGATGCCAAATAAAACACTACGTAATTTAACCGTCGGAATCGGCCTCTCCCTTGCTGTGCTATTGATCAGTTCGACCGTTTCTTATCTAGGGATCCAGGAGCAGAACAAGCACCGGCAGGAGCTTTCGGTCACACGGAAGATCATTAGCTTGTCCAATATTATTCTGAACTCGCTACAGGGCGCCGAAACTGGTAACAGAGGTTACCTCCTGACGGGCAGAGAAAATTACCTGGAGCCATTCAATATGGCCCTCAAAAGCCTCCCCAACGAACTTCGGGAAATAAAGGAGCTAACGGCTGATGATCCTGCGCAGAAGGCTCGTGTTGACAGCCTGTATAATGCAGCCCAGCTGCGTCTTGATGTACTAAAGGAATCGGTGGATACGAAAAGAAAAGGTGGGGTGGTAACATTGGACCAGCTGGAAGAAAGTAAGTTGGCGATGGACAGGTGCAGGAATATCCTGAAAGAAATCATCCGGTATGAAGACGATAATATCGACCAAAAGTCCACTAATCTCGACAATTCTTCTTTGATAACAACCTTATTCATTATTATCAGCGCAATACTGTCGGTCATCATCACAGGGTATTTTTACATACGTCTGCGGGCTGATTTCATTAAACGCGCCGAACTGGAACAGACACTTCGGGAAAAGGATGAGGGCATCCGACGCAGACTCAACATGGTGCAGGCAATCACCAGCCGGATCGCCTCGGGGGATTATGACGTGCGGGCCGAAGATATTGAAGAGGATGATCTGGGCGCCATTGCCAAAGCGGTCAACCGCATGTCCAAAGCACTCAAAAAGTCCTTTGACCAACTCAAGGACAACGACTGGCTCCATACCGGATATGCGAATTTATATACCGGACTGGTGGGCAATAAAACGGAGAAAGCCATCGCTGCAGACTCCATTAGGGGACTCGTTAGCTATGTGGACGGCCTGACCGGTGCGATTTACCTCTTTAATGAGGAGCGTCTGGAGCGTTCCGCTGCCTATGGTCTGGACCATGGAGCGCAGGAGTTCTTTGCCCCCGGTGAGGGGTATGTGGGACAGGTGTTCGCAGACAAGGAAACAAAGCTGATTAATGATATAAGTTCTGGAGATTACGTGGTTAGTTTTGCAAGTGGCAAAATCACTGTTTCCCATCTGATCTTTGTACCGATGGTATACGAGGATCAGGTACTGGGGGTTCTGGAAATCGGGCAGAGTGACGCTTTTACCCCGATTGAAGTTAAATTTTTGGAGGAATGTGCCCGTCAGCTCGCCATAGCCTTGGTGTCGGCAAAGAGCAGAGCCCGCATACAGACGCTCCTGGAAGAGACCCAGGTACAGTCCGAAGAACTTCTTTCGCAGCATGCGGAGCTGGAAAATCTGAATACGGAACTGGAAGCTCAGACCCTTAGATTACAGGCCTCGGAGGAAGAACTGCGAGTACAACATGAAGAACTGCTGCAGTCCAACCAAGAGCTGGAAGAGCGTTCGAAACTACTGGAGGATAAAAACCTGCTGATTGCCGAACGCAATCTTGAAATTCAGCAAAAAGCCGAAGAACTGGCATTGAGTACCAAATATAAGTCGGAGTTTTTGGCCAATATGTCGCATGAGCTGCGTACTCCACTAAATTCAATCCTGCTCTTGTCCCGTCTGCTTTCTGAAAACAACGAGCAGAACCTCAGTGTGGATCAGATTGAATCGGCAAAAGTTATTCAGAGCTCCGGTACCAGTTTATTGACATTGATCGATGAAATATTGGATCTGTCAAAGATTGAATCCGGCAAGATGACGCTGGAATATACGCCACTCAATCTCAACGATATCGCGGCGGATTTAAACAATCTTTTTTTGCCGATTGTCAACGAAAAAGGACTTTCCTTTACGATCCGTATCCGTTCTGGATTGAATCCAGCGTTCAGAGGTGACCGCCTGCGTATTGATCAGGTATTACGCAACCTGATCTCTAACGCAATCAAGTTTACGGCTAAGGGTGAGGTCAGACTCGATGTGTATGAGGATGAATCGCGTGAAAAACTCGTGTTTGCGGTGGTGGATTCTGGTATAGGTATACCATTGGACAAACAAAAGATTATTTTTGAAGCTTTCCAGCAGGCGGACGGTTCTACACGTAGGAAATTTGGAGGCACCGGCCTCGGCTTATCCATCAGCCGGGAAATCGCACGCCTGCTTGGTGGTGAGATCAAGCTGGAGAGCGAGGAAGGAAAAGGAAGCACATTCCTGTTCATTATTCCAAAACAGGAAGTGGAAACCGGCGACATGCGGACAAAGGAACAGCAATTGGTCGAGGAAATTCAATCCGAAATCGAAGAGGTCAAAGAGCTGGTTACCGATGATGCTTACAATCCGGCAACGATCCGTATTCCGGAAGAACTGCCTGATGACCGGGACCACATTGTGGAGGGAGACAAAGTGATATTGATCGTCGAAGACGACGTTAACTTTGCAAAAGCTCTATTGCAATATACCCATAGCCAGCACTATAAGGCAGTCGTCGTCGTGCGTGGTGACCATGCCTTACCTGCGGCCAAGAAATATCATCCGCAGGCTGTGCTACTGGATATACAGTTGCCGGTGATGGACGGATGGGCTGTAATGGACCAGCTCAAGGGCGATAACAGTACCCGCCATATTCCAGTGCATATCATGTCATCGCTGGAAGTCAAAAAAGAAAGCCTGCTGAAGGGAGCTATCGATTTTATCAACAAGCCAGTCGCTCTGGAGCAGATGACTTCGGTATTCCAAAAGATTGAATCGGCACTGAGCAAGTCGCCAAAAAAGGTGCTTATTGTCGAGGAAAATCCTAAGCATGCCAATGCATTGGCTTATTTCTTAAGTAGTTTTAATATTGCACTTGAAGTAAAAGATAATGTAGAGGATAGCATCAAAGCATTGGGTACAGCGGAGGTGGATTGCGTGATTCTGGACATGGGCGTTCCAGATGAAATGGGATACAATACACTGGAGGCTATCAAGCAGCATGAAGGTCTCGAAAATTTACCGATCATTATATTTACCGGAAAGAATCTGTCGAAATCGGAGGAACTCAAAATCAAGAAATACGCCGACTCTGTCGTTGTGAAAACAGCGCATTCGTATCAGCGTATTCTGGACGAGGTGGGTCTCTTCTTACACCTCATAGAGGTGAATAATAGCGATGAGGTCAGGAGAAGAAGCAACGGGCTGGGGGCGCTGACGGATGTGCTACGGGATAAAAAGGTGCTGGTAGCTGATGATGATGTACGTAATATATTTTCAATGACAAAGGCGCTGGAGAAGTTTCAGGTGCAGGTCATTCCGGCTATGGATGGTAAGGAAGCGCTTGAATTGCTGAAAGAGGACGAGTCCATAGATATTGTGCTGATGGATATGATGATGCCTGAAATGGATGGTTATGAGACGATCAGAAATATTCGGCAGATACCGAAGTTCTCGGCCCTTCCTATTATTGCTGTCACAGCTAAGTCCATGATCGGAGATCGTGAGAAATGTATTCAGGCGGGCGCATCGGATTACATATCCAAGCCTGTGGATATCGATCAGCTGCTGTCTCTGCTGCGTGTATGGTTATATGAAAATTAAGCTAAGAAATTGATGAACCAAAATAAAATACTCATCGTGGACGATGACAACCGGAATATTTTTGCCTTGGGGCTGACCTTAAAAGCCAAAGGCTATCCTGTTGCCAGTTGTCTGGCGGCAGGGGAAGCAGTCAAGTTATTGGAACAGGAAAACGATATTGCATTGGTGTTGATGGATATGATGATGCCCGAGATTGATGGTTACGAAGCTATTCGTCTGATCCGTCAATCAGCGTATCGGCCCGATCTCCCCATTATCGCAGTGACCGCTCAAGCGATGGCCGGCGACCGGGAGAAATGTCTGGCTGCGGGAGCGCAGGCCTACGTCTCCAAACCGATTGACGTAGACAAACTGTTGGTGGAAATCGAACGCTTTATATAAATGTTAGGTCAGAGCATTATTAAGGACGAGGAGATAGATATTTTACTGGAAGATATCTACCAGCGTTATGGTTATGATTTTATGCAGTACAGCCGAGCTTCGATCAAACGCCGGATCAACCGTATCATGAGCAACGATCGGCTGGCTAGCTTTGCGGAACTGCGTTTTGCGCTGAAGGATGATCCGGAGTTTCTGCAGCATTTTGTCGAGGAAATTACTGTAAACCTGACCGAAATGTTCCGGGACCCCTTGTTCTTCCGTCAGCTGCGTGAAGAAATATTGCCGCAGCTGGGTACTTATCCGCTGATCCGGATATGGATAGCGGGCTGCTCCAGCGGTGAGGAAGCCTACTCGCTGGCGATCCTGCTGAAAGAAGCTAACCTTCATCATAAAGCGTTGATCTATGCGACGGATATTAACCCGCGGGTACTTGAAATTGCTCAAAAGGGTGTATATCCGCTGAGTCAGATTAAATCATTCTCCGAAAACTATATAGAATCTGGAGGGAAACAGGATTTTTCGAATTATTATACTGCAAACTATGAATGGGCAAAGTTTGATGCAGATCTCAGGCGTAAGATGATCTTATCGACCCACAATCTCGTATCGGATACGTCTTTTAATAGTTTTCAGCTGATCATGTGCCGAAATGTGCTGATCTATTTTAATAAGGAACTCCAAGACCGTGTCTTTAGGCTATTTGATGCGAGCCTCGAAAACCTTGGATACCTCGCTTTGGGCAGTAAAGAAACAATCCGTTTTTCCAGTATTCAACATCATTTCACTGCTGTCGGTGATCAAAAGATCTGGAAAAAAATTTTGCCATTGTAGGATGTTTGCTTCCGGCAAGAATAGCTTAAAGCGTAGCAGGCAACCTGCCATGGCATGATAAAATAGTGCATATGAATAAAAGAAAAACTGTACTGATATTTGAAGATGATAAGATCATTTTGGAGGTCATCACTGTTGTGCTGACAGATCTGGGCCTTGAGGTCAAGGTGTCGGAGACCTCTCACGATATTATTGACAAGGTAGAATCGTATGCACCGGATCTGATCTTGATGGACAACTGGATACCGAATATTGGCGGGGTGGAAGCTACGCGTCTCCTCAAAGGGGATGAGCGGTTCAAGCAGATCCCGGTTATCTATGTTTCGGCTAATAATGACATCGAAATGCTGGCCGAACGCGCCGGCGCGGATGCCTTCCTGCCCAAACCATTTGATCTGGAAGAATTGGAGGCCATCGTCAATAGCTATATTTGATGCTGGTTTGCGCGGCTGGCAGCTTCGACCGGCCAATTTGTTTCAACCCTATTTTCGAAAATAGGGTTGAAACCGAATTTAAAAATCTCGCGATTTAATTTTGTAGCGAATTACAATTTGCATAAACCCCACTTTAAATTCGCCTGGAGGACAGCAAAATTTAATGTTGAAGTAATTGGAGACATATAAAATTGATAGGTTATCTGCAAAAGTTTATAAACGACAAAGCCCGACTATGTCGGGCTTTGTTTTTGCTGGCGGGCTGACAGGGATTACAGTCGAACACTTGATACCGTTTTTGACGTTTTTGGATGGCTTAAAAAGGTCATGATATAAAACCAGAAGATATTCTGATACCTGCTTCCAAGATGACATAGTTCTTAACATCAAATATTATTTTGATCATTGATATCACGTCCTTTGAGCGGAGTAAGAAAATGGGCAGAAGTATTGATTTTAAGGAGATAACGAAAATAGTTTGATAGAGCAGTAGTGAAATAAGCTCATTTCTTAGTTTTTAATACTGACTCTACAACATCAAACAGCAGCCTAGCATCTTGCTCTATTACGACTTCATTCCAAAAGTTAGCAGAAAGGAAACCTATGTTTATCATTTTATTGAATTGACTTATCATATCGTCATAATAGCCAAGGCAATTGTAAATTGCTATAATTTTATTGGTGAATCGAAGCCTATTATTAACCAAAGCATCTAACAGTTCGTCCATGGTACCCACACCACCCGGCAATACCAGACAGACATCAGCCAATTCTATCATCAGTTTTTTACGTTCATATAGATTGAGGACATGGATTTGTTTGTCCAAAATCGTTGATGGCATTTCTGATTTTATTCTTTTATAGGGCAGTATGCCTGTTACCTTTCTGTTGTGTTTTCTGAAAATATCAGAAGCCATGCCCATAATGCCTTTTTGGCTACCTCCATAAACCATATCATAATGATGCTCGGCGAACAATGTCAAAAGATGAGATATAGATGTCTGTATTTCTTGTGAGTTTCCATTTTTTGCACCACAAAATATGGTTACGGTCTTTCTGTTTTCATCTATGATATAGCTTTTGATGTCCTTCAATAATTTATCAAAGTCCAATACCCGATGTGTATCTTCGACCCATAGAATTTCGGCATGTGGTTCACTATCTTTTGCTACAGGGTGGTGGTCTATGATTTCGTCCTGATTGCTGAGAATCAACAGCGCACTCTCTATTTTGTCAATGGTTTGCAACGTGTCAGTTAATTCCTTTGGAAAGGGAAAAGCTGCGATTCGGTTTTCTAAGTTCAAAAGTGGGTTGATGAGAATTAATTTGCAAACAAGGTTGTTTCCTTTCAGTATTTCCCTAAATTGTATCGCATAATTACCACCAGTCGAATCTCCTATCAGAATAATATTTTCAGCTCCTTGTATTTTATGGTGCCAATACTCAAAAAGCTGTGCAAAATCGGTGTCTTTATTCCAAACCACACAATATACATCAGCATTAGAAAACTGCGTTTTCAATAATTGAAATTTACGGGATTGCTCATCCGAACCCAAACCGTGAAAATATAGAATCGTCATATCATTTGTTTTTGCTCAAAAATAGATGCCAATAGCGACAAAGGAGGTCGTTGCATTAGCTTGTTATTTCTTTTTTAAACGACATCCTTTGGCGCATGAATGCTTTACTTTTGTTTTCATTCAGAACATAATCACAATGAAACAAGTAAAAATTATCGGCACGGGCCAATTAAATGGCCCAATATCTGTCAACAAAACCATTCTCTTAGACGACAGTATTGCTAACAGATTACAGGGAAACGATGAAGCTAAATTAGCACTTTTGGCAGTACATTTTCCGGGAGTAAAGTTCAATCCTAGACGAGTAAGTTTCTCAGTATCGCAATATCGAGAACCAAAGCTAAAAACAACAAAACCCAAACAAAAAGTTAAAACGGAAAAGAAACCGCTATCTTTGGGAAGGATTATTTCATTTATACTACTGCTACCTTTCAAATTGGTTTGGTGGGTTTTGAAGTTTTTGTGGAATAGTAAGTAATAGAGGTTTATAATTAGATATCATGACAGAAACCGACAAATTTTTAAAAAATGTAGCAAGCATCGTTGAGGAACAACATCAGTTAGACTTTTTACAAAAAAACAAGTTCAATATTTTTGAAATATTAAATCTACAAACTAATGAAGTAAGAACTCATTCAGCATTTTTATCTGAATTATTAAACCCCAAAGGAAGTCATTTGATGGGAAATATTTTTTTAGAAGCATTTTTATCTAAATTAGACTTATCAGATTATATTGATGCTAAAACGACGAATGTTTTTGTTGAGAAACATATAGGTGCAATTTCTGAGGACAATCTAAGGGGTGGACGTTTGGACATAATACTTCGAGATAAAAAAGGACGATCTATAGTAATAGAAAATAAAATATATGCAGATCAAGGTGAAAATCAAATAGGGCGGTATTTAGAGTATAATAAGGGCAATAATTTTGTGTTACTACTCACGTTGCAACAAGAGAAAATAGCACAACCCGAAAATGAAAATATAGGAAATGATATTAGCAATTACAGAAATATCACTTACGATGTTGAAGTCACAGATTGGTTGACTGTATGTCATGCATTGTCTGTAGACTATCCTTTTTTGAGGGAGAATATCAAACAATATTTGAATTTAATAGGCACACTTACTGGCAAAATAGAAAACAAGCTAATGGACAAAAAATTAAAGGAGTTGATATTAAACAATGTTAATGAAGCAAGATTAATTGCTGAAAATTTCAGATATGTAGTAGACGAAATAAAAATAAAATTTCATGAAGAGGTTTTCAATCAACTTGAAAAAGCAATTGAGAATAGTTATTTGAATAGTGATTTATCTGTTGAAATTGGAACTCCTGCTAACAAAGTAAACTCTCAAATATGGATAAAGCCCAAGGGTAGCACCTTAGACTTGTGGTTTGGTATTCAAACCTTTAGTGGTTTAAGCAATTTTGGCGGTGAATTTTTTGTTGGAATAATTTCAATTAACAAGAAAGTTGACAAGGTTGTTTTTACAAAATTCATAAAGGATAGTCTTATCAATAATTGGTGGTATCATCGAAAAGACATCAGCAGATTTGCGGGAGAAACAATTGATTTTAGTAATGATGATTTTATTGTCAAAATTGCAGAAAATAATGAATACAGAGATAGAGTAGTACAATATATCATTAAAGAAACACTAGACTATATAGGTGACCATTATCCAAATCTTCAGAAAATCATAGAAGAAAGCAAAAAATAGTTTTCATTACAGAGTAGCGACATATTTTGTCGCTATCACTTCTCACTTTTGACAAAAAAGGAGAAGAAACCATGAACACAAAAACAGAAAGCCTTGATTTACTCAATCTGTTTATCAGCATTTACGAAAGTGCCAAAGATTGCAAACTCGAAGAAAGTTATTTTCGGAAAATAGAAGGCAAACTTGCTGTGATTGCCGAAAAATTTCACATTAGTCCTATTCAGAGTTTTTTATTGGTCAACATTACGGTGTTCGATTTGGAGGACAAATCTGTGAAAATTGATCGTTTATCCGATTATTTTGGATGCAATGTTTTGCATATAGTCCAATACCTGCCCGAGCTCGAAGATATGAGCAATAAACAGCTCATCAAGATAGACCAACGTAAATACAGTGACGCATCTATCTCCAACAAAACTTTCTCCATATCCAAAGACACCTTGGATACCATTATCAAGAATCGTGACTACATACAGCCTGTAAAGGAAGAAATTAAAGATGCTGTACATGTGCTGGGACAAATCTTTGCATTGGTGGATAAAAGAGATGACGAAGAGATTGATACCCCTGATTTGTTTTGTGAAATCGAAAAATTACTTGAATTACACCAAGGATTTTCACTTATCAAGGCTGTGCAAAATCTCCAACTTGATGTAGAGGAAAAATGTATCTTGTGCTATTGCATTTGGCAGGTCTTACTGGGCGAAGACGATATAGATATATCTGGTTTACTATCCAAAATGTTTGATAGAGACCGACACAAAGTACGGTATATGCAAGAGATTATATCTAAAGAAAATCCATTATTGAGAGGAGAATGGCTCAATATAGGGAAAGGAGTTTTTAGTTCAGATAGTAATTTTGTTTTGACCGACAAAACCATAGCATTGCTCAAAGAACACGATATTGAAGTTTGGACAACACAGCAAAACCCTGATAATGTGATTCTGCCATCGGCGATACCAACACGTACATTGTTGTTTTCAGAAGCTGACCAGAGACAATTGACCCTATTGCAACACAGCCTGACTGACGAGCATTTTCGACAGATGCAACAGCGTCTGTCCGAACGTCATCTGCCGAATGGTATTACCGTATTGTTGCACGGGGGACCGGGTACAGGAAAGACCGAAACGGTCTTGCAATTAGCTCGACAGACCAATCGGGCAATCCTGAAAGTCGATATTTCGGAAACGAAATCGTCTTGGTTTGGCGAAAGTGAAAAACGGATCAAAAAGGTGTTTACGCAATACCGCTCTTTTGCCGAAAAGCAAGAGCTCAAACCAATTTTGTTTTTTAATGAAGCCGATGCTGTGATCGGTAAACGAAAAGATAGCAACTCATCTAATGTTGCACAGACAGAAAATGCTATTCAGAATATTATTTTGGACGAAATCGAAAATTTTGATGGAATATTGATTGCAACGACCAATCTGATCAAAAATTTAGACACAGCTTTCGAGCGTCGTTTCTTGTTCAAAATACAGCTCAATAAGCCATCAGCTGTTATCAAAGCACAGATATGGAAGGAGAAGTTGCCTTTTCTTTCTAAATCAAGTTGTCAGAGTTTGGCACAGCAATATGATTTTTCGGGAGGACAAATCGACAATATTGTCCGCAAAGTAGAAATACATCAGGTCATTCATAACGAAAAACTAAAACTCAGTTCTATCATGGAGTTTTGCGACACTGAACGTTGGGAAGCTACTCAAGCAATTCAAAAAATCGGATTTATTCATTAAGGCGACGTATCGTGTCGCTGTATTTCACTATCTTTATCATCAAATAAAAGTACTATGTCAGTCAGAGAAACGCTTATCCGTCATAATTTAGTCATCAATAAACTACGTGCTCGTTCGATGAGTTGGGAAGAGTTGGATGATTTTTTGGCACAAGAATCAGAACTGCAGGAGTATAAGCTCCAAGTAAGCCAGCGGCAGTTTCAACGGGATATTAATGATATTTTCTTTTTGTACGGCATTGAAATTAAAAACAATAAATCTTCAAAGAAATATGCAATAGTTACTTCTTATGAAATGGAAAACCGATCATTGGAAGCTTTCGATGTATTCAACCTACTTAAAATGGGTGGCAATAAAACTAAAGAAGTTTCTTTTGAGAAAAGAAGACCATTAGGTACGGAACATCTTGCGGGGATTGTCCATGCGATCCGCAATACACTACACATTAGTTTTACCTATCATAAATTTTATGAAATCAACAGCAAAGTACGCCGAATAGAGCCTTATTTGCTCAAAGAGGTCAAAAATCGGTGGTATGTTATCGGAAATGATGTAGAAATGAACAAAACACGCGTTTTTGCGCTCGACCGTATTGGAGAACTCCATATTTTAGATAAAAAATTTACTCGCCTTAATTCCATCAGCGTAGAACGTATTTTTGACTCTTGTTTTGGTATTATCTTGCCAGAAGAAAATCAACAAGTCGAGGAAATAATACTTTCATTCAGTGCATTTCAAGGGAAATATATCAAATCCCTACCGATTCATCAAAGTCAAGAAATCCTGATCGACAATGAAAAAGAACTACGAATCAGATTGTACCTTTATGTTACCTATGATTTTGTGATGGAATTGCTTTCTTTGGGACGTGAAGTAACGGTGTTAAACCCTCCTTCTCTTCAAGAATTAGTAATCAAAAGACACAATGAGGTGTTGGGAAATTATAGCGATGTAAAGAGATAACCTGAAATAAGACACCGTCTCATAAAGTGTGTAAGTTATAAAAATGCGGAGTTGGAAAGGACTTCGCATTTTTTATTTACTTAACTTTATAAGAGTATGATTGACAAAGAGTCACTATTAAACGACAAGGA
>PJUE01000083.1_pt1 | contig 135484 bp, 119 predicted proteins | sample 1512171 | NCBI WGS metagenome assembly PJUE01 (sample SAMN08177674, study PRJNA422409) | Feces metagenome, whole genome shotgun sequencing project. | isolation source: Chicken feces (3) enriched on wood chips: alkali lignin treatment | host: Gallus gallus | place: USA: Madison | collected 2015-01-15
ATTTAATTAATTAACAATGTACGCAATAGTAAATATAGCAGGACAGCAATTTAAGGTTGCAAAAGACCAGTTCCTTTTTGTACACCGTTTACAAGGAGATGAAGGCGCTAGTATTGAATTTGACAATGTATTGTTAGCAGAAGACGGTGGTAAATTTACCATTGGTACACCTAGCGTTGCAGGTGCAAAAGTTTCGGCTAAAATTTTGTCTCATTTAAAAGGCGATAAAGTTATCGTTTTCAAGAAAAAACGTCGTAAAGGCTACAAAAAGAAAAACGGTCACCGTCAACAATTTTCTAAAATCCAGATCACTGGTATTACGTTATAATTGAATTTTTAATCAGACAATAGTCTTAAATTAAGATAAAGAAATGGCACACAAAAAAGGTGCGGGTAGTTCTAAGAACGGCCGTGAGTCACATAGCAAGCGTTTAGGTATCAAAATCTTCGGTGGTCAGCAAGCAATCGCAGGTAACATCATTGTTCGCCAACGCGGTACGCAGCACAATCCTGATGTTAACGTCGGTATTGGTAAAGATCACACATTGTTCGCTTTAGTAGACGGTAAAGTAGTTTTCCGTAAGAAAGCGAACAATAAATCTTATGTTTCTGTAATTCCTACAGAGCAAGCATAAGGTTTGTAACAATATTGGGAAAGGCATCAAGCAATTGATGCCTTTTTTTTTGTGCACAATCCGTAAAGCTGACATCTTATGTGTTATTTTCTGTTAAATGTAACTGCTTTGGTACAATTTTTATAAAGGATATGTGTTTTAAGATAAATACCGATTTATGAATTACAAGAAGTTTGGATATGTGCTGTGGGGCGGACTGTTTGCCGTTTCATGCTATTCATGCAGTTCGATGTACATGCCCAATGTTCCCTCGGCGCCGATGTTTACAGGCGCAGGTGAGGTCTACGTTTCCGGCAACATCAATACAAAGGCGAACGCGTCCGCAAATCTGGGGGTTGCTATTACGGACCACGTTGCCGTTATCGCCAACGGATCCTATATGGATAACCGGTCTAACACCAAGGATCATGCGCAGAAAATGGCTGAGGCGGGTCTTGGATATTTTACGCGTTTTGGACGGAAAAATAATCGGGTATTTGAAGTGTATGGTGGGTACGGCCTTGGTAATACGCACATCGTTGACAAACGGTCTTCCACCATTGGTCAGGCGGTCGTTGAGACGCGCGACATGGATTTTGACAAGGTGTTTGTGCAGGTCAACTTCTCTTCTGAAAAGAAGGATGCACTAAAATTGTTCGGCAACAGACATGATATCGACTACGGCACGATTATCAGGCTCAGCAATATGCGGATGAAAAATTTCGCTATTGATGGTATACCTGCGTCAAAGGAAGATAATATGCTTGTAGAACCGGTTTTTTATACCCGAATGGGCTTGGGTAAGGGGTGGAAATTGCAGTATACAAACGGTATGGTTTTTGGCTTCAAAAGCAACGAGTATTTAAAAGCAGGCTACCCGTTGTTTACACTGGGAGTTTTGTATAAATTTGGAGGAAAATAGAGCTTATGAGCAAGAAAATTTTATTTGGGTACCTGCTGTTATTGGGTTTGTTTGTTTCCGCATGCGGCGTGAACCGACAAAAGGCACAGATTGAAAACCTGGCGAAATGCAAATTTGATGTAGAGTCTGTGGATAGCATCCGCCTGGCGGGAACCTCCTTGGACCGGCTGATCAAAAACAATGAAATAGACCTTGGGGCGGCACCCGGTCTAGCATTGGCCTATTTACGGAAGGATATTCCGTTGGATGCTGTCATCCGGTTGAAAATTGATAACCCGACATTAAAAAAAGCATCTATCAACAAGTTTCAGTATATAATCCTCTACGGTAAGCAACAGCTTGTCGAGGGTATTGTCAATCAATCACTGCAGATTGACCCCGGGGCATCAACTGTCGCAAATGTCCGAATTGCGGCTAACATATATGATCTGCTGATGAACTCAGACTTAAAGGATTTTTTAATGTCCAGTGATCAGAATAAAAAAGGAATTTTTACGTTAAAAATTAAACCTTCAATCAATATTGCCGGTCAATCGATATTTTATCCGGGGTATATCACGATAGATAAGACCGTGAGCCGAAAAATCCTTCTGTAAGGAAGTGGCATTGCGATAAAAAGGTTTTCCATCGGCTGGGAAACCTTTTTTGTTGGTGGTATACTTCGGGAATAGAACCATGCTTATAGTTCACACTCATGTTGCATAATACGATAGCACAGGTTTGTGTTAGTGAAGGATTGGCTGTTTTTAAACTGGTTGCTAAACCGTTATAAAAATAATTTATTTTATTAAAATAAAACTGTAATAAAAAAGTTATACTGCCTTATTGTAAAGTGTACACCATATTTTATATTTTAGTCTTTAAATAGAAACCTAAATATGTTTAAAAAATTCATTATACCTGTTTTTCTGTTTGCTGGTGTGCAAGCCTTTGCCCAGACAAAATTTGATCATTATGAGCAGGCTATCGAGGGGACAAGTCTTTCCTTCAAAATGATGGCCATCCCCGGTGGAAGCTTCATGATGGGAACGGAGTCTGGAGGTAAGGACGATGAAAAACCTGCGCATCAGGTAAAACTGGATCCGTTCTGGATGGGGCAGTACGAGGTAACCTGGGATTTGTTCGAACCTTTCTTATACAAGGATTATGAAATTGCAAAAAGCAAAGATGGCAAAGTTTCGCCAGAAGTTGATGCTGTAACCAGACCGACCAAACCCTATTTAGATATGACTTTTGGTTTTGGCAAAGAGGGGCATCCTGCTTTGGCGATGACCAATTACAATGCGATCCAGTTCTGCAAATGGTTATACGTTCGTACAGGCGTTTTTTATCGCCTTCCAACGGAGGCGGAGTGGGAGTATGCTGCTCGTGCGGGATCAAAAACCGTTTATTTTTTCGGTGATGATGCCTCGAAGTTGAACGATTATGCCTGGTATCAGGAAAATGGGGAGCAGAAGACACATGCTGTGGGCCAAAAGAAGCCTAATCCTTGGGGTCTGTATGATATTTATGGAAATGTAGCGGAATGGACTTATGACCAATATAAAGCGGATGCTTATGGGGAAGGCAAAGGTAAGGTGCTGAACAATCCAGTTGTTGTGCCAACGAACCTATATCCACATGTAGTCCGTGGTGGAGCATTTGACAGTCAGGCGGCGGACCTTCGTTCGGCAGCCCGTGGCGCTTCGGATCCTGTCTGGAAACAGCTGGACCCTCAGGTTCCTAAAAGCAACTGGTGGTTTCCGGAAGCTCCTTTCGTTGGAATGCGCCTGGTGAGACCATTAAATCCACCTAGCCATGAGGAGATTATGGCGTACTATGATAAAAAACCAATCAAAGATTTTTAAAAATAAAATAATCAATATAAAACTGTTATGAAAAATCTAGAAAGAAGAGATTTTATTAAAACTTCCGCTGTGGTTGCAGGTGGTGCGATGCTAAGTTCACTCCCCTTGTCGGGAGCATATGCTGCCGGATCCGATGTGATAAAAGTTGCGTTAATAGGCTGTGGAGGCCGAGGTACCGGAGCGACGTTTGATGCGCTAAGTACAGGAGCAAATATAAAGGTGGTGGCGCTCGCTGATGCATTTAAAGACAATTTAGATGCCACATATAATACCCTTAAAGAGAAATGGCAGGATAAGATTGACGTGAGCGACAACCATAAATTTGTCGGATTTGATGCGTATAAAGACGCGATCAAATTGGCCGATGTCGTTATCTTGGCGACGCCTCCGGGCTTCAGGCCTGCTCATTTCGAAGAGGCCGTGCGTCAGGGGAAACATGTCTTTATGGAAAAACCCGTCGCAGTGGATATCCCTGGAGTACAGCAGGTGATCCGTGCGGCAGCAGAAGCCAAACGAAAAAAATTGAATGTGGTTGTCGGGCTCCAACGTCGTTATCAGACCAACTATAGGGAGGCCATCAAGCGCATTCATGATGGCGCTATAGGTGATGTTACTTCAGGACAAGTGTATTGGAATTCGGGGGGTGTCTGGGTGCGTCCGCGTAAACCCGGGCAGACAGAAATGGAATATCAAATGCGCAATTGGTACTATTTCAACTGGCTTTGTGGTGACCATATTGTTGAACAGCACGTGCACAACATTGATATTGCCAACTGGGTGAAAGGTTCGTATCCGGTTTCCATACAGGGTACTGGAAGTAGGGCGCACCGAACTGGCAAGGAGTATGGTGAGATCTACGATAACTTTGCTCTGGAGCTCACCTATGCTGATAACAGCGTAGTATACAGCCAGTGCCGTCATTTTGAAGGAATACAGAACCGTGTCGACGAACAATTTCAGGCCACCAAAGGACGCGTATACCTATCGGCGGGAGGCCAGGCCATACTATATGACTGGAAGGGAAAAGAAATCTACCGTCATGATGCGAAAGGTAATCCAAACCCTTATCAACAGGAGCATAAGGAACTCTTTGATGCTATTGCAAAGGGCGAATATAAATTTGAAAATGCTGAGTATGGCGCTTACAGTACACTGACAGGCATCATTGGCCGTATTGCCTGCTATACGGGTAAGGTTATCAAATGGGATGAAGCGCTGAAATCAACCATCAAATTGGGGCCTGAGGTGCTTGCCTGGGATGCAAATCCGAAATTATTGCCAGATGCAAATGGTTTCTATGCTGTTGCAAATCCGGGTCAAAATACAAACCTGTATATATAAGCATAGCAAGGCAAGGTGATGGGGCTTAATAGCAAGTTTTGTTTAATTTTCTGTTTTTTGATGTGTGGACCTGGACTGAAGGCCCAGACAGTTTTGAGAGAATCGAACAGGATCCGCTTGGAAGGCCCCGCGCAGGGCACGCAGTTTCATATCACTTACTTCGCTGCTGATAGTGTTGTCAAACGAGCAGAAATAGACAGTATCCTGCAGGTGATTGACTTCTCCATGTCTATTTACAGGAAAGATTCAAACATTTCCATATTTAACAGGGACACTGTCAGGCATATTGAGATGGACCCACATATGGCGAAGGTCATTGCAGCCTCGTTCAGATACAATAAGCTATCCAAAGGCCAGTTTGATATTACCATAGCCCCATTGGTCGATCTCTGGGGCTTTGGTGTGAAAAAGCGCGTAGCGATACCGGATACAGCCGAAGTGCTTCAGACTAAACAATTGGTCGGCATGCGGCATGTAAAGGTTGTGGGTAAGCAGCTGATCAAAAAGAAACCGGGGATTAAAATCGACGTTAATGGAATTGCGCAGGGGTATACTGTCGATCTGCTTGCGGATTATCTGGAGCAGCGCGGAGTTACCAATTATATGGTCGAAGTTGGCGGTGAGATTAGAACACTGGGATCCCCGCCGGGACAGCAGGGATTTTCCATCGGCATTGTCCAACCGGACGAAAGTAAGGAAGCGGATATCATGACGGCAGTAGTGCAACTTAATAAAGGAGCGTTGACAACGGCAGGCAGTTTCGAAAAATACATTAGATATAAGGATAGAAAACTTGGGCACCACATTAATCCGCTGACCGGTTTTCCTTATACAACATGTGTGTTAAGCGTGACCGTGCATGCCAATACCGCCATGGATGCGGATGCGCTCGACAACTACCTGATGGGCATGGAGCCGAAGGCCATCATCGCTGCCGTTCAGAAGATGAAAGATGTGGCAGTATTTGTCATCTATAAAGATAAAAATGAATCTATCTGTACCGTATATTCGGATGGATTTACTAAATTGTTGAAGAAATAATCAATTATAAATAAAACATGAAGCGATCTGATTTTATTAAGAGTAGCCTTTTAGCCGCTGGCGCGGGGCTATCGGGGCATACCTTTGCGTCAGCCAGCCAAAATACAAGTAAAACCATGGACAAGGGAAAGACATTCAACCTCAATTATGCACCCCATCAGGGGATGTTTAAGCATCATGCCGGTGACAATTTTCTAGATGAAATACGCTATATGTATGATCTGGGGTTTCGGGGTATTGAAGACAACGGCTATCTGGGACGTACACTCGATGAGCAAAAGAAAATAGGTGAGTTATTGACCAAGTTGGGCATGACTATGGGTGTTTTTGTCGTGGATGGCGGACAAAACTGGATGCCGTCATTGGCTACGGGTAAGCAGGAATTCGTGGATAAATTTATCGAGACCTGTCACCGGTCTGTAGAGGCCGCAAAACGCTGTAATGCGAAATGGCTGACTGTGGTTCCTGGATTTTATGAACGTCGACTCCCTTGGGGAAATCAATTCAGCAATATTCTTGCCGCATTGCGCAAAGGCGCGGAGATCTTTGAACCGCACGGTCTTGTCATGGTATTGGAGACCTTGAGTGATACACCGGACTTGTTTTTGCAACAGACCCATGAGACCTACGCCATGTGCAAGGCTGTCAACAGCCCTTCTTGTAAAATTCTGTACGACATTTATCACATGCAACGTACAGAAGGTGACCTGATCGCTAATATGAACCGTTGCTGGGACGAGATTGCTTATATCCAGATCGGCGATAATCCAGGCCGCAAGGAGCCCACAACAGGGGAGATCAACTATAAAAATGTGTTCAAACATATCTACGACAAAGGGTATAAAGGTGTGATGGGAATGGAACATGGAAATTCCAGACCGGGGAAAGAAGGAGAGGACAGATTGGTGGCTGCTTACCGCGAGGTCGATAGCTTTTTGTAATATTTTAATAGTGTACTATTGACAATTAGATTTAATTTCTTAAATTGAGCTGGTAAAACCAATTAGTAGTATTGTAAAACACCATTTTTTTATGATTTCATCAACAATAAAATTTAAACTATCCTTCATGATGTTCCTCGAGTTTTTTATTTGGGGAGGATGGTTTGTCACATTAGGCACTTTTTTAAGCAAGAATCTTCAAGCGACGGATTTTGAGATGGCTAATGTCTTTTCGACCCAATCCCTGGGGGCAATTATCGCTCCTTTCATTGTGGGTATGATTGCGGATCGTTATTTTAATGCCGAGCGTATATTGGGTGTTTTGCACTTGGTCGGGGCGGTGTTGATGTATCAAATGTATTCCGCGGCTGATATGTCTACCTTTTATCCCTATGTACTGGCTTATATGATTTTATATATGCCAACATTGGCTTTGGCGAGTTCAGTATCTTTCCGGCAGCTGACGAACCCTGAAAAGCAGTTTTCCGCAATACGTATCTGGGGCACAATTGGTTGGATTGTTGCTGGTCTAGCAATTAGTTACATCTTCAGATGGGACGCTGCCGCGTCTGAGGGGGCGTTGAAAAACACCTTTTTGATGTCGGGTGTTGCTTCATTGGTCCTGGGTGTATTTTCATTTGTTTTGCCCAAAACGCCACCGGTCAAATTGGATGCCGGTGAAAAACCTTCCTTTGCCTCGATTATCGGACTGGATGCAATCAAATTGTTAAAGGACAAGAATTTCCTGATTTTTTTCATTTCGTCAGTATTGATCTGTATTCCTTTGGCCTTCTATTATTCCAACGCTAATTTATTTCTAACGGAGATCGGACTAGAAAATCCGACGGGTAAAATGACGATTGGTCAAGCATCTGAGGTGTTGTTTTTATTGGCACTTCCGATTTTCTTCACAAAATTTGGTTTTAAAAAGACCATCTTGGTAGGTATGTTGGCCTGGGTAATCCGTTATCTGCTGTTTGCATACGGTAATGCGGGTGAACTTTCCTTTATGCTACTGATCGGCATTGCGTTACACGGTATCTGTTACGACTTCTTTTTCGTTTCCGGACAGATTTATACCGATAGCAAAGCAGGTATAAAGTATAAATCCGCGGCGCAAGGACTGATTACTTTAGCGACCTATGGTGTCGGGCAGTTGATCGGATTTTGGGTAGCAAGTTACGTAGGCGACAAGTATAAAGAATTAAAAGCAACAGATTTAGCAGGTTTTTGGAATCATACATGGGTCGTTCCTGCAATCATCGCGGCAGTTGTATTTTTCATCTTTTTGGCCCTTTTCAAAGATGAAAAGGTGGAAAGTAGTCAAACTGCACATTAACGAGAAAAAATAACTATTTAAAAAACAAATAATTAGAAGAGAGATGGCAACAAATACTTATGACGCGATTGTAATCGGTTCTGGGATAAGTGGTGGATGGGCAGCGAAAGAGCTGACTGAAAAGGGTCTAAAGACAATTATGTTAGAGCGTGGTCGTAATATCGAACATATTAAGGATTATACTGCTCCAAACAAAAATCCCTGGGAATGGCCACATGCTGGCGGACGTACGCAGAAGATGATCGAAGATTATCCTGTACTGCGCAGAGATTATCCATTGAATGAAAAGAACCTGGATTTTTGGGTAAACGAGAAGGAGAGCCCATACACAGAGGTGAAACGTTTTGACTGGTACCGAGGATACCATGTTGGAGGCCGTTCCCTGATGTGGGGCCGACAGTCTTACCGCCTGGGGGATCTCGACTTTGAAGCAAACTTAAAAGATGGACATGGGGTCGACTGGCCTATCCGTTATAAAGATATTGCTCCTTGGTACAGCTATGCAGAAAAATTTGCCGGCATCTCCGGTAATAGAGACGGTGTGCCATCGCTTCCTGATGGTGATTACATGCCGCCAATGCCAATGAACATTGTTGAAAAAGATCTGGCGGAGCGGTTGAAGAAACAATACGGAGGTAAACGTCATTTCATCATGGGGCGTACAGCTAATATCACTGTGCCGCATGAGGGCCGCGTGAATTGTCAATATCAGAATCAATGTTGGTTAGGTTGTAATTTTGGTGCTTATTTTAGTACGCAATCTGCAACGCTGCCAGCGGCAACCAAAACTGGAAATCTGACATTACGTCCGTTTTCTATTGTAACAAAGATTATTTACGATAAAAACACCAAAAAAGCGAAGGGAGTTGAAATCATTGATGCCGAAACCAATAAGACATATGAATTTTTCGCTAAAGTGATCTTTGTCTGTGCATCGGCGTTGAATTCTACTTGGGTGTTGATGAACTCAGCCACGGATGTATGGGAAGGCGGTTTAGGCAGCAGCAGCGGCGAGCTTGGTCACAATCTAATGGATCATCATTTCCGTTGTGGCGCTGGAGGCCGTGTAGAGGGCTATTTGGACAGCTATGTATTTGGACGCCGGCCTACAGGTTTATATGTGCCTCGTTTTGTGAACGTTGAGGGTGATACCAAGAAACGCGATTACGTTCGTGGGTTTGGATATCAAGGGGCGGCAAGCCGTGGCCGCTGGTCGGGTGCCGTTGCCGAAATGGAAGTCGGCGGAGCATGGAAAGATGCCATCTGTGAGCCCGGTGACTGGAGTGTAGGCTTTACTGCTTTCGGAGAAACATTGCCTTATCATGAAAATAAAATTACCCTTGACAAAAACAAAAAAGATAAATGGGGGTTACCTGTACTCTCTTTTGATGCTGAAATTAAGGACAATGAATTGAAGATGCGTTCGGACATGCAGAACGAAATGAAGGAAATGCTGGAGAGCATCGGAGTGAAAGATACGTATACGTATGATAATGTCTATGGCTTTGGCCAAGGTATTCACGAGATGGGAACAGCTCGGATGGGGCGTGATCCAAAAACATCGGTGCTGAACGGTAATAATCAAGTTTGGGATGCATTGAATGTATTTGTAACAGATGGCGCATGTATGACTTCCGCCGGCTGTGTGAACCCATCGCTTACCTATATGGCACTTACTGCGCGTGCAGTCGATTTTGCGGTTAGTGAATTGAAAAAAGGTAATATCTAATTAGCTAAAGATTGATAACAATGGAAAATAACTCAAATAAGCCGAGCAGACGAGATTTTATAAAGACGGCAGCCACAGCGGCGGCAGCTTTTATGATCGTTCCGCGCCACGTATTAGGCGGGAACGGTTTTACAGCTCCTAGTGACAAATTACAAATTGCAGGTATAGGTGTTGGTGGTAAGGGATTCAGTGATATTAACGCCTTCCATGATTCGGGCAAAGCAGATTTGGCCTTTTTGTGTGATGTGGATGACAGACGTGCTGCCGGTGCTCTAAAACGGTATCCTAAGGCGAAATACTATAAAGATTATCGTGAAATGCTGGATAAGGAACATAAACGCATCGAAGCCGTTTCTGTTTCTACTCCAGACCATCAGCATGCCATTCAGGCCCTGGCAGCCATGCAATTGGGCAAGCACGTGTATGTTCAAAAACCATTGACACATGATGTTTGGGAAGCGAGAGCCCTGACACATGCTGCCAAAAAGTATAAGGTGGTTACACAAATGGGTAACCAGGGCGCTTCAAATGATGGCCCTCGTTTTGTCCGCGAATGGTACGAAGCTGGTCTAATCGGTGATGTACATACTGTATACTGCTGGACGGATCGTCCTGTATGGCCTTCAGGTATTCCATGGCCTACAGGCAAAGCAGAAATTCCTAAAGAGTTGGACTGGGACCTTTGGTTGGGTACAGCTCCTTATAAAGAGTACGTAGACAAATTGGTGCCTTTCAACTGGCGGGGCTGGTGGGACTATGGTACCGGCGCTTTGGGTGATATGGGCTGTCACTTGCTGGAAGTTCCTTTTAGCACCTTGGGGTTAACCTATGTACAGGACGTGCAGGCAACCGTTGGCTCAGTCTATGTGGATGAATTCAAACGTGGATATTTCCCTGAGAGCTGTCCGCCATCGAGCCATGCGACATTGACATTCCCTAAGACGCCACGTACAAATGGACCTGTGACTCTACACTGGATGGACGGCGGTATTCAGCCTGCACGTCCGGATGAGCTAGGACCGAATGAAATCTTTGGTGATGGCGGTAACGGTATTCTATTGGTTGGTACAAAAGGAAAGATTCTGGCAGATACTTATGGTCAGAATGCACGCCTATTGCCTACCTCCCGAAAAGACCAGGTTGCCCAGAAATATGCGCGTGTACCGGGACAGGAAAGCGGGCATTATGCACAATGGGTTGAGGCATGTCAAGCTGGTTACGGCAAAAAAGAGGTGAGTTCCCCGTTCGAGATTGCTGGACCGTTGACAGAAGCTTTGCTGATGGCAAATCTGGCTATCCGTGGTGCTGATTTGCGTATAGACGGAAAATATCCGGGGCGCAATCTAAAGCTGTTGTGGGATAACGACAATATGCGTGTGACCAATTTTGATCATGTTAATCAATTTGTAAAACGCAATTACAGACAGGGCTGGGAAGTGAAGTATAATTTCTAAAATTAAGATATTTTATAGTAGCATGAATAGAAGAGAAGCATTACAACGCGTTGCCTTGATTTTAGGAGGTACCGTTATTGGCGCCAATTTATTTCTGGAGGGCTGTACACGCTCTGCAACAAAAGACGTACAAGCTTTATTCGAAGCAAAAACGACTGACTTACTGGGTGATCTAGCGGAGGCTATTTTACCGAAGACAGCCACTCCGGGCGCCAAAGAAGCTGGGGTTGGAAGTTTTATTCCGGTCATGGTACGCGACTGTTATACAGAGAAGCAGCAGAAAGCATTTTTGGATGGCTTGGCTACTTTGGATGATAAAGCGAAAGAAGTTAAAGGAAAAGCGTTCCTCGAGCTTTCGCCTGAAGATAGGACAGCAGTTGCCGCTGCGCTCGATAAAGAAGCGAATGAGTTCAATAAAAAACAGGCTGAAGAGCAAAAGGATATTATCGAGAAGAATCGGGAGAAGCAAAATCAGTTGTACAATTATGTGGAAAACGATCCACCTCATTGGTTTACCATGTTCAAGCAGCTGACGTTGACAGGTTTCTTCAATTCTGAGCTCGGCTGTACGAAAGCGCTGCGCTTTGTGAAAATCCCCGGAAAATACGATGGCAATTTACCTTACAAGAAAGGTGACAAAGCGTTTGCATAGGGTATGCGAAATGCAGAAAAAAGGAGGCTATAGCCTCCTTTTTTTGTTGCCGGGGTCTATCTGTTCATCGGGTTTCTACTTCGAGGGCGAAATGGATGCGCTGCCGCTTTGTGACAGTCATAAAATAACCTGTATTTGTAGACTCACCATTAATTTCTACGGCATCGTTGTGCCGCAATTCCCGAAGATAATTCATTTCCAATGATTTGATCTGGTTGGTCAAAACGAGTTCAATGGGGAGCCGATCCATGCACCAGTCCAGATATTTGACGTTGTTCGCATGGTTCACTATGTCCAGATCGGATAGCTTAACGATATACTGATCCATATTTTTGACGCTCTGCGAGATATCCAGTTTGGAGAACGGTCTTTGGGTTGCGCGACGGTCGGGATAGGTGGTAAATTCTGCTGCTGAAATTGCTAAAGTCTCCGAGCTTCTTTTGACCGTGTTGATCACAGCCCAATAGCTCGTTGCCGTGGCATACAGCTGTCCGTTGACTGTAAGTTCGAAATTGCGTGTAGAGCGAGCACCCTCCAGCTCCTGTACCCAAGTTTTGACCTGAACGATATCCATCCATTTGGGCAATCTGTTGATTTCTATACGTATCCGGCTTAATACCCAAGTCTGGTTATGTTTAGCCATTTCGGTGAAGCCAAATCCAGCAAGCGTGGCGTGATCTCCAGCAGTCAGCTGAAGGATATTTGATAAGTCGGAGAAACGGATGCGGCCATTAGAGTAACACTGTGTAAAATTAATTTCCCAGGCTTTCTCAAAAACAGATTTTTCCATGTGCAGTTTATTTTACTCCAAAATTAGCAATATAGCTGGCTTATTGTCTACGTTCGAGATGGAAAATGACAGAACAGGGAAAAAAGTGCATATGATTTTTTGAGGTGAGGTTGTGCTGTATAGGATCGGCGACGAGTGGGCCCAGATCGTTTTTTTATTGTAAAATAAATGATAGTTTTCAGTTATTTAATTGATTCTTATCGAAGGATTAGGTAGATTTAAATAAGCCAATGGCACAAAATGATAAAATAAGATTGGCTTTGGCGCGTTATAGCTAGGTAGTGCGCTACATTTTGAATTTACACATTAAATGCTAAGTATTATGGTTGGAGAATTAATAGCTAAAGAGGATATTCCTCAATTTAAATTTATCCCTGCGAGTGAAGATAAGTCGGCGGTATTTATGGATAAATTGAAAGGTGCTGTGCGTCTGGGGAATGAGTTTAAATCCAAGACTGAAATAGCCTTTCAAACCGATTCTGGACCAAAGCGCATTGAGACCACTGTGTGGTCATTGACTGATCGATATATCCAGATCAAAAGCGGTGTTCTGATTCCTCTCAAGTCGATCATTGCAATTGATTATTAATAAAATGGCTCCTGTGCAAACAGGAGCCATTTTTATGAAGTAATGTTTAAGGATGATAGGCAGATCAATAGGTTTCCCCTGTTAATTCCTTCAGCCGTATCTCTGACAGTTTGGCTTCGTATTGGGCCGTGTAACTTCGGGTCATCGCATTGATATAATTGACCTGTGCCGTTCTGACCTCCAGTGTGGTGATTGTCCCGATCCGAAATTTGTCCATCGTAATGTTCAGGTTTTCTTTGGCAAGTTCTTCATTCTTTTTTTCCACATTTGCCAATTGCATGTTGGTGACATAGGTTTGGAAAAGTGTTCTGACTTGAGCCTGTATATCCTGTTTTTGCTGTTGGATCAAGAGTTCGCTGCTCTGTAGCTGAAATTTGGCTATACGTTCATTTCTGTTTTGTAGAAATCCGTTAAAGATATTGACTGAGGCACTGACGCCATAGGTGAGGCCCCGATTTTTGTTTTCCGTCGAGAAGCCGAGAGAAGAATGCGATTCATTCCAATTGTAACCTGTGTTGAGGCCTATTTTAGGATACCGTTCGGCTTTCACGGACTTTAGATTCAGTTCAGCGATTCGCTTATTGATAATTGCCAGTTGAATTTGCGGATTCTGTTGGTCCGCAAGTGTAAGCAAATCGCCAAGCTTGAGGTTCTGATCCAGCTCCATTTCATCTTCTACCCCGAAATCCAAGTCTAGGTCACGGGTCATCAGCTGGTTCAGGTAGGTCTTGGTGTTTTTGAAACTTTCCTGCTGCCGGAGCAAGTTGGTCTGATCAGTGTTCAAGTCTACTTTTGCATTTAATAGATCCAGCTTTGAACCTTTTCCGATTTCGAGCCTATTTTCGGCTAACGCTACCCGGTATTGGGAGAGGGTGATTGTTGTATCCAATGCATCCAACAGCCGTTTTTGTTGGACGAGATTATAGTAGGTTGCGATTACTTCGCTGAGCTGGCTGATGACTTCAAATTTGATTTCGGCTTCGCCCTGGCGCTGTATTTCCTTAAATCTATCCCGTCGTGCAAACATGCCGAAGCCATCAAATATCGTCCAGTTGAGATTGACTCCATAGGACATGTTGTCATTTTTTGCGTTGGAGACCTGTTGTATCTGGCCGTCAGCACGGACCTGTCGGGAATTTTGGACAGAGTTACTCCGGTTGAAGTTCCCTGTGACTGCTGGAAGCATGCCTGCACTCCCCAGGCTTGTGTTTTCCATATCGATCTTGCTGTCGTTTCTCGCCAGAAGAATATTGAAATTGTTGGCAAGGGTAGTGGTCAGCGCTTCTTCCAACGTCAGCGTCTGCTGGGCATGTGCCTGGAATAGTATAGTGCAAAACAGCAGCATGATGATGGTATATCTCTTCATATCTTATCTCTATTCGTAACTAGTAATTTGATCAAATTCGGGCCTATGCTTTTTTTGTCTGGACCACATGTAATAAATAGCAGGTATAATAAACAAAGTCAATATAAGGGAGAATATTGTACCGCCCACGATGACAACACCCATCCCAATGCGGCTGGTAGACGCTGCTCCCAAGGACATGGCAATAGGGAGAGCACCGAGGGCGATCGCTAAACTGGTCATCAAGATGGGTCTAAGGCGGGATTCAGCAGCATGCATGATGGCCTCGAATTTCTCCATGCCTTCTTCCCGCATCTGGTTGGCGAACTCGACGATCAGGATACCATTTTTGGTTACCAGTCCGATCAGCATGATCGTTCCGATCTGGCTAAATATATTCCAGGTCTGATCAAATAACCAGAGACTGATCAATGCGCCGGCCACAGCCATAGGCACGGTAAGAATGATAATAAATGGATCTAGAAAGCTTTCAAACTGAGCCGCTAAGATCAGATATATCAGTAGGAGTGCCAGTCCAAAGGCAAAAAGCGTATTGGAGCTACTTTCCACGAAATCGCGGGATTCGCCGCTAAGATCTGTTGTGAAGCTATGGTCGAGGACTTTCTCTTTTATACGATCCATTGCAGCAATCCCGTCACTCATACTCATGCCGGGAGCCAGGCCTGCAGAGACTGTAGCAGACATATAACGATTATTGTGATATAACTGCGGCGGACTGCTTTCCTCCCGCACGTTGACCAGGTTGTCCAGCTGGATGAGCTGTCCCATATTGTTCCGTACATAAATCGATGTCAGATCGGTGGGAGTGGCTCGCCTGTCGTTTTCCACCTGTCCAATGACCTGATATTGTTTGCCGTCGCGCATAAAATAAGCAAAACGCTGTCCGCTCAATAGCAGCTGAAGTGACTGGGAGACATCTAGTACAGATACACCCAGACTGAGTGCTTTCAGGCGGTCTATCTCTACGTGGAGTTCAGGCTTGTTGAATTTTAGATTGATATCCGTTGTTGAAAAAGTGGGATCGTTGTTGACCTCATTCATAAATTCAGGTATTTTTTCCTGAAGTTTTTCAAAGTTCTGCGCCTGGATAATATACTGAATAGGTAGCCCGCCGCGCCGGTTCATCGATATGGTTGGCGTCTGAGAAACATTGACACGGACACCGTCATATTTTTTCGTCCAGTTGGTCAGTTCTTTTGCGACATCGTCCTGAGATTTTGTACGTTCATCGGGATCTACGAGTGTCATGCGTATGCGCCCTGAATTGACCGAACTTGCACCAAACCCCGGGGATGTAATGTTGAGGCTGATTTTATTTTCAGGAATGGAATCGTAGACAAGCTTATCCAGCTCCTGCATATAGCGGTCCATATATTCGTAGGTGGCACCCTCGGGGCCAGTGACACTGACTAGAATGCTGCTCCGGTCGTCGTAGGGGGCTGTTTCTTTCTTTATGGTTGAGAAGATTATACCAATGATGGCAAAACAGACCAGCAAGATCGGAAAGCTGATCCATTTGAATTTCATAAATGTACTCAATGCGCCGGCGTAACCTGTGTTCATTTTCTCAAACATCGGTTCAGTCCATTCATAGAATTTCGTTTTTTTATGGCCGCCACCTTTGATCAGATAGGCGTTGAGCATCGGTGTGAGCGTGAGCGATACAAAGGCCGATACCAGCACCGCAGAAGCGATGACCACGCCGAATTCTCGAAACAGGCGTCCCACAAAGCCCTCTAAAAATATGACAGGCAAGAACACCGCGGCCAACGTAATGGAGATCGAGATGACAGCAAAGAAAATCTCCTTGGAGCCTTTGAGTGCCGCCTCAATCGGGGACATGCCTTCTTCCACTTTCTTGAAAATATTTTCCGTCACCACAATTCCATCATCGACCACCAGTCCTGTGGCCAATACGATCGCGAGTAAAGTCAGAACATTAATCGAAAAGCCGAATACGTACATGATGAAAAAGGTCGCGATGAGTGAAACGGGAATATCCAGTAATGGACGTAATGCGATTCCCCAGTCGCGGAAGAAGAAGTAGATGATCAGCGTTACCAGCACAATGGAAATGACAAGTGTTTCGGCCACTTCGACTACAGATTTTTTGATGAATTTGGTATTGTCAGATGCGATATTGATCATGATATCCTGCGGGATATCCTCTTTCATCTGATCCAGCATCTCATAAAAATTGTTGGCGATGTCGAGATAGTTAGTCCCCGGTTGCGGGATTATGGCCACTCCGACCAGCTGTTTGCCATTGCTGACCATCTTTGTTTCCAGGTTCTCAGCGTCGATTTCCGCTCTTCCAATATCGATAAGTCTGACCAAACGCGTACTATCGGCCTTCAGAACAATATTGTTGAATTGCTCGGGCGTGGACAGATTACCCACTGTTTTTACCGTTAGTTCGGTTGTCTTTCCAACGATCTTGCCAGATGGTAATTCAATGTTCTGGTTGTTCAAGGCAGTCCGTATATCCGAAGCTGTAATGCCATAGGCCGCCATCCGGTCAGGGTCTAGCCAAAGCCGCATGGCATAGCGTTTCTGTCCATAAATTTGTGTGCTACTGACGCCGGGTATCGTTTGTAACCGTTCGGAAATTACATTTTCTGCGTAGTCGCTCAAAGAAAGCTTATCCCTGCTTTCACTCTGTAACGTTAAGATAATGATGGGATCGGAGTCGGCATCCGCTTTTGAGACGACGGGAGGGGCGTCAATGTCCTGCGGTAAACTTCTTACCGCCTGAGAAACTTTATCCCGTACGTCATTGGCGGCCTCTTCCAGGTTTTTCTTTAAATCAAATTCGATGGTAATATTACTGGATCCCTGATTGCTGGAAGAAGATATATTCCTTATGCCGTCAATGGAATTGATGGCTTTTTCCAGGGGTTCGGTAATTTGCGATTCAATAATATCCGGATTGGCGCCGGCATAGTTGGTGCGTACCGACACGATCGCCGGGTCTATGGAAGGATATTCGCGGACCCCGAGAAAACTGAAACCAATATAGCCAAATAAAATGATCGTTATATTGACGACAATGGTTAAAACAGGGCGTTTAATGAAAATAGCAGACAAATTCATGTACAATTAGTTAACTAGTGATACCTTAACCTTTGCACCATCTTTCAGCGCAAGGACTCCCGTGGTCAGTACCGTATCTCCAGCACTTATGCCCGACAGAATGACAATTTCTTTATCTGTACGGGCGCCGGTTTCTACTTTCGCCTCTTTTGCCAGACCATTTTGGACTATAAACACCTTTTTGCCGTCCTGTATAGGCACGATCGCTTCTGTTGGTATGGCAATCGCGTCATTTTCTGTTTCTATGGGGACGATTACATTGACAAATGAGCCGGCTCTCAGTCTTCCCTGATCGTTAGATGCCCTTGCGCGAACGCTGAGTGTTCTTGTGTCAAGTGACACTTCAGGTTCTATGGCATAAACATTTGCTTTCATTACTGTTGGGTCATTGGCAACGGTAAATTCAATTGCCGAATTCAACTTGATTACATTGCTATATTTCTCTGGGATGGCAAAGGTGATCTTGACTGAATTGTCTTTTACCAGATTAGCGATAAGGGTGCTTGGGGAGACGATAGCACCGACAGAGATATTTCGCAGACCAATCACACCACTGAAGGGAGCGCGAACAGCAGTTTTTGATATTTGTGCCTGGATCAGTTGTATCTGTGCCAGTGATGTCTTTAGAGCAGCACTGGCCATATCAAATTCTTCCTGACTTATGGCGCCTTTTTGAAGCAGAAGCTTTGCACGACGCTCGTTTTCGGCATTCAGCTGATTAGTCGTCTGCGCTTGTTTGAGCTGCGCCTGCAGCTCGATATCGTCGATTTTGATCAACGGTTGCCCCTGCTGGACCCGTTGGCCTTCTGAAAAGTAGATTTTTGTAATTCGGCCACTTACCTCACTTCTGACTTCCACTTTTTCTTCAGCATCCAGACTGCCAGACAAATTGATGGAACGGTCCGCTACTGAAGACTTGGCTATGATAGCCTGTGCAGGTATGGGCATATCCTTTTTCGCCGATGGTTTGACACTATCTTTTTTATCTTTTTTGGAGTGTAGAATAAAATATCCTCCCCCAATGGCGGCGCAAGCTAAAAGTATATAAATGCTTGTTTTTTTGTTCATGCGGTGTAGTCCTTATTGTGGTTTTTGATTTGACGGATAAAGATAGGTTTATTCTGTAGATGAAACCGGTTGTCAAAAGGATTTTACAAATCGGTGTAGTGATAGGGGGGCGGTGAAAAACCGTTAGATCCTCGCCTTAGAAGAGGACAGTTCAGCATATATAAAAAAAGCTAGAACATGGTCTAGCTTATGTCTACTATTTTTTTGCTTTCGTTTTTTGCTCAGTCACCTCAGAGGCTTCATTGCTAACCTTTGGTTTAAGCGATGACTTAGATAAATGTGGCCTTCGTTTTCCAAAAGAACCGTTTGATATTTTTCCTCTTCTGGTTTTGATATCACCTTTTCCCATAGTGTAAAATATTTTGGTTTAAACAATCTTTTTGATAAACCTAAATATAGCACATTCTTTTGGTATTTACAATTTCTGCACGTTAAATGATGGGGAAGATCCTCTTTTGGGTTTCAATTCTGAAGTTTTGTTCGAGGGTTTCAAAAAATAGCGTATTGGCCGGTTTATTTTCCGCTACAAGGTAAGGGATTTCCAGGATATGGCTTTTCACCTTAATCCGATAATACCCATAAAGTAAACCTTTGGTTGTCTGTATGGATTCGATCTTTTGTATGGCCTGTATATCCTGAAAGATATTAAAGGTATAGTTTTCTCCTTTAATCTGTTCGACGAAAACATCATTCGTCGTCGGATTATGCCAGATCTGCTGGCTTTTTAACTTGCTAAAATGGTTGTTGAACAGAAATACGTAACCGACTAAAAAGAAAGCCGGCAACAACAAAAATAGCAGTATTTTAATTTTGACAAACAGTAATACGGTAACTAGTATCAAAAGAATCCCTGTCAGGCTAGCGGAGATTGTCTTTTTCAACGTCGATTGTATAATCGTCGATGGGGCATCGATAAGCTGAAATCCGAGTTGCAGCTGTCTGGAGTGATTATCTGATGATCCGCTGATATTAAATTTCTTCCGGATCATCAGGTAGGCTATCAGCAGTAGCAGTCCTATAATTAACAATTTCATCAGTTGCTGAGCTTAATACTGTTCGTCTGCATTGGGGTACTGTATGGATTTTACTTCGGCGATGTAGTTGCTCACAGCGGCAGTAATCTGTTCATGCAGGTTGGCAAAATGACGCATAAATTTGGGTTTAAAGTCCGCATTCATACCTAGCATATCATTGATAACGAGTACCTGACCATCACAGTCCGCACCTGCGCCTATGCCGATGGTTGGGATGAACAATTTTTCGGTTACGATTTTTGCCAATGCTGCGGGTATTTTTTCCAGTACGATGGCGAAGCATCCAGCCTCCTGCAGTGCCAATGCGTCCGCGACAAGTTTAGCTGCTTCCTGTTCCTCTTTTGCACGTACGCCAAAGTTTCCGAATTTATTAATCGATTGTGGAGTCAAGCCCAGGTGGCCGCAGACCGGGATTCCGCCGGCGATAATCTTTTTGATATTTTCGATAATTTCTACTCCGCCTTCCAATTTCAGGGCATGTGCTCCAGATTCTTTCATCATGCGGACAGCAGCATTAAAGGCGTCGTTTGGCGATCCTTGGTAGGTGCCGAAAGGTAGGTCGGCCAATACCATGGCCCGTTCGGTACCCCGGGCAACAGCGGCGGCGTGATAGATCATGTTGTCAAGCGTGATCGGTAGCGTGGTCTCGTAGCCCGCGAATACATTGGCGGCAGAATCCCCGATCAAAATGACATCGATACCAGCACTGTCGACGATTTTGGCCATGGAGTAATCATAGCTTGTCAGCATGGATATCTTCTCTTTGCGCGCTTTCATCGCTTGCAGCATCGCTGTGCTTACTCTTTTTATTTCTTTGTTTATAGACATCTTAACTTATATTGTAAGGTCAAAAGTAAGCTTTTTATCATACATAGACCAATATTCTGCTAAGCGTTTTGTATTTTTGTAGAATGATACAAAATGAGACCCGTCTATTTAAATTTCCCAAATTTTCAGAATTAATAATCCACGAGGATGAAAATTTGATCGTTATAAATAAACCACCTTTTGTCGCTTCCCTGGACGAAAGGGAGGGTGGGGAAGTCAATATCCTCCGTCTGGCGAAGAAATACCATGCAGATGCGCAGATCTGTCACCGTCTGGATAAGGAGACGTCCGGCATCTTGCTGATTGCAAAAAATCCGGAGACATATCGTTCTGTGTCGATTGCCTTTGAAAAAAGAAAAGTGCATAAGATTTATCATGCTATCATTGGTGGCACGCATACTTTTCAGGATCTGCTAGTCGACCTTCCTATTTTAAATCAGGGCAATAAGAATGTATCTATTGACCGTGCCAATGGAAAACCCGCAGAGACGGTTTTTAACTCGCTTAAATATTATAAAAACTATACACTTGTGGAGTGTAAGCCGATTACGGGCCGCATGCACCAGATTCGTATTCACCTGGCGACACAACACGCCGCAATTGTAGGAGATAGCATGTATCGTGGCAAACCGGTTTACCTTTCTCAGATCAAGAAACGAGGGTTTACCCTGTCAAAAGATGAGGAAGAACAACCTATCATGAAACGTTTTGCCTTGCATGCGAAACACATTGAGTTTGAACTCAATGGTGTTCAAATGGTTTTCGACGCACCTTATCCGAAAGATTTCGCTACGTTGTTGAAATTGTTGGATAAATTTGATGCTTAAGCGTTGTAATCTTTTCATTTTATGAATCCAAAGATAAAGAAGCTGGTAGGAAACTTCATATTTGTAGCGCTTATTGCTCTATTGCTCTGGCCGACAAGCCGAACGTATTTTCAGCAGCAGCTGATGAACATAGGTCTGTTCAGACCCAAACTAGAAGTTCCACCAAAAACAGACAGGGGCGGTACAGGAACCGCGGATCCGGCGGACCATGTTACATTTATCCGCCATTCGGGCGAGACCGTTCGTGTGACAGAGCTTAGAGGTAAGGTCGTTTTTATTAATTTTTGGGCGACCTGGTGCGGGCCGTGCAGAGCGGAAATGCCTTCCATCAACGTGCTTTATGACAAATTTAAGGATAATCCCCAAGTGGAGTTTCTGGTAGTGGAAATTGAAGGTGAGAAAGAAAAAGCCTCTGCTTTTATGAAAAAACAGAAATTAACACTTCCGGTCAGCTATCCCAACAGTGAAATTCCACAAGAGTGGCTTTCTGGATCAATTCCAAGCACCGTCATTCTAGATAAATCCGGCAATTTAGTGACGAGGCATGAAGGAATGGCAGACTATTCCGCGCCTGAGGTGACGGCATTTATCCAGGAGTTAATCGATAAATAAAATAATTCTTACGATTCATATATACGATTCATAATATTCGCATGACCAGAGCAGAACTTATTCGCCAGATCAAAGAGAAGCGTTCATTCTTATGTGTCGGCCTAGACACCGATCTTACAAAAATCCCCCAACATTTGTTGGATGACGAGGATCCCATTTACAGTTTTAATAAAGCTATTATTGAGGCTACTGCAGATTTGTGTGTCGCCTATAAGCCCAATATTGCTTTTTATGAGTGTTATGGGGTAAAAGGATGGGAGTCTTTGCAGAAGACCTGGGCGGCATTGCCAAAAGATTGTTTTAGTATTGCCGATGCCAAGCGTGGCGACATCGGAAATACCTCGGGTCGTTATGCTAAGGCATTCTTTGATGAGCAGGCATCGGGGCTGGGCTTTGACAGTATTACGATCGCACCTTATATGGGGAAGGACTCGGTCACACCATTTTTGGAATTTGGAGACAAATGGGCTATTGTGCTGGCATTGACATCCAATGCTGGAAGCTTGGATTTCCAGAATTTTGAAAATAATGCGGGTTTACAGCTTTTTGAACAGGTAATCGATAAAGTAAATACTTGGGGAACGCCTGATAATTTGATGTATGTTGTCGGGGCGACCAGGGGTGAGGCGTTCCTTAAAATCAGAGAACATGCTCCAGATCATTTTCTACTGGTACCGGGTGTAGGAGCCCAGGGGGGATCGCTCGAAGATGTCTGCCGTTACGGTATGAACAAAGACTGTGGTTTATTGGTCAATAGTACTCGGGCGATTATATATGCTTCCCAAGGACGCGATTTTGCGGAGCGTGCGCGTGCGGAGGCGCTGTCATTACAAAAGGAAATGGAAAAGGAACTATTGAAAGCGGGCATTATTTCCTGAAATGACATTTAATAATTCGTTCGTAATACTTACCTTTGCAGCATGCCAGAAAAAATTATCATTCTAGACTTCGGGTCTCAGTACACGCAATTAATAGCGAGACGTGTCAGAGAGCTAAATGTGTATTGTGAAATACACCCGTTTAATAAATTGCCAGATTTTGACGAATCTGTAAAAGGCGTTATATTCTCCGGAAGCCCTTATTCGGTACGGCAGGAGGACGCTCCGCAGATTGATTTTGTCAGCATTCAAGAACGTTTTCCGCTTTTGGGTGTTTGTTATGGAGCGCAGTACATTGCTCAAAAGTCGGGCGGTGAGGTGTTGCCATCCGAAATCCGTGAATATGGTCGCGCGAATCTGCAATTTGTCAATAGTGAAAATGAATTATTGGCAGGGGTACCGGTACAGTCGCAGGTGTGGATGTCTCACGGAGATACCATCAAAGAAGTGCCTGCGGATTTTGAGATCATAGCCAGTACCGATAAGGTGCGTGTCGCAGCTTATCAGGTAAGAGGTACACGTACTTACGGTATTCAGTTTCATCCCGAAGTTACCCATAGCACCGATGGTGCAATCTTACTGAAAAACTTTGTGGTAGGAATCTGCGGCTGCTCGCAGGATTGGACTCCGGACGCCTTTGTCGAGACCACTGTGGCTTCTTTAAAGGAGCAACTGGGGGATGATCATGTTATTATGGCCCTGTCAGGAGGCGTTGATTCTACGGTGGCGGCGGTACTGTTGCATCAGGCTATTGGACAAAATCTACACTGTATTTTCGTGGACCACGGTCTGCTCCGGAAGGATGAATATGAGCAGGTACTTGATTCGTACAAAAATATGGGGTTGAATATAAAAGGGATCAATGCGAAGGATCTATTCTATGGTAGATTGTCAGGAGTTTCTGAACCCGAGGAGAAGCGTAAGATCATTGGCAATTCCTTTATCGACGTTTTTGACGAGGCTGCAAAAGAAATTCAGAAAGAGCTTCCAGAAGGTGTTGAAGCAAAATGGCTTGGACAAGGCACGATCTATCCTGATATTATTGAGTCTGTTTCCGTAAAAGGACCGTCAGCGACAATCAAATCGCATCATAACGTGGGTGGTTTGCCCGACTTTATGAAACTTCAGGTAGTGGAACCTCTTAAAACTTTGTTTAAGGATGAAGTGAGGAGAGTCGGTAAGGCACTGGAAGTGGATCAAGCGATCTTGGGACGACATCCCTTTCCTGGACCTGGGCTAGCAATCCGTATTCTGGGCGATATTACTCCGGACAAAGTGAGAATCGTCCAGGAAGCGGATGCCATTTTTATCAGTAACTTAAAGGAATCGGGCTGGTATGATAAAGTCTGGCAAGCGGGTACCATCTTTTTACCGGTACGCTCAGTAGGTGTGATGGGCGATGAACGTACTTACGAGCACGTTGTCAGCTTGCGCGCCGTCGGTTCCTTGGATGGAATGACCGCCGATTGGATACATCTGCCGTATGACCTGTTAGCCAAAATTTCAAATGAAATTATCAACCATGTGAAAGGAATAAACAGAGTTGTATATGATATCAGTTCAAAACCGCCCGCTACGATTGAGTGGGAATAAAATATGGGTTACGGCACTTGCAGCATTATGCCTTGCAAGCTGCACAACCAAAAAAAGTACGGTATTGCGTTCGCCTTCCAGTCAGGGCGAACAGCATACCGCTGTAACCAAACCAGCTATAGAAAAAGAAAAGCCTGCAATCAAAGCCGGTGATGTGCAAAATGTAAATGGCCATATGGTCAAGAACAATAAAATTGCCCTATTGCTGCCCTTCGAATTAAATAGTATTGCCAACAGAGTGACGACGGAAGATGTCGAGCGTTCAGCTTTGGCGCTGGATTTTTACCAAGGTTTTCAGCTGGGACTGGACAAAATCGCCAAAGAGGGTGGTCTTTTCGATTTACAGGTCATAGACTCACGTGATAATGTTGCATATAACGCGAGCTTGGGAACAGCCGCCGATGTGAAAGATGCAGTAATTGTTGTCGGGCCCGTTTATCCAAGGGAAATCAAGAGCTTTGCGCAGACTTTTGCAAACAAAAATGTACTTCAGGTATCACCTTTGGCGGCGACCATGGCCTCAGAGTTTAGTGTTCCAAATCTGGTATCCATGACTCCGTCGATTCGTACGCACGCTGAAACGCTTGCCAAATACATCGCAGAGCAATTCTACACCGGAGACCAAATCTTGATTTACGATGCCGGCGATGACGATAGTAAGCAGTTTTTGGTGAATTTTGCTAATGAAATTACAAAAGTAAATCCTCAGGCAAAGGTAAAAACTGTACTTAGTATCAACGAGCTCAACAACAATATGGTTTTAACTGGGACAAATCATATCGTATCTGGTACTTCCAATAAGAATCTGGTGAAAGGTTTACTGGATGCGATGGACAGTAAATTTCTAAATCCGGGCAATCAATTTAAGCTGTATGGACATCCGAATTTTTCAAAACTTTCCTTCGAGAATTTTGAGAACATGGATTTTTACAATCTGACCATTACTTCTTCCAGCTTGGCTGATGAGTCAGATAGCGACACAAAGAAATTTATATCAAATTATAAATCGGCCTTTAAAGTAGATCCTTCGGAATTTTCGTATAAGGGCTACGATGCGGCGGTTTATTTTGGCCGCTTGATCCATAAATACGGCGTTGATTATGTAAGCCATGTGACACAGGAAAAATTTTCGGGACTCAATAGTGATTATAGGTTTGAATTTTTTCCGAAGTGGGGATATGCCAATAGGGCATTAGGCATCATGGTCTATCACAATAAGAAATTTGAGAAAAAATAAACCCTGAATGGCTGAATTGAATGCAAAGCGTATCCATCAACAGATACGTAATTTTGAGCGTGCAATGGACGATTTTGAATCGGATCAGCCATTTTCACGTTATTTAACCTCGTTTTTTAAACTGAATAAACAGATGGGGTCTTCGGACCGTAGATGGGCCTCCCGCCTCTGTTATAACTATTTCCGTCTGGGAGCCGCTGCTTTACAGCTGTCCCAGCAACGCCGCTTGGTGTTAGCTGAGTTTTTATGTGAATCCGAAAGTGCACTCGTGAGCTTGCTGGATCCCAGCCTGGCAGAAAAAATGACTCTGCCTTTAGGTGATAAACTTAGCTTTCTAGAAGCTGACGGGCTACTTAGTAGACAGGATCTGTTTCCTTTTACAGCCGCGCTGTCGCCTGAAATAGAGGCGAATGCTTTTTTGGAGAGCCAATTGATACAGCCACACCTATACATCCGTGTCAGACGTGGAAAGGACAAGCTTGTACGTGCGATCTTAGAAGAAAATAATATATCCTATGATCAGGTGGGGGAACAGTGCATCGCTATGCCCAATGGAACCTCATTGCAACGGCTTCCGGCTTTGGATGGTCTCGTCGAAGTTCAGGACCTTTCTTCGCAGCGTACACTTGATTGGATGAAACCAGAGCAGGGAGAGTCCTGGTGGGATGCGTGTGCTGCCTCTGGAGGCAAATCCCTTTTGCTATTGGACGCATGTCCAAGCATTGAATTGCTGGTATCTGATGTGCGTATGAGCATTTTGAGGAATCTTGATGAGCGATTTGACCGTGCGGGCATAAAGCATTACCGGAAGAAAGTCCTGGATCTAACCAAAGACCCCGAGATGATTTTAGGTAACGAGCAGTTCGACGGCATTGTTCTGGACGCGCCATGTTCGGGTTCGGGTACCTGGGGGCGTACCCCCGAAATGATAAGGCAGTTTAAGTTAGCTAAGATAAACGAGTACAGCAGGTTGCAGCAGACGATTGCAAGCCGTGTCGTTGAACATGTGAAAGTGGGCAAGCCACTGGTTTATATCACCTGTTCTGTATTTAAAGCAGAAAACGAAGATGTGGCTCAGTACATTATCGACCATCATGGATTTGAACTGGAAAGTATGGACTATCTGAAGGGATATCATGCAAGAGCAGACAGCATGTTTGTCGCCAGGTTGATCAAGAAGTGATTTTTGTAATAAATTGTTTGTACAGGAGCGCCTTTCATTTATCGAGTAGAAGGCGCTCTTTTGCGTTATTCTCAAGAATCCGATTATTGATCACATTTGCCGGGTACAACCAGGACGGGGCATGTGGCTTTACGGATGACAGATTCCGAAACCGAACCGGATATAAAGTGGTCGAATCCTGTCCTTCCATTGGACCCCATAATAATAAGATCTGCTGACCATTCCTGTGCAGCAGCGAGAATTTCCTCTTTAATCGAACCAATCCGGTTGAAAAGATATACTTCATTCGAATCTTTAAATTCCCGGCTTATTTTTTCCAGGTACTTCTGTGCATTTTCCTGTTCCATTTCAGATACCTCGGGTACGATGACCGGCTGCTGGCCGAGAAGGGGATCTGCACCAAAGTTAGTGGGTGAAGTTGGGGGGATTACCGTGACGAGAGCAACCGAAGCATGGAACGCATCAGCCATTTCTTTCGCATATAGAATGGCTTTCTCAGAACATGGAGCATCATCGACTGCAACGAGTATTCTTTTAAATTTTAAATTAGTATTCTCCATATCTATTATATTTAATTTATCTTCGTTTGTTTAATATATAATCAGCGTTTAGACAATTTTGTTTTTGTTTGCCCAATGAAATATGGTATTTGTACACTAGCCTTGGTTCCCTTGCGATCTGAACAGGCCCATCGGAGTGAAATGGTTTCCCAAGTATTGTTTGGTGAGCTATTCGAAATTTTGGATGAGCAATCCGACTGGAGCTCCATTCGGCTGCTGGATACGGGCTATACAGGCTGGATTCAGAATGGACAGTTTACTGAAATCAGTAATGTGGAATTAGCACGTTATACTGGTGGAGATGCACGTATGGTGGGAAGAGAGGGAGGTATCCTGACAGAAGGGAGCAGAAAACTTTACCTCTGTCATGGTACAAAATTATATTTCGACGAGCAGGGGGGCTTTGATCTAGAAGGTAACCGATGGCACTATCAAGGCACAATGAATACGCTGTCAAGAACAGATTTTAGTGCTAGTATCGCCGCCTTGGCACGCAGTTATCAGGACGCTCCTTATCTCTGGGGCGGACGTTCGCAGTGGGGAATCGATTGCTCGGGATTTTCGCAGCTGATCTACAGCTGTTTTGGTATTCAGCTGCCCAGAGATGCCTATCAGCAGGCAGAAATAGGGCAAACTGTAGACTTTGTTGCTGAGATCAAAGTGGGGGATCTTGCATTTTTTGACAATGAAGCCGGAAGGATTACACATGTGGGCATCATGCTGGATACAGATACTATTATCCATGCTTCGGCCAGAGTCCGTGTGGACCGCATGGATAATGAAGGCATATATAATCGGGAGCTGAACAAGTATTCGCATAAGCTGCGGATTGTGAAGCGGTACCTGTAAACGTATAAAAAAACGGCTATAAGTAACTTATAGCCGTTTTTTTCGTTTTGTGCCCCATTAAAAATGGAACTGTACACCTAGTGTTGGCGCTAATGAGTTCGCATCTAAGCCAAATGTATTTGTGGATATATCAGCCGTTTTATTTTTGTTATAGTTGTAATATAAACCTCTTACTTTCAGTTCGATACCAATTTTGTTAGTTGGAAAGTATGCTAAACCAGGAGCTAACTCCACACCGTAGTTTTCAAATTTTGATTCACTTTCCACATTAGCTTTTTCAACCGTGTTTTTACCCCATGACATAGGTACTGATAATTGAGCAAAGAATCTCAATGGGCCATTGGCAGAATATTTTCTAACAAAAGGCGCGACTTGGAAAGCATCTACCTTAACGCTATTCTCTTTATCAGATTCGTTTTTGCTCCAGTTGTAGCCAATTCCTGTACCTACTGCCCAGTTGTCACTTACAAAGTAACCCACAGTTGGGTTAATGGAGAATGAGTTGTTTTTATAATCAGTATCTTTGACTTTTGAAGTTTCGAAGCCAACTTGACCACCAACCATAATTTTTCCTTTTTCAGTCTGAGCGTTAGCTGCAATTGTTAAACCTGCAACGGCAGTTAATGTAAGTAAAACTTTTTTCATGTCTTTTTAATTTAATAGTTGTTTATATTCGTCAGCAATTACTTTCTGACTTTTTAAATTTGATAGTCAAATATCCATAAATTTCTTTATTTTATTGTCACTATTTTGTCTGGATATTTTATGAAAATCGTAAAATAAAGTGTTTCAGTTAATTATTTTTTACGCATTTTGTCAAGCAGTATACATTATTTTTTCAATGTCATTTTAATGTTGACTTTTTGTAATAAATCGTCAGTTTATTGTGAATAAATAAAAAAAAGCCATTTATCAGATAATGATAAATGGCTTTTGCGAATCCTACTATGTAAGTTATTCGAAATATTCCTTTATTCTTTCAAAGAATGATTTCTCACTTTTGCCGGGCTGGGGTTTAAAGTTCGGCGATTCTTTCAGCTTATTCAACAATTCCTTTTCTTCGGATGAAACTGCTTTTGGTGTCCAGATGTTGACATATACCAGTTCATCACCTTTATGATAGGAATTGACTTCGGGAATACCTTTCCCCTTTAAACGGAGTATTTTACCTCCTTGTGTACCGGGTTCAATTTTTATTTTAGCTTTTCCGTCAATAGTAGGTACTTCGACACTGGTACCGAGTGTTGCATCGACGAAATTGATGTATAAATCATAGATGACATTTAATCCATCGCGTTTTAAGGTTTCGTGCGGAACTTCTTCTATAAGGATGATCAGGTCTCCCGGTATGCCGCCACGCGGAGCTGCATTCCCCTTACCGCTCATGGACAGTTGCATACCTTCACTCACGCCGGCAGGAATATTTATGGAAATGGTTTCTTCACCCCGCTCTAATCCCTCACCTCTACAGGTTGTACATCTAGCGGTAATCTCGACGCCTTCGCCATTACAGGTAGGACAGGTGCTTGTCGTCTGCATTTGACCTAATATGGTGTTGGTCACTCTGCGTACCGATCCTGATCCGCCACATGTTTTACAGGTATGGACAGAAGATTTGTCTTTTGCACCGGTACCGTCACAGGTATGGCAGACTACCTGTTTGTTCACCTTTACTTTCTTTTCAACTCCCTTGGCAATTTCTTCGAGTGTCAGCTTTACTTTAATACGTAAGTTGCTTCCACGCGCTACTCTGCGGCCGCCGCGCTGGCTGCCTCCACCACCAAAGAAGCTTTCGAAGGGATGCCCTCCGCCAAAGATATCGCCAAACTGGCTGAATATATCCTCCATATTCATGCCTCCGCCACCAAATCCGCCACTGGCTGAGTTTCCAGCGTGGCCAAATTGATCATAGCGTTGGCGCTTCTGTGGATTGCTCAAGATATCGTAGGCCTCTGCAGCTTCCTTAAACTTTTCCTCAGCCTGATGATCACCGGGATTTTTGTCAGGGTGATATTTGATCGCCAGTTTGCGATAAGCTGATTTGATCTCCTTCTCGTCTGCGGACCGCGAGACCCCAAGTATATCGTAATAATCTCTTTTTGACATTGCCTTATTATTATTGACCTATAACTACTTTGGCATGACGTATGACTTTGTCACCCAGATAGTATCCTTTTTCGATTACGTCTACTACTTTATTCTTTAAATCTTCGGTAGGTGCTGGAATCGTTGTAATTGCTTCCTGTAATTCTGGATCAAAAGCCTGGCCGACGGCGTCCATTTCTTTTAATCCCAGTTGTGATAAAGTCTGTCTTAATTTATTGTTGACAATTTCCATTCCCGTTTTTACAGCTTCCACATCACTAGCTGTCAGCATTGCCTGCAGCGCACGGTCAAAATCATCCAACGTAGGTAATAATTTGGCAATTACATCCTTTCCGGCTGATTGAATCAATTCAACACGTTCTTTGCTTGTACGTTTTCTATAGTTGTCAAATTCAGCAGAAAGACGAATGTACTTATCCTTCGCCTCTGCCAATTCTGCAGTCAATTTCTCTTCGATCGTTAATTCTTCTGGGGAATCAGCTGTTTGTTCCTGCTGGTCAGAAGGGTTATTCTCTACTTGATTTTGACTCTCCTCATTATAATTATCTTGCTCATTCATATCTTCAATGCTAAATAGATTCAAAAATTACTATATTCTGGTTGGTCAAACTTTTTGCCAAACAGTAAAATTCCGACAGCTTGTCAGATATTCTTTAAAAAGCCTAACAATTTGTCGGAATCCAGGGGCTTACTGCTAAGTCCTGTCAGTTTTTCGTTTAGATGCTGACATTATCCTGTAGTACTCCATCGCCAGTCTTGATAATACGGGATGGCATATTGCGAATTATTGTGTAATCGTGTGTGGCCATCAGAATGGCTGTTCCTGAATTGGCGATGTCCCGCAGCAGCAGTACAATCTCCTCGGAAGTGGCTGGATCGAGATTACCTGTAGGTTCATCGGCCAGAATAATTTCCGGATTGTTCAATAAGGCACGCGCAATAACGATCCGCTGCTGCTCCCCACCAGAAAGTTCGTGTGGCATCTTCTTTAACTTGGAACGAAGTCCGACTTTTTCCAGCACATCCAATATCCGTCCGTCGATCATCTTCTTATCTTTCCATCCGGTCGCCTTGAGCGCAAATTCAAGATTTTTTTCTATCGTTCTATCCGATAGTAAATGGAAGTCCTGAAATACAATTCCTAATTTCCGACGTAGGAAGGGGACGTCATTTTCGTGGAGTTTTTTTAAGTCGAAGCCAGCGACCATTCCTTCGCCGCTACCGATATATAGATCGCCGTAAATGATTTTCAATAAACTACTTTTTCCGCTGCCGGACTGTCCGATTAAGTAGATAAATTCACCTTTGCCAATGCTTAAATTTACATTGGATAATACGAGGTGCTTCTGTTGGAAGATGTCGACGTTTTTTAATGTAATTACTTTATTTTCAATCATGAGAGCTCCAATTCTAATTTTTTAATCTGCCCAAAAGGCATTTCTCTGACCAGCTGCATGATATATTCAGCCTTTTCCCCCAATCCGATTTTATCGAGAGATTTGTCTGGCCGGTCCACTCTGAAATATGCCAGCAAGGTGAATGCATCGTCCCGCAGCTGCACATAGTCAGGGATTTTGGCTACGCCTTTTACTTTTATGATATACATGATTTCAAAGTTAGTATTTTTAATGCAATTTCTTGAATCCGATTTTAAGAGACTGTTTACTGATTTTCAAAAAGAAAATCCAGCGTATTTACGCCATCCGCGTAGTCGCTTAGGGCGGGGCACTGGCTTTCGCCGAAGCCGAAGACAGGCGACTCAAGGGACAGTGGGATTGCCGAGACCACACATTGGATCGCCTGTTGCTGCGTATTTAATTCGTTTTCGAGTTCAGATAGGCTGTTGTATTCCTCGTAATATAGCACGGCGAGGGGCGATGCTGTACGCGTGTCTTCCTTTAGCAATAAAAATCCATTGTCATAGTGTTTGTCGCCGTTGATCAGATAAATAGATTTGTTATAATCGTAATTATTGTTGTACTTAAAATGTTCGCTGATCGTTTTAAAATCAGCTATCCCTTCAAATAGCTGGGATACAGCATAATCTTTTGGGATGAAAATTTTAGATACGGAGCGACAACCTAGGCCAAAGTAATCAAAAATATCGTGCCCCAGATCACGTAATTGTTCAGGTGTTTCCTGACCAGTAATCACTCCGATGCTGTTCCTATTGCGGCGAATAATATGTGGTTTGGAACCGAAATAATAGTCAAAATACCTTGAGGTATTATCAGAGCCGGTGGCAATGACCAGATCAAAATCTTTAAGTTTGTCCACGATCTCGAATCGCGCGCGTACCTCTGGCTCAATGTCTGCCAGCAAAGCGAGCACACAAGTCGTTAAGCCTGCGTCGTCTGAGGAAACTTTTATTTTCGCTTTGAAGCCGCTGATCAATACGCAGAGAATATCATGAAATCCGACTAGCGGAATATTTCCGGCCAGAATGAGACCTACTGTTTTTTCGGACTGCATATCGGGATAATCGGATAGCCAGTGCTGTAATTTTTCATTAGTTAAGTTGGCGGCAATGGCTTGTATAGCCTTTTTGACGTAGCCAACCGTATACCATGGATTTTTATACTGTGCCTGTTCAATCACCTGTACAAGATCCTGGGGGTAGTTTTGCAGTAGCTGGCCGAGTTTTACAAATGCATTTATTCGTTGTTGCTTTGTCAAAATATTAAATTTTTAAAAGATGAATACACAAATTTGTATTATATTTGTGCTGTTAACATTAATCAACGTGAATCAACTAGCCTTATTGTAAAATCAGACTTTGTTTTCATATTGATAATGCAAAAATAGTTTATTTATCATAATTGTGAGGTTATAAATGGCGATTAAAATTACAGACGAATGCATTAACTGCGGTGCTTGCGAACCGGAGTGCCCAAATAATGCAATATACGATGCTGGTGTAACTTGGAAATTTTCGGATGGGACGGCTCTGAACGGAATTATCGATTTTGGCGACGGTGTTACGCTTGATGCCAACGAACCACAGGAGGCGATCTCAAATGAAGTCTATTATATTGTTTCAGATAAATGTACAGAGTGTGTGGGCTTCCATGACGAGCCGCAGTGCGCCGCAGTTTGTCCGGTTGACTGTTGTGTGGATGACGAGGATGTACGCGAGTCGAACGATGAGTTATTGGCGAAAAAGGCTTGGTTGCACGCGGAATAAAAACGCGTATTCCGTTAAGATATAGAGCAGGATAAGTTTATCCTGCTTTTTTTTTGCTTTATTTTCATTTCGCCGGAGCGACTGGCACTTCTCTCGCCTGTATTCCTGTTGCCCGCCGCGTTGCGGAGGCAATGTCCGTCCTGTTGAAGAGCTTGCTTGCGTTGTATTTCATTTTACGAAATCGGTATTTTGTTGCGGAACTAGGCCCTTTAGAATAATAATATTTGCGAAAGCACAGGATTTTTTTATTTTTGTTCTTTTGACCATTAAAATCTTTTAGATGTTAAAAACCAAAATAGGGTTGATTACCCTCATCACAGTCACATTAGCTTGTATCATTGCAGTATTATATGAATTTGATATTGTAGGCTTTTCACACACGTTTCTAATGGCTGTTCGTTGGATAGTGGCCGCCGTTTTGGTGGTGAATGCGCTGTATAAGAAAAATCTAACTACCTGGATCCTGACCTGCATGATTATGGGGATATTTGTGGGGCTGGATTTTCCAAATCTTGCGATTTCACTGCAACCATTAAGTAAAGGTTTTATAAAGTTGGTAAAGACCATAGTCGGTCCCATTCTTTTTGCGACGCTCGTGTACGGAATTGCAGGACATTCAGATCTTAAACAGGTAGGCCGCATGGCCTGGAAGTCTATGTTGTACTTTTTCTGCGCGACGACCTGTGCCATTTTTATTGGTCTGGCAGCGATCAACCTGACCCGCGCCGGAGTGGGGGTGGATGTGGCCCATATGCCACATGAAGAATTGCCTGCGCCTAAAGAGAGCCTCGATGAACATGTGCTAAAATCCCTGCCCGACCACGTTCATCCGGTGTATAAATTTACCTCATTTATCAGAGACCTCTTTCCCGAGAATATCGTAAAATCTGTGGCCGACAATCAGGTACTGCAGATCGTTGTCTTTTCCGTACTTTTTGGAATAGGATTGGCGATGGTGGACGAGAAAAAACGCAAACCGCTTGTTGACTTTACGGAAAGTATGTCCGAAACCATGTTCAAGTTTACCAACATCATCATGTATTTTGCTCCAATCGGGGTCGGGGCAGCAATGGCCTATACCGTCGGTCACCTAGGGGTAGATATTTTAAAAAACTTGTTCATGTTGCTGGCAACCCTGTATTTTGCGCTAATCTGTTTTCTGACGTTGGTGCTATTACCGGTCGCACTTTATCTCAAAGTACCGGTCAGGCGCTTTATCAATGCGATTAAGGAACCGGTATCCATAGCTTTTGCTACGACGAGCTCAGATGCAGCATTGCCTAAAGCCATGAGCGCGATGGAGAAATTTGGTGTACCTCGTAAAATCGTTTCTTTTGTTATCCCGACCGGATACAGTTTCAACCTTGACGGCACATCCCTTTATTTGTCTTTAGCGGCAATTTTTGTTGCTCAGGCAGCGGGAATCCACTTATCTTTTGGTCATCAGCTGATGATCGCATTCACGCTGATGATCACGTCCAAAGGCGTGGCTGCTGTACCACGCGCTTCGCTGATTATTCTGATTGCTACTGCAGATCAATTTGGTCTGCCGACCTTTGTCATTGCTGCTATCCTGGGAATAGACGAGTTAATGGATATGGCGCGGACTTCTGTGAACGTCATTGGGAATTGCCTCGCCACAGTGGTGGTCGCCAAATGGGAAGGGGAGTTTGATGAGGAGGCACCTTACCGTGAATCTACGGAAGAGCTGTTGTAATCTTACACTGTCTGCCATAAGACCGAGCTCCATAAAAAAAGTCGGGCCTAACATCACAAAGTTAAGCCCGACTTTTTATTTGTCACAAGCACTAGTGCCCGTCAACATAATACCACAATTCTCCCTGTTTCTTGAATGTTGATTTTTCATGGTGCACCTGTACCTCCATATTTGCGTCTAGGTAGTGTGCTTCAAATTCAACGGTGTGAATAGTTGATTTAAGAATAACCAGCTGCATCCACTTGTTTTCCATGGCCCACTGTCGAATGGAATTTTTATTTTGAAATCTCCTCGTGGTAGGGTGATATGTGTTGTATAGGAAGTCTATGTCCGCAGTCGCAAAAGCACTGTAGCGTGCGCGCATGAGAGCTTCGGCCGTCTGCGCTTTGGCTGGGGAAAGATGTATCAGCTGACAGCATTCACTAAATGCACTGCCAGAGCAGCAGGGGCATGCATCGTTTGCTTTTATCATGAATCGAGCCTTTTTACCAGCCTTTGATGGCACCGTTCTTAAACACTTTTTTCGCTGTGGCCTCAACTTCGGGAGACTGGTACGCCTGAATAAATTGCTGAACTTTCTCATCGTTTTTGTTGTCAGAACGTGCGACAATTAAATTGACATAAGGGGATTCTTTGTCTTCCGTAAATAAGCCCACTTTGTCGGGATCCAGTCCTGCCTGAGCGGCAAAACTATTGTTAATGATGGCAATTGTGACTTGCGGATCGTCGAGTACTCTTGGAAGCTGCGGTGCTTCCATTTCAATAATTTTGATCTGTTTGGGATTAGTGACAATATCTGTTACTTTAGGCTGTATACCCACATTTTCCTTTAGTCCAATAATTCCTTCCCGCTGCAGCAGCAATAGCGCCCGCCCCCCATTGGTCGGGTCATTGGGAATCGCTACTGTTGCTCCCGGCTGAAGCTCCGTGATTGTCCTGATTTTTTTTGAATAAGCTACGATAGGAAAAACAAATGTATTGCCCACGATTGTCAGCTTGGTAAATCCGCGCTGCCGTGATTGCTCCTGTAAATAAGGCTGATGCTGAAAGACATTGACGTCGATATCTCCTTGATTTAGTGCTTCGTTTGGGACAACGTAATCATTGAATGATACAAGTTCCACATTAAGATTGAACTTTTCTTTTGCGACTTTCTTAGCTGTTTCCGCAAGTTCCTTTTCGGGTCCTGTTACAACACCAACTCGCAGGGTATTTTCCTTCTTCTCCCGGTTATTGCAAGCTACTATAGTGATCAGACTAAAGGCTAAGACTGCAAATGCTAAGTTCAATTTTTTCATATGACACATTTAATGTTAACGATGGTTTACTTTTTTTGCTATATAATCACCTGTATACTGTAACAGGAATACAATTAAAATTAATAAAATAAGGACAGCGTTCATAATAAAGGTGTCGTATCCCACATACCCATATTGATAGCCGATCTGTCCCAATCCTCCGGCGCCGACCGCGCCCCCCATAGCTGAATAGCCTACCAGCGTGATCAGGGTTATGGTGGCATTGTTTATCAATGAGGGTAGTGCTTCCGGAAGCAATACCTTAACTATGACTTGTCTGCTGCTTGCTCCCATAGCTCTGGCGGCTTCGATGAGGCCACCTGGAATTTCCAGTAGACTGTTTTCTACTAATCTCGCAATGAAAGGGGCTGCGCCAATACTCAAAGGGACCAATGCTGCTGACATACCTATTGATGTTCCTACAATCTGACGCGTAAACGGAATCATCCATACAATAAGGATAATGAATGGAATAGACCGAAACACGTTGACTATGAGCGAAACAATCTGATGCATGCTTTTGTTTTCCAGCAACTGATGTTCACGGGTTAAAAATAGGTATATCCCGAGCGGAAGCCCGATCAGAAAGCCAAAAAATCCGGATAGGAACGTCATTAATAATGTTTCGCAGGTTCCTGCAAGGAGTAAATCAAATACCTGGTCAGACATAACCCAATACTTTAGTTTGTGGATGTTTATCGATTAAATAAGAAAGACTTTTGCCGATACCGTCGCCATGGCCCGAGAGTTCGACCAGCATAACGCCGAACTTCATGTTGCCGACATAATCTATCTGTGCCGTGATAATATTTGTCCTGACCTGAAAGTGTTGTTCGAGGTGCCGGATAAAAGCAATGGATTCGTCGTTAGACGTTACATAGATTTCGACGAGTGGATTTCCCTCGGATTTTAACCGTTCCTGGAAATTTAAAGGTATATCCACCTGTAAAGAAGAATGGATGAAATCCTGTGTGATTTTTTTCTGCGGATTTGCGAAAATAGTTTCAACGGTACCACTTTCAATCAATTGGCCCCTGTCGAGTACCGCTACCCTGTCACAGATGTTTTTAATGACCTCCATTTCATGGGTGATCAACAAAATGGTAAGACCAAATTGTTTGTTGATTTTTTTTAACAGCGCAAGGATGGATTTTGTTGTTGCGGGGTCAAGCGCGCTGGTTGCCTCATCACAGAGAAGGATAGCGGGATCATTGGCTAAGGCCCTGGCGATAGCAACACGTTGCTTTTGCCCGCCTGATAAATTTGCGGGATAGCTCTCTGCCTTATCTTCGAGTCCTACCAAACGTAATAATTCAGAAACCTTTTGGCGGATAATGGCTTTAGGTTTTCCCTCAAGTTGCAGGGGAAACGCGATGTTGTCAAAAACGGTTCGCGATGAGAGCAGGTTAAAGTGCTGGAAAATCATTCCGATTTTTCGGCGTTTCATCATCAAGTCACTGGATGACATGGACATCAGGTCTTCATTCTCAATTATTACCTGGCCTGTGTCGGGTCGCTCCAGAAGATTTACACATCGGATCAGCGTACTTTTTCCGGCGCCTGAAGCCCCTATGACGCCAAATATCTCACCTTTGCCGATTGACAAGGACAGCTCCTTTAACGCTTCGATCCGTTTGGATTTTACTTTGAATGATTTGGATATGTTGTTTAGTTGAATCATTGACCCTTCAGGGATTTACTTAGTTTATCTGATGATAGCGGATGCTGCTATAAATGTACATAAATGTACTTGATAAAATAAAATGAAATGACGAAAAACAGTACTTCGGGCGATCTTTCAGAACTGACGCTAAGTTCTGAAAGATTGCAAGACCGTCCTATAGCTGTCAGGATTGGGGGTAAGCCACAACTTTCTGGCGACCAGACCCTAAACCTTCGATACCATACTCGATAACATCGCCGTCGCGGAGAAACCGCTGCGGTGATTTGCCCATACCGGAGCCAGCCGGAGAGCCTGTAGAGATGATATCACCGGGAAGCAAAGACATAAACTGACTTAAATAGGATACCAGTTTGGGAACGCGGTAGATAAAATCTTTGGTGTTGCCATCCTGCATGATTTCGCCATTCAGCTTAAGCCATATCCTCAGATTGTTCACGTCTGTAATCTCATCTTTTGTAGCGATGAAAGGCCCCACGGGAGCAAATGTGTCACAGCCTTTTCCTTTATCCCAGGTGCCACCTCTTTCGATCTGGAATTCACGTTCCGTCACATCGTTGTGCAGTACGTAACCAAATACGTGGTCAAGGGCCTTGTCTTCGCTGACATACGAGGCTTTCTTGCCAATCACGATAGCAAGTTCGGTTTCCCAATCTGATTTTACCGAATTTTTTGGTAAAGTGATGCCGTCAAAGGGGCCATTGAAGGCAGACACCGATTTCATAAACACAATGGGTTCGGCAGCCTGCTGCAAGTTGGTTTCTTTTACATGATCATCAAAATTGAGGCCTACACACAGAATTTTGGAAGGTGTTTCCAACGGTGTGCCGATACGTTCATCTGGAGAAATCTCTTTCAGTGTTGTACTATTGTCGTTTACATACCGCTGAAGCCGTTCCAGACTTGCCGGATTAGCAAAGAAATCACGGTTATATTGAAAGTTTCCTGCTGAAACATCATATTTCTTTTCGTTTAAAATGACTCCCGCTTTTTCGGAGCCCTTTGCGCCATATCTAAAAATCTTCATAAGCCGCAAATATACGGATTTTGTCCAGAATGGAGGGGATGGTACCTTCTTTACAGTTAACCAATGTGTAAATTGTCTAAACAATTATTGTCCAATACGGGGTATTTAAAAGGAAATTTTTCGTTCAGTATTTTTCTGTTGCTTACCCAGGTGCTGTTGAGTACCATTTCCTGTCCTTTTTTTCCCAATAGTAATTTGATCAGCAGGGATGGGACGGGTAGGGGCAGGTAAAACAAACCGTATTTATGACGTGCTATACGTCTAGTAAATTCCCGCAACGGCAGTGGCTCTGAAGCACAGGCATTATATACACCAGCCATTGCGCTCTGCTGCAGCGAAAATAGCATCATGCGGGCGAGGTCTTCCATATGGATCCAGCTCAGCATTTGCTTTCCCGAACCGAGGATCGGATTGATACGGAATTGTAGCAGCCTGTTCATTTCTTTGAGTAGCCCTTGTTCTTTACTGATAACGACTCCAAAACGTAAAATAACAAGCCTTTTGTCTAGAGCTTCAATGGGTTTAATACTCCCTTCCCAAAGATTGCACACCCAGGATAGAAAGTCGCCTCCCTGCGGATCACCCTCTTCAAAGGGTTTTCTCTGATAACTGTCATCAGCACCATACCAACCAATGGCGGAGGCAGATATCACAGCCTTTACCTGATTAGGAATCTGTTTTAATGCCTGCGCGATGAGCTGCCCGCTTTCTACCCGGCTCGAAATAATCTCCTGCTGATAAGTTTTGGTCCATCGTGATGCATTCAGATTGGCTCCGGCAAGGTTAATTATATAATCCGCCTCCTGAACCGAATTGGTATCGATAATCTGTTGTCGGGGATCCCAATGTACATAACGGATATTAGGCTGAGGCGAATAGGCTTTTGGATTTCGTGTAAAAATAATGACCTCATAGAAGTTTGTGACCAACAATTGGGTCAAATGAAGGCCAATAGCACCTGTTCCACCGGTGATGATTACTTTTTCCATGAATTTGATCTTCTGTTGTATTCACGTCCTGAAGGCAGTTCTAATATACTACTTTGGTTTCATAAACGAGCTTTTATTTTTTAGGTTTGTCAATCGAGTCATCTTTTATTGTAACTGGCTCCCGGTTTCTTTGCTGTATCCCGGAAGCCAGTCATTTTTTAGTGTGTCTTAATACGTGTCGTATAGCGTTTTTGGTCAAACGCCAGTTTCCTTTGAAGATTCTCAGAATAAGTTGGACAGAAAACCGGGTTTCTTCCATGTGTTTTTATATTCATCGGCTAGAGGGGAGTGGTCTGCGTAGGCAAGCACCTCATTGAGTAAATGATGCGCTTTTTTCAGGTCGCCATTTTTATAATGGGCCAGTGCTTCAGCAAGTTTGACCGATTCCGAATCGTCGTCGTAACTCCAGTTATACTCCGTATATAAATTGTTAAATAGTGCGACGTACTTATGAAATTCCTGTAGGTTTCCCACTTCTGCGTTCAGCAGGATACCGAACTTTATCCAAAGCACATAATCATTAGGCTCCATGACCGTGGCTATCCAGCTATCGTATTGGCTGAATAGTTGCGCCCCCAGCTTAAATTCGCCCAGGCAGTAGTGGCTTTTAAGTATAAGGTATAGCGTTTTCGCCTTATCGAAATCATTGATGATGAACTGTCTTTTGTTTTTGAGGTAGTCTGTTCCGGCTGCAATAACGGATTTGTAATCCGATTTTTCATTGTGCAGTTGCATCAGTACAAAATAGGGTTGCGCTTCATGCGGATATCTTTTTGCCATACCCTCATAGTAATGGATGCGAGATTCCCTGTCGTCCGATTCGAGGATTTGATAGATAATATTTTCCACCTGATTTTTGGAAGCTTCGTAATCGCGGTAATGATAATCATTTATTTTCGGGTTGTTGCAGTAGAACTGGTAGAGATTCTCCAGAAGATATTGCGCTTGTTGTGCGATATCCTGTGATTGTCCGAGGTGATAATCTGCGATAAGACCGTGTACAAACATCAGGTAGGGCAGAGGAAATGTGGGCTCTCCATCTTCCATGGACTCTTCCTCATCCTCTTGTTTTACTGAAAGTTCTTCCAGATGTACTGAGTAAATATCAAAGTACTGTAGAGTAGCTTCCTTTAACCGGTCATAATCTCCAAGTTGTGACAAGACGCCGGCACGTGTCATGTGGAGTTCCTGGAAGTCCGAATAGGACAAACCTTCAGTCGCTATACGGTAACTTTCTTCAAGGCTGCCAACATTTTTTAGTGCGAGCGCTAGGTTGTTGCAATTCATTGCACGATTGTGCAGGCCGCCGAAATAGTCACTTTGATATTTTCCCTCTTCGAAATACAGGGCGAAGGCGTCATATGTTTGGCGGTACATTGCTACACAAAGTTGTCGCAAATCCAGCTCATCCTCCGGTTGTAAGGCATCCAGATTATCCACAAAATTGGTCAGGCAGACAGCCTCGTTATAGAGTTCGCGTGGCAGATCATCGAAATGTGGGATACTGTCGTGAATTTCGCCAGTAGACAAAAAAGTACATTCAACAAGACGTCGCCATGCTGTTGCGTTCCAACGCCTGTCGCCACATTGCTGAAGGTAAGGAATGGCTGCAGCATACTGGCCGTCATCATACAAATATGCCGCCGCGAAATGATAGCCTGAGGATACATTTGGGTGCTGGTCAATTACCTTTAACGCGTGTAAATAATAATAGTCGAACGGAATGCCGATTTCTTCAGAATAGTTACGTTCAATAATCAGCTGATAGTAGAATACATCCGGATTGTCATAGCCATCAGCAATTAGCTGCTCAAAACGGCTGTGCCATTTGACAAGCTCTTGATGGATGTGAGCAGCGGAATTCTCTCCTTTAATCAGTTTTAGCAATATCTTCAGAGCAAGATCTATGTTGTTATTTTCGTAGGCAATTTCAGCAAGATCGACAAAGTTCATTTCACTTCGGCTCACAAATCGGTCAACCTGCTCTGCGATCAATTTGGTCAACGCGTCTCCAGAAAGCTTTTTGTTGTGATCCAAAAGATAGATTTTCTTCATCCAGGAAATGGAAATGTTATGATCTGCGGTCTCACGCTCACCTTTAAAAGCTTCTTGAAAATAATTAATGCTTTCATCCAAGACGGCCAAGAGCGACTCCTCGTCCCTGAGCCCCTCGTATATGCTGGTCAGAAAACCGTAACCGTAGGGAGTCATAGCAGGCATGCTGATTAATTGCCGTGCATAAGCAATAAACTCCTGCTTGTTGGCCTCGTCGATATGCTTTTTGGGGCGGTTGATCTGCTCCAATACCGTCTGGTTGCTCAAGACATAATCCAGCATATGGTACAAAGCAGTCTCGTTGTCCGGTTCTATCGCCAGCGCTTTTCGGAAATAGGGGATCATCTTTTCCTCGATGATATCGAATACCGCTTCGTGGCCGTCATAGAATACCTGATCATGATAGGCTATGGCTAAGTGTGTCCATAGGGCAGCATCCCGACTGTCCTGTTTTAGCTGATTTTCACCTTCTATAATAAAAAGATCGAGTTGTCCGTTGTAGAACAGGTCGTATATATTTCTCTCTTCCATTCCTTGATTTTAATTTTTTTTTCTTTATTATTTTAGGCTGCGGCTTTTATTCTGATAAGGGTGTCTTTGTGAACTTGTAGCCGTCCCATTTAAATGCCTCCAGTCTTCTGGATACCTTATAGTTTCCGGTTTCTTCGTCTAGCACCTCGCCGTCCTCAATGTACTTATAAATGATGTTTTTGTTCTTTCTATGTTCGGAGGGGAACTGAATTTTTTCATCGTGGTAAAATACACCGGCATCGCCCACTGAGTACCTGTGCGGAAGGCAGATAAAATGCTGACCCGTCCAGGCAACATAATAATAGTCGCTGGGTACGCCACAGGCTTCCGACAAGAATTCCATGCGGAAGATGTGTTGGACATTTTCGAGTCCCATGCCAGATAACAATTTGCCTTGTGCGATAAGCTGGCCGGCAAATGGAAAGCAATACGAGTAGCTCGATACCAAACTTCTATCCGGGGCCAGCCGTTTAATAGATGTTAAAAAATGGTCCTGTTCCTCTATTGCTTTGGTCTGTACAAAGTGGTCAAAGCCAAATAGATATTGAAACCCCTGGCTATCCGTCTTTTTGTCGAGCGCCAGTAGCCCCAGCCAGATGAAGCCATGTTTTTTTTGGTGGTCATTTATGTATGTTATTTCGTACCAGGGTGCATAAAAATGACGGATATTTGCGCCTTTGTGTGGAGCACTTACAATAGTCACCTCCGTACCTGCCCGCAGGGAATCCGTAACTGCTGATGTGAGACTGGGACCGGATCGTATGTAAGCATTCTCGGCAAAGACAGTAGCCTGTTGACCGAGCTGTATATTCCAAAGGTTAACCTCATCGTCAAAAGTTACGTTCTGCGCTTTTAATACTACGGGAAGCGCGCTCACAAGGATTGCGGTATACCTAACTGCTTTCATATGCTGTTGAGCTTTTCTGCAAAAATAGACGAATTTCTGTTAACGCGAATCACTGGTTTCAGGTATTTTCTATAGACAATGCTGCATGATACAATTTTGCCGTGAAGTCTATTTTTGAATACGCGCTGGATGCCGCTACTGTGCTGTCGGGTAAATTATATTAATTCTTGTCCTATGTAAAGTTCCAGGCAAATTTAAGGTGTTAAATTTAATGAGCAATAAAACCGTCGTACTGATATGAGAAAAATAATTGCAGCATTCAATATGACACTTGATGGGATTTGTGATCATACAGCAGGTATTCCCGACCAGGAAATACATAGCCACTATACGGATCTGCTTAATCAGGCGGATGCTATTTTGTACGGTAGGATAACCTTTCATCTTATGGAATATTGGTTACCCTATGTCAGAAATCCTTCGGGTGAAAAATCGATGGATGACTTTGCGCGCGCAATTGATAAAATACCCAAGATTGTCTTTTCACACAGTCTGAAAGATATCGCCTGGAAGAGTGCGACGTTAGCAGTTGGAGAGTTGGGCAAGGAGGTTCAAAAATTAAAACAGCAACCCGGTAGAGATATTATTGTCGGCAGCCGGAGTCTCATTGTACAATTAATGAATCTTCAACTGATTGACGAATATCAGTTATGTGTCTACCCTGTCGTCGCCGGAAGAGGTCTGTCGTTATTTGAAAATATAAGCAATAGGATTATTCTTAAATTAACGGGAGTGAAGACCTTTAGTGGGGGAGCGGTTATTCTATACTATAAGACGGCAGCGACTGACTAAATACAGACCAACGCCGTTGTTGAAAAGGGTATAATTCTTTACCTATGTCGCTGTCAAAATATTCAATTGACCAGGTGAAATTTGCTTCCCCGTACCATGAGGTCTTTAACTATGGGAACAAATAACTATTGGGACAAAAAAAAACGCTATCCCTTGTAAGATGGGATAGCGTTGCTGTCGTGGCGGAGAGAGCGGGATTCGAACCCGCGGTACCGTTTCCAGTACGACAGTTTAGCAAACTGTTCCTTTCGGCCTCTCAGGCACCTCTCCGTGTTTTGACATTGCAAACATAAGGCAATTATTTGATTCTGCAAAGCCTGTATAGCAAAAAAGTATCAAAAAAAATGTAATGTCACAATAAGGGTTTGAAATTCAATTTGTTGTTTGGCGATTAAAATTATAATGTTTTTTTACTTAAATCATAATCGACACGCACGTGATAGATACTTTTCAGCATTGACTTGAAAATAACGGCGGATTCTGTAATATCTTTCAGTGTAATGTTACTATTGTTGAACTGTCCGCGCATTAATTTATGTTCGATGATTTTATCAACGAGGTTATTGATGGAGTCTTCTGAGGGTTCTTTCAATGCCCTGGAGGCGGCTTCTACCGAATCGGCCATCATCAGAACGGCAGTCTCTTTGGAGAAGGGGATAGGTCCTGGATAAGTAAAGAGTGACTCGTCAACCAGTTTGTCAGGGTTGTTTTTGACAAAAAGGTTATAAAAATAATCGACGCGTGTTGTACCATGGTGAGTGCGGATAAAATCAAGGATGACGTCAGGAAGTTGATGTTTCTTAGCAATATCCACGCCTTTGATCACATGAGAAATAATAATCTGAGCACTCTGTTCTGGGGACAGTTCGTCGTGTGGATTTTTTTCTGTTTTTTGATTTTCAATAAAGAACTGCGGATTAGTTAGTTTACCGATATCGTGGTAAAGTGCTCCTGCGCGTACCAGTAATGGATTGCCACCAATTTTATAGATCGCAGCTTCTGCAAGATTGGCCACCTGCAACGAATGCTGAAAGGTGCCCGGTGCTTTAAAAGAAAGTTCCCTTAACAATTTGGAATTGCTGTTGGTCAGCTCCATTAACGTTAAATCAGATACAATGCCAAACAGTTTCTCGAACGCATAAATCATCGGATAAGCCAGGAGAGTTATCATTACGCTAACCAGAAACGGAAGCAGATCAGACCAGTAAATGGTATCTATCGAACCATTGCGGGTGACCACCAGACCTATATACGCAATCCAGTAGGTGCCTAAAATAATTGCAGAAGAAATAAATAGCTGCTCTCGTTTGACCAGGGTCTTGATACTGTAGATAGCTACGATCCCCGCCATGAACTGCAAGAAAACGAACTCGAAGCTATTGGGGACGAATAGACCTGCCAGAAGGACCATAAGCAGGTGGATGTTGAGCGCTACCCTGGTATCAAATAAAATGCGGATAATAATCGGTACAGCACAAAACGGAATATAATATAAATTAGGGATTTTGATTTTTATTGCCCACGAGAGCACGGATAGCATCCCTATAATGACGATCATAATGATCATCAATAGCCGGTTGTTGAAATAAATGTCTTTACGGAAAAGGAAAAGAAATACCATCAATATGGAGAGGGCAAGCGAGATAATGAGAAACTGACCGAGGGCAACATAGCTTTGATTGCCACTTATTTTGCCTTCATCTTCGTATACTTTACGCAAAGATTCCAGTTTTTGATACGTTTCATTGGAGATGATTTTGTCTTTCTCCGCGATTAATTCGCCCTTTTGGACAACACCACGTGTAGCCGAAATACTGGCAATGGCATTTTGTTCGAGGGCTTCCGTTTGCTGATCATTATATATATAGTTAATGGTAATGTAGTTTTTAAGTGTCTCTTCTAGCCAGGCTTTTTGTTTAATCTTGGTTAGCTTTGGCATTAAATCTTTCATGTAGGCATAAGAGCTTTCGATCGTGTAGCAATCGGCTGTGTTTTTTTGCGTAGCCACCTTATCCTGAATAAGGGTGAAATTGTAATGTCTCGACGCCGGCGATCTGTCGTTGTTGCGGTTCTGAAAACGGTTATTCAGTGAGAGGATGCCTTTTCCATAAAGGTGATTCAATATAGCGTTACCCGCACTTCTGTAATCATTGATATTCTCATGTGTGGTATCAAGCTTACTACTTTGCCATTTCTCTGAAAGGTCCGTATTGAACTGGTCGATCTGCTCTTTGCTAGTTGTGGTATTGGCGTTATAGATCGGCTGGATTGTATTTAAAATACTTTTTTTGTCGGCATTCAGTTCCTCCTGTGTTTTTAAGATTGCAAAATTATAAGGAGATATCAGGTTCTCGTGGTTCCAAACTTTTCCCTTTTGGAATTCATAACGAAAACGCGGTTGTTTGGGAAGAAAAATACAAATCAATATGATCGTAATGACTATCAGTCCAATTTTTCGGATGAGGTTCTCGGTTGTATTTAGTTCTCTTTTGTACTTTATTTTTAATCTACCCACTGCAAACAATGTTTTTATGTAAAGTTAATATACAAATGTAGTTATAAATTTATTTTTTGTGACCTCTGTTACTTCGTCTTTGCACGAAAGTTTAACCGGCGGAATGCTGTGTCGAACAAAAAATACTTGCTATCTTTGCAGAAAAAATACAACATGTCAACAAAATCACATCTAATTGCACCTTCCGTTCTTGCCGCAGACTTTGCAAATTTACTGCATGATATTACCATGGTAAACAATAGTGAAGCGGATTGGTTTCATATCGATATTATGGACGGCGTTTTTGTGCCCAATATTTCCTTTGGTTTTCCGGTGATGCAAGCCATAGCCAAACATGCAAAAAAACCGTTAGATGTACATTTAATGATTGTTGACCCAGATAGATATCTTCAGGTATGTAAGGATTCGGGAGCAGAGATCATTACTGTTCATTATGAGGCCTGTACACATTTACATCGCACATTGGCTGCGATCAAAGAATTGGGCTGCAAAGCAGGCGTGGCATTAAATCCGCATACGTCCGTTGCACTTTTGAAAGATGTGATAGCGGACCTGGACTTAGTGTGTCTAATGTCAGTTAATCCTGGATTTGGTGGACAGAAGTTTATACCTAATACGTACGCGAAGGTTCAGGAGCTGAAAGCGATGGCTAAAGGGGTAAACGATGCACTGTTGATTGAAATTGACGGTGGGGTTACGACCGGCAATGCTGCACAGTTACTGAAGGCCGGCGCGAATGTACTGGTTGCGGGATCTTTTGTTTTTAATGCAGCAGACCCGTTGGAGACAATAAAATCGTTGAAAGATATCGATATAAGTGTTCATAGCATATAAAAATGAAGAGGTGGTTTTAATTGAATGAACCGCCTCTTTTTTTTATGGATGGATTAGGACAAAACGGCGTTGAAAAAAATATGGCAGGAATGCGCAAGTGTTTGTTTAGAACCATTCCAAATTGCTTGAAAAGAATGGAATGCGTGCGTTTAAAATTTGATTTTCACTATTTTTGTGTTTAGTCCTAATAGTTGATTTACGGTAAATAAATTGACGGAGTAAACGAGCTATAAAGAGCTAATGAAAGATTCAGGTGATTGCGCTATTATCCTATATTAGCTTAAATTTTCACAGACAACGCAGTGGGAGGATAGCGATGCTATTTTCCAGGCTGCCCTTAAAATAGAAAGACAGATATCTATGAGTATTTACAACGATTACGTACAAGAGGTTGTAGAACGAGCTGGCCAGGGATTACATCCCAAGCCAATTGACGGAGCAGAATTACTAAGTGAAGTAATTGCTCAGATTAAAGATTTAAACAATGAAAATAGAGAGGAATCTTTAAGATTGTTTATTTACAACACATTGCCGGGAACAACTCCTGCGGCGGGTGTTAAAGCAGAATTTTTGAAGGAAATTATTTTGGGGCAATCGGTTGTTGCCGAAATTACACCTGAGTTTGCTTTTGAATTACTGTCTCACATGAAGGGTGGCCCTTCTATTCGTGTGTTGCTGGATCTTGCTTTAGGTACAGATGTAGGGATAGCAACACAGGCTGCAGAAGTTCTTAAAACACAAGTTTTCTTATATGATGCTGATACAGCTCGTTTAAAAGCGGCTTTTGAACAAGGTAACGCAGTGGCTAAAGATATTTTAGAAAGTTATGCCAGAGCTGAATTCTTTACAAAGCTTCCCGAAGTGGCAGAGGAGATTCAGGTGGTTACGTTCATTGCGGGCGAGGGGGATATTTCAACAGATTTATTATCTCCGGGAAATCAGGCGCACTCGCGTTCTGACCGTGAATTGCACGGGAAATGTATGATCACACCGGAGGCTCAGCAGGAGATTCGCGCGTTGCAGACTCAGTATCCGGACAGAAGTGTGATGCTGATCGCCGAAAAAGGAACTATGGGAGTGGGATCATCGCGGATGTCGGGGGTGAACAATGTCGCTCTATGGACAGGTAAGCAAGCGAGTCCATACGTGCCATTTGTGAATATTGCTCCCATTGTAGGTGGTACAAACGGTATTTCTCCGATTTTCCTGACGACAGTAGACGTCACCGGTGGTATCGGTATTGATCTTAAAAACTGGGTCAAAAAAGTTGATGAAGATGGAAATGTTGTCCGCAATGAAAAAGGTGAGCCGGTTTTGGAAGAGGTGTACTCCGTGGCGACAGGTACCTTGTTGACTATCAATACGAAGACAAAAAAATTATACCATGGAGATAGGGAGCTCATTGACATTTCAAAAGCACTGACACCTCAAAAGATGGAATTCATTCGAGCCGGTGGTTCTTATGCTATTGTATTCGGTAAGAAAATTCAGACCTTTGCGGCAGCGACTTTAGGTATTCAAGCGCCTGTTGTATTTGCTCCATCTAAGGAGATTACGATAGCGGGCCAGGGGTTGACTGCAGTCGAGAAGATATTCAACAAAAATGCTGTTGGCGTGGCACCGGGAAAAGTATTGCATGCAGGTTCTGATGTGCGTGTGAAAGTAAATATCGTTGGTTCACAGGATACTACTGGGTTAATGACTGCTCAGGAGCTTGAAGCCATGGCAGCTACGGTGATCGCGCCTACTGTTGACGGTGCTTACCAGTCTGGCTGTCACACCGCGTCGGTATGGGATAAGAAAGCGCAGGCGAATATTCCCAAACTCATGAAGTTTATGAATGATTTTGGATTGATCACCGCACGCGATCCGAAAGGCGTATATCATTCGATGACTGACGTAATCCACAAGGTATTGAACGATATCACTGTGGATGAATGGGCCATCATTATTGGCGGGGATTCCCATACACGTATGTCGAAAGGTGTGGCGTTCGGAGCTGACTCCGGCACTGTTGCTCTGGCTTTGGCGACAGGTGAGGCTTCTATGCCTATTCCCGAATCGGTAAAGGTGACTTTCAAAGGCAGCATGAAGCAGCATATGGATTTCCGTGATGTCGTACATGCGACCCAGGCGCAGATGTTGCAACAGTTTGGCGGTGAAAATGTATTTCAGGGGCGTATCATTGAAGTTCATATCGGTACATTACTTGCCGATCAGGCGTTTACCTTTACAGACTGGACTGCGGAGATGAAGGCAAAAGCCTCCATTTGTATCTCGCAGGACGATACGTTGATCGAATCATTGGAAATTGCCAAGAAACGTATCCAGATCATGATTGACAAAGGAATGGAAAACAGTAACAATGTCCTTCATGGTTTGATCGAAAAAGCAAATAGGCGTATCGAAGAGATTAAATCGGGTGTAAAACCAGCATTAAAACCAGATGATAATGCGAAATACTATGCAGAGGTTGTCATCGATCTGGATATCATTGAGGAGCCGATGATTGCGGACCCTGATGTCAACAACGAGGATGTATCCAAACGTTATACACACGATACGATAAGAGATCTTTCGTACTATGGTGGAAACAAAAAGGTAGATCTAGGTTTTGTGGGATCTTGTATGGTGCACAAAGATGATTTGAAGATCGTTTCAAAAATGCTCAAAAACATCGAACAACAGAAAGGTTATGTTAAGTTCGAAGCGCCATTGGTTGTTGCTGCTCCGACTTACAATATTATTGACGAGCTGAAGGAAGAGGGAGATTGGGAATTTTTGCAAAAATATTCCGGATTTGAGTTTAGTGATGCATTGCCGAAGAGTACTGCCCGCACGGAGTATGAAAATATTATGTACTTAGAGCGTCCCGGTTGTAACCTTTGTATGGGCAACCAGGAGAAAGCTGCCAAAGGCGATACCGTAATGGCTACTTCGACCCGTCTGTTTCAGGGCCGTGTTGTAGAAGATCGTGAGGGCAAGAAGGGTGAGTCTTTACTGGCTTCGACTCCGGTTGTTGTTCTCTCCGCTATCTTAGGTAGAATTCCTAATATTGACGAATATAAAGCGGCTGTGGAAGGCATTAACCTAACGAAGTTTGCCCCTATTCCGACAAAGTAGAAATAAGGATAGAGAATTTAGTAACTTGATTAAACAACATAAATTAGAGAGATATGGCATTTGATATAGACATGATAAAAAAGGTCTATAGCCGTTATGATGAACGCATAGCTGCGGCTCGTCAGGTGGTGAATAAACCTTTGACTTTATCCGAGAAAATTTTATATGCGCACCTTTGGGATGGTCTTGCGACCGAAGAATACAAACGTGGGGTTTCTTACGTTGATTTTGCTCCTGACCGTGTAGCGATGCAAGATGCTACGGCGCAGATGGCTTTGCTACAATTCATGCAGGCGGGGCGTCCAAAAGTCGCTGTTCCTTCCACTGTTCACTGCGATCACCTGATTCAGGCCAGGGAGGGAGCAGATAAAGATCTAGCTCGTGCCAAAAACGAGAGTTCAGAAGTGTTTAACTTTTTGAGTTCGGTATCCAATAAGTATGGTATTGGTTTCTGGAAGCCGGGCGCAGGTATTATCCATCAGGTAGTTCTGGAAAACTATGCGTTTCCGGGGGGAATGATGATCGGTACGGATTCGCATACTGTCAATGCTGGTGGTTTGGGGATGGTTGCTATTGGTGTTGGGGGAGCTGATGCCTGTGATGTGATGGCTGGTCTGCCATGGGAACTGAAATTTCCAAAATTGATTGGTGTTAAGTTGACCGGTAAACTGAGTGGATGGGCAGCTCCAAAAGATGTCATTCTGAAAGTCGCGGGTATCCTGACTGTAAAAGGTGGGACAGGTGCGATCGTTGAATATTTTGGCGAGGGAGCGGAATCCTTATCCTGTACCGGAAAAGGAACGATCTGTAATATGGGGGCTGAAATCGGAGCGACTACATCCACATTCGGATACGATGAGTCTATGGAACGGTATTTACGCGCCACAGGCCGTGCCGAGGTCGCAGACGCCGCGAATGCGATCAAACAGCACTTAACGGCTGATGCGGAGGTTTATGCCAACCCAGAGCATTATTTCGATCAGTTGATTGAGATCAATCTATCTGAACTCGAGCCTTCATTAAACGGCCCGTTTACACCAGATTTATATACACCTGTTTCACGCATGCGTGAAGAAGCTACAAAAAATGGCTGGCCTTTAAAAGTGGAGTGGGGACTGATCGGTTCATGTACCAACTCTTCGTACGAGGATCTTTCACGTGCGGCGTCCATTGCACGGCAGGCAGTTGACAAAGGTCTGATTACCAAAGCTGAATTTGGTATCAATCCGGGCTCCGAGCAGGTTCGTTTTACAGCTGATCGTGACGGATTATTAAAGACATTTGAGGATCTTAATGCAACCATATTTACAAATGCCTGCGGGCCATGTATCGGTATGTGGGATCGTGTCGGTGCCGAGAAACAGGAGAAAAACACGATTGTTCATTCCTTCAACCGAAACTTTGCCAAACGTGCTGATGGTAACCCAAATACGTATGCATTTGTGGCGTCGCCTGAACTAGTTGCGGCGATTGCTATCTCTGGCGACTTGGGTTTCAACCCCGTAACGGATACGTTGACCAATAGCAGGGGAGAGCAGGTAAAGTTGGATCCTCCTACAGGTGATGAGCTGCCAACGAGAGGCTTTGCTGTGGACGATCCGGGCTATCAGGCTCCGGCGGCAGACGGTAGCAACGTCGTGGTCGATGTATCACCTACTTCGGACCGCCTACAATTGCTTGAACCATTTGCAGCTTGGGAAGGTACAGACTTAAAAGGGCTCAAACTATTGATCAAGGCCAAAGGCAAATGCACCACCGACCATATTTCGATGGCCGGCCCATGGCTGAAATACCGTGGCCATCTCGACAATATTTCAAATAATATGTTGATCGGTGCTGTGAATTTCTTCAATGAGAAAACAGACAGCGTGAAAAATCAGCTGACAGGCGAATATGGACCGGTGCCGGCTACGCAGCGGGATTATAAGGCACGTGGAATTGGCTCCATAGTTGTTGGAGACGAAAACTACGGTGAAGGTTCTTCCCGCGAACATGCGGCTATGGAGCCTCGCCATTTAGGAGTACGTGCAGTTTTGGTGAAGTCTTTTGCACGTATTCATGAGACGAATCTCAAAAAGCAGGGAATGTTGGCATTGACTTTTGTCGACAAGGATGACTATAATAAGATCCAGGAGGACGATACCATCGATATTGTGGGGCTTACTGCATTCGCCCCAGGCCAGCCACTTACACTTGTCTTACATCACTCAGATAGAACACAAGAACAGATCTTGGTAAATCATACCTATAATGCACAACAGATCGAATGGTTTAAAGCGGGAGGCGCATTGAATATTATCCGTAAAAATCAGGCGGGACAATAAAAATCCAGCTAAAATGATAACCGGCTGCCTCCCTTAGGAAGGCAGCCTTTTTTATTTATTTTTGCGGGGGAAAGAATTCTGTGATCTTCGTCATATTTTGCCAATTTCGCCGTATTTTATTTGCTTCTAAATTAGAATGGGATTACTTTTGCCCAACGTTTTTAGCAGCGACATGAACAAAATATTTTTAACAATCGGAGCACTCGTACTGAGTGTTTCCGCACTATTTGCACAAGAAGTTCCCTCAATCGGAAAAAGCATTTTTAAACCAAAAAATTTAAGAACTGAAAGCAATAAGGGGAAGTTTTTCTTCTTCTGGGGCTACAATTTCTCGTCCTATGCGAAATCGGACATTCATTTTAGAGGCCCTAACTACGACTTTACGCTCCATGATGTAAAAGCCGCCGATCGTCCTACTAAATTTGGTGCGACGTATTTTGATCCCGGGCGTTTGACAATTCCACAATTTAACTTGCATTTTGGATATTATATCAAAGATAATTATTCCATCTCCCTCGGCTGGGATCACATGAAATATGTAGTGGATATCCCACAACAAGTTAAGATTAGCGGTTATATAGGCGAGGAGATCTCCAACCCTGGCATCCCTACCGGAAATAGAGCCGGGCAGTACAATGGTGAACTTATTACTGTTGATTCAGCTATGCTGACTTTTGAGCATACTGATGGCTACAATTTTGCTTCCGTGGGTTTGGAACGTTATGATGATATCATTGTTAACCGTAAAGGTAAACAGGTACTAACTATGGAATCCGGAGTGGATCTTGGCCTGTTGATCCCCCGTTCAGACGTTCATCTCTTTGGGGAAGGCGGTAACCATTTTTGGAATATTGCCGGATATGGTGCTTCGGCCAAAGTCGGGTTACACTACCGTTTTTATAAGGGACTCTATTTACAGGGGAATTTTAAAACTGGTTGGACCGATTTGTATAATATCCGTACGACAGGTAGAAGAGGCGTGGATAAGGCTTCGCAGCAAATCTGGTTTTTCGAGAACTATTGGGCCTTAGGTTTCCGGTTCTAGACCATAAAAAAAGCAGGTTGATAGTAAAACAGCCTGCTTTTTTATTGTCTGACCATTTGATGGGCGATAGATGCCCCAACTGGTTAAATATCGTTGAGTTCGAAAATATCTTTGACGCGGATTCCTTTCTCCGTATGCTGCAGGGTACAGCATTCATGAACAGGGTCATGTTCAAAAAATAAAACATATTCGTTGTCGACGATTTCATTCCAGTAGCTATTTCGTTCCTCCATCGTGACCAGCGGCCTGATATCATATCCCATGACGTATGGTATGGGAATATGACCGACCGAGGGCAGTAGGTCGGCCATGTACAGAACCGTTTTCCCTTTATATTTTATTTGTGGCAACATCATGGCCTCAGTATGACCATGTGCGTATCGGATGGAGATGTTTTCTCCGAATGGGTCCGTTACATTCTCGACAAATTTCAACCGGCCACTTTCCTGAATCGGTAGTATATTCTCTTTCAGGAATGATGCTTTTTCTCTTGGGTTAGGATTCGTGGCCCATGCCCAATGGTCACTATTGCTCCAGAAATCCGCATTTTTGAAAGCGGGTGACAGCCGCTCTCCATCGCGTATGATGGCTCCGCCACAATGGTCGAAATGTAGGTGCGTCAGGAAGACGTCGGTGATATCATTGCGGTCATAACCCAGACTTTTGAGTGATTTATCCAAGGTCGCGTCGCCATGTAGATAGTAGTGGCTGAAGAACTTCTCATTTTGTTTGTCGCCAAGGCCTGTATCGACCAGCATCAGTCTATTGCTCTCTTCAATGAGCAGGAGCCTATTGCCCCATGTACACATATTGTTGGAATCCGCTGGATTTGTTTTATTCCAGATACTTTTAGGTACCACTCCAAACATGGCGCCACCATCCAGCTTGAAGAATCCCGTTTCGATCGCATGTAATTTCATCTTATTAATATTTGTAAAGCTTGGAACAATTTACGAAAAATATAAAATATCCGAGCGGATTAGACCGTGACCTTGCTAAAAATATATGCTAAAAATTTCATTTTTTTTATTTGTATAAACTATTGTAAATGAGTTTATTGATTCTGTGTTTTTTTTACAATAAGGCTGATTTTAAGGTTTTTAAGTTTTGTTTTTAGCGAAATTTGCCTTTAAATTTGGGCACATTTTAAAACAAACAAAAAATATGAAAAAGGGTAACATTGGAAACGCGCCTGATTTGAAATATTTGAAAATTGATCATACAGGAAATGTATTTTATCAATTGCCTGTTTCAGAACTGGTCGAACATGCGCTGGCAAATCGCGAGGGGCAATTGTCTGATTCTGGAGCGCTCGCTGCTGACACCGGAAAATTTACGGGAAGATCGCCGAAGGATCGCTTTTTGGTGGAAGATTCTTTAACCAAGGATACAGTTTGGTGGGGAGAAATAAATCAGCCGATGACGCCTGCCAATTTTGAAGCATTATTTTCCATAGTTGCTAACCATCTCAGCCAACGTACAATTTATGTCAGAGACTGTGCAGCAGGGGCAGATCCGTTGTATCAGCTTTCCATCAGGGTTATTACTGAAACGGCTTACCAGAGTATATTTGCCAACAATTTATTTTTAAGACAGGATAGCGATAGTACGCGCCAGCCAGAATGGTCTATATTGGCCGCCCCTACATTGCTTATCAACAATCCTCAAAAATACGGTATCCACAATGAAAATTTTGTTGCTATTGATTTCACGAAGAAAATCGTATTAATTGCCGGTACAGGTTATACCGGTGAGATCAAGAAAAGCATCTTTTCTATATTGAATTTTATTCTTCCTTTTCAGCATAATGTATTGGCGATGCACTGTTCAGCCAATACTTCCAAAGATGGTAAGACAGCTTTGTTTTTTGGTCTTTCGGGTACCGGCAAGACGACGCTTTCGGCCGACAAAAATAGAAAGCTGATCGGCGATGATGAGCACGGCTGGAGTGACCGTGGTATTTTTAATTTTGAAGGTGGCTGTTATGCCAAATGTGTCGGTCTCACCGAAGAAAAGGAACCTGAGATTTATCATGCCATCCGGTTTGGATCCTTGCTTGAGAATGTTGTTCTGGATCAACTTGACCGACCTGATTACGATGACATCAGCAAGACGGAGAACACACGGGTGTCTTATCCAATAGATTATATGGAAAATGCGGAGATCGCAGGTATAGGAAATGTGCCGGAACATATCTTCTTTCTAACAGCGGATGCTTTCGGAGTACTACCGCCTATATCGCTATTAAACGTTGATCAGGCTGTATACCATTTTGTGAGCGGCTATACAGCGAAGGTCGCTGGAACAGAAGTAGGAGTGAAGGAACCCACGGCGGCTTTTTCTACTTGTTTCGGGCAGGCTTTTCTGCCACTGCACCCTTCTCGATATGCGTCTTTATTACGCGCGAAATTGGAACAGCACCCAACGATTAAAGTCTGGTTGGTTAATACCGGCTGGATTGCAGGGCCTTACGGCATAGGAAGACGTATTAAACTGAATTATACGCGGGCATTGATTCGTGCGGCAATGGACGGATCCCTGCTGGAATCACAATTTAGTAAGCACGAAATATTTGGTCTGGACTATCCAACCAGCTGCGGAGCGTATGTCCCCGAGCAAATTCTGGATGCGAGAGGACTATGGAACAACAATGAAGCTTATGATACGCAAGCCACACGTCTGGCAAAGCTCTTTATCAATAACTTCGAAAAATTTGGTCCTGACATGCCAGCTTCGGTGATAGCCGCAGGTCCACGGATAGCCAACTCGGTCCTTGCATAACAATTATTGGCTGGTAGGTTGAGAATGCCTCCAGATTGTTGTCACAATCGGAGGCATTTTCCTTACTCAATAAAAGGTTTATGAACTTGAAGCAGGTACTAGTTGTGTTTATCCACAAAGGAGTCCAGCTGCTGCTGTTCTTTGCCAACAATAGCATTTATGATCACGCGGAATGCCGCTAACCGCGCCTTCTTCTTGTTGTCTTTGCTGATTTCAAACCAGGGAGATTTTTTCGTCCCCGTTACTTTGAATAAATTTTCGATATACCTGCTGTATACATCCCATTTCTCCTGTGCTTGTTGATCCAGACTGCCGATTTTCCAGCGTTTGAGCACATCCTCCTGTCGTTCTTTAAGTCTTTCGGCCTGCTCTTCTTTGCTGATCGTCAAAAAGATTTTAATTAATATAATGCCGTCATCAATTAACTGCTTTTCAAATTCGGGAACCTGCTCCATAAATAGCTGGTGCTGTTTGTCGGTACAGAAACCAAACACAGGTTCGACGACAGCTCTGTTATAGTAGCTGCGGTCGAAGATCACGATCTCACCTGCATTTGGAAAATGTCTGATGTACCGTTGGAAGTACCATTGTCCAGTTTCCTCTTCCGTTGGTTTGGGAAGGGCGACAACGCGTACTTTCTTGGGGTTCAGATGCTCGGTGACGCGCCCGATTGTTCCACCTTTCCCCGCCGCATCTCTTCCTTCAAAGATGATAATGACACGTTTGCCTTTTTCAATGACATCATACTGGAGCTTTAGTAACTCCACCTGTAGATCATAGAGAGTCTTTTCGTAATCATAAATGTCATTGAATTTATCAATGTCAACGATCCCATGTTCATCAAGGTAAGCGAGCACATCCTTATTCTCACGAATTTTCTGAAGTTCTTTTAAATCATATTCTGCCATATGCCTGTGGGTTTAAATTTGTTTCCTAAAGTTACCCATCGAAACGTTAAAAAATGTCAAATTGCATAAAAATTCACCGTAACCTGTAATATTGCGTGAACGGAATGCGTTAGTAACATAAAGCATACAGCAGGTGTGCTCATCATAAGTCTTTTCATAAATTTAGGTTAATAATTGGTTAGGTAAGCCCGGAGTTCTCAGCTTCGGGCTTTTTTTGTGATAGGATAGGTGGCAGTCGTTGTTAAGCAAATCTATATTAAATGTTAAAAAATGTTAAAGGGTGAAGCCGCGTATAATGAACTTCGAAAAGTGGCGTTTTACTTACAAATACTTTTCATAAAATAGGTTAATATATGGCTAACGAAAGCTCAGAGTTCCCCACTCTGGGCTTTTTATTTTCTACGGATATTCAGTGCGCAAAAAAAAGCCCGGGATCTTCATCACCGGGCTTAAGATGTGTTATTCGTTGCTAGGCCACTTCCCTTAAATCTACCGCGACAACGCGGGAGACACCCTGTTCGACCATAGTGACACCATAGATAATATCCGTACTTGCGATGGTCTTTTTATTGTGGGAGACCACAATAAATTGAGAGTTCTTTGAGAAATCACGGATAATATTATTGAATTTATCAATATTGGTGTCGTCCAGTGGGGCATCTACCTCGTCAAATATACAGAATGGGGCAGGCTTGGAAAGATACAGTGAGAAAAGCAATGCCGTCGAGGTAAGCGTTTTTTCGCCTCCAGAAAGCTGATTGATGGATAAAGGGCGTTTGCCTTTCGGTCTGGCAATAATATCAATGTCTGAATCGAGCGGATTATTAGGGTCGGTCAATATCAGGTCGCAGCTATCTTCTTCGTTGAAGAGTGAGCGGAACACTTTGACAAAATTGTCCCGTACGGCGTTGAAGGTAAACATAAACTGTACCTGCGCAGTATCATCGATTTCTTTTATTGTTGCCATCAGCGAACTTTTTGCTTCAATTAGATCTGCCTTCTCTTTGTTAATAAAGTCGTAGCGTTCGTTCATCTCGTCGAAGGCTTCTTTCGCCATTAAGTTAATAGTACCAAATTCGTCGAGCTGTTTTTTAAGCTTGTTACATTTGCTGGTCAGCGTCGTTTGATCTTCCGTCAATTCGGGCATATCCTCACGTTCGATCAAGTCTTTCAGTTCAATATTGAACTCCACTGAAAGGCGTTCCTTTAATGCGTTCAGGTCAATTTGTAGCGCTGTTTTCTTATCTTTGATTTCAGCAACAAGAAAATCGCTCTGTTCTTTCGAACGGCGTTGTTGTGTCAGCGAATCTTCTAGGTTATTGATTCTTTGTTTGTCACCATAATAGGCATCTTCGAGTTCCTTAAGAGCATCCTCCATGGCAATTTTTTGTTCATACATGGCGATGAGATCCTGGTCCTCCTCATCTTCAAAAGGAATGGTTGTCCGCAACGCTTCCTGAACTTCCGTCAATTCAACGGTATTACGTTCTAATCGGGCTTCGTAGTCGTCTTTTTGGCTCTCTCTAAACTCGAGATCTTTGGTTATATTGGAAACCTTATTTAACTGTTGATGATAGCTGATGTTTTCCTGATTGAAGGTTGTGGACTTTTCGTTTAACACCTCAGATATCTCATGAAACTGGTCCTGCAGTTCTGCAAGTTCAGCTACACTTTGTTCCTTTTGCAGCCGCAGTTCCTGCAATTCGGGCTCTGCGATCCTTAGGTCGGCTTCTATGCCTTCGATTTTTTCCTGAATATCTTTTTTACGGGTTAAGGCATTACTGATGAATGCCTGATATTGCTCCTGTTTTGTTTTTACTGTGATCAGCTCATTGTTAAGTCTGTTCAGTTGGAAACGGAGTTCATCGATAAGCTCTTTCTGCGAATTGCTCCGCAGGGTCTCGAGCCGTACTGACTCCGCAGTAATCTTATCTTCGAGCCGCGCAATTTCCTTGTTTAGGTCGTTGATTTCCTGGGCAAGGACTTCCAGGTTCTTCGCTCTGCCGATCCGCTTGCCTTCAAATAGCCCGACTGATCCACCGGAGAGTCCTAAATGATGTTTGGCATAACGACCATTTTTTTGCAAAATCACCTGACCTTCGGTCGGCAATTTTTGCATGAGCTCTTTTTCATCGTCATGCTTTAAAATATACACATGCTGGAGCAGCAGTGTGCAAAGTGCTTTATATTTGTCATCTACAGTAATCACATCCAGTGCAGACATAAGATTGTCGTTTGGTGGACGCTTCGGGCTCAGGACTGAATCAATGGCATCAAGAACAAAAAAGCTGGCCCTGCCTTTTGCGGCATCGCCCAAGAGCTGGATAGCCTGTACAGCATCCTGCTGCGTGTCGACCACATAATGGTTCATGACCGGCTCGAGGTAGTTTTCAATCGCTACCCGATAATCTTCCTGACAGAATAGGACATCAGAGAAAAGTGGCGGTTGTTTTTTCCATCCGGCATTCTTTTTTAGAAAACGAATAGAATCGGGAAATCCTTCCAGGTTGTCGATCAGGGATTTCGTGAGATTATACTCATTTTGCTTGGCATCTACCAGACGAAGAGCTTTGGCTAATTGTGCTTTTAATTCCTCCAGGTTGGCCTGAATTTGTCCGATCTGTGTCTGTAATTCCTGTTCCAGCTGGTTGGCCGTCTCAAACTGAATCTGTTGTGCCTCGACACGGCCTTCAAGTTCGGCTACAGCATGATTGAACTGCTGCAGTTCTATTTCTTTGGCTTCGGTATCTACAGTATTGCGGATTGCCTCCTGGAGCAATGCCTCTTTTTGTATGTTGAAGACGGCCAGATCTTTTTCCAGCTTGTATATACGGGCCTGTAACTCAGCGTTGCTCCTGTTGAAGATATCGAGTTTCCCTTTGGCGGACTGTTGCTGACCGCGTAGGGCATCTACTTCAGATTTATTTGTCTCCAGGTTATCTTTTAGAGACTCCAATTTATGCTGTTCGTCAAATAGCTCCTCATTCAAACGTTTGATGGTATAAAGCACATGATTGAGCTGTTGCTTATCGCTATTGATATCCAGGTTTAGGCGGTTTTCTTTATCCTGAAGGTTTTTAACCTTTTCATTTTTGATTTTTTTCTCAGACTCATAGCCACGGATCTTGTTAACAAATTCCTGTGTCGCTTTTTGTTGAACCGAGAGGTTTTTTTCCTGCTCTAGATTAGACTGTCGCAGGGCCTGCAAGTCAGCTTCGGCTTGGAGAATTGCTTGCTGTGCCGCATTGGCATCCTGTTGTACTTTAGACTCCTGGGTCTGTAGCCGCTCGAGTTCGGCCGAAAAATCAGCAATTCGATAATAAGCAAGATCGATACTACTCTGTTTATATTCTTCCTTAAGCTGCGTATATTTTTCAGCTTTTTTAGCTTGGTTTTCGAGCGATTTAAGATTTTTTGTGATTTCAAGCAGCAGGTCATCCACCCGGCTGAGATCTGCTTCGGTATCTCTTAATTTGGCCAACGTCTGCTTTTTACGTACTTTATACTTTGAGATTCCTGAAGCTTCTTCAAACAGGTTTCTGCGGGAATTATCTTTATTGTTGATGATTTCATCAATCATTTTCAATTCGATAATGGAATAGCTGTCGGCGCCAACTCCGGTATCCAAAAATAGGTCAGTGATATCTTTTAGACGACATTTTACATCGTTTAGACGGTATTCGCTGTCTCCGTTTCGAAATAATTTACGGGTGACCGTAACTGTCGTGAATTCTGTAGGCAGAATATTATTGTTATTATTGAAAGTCAGAGACACTTCAGCGAGGTTGGCTGGTTTGCGGTTTTTTGTCCCGTTGAAAATAATATTTTCCATCTTGTCGGAGCGTAGCATCTTGGTACTCTGTTCGCCCAATACCCAACGGATAGCATCAACTACATTGGATTTTCCACATCCATTTGGTCCCACGATTGCGGTGACACCGTCGTTAAAGTTGATCGTGATCTTGTCTCCGAAACTTTTAAATCCTTTTATTTCTAGTTTGGTTAATTGCATTTATACCAAATTTGTTTGTCGTTTATAAGCTTGCGAAAATAGTAAATTAAACTAAAACTTTTTTCTTTCTTTATTCACATTTTCCGGATTCTGGGTCGCAGGAAGCACCTGTTTCGCCGCGCTGTTGAAGGGGCAGGGCTGCGGCCGCCAGGCAGTCTTTGATCGTGTTGTGGAAGACCTCCAATGGCTGCGCTCCCGGAATGGCATATTTTCGGTCAAAAACAAAAAATGGAACACCACGAAGCCCCAGATTCACACCTTCCTGAATATCCTGAGTGACCTCGTAATCGTATGCTGTTGTATCCAGCAGGGTTTTGATGGCTTCAACCTGCAGCTCTTGTGCACGAGCGAGTTCAAGCAGTACCGCAGAATCGTTAACATCCAGACCATCTGTAAAATGAGCTTTAAACAATGCCTTTTTTAAAGCAGTTGCCTTGCCCTGTATTTGTGCAAAATGAAGCAGCCGATGCGCTTTTCTGGTGTTTACGACGATGGCTCTGTCAAAGTTCAGTTCGATACCCAGCTCTTTACCCTGTGCGCTTAACTGAGCCGTCATGGCGACGACATCATCCATACTCATGCCTTTGCTTCGGATAAGATAGTCGTACGTGGGCATTCCGGGCGCATCAGCAGGAAAATCAGGGTTAAGCTGATACGATTTCCAGCTAATTTCAGCTGGAACTTGATTTTCGGATTCCTGTAAAGCCATCTCCAGTTTGGTCAGGCCTATATAACAAAAAGGACAAATGATGTCCGACCAGATTTCTATTTTCATATTTCTTATTTTACTCCGTATATTGTAATCAAAAATACATATAATAACGATGATTATCGGAATACATTGTACTGTCGATGTCAACATCATTTATCATGCAGAGTTAAGTATATGCCAGATACAGATTTTTTAAACCGTAAGGTCACACTCGTCCTGGGTGGCGGTGGTGCAAGAGGATTGGTTCATATCGGTGTCATCCGGAAGCTTGAAGAACAGGGATTTGAGATCGATGAGGTCGTGGGTTGCTCTATAGGCGCTTTGGTCGGTGGTATTTATGCACAGGGGAAAATGGATGTCCTGGAAGAATGGATGCTCAACCTCACCAAGAAATCTGTTTTCAATATGATGGATTTCAGCTGGCGCGGTCTCGGAATGATGAAAGGCATCAAGGTGTTTAATGCGCTGAAGTCAGTAATCCCTGATGCGAATATCGAAACCTTTCCCATACTGTTTAAAGCTATCGCCACTGACCTAAACTACGAAAAGGATGTTGTCCTGGATTTTGGCAGCATGTATGATGCGATCCGTGCTTCCATTGCGATACCAGCTGTTTTCACAGCGGTTGAAGATGAAACACATGTTTATGTGGACGGTGGTGTACTTAATCCGCTGCCCATCAACCACGTCAGTAAAAAAGACAATTTAATAATTGCGGTCAATCTGGAGTCTAAACCCGATAAACAATATTCGCTGATCAAAAAGCTGGACACGAAAAACTCGAACTCACTAGATATCCTGCAGGCATCCTATTATGTGATGCGAAGAAAGATGAGCCGGATGATAATTGATTTGTACCGTCCCGATGTCGTAGTCAATATACCCTATAATATCTGCAATCTTTGGGATTACCACCGTGCGGCATTTTTGGTGCAGAAGGGACGAGAATATATGGAAAATGCACTAAAGAAGTCCCGCAGCATAAATTAGTGGTCTAAACGCTTATACTGCGGGATGATAGGATCAGTTCTGTGGTGGGGAGCGCCTAAAATAGATTGGGATAATCGCTGATGATTCCGTCAACTTTTAGGGCTTTTAATTTGTCGATTTCAGCCTTGCTGTTGACCGTCCACGGGATTACCCTGATATTCGCTTTATGATACTGTTTGACAAATTCGGCCGTGACCAGCTTCTGATGCGGGCTAATAATGAATGGCGTAAAACCCAGTGCTTCGATAGTCTCCTGAGGACTCTTTGTATAATTTGCATCGATCAGGAACGATACTTTAATCTGAGGGTAAGCTTTATGTAAATATTGAACGGCACGGATATCGAATGACTGTATCACAGTCCGTGGAGCAATTTTCTTCTCGGTGATCACTTGTATTATCAGGTCCACAAACTCTTCTACGCGTGGGTGGTAGATGCCATCTTTACCTTCCTTGCTTTTGACTTCAATATTATAAAACATGGGATCTTTTCTTTTTAACGCAGCGTAGGCTTCCGTACTGTCGATCAGATCGGCGAGTTTGGCAATCCGCGTAACCTGTTTTTTCTGTTCGGGAAATTCCTGATAAAACTTCGATCCGATATCATATTTTATGAGATCTTTGTACAGCATGTTGTAGATTTTCAGTGACTTATCTTTTTCCGGAATTTCACTGCCATCAGGCTTCAGTACAAATTTGGGGTTAAGATAATCGTCATGAAAAACTACTACCTTTCGGTCTTTGGTAATGTGGCAATCCATTTCCAATGTCGTTACCTTAGGGATATCGATTGCATTTTTCATCGCCGCAACGGATTCTTCGGGATATAGGCCGCGCCCTCCGCGGTGGGCTTCTAAGCTTAATTTCGGGAAACCACCGGTCGTTGATGCTGAATTTTTCATAACTGAGCAAGATGCTATTGGTAATAATAAGGCCCAGAAGGCTGCTTTCAAAAGACTTCTTTTCATCCGTATACATTTAAATCATACAGGGGATTCTCATTCGTCCCCAGCAAAAAAGCGAATATACGTATCCTAATCTACAATAAGACTCCAGAAATGTGATTTTACACATTTCATAATCCCGGCTGTATCCCCAATTTCATTGGCAACGTATTCATCGTTGGCTGCCCAGATCCAGTATAAAGGCTATGGAAGGTAACGCATATGTTGCCGGGGTGAGCTGCCAGAGTCAGTTGAGGTCGGACAAAATCTATTTTTTTTGTCTTTTTTGAAAGAAATTATTGTCATTCCTTTTAGAATTCCCTTTATTTGCACAAATCTCAAATTAAATGGCGAAAAATTTATTGATAGTTGAGTCTCCGGCGAAAGCAAAAACGATAGAAGGATATTTAGGCAAGGATTTTTTGGTGAAATCAAGTTACGGTCACATACGTGACCTGGTGAAAACCGATGATGCGATTAATACAGCAAAGAACTTCGAGCAGAAGTATGAAGTTCCGTCAGACAAAAAAGCTGTGGTAAGCGAATTGAAGAAATTGGCGAAGGCAGCGGAGACCGTTTGGCTTGCATCCGATGAAGACCGGGAGGGAGAGGCTATTTCATGGCATTTATTTGAGACCTTGGGTCTGAAGGAGGAGAGCACCAAGCGTATTGTTTTTCATGAGATTACAAAGCCTGCTATCCTCAGGGCGATTGAGAATCCACGTAAAATAGATTATAATCTTGTCAATGCGCAACAGGCGCGTCGGGTATTGGACCGTCTGGTGGGATTTGAGCTGTCGCCTGTTTTATGGAAAAAAGTAAAACCTTCCTTGTCTGCCGGCCGCGTGCAGTCAGTTGCGGTGAGGTTGATTGTTGACCGCGAGCGTGAAATCAATAAATTTGAGCCGGAAGCGGCTTTTAAGATTGTTGCGTTTTTTCATACCGGAAAAATTAAGGACAGTTTCAAGGCGGAGTTGCCGCAACGCTTTGCCACGGAAGCCGAAGCGACGCAATTTCTGGAAGATTGTAAGGCTGCTTTATTCTCTGTCAAAAATCTGGAGACCAAGCCGTCGAAACGTTCGCCTGCGGCGCCATTTACGACCTCGACATTGCAGCAGGAAGCCAGCAGAAAACTAGGCTTTTCAGTTGCCCGCACCATGCAGGTAGCACAGCGCTTATATGAATCGGGACGTATTACCTATATGCGTACCGACTCGGTCAATTTGAGTGATACAGCTATTGAAGCTGCTGAGAAAGAAATTAAATCTGCTTATGGTAATCAATATCATAAAGTAAGACGATATAAAACAAAGACATCGGGAGCCCAGGAGGCACATGAGGCCATTCGCCCGACTTATTTTTCTGCCCACACTATTGAAGGTGATTCGTCTGAAAAGCGTCTTTATGAACTGATCTGGAAGCGGGCTATTGCTTCGCAGATGAGTGAAGCCGAATTTGAACGCACATTGGCTAAAATTTCGATTTCAACGCGCGCGGAGGATTTAAATGCTGCTGGTGAGGTAATGAAATTCGACGGTTTCCTAAAAGTCTATATGGAATCTGTGGACGATGATCAGGAGAATGCTGTGGACGAAGATAGCGATAATGCTATCCTGCCACCGCTGGTTGTAGGCCAGCAGCTGACATTAAAAAGTATGTCGGCCACGGAGCGATTTACAAGACCGCCAGCACGTTATACAGAAGCCTCGTTAGTGAAAAAACTAGAGGAACTGGGGATTGGACGGCCTTCTACCTACGCGCCTACGATTTCGACGATTCAAAACAGAGGGTATGTGGTTAAGGAAGAGCGCGAAGGGAAGCAACGCGAGTACCGCGTTCTCACTTTAGAAAATGCAGAAGTAAAAGCCGTAACCCGGACGGAAATAACGGGTGCCGAAAAAGGCAAAATGTTTCCAACGGACATTGGTGTTGTTGTAAACGATTTTCTGGTAGAACACTTTAACGGAATTGTTGATTTCCACTTTACCGCCAACGTAGAGAAGGAGTTTGACGATATTGCACATGGCCTGACCGAATGGACAAAGATGCTGCACGATTTTTATGGTCCGTTCCATTCTGAGGTCGAAGATACATTGGAAAATGCCGACCGCGCAAATAATGAACGTGAGCTTGGGATTGATCCAGTTTCTGGGAAACCGGTCTCGGTTCGTATTGGTAAATTTGGACCATTGGTGCAGATCGGTTCGGCAGACGACGAAGAAAAGCCGCGCTTTGCTTCCTTACGGAAGGGACAGATGATTGAGACGATTACCTTTGAAGACGCTATGGAACTGTTTAAGCTTCCCAAGAAAGTAGGTATGTTCGAGGATAAGGAGATGACGGTGGCAGTTGGACGGTTTGGACCCTATATCCGCCATAATTCTGCTTTCTACTCCTTGCCGAAAGGGGTAGAGCCTTTGGACGTCACGGAAGAAGAAGCCATACAGATCATCAAAGACAAGCGCCAGAAAGACATCGAGAAAGTCATCCGTGTGTTTGATGAAAACCCCGAAGCGCAGATTGAGCAAGGGCGTTGGGGACCATTTATCCGTTTTGGTAAGCAGAATCTGAAAATCCCTAAGGGTACCGAAGTAGAAAAGATCACATACGAAGATGTGCTAAAGTGGGCTGAGCAGGATGCGCCTAAGGGTAAGGCAACTAAGACAAAAGCCGCGGAGAAAAAAACGGTTGCGAAAAAAGCGGCGACCAAAAAAGCTCCAGTTAAAAAAACAACAAAGTCTAAATAAAGCATGAAAGCAGATCTGCCGGAGAATATTGTTAAGGATATCCTGATCGCTGTCGTTCTAGAAGGAGAGACAGCAGAGACGAAGAACTGGACCGTATACGTCATCAACGACAAGAATGTCGCTATACAGAATGTGCTAATCAGTTCCAAAGGTTATGGCGATAAGGATGGGCGGCAAGTCACCACCACCACGCTGAGACATTTTATCGGCAATATTGAGGCTAAATCTTTTGACCGGGTGGAAGCGATTGATGAACAGGTATTTGGTCTGACAAATGAATATTGGGTGAGTTTTTATATCGATAACATCATTTACGATAAGAAATATATCTTTTTGCCGGAGAGTATTGTTGAAGGTAATCTGACGAAAGTGCCTTTGGTGAACAAACCGGGTGTCATTATAGGAGGAAACGAATAATGGGCACACGTCATAACTTCATCATTGCCATAGATGGTTTTTCCTCCTGTGGAAAGAGTACGCTGGCGAAGGCCCTGGCCAAAAAACTGAAATTTGCTTTTATTGACAGCGGAGCGATGTATCGGGCAGTTACACTGTATTTTCTAAGACACAACATTGAGCTGAATAATCAAGAGGCTGTCGAAAGCGCACTCCAGAATATACATATCGACTTTGTACCCAATGCTGTCCGGACCGAGATTCATCTCAATGACGAAGATGTCTCTGAAGAGATTAGGCAGATGTATATTTCGGATAAAGTGAGTGAGGTAAGTGCTCTCAAAGCTGTACGCAAGGCCATGGTGGCTCAGCAACAAAAACTTGGCAGCCGGAGAAATATCATCATGGATGGCCGCGACATCGGCACAACTGTCTTTCCGGATGCCGATCTGAAGATTTTTATGACAGCCGATCCAAAAGTCAGGGCTGCGAGACGATACCTGGAGTTAACAGAAAAAGGCGAGGACGTCACTTTGGATGAAGTGGTGGAGAACCTGGCCAACCGCGACCATATTGACAGCACACGGGCGGAAAGCCCTTTGCGTCAGGCAGAAGATGCGATTGTTTTGGACAACTCGAATATGACTCCCGAGCAGCAACTACAATTTGTCGAACAGGAATATGTGAAGGTAAAAGCCCTGCGTGCAGCGCAGGACTGAGCTCTTTAAAAAAATAAAAGAAGGCCGGTGTTGAACCGGCCTTCTTCGTTTTTTTTAGTAGATTGACGCTACTTTATGCTGTTGATCTGTTGCTGTTCGAGCAATTTACCAACGTTATTTTTCTCACCGAATTCGGCCGTCTGTTCCTGAAAAGACTCCAGAAGCGCTTTGATAGCGTCCGAATTATCAGCTGTACGCTGATAGATGTCAGGAATTGTCTTTTCGATATTCTTATCACCCAGCTCGATGTTATCCACTTCGATCTTGCCTATTTTTTCCAATACAGCTTGCTGGCTGTTTCTGACATCTTCCAATTCTCTAGCTATTTTTTCCATCAATTGGAATTTCTTCAATTTATCCATATGCAATATCTTTAGTTACACTATAGTTAAGAACAAGGTGCTTTCAAAATTTGTTTTGTTTTTTTGAAATCTTGTTGCTGATAGTGCACTGACTTGTCACTGCAAACGGAAAACGACCTCTGGTGGGGAAGACACTAATTTGTCCTTCCCGGATAGGCTTTCAACCCTTTTTCAAGACAGACCAGCGCCTTTTTCAGATCATCTTGATTAAGCACATAGGCTAGACGTACCTCATTGCGTCCTGCACCAGCAGTACTGTAAAAACCGGTAGCTGGAGCCATCATGACGGTTTCATTGTCATATGAAAACTCCTCCAGCATCCATTGGCAGAATTTGTCCGCATCGTCGATAGGAAGCTTTGCGACAACATAAAATGCGCCACCCGGATTCGGGGAATATACTCCATCTATGGCATTCAGTCCATTTACGAGTGTATTTCGCCTGGCAGTGTATTCACTGGAGACCGCTTCAAAATAGCTGTCAGGCGTGTCTACAGCTGCCTCTCCGGCGATCTGACCTTCCAGCGAGGGACTTAAACGAGCCTGCGCAAATTTCAGCGCCGTTTGATAGAGTTCCTTATTTTTCGTGATCAAACATCCAATCCGCGCACCACATGCTGAATAGCGCTTTGATACCGTGTCAAATATGACAACATTGTTTTCAAGGCCTTCGAGATGCATTGGTGAAATAAATTCCCGTCCATCGTAACAGAACTCACGGTAAGCCTCATCTGAGAATAAATAAAGATCATATTTCAAACAAAGTTCCCGTAGAGCCTCGAGTTCTTCTCTCGAGTATAGGTAGCCTGTCGGATTGTTGGGGTTACAGATGCATATTGCTTTGGTTTTTTCTGTAATGACCTTTTCGAATTCAGCGATAGAAGGCAACGCGAAACCATTTTCAATGTAAGACATGATCGGTTTGATGACAATGTCGGAGGAGCAGGCAAAGCCGTTATAATTTGCGTAAAAAGGCTCAGGAATAATGACTTCCTCGCCTTCGTTGAGGCAAGCCTGCATAGTGATGGTTATCGCTTCTGAGCCACCGTTGGTCACCAGGATATCTGTTGGTTCGATATTGTAATGAAGCTTGTTGTAATATTCTGCTAATTTTTTTCGATAGGACGCTGTTCCTTCAGAAGCTGTATACGCCCATACTTTGAAATCAATATTCTTCAAAGCATTTAGCATAATTTCAGGTGTTTGAATATCCGGTTGTCCGATATTGAGATGATAGATCTTCTTGCCGTCTCTTTTTGCTTGATCAGCATAAGGTGTCAGCTTTCTGATCGGTGATGCAGGCATATTAAGCCCTTTTTCTGATATTACTGGCATTATAGTTTTTTTAAATTAGTTGGTGCAAAGCTAACCAAAATTAAACGAAAAAAGCCACATCGTGATGTGGCTTTTTTCGTTTTTCCCATAGGGATTGTCTTATTCAACAATACCTTTAATGTATAATGTTTTTACTGGCGTTTTGGTATTGGACTGCACGGTAAAACTCTTTGTGAAGGGTGCCTTGGCCGCAGCATTATATGTTACTTTGATGATACCCGTATCTCCCGGTTTGATCGGGGTTTTGGTAAATTCGGCAACTGAACAGCCACATGTGGGCACTACATTCGAAATGATAATGGGCTCACTGCCCGTATTCGTAAATTTAAAATTATAGGATACAGGAGTCCCGGCGGGGATTTTGCCGAAATCATGTGTTTCTTTCTCAAACTTGAATTCCCCTTGGCCTGCCTGCATCGAGGTGAAACCGATAAAGGAAATGATGACTGCTAATATTGCGATATACTTTTTCATGTTTCTAAGATTTTACTTTCTAATTAAAAATAGTACAACAGATATGCCAAATGTAATGTTTCTAATCAATTTATACTATACCTAACAACTTTATTACACTTAGATTATGCCTTCCTTGAGCAGATCCTGAATATGGATGACACCGTCATACTGACCATGGTCTGAGACCAGGAGTTGCGTAATATTGTTTTCCCGCATAATGTGAAGGGCATTTGCTGCGAGTTCTTTCTTGTCAATAATTTTCGGGGACCGTCCCATAATGTCAGCCGCCGTGATACTGGCCAGATCCGTATGCTTTTCGAGCATGCGGCGGATGTCGCCGTCGGTGATGATGCCCTGAATCTGTTCGCCCGCTAAGACGGCCACTGCACCGAGCCGGAAGTGTGTGATGGTAATGATGATATCCCTGACGCTGGCTTCCATCTGCACGCTAGGTTTGCCGTTTTGATCGGAGAGGTCGCCGACTCTAAGATATAGTTTTTTACCCAGTGCGCCGCCCGGATGGTATTTTGCAAAGTCTCTGTCCGTAAAATCACGGCATTCCTGTAAGGCTACTGCCAGCGCATCGCCCATGGCCAGCTGGGCCGTGGTGCTTGAAGTTGGCGCCAGATTGTTGGGGCAGGCTTCTTTTTCGACGGTCGTATTCAGTACATAGTCCGCATTTTTCGCTAGGAATGACCCGGTGTTTCCGACCATTGCAATCAGCACATTTTTGGTCTGTTTCAAAAAGGGGACAAGCACTTTGATTTCAGGAGTGTTGCCACTTTTTGATATCGCAATAATGAGATCATTCTGCTGTATAATGCCCAGGTCGCCATGGATCGCATCTGCGGCATGCATAAAGATCGATGGCGTTCCGGTAGAATTGAGTGTCGCGACAATTTTCTGCGCGATAATAGCGCTTTTTCCTATTCCGGTTACGACAACGCGTCCCCGGAGCTGGAGGATACTGTTGACTATGGTAACAAAATCATCATCAATATATTGGGTCAGAGCAGCTACTGCCTTAGCCTCTTCCTGGATAGCCTGAACAGCTATATTTTTTATTTCGTAGTTGTTTTTCACAAAAAATACTCTTACTTTTATATATTAGAATAGATTGCAAAAATAGATTATTTTTCAGGATTATTTCTTCATTATCTATCTTATTTTTGCCCAAGGCGCAATGGAAATAGAAAAATCACTTTTCGACAATTTACAGGATTTTTTTGGTTTTGATACTTTTAAAGGAGATCAAGAGGCTATAATAACCAGTATTCTTCAGAAGAAAGATACGTTTGTAATCATGCCCACAGGAGGTGGAAAATCAATTTGTTATCAGTTGCCTGCACTCATGAGTGAGGGAACAGCAATTGTCATTTCTCCGCTGATTGCTTTAATGAAAAACCAGGTGGATCAGCTTCGTGCATTCGGTGGCGAAGATAGTATCGCTCATTTTTTGAACTCTTCATTGAATAAGAGCGAAATTACACGTGTTAAGGACGATGTGCTGGCTGGAAAGACCAAGTTGCTCTATGTTGCTCCCGAGTCCCTGGCGAAGCAGGATAATCTGGAGTTTTTGCATCAGATCACAGTGTCTTTTGTAGCGGTGGATGAAGCGCATTGTATTTCAGAATGGGGCCATGATTTTAGACCCGAATACCGTAAGATACGGCAGGTGATCAATGAGGTTGGACAGAATATTCCCATTATCGCATTGACGGCGACGGCCACCCCCAAAGTACAGTCAGACATCCGTAAAAATTTGCAGATGAACGATGCTGTACTGTTTAAATCGTCTTTTAACCGGAGCAATTTATACTATGAGGTGCGTCCGAAAAAGGATGTGGTCAAGGAGATTGTGCGGTTTATTAAATCAAAGACGGGCAAGACGGGGATCGTATATTGCCTGAGCCGCAAAAAAGTAGAAGAAATTAGCGAAGTACTCAACCTAAATGGTATAAAAGCTTTACCTTACCATGCAGGGCTTGACGCCAAAACCAGGGCGGAGACTCAGGACAAATTCCTGATGGAAGATGTGGAAGTGATTGTGGCGACGATTGCTTTCGGTATGGGTATTGATAAACCGGATGTCCGCTATGTCATCCATCACGATATCCCCAAATCCATGGAAGGATATTACCAGGAAACGGGTCGGGCTGGGCGCGACGGGGGTGAAGGGCATTGTCTGGCGTTCTATTCGGAAAAGGACGTGGAAAAGCTCACGAAGTTTATGAAGGACAAGCCTGTAGCCGAACGCGAGATCGGGACACAGATACTAAAAGAAGTCATCGATTATTCCGAATCTGCAGTCTGCCGCCGAAAACAGATTCTTCACTATTTCGGTGAAAATTTTGATGAGCAGGGCTGCAATAATATGTGTGATAACTGCCGTTCGGAGAAAGAGTATTTTGACGCGGAGGAGTCCTTAAAGGATGTTCTGGGCTTTATCAAGGAGCAGGGAGAAAAATTTGATGACCATCATGTCATTAACGTTATGGTCGGTCAGAATAACCAGCCGGTATCTTCATATAAACATGATGAACACCGTTTATTCGGCTCTGGTAAAGATAAAGGCTCGTTATATTGGAAGTCGTTGCTGCGCCAGGCGGTTTTGGACAATTTTATCGAAAAAGATATTGACCACTACGGTCTATTGAAGCTGACAGATATCGGCCGTCGGTACCTGGATAATCCTTATGCGTTGAAGTTTGTGTTAAACCGTCCGATTGACGGAGGAGAGCAGCATAATAGTGAGGAGTCTGGGCCCGGAACGGGAGCGCTGGACTCTACATTATTGGGAATGCTGAAGGATCTGCGCAAGAAAATTGCGAAAAGTAAGTCTTTGCCCCCGTTTGTTATTTTTCAGGATCCTTCTTTGGAGGAAATGTGTATACATTATCCGGTCAGTATCGATGAACTAAAACAGATCCAGGGCGTGGGAAATGGTAAGGCCATCAAATTCGGTGCGCCATTTATCGCTTTGATCAAAGATTACGTCGAGGAAAATGAAATCGACCGGCCTGTGGATCTTGTCATCAAAAGTACAGCGAATAAATCCGCACTGAAAGTTGCGATTATTCAAAATATAGACCGCAAAATCGCGTTGGATGATATCGCTGCGGCCAAGGGAATCACTTATGAAGAAATTCTGAAGGAGATTGAAACCATCGTGAATGCGGGTACGAAAATCAATATCAACTATTTTATTGATGAGATTATTGATGAAGATCGGCAGGATGAAGTTTATGATTATTTTAAGACTGCTGAGACCGACTCAATCAACGATGCACTTAAAGAGCTTGGGGGCGACGACTATACTTATGAAGATCTCCAGCTGATGCGTATCAAATTTTTATCCGAACTGGGCAACTAAATTTTATTGAATATTACTATGATCAACAACTACATTCCTGAAATAAAGAATGGTACCTCGCAGAATTTCTTTTTGATGGCCGGGCCCTGTGCGATTGAAGGAGAAGATATCGCTTTACGGATTGCTGAAAAGATTGTTGCGATTACGGATAAATTAAATATTCCCTATATTTTTAAAGGATCCTACCGCAAAGCTAACCGCTCGCGTTTAGATTCTTTTATGGGAATAGGAGACGAAAAAGCACTCAAAATATTGGAGAAAGTAGGCCGTACTTTTGCTGTGCCAACGGTAACGGATATTCACGAGAGTCATGAGGCCGAAATGGCTGCGGCTTACGTGGATGTGTTGCAGATTCCGGCGTTTTTATGTCGTCAGACAGATCTGTTGGTAGCGGCTGCAAAAACAAATAAAGTCGTGAACGTCAAGAAAGGGCAATTTTTGAGCGCCGGATCAATGAAGTTTGCTGTTGACAAAATTGTGGAATCTGGCAATGATAAGGTACTTTTGACAGACCGGGGCAATACGTTCGGTTACCAGGATCTGATCGTTGATTATCGGGGCATTCCTGAAATGCGTTCGTTTAATGTCCCCACCATTATGGACTGCACCCACTCCCTTCAGCAGCCCAATCAGACTTCCGGTGTGACTGGAGGAAAGCCGGCATTGATCGAAACCATTGCAAAAGCTGCAATTGCTGTCGGAGCCGATGGTCTCTTTATCGAGACACATCCAGATCCGGCGAATGCAAAGTCGGATGGAGCCAATATGCTACATCTCGATCTGTTGGAAGGATTGATGGAGAAACTGGTCCGTATTAGACAAGCAATTTTATAGTATAATAATAAATCGCAATAGAAAGGAGCCAATTTGGCTCCTTTTTTACAAAACCTAAATGAGCTGTATATGTTTTCCAAAATGACTTTTGTGGTCTTGCTTTCGCTGGCGATATCGGTATTGAAAGGCCAGGAAAATTATCGCTGGTTTTCACCACTTGCAGTTAAACAGGTGCAAGGCCGTGTAAACAATCATAAAATATCCGGCTTCCAGCGGCTTCCAGAAGATTTGAAAGAACACGTACGGGGCCCAGTATGGTCATTGGGGCGGAATGCTGCCGGCCTCTATATTGACTTCCAGACCTCGGCCTCAGAGATTGTGGTTAAATATCAAGTTGAAGGCCCGCTCAATATGCCACATATGCCAACGACGGGAGTGAGCGGTTTGGACCTTTATGCCTATGATCCGGTGACCAAAACCTGGAAATGGGCTTACGGTCAGTACAACTTTGCAGATACAGTCACGTATTCCTGGAAAAATATCGGCGCTCATGATAACTTCAAGTACAGGTTATATCTTCCTTTATACAACACAGTTAAATGGCTTGAGATCGGCGTTCCCAATGGCCTGGAGATTCAATATCCTCCGGCCGCTGACAGCAAACCGATCGTAGTGTACGGTACTTCCATCGGGCAAGGGGCATGTGCCAGCCGTCCTGGACTTGCGTGGACAAACCAAGTTGGACGGGCCTTCGACAACGAGGTCATGAATCTTTGTTTTTCGGGTAATGGGCGGCTAGAGCAACCGATTTTAAATCTGATGAATGAAGTCAATGCAGCTTGTTATATCTTGGATTGCATTCCGAACCTGTCGGTTACCACTTCCCGAACGGAGAGGCAGTTGGACTCCTTATTGACGCATGCTGTCACATTTTTGCGAAAGCAGCATCCAAGGACACCCATCATTCTGACACAGCATAGTTCCGGGCATATTCCCGAAGTTTTTAATATGGATAAAAACGAAGAATATCAGCAGAGTAGCCGCGTATTGGTGGCAAGCTTCGAAAAACTGAAGTCATGGGGTGTCGAACAGATTTACCTCATACCGTCTAAAGATCTGAGTTTGGATTTAAATTCGACGGTAGACTATGCACATCCGAACGATCAAGGGATGGAACGCATTGCCCATGGATATATTCACTTGTTAAAGAGTATATTAAAATAGGATAGGGGAAGCTGAACTTCCCCTATGTCCTTTATTTTTTCTTCATTTTCATTTTTGCTTTTTCACCGCCGCCGTAATTGTAGTTTTTTGCATTACTTTCTTTTTTTTGATGGAAAGCACCACCCCGTGACTCGTCGTTTTCAGCTATGGAATTCGTTTTTCTCTTCTTATTATCAGCAGAAGGATTGTAGATGACAAGGTCTTCAGGTAAATCAAGAATATCCATTCGTTTACCGATGACCTGTTCTATTTTTCGGACCATGGGAAGCTCGAGGTCCGTGGAAAAAGTCAGCACCACCGTTTCTGCATTGCTATTATCTTTGACGAGGTACTGCAAGAATTGTTCTTTCTCGTTGGGCAACTCAAACTGGAAAATAAACGGGATATCAGCAAGGTCTACCTCGGGTGAATTTTCCCTGGCGATGATCAGTGCACGGGATGCGTCACTGGCTTTGAAATCCGCTACGCTGTCAAACCCAAAATCATCATAGAAGAGAGGGTTTAATATGGCGATTTCTTCCTCGTTCTGATGAAATAGGCTTTTGGCTAATTTTTGCGCTGTCAATTTTGAATTGACAAAAACCACAACTTTTTGAAACACTTCCTTATCCTCCAGCAGTAGGTTGAGCAAGTTGATCTTTGTCGTAAAATTTGGTACATGGTATAATAGCAGATCCAAGGTGTCTACTGTTTCGTTTTCAAGCTCTTCCACTTCGACCACTGCATAGTTCTCATTCAAATGGTCATCAATCATATCATAAAGCTTTTGATGTTCCACTGTACTAAAAACCAGGTGCTGCACTTTGCCGCAGCTTTCTGCCAGTTCCCGAACAGCGGTCTGCATGCCTTGCTTGATGATTTCTTCGGCATCATCAATAATTAAGGCCTGGATACGATTGAGGTTCAATGCCAGTTTCAGATAAATCGCCCGGGCCCGGTTTGGTGTTGCGACGACGATGTCTTTGCCTTCCACGAGCTCTTCGATCTCATCTTCCATACTTCCGCCGGCACGCAGGCCAATGATACGTAGTTGCTTATTTTTGCTGAGCTGGTAGAATTTTTCAACAATCTCGTCAATGCGCTCTTCGTTGGGTGCCAGGATCAAGAACTTGGGGGCCTCATCGTCCGTAAATTTTAATTTAGTCAAGGTCGATAATACGTAAGTTGTGGTCTTGCCAGCCCCTTCAGGTGCTATGGCGATCACATCCTGTCCACCAAGAATCCTGGAAATGCATCTACTCTGAATCTCTTTCGGAGCCAGATAACCGAGTTCGGTCATGGTAGCAGTTAGTCTCTTGCTTAATTTTAGTTTCTCTAACGACACGTATCCTTTTGATTTATGATTTAAAAAACAAAAGTACAAATTTAGTTCCGAGATCTCTCTGTGTATGTACATTTTTGAGGAAGGGCCTATGCAAATAGGTCGACAGTCACGGGATTCTGTCTATAATAGCAGGCGCGTCAGCAGTCCGTTTGAATGCGTCCTGCCGATCAGCCTAACAATGGTTTTGCCTGCTGTCGACCGGGTTACCTGTCCGCGCTCAATGGTGGTCAGCTTTACATCTCATTGGTAAGGCTGTCTACAATTATAGGATAATCATTGCGAATGCAGGTAAATTTATCTAAGTTTGGCAAATCCACCAGCGATAGCAATTGGCTTTATGGGATATCTTTATGCTGTTTTCAGATCGATAGCTGTATGCGTTGTTTCTCTATGCTGCTGTTGCCTACTTTTTGGACAGGAGCAATTGCAGGAGCTAAAAAAATCATATTATAATCTTCCTTTGGGAAGCAAGGAACGCTTTATTCTCACCGGAAAGTATGCGCAGGCCCTGTATTTCAACAATGAAAAAACACTCGCTAGCCAGCTGCTCAATGACAATATTCAATTGGCAAAAAGCTATCCAGATAAACAGTATTATGCTTATCTCAACTGTATTGCTGCGATGAACAGCTTTAATGATCACGCATTTGAAAAGTCGCGTTTTTATCTTGAGCATGCAAAATCTGTATTGCCGTTCATTCATGACAATGGCACGAGGGGATACGTTCACTACTGTGAAGGCTGGATTATGACCCGGCAAAACAAAGAGGATCAGGCAGTCCCTCAATTTCACAAAGCCCTCTCTTTTTTGGAGAAAGCCGTTCCAACTGAAAGCAACATGGCCCGGAAGCTTGCCATCTATAAAGAGCTGACGGCAATCTATGCGAATCAGCGGAATTACGAGTTTCAGGAAAAATATACTGGTCTTTTGCTGGAGACCGCCAAGGCTGGAAATAACGTTGCCAGCTTGTTTGATGCGTATATGCAGGCAGGGTATTTATTTGAGGAGGAATACCGATCCAATAAGAGTGACCGCAATCTGCTAAGGAAAGCCGAGCAGCATTATCTTGATGCCTACAGTCTGGTTCGAAGTAACCGGAAATCGCTGGTCAATCCAACAGATATTGCTTATGTGTCGGTAAATCTTGCCAATCTATACCACGAATTTTTCCCTGAGGATGATAAAAAAGCTTTAACTTTCGCAGAGCAGGCGCTGGATATTGCCGAGGAGGCAGGGCAGAACGTCATTGCAATCCCCGCTTACGGTATTTTGGCGGACGTTGCATTAAAGAATGGCCAAAGAGACAAAGGGAAGAAGTATCTGCAGCAGGCCCTCTTTATATTGGAAGGCGAGCCGCATTATGATCCCCAGCTCGGTTTAAGTCTTTATAGTAGACTAGCCGAAATCAACGTGGAAGAAGGCCGATATGAAGAAGCCTTTAAATATCAGAAAAAGTATATTAATGTCTTTGAAAAGGCATTCAATTCAGATAAACTGGATAAAACCAAGCAGTTAGAAATCAAGCTCGAACGAGAACTGCAAAACCAGAAACTGATGCGCCTTCGTCTGGAGGGAGAAAAGAAGGAGCAACAGATTAAGCTGATGAAAGCGCTGGCCGATAAGCAAAGCCAGCTGGTTGAGAACTTAAAGCTGAATGAACTCAACCGGACGCAACAGCTTAAGGTGGTACAGCTGGAACGTGACAAAAAAGAGCAGGATCTCCAACTGAGCCGGCTGGAAAACGAACAGCGCATGCAGGAGCTGGATGTGTCAAAAAAGGAAATTGCGTTTAAATCACGCATGAATTCTATTTATATCTGGCTGTTTGTTAGTTGTTTAGTTGCTGTTGTTCTACTGTTTTATGCTTACTGGCAACGATCGCGAACGCTCCGACAGAAAGAACACTTGCATGGTCTCGAGATTGAAAAAAACAATCAGCAAAATGAAATCAAGAATTTGACGGCTATGTTAGCTGGTGAGGAAAAGGAACGTACACGTCTTGCCCGCGATCTGCATGATGGGCTGGGCGGGCTGCTGTCGGGTGCAAAGCTCGGCCTTTCGTCATTGAGTGAAGGTCCATCAGAGGCATCATCGGTCAAAGATGGTATTTCGAAAAGCATAGCCCTCCTCGATAATGCGGTGGATGAGCTGCGCCGTCTGGCCCACAATCTTATGCCCGATCTAATTATTAAATATGGCCTGAAAGAGGCCTTGCAAGACTACGCTGCCCGCATGAGCCATGTTAAATGTCAGGTGGAATGTGAATTTCTGCAGTTTGAGTCGAAGCTGACTGCCGAGCAGGAAATATCTTTATATCGGATTATCCAGGAACTGGTCAACAATGCCCTGAAACACGCTCGTGCTTCAAATATCCTCATACAGCTTTCGTCTTATAATGAGCGTCTCCACCTCACCATCGAAGATGATGGCAGGGGCTTTGATACCAACACCGTCGATCTACAGCATTCCGCTGGTATGCACAATGTACGCTCGAGGCTTTCGTTTCTGCATGGCGACATGAAAATAAGATCGGTCGTAGGAGAAGGCACGACAATAGAGATAGAAATACCCATGGTTTAACATGACAACATAACATGATAAAGATAGCAATCACAGATGACCATCCGCTATTGCTGGAGGGCCTAAAAAACATCATCAATGCCCATGAAGACTACGAAGTTGTGGGTATGTATGCCAGTTCAGCCGATCTATTTAATCATATAGAGTCTGACCATCCACTGGTCTTATTGTTGGACATCAACCTTCCGGATGCCAATGGAATAGATCTGGTTAAGGGCCTGAAAGAGAACTACAAGGATCTAAAAATTGTGGCATTCAGCGTGCATAATGAGCTGGCCGTGATCAATAGCATTCTCAATGAGGGGGCTGACGCTTATCTGCAGAAAAATGCGCATGGTTATGAGATCATCGCTGCTATAACTCAAGTGCTGCTCGGTAATCGATATATCTGTGAGAAGACGCAGGCAATTTTAAACAAAAAAACAGATACAGGCCTTAAACAGGTGCCCAAGCTGACGCGGCGGGAGAAAGAGATTCTGTCATACGTCGCTAAAGGGTTGACCACAAATCAGATTGCAGATGCATTGTTTATCAGTTCGCATACTGTTGAAAGCCATAGGAAAAATCTAATGGAAAAGTTTCAGACCAAAAGTGTGACTGCCGCGGTAAAATCAGCCATCGAATACGGACTGATCCGTGAATCTTGAGCAGAGGGGTGAATTAGCTGAAATCAGGGAGGAGAAAAGCCCTGGACAATTGATACTTTTGATACAGCGATTGTAACAAAGTATCCATATATGTTTAGTTTAACGCATTTATCTATTGGTAAGCAGTTATTGCCTTTATACATCGGGCTCATATTGTCTGTATGTTGTCCTATAAGTACGCTGAGTGCACAGAGTATAGCGCATCGGATACCTCGGAAAGCATATACGGTGACACTGGTGAATCTTGCTGAGTTTTCTGCACATACCGAGGCCTCTACCTTGAATAACTTGCTTGATAAGCTAGGTTTTTTTGGTCAGTTTGCAGATCGTACAGCTGTTGTGCCGAAGAATTTCTTCGATACAGCGATGGACGCCACAGGGGTTGTTCTGTATTACAGGGTGCATAAAGACAGCCTTGCTTATAGCGAGCTGATCATTCCTGTCAGGGACACGGCGCTTTTTAAAAAACTGTGGAGGATAAAGGGCACCCCTTATCCTGCTATGAACGGATATAGTCGGTTTAAGACGGCAGGTGGACGCCTTTTTGCATGGAATGATAAGGAATTGCGGATCTTAACAGGAGAAGTCGGGCATACCTACTTTTACAATGATTCCGTAGCGGCGAGATACGGTATTGATAACAGCGAGTACGCCATACCTGTGGTGTCAGCCCCGGTAGCCGATATGAATTCTGTATTGAAGGATTCGACAGAAGTAAGCTGGGAAGCGACAGATTTCGGTGAGGCTGCGCAGGGCACGACACATACTGAAGGGTTATCCGATAAGGCGTATGGAACAGTGAGCGACAGTACAAGCTCGTACGCAGATCATACGGACTACGACTCGCTATCTACCGCTTTCGAGCAAAGCAATAGGCGCAATGATTCAATCAAACATGTATTACTGGACAAATGGTTACTCCAGGAGCAGGAGCTTTTGCTGAGCGGCAAGTACGATGGAATGGATGGGCGGCAGCAAAAGGCACTGTTCGACAAGCTGGGCCTGGCCCGGCTGTGGTACTCCAGAGTTAGTGATGTGTATGCCGAACTGCAACCACTTCATTCGCTGACCGACGCCTATTTACATACAAGCCGTTTCTCCGTGGAAGATGAATATCATGATCTCTTTGTTGATGCCCATCTGAAGCAAAATAAGATCAAACTCAGCGCCCGCATAAGCATGAGTCCAGAACTTTCGCAACTGTCGAAGAAGCTATATGCCAGAAAACCGAACCCAAAATTTGCGAAGTATCTGACAACTGAAACCGCGGGCTATTTGAACGTCAACCTCAATACTGCGGCTTATTTAAAAGAAATGCCCACCTTCATTAGTAAAAATCTGAGGCGATACTTTGAGCCGGAGAATGAACTTCTGCCGCTGCTTGCGCTTGGATTTGGAATAGTGGTCGATGAGGAAGCGGTCGCCCGCATTATGCCGGGGGACCATATGGTGATCATGAACGGCATGATCAACCTGAGACTGGACTACATTGACTACGAGTACGATGATGATCTCAATCTCAAGGAAATTAAGAAAACAAAAGCGGAGACGGTGCCCTCATTTGTATGGATGTTTACGTCAGAAGATCAAAGAGTGATCAAGAAAACCCTTGATTTTGCTGTATCTGAGTCCAAGGCGAGTATAACATCAGGTCTTTACCAACTGCCGCGTGGCGGGGGCAGGGATTTTCCCATATATCTGCTCTTTAAAGATAATTTGGTCATGATCAGCAATGACAGTACACAACTCCATAAAATTAAGCATCGAGGTGCTTATACAGCCAAAACCAACAAAACCTTTGTCAGGCTCATGAAAAGTAACAAACTATCCGCGGCTTTTCAGATCCCGCGGCTACCGAAAATGGTTAGAGATCTCCATATCGTGATCGATGACAAGTGGCGCAACACATTGGCAGAATTAAGTAATTATGGTAAATTTACGCTGTATTCCAAGGGTATCGTAAGCGACAGCTTAGTGGGGGAGTTGGAAATTGAACTGCCGAAAACGGTGGAAAACGGGCTTCAGTTTGTGCTCAGTCAGTTACTGGACGGGATAGCAGCAGATACAGCAAACAAAGTTGACAAGCACATCGATGAAAATGAAAATGATTAAAAAAGGAACTATTTGGCTTTTAGGAATTGTTATGCTGTTTGTTATCACCGGATGGGGGATTTATGTCATTCGTCAACAGCAATCCTATAAATCCCTTGTCCACAAAAAGAGCAAAGCACTGCTGACAATTTCCCTCGATGACATTTTATTGAGCCAATTGTTTGATCGATGGCAGACTGCTCCGAAGGCAGGGCAGGACTACGCCAAAAAACTGCGTGAACTGAAGAATAATGGTATTGATATCAAAGCGAATGTATTTTTGTTTTCGCTGGAAGATACCGCCCGAAATTTTTACGCATTTTTTGATCTGAACGATAAAAAGCAGTTTTTGAGTTTTCTGAAAGACGGACTGGCAATTGACTCTATCCAACAGGACATTGCTCCGGGAATAAGCTACGCTTATCAGGAAAGACATAAGATAGCTTTTATGTGGCGTGGCAAGGAGCTCTTGGTAGGGCTGGGTTTCGATCTGGATCAGAAGCGGACCGAAATGTTGCAGCTGATTCAGTCCAAGGATGAGCAGATCTCCATTGAGAACTTTATTAGCCGCCCCAGCACATTGACGCGTAAATCCATGCGCTATAGTGATATGTCGACACAGAACTTTATTGAGTTTGATTTGAAGGGTGGGCGTATGGAGATCTTCGGCGAGTTTACTTCGAAGCACTGGAACTTTCCAAAAACCTATACAGTGCGGAAGCTGGCGGCTAAGGACTATATTGGCAGAGGATGGATCAATTTTCCTGATGGCCGCCTAAAAAGACGAATAAAACATATTCTACGTGATTTGCCCATTTCAGCAGACTCCATTATGGCGCACACAACGGGTGAGTATATGGATATGGAAATACTGAACAGTCGGGTTGTGCAGGTAGATACCATCGTCAGCTATGCCGTCGATGATAATTTTGAGACCGTAGAAGAGAAGACACGCTACGAACATCAAGTACCAGACTTGAGGTTTGGCTTCAGGGGAGACAAAGAGTTGCACAAATATTTGCCGGCCAAACTTTTTTACCAGTGGTTTCAAAAGCAGGAAGGGTCGTTTAACATACTTTCCACTGCGTCAACAGCTGAAGGTCTCCAGACGGGTTATGGGGAGAGTGATGAACTGTTGCATGTGGACATTCAACTCGAAGATTGGCCGGATGCGCTGAAAGTGCCATCGGTTCTCTCGTTAAAGGCTGTCGCAGCCAATATCAACGTAAGTTTAAAAGTAACAGGGCCAGAGCGGCTTGTCCTGCAGGCTTCCATTCAGGATTACTCCAATTAAATCACTGACCACGGTCTCCTGCTTAGTTTTACGTTATATTCCAAAACTTTCTTTACCGAAAAGCGGTTTATTCTACACAAGCATCAGATTGATTATGAATATAAACACGAGAAGCGAAAGCAAGCTAAACACCTATTGGCAGATATTAAAAAATACGGGAGCTGGATTTCTGAATGAGGACTCGATGAAATATAGTGCTTCGTTATCTTACTATACCGTTTTTTCGATAGGTCCAATATTGGTTTTGATTATTGCATTGGCCGGAATATTCTATGGAGAAGATGCCATCGAAGGTAAGGTGTTCACAGAGTTACGTGGTCTGGTCGGCAATGGAGCAGCAAACCAGATCCAGGAAGTAATTCAGAATCTGGAGCTGTCCGGTAAGTCTTCCATGGCGTTGATCATCAGCAGCGTCACCCTGATCCTTGGTGCGACCACGGTCTTTGGGGACATCCAGAATTCGATCAATAAAATCTGGCATGTGCGGGCAAAGCCCAAAAAAGGCTGGTTAAAACTTATTCAGGACAGGCTGTTATCATCTTCGTTGGTCATTGGACTAGGCTTTCTGCTTGTCGTCACGCTGATCATCAATGGAGTGATACTGGCACTGACCAGCCAGTTACAGCGGTATTTTCCAGATATGGCAGTCATGCTGGTGGATGCGGTTAACTTTGCGCTTTCTTTTGGTATTATCTTTTTGCTCTTCAGTGTTATATTCAAGGTGCTTCCTGATGTCAATATACAGTGGCGGACTGTGCGTGCGGGCGCATTGTTTACCTCCATATTGTTTGTTCTGGGCCGCTACCTGATCGGGATTTACCTTGAGCATTCGGCCACACAGGATACATACGGCGCAGCGGGATCCTTTGTATTAATTCTACTTTGGGTATATTACACGGCTGCAATTTTGTATTTCGGTGCGATCTATACAAGAGAATATGCAACGGTCATGGGTATCCCCATTGAGCCCTCGCAATTTGCAGTACACGTAGAAATGCAGGAGATAGAGCGTGATGTAGCCGAGATACCGCCGGCACCCCTCAGTCCCGAGGAAAATACCAGCACTGCCGACAATCGATAGGCTGTTGAACGTGCACTAATAGGTGGTTTACTGGCCCTCTTCTGTATCCTCAACATTCATTTCCCGGTATAACTTCCGGCCGATCATTCCCTTGTCGCCCAAAGCACGTCCTTTGATCAGCCAGGAAGTGCCAAAGAAGAAAAGAGCAATGGCCTCGAAGACCAGTGTGGCACGATCAAAGAGTTTAAACGGAATCAAAACGATACAAAGCAGTATCCCATAGCCACAGATCCGGTAAATATTATTTTCGTTAAATACACTGACCGGAATTTCTGTATTTCGTTCTTGACCTATTGTAAACACGTTGATCGAAAGTAGGGCAAAAATAAGAAACAGGACTGCTGCGAAGCCATAATGAAGTCCCTTTAAACCATATGTAATCAAGGTGCACTGTGTGCAGCTATGGCCTATCGGGTCGGTGGGTATAAATGCGATGCCAATCGCCATGCAGCCGGCCAGGTTGGTCAACAGGTTGTCGTTTTTCCAGATGACAGCGTTGCCGTTTCCTTTATAGCAGATAAGGAAAAGTCCCACAGCGCATAAAGTTCCGGTAAATATCTCCCTCAGGTTAGTGAAATAGTAATGGCTGATGGAGGGTTGAATAGCGGTATCGAAAACTCTGAAAAAAGACAGGAAAACCAGAATTATCGGAAGAAAAATACCCAGATAGCCAATAGCCCTGCGCAGCCTTCTGTAGGCAAAAAGGTTATGGTTCTGTATTTTCTTTATTCTCATATGTTACGTTCTATTCATTTTTCAAATAAAGTATTTTTTCGGCACCAGAAAAATCTTCTGGATATGGAATGAGAAGTGCAGGTTACTTTCCAATGCAGAATATGAACCGGCCTGATATACAGGTGCCTAACGATTACAGGGGACATTTGACCGCCATTCTCAAACAAACTGATAATAACTGGGCCAAAGTTACTCTATTTCAGGAATTTGACAAAGGATTTTAATTATGAATTTCAAGTATTTCCAAGTTTTGTTATTCGACTTTTTTATGATTGCTAAAGTGAAAACCGTGACAGCGGGCGAAGCCAAACAAATTAATACTATCCGAGAGTGGAATTATAAAATTTATAGAAATCCTTTCATGCGAACTTGGAAGGATTATCTTCGAACTCTTTACTTATAGATTTAAATTGGATTTTGCGAATATGTGTTTGATATTTAGTGTTTTACGTTTTATTTCGAGTGGTTCGGATCCTTTTAAGATATGATTGAAGGATTTACTTTTCGAACTTTTTTAATTTTGTCTCGTGAAAAAAGAATTTTAACATGTTGTTTCATAGTTATTTGCGTGAATTAATTTAAGTTCGAAGCCTTTCTCCTGTGGATATGATTGGTGATTTAGGTTTTGGGGTTAATCCTGTACTCATGGTTAAATCGTCTATAGGAGCAGTAGTTGCGTTGATTTTAACAGATTGATTCCGTTCTCCCTTGCGGTTGATGTTTCGTATAATTCACTCATACCGATTATTTCACCATTTGATGCTTTCAAAATAAAATAGTATTTCCTTGCTTTGAAATGTAACCTTGACTAGCCAAAATTTTTCCTGTTCTCTTTTACCTTGGGCCAAATCGTAGCTTTATAAGTTGCTAAATAGGATTGATCTAAATGAGTAAGAAGATCAGAGCCAGAGACAGTTTTGGCTTTATTTATTAGATTTCGGATCTCCAGTATGACCTTTAAGACCTCTTTTCTACTCAAAAAAACTGTTAGAAAATAGATTGAAATATGATTATAGTATTGCGGCATTAGCTGCAGGTTTTTCCGCAATAAAATGAACTTATTATCAAATGCAATTATATCTCCCTGATAATGATAATGTGAAATCTTTTCAGGAAAATCCTGTATTGAAACTGCCACCAATAATTTTGGTAAAATCAACACTGTAATGATTCAACGATGATCTTTAAAGAACAACTAATTCATCACACCAAATATAAGAATTTCTATATTAATTGTGGCATCTTCCCTGTTGTAGTAGGATGTGAACAATCAAATTTATTAATTGAGGGAGATCCTGCGATCGATAGTCTTGTAATCTTGCAGTGAAGAAGGACTCGTCAGTAGCATGTTCACGATAATAGAATCGTTGACTAGGAATTTGAATAGGTAATTTTTGTATATTTACGTATTTCGCAGCCATTGTTAGATCTTCAAACGGTAATCTTAACACTGAAAATTTTCAATTTAATGAAAGCTAACATATTAGCGAAAAATTTATTTTTTAAAGTCCAATAACACAATTAAAAAAAGTGGTTACAGCATAAAATGGCAAATATTAGATTAAATGTTTTACCAATTACAGAAAGAAATTTCACGTTTTCTTTATATAGAAGATTAAAAGTAGAAGGTGATTTAAAGGTTGATAATATTTATCAATATCATTTACCGCTTGATTCAGACTCTGACGAACGAAAGTTATATTTGATATCCTTTGAACCTAAAGAGGGCTACGAATTATACAAGGCAGATGCTTCGACCTCTATAAGTTTAACAAAAATTTATTTGCTAAAGCTTTTACTTAGGACATTACAAAAAGAAGTTCCTCTCTCTTTTGAAGTTAAAAAGTATTTCGCTACTCAGCAAATTGAGTTTATACTACATAAATACGCTGAAGGTAATCAAATTATTATTCTATCACCTTACTATTTTGAAGAGCAGCAAACATTTGGATTTATTATTGATTTTAAATTTTCAAAAGCAAAAGAGGTTCCATTCAGTAAAGATGTACAGAGATTGAGTTTAAGCTTGGATAAACACGGCAGAAGCAATAAGAATTACTACTCCGATAAGTTTGAGCTTATTAAGCGTTTTTTGGATCTGATGTACAACAACATCAACTTCCTTGAAAATGAAAGTGAAGGCCTTCATATTGAACGAGATTTAATCGAAACTCCGGTCTTTCAATTAAGTAAAAAAGAATATGTTTTCAGTAACAAAAATACTGCAAACTCACAATTCCAAGGAATTCGAAATTATGGACCTCTTCTGAGGATCCAAAAAGAAGTCATTTTTGCTTTTATTTTTGAGGATAGATTCAAATCTTTTGCAAATGAACTATATTTAAGTTTGACAGGGAGATCAAACCCTGGTACATTTCCTGGATTAGAGCAAATGTTTGGAATAAAAATTGGCACCGCCAACGTTAAACAAATTAGGATTGAAAACTATAGCGATGAAACCTTATTGAAAATTGTGGACCAAGTTAAAGGTCTCCAGAGCGAGCATCTCGATAAAAAAGTTGTTGGGATTTTTATTGAGGATTGCGCTGTCGATGAGGAAGATGTGGAAGCTTCAAACCATTATTATTTTTTGAAGTATCATTTTATTAAAAATAATCTTCCACTACAGGTTGTGAATTATAGAAAACTTGGAGAAAAAAATTCACTAAAATGGTCTACATCCAATGTTGCTTTAGCAATGTTTGCTAAAATGGGCGGAATTCCATGGGTTGTTAAGCCAAGTAATTACAACTGCCTAATATTAGGAGTAGGTTGTTCTCATAAAAGAGATATTGATACCGGATCAATTACAAAGTATTTCGCTTATACGGTATGTCTAGATTCAAGTGGATTATACAAAACCTTAGAAGTACTAGCTGATGAAACAGATGAAATTCATTATTTAGATAATTTGAAGAAAAATTTGGTACAGTTACTAAGCAATGAGAAGATGCAGGAGTATAAAACTTGTGTACTTCATTTACCATTCAAGATAAAGAGGAGTGAAATTGAAGCTATTTCGCAAGCAATAAGGGAAATTAAGGAACTAGATTTTGTTGCGATTAAAGTAAATCTAGATAATAAATATTTTGGATATAGCTTCCATAACACATTAGTTCCATATGAAAGTAGCTTTGTGAAATTGTCGCGAGATGAATACCTAATATGGTTTGAAGGCCTATTATATGGAAAGGAAATTGTTGATAAAAGGTTATCGAATCCGGTTCATGTGAAGTTTTTAAACTTGGGTAATCAGAAATTTTTTGATGAAAGGAAATTTTTGCAGGATGTTCTTAATCTATCTGGGGCAAATTGGCGTGGTTTTAATGCAAAGTCAATTCCAATCTCGATATATTATTCACAAATTATTGCTAAATATACGGAAGCTTTCGAAAAAATTGTTGGATACGAAGAAAATTCAATTTCTAATGATAAGCCATGGTTTTTATAAAAATTGATTAGATGGAAATAAAAGGAGAATATTTATTGTTTTTACTTGGTGCTGGAGCTAGCGTTGACGCCGGAATACCAATTTCTAATCAAATGGTGAGTAAAATTGAAGGCTTGGTTCTTACACACGAAGATTGGAAGCCATACAAGGATTTGTATTACTATTTGAAAAGTAGTATAAATTATTCTGATGGAATTTTAGGTAAATTTAATGAGCCTTTTAATGTTGAAAGGCTTTTGATAGTGATAACAGAAATAGAAAAGAGGGAGAGTAATATAATGTACCCTTTCATCGGAACTTGGAATATTAGGTTACTTGACTTAGCGGGCAATAACTTTGAAAATTTAAAGAGCTTACATAAGCTTATTAGAAAGCAACTGAATGAATGGGTAGGGCTAAGGAGTTACGATAAAGCAACGTATTTTGAATCTTTTTCATCTCTATCCACGGATATCGGTAATCTCATGAAAGTGTTCACATTGAATTATGATATGTGTTTCGAAAATATAGTTGGAAAGGATAAGGTTATTGAGTTGGGTTTTACTAAAGAGGCGAATGAATGGCATCAATCGAATTTCGAAAATAATTCTGGCGCACATTATCATTTATTTAAGCTACATGGCTCTATCGATTGGTATATTGAAAATGATAAGCTTCATAAAAGTGATAAGATTGAGGCAAATCCAGAATTGATTTTTGGAATTCAACATAAAATGACTTCTGTAGACCCCTATTTCTATTATTCGTCAGTGCTTCGAAATGCATGTTTTGCAGATGCAAAAATAATAACTGTAATTGGTTACTCATATGCTGATGAATACGTGAATATAATACTTTCACAAGCTTTAAATTCTAAGTCTGAGCTTAGGCTGATCAATGTTGCACCGCTTTTCGGAGGAGATGTCGAAGACGAAAAAGATAAAATATGTAATAGTCTTAATTTAAGAAATAGAAATCAGTTGATTTATGTAGACAAAACAGCGAAGGATTTTCTAACCGGAGTTATGAATAAGGAATTTTTTGAAAGTCATTTAGCAGAGCCTGAGGATGTTCCTTTTAGCTAATGGTTTCTATAAGAAAAGCGATCGGATTATTCTGCGGAGTTCAATCTCGCCTCGGTTTTTAAATTACTTATCAACTATAAGGCTTCAACACAATACAGATTATTGAAGTGCAAGAACTGAGTTATTTCAATATTTCCACCATACTTCGATATCCTGGGTGATAGGAAGGCGTATATTTAATATATCCGAGTGATTGTAAGTCCTTGAAATACTTGTGATAAGTAGGGGCCGTGTTAATATGTGCCATTGTCATTAGTTTACTTCTACTTACATGGATGACATTGTTCTCATTTTGTCGATAAGCTAATCGAGCTATGGCGAGGAGTAAACTAAGATGCCAAACTGTTAAGCGTTTATCATCGCAAATATTGTCAAGATATTCTATACCTCGTGTTGAAATTTCAGTCTTCATCGCTAAATAATTTTAAAAGGTCAGTTTTATTGTAATAATATGATCCTAAAATTTTCTTGAACCGGATTTGTCCGCTGATTCTTAAATTCTGTAAGGTGGCAGGCGATATATCCATTAGTTTTCGAATGGCTTTACTCCGAAGCCAATCGAATTCATGTGAATTCCTGTTCAATTCGAGTAACTGCTCAATATCAGAAAGCAATTTTCTTCTGAAATATTCGAGATCTTCCTTTGTTATCTGTTCCATATTACCTATAATTTTCGCTTTGACAAGTTCTAAATTAGATTCCTTGCGGATTAGAGGACCGCATATCATAAGGGAGAGATTCATTTTGTGAAAAGTCCATACACAATTTCTGCATGATTAAAAACTCGATTTCTTTGCCCTAATTCTACTTAAAGTGGATTGTGTAATGCCGAGATATGAGGAGATAATACCTAAAGGAATACGAGCAATTATGTTAGGATGTTTCGTAAGTAAACGGTGGTACCGTTCCGTGGCACTGAGCATCCTTAATTCGTTTGCCTTTTCTTCCGATTTAATATAATAATTTTCTGTTAGAACCCTTCCTATATAGTTGAATTCTGGAAACGATCTATATAAGTGTATTAGATCGTTATGGTTTAAAACAAGAAGAACTGATTCTTCCAAAGTTTCGAGGACTTCAAAAGATCTTTTTTGGCTAAAAAAGCTAAAGACGGAAATTGCGAGATCTCCTTCAAAAAGAAGCCACGAGGTTCTGTCACTCCCTGAGCTATCGATGTAATAAGATCTAACTGCGCCTTTTATAATGAAATATATGGATTTCTGAACTTCGTTAATGTTGAGCAGGATATGTCTCTTCTTTACTTTTTGTAAATAGGTACGAGAAATCATTTCGCTCCGAAGTGCTGGAGACATGAAATGAATATCTTGGAAAAAATTAAGGACGGCTTCTTTAGCTGAATCTTCCTCATTTTCACTATTTATATTCTTCATGAGTATAAATGACGATGTATTAATGGTACTGGAAGATACATGAAAATTTTTAAAAATACATGCTTTTTTTGCCCTTAATCAAAAAAAAACTAAAGAATTAGCTTTTAATTTGTTGACTATTCTGCAATAATAACAATAACCATCCAATAAAAAATGTTTATTATCATGAGAACCGTTTGTTTGTGCTTTTTAATTATGTTGGTGGTCATACAGATAGAATTAAGTCTATTATCATCGGTTTTTAATATAAGCTTTGATTTCGCATTTTATCAGCATGTATTAATTATATCTTATAAAATACACTATTTACAAAACAAACTTCTTAATAAAATCAAATTTTGACCTTTTGCCCACGGATTCTAATTACCTCGCTACGAATAATAAAAAGCACTATTAATCAATTGATAATAAATATATTATAGTAAATAATTAATTTTTACTGATCTCATAAAGGTGAGATTCATTTTAAAGTGTGGGGTTGAATCACTTTAAAAAATAAATTATGAAACAGTTATATAAAAACATTTTGTTATCTATTGAGAAGGAGGAGAAAGATGTGTCGAGAAGTAAAAAAAGTACGATAGACGAAGCTTATCATATGGTATCTTTTCTAGATCGGACTTTAGCAGAATTAAAAGCACAAATAAATAAAGTTGGTTTTGATAGCATTCTTGACGAGATCATTTTCTTTAAACAAGTAAAACCTGAAATTCTGGGAAGACTCCTGTTTTACAATAAAGTTATAAAAATTGAAGGACTTAGCCCAATAAAGCCTGAGCTTATAGAAGCTTATTATAGCGAGCAAATTAAATTGCTTAATAAGGAATATAAAAAACACATTGCCTCATCAGATTTCTATAGTTATTATCGTATGGGCCGTTCTGATAAGGATGAGTATTATTACAGGCTAGGAAATATCAATTACTTTGATGGTGTAGACAGCTTTTTCTTCGAAGTAGACAGAGAATTTTCAACTTATTATGATTATAAGGTCGCCCAATTAAAAGCCTATGATTTAGTTCATTCCTATTTATCTGGTAAGTCCAGCGGTATTGAACACAACAATAACAGTGTTGATATTAATGATGATGCGGAATTTTCATGGACAGATTCTAAGAATGCGCTTATTGAACTTATTTACGCCCTACATATTTCAAGAAGTGTTTCAAATGGCCGTGCTGGGATACGAAAGATCTGCCAAATGTTCGAAGACATATTTGCAGTCAGCTTAGGCGATATTCATCATGCTTTTTATCAAATGAAATTTAGAGCAGGGCAACGGGCTCGATACCTGCATTTCCTCAAAAATTCTCTCGAGCAGTATATGGACAACGACTTGTAGTTTATCTAAAAATTCATAGAGGAGTAATATTCAATTTTTACTCCTTTTTTTTACCCAGCTATGGTCATATAGTACCCATTTATGTCCGGTAAAATGCTACAGGAAGTTAGCACGATCTCTTTCAAAATCACAAAAAAGATATGTTGTATGACTATTAAATTGGTAGTTGGCCTGTTAGAAATAGTTATGAAAACAAGGTCAATTTTGGCTCTGTAAACCAAACAGGAATGCTATGAATATTGACAGAGTTGAATTTTTGGCGTGGATGGAACGCATCATGAAACGTTTTGACATCCTTGCCGGTGATCTTGAAAACAGGGAGAAGAAAAGACTGAGCATCGACGGTGAAGAGCTGTTGGATAACCAGGATGTTCTGCAATTGTTAAAAATTACTTATCGCTGTCTGCAGCGCTACCGTACGATCGGTAAGATCAGATATTTTACGATCAGCGGCAAAATCTATTATAAGAGTTCTGACATCCATCAGTTTATCCGTGACAGTTATCAGGGGGGAAAATATATGCAAAAGTAGGACAGGAGTGGATATTCACAAAACCTGCCGTGCCACATGCTATAGATTCGATAAACATAAAACTTTTTCTTATGAGCGGACAAAATATTAAAGAGAACGGGTATCAGGTGCAGGAACCACTTTCCGATATCCTGCTGGTTCTCGACAAAAAGAAAAACCGCATTGAAGCGGTTAAGGGCGTTGACGATTCCGGAAACCTGAGTACGACGGAACCGAAAAAATCAAATCTTCTTGATTTTATGCGTATTGATAAGGGTGATCTGGCTGGGAACTTTTTTTCCAATTTCCTGCGGAGATTAAAAGATCCATTACCCTTCCGATTTTTCAGCTCGCCGATCAAGAACATGGATGAGATTGTGCGAAAGCTTCAGGCAGCCATTGATCATCCGACACCGGAAGGCAATAAGCTGCTTGAAGCACTTGAAGTAAAATATGACCAAAAATCAAAACAGAATAATATGGACACAACACAGACAACCACAAATGATTCAAAACCCACTTATCGTTACAAAGTCGATGACATTGACTGGGGATCGCTGGAAAAGCTCAACTTAAGCCGGGAGCTGCTGGAAAAGAACGGTCAATTGGACAAATTGTTAAAAGGATATAAATCGGATGGGATTTATCGAATTGAAGGAAATTTCGATGGCGTCGTTATGAAAGGAGATGCACGGCTCTCCCTGCGTAATGTACAGGGAAAAGTAGTGGTCATGGCACACGGTGTGCGACATCAACCCGATCTGAAGAACCAATTTTATGGACATACGTTCTCTGCAGAGGACCGTGAAAATCTGTTAAAAACCGGAAACATGGGGCGCGTGGCCGAACTGACCAATTATTCCGACGGCAATAAATTTAAAGCATTGATCAGTATCGACAAAATTACCAACGAGGTGGTTGCATTCCCTGTTGATGTCATCAAGATGAATGAAAAATTTGGCGGGGTGAAGTTAACCCCGGATCAAAAGAGTGAGCTTCTGGAGGGTAAAGCGGTTCTCATTGAAGGTATGACGAATACGAAAACAGGGGAAATTTTTAATCAGCATCTTCAATACAGCGCGGATCTTAAAAAACTGGTTTTCGTAGGTCAAAGTGAGCGACAGCAGCAGGTTGAAGACCAAGGAATTCCGGATACGTTCAGAGGCAAAGTTTTGGACGAGAAGGAAAAGGATCTATTAAAAGATGGCGAAGTCATCTATGTGAAAGATATTGTAAACAAAGAGGGTACAAAACAGTATTCCGGCTATGTTTGGTATAATAAAGAAGCCGGAAAGCTGGATTTCGATTTTGATGATCCCAAGCAGAAAAAATCCCAGAAGCAGGAGGATAAACAGGAGGTCGGCCAAAAGCAGGGGGCATCATCTAAAAATTCCGTTACTAATGGAACGACAAAAAAGGAAAGCGCCCGTAAACAAAAATTGCATTAAACCTTGAGTCATGAAAGCAATTATTGCAGAAAAGCCGTCTGTTGCTTATGAACTTGCCCGGATTGTAGGAGCGACCGAAAAGCGTGACGGTTACTGTGAAGGTGGTGGGTTTCTGGTAACCTGGGCTTATGGCCACCTTGTGGGGCTGGCAATGCCGGAAGATTATGGGATAAAGGGATTCAGCAGGGAATCCCTGCCCATTATTCCTGAAGACTTCCTGCTCGTAGGAAGAAAGGTGAAAACAGGGAACGGCTATATTCCCGACGAAGGGTCCAGACGGCAGCTGGAAGTGATTAAGAGGGTGTTTAGCCGAAGTGAGCGAATTATTGTTGCTATGGATGCGGGAAGAGAAGGGGAGGTGATCTTTCGTTATATTTATGAATATCTGGAATGTGATAAGCCATTTGACAGGTTATGGATCAGCAGTCTCACCGAGAAGGCAATTATAACTGGGCTTCAAAACCTTAGGGATGGTGTTGAATTCAACGGTTTGTATGAAGCGGGCAGAAGCCGCTCGCAGGCCGACTGGCTGGTAGGTATTAACGCCACACAGGCTCTTACCGTAGCGGTGGGCGATGGTTTATATTCACTTGGCAGAGTGCAGACCCCAACGCTGGCGATGATCTGTAAACGCTATCTTGACCATAACGCATTTCAGATCAAAGATTATTTCCAGATTGAGCTTGCTCATCTTAAGGACGGTCTGGTTTTCAAAAGCCTGTCGGTTGACAAGTGGGAGGATTCATCCAGGGCTGAATCCATCCTGCGGTCGATTGAACGTTCAGGCATAGCAGAAGTTAAAGGGGTGGAAACCAAATCGGCAACAGTGCAGGCCCCGCTACTTTTTGACCTTACCGGGCTACAAAAAGAAGCCAACCGAAAGCTTGGCTTCACAGCTGAAAGAACTCTGGATATTGCGCAGAAACTCTATGAAAAGAAATTTATTACGTATCCAAGAACGGGTTCAAAATATGTTCCCGAAGATGTGTGGTCGACAGTTCCTGCATTGATTATTGCTTTGAGTTCGAGAACAACCTATAAAGAAGCCGTGGAGTATTTAAAATGGGAACGGTATAACAAACATATCGTGAACGATGTAAAAGTGACCGATCATCATGGCATTCTCATCACGGAAAACATACCCACAACCTTGGATAAAGATGAGGATGCGCTGTATGACATGATTGCCAGACGTCTTCTGGAAGCAGTTTCACCAGCCTGTCAGCGAGAAATTACCGAGGTGAAAATTTCCGCTTTGCATTTTGATTTTATAGCAAAGGCCATCCGGATCACTATGCCGGGCTGGAAGCTCATTAACGGTAATTTTGAAGAGGAAGGCGAAGATCTCACCAACGATTTTCCGGATCTGTGGGAGGGAATGCACCTAAAAATAGAGAGCTCGATCATCCTTGCGAAAAAAACAAAACCGCCTGCCCTCTACACCGAAGCCGATCTGCTTACCGCAATGGAAAATGTGGGCAACAGCATGGACAGCGCAAAAGAACGGAAAGTGCTAAAGAATATCGGTATTGGTACGCCGGCCACCCGGGCCGCAGTCATTGAGACCCTTTTTGACCGTGAATATATCAGGAGGGTGAAAAAAACGATTGTTCCCACAGAGAAGGGGATGGCTGTCTATAATACCGTAAAAGATAAGCGAATCGCTAATGCGGCATTGACCGCTCAGTGGGAGATGGCCTTCGAAAAGATCGAACTGCAGGAAGCGGAAGCGGGGTCTTTCCTTTTGGAGGTAAACATGATGGTGGAAGAGATTACCGCGGAGCTGCTTCGGGTAAAAGCACCTTCGTCGCTTCCTGTAGATCTGCACTGTCCGAAATGTAGCGATAAAGTTTTTATTCGGGAAAAGGTAATAAAATGCAGCAATGAAGACTGTGGCTGGTTTCTTTTCCGAACGATCTGCGGAGTACAGCTGACCTATAAGGACGTGGAAGTTCTGCTGACAAAGAAGCGCTCTCCTTTGATCAAAAATATGAAGGGACGTAATGAGAAATCATTCAATGCCTATATTTTGTTAGATCCGTCCGGTTCAACCACATTTGAATTTGAACGGACAAAGAAGCGAAGATAAAGATAGTTCATGATGTGATTTGGTTAGTGGAGCCTGGGGCCATTTTTTGGTTCCGGGTTTTTTTTAGATATGGGGAAAGCTCCGGCAAGCTTAGGAAACTATAGGCTTTAAAGCCATTTCTCCTGCTTGTCCTATTTAGGTTTACCGCTATAAAAAACTTCAAAATTATAGCGATATGAACAGACATACACAGGACTATTCCTACTACAAGCTCAAGCTACAGGAGCACATCGACGCCAGCTTTCCGGAAAGATCAGGCGACAGAAGATTCATCGAGCAACGTGCGAAGTGGGCGGCAAACGCCTATGAGGGTGCATTCAGATCGGGTAACGCCATCCATAAATGTGATGAAATTGCTGACTATATTCTTTTTGAGAATCTGCATTTCTCCAGATTCGATTCCATAGTCGAGGTACTGAACTATGAATTTTCAGATGTTTTTGACGAACTGGATTACAGGGATTTTGCCCTGAAAATTCTGGCAGACTGTGAGGAGGTGTTTGGGCATTATGAGCTCACAGATGATTTTGCCTATACCACAGATTATGACCTGCTTTATACGGAACTGACTGGTTTCATCGCTTTGTGGCTAGAAAAAAATGGCATTCGATAAGAAGCTGCATCTTAAGCGAAATATTGATGCCATCAAAACCGCTTTCAGGATTGAAAAGGAAGGAAGAACGGCCACATCGGATGAAATAAACCTTTTGCAGCAGTTCTCGGGGTTTGGAGGATTAAAATTCATTCTGAATCCAGACGACATTAACCGATGGCGGTCTTCAGACAGCGGTTACTTCCCATTGACGCAGGAACTATTTGCGGTCATCAGGGAGAACGCGGATAACGATTCAGTATATCGGCAATATGTGTCCTCCCTGAAAGGATCAATACTTGATGCCTTCTTTACGCCCGCGGTTATTTCAGAGGGCATAGCCGCAGTAATAAAGGACATGGATATCAAGATTAACCGCGTGCTTGAGCCTTCGGCCGGTGTCGGTGCGTTCATTAGGCCTTTTATTGGGGACAATGATGTGCACATTACCGCTTATGAGCAGGATCTGATTACTGGAAAAATTTTAAAGCAGTTGTACGGTGGCCAGGTTGATGTACGTGTAGAAGGATTTGAGAACATAAGTCAGCATGACGGTGAATATGATCTTATTGTCGGCAACATTCCATTCGGCACAACCTCGATTTTTGATCTGAGCTACTCCAAAGGAAAAGATGCGGCCCGCAAATTTGCAGCGCAGAGTATTCATAACTATTTTTTTCTCAAAGCAACCGATAAACTGCGGGAGGGAGGACTCCTGGCATTTATTACCACACAGGGTGTCCTCAATAGTCCATCCAACCAGATCATAAGGGAAGAATTGATGCGGGAACATCGACTGGTTTCCGCGGTGCGACTACCCCATAATCTTTTTGATGAAAGTGGAACTTCGGTTGGAACCGACCTGATCATTTTGCAGAAAGACCGTAGCAGGCGCTCCTTATCCCAGCGGGCTAAGGACTTTATGGTTACCGTCCCTACACCAGCTGGTGAAAACCGCAATATGCTTTTTTACAACCCCAGAAACATCCTATTTACAAGTTCGAGAGAGGGGACTGACCAATATGGGAAGCCGGGCACCATTTATGTACACGATGGCGGAGCAGAAGGAATTTCTGCTGATTTAACCAAGAAGCTCAGTGCTGACTTTGCCAGTTATTTTGATCGTCAGTTGTACGGGAAGCATGGTAGTAGACAATATATAGCCGGTAAGGTTACCGGAATCATCAATTCCATCGCCCCTGAGGAAGATCCGGGACAGCAGTTAAAGAGTGAAAGCCTACAGCTCAGTTTATTTTCAGATGCAGAATTAACTTCGCTCACCGCTAAAAAGCAAATAAAAAAGCGAAGATCAGGAAAAAATACAGGTCAGCAACCGAAACAGCTATCCCTTTTCGATAGAGACGGGACAGATTCCGATCAAATAGGGCGGACCAGACCTGTCGCTGCACAAAGAGATAAAAAGAACCCTTCGTCGAATGTAATCAGGAGCAGAGAGAGCACAGGCTCGCTTTTTCGTGGTTTAGCAGATGACATTCCTTTACCTAATGAACTGAAAATATTCGACAAAAACATAAAGGACTTTTACCGGGATGACACATTGGTCGAGCTCGATCAAAAAATTGGTAAGATCAGATGGAACGGTAAGGAAGGGAAGTTCCATTTCTATCCGATCCCCGTTTCAGATAAGGAACGTGAAAGGATAGCTGCTTATATCCGGATAAGAGACTGTTATCATGCGCTGTACACTTTTGAAGCCAACGTGCAGGAGGAAGATCACGAAAACAGAAAGTTACTCAATACGCTTTATGATGATTTTATCAGAAAGTTCGGAAATCTCAACGCTGCTGACAACATCCGGTTTATTAAGCTAGATCCGGCAGGAAACTCGGTACCTTCCCTTGAACGTGCTGTCGGTGGTGTCATCCATAAATCCGATATTTTTAATCACCCCGTTGCATTCAGCACTGTTGAGGTGAATGTCAATAGTCCTCTGGAAGCCCTGTCTGCCTCCCTGAATCAGTATGGTAAGGTAGACCTGGGCTATATGTACAGTATCAGTGGGCTTACAGCGAGTGACCTGAAAGAAAAACTGGACGGCCGCCTATATTATAATCCATTGGCAGGGGAGCTTGAAGTGTCCCAAAAATTTCTGTCCGGAAATGTCGTCGAAAAGGCAAGGAAGCTGCAGGAATACATTGTAGCGCATCCCGATGACCAGGATGCAAAAATGAGTCTTACTGCTCTTGAGGCTGTACGGCCTGAAAAAATAAAATTTGAACAGCTTGACTTTAACCTCGGCGAGCGATGGATAGGGACCGACATCTATAATAAATTTGCCAGTTCTCTCTTCGGTACGGACGTATTTATTTTCTATTCGGAAAGCAGTGATGATTTTTCAATAAGTGCAAAGGCAAGTACCATCAAGATTACGGATAAATATGCCATAAGATCAGAAAGCCGCACCTTTGACGGTCTGCATCTGCTACGCCATGCGCTTGTTAATACCACGCCGGAGATCACCAAAACGGAATATCTGGCAGACGGCAAACCGGTCAAAGTCAAGGATATGGAAGCCATTCAGATGGCGAACGGAAAGATTGACGAAATCCGGCATGAATTCACGGATTGGCTATACCAGCAGGATGAGCAATTTAAAAATGCACTGACTGACCGTTACAATGAACTGTTTAACTGCCATGTGAGGCCCCATTATGACGGGAGCCATCAGACCTTTCCCGGGCTGGACCGGAGAGCCCTTGGGATCGAGGATCTTTATGGCAGCCAGAAAGATGCTGTCTGGATGTTAAAGAGTAACGGTGGCGGCATATGCGACCATGAGGTGGGTGCAGGTAAAACGCTGATCATGTGCACAGCTGCGCAGGAAATGAAAAGGCTGGGGCTGGTCCATAAGCCGATGATCATTGCACTTAAAGCCAATGTGCATGAAATTGCGGAGACCTATCGGAAAGCCTATCCATTCGCCAAGATCCTCTATCCGGGGAAAAAGGATTTCACACCACAAAAGCGGATTAAGATATTTGGCGATATTAAGAATAACGACTGGGACTGTGTGATCCTTACCCACGATCAGTTCGGTATGATTCCACAGTCAGCCGAACTGCAAAAAGGGATTTTGCAGGCGGAACTGGATACGGTAGAGAAAAACCTTGACGTATTAAGACGGCAGGGCAAAGATGTGTCCGGTGCGATGTTAAAGGGCGTTGAGATCAGAAGGAAGAATCTCAGTGTCCGCTTAAAAACGCTGGAACACGATATTGAGAACCGCAAAGACGATGTGGTTGACTTTAAAAAGATGGGAATCGACCATCTTTTCGTCGATGAAAGCCACAAATTCAAAAATCTGATGTTCAATACGCGGCATGAGCGTGTAGCTGGTCTCGGAAATGTACAGGGAAGCCAGAAGGCTCTGAACCTTCTTTTTGCCATACGGACCATACAGGAGCGGAGTGGGAAGGACCTTGGGGCAACCTTTTTGAGCGGGACAACGATATCGAATTCATTAACCGAGTTATACTGTCTTTTTAAATATTTAAGGCCGAAGGCCCTGGAGAGACAGGGAATCAGCTGTTTTGATGCATGGGCTGCAATATTTGCCCGTAAATCGATTGATTATGAGTTTTCCGTTGCAAACAATATTGTTCAGAAGGAGCGCTTCCGTCATTTCATTAAGGTTCCGGAGCTGGCACAGTTCTATGCGGAGATAACAGATTATCGTACGGCAGAAGATATCGGTATTGACCGACCTGTCAAGAACGAAGTTCTTTACCATATTCCACCCACACCGGATCAGGAGATTTTTATCAAAAAATTAATGGAGTTTGCAAAATCAGGCGATGCGACATTGCTCGGCAGGCCACCACTTTCACCGACCGAGGAGAAAGCCAAAATGCTGATTGCGACGGACTATGCCCGGAAGATGTCACTTGACATGCGGCTTATTTCGCCAAGGTACAAGGATGATCCCGGAAATAAAGCTTCGGCTGTGGCAGCAAATCTTGCCAAGTATTATCAGAAATTTAATGCCCAAAAGGGGACGCAGTTTGTGTTTTCTGACTTGGGGACCTACAAAAGCGGAGAATGGAATATCTATTCAGAGATTAAACGTAAGCTTGTCGAGGATCACGGCATCCCTTCTGAGGAGATCCGCTTTATTCAGGAGGCCAAAAATGAAGATCAACGCAAAGCACTGATCCAGGCGACGAATGAAGGTAAAATAAGAATCTTATTTGGATCAACGGAGATGTTGGGAACAGGCGTGAACGCCCAGAAAAGAGCAGTTGCAGTTCACCACCTAGACATTCCGTGGCGCCCATCCGATCTGGAGCAGCGTGATGGCCGTGCGGTTAGAAAAGGTAACGAAATCGCTAAGGTCTTTGCAGGGAATAAAGTTGACGTGTTTATTTATGCCGTGGAAAAATCTCTGGATGCTTATAAATTCAACACGCTGGCGAATAAGCAACGATTTATCGGCCAACTAAAGAGTAATAGCCTGAGTGTACGAAGTATTGATGAAGGGGGCATGGATGAGGTGTCGGGTATGAATTTCGCAGAATATGTTGCACTGTTATCAGGTAATACAGATCTACTGAAAAAAGCAAAGATTGAAAAGAAGATCTCAGCTTTGGAAAGTGAAAAGCATGCCTATATGCGGTCAAAATGGAGTTCTTTATCCAAGCTTGAAACTCTGGAAGATGAACTGAGTACTAGGAAAAACCGTTTGAAGAGATTAGAGACGGACAATAAAAATTTCCAGAGCCGTTTGCAGCGCGCAAAAGATGGAAGTATTCTCAATCCAGTACTATTGGACGGACTTTCAAAAGACGCTGGAATAAAAGAAATCGGAGCAAAACTAAACAAGCTTGCTGTTGTTTCTGCAACGGGAGGCGAGTATGAAGAGGTCGGATCTTTGTACGGTTTTCAGATTCTGGTCAAGACAGAACTGAGAGAAAAGGACAATGTTATGCAGCGCGAAAACCGTTTCTTTATCTGTGGGGAAGGAAACCTAAAATACACGCATAACAATGGAATTATTGCTACTGATGCAGAGCGCGCCACCCTCAATTTTTTAAATGCCCTGCAGAAACTGTCCGGAATCATCGCTGATGAAGAAAAAAAATGTAAAGAAATTGAAAACGATCAGATTGTTTTACGGGAAATTGTGGACGGGGAATGGAAGAAAGATAAACAGCTTTCGGACTTAAAAACCGAACTGGCCGATGTGGAGAGAAATATGCAGATTTCCCTGAGAGAAAACGATGACCATATTGATTCCAAGGCGGAGCAGAGCCACATAAAAAACACCATGGGAACAACCAAACAGCGGCTTTAGCTTCGTAGAAGTTTTCACTTACTGAACTTTCATATTAAAAAAGAACTAAACATTAGTTTTTTATACATATATTATTTTTGAGCTTTATAATGGGCTACTCGTCTTTCCTGATTAAATGAGCTAACTCCGGATCATTTTCAATTCTCCTTAGTTCTGTTGAAATAATAGTAGAAACCTCTAACTTTATACGGCGGTAATTTTCATTTATATCCTTATCCATTGTGTCTTCACCATTAGCGGATAAGAAAGATCGAATTTGAGGTATTGGTTTGTAATTTTTGCTTTCATGCTCCACTTTTGCAGTATCAACTACAATTTGGGAATGAAATATTTTCTGCTCTATTTTTTCGCCGATGTTGTCAGCAACGGCGCCCACAAATGTTCCTTGAGATAAAGTAGAAATTTTAGAGGCGGGAATCAAGCTGTCTAATTGCGTAGAGATTGAAGAACTGGTATCATTTCTATTAATACTTAAGGACTGCCTTTTCTGGACTATTTTACCAAATCTTTCAGACAAAGACTTAGCCGTTTCTCCTACCAGCTGACCGGAAAAAATGTTGCCAACGGTATTCATGATGACTTTCGCTTCCTTATCGCCATAGTCCCTGATCAATTGGGAAAAGTCCTGAAACCCTAAACATACAGACACTTTGTTGCTTCGGGCGGTTGCTATAAGATTATCCAGTCCTCGGAAGTATATCGTCGGCAATTCATCGATGATGATAGAACTTTTCAGTTTACCTTTTTTGTTGATCATTTTCACGATTCTGGAGTTGTAAAGCCCCAAGGCAGCACTATAAATATTCTGACGGTCCGGATTATTTCCCACGCACAGAATCTTTGGTTCGTCGGGGTTATTGATATCGAGTGTAAAGTCGTCTCCACTCATCACCCAATAAAGCTGCGGAGAGATCATTCTTGATAGCGGAATTTTGGCAGATGCGATCTGTCCCTGCAGCTGGTCCTGGGCGCCTCCCTGCCATGCGTCTATAAAAGGAGAGAGGTAATTTTCAAGCTCCGGGTATGCGGTTAGGATCGTAAATACGTCTGCATACTTTTTATTGAGCAGTTCTATCGCATGAGGGAACGTGCAGTATTTCCCATTTTCATATATTTTGAGATACCAAATAATTGCAGCTAATAAAATAATTGGTGACTCGACGAAGAAGTCGCCTTGCTTTTGGATCCATGACTTGTTGAGGTTCAACATGATCGTGTATGCGGACTCATATGCATCCGATATATCGGTCATAAGTTCCGGATTGATTGGATTGCAGCGATGGCTACGGCGTGGATTATCAAAGTTGATCACATAAAATTTAGGTTTTACCTTGTACTGACTAGTATGCTTTAAAAGATGATTGTAAGCTATGGTGGAAAGATCATCAAACTTGAAGTCATAGATGTACATGGAGAATCCTTTTTCAATGTGCTGTTTGATAAAATTATTTACTACAGCATAGGACTTTCCTGAGCCGGGAGTACCTAGGACGATGGTCGCACGAAATGGGTTGACAACATTAAGCCAGCCACCATGCCATTTACCATTGTAGTAGAATTTCGTTGGCAAATTGACCGAATACTCATTTTCAATGAACCTGGTTTCCTGCATGAAACTTTCATTTTCATTGTTAAAGGGATCATCCATTAATCTATTCATTAAGAGCCTGCTCATCCAGAGTCCGGCAACCATCAAAAGTATAAACCCGACAGATGTTGTGATCATATACAGGACTGGTGAAATCTGAATCAGTGGAAAGTTCAGCAGATAAAAAACTAAACCTGACAGCATATAAACATGGATGCTTTTCCACTTTATCTTTTCATTTTTTACCCCCTTTGTTCCAAAGCAGCTGAGTGCCAGTAAGACGAGGGCAAAAAGTTTGCTATAAAGGGAATTGTCAAAAAGTCCTGATGTCCGCTGAAAATTATGGAGGATTTTTTCAATGATTTCGAGAGTCCATCCCTGTTGAAGGAAAAAAGAATAACAAAACCAATAGAAATTCATCAATACCAATAGAACGGCGACTGCACGCATAAAAGCCATGATTTTGGCGAGTCCACGTAGATCATCTTCTTGCATAGCTGATATTTTTCAACATAGATATCTTTCGGTGCAAAGAATTTCATCATTGTTGCAGTTACAGGTATATTTTTTCCTTTCCAGTCCTATTATTACTTCAAAAAGTTTGCTAAATGTATTTGTGTGGTTAACAGAAGCAAACAGCTTTTACTGAATGATTAAATACATTTAGCAGCCGGGGAAGTAATCTGTGATCTTTTTAATTTCGACCAAAATTCCTATTATTAGGGAGTATTATGGAGAGAGATATTATGCAAGATCCTTTAGGACTTTTTGAGGAACATTTTAATAAGCAGGTCTTTCGGATCACATTTAAATTTCGTGATTTTCAGGTAGTTTTATTGAAGAAAGACCTGAATAAAAATATGAATGAATTTCAGATATTGTTGGATGGTATCGTGCAGAAACTCATCAAGAAAAATGGCAAGTGGCAATTTGAGCATGGGGAAGACCCGGATCTTGCCGAAGATATCTGGCGCCAGATTGCTCTTAGGTACAGATTTTAGTGCAAATGCCGTATGTCAGCGGTATGCCGGGAGATCGTTGTTTTTGCAGAAGTTTTATACCTGAGTAAAGAGTTTTAAATGATGGGATTAACAAATCTCCTTTGGTCAATATAGGTGATCAGTTTTGGAATTGAGCCAGCAATCCGTTTTAATTATTTTTTATGCTGTCCTTTCCTTTTTTTCTTCTTTTTCATATTGAACTCAAATATTTGTTCTTCTGGATCTTCCGCAATATTCTCCAATAGTAAAGAATGAAGCAGTCCCCAATCGCTGCTGAGATTTGCACTATCCAGCATAAAGCCAAACAATGGATGCAATTCGTCAGCTACAGTAGAGGTTTTTTCTTTTTTGATATTTAGGGAGTTTCCTTGTTCTGCTTTTACCATTTCCTGACGCTTTCCGTTAGAAAAAAGCTCATGGAACTGATTAGCAGAGAATTGCTTCCCCAAATGGGAGCCATTGTAAACATGTCGCGTATTGTGATCAATAAATGTAATGCCATAAAGCCTATTCTCTTCATTTCGCCTAATGACAGTGTTGATACCATGTTCGGTCAAGTAGTCCCTGAACTGTTTTTCATTTGCTGTTATATGGATAGCCTCGGTAATTACCTGTGCTGTTTTTTCTTTTATTTCCGCCGGAACATTTCTATTTGTCTTGCAATTTATTTTCACTGCATCGAGTCCCGCCTGTTTGCCAAAAAGAGATGCTTTAAACGGATTACTGACCTTATTTCCATTCTTATCCAGTGCAAAATAGAGGAGGCCTTCCTTCATTTCTCCCTGATAATCCTTTTTGATATGCTCGACTGAAATATTGAACAGTGACAGAAGGGCATTATAGCCGCCAAGACTGTAGTAATTATAATATTTCGGCAGATATCTGACAACTGCAGCGATCTGGCTTTTAATATTTCCCTTAGTGTAATCCACGGGATATAATCCTAAATTCTCATGTAATTCCAGTTTTTCACGCGTCGGAATAAGATTGAACTTTTTCTCGATTTCCCTACAGGCGTCCATAGACCTCTTCTTTTCAAAGGAATCGGAAATTTTAACACCGTTTTTGTCCACCGAGGTTGATACGATATGTATATGTGTTCGCTCAATGTCGTTGTGCTTAAAAACAACATAAGGCTGATCTCCATATCCCATTGTTCGCATATATTTATCGGCTATTCTGATAAATTCCCCGTCAGTAACCTGATCGCCCGGATCAGGATTCAATGAAATATGAATTGCCGTTTTCTCGGTCTTTCGATTGGCCGCGAGGTAAGGAAGAAAAGACGAAAACAATTGTACTGCTGAATATTTTCCATCCGGAGTTTCAAGCATGTTGTGAAGGTGCAATATTTCTGCGCGATTATCGGTAACCTTGGAATGGTTGTATACCAAGGCCCCATAAATGCGTGAACCATGTCCAATTTTTGCGATCATGCATTATCCTTTTTTAGAAGATATTCAGCTTCGAATTGTTTGCTCAGGATGAGGATTTCCTTACAGATGGCCGCCAGCACCAGGGTATGTTTTTCCAATTTTCCGATATAGAATACTGTTTTCTTATCCCCAAAATGTGTGTGCAGGATTTTGACAACCTGATTGTAATTTACCCCAATTGCTCTGAACTGTCCAAACAACTGCGACAATTTTGTGCAGTAATCCACGGCGCCTTGATCAATAATTACTGAATTCATCCTTCTTTCAAAGAGAAGGGAGACAATAAATTTTGCCCTGTTGTCCAGGCCTGACTTTTCGAACAAGGATAAGAAACGGGCATTTTCTTCATCAGTTAACCGAAAGACATACCGATGTATGGCTTTATTAATTTTAGGATTTCGTCCTCCTTTGTGTGCTGCAGACATCTCTTTTTTCCAAAACATAAAGGATAATTATCATCGGCGAAATGATCCTACTGTTACTTGCCCTAATTGTCCTAAAGATTCCTGCTAAAACTATAAAACAACATAAAAGGTAAGCCGACTTCGGAGGATTACCAAGCTCTCGGCAGAGCAAGTCGTTTTGGGGCACAAAACGAGTTTTGAGGCACTCAAAACACAACTTGCTCTGTTCTTGGGAACAGACTGATTATTGCTTAAGAATAATTGGAATTACAACGTATAAATCGGAAAGAACTGGAAAAAGTAGGAAGTTTCAGCCACCTTTTTAAATGATGCCCATTTTGTTGTATTCCTTTACAGCTGAGCATCCGAACAGGTAATATGTATTACTGTAGAAAAAAGAAAATATCCATTTGTGATTGAATAAAAATAGTAGGTTTTAAAAGCATAAAAGCATAAAAGCGGTAAACTTTAAGGCTCTGCAGTAAACGAATTGTGCAGCTTTTGGTATAAATGCTTTTCTGTAAATAGATTTTGACCATTATAAAACCTGCCAGTCTGTAAAAAAGCAGGGTTTCGATACAGTTTCCGATGTATCTGAACGGTTGTAAGTTTTAGCAAAAGGAAGGACAAATTTAAAGATATATACTATGGAAAAAATGAAGCGAAGTTTAAAGGTAAGCATCTACACGCAAAAGGGTGGAGTAGGAAAGTCGACCATGACGACATTGTTGGCCAGTTTATTACATTACCGGCTGGGATATAATGTCGTCGTAGTTGACTGTGACTTTCCACAGCATAGCCTGATCAACATGAGAGAACGTGATAAGCGTGCTGTTATGGAAAGCGAATTCCATAAAAAGCTTGCCATGAAACAGTTTCAGACGATCAATAAAAAAGCCTATCCCATACTAAAATGTAAGGCGGAACAGGCATTGGAGCTGGCCTCGGACTTTATTTCCCAAAGCCCCGTTCAGCCGGATCTTGTCTTTTTTGATCTACCGGGAACCGCAAATACCCAAGGTGTTCTGACGGCATTAAAAGCAATGGATTTTATATTTTCACCCATCACTGCTGACCGTTTGGTTCTGGAGAGTACGCTGGCATTCAGTGAGGTTTTTTTACGTCTGCCCGTAATTGAAGGAAGTTCCCCAAGCCAATTTCTGTGGCTGTTCTGGAACCAGGTCGATGGCCGGGAAAAAACCAGCCTGTATGATGCCTATCAGCATGTGATCAATAGTCTTTCCTTATCCATTATGGATACCCGGATCATGGACAGTAAACGTTTCCGGAAGGAAACGGATGATACTGCTAACTATGTTTTCAAGTCAAGTCTGTTACCAGCTGAGCCGCAGCTTTTGAAAGCTACCAGACTCGACGCCTTTGTCAAGGAATTTTTAAAGATTGTTGGAATCTAACTATGGCAGCAAATAAATCGAATAAAGACGCCGGAAAGCCCACCGTTGATGAAGAGTACCTGATGGACCTGATGAGCGGTGACAAGCCGCTGCCGGAAATAAGATCCGACACGGTGATTGAAAAAGACCATGCCCCGAAGGACATAAAAGCGGATAAAGGTAAGGCGAGGTCTTCCAGGAAAGTGGAGTACGAGGACTTTTTTCTGGTCAACCGCTTTCCGTCGGGACGGAACGGAAAAGTGGTGTATATCCGTTCGGAATTTCACGAGAGGTTACTGAGGATCGTGCAATTGACCAGGGAAGATAAGGTAACACTCTATTCCTACATAGACAATATTCTTGAACATCATTTCCGCGAGTTCGGCGATGATATTACCGAGTATTTCAATAGCAAGTTTAAACCCATATTATAAAATGAAAAAGAAACAAAGTACAGTGGAGGTTACCGTAAAACTTCAACGGCGGGAGGCTGGAAATATAAAGACCTATGAACGCATGTTCCTGAAAAAGAAATCGATGGATAAGCGGGGCGAGAAGAGCATCTATGTAAGGCAGGAATACCACGAGCGCCTGAGTCGAATTGCACAGGTGATAGGCGGAGATAAGATTCCCTTATATGCCTTACTCGACAATATTCTTACCCATCATTTTGATGCTTTCGGCGAGATCCTGATACAGGAATTTAAGGCCAAAACCAAACCCTTATTTTAAATTATGGAAACCTGGATACAGATTATCATACTGGCCTGTCTGCTGCTCATCATACTGCTTTTGTTGGTCGATAAGGTTAAAATTATCAAGATCAAAAGACCACCGGAGGAACCGTTGAAACCTGAAAGACTGCCCGATATTATGGGTAAACCGGTATTGGTCCAAAAAGAAAGACCATCTGATCCTACCAAATACCGCAAGATGATGGTGGATCGGCTGAAGAAAAAAGACCCGGTTGCCGAGACGCTTCCCACTATTGCAGAGCCCGGCGAAGACGGGGTTTCAGGGGCAATGGAATGGTCAGATGATGATAGTGAAGATGAGTCACAGCCGGAAGATGACCGCATTGCACAGGGGGTATCGTTAGAAGACCTTATGAGGGTTGGTGATTTCCTCAAACAGGATGATCTTAGTGAGGTTCAGGAAAACCAAACTTCCGAGATTATCCAGAAGATTCAGGGAACTGAATTATTTGACGCGATGCAGTCTTCCATCCAAGGTGCATCGCAAAAAATTGCGAGGCTTCTGGATAAATCATTGTCCGAAAATCAGCTTGGCGATGTCCAGGTTAAGTATAAAGGATCTGAGCAGTTCGATATAGGAGATTTTATATAGTCCTTAATATGGACAGTAAACTAAAGGATAGAAAAAATGAAAGGAGGTATGATAACAAATCATTAAAAATAAATAAGCAATGGAAATAAAGTTACCGGAAATTGACATCGCAGGAACGACCTTTTTCTTCGATATCAATGAGATTGTGCTAGTACAAAAAGATGATCCTGAGAATAAGATCTATTTTAATAATATGTGGGATCATGGCGATTATTACGCATTTCACTACAGCCCGAAAACGAAGAATTACCATCCCGTGAAATTCAGGCCGGAAGGATATAGCGATGGAGAAGTTGAGAAGCTTGGTCACTTGCTTATGAATAATCCGGTTGAGTACGTTGAAATTCCGCGAATCGGTAAACTTGACCCGAATGGCATGTGCCGTAAATACGGCTGTACAAGGGAAGATCTATTGATCAAAAGCGATTTTGAGATCATGGTGAATCAGGATATTTTCAAAAGCCGCATGGAAGGTACACCTGTAACGATAGAACTGGCAGGAATCACTTATGAGATAGATCTGAAATACAATTGTCTGCGACCAAAAGATGAACAGGTGGAGGAGATATTTCTCGACAAATATCATTATGACTCATATATAGAAGACGCCGGCGTATATCATCTTCTCTATAATATTCAGGAAAGGCGCGCCGAAAGTTCATGGCCGGATGGGACGGAGGGCTTTACAATTCTTGCGGTACCGAATCTCTTCCGCCTTGACCCGATCGGTGGCAACCTGCATTATGGCGATGATCCTCGGTGGGGATTGTTATATGAAACGCTCCAGATGCACCATGTAGCAGATACTGTCCCCTGGGACGACTATAATATCGAAGTTATGGACGATGAGCTGCTTAAGCTCAGGAAAGATTTAGAAGATAAAAAGCAGGACGGAGAGCCAGTAATCAATATAATGGGAGACGTTTTTATCGTCGATGTCGGGCAATATAGACTGTATCAGAAAGGAAACGAAGGGAATATTCTTTCGCTCCATGATTGGCAGGAGGTTGAAGGAGGGTATGGCTTTTACTATGATACAGCCCTCAAAAATATACCCCGCGAAAAGTACGATCTGGAAACCACGCATTATGTGGAGATTCCCGAATTTACGAAAATGGCGCCGATGGAAGTTGCCGAAAAGGAGAAGATAACATTGCGGAAGGCTCTGGTAATGACAGATTTTGAGTTAATGGTCAACAAATATACGTTTGAAAACCGGCTGAACGGTCAGCTTCCGTACCTATTGCTGGAAGGAAACAAATTTTTGGTTGATGTACAAAACGGCTTGCTCAGACCAGAATATCGAGGGGACGCACCCGAAATCGAGCTGTCGGCAATCCAAAAATATTATCAGGCGGATCAGGAGTGCTATCACATACCTTATAACCCGGTGACCAGAACGATGGAAGATTTGGAGTATAGACAAATAAATGATCTTCCCAAAGACGTTGTGATTTTATCCTTCCCCTCTGAAAGATTAATGGATCCTGTAGGCTGGAACATCAAGCATGGATTTGATCCGCGGATGGGTCTGAAGACAATAGGTCTGCGCAATACGGTCATCGCCGGGAGGTTATCAGATCTCCGTACTGAAAAGTCCTTCGGGCAAACAAAGCGTACTGCTGTCACACCCCCAAAAGGAAAAAAACAAAAACGTGGCCGTGGTTTATAAAGATAGGAAAACGGAAGAAAAAGAATGCCACAATTGCCGGGACCAGGAGAAATTCGCTCTTTTCGCTTCACTTTCAAAGATGAAAACTTGAATATTAATTTAAAATGAAGCATTATGGAAAGTGAATTACCTGTCTACAGAGACCCGGATTACGGAATTGAATTTATTGTTGATGTTGGCAAACTTGAGCTCAGGGAGAAAGCGAACCCCGATAACCGTCATGGACTGGAAGATATGATCGACTGTGAAGAAGAAGGTTACCGATTTTCATATTATGATAGAACGAGAAAAGAAACTCTCAACATTTCGATTCCACAGTTTGTTCTCTTGGCCCCAAAGCAAATGGCGGAGAAATATGAAAAAGCAGTTGAGGAAATTCTTTTATTAACCGACTTTGAGCTTATGGTCGACCAGGAAAACTTGACAAAGCGCTTAAAGTACGGGGAGCTTCCCACTATAGAGATCGGAGGTCATATCTTTTATGCCGATGCCAGGATAGACCTTTTAAGGCCTAAAGATGATTTCTCTACGATGGGTATCAGGTTTGATGATCTGGAAGATTACTATGATCAGGACAAAAATGTATATGCATTTCCGTATGATCCCAAAACACACGAGATTGCCGATAGGGACTGGAGCCAGGTTTTCGATTATCCGAAGGATTTATTATTTGTGAGATTCCGTTCGTGAGAAACCTTGACCCCGTTGGCTGGAACAGAAGATGGGGGTGGGAAGAAACCGAAGGGCTAAAAGAAACTGGCCTGCAGCTGGACTTTAAGGCTGAGGTCGTTCCTTGGCATAAATCGGGAATAGATGACCTGATCGCCGAAAACAGAGCTAAGCTGCCCATTGCGGAGGAGAAAAACAATAAGGTTCAGCCAAAGAATGGGAGAGGTCCCAAGTTATAGAAACACCGTCCTATCAAAACGCCAGACTTAAAATGTCCGGCGTTTTTTTTTGACTTTATCGCTGGGATTAGGAAAACAGTGGCAAAGATAGTACACCTCATACCACTGATCCCAGCTCCCGTGATTTCCCGTGTCACCTTTGTTTCGAAGCCCGTAAGGACGGGTATTAGAAACTCTTAATGTCTAAAAAAATGAAAAATCAAAGACTTAAAATTCTGGTGGGGCTGGTATTATCATGGATGCTCAGCAACGATCTTCTGGCCCAGGGAAATGGAACTGCAGGTATTCAGGAAGCCACGCAGATGGTGACAAGTTACTTCGATCCAGCGACCAAACTGATCTATGCGATCGGTGCGGTCGTCGGGTTGATAGGGGGAGTGAAGGTGTATAACAAATTCAGCTCGGGCGACCCGGACACTTCAAAGACCGCGGCTTCCTGGTTTGGAGCTTGTATTTTCTTGATTGTTGCCGCAACGATCCTTCGATCATTTTTCCTTTAGTTCTCATTTGAAAAATCTAAACATTAATTATGGCTACTAAGAGAACTATTACTCCACTAACATACTATGGGGGCAAACAAAAGCTTACTAAAGTAATTTTACCGCTTATTCCTCCTCACAAAACATATGTTGAACCGTTTGTTGGCGGTGGCGCAATATTTTGGTCGAAACCGATTACAGAAGTAGAAGTTATCAACGACTATAATAGGGAGCTGATCAATTTTTACGAAATGGTCCAAAACGAATTCGTAGAGTTAGAAAAGCTTATTAGAATAAGCCTTCATAGCAGGTCACTGCATAATGACGCCCTTGTCATCTATAACAACCCTCATTTATTTGATCGGTTAAAGCGAGCTTGGGCAGTATGGGTATTAAGCAACCAATCATTTAGTTCGATGATGGGTGACGCTTGGGGATATGACAAGACAAGTTCCTCAATTGCAAAAAAGATCAGCAATAAACGTGCTTCATTTTCAGAAGAATATGCGATCAGGTTACAGAATGTGCAAATTGAGAATACAGATGCTTTACGTGTAATTAATTCGCGGGACCATGTTTCCGCATTCCATTATTGTGATCCACCGTATTACAATTCTGATTGCGGGCATTATGATGGCTATTCAATGGCAGATTACGCTTCGCTCCTTCAGTGTCTGGCGCAAGTCAAAGGAAAATTTTTGCTAAGCAGTTACCGCAGTCCAGAGTTAAAGCGATATATACAGGATCATGGATGGTTCAGTATAGAGATTCAGGCGAATGTTATGGTCGACAATGTAAATAATAAACCTCATAAGAAAAAGATAGAAGTTCTGACCGCCAACTACGACCTACATGCAATTCAAGGAACTATAAAATTCTAAATCATAATAATGAAAACTTTCAATATTAATAAAGGTGTGGGCCAATCTGTGGAGTTCAAAGGGCTCAAAGCACAGTACCTGTTCATCTTTGCCGGTGGTTTGCTCGGGATACTTATCCTGGTGATGATCATGTATATGTCAGGTGCGAATTCTTACCTCTGCCTGATCATTGGTGGAGTGGGAGCATCACTGATCGTATGGCAAACATTTGCATTAAATGCCAGATACGGAGAACACGGGCTGATGAAGGCTGCTGCAGGTAAAAAGCATCCCCGATATATCATTTCACGAAAAGCGGTCCACCACCATCTAAAGAACACACGAAAAAATCAGATCCTATGAGAAATACCGCTAAAACGGCCACCCTGGAAAGTAAGTTTCCACTATTGGCTGTCGAACAAAACTGTATTCTTTCGAAGGATGCGGACATTACAGCCTGCTTTAGGGTCTATTTGCCGGAACTTTTCACTGTTGCATCTGTTGAGTACGAGGCCATCCATTCAGCATGGCATAAAGCAATCAAGACCTTGCCCGATTATTCTATTGTTCATAAACAGGACTGGTTTATCAAGGAAAACTATACGCCTGATTATGCGGCAGACGGGTTAAGTTTTTTGGCAAGGTCTTATCAGCAGCATTTTAACGAACGCCCATTTCTGAACCACTACTGTTATCTGTTTTTAACGAAAACCACGAAGGAACGAATCCGGCAGCAGAGTAACTTTTCCTCGCTTTGCAAGGGAGTACTCATTCCGAAAGAAGTGCGCGATAAAGAGACTGTACACAAATTTATGGAAGCAGTTTCTCAGTTTGAGCGGATCGTGAACGATAGCGGATTTCTAAAACTGGAACGTCTGAATGAAGAGGATATCCTCGGCACAGGTGACAGTCAGGGACTGCTCGAACAATATCTCACCTTATCAAGGGATGGCGAGACTCCCATGCAGGACATTTCGCTTGGTGCAGAAGAAGTACGTATTGGTAACAATAGACTGTGTCTTCACACCCTGTCCGATACGGATGATCTACCTAATACGGTGTCGGTAAATACAAGGTATGAAAAGTTGTCGACGGACAGGAGCGATTGCTTATTATCCTTTGCTGCTCCGGTAGGTCTTCTTCTAAACTGCAACCATATCTACAACCAGTATCTATTTTTGGATAGCAGTGAAGAGAACTTGCGGCGGTTTGAAAAGTCCGCGCGTAATATGCATTCATTGGGAAGGTATAGCCGTGCTAATCAGATCAACAAGGAGTGGATAGAAAAATATCTTAACGAGGCTCATAGCTTCGGTCTTTCTTCCATCCGCGCGCACTTCAATGTCATGGTCTGGTCTGATAATAAGCAGGAATTAAAACAGATTAAGAACGATTCTGGGAGTGCATTGGCATTGATGGATTGTAAGCCGAGACATAACACGGTGGATGCAGCCACGTTGTATTGGGCAGGTATTCCCGGAAACTCGGGAGATTTTCCCGCTGAGGAAAGTTTTTACACATTCATTGAGCCTGCCTTATGCTTTTTTACCGAGGAAACCAACTACCAAAGCTCACCGTCTCCATTTGGTATTAAAATGTCGGATAGGCTTACAGGTAAGCCTATCCATGTCGATATCTCCGACCTGCCAATGAAGCGTGGCATCATAACGAACAGGAATAAATTCATATTGGGTCCGTCCGGCTCCGGAAAATCATTCTTTACCAACCATATGGTACGCCAGTACTATGAGCAGGGGGCACACGTCCTACTTGTTGATACAGGAAACAGTTATCAAGGATTGTGCGAACTCATCAAGGGGAAAACAAAAGGGGAGGATGGTGTTTACTTCACCTACACCGAAGACAATCCGATTGCTTTTAACCCTTTCTATACCGATGATGGCGTGTTCGACATTGAGAAAAGAGAAAGTATTAAAACTCTTATTCTCTCGCTCTGGAAACGTGATGATGAACCACCCAGGCGGTCGGAAGAAGTAGCCTTATCCAATGCAGTTGCGGGATATATCGATCACATTAAAAAAGGCGATGTCTTCCCCTCATTTAATGGATTTTATGAATATGTGAAAAGTGACTATCGGGAGATATTGGAAGAAAAACAGGTTCGTGAGAAAGATTTTGATGTAGCAGGTTTCCTAAACGTCCTAGAGCCCTACTATCGTGGAGGCGAATACGATTACCTGCTAAACTCTCAAAAGCAGCTCGATCTACTTTCCAAACGATTTATTGTCTTTGAAATTGATGCCATAAAAGATCATAAGATCCTTTTTCCTGTGGTGACGATCATCATCATGGAGGTCTTTATCAACAAAATGCGGAGGTTAAAAGGTGTCCGCAAGATGATTTTGATCGAAGAAGCCTGGAAAGCAATCGCAAAGGAAGGATTCGCGGAATACATAAAATATCTCTTTAAAACGGTCAGAAAGTTCTTCGGAGAGGCTATCGTCGTCACACAGGAAGTCGATGACATTATACATTCTCCGGTGGTTAAGGAGACCATCATTAATAATTCGGACTGTAAAATACTCCTTGACCAGCGTAAATACATGAACAAGTTTGACGCTATTCAGACTATGCTCGGCCTTACAGAAAAAGAAAGATCACAGATCCTTTCGATCAATCAGAATAATGATCCGTCGAGGAAGTACAAGGAAGTCTGGATCGGACTGGGAGGCACCCATTCCGCGGTGTACGCAACGGAGGTAAGCCAGCAGGAGTACCTGGCCTATACAACAGAAGAAGCTGAAAAGCTTGAAGTGCTGGACCTTGCCCGTGAGATGGAGGGCGACGTGGAGGCAGCGATCAAGAAGATATCCCTGAAAAAAATCAAAGGCCTGCGGGCCGGCGATATCGGAAATAATTAAACAACCTTTAAAAATTAGAAAAAATGAAAAATTTATTATTCACCCTGTTTATGGTAATGTTCGTTACCCTATCGCAAAAATCAAAAGCACAATGGGTCGTTACCGATCCCGGAAACCTGATATCTGGTGTCCTCAACAGCGCGAACGAAATTGTCCAGACCTCATCTACCGTATCCAATGTTGTTAAGAATTTCAATGAGGTGAAGAAAGTCTACGAGCAGGGCAAGGAGTATTATGACAAACTGAAAGCCGTGAACAATCTGGTTAAAGATGCACGGAAAGTGCAGCAGACGGTGCTTCTTGTGGGCGATGTTAGCAATATGTACGTCAACAACTTTGGGAAAATGCTAAATGACAAGAACTTCTCTGCGGACGAACTCATGGCGATCGGGAATGGCTATTCAGCTTTACTGAATGAAAGTACGGAACTGTTAAAGGAACTGAAACAGATTGTCACCTCCAGCAGCCTGTCGCTCAGTGATAAAGAGCGCATGGAGATCATTGACAGGGTGTATAAAGAGGTGAAGGAATATCATAGTCTGGTGAGGTATTATACCAGTAAAAACATCTCTGTCAGTATTCTCCGAGCCAAAAAGCAGAACAATACGAAAAGGGTGATGGAACTCTACGGTACAGCGGCACAAAGATATTGGTAGCATAAATTTAGTAATTATGGATTTCAACAATCTTCACGAATTATTGCGCGGCCTGTATGATGAGATGCTGCCTCTGTCCGCAACAATGGCCACTATTGCAAAAGGAGTAGCAGGTCTGGGCGCACTGTTCTATGTTGCATTAAAGGTGTGGCAGGCTTTAAGCCGGGCTGAGCCTATCGATGTCTTTCCGTTGTTAAGACCGTTTGCCATAGGATTATGCATCATGTTTTTTCCCACCATCGTACTGGGATCAATCAATGCGGTGCTGAGCCCTATCGTAAAGGGTACACATGGGATGCTGGACAGCCAGGTTCTGGATCTAAACAAATTACAGCAGCAGAAAGACCTGCTGGAAAAGGAGGCTATGCTCCGAAATCCGGAAACCGCCTATCTGGTCAGCAACGAGGAATTCGACAAAAAGCTTGAAGACCTTGGCTGGTCACCAAATGACCTGGTTACGATGGCAGGCATGTACATGGACCGCACTGCCTACCAGATGGAGCAGTCTACGAAAAAATGGTTTCGGGAACTGCTGGAAATCTTGTTTCAGGCAGCTGCGCTGGTCATTGACACGATAAGGACCTTTTTCCTGATTGTGCTCTCCATCCTTGGACCCATTGCCTTTGCGATATCGGTCTGGGATGGCTTCCAGTCCACGCTAACGCAGTGGCTAAGCCGATATATCAGTGTTTACCTGTGGCTTCCCGTTGCTGACATGTTCAGTGCGATGCTTGCAAAAATCCAGTCGCTGATCCTTGAACGCGATATTGAAATGCTTAATGATCCAACTTTCATTCCGGACACCGGAAATACCGTTTACGTCATTTTTATGATTATCGGGATTGTGGGCTACTTTACCATCCCTACCGTGACGGGCTGGATCATACAGGCCGGTGGAGCCGGAAACTTCACCCGTAATGTGAGTCAAGCTGCGATGCGCAGCGGCAATGTTGCAGCAGCAGGAGCAGGCGCTGTCGCAGGAAATGTTTCTGGTCAACTTCTAAACAATGGACAAAAAAGTTAAGCAAAGATGGAATTCAGAACCCTAAGAAATATTGAAAACAGCTTCAGACAGATCCGGCTATATGCTATTGTCTTTGCAGTGCTCTGCATGGCCGTCACCGGATTTTCTGTGTGGAAATCGTACTCCTTTGCCAGCATACAGCGGGAGAAGATCTATGTTCTGGATAATGGCAAGTCTTTGATGCTTGCCCTTTCTCAGGATGCCACAATCAATAGGCCAGTTGAAGCCAGGGAACATGTCCGGCGGTTTCATGAACTGTTCTTTACCCTGGCACCGGATAAGGCTGCCATCGAAAGCAATATGAAAAGGGCCTTTGACCTGGCTGATAAGAGTGCATTTGATTACTATAAAGATTTATCCGAAAAGGGCTATTACAACAGAATCATTTCTGGCAATGTCCAGCAGCGGATAGAGGTTGACAGCGTGATCTGCAATTTCAATCAGTACCCGTATTCGGTCACGACGTATGCAAAACAGTTTATTATCAGATCAAGCAATCTGACCAGGAGAAGTCTGGTCACATCCTGTAATCTTCTGAACAGTGTACGGTCCGATACCAATCCGCAGGGCTTTCAGATCCTGAAGTTTTCTGTACTATCCAATAAGGATGAGGAAGTGACGGAACGTTAAATGTGAAAAAATGAAAATGTTATTCAGAAATATGAAAAATATAAGAACAGCAATAGATTTCGAGCTTGAAAAGCTTGATATGAAATGGCGGAATCTGCCCATTAATACGCAGATCAGATATGTACTCTACCTTTTTGCATTTTATATGATCCTGGGCGTAGGGGTGATGGTCAAGGTCTTTTACGACCTTGGCAGGGATGAGCGAATGGAAATAGGTCATATTGAGGCTCCGGCAGTGATGAAAGAAGAACCAGCCATTAATCAAATAAAAAGCAGCAGAGATGGAAGAGAAAGAGAATAAGCGGGTCAGCATTATCGTGGATGGGGACACAGGAGAACAGCGCGACGATGGTTCATTGAAACGTGAAAAACTTAAAAAACCTGTTATTTTTTGTCTGATGGGCATTGTTTTTCTGGCCTGCTTATATTTAATATTCAAGCCAAAAAATGAAATAGAGGACAAAGAAAAGGGATTAAAAAATGCTGTCCCCGAAGCTACCGATAAGGGTCTTCAGGCAGATAAACAGAAAGCCTATGAAAAAGAAGAGTTTGAACAACAGGAAGCCGAAAAAAGGAATTCCCTGATGTCACTGTCCGATTACTGGAATAATGCCGATTCGGGATCTGGAAATGCTGACCCGATGGATAATAGTGTAGCAGCCCGGTCGACGCGGTCCATTCAGCCACAAAATAACCCTTTGGCGAGTTATCAGAACGCACAATATACCCTGGGGTCTTTTTACAGGGACGATGACCGCGAAAAAATCGAACTGCGGAAGCAGGTGGATCAATTAAAGGAAAGACTATCGGAAAAGGATGTTCCGCAGACACCGACGCTTAACGATCAGCTGGCACTGATGGAAAAATCATATGAGATGGCATCACGCTATCTGCCTACCGGTCCGGCGATACAGGGAATGCCGCAAGCAACTTCGGGCCTGAAAAAAGATTCTTCCGAAGTGAAATATGCCGGCATTCCTGATATAAAAGACAAGGTAGCAGCAGTGCAAAGTAAACGGAAAAATGTGGTGTCTTCATTATTCAGGGAGCAGGATCAGGAATCTGTGCTAAGCGATCTCGGAGACCGTAACCTGGGTTTCATTACACCAGGGCAGAAAGTGCAGTCACATATTGTTCGAAACAGTATCCCGGCGATGATCACGGAAACTAAAACCTTGTCTCATGAGGGCACAATAAAGCTACGATTATCCGAAAGTGCAGTTATTGGAGATCATCAGGTAGAGAAAGGCGCAGAAATGACGGCAGACGCAAAAATACAGGGGAGCAGAGTGCAGCTGAAAATCAGCTCGATTGAAGTGTCCGGAAATATTATCCCGGTTGAGATTCTGGTCTATAGCACCGACGGTCAGCCCGGATTACCAGTCCCAAGATCTGACGAAATCAATGCTGCTTCTGAAATTGCGGCCAATATGAGCCAGAGCTCCGGTATGAACATTTCCATGTCGAGATCAGCAGGCCAGCAGATCACAGGTGATGTTAGCAGGGGGCTAATACAGGGCGTTTCAGGCTTTTTTTCGAAAAAGCTTAGAACGGTTAAGGTGACGGTCAAATCGGGCCATCCGGTGTTGCTTTACAGTAAAAAATAACATTATCAAAACAAATAATCAGTTATGAAATCAATACAAAAATTCCTGGCTATAATCCTGTTCGTGGGGGTCTTTTTTAAGACTTTTGGCCAGCAGTCACTTGAAGCGGGAAGGGTAGAACCTTACCGCTTAGAGGTGACCTATAATAAGACCTGTCATCTGATTTTCCCCGTAGCCATTCGTTACGTTGACCTGGGGTCAGTTTTCCTGATCGGGGAAAAAGCAGAAGACGCGCCAAACGTTTTACGTATAAAAGCTGCCGTGCGGGATTTTGCCGAGGAAACCAACTTTAGCGTGATCACGGAGGATGGACAGTTTTATAGCTTTAATGTCCTCTACAACAATGATCCGCAAATATTAAGTTACGATCTGGTGAAGATGAAGAATGATGCTGAGCGCGAAGCAGGAAAGAATGTGAAATTTGATGAGCTCGGTTTTAATCCACCATCATTAACAGATGAAGTGTTGAGAACAATCTACCAGCAGAACAAAAGATTCATACGGCATATTGCCTCCAGATCCTATGGCATCCAGCTTGCGCTACGCGGATTATATTCATATAATGGAAAATACTACTTCCATCTGCAACTGAAGAACACTTCGAATGTCCCGTATGCGGTGGACTTCTTCACCTACAAAGTTTGCGATAAACAGATTGCAAAACGAACCGTTTCGCAGGAAAAGCAGCTGGTTCCTTTGCGGCAGTATCCCGGACTGGAAATCATTTCAGATCATTCCGTAGCCAGCAGCGTTGTGTTACTGGACCAGTTTACCATTTCAGATGATCAGATTTTACGGATTGAGGTATTTGAGAAAAACGGGGCAAGGAACCAGGTTCTGGAAGTAGAAAATGCTGACCTGATCGCTGCGAAACTGGTATCAGATATGAAACTAAAGCTTAACCCCTAAATGCGGTTCCTTATGAAAAAATATATCACATTATTCCTGCTGGTCATTTCCTCCTTATATGTGCGGGCACAGCGGATGGTATACAGGCAAAAGGCCGTGGAAGTGAATGTTGGAGTGCTGAACGATAAGCACCTTGGCCAGAATTATTACCTAGGGCTCGGCTTAAACAGCTTTGTTAGGCACGGGAATTATTGGATGTACACCTTCGAATACCAAAAGCAAACGAAGTTTTACAAGAATTGGGAGATACCCACGGAAAATTTCTTTGGAGAAGCCGGTTACAGTTTTCAGCTGATTTCTGACCGGAAGAAGTTTATCACCTTATATGCAGGTTTGAGTGCGGCCGGAGGTTATGAAGTGGTCAATAAGGGAGACAGTATTCTTATGGATGGTGGGATACTGAAGAACAGGAATCAATTTGTATACGGAACAGGCGGGAAACTTTCCATGGAAGTTTATTTTTCCGACCGTGTCGTCTTTCTGATACAGGGGCGAATCCGGGTCCTGTGGGGCACTGATCTGGAACAATTTCGCCCTTCTTCGGGGATTGGATTGCGGTTTAATTTATAACATACATACCATTATGAAAATGAGAATAAAAAGATGCCAGGTCACATTTAGAACGTTGATTTTGGCTTTAGTCACCATCTTTGGTACTATAATTTTATCAGGTTGTGGCAAAGATAACCTCGATGTGCAGGAAGACTTTCCATTTGATGTCAGAATTATGCCGGTTCCAAAGGATATAGCTGTGGGAGAAAAGGTTGAGATCAGATTTACGATTATTTCCGGCGGTAATTATTCCGGTAATGCCTACCGTCTTCGCTACTTTCAAAATGATGGAGAGGGACAGCTCAACTATTTATATAGTAAGCCGTTTGTTCCAAATGATTATTACGCGATCCCCGAAAAGGAGTTCCGGCTTTACTTCACTTCAACTTCCAATGTACGTGTACAGTTTGATATTTGGATTGCAGATAGCTTTGGTAATGAAAAGCAGTTTTCTTTCCAGTTTAATAACAAAAAATCTGATCCTATCTTTACCACACCGATCAGATAATGTTACATTTGAAATAAATCAATGCAGCTAACACCCCAAACTCTGCCAGAGTGAAGGCATGCGCAGGACAGCGATTGGCTGTCCTTTTTTGTTACATTAAAGCTTATAAAATTATATATATTGGGATATTAAGTGTGGTTTATACATTATTATTTCTTTATTTGCGTAAATATGTTAGATTTATACGTATAAATTACTCTATACGAAAAGTTATTTTTGTATTACCATAGCTGCTCTTAACCTTAATTTTGATAACAGATAAACATAGTAATGAATTTTTACATCGTTTCATTATTGGTTGCTTTGGCAGAGCAAAATTTGTCTAATTTTTGCAATCTTAACATTGTGAAATCTGCCGCACTATTTTCTGATTTCCAAGAAATATCGATGCGCTTCAAATCCGTGGCAGACTTTTATTTCAGCTTTCTTAGAAAGCTAGGAATGATTTCATATCAATCGTTTATCAGGGAGCACATTGGTTTTTTTGACTTTACAAACTTCACTGGATATGATCGTGCCGTTAATGAGGTATTACTAATGCTTAACAAAAAATCATACCACAAAATATTGGAGAATGATATCCTACCGGTTCAAGTCAGATTCACAGATACGGAAAATATGCATCTTGTAGTGGGCTTGTCATGTAGAGACATGAAATGCGTGTTTTTGCATATCGTAGATCTGTCATTGCCAAAAAACGAAGTTAAGAATATTCCAACTTCCGTAACCTATGTCAAAGAAATATTCGATTCTTACATGCCAAGTAGTAAACAGACACTACGCGATTCTATTGAAGCAAAAGGATTTAATTACAATCATTTTCAAAGGGACTGCAAAATCTGCTTTGGCGATTCATTTTATAGTTTTTGGTTAAAGAATAAGATGATCGAGGCCGCAGGGGATATCATTTTTACGACTTTGAGTCTGAAAGAGATAGCTTTCAAAAGCAAATTTCTCGACTATCAGAATATGTACAAGACCTTTAGCCGTTATGGAGTTGGGCTGTCTTCGATTCCACGATTAGCTAATATATAATCTTCATAATTACTATTGTATAGGCATCTGTTTTTTTTGGTATAACTTCATTACATATTGGTATTTAATTATTGATATTGTCAATGTTAAAATTTACCGCAATAGCGAAATTTGTCTTAATCAATGCCAATGATTATGATGAAGCTTGTAAAAGAAAATTTTGTGACAGGGGTATGTATTCTGGTGGCGTTTCTATTTGTGTATGCCGCCACGAGTAAAGTTCTGGACTTTGAAAACTTTCAGGTACAGCTGGCACAATCACCTTTGCTAAGTGCCTACGCGCACTATATTTCATTTGCTGTAGTCATTATAGAGCTTACCTTGGCTCTTTACCTCTGTCTTCCAAATTGTCAGAAACTTGCTTTGTACTGTTCGTTGGGATTGATGTCTGCGTTTACCATCTACATTTTTCTAATCCTCAATTATAGCGATTTTGTTCCATGCAGCTGCGGAGGAATCTTAGAAAAGCTAGGCTGGACAGAGCACCTTATTTTTAATATTGCTTTTGTTCTGCTGATCTCCGCTGCCATATTGTATAAGGAGAAAAAAGACAATCCTCAAAAGAAGCTGGGCCTATTGCTTTCTCTTCAATTGTTTAGTATCACCCTCTGCTGTGGCGCCGTCGTTGCAATGTTTGTACGGTCAGAGCACATCATGAAGAAAGAGAACAATTTTACCCGGAGGTTTTTAGTTCACCCCGTTATTGAAGACCGTAAAATACTTGATCTGGGAAGTCAGGAATACTATTTTGCGGGCTTTGACGAGAGTCATGTTTATCTAGGTAACCGTATTAAGCCACAAACGTTGATTACAGTTGATACAGCATTGAATAATCAGAGCCTGATTAAGATTACACCTGATAATCTAAATTATCCGTTCTCTAATTTGCGGGTTCAGGTATTAGGGCCGTATTATTATTTTTATGACGGAACTATTCCGATTATCTACCGCGGTAGATTAGGCAATCCGTACGCAGAAGTACTCAGTTTTCAGGATGCTTATTTCAATCAGCTAATTGTAGTTGATTCTAATAAGTTTGCCATGAGAACCCAAAGCAGCGATACCAAACATTTTACGCTAGCTGTTCTTGATCTGAATGCAGACCCCAAGTTAACGATGAGACCCAATATTCTTGAAAAGCAAATAGATGGTGTATTTGACGTAGACGGTATGCTAATTATGGATCATGCTCAGAAAAAACTCATTTATCCGTATTTATACCGTAACGAGTACATCGTTATGGACGAAAATTTAAATATAAAATGGAAACTTAATACCATTGATACCACGACCACAGCGCAAATACAAATTACAAAACTAGGAGATGGTCGCCATAAAATGAAAGCGCCTCCATTAAAAGTGAACCGGCAGTCAGTCGCATTTCGCGGAATACTTTTTAACCAGTCCGATTTAATGGGCAAACTTGAGTCAAGGGAGGCATGGCGGGAAGCAAAAGTTATTGATATGTATCGTACTGACCGGCACGAATATATCGGAAGCTTTTATATCTACGACAAGAACGGACGAAAGATGCGGGATTTTTTGATGACAGAACAATATTTCTATGTTATGATGGGAGATAAGGTCCACAGATATCGTGTACGTGATATTATTAAAAAACACTATATATAAGGGGATGCCGAAAACCTTGCAAAGAGTAGGCAAAAATTATAAACATAAAAGAATGAAAAAATTATTATTGCCTGCACTTATTGTAGCAATGGGTGCAGGAGCCGCATTTGCCGGTAACATGATGAAGTTCAACGAAACTGGTTATGTTTTTGACGAAGGTCAGCAGTTGTGTATTGCAGATACAAAAATGTGTGGAGAGGATGAAACTAATCCAACCTGTACTTGGTCAGTGGATGGAGTAACTCCATTACAACGGTTTATTAGCCCTACCGAATGCGGGAAAATTTTACATGAAATTCTACCGTAATGTATTAAAGGGATGCTAACCAGCATCCCTTTTCATTTCCTTACTTATCCAGACAGCATTTCTATCATCTTTCAAGAAGTAATTCCACCATTCCAGCATTCTTTTACTCATATCCTTGCTTTCAGTAGTATTGTAACCTAAATCATGTGCTATTTTGGGATAGAACAATGCAACTACGGGAAGTTCATTTCGTTTCAGTCCGTTAAAAAATTTCATGGCGTTTACTGGTGGTACTGTATCATCTTTTTCCCCACTCCAAAGTAATATGGGCGCTTTGACATTCGCAACATAATTTATGGGATTGTTTTTAAAATAGAGATCTTTATCTTCTGAAAATGATTTACCCATCTCATATTGACCAGTTTCAAAACGGGTATGATTTGGTTTTTGCTCGTGGTAGTCATACGAATGATAGCTTGAAATTATATCGGAAATTCCTGCTCCTGAAACAAATGCTGCAAAACGGTCTGAGTGCGTAGCAATAAAATTGGTCTCATATCCACCCATTGAGTGCCCTGTTAATCCTATTTTCGTCATATTAATTGCAGGATTTGTTTTAATGGCATCAAGCGCATGATTTACGCAATCTAAGGCCGAAAGCCCTGTTCCTCTGGAATCAAACACGATGTCAGGCTCATAAACAAAATAGCCATTTTCTAAAAGTGTCCGCCTGTTGACCCCTGTTGGTTCATTGGAAGGTACTGAATACACATTGGAAGCAGTACTTTTAATCTGGTAGATGTAAACCACCATGGGGTATTTTTTCGCTGGATTATAATTTACAGGATAATATAATACCCCTTTTAAGGGGACACCAAACGAATTTGTGTAGGACAGAACCTGCTGTTTTAACATCAATGCCGGCTTATCATCAGCGCTTAGAACCTCTTTCTTCCGTTGTTTTCCCAAATGTGTAATAAAGAGTTTAGGAGCCATATTGAAATTTTCTTCTAGCGTAGCGAAGCGTTGTAATTGTGAATCGTACTTTATTTCTTTTATCCGGTTGGGGGTAGGAGACAAAACATTTTTTATTGTCCCTTTATCCAGGAGGCTATATGATGTTTCATTATTGGCCTTATCCCGTATTTTCATCAGCAAGGGAGATTTATTCTCGACCATGCTCATTTTAAATCCAAAAACAGGATTGGTAATTTTTCTGTTTACGTTGGCAATAGATACCTCTTTTGATTTGGCAATACCTGTTTGCTGAAGCTTACCATTGGTTGTATCATATTTCCAGATGTCATTATCACTTTCAAAATAGACTGACATAAAATCTGAGGTGAAAACAGGATTTTGTAGCCCAACCTTATTAATTATGACGGATGATCTGCGGTTTATATCGTAGAAAATCCATTTTTTTGCTTTTGGATCAAGAGCTAAAATGTATCTCCCATTCGACGAATGAACAATATCTTTTGTTACCTGGTGAAAGATTTCCTGATACTTATTAAGTACTGTATCATACAGATAGATATTAAGATACGGATGCAGCGTAATGTTCTTAAATTCCTCTAATGGATTAAAAGCCAGCAGATACCGTTCATCATCTATGGGATGATAAATTGGATAAGATGTCGGTAGTTTAACAGAGATTTTCGATTCTGGTTTCCACAACCAAAACTTGTATTCTGTTGTTCCTTCTTGTTTAGCCTTTAAATTATTATCATTTCCGTACCAGATATCCACAATTAGATTTTTTGGAGGACGGATTCTACTGGCAAAAGTAATAAAATACGCTTTACCACTTTGTATTTCTGTGACATCTATATATTCAGCTTTCTCTGGTACTAGATCTTCGGGATGAACGATCTGTTTCGATTTCGTATCGATAAAGACCAGTGAAAGTTTGGAGTCGCCGGTTTTACTTTCAGCAACAATAACCTTTTTACCGGAAGGACTTAAAATCAGTTGCTTTATATCATTCTCAGTGGAGTATAACCCTTCGGTATTATGGTCAAGTATGTTAAGTACTTCATTATTTTTGCCGTTCTTACGGTAAACCAGAAGAGCGTTGCTTTTATCCGTGACAAATTTTTTAACACCAGTAACTTTTAGGATTTCTTTATCATTAGTATTATAAAGCTTTAGTGTTTCATTGCGGTCAAGAATAAAGTATTGATTTAAGTTTACAAGTGCTTCCGAACGCATTACATTATTATATTCTGTTTTTCTGTTGGTTGCGAAATTACTGTGCTGAACCTTCCCGTTGCCGGAAGAAAGCAATGAGCTGTCATGCAAAAATACCTGATTGGGCATCTTAACAATATTTTTAATAGGAACATGCGGCTTATGGGTATCGACAATGACCACAGTATCAAGATTATTGGCATACCATTTCTTTATCGTTGCCAATCTGCCGTTGGGTGAATAAGTTAAATTGTTGAATGTATAAAATTTTGAGATCCATGCCTGCAAGGTATCTACCTTTTGTTGGCAATAGTTGGACGTGGAATAAAAGGCTAATAAAATGATGAATATTTTTTTCATGATCAGTATCCTGCGTTTTGTGGGTTCAGATTAGGGTTCAATAAGAGTTCTTTTTGCGGTAAGGGCCATAGACGATGATAACTTTTCCAGTTTGGTTTCACGGATAAAAGGTTATTAAGTCTGTCAAATCTTTTTAAATCAAGAAAGCGATGCCCCATTTCTGTGAAGAATTCTTTACGGTTTTCCAAGAGGATTTCATCCAATAAGGAGTGCTTGGAGATCGGCATTACAAGAGGGGAGAGTGTTGCACGTTGCCTGGTGGCATTGACAAACGGCAAAGCTTCCGTAATCTTATTTTGCTGTGCCAATGCCTCAGCAAGTAATAGATATACTTCTTCCAAACGAAATACAACAGAATATTCAGTGGTATTGTTCGTGAGGTTTTTGTACTTTAAAGGTCTGTACCAAGTATTGGTGCCTACGGTAACCGATGTGATCCATTGATTTTTTCGTTTATCGCCTGCTGAAAAGCTATTAAACAGATCGTTTGACAGGGCAAAAGTAGTGGGCGCTGTTCCAGCGAAATAATAAGTGACAACTTCTTTAGTCGCATCGCCGCTATTTTTAGGCTTCAATTGCCATAATATGTGGGCTCCTGATTTAACAAACACTTTTCCAGGATCATTTTCAAAAGTGTAGAGCGGATTTTGGGTTATTGATTTTAAAGCTGTTTCAGCTTCCGGCCATCTGGATTGAAGCAGGTACACCTTTGCAAGCATGAGCTGAGCTACCTGACGGTTTGGAATAGTTCTTTCAACACTCCGATAGGTATCTGGTAAAAGGGAAATACAGCTTTTCAGGTCATTTTCCAATCGGCTTAACACTTCATCCGACGCGGTTTTAGATAAAGACTGATTTACTTGGTAATTTGTGGTTGTAGGAATCGGGATGTCACCATAAATCTGCTGCAGGTAGTAGTATAAAATAGACCTTACAAGCAAGGCTTCCCCTTTAATTCGATCTTTCTCATTACCTGGGATTGAAGATGATTTGTCCGTGCCTTCTATAATGGAATTTGATATATAGATTAGGCGATAAGCCGACGCCCAGTAAGCACTTATGATAGCGTTACTATCAATCTGTTGGTTTTGGTAGATGTCAGCGAGACCAACATTTGCATTAACACCGTAAAAAGTAAGATCATCCGTATATATTCCCAGTAATTTTCCTGTTTGGTCACCTGCAATCGGTGAGTCATTCCATAAACCAAAGTACAATTCTGCCAGTGCTGCATTTGCAGTCTGTACGGTTTCAAATACGGATTCACTCGGGACCTGATTTTCAGGAATATCAACATCAAGAAGTTTCTCACACGAAACAAATAGCTGCAGTACTAATAATGCAAATAATATATAGATAAGATTAGAAGTTTTCATTGTATAAAATTTAGAGGTTTAGTTTAAGGCCAAAAGCAAAAGTGCGCAATGGTGGTAGATAGCCTATGGTTGTAAATTCCGGATCAATTCCGAAATACTTTGTCCATGTTATAAGGTTTTGACCTTGAAAATATATTTTGACGTTTCTGAAAGGGGTATTTTTAAGCGGTATGGTATATCCCAATTCCACATTTTTTAGCCTTATGAATGAACCGTCTGATGCCGACGCCGAGCTATTCTGAAATAATGAATGGTTGGGTGCAGCACTTGCTAGATAAGGTTGATAAACACCGTTGGGATTTTCAGAGGACCATACGTTTAAAGCTTCGACAGGGAGATTATTCATTAAGCCCGGAGAGGGGATTATATAGTTGTAGTTCCTGCTTTTCTGCTTGACGAATTGAAAAAGGATGGAAAAGTCCCAATTTTCATAGCGGAGGGTATTGCTTAGTCCTCCAAAAAATCGAACACCAATGTTTTCTATGATTTTGGCATCATCAACTGAAGAAATTTTACCATCACCGTTGTAATCGGTAAAAATGTATGTTCCTGTCTGTGGATTGATACCTTCAAGATTGAATAGCTTAACAATGGTGGTGGGCTCACCAATTACATAGGTATTGCTATAGGTTGAACCTTCCAGATCCGGAAATGATAGTAACTTATTCTTCGGAAAGCTAATATTAAATGCGGTTTCCCATTGCAGTTTACCTTTTGGAAGTGGATGGGCGTTTAATTCAAACTCCCAACCTGTATTCTGTACTGTTGCATTAAGATTGGCCAGTATGGAGGAAAATCCAGTCATATTGGGAAGCTGGTATCCTACCAGTTGGTTGGAAGAGCGGTTACGGTACCATGCTGCCGTGAGGTTGAGATTGTTTTTAAATAGCCCCAGTTCAACTGCAGCCTCGATCTTGGTCGTTTTTTCCCAGCTAAAGTCCGGATTAAATAACCTTGAAGGTGCTAATCCGGTCACTCCATCATATACGGAGGACGAAACTGAAAAGGTATCCAGATATTGATAATCCCCGATATTGTCACTTCCTGTTGTCCCAAAGCTTCCCCGGAGTTTACCATAGCTGAGCCAGCGGTAGTTATCCAGAAATTTCTCCTTAGAAAAAAGCCATGCTGCGCCGACAGCTCCGAAATTTGCATATTTATTATTGGGGCCAAAGCGGCTACTACCGTCCCGTCTGCCTGTAATATTTAAAATGTACTTTTTATGAAGCTGATAGTTGATCCTTCCGAACACTGCGGCATATCTATATTCAATATTATATTGGTCCTCAATAGTTTTAGTTTTTGCTGCTGCAATGTTGTGAATAAGGGCGTTACTCTCAAATCCCGACCCACTTATGGAACCAAAGGAATTGGTTTCACTCTGGAAAGTGCTACCAACCAAAACATCCAGCAGGTGGGAGTTCCGTTCAAATTTCCAATTTATCTGGGGCTCTACAATATATGAGAACCTTTTCTGGTTGTTCTTTGCAGCTTTTGAATTGGCACTTGATTGCCCACTTGCATATGCAGGATTATAGATTGTATTTGGGCTAATATTCCATTCTTCGAAGGTCTGGTAATTAATACCGCTGTTCAATTTTAACGTAAGATTCTTCAATACTTCATAGCCGATAGTAAGATTGCTCAGATACTGAATATTTTCGTTGGAATAGGTAGCATTATATGCCGCGACAGGATTACTCCACGTATTATTTTCCCAATTTAAAGATCCGTCTTCTTTATAGAGCGCTGGTGAATTGGGTGCAAGTGTAAAGGCTTTCCTGGTAATATCTGAATTAATGACGTTATTTTTCTGTATACTGAACATATTGGATATGCCCAGATTTAACTTATTGTCTTTTGAACGATGGTTCATATTCGCAGATAGATTATTGGTAGTATATTTGAAATCCTTGCCGAAAACGGTAGTCTGCTCATTATGTCCCAAGCTTAGCATAAAAGTAGTTGTTTCACTACCGCCAGATAACTGCAATTGCGCATGGGAAGAAGTTGCTGTATTGCCAATTAAAGTTTTGGCCCAATCCGTATATCTGCTTTTATCCCAAACTCCGTTTATGTCGTAAGCTGTCGCAGGATAGGAGGTCATACCACTATTGGCGAAAGCTTGTTTTCGCATCTCCAGATATTGTTCAGTATTCATCATTTTTAGGTTGGTTATGGCATTGCTCATCCCATAAAATGTAGTAAAACCAACGCTTAAGCGCCCTGATTTACCTTTTTTGGTAGTGACAAGTATAACACCATTTGCACCACGGCTCCCATAAATTGCAGTGGCATCCGCGTCCTTAAGAACCTCAATACTTTCGATATCATTGGGATTTATGCTATTCAATGGGCTGATATTGGACATAGGAAGGATAGCAGAAGTATATCCGAACGTTTTTACTTCGTTTCCAATGGGAACCCCATCGACAATATATAGAGGATTGTTTCCTTCAGTGCGTAACGAGTTTTTTCCACGTATCTGCACCTGAAAACCGCTTCCGGCGACACCACTGTTCTGAACAATATTTACACCTGCCATACGGCCTTGTACCGCAGAAAGTACGTTTGTAACAGGCTGATTTTCTATATCCTTGGCAGTTACCTTAGCGATACTTCCTGTCCGTTCCTTATTCTTTACAGTATAGTATCCGGTGTTCACGATAACCTGCTCTATTTTAGCCTCCCTTTCCGCCAGCTGCTTTGCGGTGTCTTTTGCTGGAGGTGAAGCAGGTTCCGAAATCGTTGAGGTCGCTTTGTTTTTCTTTTTGCGAATAATGAGACTGTGGTCATAGATCAGTGTTTCCACAGGGATTCCCCTTAAAATTTTATTAAGACAATTCAAAATTGGCTCATTTGAACATTTCACGGGCTGGACGATGTAGCCCTGAAGATCATCTTTAGAGTACGCGAACTCCCTGACATTTTCAGAAATAAATTTCTCTACGGCCTGCGGTGCCGTTGTTCTTTCGGCTTCAAAACTGACCCTCGTTGTCTCAGAGAGTTTCTGTTGGGCCTGTAGCCGTTGACTGGCGAGTAAAAAGAATAAGCCAGCCGTGCAAAGATTTTTCATACTTTTGCATTATTGTATTTTAGATTAATAATTCCGCGAAGTTTTATTGATTGAATACGTGGCCGACGGTTGCCGCCGTCGGTCTTCTTTATATTCAGGTTGGTTATTATGTGTCGGGGATAAGGGCAGGAGAGTTGAGCTCCCAAAGCCTATTTCTCCAATTCAAATGTTTTATCATCTTTATTTTTTAAGTTTAGCCCAAGCTGCGAGGAGATCAGGCTCATCATGGCTGAAGGCGTTGTTTTTTCTTTTGTGATGGAGATTTTCTGGTTCCCCAGTTCCAGCGGGTATTTAATTTTTATTCCGAAAGTTTGCTGCAATACAAGTGCTACATCCGTCAGTTCAGCATTGTCAAAGGAAAGTGTTGCGGTATTTCCCTTGGGACTTTCAGCTTTATTCTTACTAGCTACAATCGTTGCTACTTTGGTCGTGCCCATATTGGAAAAAGTTTCTTGCGGGTGAAGTACAAAAACATCTTTTGGTTTATCAGTTTTTGTGACCTGAACTGTACCTTCATAGAGATGCACATTAAATATTTTACCGGTTTGGGTTACTTTAAATGTTGTTCCCAGGACCTTGGTTTCATAACCGTTGCCATGTACAATAAAGGGGTGGGTTTTGGATTTTGCAACTTGAAAAATAGCATCTCCTTCGAGAAAAACCTCTCTTGTTGCAGAAGGGAACGACTTTTCGACGGTTAATTTTGCACCTTTGGATAATGTTACTTTTGAGCCATCCTTTAATGTGATCGCCAAATCATTTGAACCTGCGTTGTACACTGCAGGTAAGAAGAAGGACCTATAAGCCACAACGCTAGCGATTAAAACTAGGGTAGCAGCAGCCATAAGGGAAGAGTATCGGATAATATTCCTTTTACGCTTTCGCTCCTCATAAGCTTTTATGCGCGACAGTAGGCTGTCCCAAAGTTCTTTTGATTCCTTATCTGAAAGAGGCTCAATCTCATTATGTAAGTCATCCATAATACAGAGGTTTATAAGATATAGATGAGAAACACAAAAAGAGTCCCCCTTTGGTTAAGAACTTTAACGATTTTTAATAGTTTTTAACGTTTTTTATGATTGTTTTTGCTGATTTTTCAAAAATGCGACAGCTTTATATATTTGTTTTTTTACCGCTTTTTTAGATATTTTGAGATGTTCAGCAATTCTATCGTGGGAGATTCCATCAATCTTATTCATTTTAAAAACCTGTTTTCTTAAAGAAGGTAACAGCTCAATATTAAACTGTAATAGTTCCAATTGTTCCTCTTTTTCTTGTATTGTTTCCAATAGCGCTACTGATTCATCAACTATTTGAACCTCGCTAATGTCCCTGGTAAAACTTTGCTTATTCTGTTGTGAAAAGAATTTTGAGATCTCCTGACGACATGTTTTTAAAACGATACTTTCTGCGTTATCAGAGGTTATGGACGCCTTGTAAACCCAGAGGTGGAAGAATACATTTTGCATGATGTCCAGTATATCATTACGGTTCTGCACTTTGCTTCCAATAATAGCAAAAACACGATTGCGATATGTATCATAAAGTAATTTATACACATCTTCGTCGTTGTTATTATGCTTAGAGCGGAAAGTCATGGGATTGTATTGGTCGGAAGCGTATAAACAAATTTAATTATTTTTCGCAACTTGAGCCATTTTTTGGAAAAAAATTCTTATAACCAACTGAAAAGTGTGAAATATTCTATACTCTTTTTTTGTAATACTGGAAACGTTTATTGTTGAGGCTTCTGCCTCTCAACACAGTTCTCATACGTTCATATTTGGTAGTCGGTAATGGCTGTCTATTTTAAAATATTGGGGCATTGAACTCAATACCCCATATTACTCTAGTCCTCTACATCAAATGATTCCTGTATAAACTTTATGTACTCTTTTGTCGTATGGTAAAGCATATCATAGTAGAAGTAAGCATGTCTTTTTAGCTCATCACCAAATTCTTCAGAATTATACAACCTAACCGTACCATCATCAAAAAACTCTTTTCTTGTTCCATCATCAATAACAGTTTCCTTTTCACTTACATCATGCACTGTTTTTTTTCCGAAGAAACCTGAAAAATCTAAAGATGGCGGGTCAAAATGGGGATGTACAAACTTCTCAAAAGTTACTATTTTTCCAATTTCCTTTTTATTAGTCTTTTCAAAAATAATGAGTTTGTAATCAGGCTGCTCCCACCATCCTTTCTTAAAATTATTTTTACAAAACTGATAATCGGTCTCGATTCCCAACAAGTACTTTCCTTTAAATGGTTTGTATTTAATAATGGTTTTCCCTATTGCACTTTTTTCTGAGAATTCCGGGAATTTTAAATCTAGTAATTTTTGATAATACTCTATCCATCCGTTTACATTAAAGAATGGACTGTTCAATATTACACTATAAAATTTTTTCTCCGGAATAATCTTGTCGTCAAAACTTCTAAAATGACAGATATTTTGATAATTCTTCTCCTCGTTTTCGTTTGCCCAAAATATCTCCTTTGCAAAGTTC
>PJUE01000084.1_pt1 | contig 134653 bp, 138 predicted proteins | sample 1512171 | NCBI WGS metagenome assembly PJUE01 (sample SAMN08177674, study PRJNA422409) | Feces metagenome, whole genome shotgun sequencing project. | isolation source: Chicken feces (3) enriched on wood chips: alkali lignin treatment | host: Gallus gallus | place: USA: Madison | collected 2015-01-15
AGCCTTCTTTCTTGAGCAGTTCGCCGGCCTTGCGGGCCTGTTCGCGGCCGGTCTCGGTGAGGTCGACGTCGGTCCAACCGGTGAAGCGGTTTTCCAGATTCCACTGGCTTTCGCCGTGGCGCATCAGAACGAGTTTGTGCATGATTTGGGACGCTTGTAACGCGGGTTAAAGTGAAGGAATGCGCTCATTTTATAATTGAGCGATTTTGCCCTTGATTTTGCCCCGGCGCACCCGCCCATTTCTGCGGCGCGGCGCATCAGGGTTCGCCTATACCAGGCTAGTCGCCGCACTTCAGGATGCCCCGTGGACCTTTTGCAATTCTTGATCGATAAAAACAACGTCTTCATCGTCGCCGTTGCCGTGATCTCCGGCATCATGCTGGCCATCCCCGCCCTGCGCAAAGGCCGCACCGGTTCGGCCGTGAGCACGACCGAGGCCATCCAGATGGTCAACCAGCGCCAGGCCGTATGGGTCGACGTCCGTCCCGCCGAACAGTTCCAGGCCGGCCACATCGCCCAGGCCCGCAACGTGCCGGCGGCCGATCTGGAGCAAAAGGCCGCCGCGCTGCCCAAGAACAAGCCGCTGGTCGTGGTTTGCGACAATGGCCGCGATTCGGCCCGCGCCGCCGCCAAGCTGCGCGCCCAGGGTTTCGCCGACGTCGTGCCGCTGGAAGGCGGCATGCGCGCCTGGTCGGCCGCCAGCCTGCCCGTGACCCAGAAGGGTTGAAGCCTGGGGCCGCGCCCCCATCTACCTATTCTTGTACTCACAGGAGCGCCCATGAATAAAGTCGTCATGTACAGCAAGGACTATTGTCCCTATTGCGCCCGCGCCAAAGCCCTGCTGGAGCAGCGCGGCGTGACCGACCTGGAAATCATCCAGATCGACCGGGACCCGTCCCAGCGCGACGTCATGATCGAACGCACCGGCCGGCGCACCGTCCCGCAGATCTTCATCGGCGATACCCACGTCGGCGGTTGCGACGACCTGATGGCCCTGGACCGCTCGGGTGGCCTTGCCCCCATGCTGGCCAGCTAAATCGCCTCCCTTTTTGCCCCTCCCACCAACGGAAACACTCATGGCTGATCAAGACCAAAACACCCAGCAAGAAGGCGGCAACGCGCCCTCGTTCAATCTGCAGCGCGTCTACCTGAAAGACCTTTCGCTGGAAATGCCGAATGCGCCCCACGTCTTCCTGGAACAGGAAGCGCCCCAGGTCGAGGTAAGCATCACCGTGGGTGGCCAGCGCCTGGCTGAAACCGTGTTCGAAACCACGGTTACCGTCACCGTCACCACCCGCATCAATGAAAAGGTCGTGTACCTGGTCGAAGGCACGCAAGCCGGCATCTTCGAGGCCGCCAACATCCCCGAAGAACAGCTCGACCCGCTGCTGGGCATCGTCTGCCCGACCATGCTGTACCCCTACCTGCGCGCCAACATCGCCGACGCGATCACCCGCACCTCGATGCCGCCGCTGCACCTGACCGAAGTGAACTTCCAGGCCCTGTACGAGCAGCGCCTGGCCGAGCTGCAACAGCAGCAAAGCGCCGCCAACGGCAACGGCAGCGACTCGGGCATCATCCTGCCCCCCGGCGCGACCCGCCAGTAAAGCAGCCGCGGCGTCCAATGAAAAGAGCCCCCACGCTGCGCCTTCGGCTTGCTGCCCCCCGTGGGGGCGCTTTTCATCTTGAGGCGGCTCGGCGATGAAAAATCCCATCGAGCCACGCCTGCGCGTCGCCGTCCTGGGTGCGGGAAGTTGGGGCACCGCGCTGGCGGCGGCTGCCAGCCGCCGCCACGCCACCGTACTCTGGGCGCGCGATGCCGCGCAGGCCGCCGACATGGCCGCCTCGCACGAAAACGCGCGCTACCTGCCGGGCATCGCCCTGCCGCAGGCACTGAATATCTCCTCCGATCTCGACGCCACGCTGCGCAGCCTGCAAGAAGACGGCGCGCGCCGGCTGATAGACGGCGCGCGCCGGCTGATCGTGCTGGGCGTGCCCGTGGCCGGCTTGACCGCCATCTGCGGCGAGCTGTCCCGCCGGCTGCCCGCGCTGGGATTGCAGGACACTCCCATCGTCTGGACGTGCAAGGGCTTTGAAGCCGACACGGCCAGGCTGCCCCATGAAATCATGCGCGAGGCCCTGCCTGGCGCCACCGGTGGCGCATTGTCGGGCCCCTCGTTCGCGCGCGAAGTCGCGCAGGGCCTGCCGGTCGCGCTGACCGTGGCCAGCGACAGCCCCGCCTTGCGCGATGCCACCACTGCCGCCTTCCACGGCGCGGCGCTGCGCGTCTACGCCAGCACCGACCTGGTGGGCGTGGAAGTGGGCGGCGCGCTGAAGAACGTGATCGCGGTCGCCTGCGGCATTGGCGACGGCCTGGCCCTGGGCACCAATGCCCGCGCCGCGCTGATCACCCGCGGCCTGGCCGAGATGACCCGCTTCGGCGTGGCGCTGGGCGCGCAGGCCGAGACCTTCGCCGGGCTGACCGGCCTGGGCGACCTGGTCCTGACCGCGACAGGCGAGCTGTCGCGCAACCGCCGCGTGGGCCTGGAGATCGGCGCCGGGCGCAAGCTGGCCGACATCCTGGCCAGCGGCATCACGGCCGAAGGCGTGCGCTGCGCGCGCGCCGCGCTGGACCGCGCCCGCGCCATCGGGGTCGAACTGCCCATCACCGAAGCCGTCTGCGCCGTGCTGTTCGACGGCGTGGCCCCCATGACGGCCGTGTCCGCCCTGTTGGCGCGCGACGCCCGCTACGAAAGCGGGATAGCCAGCCAGCCGGACGCGTCGCCGGACAACCGGCCCCGCTGAGCCGCCCCAAAAACAAATACCACGCACAACCCCGAGGAGACATCCTTCATGACGCAAACCCGCAAGTTCCGGGTCGGCCCGCTGCTACGCGGCCTGTGCCTGAGCCTGGCCGCCATCCTGCCCGCCGCCGCCCATGCCGACTGGCCCGACCGTCCGATCCACATGGTCGTGCCCTTCCCGCCCGGCTCGTCGCCCGACATCCTGGCGCGCACCATCTCGGAACCGCTGTCGCAGGCGTTGGGCCAGCCCATCGTGATCGACAACAAGCCGGGCGCCGGCGGCAACATCGGCACGCGCATCGTGTCGCAGGCCAAGCCGGACGGCTACACGCTGCTCTACACGATCAACGGCCCGCTGGTCACCGCCCCCACGCTGTACAAAAAGACGCTGGGCTATGACCCGCTGCGCGACCTGCAGCCGGTATCCCTGGTGGGCACCAGCCCCAACGTGCTGGTCGTGCCCAGCAGCTTGAAGGTCGATAACGTCAAGGACTTCGTCGCGCTGGTGAAAGGCCGCGGCAATTCGCTGAACTACGGTTCCGTGGGCCCGGGCAGCTCGGCTCATCTGGCGATGGAAATGTTCAAGGAAAGCGCCGGCGTAGACCTGGCGCACATCCCCTATTCCGGCTTCCCGCAGGTCATCTCGGCCATCATCGGCGGCGATGTCCAGGCCGGCTTCATGGTGCCCGCCATCGCCGTGCCCCAGGCCCGCGACGGCAAGGTGAAGCTGCTGGCCGTGACCAGCCTGCAGCCCAGCGAGGCGCTGCCGGGCGTGCCGACGATGGCATCCCAGGGCTATCCGGACTTTGAAGCCATTTCCTGGAATGCCGTGCTGGTTCCCGCCGGTACGCCCACGCCCATCGTCGAACGGCTCAACAGCGAGCTGGCGCGCATCATCGGCAGCGAAGCGGTGCGCAAGCAGCTGGCGCTGCAGTACTTCACCCCCGCGCCGTCCACGCCGGAAGCCCTGACCGCCCGCATCAAGAATGAAAAGGCGCGCTGGGACCAGGTGATCGAGAAGCTGAATCTGTCGCTGGATTGATTGCAGCCCAGCCGTGACGGGCCAGGCGCGCCGGCTTCAGCGCGCCCCCGTCACACTCCCCCTTCATACCCCTGCTGACGCCAGGCCTCGAACACCGTCACGGCGACGGCATTCGACAGGTTCAGGCTGCGTTGGCCAGCGCGCATCGGCAGGCGCAGGCGCTGCTGGGGCGGGAACATCGCCTGATGTTCTTCCGACAGGCCCGAAGTTTCGCGGCCGAATACGAACACGTCGCCCGGCTTGAAGCCGATATCCGCCACGCTGCGTTGCGCATGCGTGGTCAGCGCGTAGATGCTGGACGGCGCGGCGCCGGTATCGGCCAAAGCCTCCTCCAGCGTGTCGTGCACGCGGACGGGCTGCCATTCGTGGTAATCCAAACCGGCGCGGCGCATGCGGGCGTCGTCGAGCTCGAAGCCCAAGGGACGAACCAAGTGCAATTGCGCGCCCGTATTGGCGCACAGGCGGATGGCGTTGCCGGTATTGGGCGGGATTTCAGGACAAACAAGGATGACGTGGAACATGGCGCTAGGGACTCGGGACGGCTTGCGGCGGAAACGTCGCCGCGCACCGGGAATTGTCGCCGATTTACCTGGGGGCCGGCTCAGGGCGTGCGCGCCGCCACCAGCACCGTGACATCCGCAGCTCCTGCTGCCAGCAGCGCAGCGGCGGCCGCGTTGGCGGTGCTGCCGGTGGTCATGACGTCGTCCACCAATAGCAGCTGCCGGCCGCGCACGTCGCCCACGCAATAAAACAGGTTTTGCGCCCCGAGCCGGCGGGCCTGGCGGCCCTGCGCGGTCTGCCGGGGCGTCTCGCGCCGGCGCCGCAGCAGCCCGCGCGCCAGCGGCAGCCCCAGCTCCGCCGCCAGGCTGCGCGCAATTTCACCGGCCGGATTCATGCCGCGCTGGCGCAGCGATGCGCGGCTGGCGGGAACGGGCACCAGCAAGGCGCCGTCCGGCGCAGGCCCGTCGCGGGCCACGGCAGCCGCGATCATCCGGGCCAGCACCGGCGCCATGCTGAGGCGCAGCCGGGTCTTCAGCATCAGGATCAAGGTGTCGGCGGGCGGCGCGTAGTCAAAGGCGGCAATCGTGCGCGAAAACGTCCGGGGCGCGCCCAGGCAGGCGGCGCAGTGCGGCGCATCCGGGCGCAACCGCAGGGCGCAACGAGGACAGCGTGGCGCTGCAGGGCGACGCGCGGCCACCCCACTATCGGCCCGGCGGAGAGCATCGCCGCAGATATCCGCCTCGCAGCCCGCGCAAAGCCTAGCACCCGCCACCCGGGCGCCGCACAAGGGGCAGTCGCAACCGACGCGCGACAGCAGCCACCGCCCCATGACCCGTAGGGGCAATCGGAAGCCGCGGCCGGGATGCGCAATAATGGATGCCATCCCTCATGAAACCATGATCCGCCCGCGTTGCAGACGCGGGTGCGACCGAAATGTCCCTGCCAGAATCCGCAACGCTCCCCTCCCTGCCCATCGTCAGCGCCGACGTGCCCCGGCAATTCGCCCGCCGCGGCGACCTGGCCGAGGCCCAGTTCCTGTACGGGGAAATCGCCCGCCGCATGCTGGGCCGCCTGCAATACATCCGGGTCCAGCCGCAAGCCATGCTGGACGCGGGCTGCGGCGCGGGCGACAACCTGCCGCTGCTGCGTGAACGCTATCCCGACGCCGCCTATACCGGGCTGGACAACTGCGAACCGCTGCTGGAACAGGCGCGCAAGCGCCATGCCCCTGCCGGCCTGTCGGCCTGGATCGGCAAGCTGGCGCGCCGCGGCCCGGCCGCCCCTGCCTTCGTCAACGCCGACCTGGCGGCGACGGGCCTGGCGCCCGAATCGCTGGAACTGGTGTGGTCCAACCTGGCCATGCACTGGCACCGCGCTCCGCACGCCGTGCTGGCGGAATGGCGGCGCATCCTGAAAGTGGGCGGACTGGCGATGTTCTCCTGTCTTGGGCCGGCCACGCTGCGGGAACTGCGCCAGGCCCTGGACGACGCCGGGCTGCGCACGGCTACGCCGTCCTTCGTGGACATGCATGATTTCGGCGACCTGCTGGTGGAAAACGGCTTCGCGGATCCGGTCATGGACCAGGAGATCCTGACCCTGACCTACCGCAGCCCGGAAAAGCTGCTGCAGGACGTACGCGCGCTGGGCGGCAACCCGGCCGAAGGCCGGCGCGGCGGCCTGGTGGGCCGCGACTGGCGCGACCGTCTCTGCGCCGCGCTGGAAGCGCAGCGCCGGCCCGACGGTCTGATCGTGCTGAGTATCGAAGTCGCCTACGGCCACGCCTGGCGCGCCGCGGCGCATCGCACCGTGGCCGGTGAAACCCGGCTGTCGGTCAGCGCGATTGGCGGCCGGCACCGCGCGCCCTGACCTGGGCCGCAGGCTGACCGGCAGAGCCGGCGCTTTGCGGGCGCCGGCCTCCCCGTCTAGTGCAGGCGTTCCGGCATCGGCACGCTGACCCCGGGCTCGGAAGCCGGCAACGCCGACATAGGCTCGGAGGTTGCGCGAATGCGGCGCCTCAGGACCGCCGTCGGTTCTGCGGGCCCTACGCCGGGCGAAGCCACGCCGCGCCAGGCGTTCGACATGGCCTCCACCACCAACGGCAGGTCGCGCAAGCGGTGGAACTGGCTGCGCAGCCAGCGGGAATCGTTGCCGCTGCGCATGGATTCATCGCGCAGGGCGGCGATCATGTCGCCCGTGCCCAGTTCTTCAGCCACCGGCATCAGGCGCTGGAACAGGTTGCGCAGGTGGTCCATCAGCCGCAGGCGCTGGCCGTCCGGCGTCACGTAGCTGCCCTGCAGGCCGAAGCGGCAAGCCTGGAAGTGATTGCTGCGGTAGGACAGCCAGGCGCCGTCGCCGGGGTCGCCCTCGCGCATCAGCAGCACCGCCAGGGCCTGGGCAAAAGCCGCCAGCTGGCAAGCCCGTTCGACCGTCAGCGGCGTGTCGCACACGCGGATTTCGACCGTGCCGAATTCCGGCTTGGGGCGGATGTCCCAGTACAGGTCCTTGATGCTTTCCGCCAGGCCATAGGCGCGCAGCTGCGCCAGATGGGCCTCGAACTGGTACCAGTCCTTCACTTCGGGCGGCATGTGCCCGGCCAGCGGGAAGCTGTTCACCGCGTTCAGGCGCGAGCACGAGAACAAGGTGTCCACCCCCTCGCAATAGGGCGACGAGGCCGACAGGGCGATAAAGTGCGGCACATAGGGCGACAGGCGGCGCAACAGTTTGATGGAATCGTCGCCGCTCTTGACGCCCAGGTGGATGTGCTGGCCGAAGACCGTAAATTGACGCGCCAGGTAACCGTACATTTCGGCCAGGTACTGGAAGCGCGGGGTGTCCGAAATGGACCGTTCCTGCCAACGCATGAAGGGGTGGGCGCCCCCGCCAGCGACCGATACGCCCACGGCGTCCGCCGCTTCGATCAGGGCGTCGCGCATTTCGCGCATCTCGGCCAAGAGGCCCATGGGGTGCTCGTGCACCGAGGAATTCAGTTCAATCATGGACCGCGTGATTTCCGGTTTAACGCGGTCGGCGATGGGGTGGTTGGCCATTTGGGCCAGCAGCTCGTCCGAGGCTGCGGTCAGGTCAAAACTGCGCGGGTCTATCAGTTGCAGCTCGAGCTCGATGCCCAGGGTGTTGGGGGCCGACGAAATGAACGGGATCTGTTCCATCTCGGACTCCTTTCTGAATGTTTGATGAGGGTGTGCGCCGTTCGACCTTGAAGCCCGGAAACAGCCCGGGGGGCACTAGACGGCAGCTTGTGCACGCATGATAGCCGCTGTTTTGTGGCAAGAAGATGGAAAATCGTGACATTTATGTGCAACATCACGAAGCAATCGGTTTTTCCCTGTGAAGGAAAGTGAGCGAGCGCTCACGGCATAGAAATGGCGCGGCCTCCCGGGCTGCGGCAGCCGGAAAGCAAGCGCTCAAGGGGCTTTCAAGAGGGGGTGGGACAACCCTTATAAGGGTTATCCCTTATCTATTTCCGCCAGAAAATAGGGGTGAACAACACCAGCACCGTCAGCAGTTCCAGGCGCCCGATCAGCATCGCGAAGGTGCAGACCCAGATCTGGAAATCGGACAGGACGGCGAAGTTGCCCATGGGTCCGACGGGCCCCAGGCCTGGTCCGGTGTTGTTGACGCTGGCGAAGACGGCCGAGAAGGCGGTGATCGGATCCAGGCCGGACAGGAGCAGCAGGCTGGTGAAAACGGCGATAGAAAGGCCGTAGAACAGCATAAAGGCCAGCACCGACGACATGGTGCGGGTCTCGACCGCGCGGCCATTGATGCGCACCGGGCTGACCGCGTGCGGGTGCAACATTGTGACCAGCTCATTGCGCGCCTGCTTGACCAGCAGGATCGCCCGGATCATCTTGATGCCGCCCCCGGTCGACCCGGCCGACGTGGCGAAGCCCGACAGCAGCAGCATGGTCAGCGGAGCGAACAGCGGCCACTGCGCGAAGTCGGTATTGGCGTAGCCCGTGGTGGTCGCCATGGAAATCGTGTTGAACATGCCGTAGCGCAGCGCCTGCAGCGGGTCTTCATAGACCCCTTTCAGGAACAGGAACACCGAGATGACCAGCCCGACTCCCAATACCACCACCAGGTAGGGGATCGCCTCCGGACACCGCACGTAGGCGCGCGCGCTGCGCTGGCGGAAGGCATTGAAGTGGGTGGCGAAGTTGATGCCCGCGATCAGCATGAACACCATCGCCACCATTTCCACCGCGACCGAATCGAAATGGGCGAAGCCGTCATCCCAGGTCGAAAAGCCGCCCAGACCCATGGTGGTGGCCATGTGGCACCAGGCCTCGAACCACGACAGGCCGACCGCCCGGTAGGCCAGGAAGCACAGGATGGAGAACACGAAATACACCGCGTACAGCGCCTTGGCGGTGCTGGCGATGCGCGGCGTGAGCCGCTCGTCCTTCATCGGTCCGGGGGTTTCCGCCCGCACCACCTGGTGCCCGCCGACACCGAGCAGGGGCAGAATGGCCACGGCCAGCACCAGGATGCCCATGCCGCCGATCCAGATCAGCGTGGCCCGCCACAGGTTGATCGACGCGGGCAAGGTGTCCAAATTGGTCAGGACGGTGGCGCCGGTGGTGGTCAGGCCCGACATGGCCTCGAAATAGGCGCCGGTAAACGACAGCGGCAAGCCGGCGCCATGGAAGTAGAGCAGCAGCGGAATGGCCGCCAGCAGGGGCAGGCCCGCCCACACGGCCGACACCAGCACGAAGCCGTCGCGCGCCCGCAGCTCGCAGCGGGCGCGGCGCGTTATCGCGGCCAGGCCGCCGCCTATGCCCACCGAGATCAGGAACCCGTCCAGGAAGGCCTCGCGCGCGCCGTCGCCGCCCACGTAGGCGACGGTCAGCGGGATCAGCATGGTGAGCGCGAACATCACCATCGTCAGGCCCAGGATGTAGAGAGTGCCCAGGACGCGCTTCATGGAGCTATCCGGCCGCGCGCGGCCCGCGCAGAAGGAAGGAGGCGGCGCGCATCAGAAGAACGACGCCGAGACTTGGAACAGCTTTTCCACGCGCGGCATCTGCCGGCGCGAGGGTACGAAGACGATGACGTGGTCGTCGGATTCGATCACGGTGTCGGCGTCCGGCAGGATGATTTCGTCCTCCCGCACCAGCGCGCCGATGCTGGCGCCCTTGGGCAGGCTGATCTGCCCGACCGCGCGCCCCACCACCTTGGAGGTGGAGCGGTCGCCGTGGGCGATGGCCTCCAGCGCTTCCGCCACGCCCTGGCGCAGCCGGTGCACGGCTGCCACGTCGCCGCGGCGCACATGCCGCAGGAGTTCGCTCATGGTGGCCTGGGATGGCGACACGGCGATGTCGATATGGCTGCCCTGCATCAGCTCGCCGTAGGCTTGGCGGTTGATCAGCGCGATCACCTTGCGCGCGCCCAGGCGCTTGGCCAGCAGCGAGGACATGATGTTGTCCTCGTCGTCGCTGGTCAGCGCCAGCCAGGTGTCCATGTCCTCGATGTTCTCGCGTTCCAGCAACGCCTCGTCGGTGCCGCTGCCGTGCAGCACCAGCACGCTGTCGGGCAATTGGGTCGCCAGGTATTCGCAGCGCTTCTGGTCGCGCTCGATGATGCGGACGCTGTATTTTTCCTCGGCCAGTTGGCGCGCCAGGCGCAGGCCGATGTTGCCGCCGCCCGCGATCATCACGCGACGCACGGCACGCTCGGCCTCACGCAGCTGCCGAACGGCGCGGCGCGCATCGCGCGAGTCCACCACCAGCACCACCTCGTCGCCCGGAGCGACGACGGTACCGCTGCCGGCCCGCAGCGGCCGGCCGCCGCGCAGCACGTCGATCACGCGCGCCTTCACGTCGGGCCAGACGTCGCGCAGCTTGTCGACCGGCGAATGGGCCATCGGGCTGCCCGCCCCGACCCGCACGGTCACGACGCTGACCCGGCCTTCGGCGAACTCCACCACCTGCAGGGCCTCGGGAAATTCGATCAGGCTGTGCAGATAGGTGGTGACGCTGCGCTCGGGGCTGATCAGGGCGTCGATGCAGAAGCCCTCTTCGCTCATGAGTTCCGGGTGTTCGGCGAACTCGACCGAACGGATGCGGGCAATGCGGCGGGGAATGTTGAACAGCTGGCGCGCGATCTTGCAGGCCACCATATTGGCCGAATCCGAGGCCGCACAGGCGATCAGCAGGTCGGTGTCGGCGGCGCCAGCGGCCTCCAGCACCGAAACCTGCGAGCCGTCGCCATGGACGACGCGCAGGTCGAAGTGTTCTTGCAGGTATTGGAGCTGGACAGGATCCGAATCGATCACCGTGATGTCGTTCTCTTCGGACACCAGGTTCTCGGCCACGCTGGTGCCTACGCGACCAGCGCCCATGATCAGGATCTTCATGAGCTCCGCTTGCGGGCGGACTCGATGCCCAATTGCTTGAGCTTGCGGTACAGGTGGGTGCGTTCCAGCCCCGTGCGTTCCGACACGCGGGTCATGCTGTGGCTTTCGCGGACCAGGTGGTATTCAAAATAGATGCGCTCGAATTCGTCGCGCGCCTCGCGCAGCGGTTGGTCCAGCGAAATGCTGCCCAGTTGGCCGTTGGACGTGACGGGGACTTCGTTGGACGGCGCGGCGGCCTGGACCGGGGGATCGAGTTCGTCTTCCAGCGCCACCGCGGGGCTGGCCACGGCCGAATGCGCGGCGGCAGGCGCCGGATGCGGCGCGCGGCCGCGCGCCAGGCCGGCGGCGACCGTCTTCAGGAGGCGCTGCAGCGTGATCGGCTTTTCAAGGAAGTCCATGGCGCCGATGCGCGTGGCTTCGACTGCCGTGTCGATGGTGGCATGGCCGCTCATCATGATCACGGGCATGTCCAGCAGGCCTTGCGAGCCCCATTCCTTGAGCAGGCTGACGCCGTCCGTGTCCGGCATCCAGATGTCCAGCAACACCAGGTCAGGACGCATGCGCAAGCGTGCGGCGCGCGCTTGCGCCGCGTTTTCAGCCAGCTCGACCGTGTGTCCTTCGTCGTATAGGATTTCCGACAAAAGCTCGCGTATACCGACTTCGTCGTCAACCACCAGAATTCTGGCCATAAAGCATCCACCTATTGCGTAGCCGCATTATCCTTTTCTTGCGCGGTCGCGTCCATAGTATCGGCCTCGGAAGCCAGCCGGGTCAACAATATGGAGATCCGCGCGCCCCCTTCCTTGCGGTTCGCAAGGTCTATACGCCCGCCGTGTTCTTCCACGATCTTGCGTACGATTGCCAATCCTAACCCAGTCCCGTGGGACTTGGTGGTGACGTAGGGCTCGAACGCGCGCTGCATGACCTGGGGAGGAAAGCCCGGGCCCGTGTCGGCGACCGTGAACCTGAGCGCCTGATGGGCCGCCCGGTCGGGCTGCTCGCTGCGCATGAGCTGCGTGGTCACGCTGACCCGCCCTTGCCCGCCCTGCTCGGCGATCGCGTCGCGGGCATTGGACATCAGGTTATGGATCACCTGCCGCAACTGGGTGGGATCGCCCTCGATGGGGGGCAGGTCCGGCGCCAGCGTCACGTCCAGATTCAGGGCCTTTTCGGCCAGGCGCGACGAACCGCCTTCGGGCTCCCAGCCGTACAGCGACAGCACGTCCGCCACCAGGGCGTTGAAGTCGATGCGTTGCATCACGGCCGGCGGCGTGCGGGCATATTCGCGGAAGTCGTCCACCATCTGCTTGAGCGATGCCACCTGGTTGACGATGGTATTGGTAGACCGTGCCACGATCTGGGCCTCGGCGGGAGGCAGCTTGCCCTCCAGCTTCATCGCCAGGCGCTCGGCCGATAGCTGGATCGGCGTAAGCGGGTTCTTGATCTCGTGCGCCAGCCTGCGGGCGACTTCGCCCCAGGCCACGGTCCGGTTGGCCGAGATCACTTCGGTGATGTCGTCAAACACCACCAGATAGCCGTTGCCGCGCCCGTCCACGCGCAGATGCGTGCCGCGCGCCAGCAGGGTCAGGGGCTGCGAGCCAGCGGGCGCGTCGTCCTGGCCCGGGGCGATCTCGAATTGCTGCTGCCAGTGCTGGCGCTCGGACCCCACCGCGGCGTGGGCGGAAAAAGCCTGCCGCACGATGTTGGCGAACTCCAGCATGCCGGCCACGGTTTCCAGCGGCCGTCCGATCACCGAGCGCAGGTCCGCGCCCAGGATGGTCTGGGCGCCCTGGTTGACGGTGGTGACGCGGAACGATTCGTCGAACACCAGCACCCCGGAGGACAGGTTCGACAGCACGCTTTCCAGATAGACATTGGAGCGTTCCAGCTGCTGCCGGTTGCTCTCGACCATGCGGCGGGCCTCGTCGAGCTGGCGTGTCATGGCGTTGAACGAACGCGTGAGCTGGCCGACTTCGTCGCGCTCGGGCGGCTCGGGCAAGGGCCGGTAGTCGCCCACGCCCACGGCCTGCGTGCCGCCCGCCAGGCTGAGCAGCGGGCGCACCAGCCGCTTGGACAATGAGAGCGCCACCGCGATGGCGCCGAAGGCCGCCAGCAGCAAGGCCAGGGTCAGGGTGATGCCGTACAGCTTGCGCAAGCCCAGCCGCGACAGCGCCAGCTCCTGGTAGTCGCGAAAACCCTGCTGCACCAGATTGGCGTTGTGGGCGATCTGCTCGGGTACCGGCTGCAGCAGCTGCAGCCAACGCGGTTCGGATGCCGGTCCCAACAGGTTGTCGTAGCGGTCGGGGCCGGTCAGCGGAATCACCACCCGCAGGTGCAGCCCGCCTTCAGCGCCGGGGGTCACCGGGTCATCGGCCTCGGCGGCGGAGTAGCCGCGCGCCAGCCGCAGCTGGTTCATGACGGTGGACGGCGGCATCGCGGGCAGCAATTGCCCGTACTGGCTGGTGGAGAACGCGATCATGCGCCCGCTGCCGGTAAAGACCATGGCTTCCTGCACGCCGTTGGCCTCGCGCAGCCGCGTCAAGGCGAGCGTCACGCCGCTGTCGGAACTGCGGTTCAGTTCCATCGCCATGGAGCGCGCACGCGCGTCCAGGTCGGCCAGCAGCGAATCCAGCGCGGCGCGGCCCAGGTTCAGGCCCGCCTCCAGCGCCGTGTCCACGCGCACGTTGAACCAGGATTCGATCGAGCGCGACATGAACTGCACCGACACGGTGTAGATCAGGGCGCCGGGCACCACGCCGATCAGCGCAAACGCCAGGGAAAAACGGGCCGTCAGCCGCGCGCCGAACTGGCGTCGACGGATCTGCCGCGCCAGCCTCACGGTCAGCGCCACCACCCAGATGAAGAGCGCCAGCGCAAAAATGCCATTCAGCACCAGCAGCGTGTCGTAGTAGCGCGCAAAGCGCGAGGCATTGCCGGTGGACCACGCCAACAGCCCCAGCAATGCCAGGCCGCTTGCGGCGCCAACCATCAGGGCCAGCCGAAGCACAAGCCTCATGACGGGTCTTTCTCCTTGTCGCTGAGCACGAACGTGAAGTCCATCCACGGCGTCGACTGTACCCAGGAGCTGCTGTTCAGGGCGTTGACCTGGAAGGGCCGCGGCAGCAGCGACGTATCCAGGCGCAGGCGCAACTGGCCGCCGTACAGCACGCCCGCATCGAAGTCGGCGGCGTCCGCCACCGGCCAGTTGCGGATATGCCGGATGACCCCCATGGCGTCATCCAGCGAGGCGACTGGAAAGGTCAGTTCGCCCACGCCCACCCGCCATTGCCGGGTCAGGGCGTTGTAGATGATGCGCCAGGTGCGGGACGTGTCGACCAGGGACTTGTCGAACCACCACCAGCGTTCGCGCGTGACGGTGAGGTCGGCGGTGAGATACAGCGGCACTCCGCGCTGGGCGGCTTCGCGCAACTGCGAGTTCAGTTCGAACTCGATGTCCGCGTCGATCTGGAGCTGGCCGTCTCGAACCGCCGGGCGAACTTCGGTGACCTTGGGTTCCGCCCCATGCGCCTGCCCGCCCGGCACGAAGGAAAGCAAGGCAGATGCGAGCAACAACCCGAGAAATAAGCGCGGAATAATGGACATACGGCACCGGAACTACGTCATGCCCCCTATTCTTGGCGATTCAGGACTGCTTGGCAAACAAGGCGTAGAAAAACCCGTCGCGCTGCGCCGCAGGTGTTGCATCGACCGCAACTGGCAGCAATTGGCCGGGCGCGTCCAGGCGCTGCGCCTCCGGATGGCGCTGCATGAACTCCAGCGCCTGGCGCGTACCCTCGATCGGGAAGATCGAGCAGGTCACGTAAAGCAGCCGCCCGCCGGGCGCCACGGTGCGCCAGAGCGCGTCCAGGATGCTGGCCTGCAGGGTGGCCGTGCGACGCACGTCGTTCTCGCGCCGCAGCCAGCGGATGTCGGGATGGCGGCGCACGATGCCCGAGGCCGTGCAGGGGACGTCGGCCAGCACGGCGTCGAACGGCTTGCCGTCCCACCAGGCGTCCAGGTCGGCCGCATCCGCCGCTTTCAACTGGACACGATCGCTTGCCAGACCCAGCCGGTCCAGGTTCTGCCCGACGCGGGCCAGCCGGTCGGCGTCGGCATCCAGCGCCAGCAGGTCGATATCGGCCAGCTCCAGCAGGTGGGCGGTCTTGCCGCCAGGGGCCGAGCAGGCGTCCAGCACCCGCATGCCGTCGGCAGGCGCCAGCAGTTCGGCCGCCAGTTGCGCGCCGGCGTCCTGCACCGACCACCAGCCCTCGGCAAAGCCGGGCAGTTGCGTGACCGGCTTGGGCGTGGCCAGTACCAGGCCGGACTGGCCCACAGGTTCGGCCGCCAGGCCGGCGGCCTGGAAGGCGGCCAACACCTGCTCGCGGCTGGCGCGGCGGCGATTGACCCGCAGAGTCAGCGGCGCGGGCACATTGGCCGCAGCCAGGATCTCGCGCCATTCCCGCGGATAGGCCACGCTCAGCTGCTTGACCCACCAGCCGGGGTGGTTCCATTGGGCCTCGGGGCTGTCCGCCACGGCAGCCTCGAGCGCCGCGCGCTCGCGCAGGAAACGACGCAGGCAGGCGTTGAGCATGCCCTTATAGGAAGCCAGGGCGCGGCTGCGGGAGGCCGCCGTCACGGCCTGGTCCACCACCGTGTGCGCCGCGTAGACCGGCATGCCCGGCAGGGCGGCGGCGGCATCGCCTTCTTGCTTCAGCAGGGTCAGCGACACCAGCAACAAAGATTCGAACAACACGCTGGGATAGCGCTGCACCATCTCGCGGCCCACGGCGTCGGCCCAGCCCAGGTAACGCATGGCATGGAACGACACGGCCTGCGTGGCGGGCCGCAGGGACGATTCCACGTCGGCCAGCGCGTCCGTCAGGGAGCGGCCGTCCAGCACGCTCTCGACCACCTCCGCGCTGGAAAGCAGGACGGAGGACAGCGGAGGGGCCAGATTGGGGGAGTCGGAACGCGTGGACATGATGCAAATTCAGGAGATAAGACCGCTATGGTAGCCGGACCTGGACGAATGGCGGCCGTCGCGGCACACTGGCCCCAGCCACGGAGCCCCTCATGACCCTCGCCACCCTGCTGCTCTTCATCCTGGCCTCGGCCGTCACCATCATCACGCCGGGCCCCACCGTCCTGCTCGCCATGAGCAACGGTTCGCGCCACGGCGTGCGCGCTGCCTGCTGGGGCATGGCCGGCGCGGTGCTGGCCGACCTGGTCCTGATCGGCGCGGTGGCGTCGGGCCTGGGCGTGGTGCTGGCGGCGTCCGAAATCGCCTTCCAGCTCATCAAATGGGTGGGCGCGGCCTATCTGGCGTACCTGGGCTGGAAGATGCTGCGCTCGGACGCGGCGCTGGTCATGCCCGCCGCCCAGGCGGACGCCCGGCGTCCGGCCGGCTTGGCGCTGGGCCTGCGCAGCTTCGCGGTGGCGCTGACCAACCCCAAGGCGCTGCTGTTCATGTCCGCCTTCCTGCCCCAGTTCATCAATCCCGCCGCCCCTCTGCTGGCGCAGTACGCCGTACTGGCCGGGGTCATGGCGCTGATGAACATCGCCGTGATGCTGGCCTACGCCGCGCTGGGCGCGCAGATGGTGCGCGCCTTCCAGGGCGCCGGCCTGCGCTGGCTGAACCGCGTCTGCGGGGGACTGCTGATCGGGCTGGCGGGGACGCTGGCGCTGTATCGGCGCAGCGCGCCTTGAGCGGCATCGCCCCCGGCCGGGCCGCCCGCTAGGCCCGCCCCAGCTGCCGCGACAAAAAGCTGCAGGTCGCCACCAGCAGCTTCGCGCACTCGGCCACATTGCCCTCCATGCGGTGCTTGGGCCCGGCAACCGCCACGGCCAGCGTCTCGTTGTTGATGGTGAGCGTCGTCGCGACTGCCCACACGTCATAGACGTTCTCGCCCCGGGTCACGAAATAGCCGTTCTTGCGGCTTTCCAGAATGTCCTGGATCAGCGCCGCATGCTCGGTCTTGGTCTCCGGCGTGATCGCGGCCAGTTGCTGGTTCTCCAGCCATGCGCGCAGCTCGCGCTCCTTCAGGGTGCCCAGGAAGGCCTTGCCGATGGAACTCGAATGCAGCGGTTTGAACTCCCCTGGTTTGGCCGAATAGCGGATGGAGTGCAGCCCTTCGATGACCTGCAGGTAGATCGCCGATTCGCCCAGGCGCTTGCCCAGGATCACGGTTTCCCGAGTGGAATCGCGCAACCGCTCCAGAACCTGGGTGACGTGTTCGATGAACGGGTCCTTGGCCAGGATGTCGCTCGTCACGTCATACATGCGTTTGGTGGGGTACAGCGTGCGCGGACGGTTCAGCGTGTACAGGTAGCCGCGCGCCGTCAGCGTCGAAACGATGGCGTGGCAGGTGCTCTTGGGAATGCCGGCCGCCTCGGCCAGATCGGTCAGGGATAAAGGCCGCTCGTTGGCCTGAAACGCTTCAAACACGTCAAGCACTCGCTCGACGCCGGTCACCGTGACTCCAGACATGGCGCTTCCTTTTGGAAAGTGGGATAGCCGTAATTCAGCCCGCTGAATAAATCCGATAAATCCGTTCCGTTCCCGATTTGCCGCAGGATTTTGTTCGTAATACCGAACAAGTGTCCTTGTTCCCGAATATTTTGCTTCATACCATCCTCAGCACGCAATACACCTCGACGGAGATCAGAAAGCGTGCAGACGAACAAGGACATCGCGGTAGAGGAGCGCGCCGGCGGCGAGGTGTGGATCACCGTCGAGCGGCCGCATAAGCACAACGCGCTTGCCCGCAGGGTGCTCACCGAACTCGGCTTGGCAGTGCTTGCGGCGGGCGCGCGCACGGATACGCACTTCATCGTCCTGACCGGCGCCGGCGACCGGTTCTTCGCGGCCGGCGGCGATCTGGTGGAACTGGCCGAAGTACGCGACGAAGCCGCAGCCATTGACATGGCCGAGCAATCCCGCGCAGCGCTGGACGCGGTGCGCAACTGCCCCGTGCCAGTGCTGGCCTACCTGAATGGCGACGCGATCGGCGGCGGCGCCGAGCTGGCCCTGGCCTGCGACCTGCGCATACTGGCCAGCCACGCGCACATCGGCTTCATCCAGGCGCGCCTGGCCATCTCGTCCGTGTGGGGCGGCGGCGTCGATCTGTGCCAACTAGCCGGCGGCGCCCGCGCCATGCGCATGATGGGCCGCGGCGAACTGATAGACGCGCCGCTGGCTCTGGACTGGGGCTTGGCCGACGCCATCGTCTCCGACGGGCCGGCGGGCGCGGACATGCAGGCCTTCCTCAAGCCGCTGCGGCTCTGCGCGCCACAGGTGCTGCGAGCCATCAAGGCGCAAGCCGCGGCCTGGCGCCAAGGCGCATCGTACGAGGCGCGCCGCGCCGTCGAACGGCAGCACGCGATCGGCACCTGGCTGCATGAGGATCACTGGCGCGCGTCCGACGCGTTTCTTGCGAGGGGTGCCAAATGAGCGCCGACCAGAATCGCGAACCGCGCGACATGGAACCGCAGTTGAGTTCCTCCAGCCCCAGCGGCATCGAGGTCCCCACCAGCGTCGGCGCGGACGCGGTCGACCCCGCCCGCATCGGCGCGCCCGGCGAGTATCCCTACACGCGAGGGATCTTCCCCGACGGCTATCAAGGCCGCCTCTGGACCATACGCCAGTACTCCGGCTTCGGCACCGCGGAAGAATCCAACGAACGCTACAAGTTCCTGCTGGAAAAAGGGCAGACCGGCCTGTCCGTGGCGCTGGACCTGCCCACGCAGTGCGGCCTGGATCCGGTACACCCGATGGCGCGTCCGGAGATCGGCAAGGTGGGAGTATCGCTCTCCAACCTGAGCGAGGCCGAGATTCTGTTCAAGGACCTGGACCTGTCGAAGATATCGACCTCGTTCACGATCAACGGCACGGCCGCCATCATCTATGCCATGTATCTGGCTGTGGCCGACAAGCAGAACGTGCCGCGCGAAAAGCTCACCGGCACCATCCAGAACGACATCCTCAAAGAGTACGTGGCGCGGGGCACCTGGATCTTCCCGGTGCGCCCGTCGATGCGGCTGATCGCGGATTCGATCCTGTACTCCAACGAGGTCTCCCCGCGCTTCAACCCCATCAGCATCGCAGGCGCGCACGTGCGCGACGCGGGCTCTACCGCGGCCGAGGAAATGGCCTACACCCTGGCCAATGGCCTGGCCTACGTGGAGGAGCTGCGCGCGCGGGGCGGCGATGTCGAGAAGTTCGCCAAGCGCCTGTCGTTCTTTTTCTACGTCCACATGGACTTCTTCGACGAAATCGCCAAATTCCGCGCCGGCCGCAGGCTCTGGGCCCGCCTGATGAAGGAACGCTACGGCGTAAAAGATCCGAAAGCGCAGCACTTCCGCTTCGGCGTGGTGTGCGGCGGTTCCTCGCTGGTGGCGCCCCAGCCCTACAACAACGTCGTGCGCGTGGCGGTGGAAACCATGGCCGCCGTGCTGGGCGGCGCGCAATCCATCTTCACCTGCGCCTTCGACGAGGCGTTCCAGATCCCCACCGAATTCTCGGCCGAACTGGCCGTGCGCACGCAACAGATCATCGCTTTCGAGAGCGGCATAGGCCGCACTGTCGACCCCCTGGGCGGCAGCTATTTCCTGGAGCAGCACACCGACCGGATGGAAGCGCAGATCACCAAGGTGATGGACGAAATAGACGCCTACGGCGGCGTGATTCCGGCCATCGAAGACGGCTGGATTCAGCTGCGCCTGGCCGAGCGCGGCCTGGAGCGCAAGCTCAACACCGACTCCGGCCACAACGCGATCATCGGCCAAAACTACTTCAGGAAGGCGGACGAGGAGATCAAGGTCGGCGAGGTCTTCAAGCTGGATCCGACCGTGGCCGAGCGCGCGCTCGAAAAGTACCAACGGGTGCTGGACACGCGCCGCCAATCCGAGGTCGACCGCGCGCTGTCCCGGCTTTCCGCCGTGGCCGCCAAGGACAACGAGAACATCATGCCCTACCTCGTGGAGTGCTGCCACGCCTACGCCACCGTGGGCGAGATGGTGGAGCGCCTGAAGGAAAAATGGGGCGAATTCAAGGAGCCGGTGAATCTATGAGCGCCCAACAGACCTCTGCCGCCCTGGCGGCCAAGCGTATCCTGATCGGCAAGCCCGGCCTGGATGGCCACGACATCGGCGCCAAGATCGTCGCGCTGACGCTGCGCAACGCAGGCGCGGAAGTCATCTATACCGGCCTGCGCCGCAGCCCGCTGCAGATAGCGCAGGTGGCGGTGGACGAAGGCGTGGACGCGGTCGGCCTGAGCATCCTGTCCGGCAGCCACCGCGAACTGGTCGCCGAAGTCATGGCGCAGCTGCGCGAACTGCGGGCGCACGGCGTGAAGGTCTTCGTGGGCGGCACCATTCCCGCCGAGGACTGGCCCTACCTGAAAGAACTGGGCGTGGCCGCGATCTTCACCGCCGATATGCCGCTGGACGACATGGTCCGGGCCCTGGCGCAGAGTCTGTCATGAATGCGCCGCTCGCGGGGATCCGGATCGTCGAAGTTGGCCACATGCTGGCCGGCCCCTACTGCGGCCTGATGCTGGCTGACATGGGCGCCGAGGTCATCAAGATCGAAACGCCAGAAGGCGACATCGGCCGCAACGTCAGCCCCCATTTCGTGGGTCCGCACAATGCCTACTTCGCCAGCCTGAACCGCAACAAGAAGAGCGTGGTGCTCGACCTGGCCGGCGACGAAGGCCGCGCGGCGCTGGGGCGCATCGTCGAAACCTCGCACGCGCTGGTGACCAACCTGCGGCCTTCGGCCATCCGCAAGCTCGGCCTCACCTACGACGCGCTGCGGCGCTGGAACGAACGGCTGGTCTGCGTGGCGCTCACGGGTTATGGGCTGGACGGCCCCTACGCGGACAATCCCGCCTACGACTATGTCATCCAGGCGATGACGGGCGTCATGGCGCTGACCGGCGACCCCGACGCGCCGCCCACCAAGGCCGGCTATTCGGCGGTGGACAACTCCGCCGGCCTTGTGGCCGCGGTAGGACTGCTGGCCAAGATCGTCCAGGGCCAGGGCGGCCAGGTCGACGTGGCGATGTACGACGTCATGCTCTCGCAGCTCAACTACCTGGCAGGCGCGGCGCTGAATGCAGGCGAAACCATAGGGCGCCTGGCGGACTCCTCGCACCCCTATGTGGTGCCGGCGCAGATTTTCGCGACGGCGGACGGCTGGCTCACGCTGTTCATCACCCACGACAAATTCTGGAAGACCTTTTGCGACGAAATCGGCCGCCCTGAATGGATCGCGGACGCGAAGTTCGCCACCATGGCGGGACGTCGCAAGCATCGGGCCGAGGTCATCGCCGCCATCGCGCAAGTGCTGCGCCAGATGCCCGCCAGCGCATGGGTGCGTCGCCTGAGCCCGCTGGGCGTGGTGGCGGCCGAGGTCGGCACCTTGAATGCGGCGCTCTCCAGCGACATCGCCGCTGCCCGCGAACTGGTCGTGGCGTTGGGCGATGGCCGCCTGCCGCTGCAGGCCGTGGCCAGCCCGATTCGCTTCCAGGGCTATGCGCCCGCCTATGGCTTGCCCCCCCTGCTGGACGAGCACGGCGACGAAGTGCTGGGCAGGGTCAGGACATGAGCGCCCCGCCCCTGGACCGCTGGGCGCTGAGCCGCGCGCTCACGCGCATGGCCAACGCCGACGCCGCTGAGGTGGCGCGCTTCGCGCTGCGCGACGCAGCGACGCACGCCGCCCGACGGATCGGCATCACAGGAGCTCCGGGCGCCGGCAAGAGCACCCTGGTCGGACACCTGGCGCTGGAACGCGCGCCGCGGGGACGGCTGGGCGTGCTGGCCGTCGATCCCAGCAGCCCCAACAGCGGCGGCGCCATCCTGGGCGACCGCGTGCGCATGGACGACCTCGCCGGCATCGGCGACTTGTACATCCGCTCGCTGGGTTCGCGCCGCACTTGCGACGGGCTGGCCGACAACTTGCCCGAGATGCTCGACATCATGGACGAGTTCGGTTTCGACGAAGTGCTGCTGGAGACGGTCGGCATCGGCCAGGCCGAATATGCAGCCCGCGCGCAGGTCGACACGTTGGTGCTGGTTCTGCTGCCCGAAAGCGGCGACATGGTCCAGGCCATGAAGGCCGGCATCATGGAAATGGCCGACATCTATGTCGTCAACAAGGCAGACCTGCCGGGCGCGAAAAGAATGGCCACCGACATACAGCGCATCGCCGCCGTGAGCCGGCAGCCCGAGGGCGCTTGGCGCGCGCCCGTGCTGCTGGCCTCGTCGACGCAACCGGACTCGGTCCGGGCGCTATCGGAGGCCATAGACCGGCATCAAGCCTGGCGCGCCACTGATCCGGCGCGGCGCCAGCGCCTGCACGCCCAGCGGCTGCGCTACCGGCTGCGGCGCATGCTCGAAATGCGCATCGCACACGCCATCGCGCACGCCGACGATAACTTGTTCGACGCCCCACTGCGCCAGCAGATGAGCCGGATACTCGCGGCTGCCGGCGCCACGCTCGACTCTTGACCCCTGGGGATCCGCCATGCTCACACGCCTGTTCGCCTCGTTGTTGACCGCCGTCTGCATCGCCGCGCCGGCCGCAGGCGCCGACGCCGTATTTCCAGCCAAGCCGGTCAGGATCATCGTCCCGCAGACGCCCGGCGGCGCCTCCGACGTGCTGGCCCGCATCATCAGCCAGAAACTCACCGCGAAATGGGCCCAACCGGTGGTGGTGGAGAACCACGCAGGCGCGGGCGGCAATGTGGGCATGGAACTGGTCGTGCGCGCCGCGCCCGACGGCTACACCCTGCTGATGAGCTACGTCGGCACCCAAGCCATCAACGGCGCGTTGTACCGCAAGCTTTCCTTCGATCCGGTCCGGGATTTCGCGCCGGTCGCCACGCTGGCGACCCTGCCATTCGTGATGGTGACCCGGGCGGACTCGCCGTTCAAGACCGTTGCCGCGGTCGTGGCTGCCGCGCGCACGTCGCACATCACCTACGGCTCGGCCGGCAATGGCTCCGTCAACCATCTGCTGGGGGAGATGTTCAACACCGCCACCGGCGTCAAGCTCACGCACATTCCTTACCGGGGCGCGGCGCCGGCGCTGCAGGACTTGATGGGGGGACGGATCCAGGTGGTGTTCACCAGCCTGCCCTCCGTCATCGGCGCCCTCAAGAGTTCCACCCTTTATCCGATCGCCGTCACCAGCGCGCGCCCCGCCGCCGCATTCGACAGCATTCCCACCATCGCTCAGGCCGGGTTCAAGGACTTCGACGTCAATCCGTGGTTCGGCCTCATGGCCCCCGGACGCACACCCCCCGCGTTGATCCAAAAGATCAATAGCGATGTGAACGACATCCTACGCATGCCGGAAGTCGCGGCCAGTTTCTCGGCCCAGGGCGCCGAGCCCTACATCACGCAGCCGGATGAGTTTGCCAGCATCCTGCGGGCCGACGCCCTGAAGTGGGGAGACGTGGTGCGCGCCTCGGGCGCTCAGGTGGACTGACCCATGTCGCGCGCGCTGATCCGATCGTTGAAGAAGACGCAGCGCCTGGGAGCAAATTCCCAGGCATCAACTGCGCAGCGGCAGGACGCGTGCTCGGCCGCGCTATCGCTGTTGCAGCGCAGTGTGAGATTCAAACATGACCGCCTGGCCGTCCTGCGGCTGGCGAACGCGGTACAGCTGGGCGCCAACGTCGACGAGACGCTGTGGGATTACTGCCTTGCGGTAGCAAGCAATTTGGCGGACCCGACGCAGTTGCAGAAGGTCCTGGCGCTGCGCCGCGGCGCGACGGACCAGCCGACCGGTGACATAACGCCGGCGGAACCGAACCCAAGGAGACAGGCATGAAAACTTCTTCCTATCGCTGTTCGTTGCGCAAGCTTCCGTCGCCGGGCCGCCGCGTCATGGCGTCCCTGTTCTGCCTCGCGTCCTGTGTCCCCGCCTGGGCCCTGGCGAGCGGCGACGTCATCAAGATCGGCGTGCTGGCCGACATGTCGGGCATCTATTCGGACATGGGCGGAGCCGGCATCACCGAGGCCGTAAGAATGGCCATTGCCGACTTCGGCGGCCAGGTCAACGGCAAGAAGGTCGAGGTCGTGACATCCAATCACTCGGCCAAGCCCGACGTCGCGGCGACCGCAGCGCGCGGCTGGTTCGACACCCAAGGGGTGGACATGATCATCAGCGGTCCCAGCTCGGGCACCAGCCTGGCCATCGCCACGGTCGCTGCGGAAAAGAAAAAGATCGTCATCGTCACGGGCGGGGTCGCCGCCCAGCTGACCAACGAGGAATGCTCGCCGTACACGGTTCACTACCTCTATGACACGGTGGCCCTGGCCCGCGGCACCGGCACCGCCATGACACGGCAAGGCGGCAAGACCTGGTACTTCCTGACCGTCGACTACGCCTTCGGCAAGTCGTTGGAGAAAGAAACCACCGAGGTCGTCAAGGCCAATGGCGGCAGCGTGCTGGGCAGCGTGCGCCACCCCTTGTCCACGCCCGATTTCTCGTCCTTCCTGCTGCAGGCCAAGGCGTCGGGCGCGCAGGTCCTGGGACTGGCCAACGGCGGCTCCGACACCATCAACTCCGTAAAGGCTGCGAGCGAGTTCGGCCTGTCTTCGTCGATGAAACTGGCGGGCCTGATGCTGTTCATCACCGACGTGCATGCGCTGGGCCTGGAGCAGACCCGCGGCATCAACCTGACCGAAGCCTGGTACTGGGACTCGGACGATAAATCGCGCGCCTGGGCCGCCCGTTTCCAGCAAAAGATGAGCAAGATGCCCACCAGCATGCAGGCGGCCAGCTACTCGGCGACGCTGCACTACCTGAAGGCTGTCCAGCACGCGGCCACCAGCCAGGCCGAGGATGTGATGGCGCAGATGAGGAAAGAGAGAATCAACGACATGTACACCCAGAACGGCTACATCCGGGAGGACGGCCGCATGGTCCACGACCTTCGGCTCATGGAAATCAAGAGCCCGGCCGAATCCAAGGGGCCTTGGGACTACTACAAGCAGGTGCAGATGATTCCCGGAGAGCAGGCGTTTGCCTCCAAGGCGGAATCCAAGTGCAAGTTCTGGAACTGATGAAAACGCCGTCCGAGTGTTTGAAGACCAGAGTGGTTTGGTAACTACCAGTACATCAAGGAGACATGGATCATGACTACTTCAGTGAATCAGGTAAGCGCTTCGGAAAACGTCAGGCAAGCCATCGAAAGCGGCAAGGGGCTGCCGATTCTCGACGTCGGCCCCTATCTGGCCGGCGAACCCGGCGCCCTCGAACAACTGGCAGCGGACGTGCGCTGGATCCAGGAAAACCTGGGCTTCTTCGCCATCGTCAACCACGGCATTCCGCAGGAACTCATCGACGAGTCATTCCGCCAGACCGCCCAGCTGTTCGAGATCCCGATGGAGGAGAAGCTCAGGCACCGGGTCGGTTTCCACCACCAGGGCTATCTGCCGCCCAAGGCATCGATCCTGCAATCGACCGCCATCAAAGAGAAGATCGCGCTCAATACCAAGAAGGACACCAATGCCGCGTGGCTCTTCATGCGCAACCGCACCGCCGATGATCCCAAGGTGGTCGCCAACGTGCGGCACCGCGGCCTGAACCAATGGCCCGAAAGCCTGCCGGAATTCCGCAAAACGCTGTTCAACTACCAGACCTCCATGGAGGCGCTCGCGACCAAGCTGCTGCCGATCTATGCGCGGGCGCTCGATCTGCCGGCCGAGTATTTCAACGATATGTTCAAGGCGCCCGAGTACTACCAGCGCTGCGCCTACTACCACCCGGAAGAACGCATGGAGGAAGGCCAGTACGCCCTGGCTCCGCACTCCGACGGCAGCTTCCTGACGCTGCTGCCGATGACGCCAGTGCCGGGCCTGCAGGTCATGACGCCATCCAAGGAATGGCTCAACGTCACCTACGTCAAGGACGCGCTGATCGTGAACACCGGCCAGGTCCTCAACCGCCTGTCCAATGACCGCTTCATCGCCACCCCGCACCGCGTGGTCAATCCGCCGATGAAGCGCTATGCGCTCACGTTCTTCTTCTACCCCGACGACGACGCCAATGTCGGCCCCATCCCGGCCTGTGTCAAACCGGGCGAAAAGGCCAAGTACGACTCCCGCTCCTTCTACGACTTCTTCGTGCCCTACCTGGACGATCTGTACCACTACAACGATCCCAAGTTCATGAGCGAAGTCGAGCCCGAAGGCATCCGTTCGCAAGCCTGACGGCGTGCAGCTGCGGCCGGCAGCGCGCCTTCGAGGCCGCTGCCGCCGTCTCAACATTAAGGAGCGGCGCGTGAACAAATTGTTGATCGACGGCCGGTGGGTCGATGCGCTCGACGGCGAAACGATAGATGTCATCGATCCCTGTAGCGGGGAGGCCTTCACTCGGATCGCGCGCGGCCGGGCGGCGGACGTGGAGCTGGCGGTCGCGGCAGCGCGGCGGGCGGTGGAAGGCGCCTGGGGCAGCATGACGGCTACCGAACGCGGCCGGATCCTGCAACGCCTGGGGCAGCTCATTCTGGACCATGGCGCAGAACTGGCCGATCTGGAAGCGCGCGATACCGGCAAGCCCCTGTCCGTGGCACGCGCGGACGCCGGGGCCGTGGCCCGCTACTTCGAGTTCTATGGCGGCGCGGCCGACAAGGTCCACGGGCAGACCATTCCTTACCTGGCCGGCTACAACGTCAGCGTGGTCCGCATTCCGCACGGCGTCACGGCCCACATCATTCCCTGGAACTATCCCGCGCAAATGATGGGACGCACGCTAGCGCCGGCCTTGGCCATGGGCAACGCGGCGGTGGTCAAGCCCTCCGAGGACGCCTGCCTGACCGCCTTGAAGCTGGGCGAACTCGCGCTGCAAGCCGGTCTTCCGCCTGGCGCGCTCAACATCGTGACGGGGTACGGCGCGGAGGCCGGCGCGGCGCTGACCTCGCACCCCGGCATCAACTTCGCGACCTTCACCGGGTCCCCGGAAGTCGGCATCCAGGTCCAGCAAGCCACCGCGCGCAACCATGTACCCTGCGTGCTGGAACTGGGCGGCAAGTCGCCGCAAATCGTATTCGACGACGCGGACCTGGCCAAGGCCGCGCCCATCATCGTCCGGGCCATCGTCCAGAACGCGGGGCAGACCTGCTCGGCCGGCAGCCGCCTGCTGGTGCAGCAGGGTATTCATGACCGCTTCGTCGATATCATCGCGACCCATTTCGCGGCGCTGAAGGTCGGCACGCCGCAGATGGATCTGGACTGCGGTCCGCTGATCAACGCGCGACAACGCGACAAGGTGCAGGCCTTCATCGCCGAGGCCGCCGCCATGGGCGTGCCGATGCTTGCGCAAGGCAGCCTGGCGCCGGACCTGCCCGGCGGTGGGTACTTCGTCAAGCCGGCCTTGTTCGGCCCGGTCCCCCGCGAACATCGCCTGGCCTGCCAGGAAGTCTTCGGCCCGGTGCTGTCCGTGATGCCGTTCAGCGACGAGGACGACGCCGTACGGTTGGCCAATGCGACGGACTACGGCCTGGTCGCGGGCGTCTGGACGGAGAACGGCAGCCGCCAGTCCCGCCTGGCGCAACGCATCGCCAGCGGCCAGGTATTCATCAATTGCTACGGCGCGGGTGGCGGCGTGGAACTGCCTTTCGGCGGCGTCAAGAAAAGCGGATACGGCCGCGAGAAGGGGTTTCTCGCCCTGGAAGAAATGAGTACGACCAAGACCATTGTTCAACACTACGCATAAGGAATGCCATCATGTCCGGATTGAGCAACAAGATCGCGATCGTAACGGGAGCGGGCAGCGGGTTCGGCGCCGCCATCGCCCGCGCCTATGCCAAGGAAAACGCCAAGGTCGTCCTCGCCGACCTCAATCTCGAAGCCGCCCAGCGGGTCGCCAAGGAACTGGCCGAGAACGGTAGCGCCGTCGCCTGCGACGTCAGCAACGGCGACCAAGTGCAGGCCATGGTGCGCCATTGCGTGGAGCGCTTCGGCGCGCCCGACGTGGTGATCAACAACGCCGGCACCACGCACCGCAACCAGCCCATGCTGGACGTGGACGAAGCGACCTTCGACCGCGTTTTCGCGGTCAACGTGAAGTCGATCTATCTTATGACGCAGGCGGTCATTCCCCTGATGCGGGAGAAGAAGGACGGCGTGATCATCAATGTAGGCTCTGTGGGCGCCATCCGACCGCGTCCCGGCCTGACCTGGTACAACAGTTCGAAGGGCGCGGTCAGGGTCATGACCAAGTCCATGGCCGCCGAGCTCGCCTCGGACGGGATCCGCGTCAATCTCATTTCGCCGGTCATGGCGCCCACCGGGTTGCTCAACGACTTCATGGGCGTGGCCGACAATGCCGAAAACCGGGCCCGCTTCGTGTCGACGATACCGCTGGGCCGGATGTGCGATCCCGACGACGTGGCGAACGTGGCCGTATTCCTGGCCAGCGCCGAAGCGCGCTTCCTGACCGGCGTCGAGGTCCCGGTCGACGGCGGACGCTCCATCTAAGACAAGGGGCGCGGCCCCGTCAGACGCTTGCGCGCGCGCCGCGCGCAGCCCGACCCAGGAAGGAAACCATGGCCAACCGTTTATCCGTCATCGCCACCCGCACCGGCGATGACGGCACCACCGGACTGGGCGACGGCTCGCGCACGCCCAAGGACGCCCCACGCATCGCCGCCTTGGGCGATGTGGACGAACTGAATAGCGCCATCGGCGTATTGCTTGCGGAAAATCTGGCCGACGAAGTCGCGGCGGATCTGCACGTCATCCAGAACGACCTGTTCGACATAGGCGCCGAGCTCTGCATCCCCGGACATCGCGCGCTGGACGAGGCACAGATCGCCCATCTGGACCGCCGCCTGGCGCACTACAACGCCGCTCTGCCGCCCCTGAAGGAATTCATCCTGCCTGGCGGCTCACGCGCATCGGCGCAATTCCACATGGCCCGCACCGTCTGCCGCCGCGCCGAACGCGCGGTAGTGGCGCTCGCGCGCACCGGGAGTCTCAGCCCGACGGTGCGCCAGTACCTCAACCGGCTTTCGGATCTGATGTTCGTGCTGGCCCGCGACGCGAACCAGCGGCTGGGCTTGTCTGATGTGTATTGGAGCAGCCAGCATTCGCGATCGACTTGACCTTCTCACAGTGTGAAGGTGCCCACTGCCGGGCTAAGAGGCACGCCATGGTCCATCAAGTATCGGTCCTGCCGCACCTGGCCTACGGCAATGCCGTATAATTAAAGATTCGCCGTCGCCCCTCCGTTTATGGTGCGACGGCATGCCCCCCTGGGACGCCACACAGGCGCCCGACTTTTGAAGAGCCATGAAGAATGCTGCCCCGACGGCGCGCAGCGTACCGTGGCAGGCGTCGCATATCAGCGAAGCACGCAGCCGCGTGGGCCTGCCGCAAACGGATTTCGCTGAACTGCTGGGCGTGAGCGTACGCACTCTGCAAGATTGGGAGCAAGGACGGCGCACCCCCTCGGGCGCGGCGAAGACCCTGCTGCAGGTAGCAATGATGCACCCCGAGACCCTGCGAGAGCTGCCCCCGTGGCCCGCCAACGAACACGCTGAATCCTGAGGCCAGCCGCCCCGGCCTCGCCCGACACGAACAACACATCCGCCGCGCGACACGCTTGCCGCGCGATTTTTTGGTGAACGACATTGGAAATCCTCGAAACCTCCCGGCTTGGCAAGGGCCCCGGCAAGGCCAACGACGCTGACGCGAACGCGTCCGCCACCTCCGCCCTGGCCGACACCATCGCCGCCGCCAACGCCGACGGCCGGACCCCGCGCGTGGGATTCGTTTCCCTGGGCTGTCCCAAGGCCCTGGTCGACTCCGAGCGCATCCTGACCCAACTGCGCACCGAAGGGTACGTAGTCACGCCCGAGTACAACGATGCCGACGTGGTCGTCGTCAATACCTGCGGCTTCATCGACAGCGCCAAGGCGGAATCGCTGGAGGCCATTGGCGAAGCCCTGGCCGAGAACGGCAAGGTCATCGTGACCGGCTGCATGGGCGTCGAGGAATCGGTGATCCGCGACGTGCACCCCAGCGTGCTGGCCGTGACCGGCCCGCAGCAATACGAAGAGGTGGTGCGCGCGGTGCACGAGGCAGCGCCGCCCAAGAAGGACCACAATCCCTACCTGGACCTGGTGCCGCCGCAAGGCATCAAGCTCACGCCGCGGCACTACGCCTATCTGAAGATTTCGGAAGGCTGTAATCACCGCTGCAGCTTCTGCATCATCCCGTCGATGCGCGGCGACCTGGTCAGCCGGCCGGTGGGCGATGTGCTCAGCGAAGCCGAGCGCCTGGTCAAGGCGGGCGTGAAGGAATTGCTGGTGATCTCGCAGGACACCAGCGCCTATGGCGTGGACGTGAAGTACCGCAGCGGCTTCTGGAACGGCCGCCCGGTGAAGACCCGCATGACCGAGCTCTGTACGGCCTTGTCCGAGATGGGCGTGTGGACGCGCCTGCACTACGTGTATCCGTACCCGCACGTGGACGAAGTGATCCCGCTGATGGCCGAGGGCAAGATCCTGCCCTACCTGGACATCCCGTTCCAGCACGCCAGCCCGCGCATCCTGAAGGCCATGAAGCGCCCGGCCTTCGAGGACAAGACCCTGGCCCGCATCAAGCGCTGGCGCGAGATCTGTCCGGACCTGACGATCCGTTCGACCTTCATCGTCGGCTTCCCCGGAGAAACCGAGGAAGACTTCCAGTACCTGCTGGACTGGATGCAGGAAGCGCAGCTGGACCGCGTGGGCTGTTTCCAGTATTCGCCGGTGGAAGGCGCGCCCGCGAACCTGCTGGACAATCCGGTGCCGGACGAGGTCAAGCAGGAACGCTGGGAACGCTTCATGGAGCTGCAGCAATCGATCTCCGCCGCCCGTCTGGCCAGGAAGGTGGGCCGCGAGATCGACGTGCTGATCGACGAAGTGGACGAAGACGGCGCCGTGGGCCGCAGCAGCGCCGATGCGCCTGAAATCGACGGCTGCGTCTACGTCAGCTCGGACAAGCCCCTGAAGGCGGGCGATCTGGTGCGCGCCCGCGTCACCGATTCCGACGAATACGACCTCTGGGCCGACGCGATCTGAATCCGCTCCCGCGCGCGGCGCCCGCCGCGCGCAGCTCAGGCTTCCAGCAGCTTGAGCCCCGCCACGCCGCCCACGATCATCGCAATGCACAGCAGGCGCGCGGCAGACGGCGAATCCCCGAACAGCATGATTCCCAGCACGGTAATGCCCACGGACCCGATACCGGTCCAGATGGCGTAGGCCGTGCCAGCAGGCAGCTGCTTCATGGCCAGCGTCAGCAGGAACACGCTGCCCAGGGCGGCCGCAATGCCGATCACGCTGGGCCAGAATCGCGTCCAGCCATCCGCATACTTCAAGGCCAGGGCCATCACGATTTCCACCGCGCTCGCGGCGACCAGAATCAACCAGGCCATTGCGGCCTCCTGCCAGAACCAGGGAACGGCTAGCTTAGAGACTATAGTTACCACAGGACAAGTACGCACCTTTTGGTAACTATGAAAAAGCCATCCGCCTCCGTGCCCTCGGGCGACGTGTTCGACGCTGCCTGCCCGTCGCGCCGAGCGCTGGAACTGATTGCCGGCAAATGGGTGCCGCTGATCCTGCCTGCGCTGGAACATGGCCCCATGCGCAACAACGAGCTGCTGCGCAGGCTGGACGGGATTTCACAGAAGGTCATGACCCAGACGCTCAAGGAACTGGAGCGTCACGGCCTGGTGCTGCGCGAGGACCTGGGCACCGTGCCGCCGCACGTGAACTACCGGCTGAGCGAACTGGGCCAATCCCTGAACGTGGCCCTGATCGCGCTGGACCGCTGGGCCGAGACCCATCATGCGGCGCTGGACGCCGCCGCGCGCCGCCATGACGCCCGGGCGGCGCGCCGCGTCCGCTAGCGCTTGGCCAGGAAGTCCGACATGTCGTCGGCGTGCTCTTCCTCCACCGCGAGGATCTCTTCCAGCAGGCGGCGCGTGGTGGTGTCCTGTTCGCCGATGTACTCGATCATCTGGCGGTAGCTGTCGATGGCGATGCGCTCGGCGATCAGGTTCTCCTTGATCATGTCCTCCAGCGACGTGCCTTCGACGTACTCGGAATGGCTGCGCTCCAACAGCCCCTTGGGCGACAGGTTGGGCTCGCCGCCCAGCTGCACGATGCGTTCCGAGAGCCGGTCGGCATGGTCCTGTTCCTGCGTGGCGTGTTCGGCGAATTCGGCGGCCACGGGCTCGGCGTTCAGCCCGCGGGCCATGAAGTAGTGGCGCTTGTAGCGCAACACACAGACGATCTCGGTGGCCAGCGCTTCATTCAGCAGCTTCAGCACGGTCTGGCGGTCGGCGCGATAGGTGTCGGTCACGGCGCCGGACTCGATGTCCTGGCGCGCCTTGGCGCGTATGGCCTTCACGTCCATGTCGAACGGGCGGTTCGCCTGCGTTTGGGTACGGGTTGCTTGTTCCATATCGTGGCTCCTCTTGGTTAAGTGAAAGCACTGCGACACTGGGCTTCCAGTCTCTCCGTACAACCCAGTCTACCGATCGTGGCGGAACATGCTGTGTCCAAACATTGCCTGCCCCCCCCCCAAATTGCCCGGCGAAAACGGTTTTCGATCCTTGCGTAAACTATGGGCTTCCCGAAAACCCGTGACGCAATCTGTAACGGGATGGGCATCACCCGAAGATCTATGACTTTGAAGAACATTTGCGTGTATTGCGGCTCGAACCCGGGCGCCCGGCCGGATTACATCGAGCAGGCCCGCGTGCTGGCCCGCGAACTGGTGCGGCGCGATCTGGGGCTGGTGTATGGCGGCTCGGTCGTGGGCATCATGGGCGTGGTCGCCAATGAGGTGCTGGCCGCCGGCGGCCGCGTGATCGGCGTGATCCCCGAACTGCTGATGAAGAAGGAGCAGGCGCACCGCGGCCTGACCGAGCTGCACCTGGTGCAGAACATGCACGAGCGCAAGGCCATGATGATGGAGAAGGCCGACGGCTTCATCGCGCTGCCCGGCGGCGCGGGCACGCTGGAAGAGTTCTTCGAGGTCTGGACCTGGGCGCAGCTGAACATGCACCAGAAGCCCTGCGGCCTGTTGAACATTGCCGGCTACTACGACGCGCTGGTCCAGTTCGTGGACCATGCGGTCGAGGAAGAATTCATCCGCCCCCAGCATCGCGACATGCTGGTGGTGGAAGAGGACCCTGCTTTGCTGCTGGACCGCTACGCCATGTACGAACCGCCCAATGTCTCGAAGTGGTTCGAACAGATCAAGGCCTGAGGCCATCCATCCACCCGACCACAACGGAAGCCCCGCAATGCCCACCCATGCGTTGACTCCCGCCAGCACCGAGTCCGTCCTGCGCGACTACTTTCATGCCAAGGACGAGAACCGCCCGCACTACATGGCGCGCGCGTTCGCACCGGACGCCGTGCTGAAGATGGCCTTGCGCACGCAGGCCATCGCCTTCCCGCCCGAGTCGCACGGCCTGGCCGCCATCACCGATACGCTGGTGCGCAAGTTCGGCCAGACCTACGACAACGTCTACACGTTCTATCTGGCGCGACCCGAGGCCGGAGCGCGCCTGCCCGCCTACCAGTGCGACTGGATCGTGGGCATGACGGAAAAGGCCACGGGCAACGTCCGGGTGGGCTGTGGCCGCTATGACTGGGAATTCCAGCCCGAGCCCTATCGCGCCAGCAACCTCGTCATCACCATCGAAACCATGGTGACGCTGCCCGCGCACGACACCGAAGCCGTGTTCGGCTGGCTGCTGGGTCTGGACTATCCCTGGACCAGCGCCGCCCGCGTCGTGGCCGGCGCGCCGCCGCTCGAGGGCCTGGCTCCCGTCGTGCACTATCTGCTGCATCCGAACGGCGCCTAGGGCCGGCACAAGACTATTTTCAGCATCAACAGGCTCAGAGACCCGCGACTTGAAATACGACATCGCCGCTTTTGATTTTGATGGAACCCTGGCGGACACCATGCCATGGTTCAACTCCATCCTGAATACGGTGGCCGACAAATATGGCTTCCGCAAGATCGACGCCTCCGAACGCGACCAGCTGCGCCATCGCGATGCCGCCGAGATCCTCAAGTTTCTGGGCATCCCGCTGTGGAAGCTGCCCGCCATCATGGCCCACGTGCGCACGCTGATGCAGGAAATCGACCCCAGCGTGCACCTGTTCGACGGCATTCCCGACGCGCTGGCGCGCCTGAAGGCGGGCGGGCTGCGGCTGGCGGTGGTCAGCTCCAACTCCATCGAGAACGTGCAGCGCGTGCTGGGCGCTGAAACCGCCGCCCTGTTCGACGACTACGAATGCGGCACCGACCTGTTCGGCAAGTCCGCCAAGATCGACCGCCTGCTCAAGCAGCATGGCACCGCCCCCGAGCGCTTCCTGCTGGTGGGCGACGAAATGCGCGACATCGACGCCGCCCGCAAGGCCGGCGTGCGTATCGGTTCCGTCGCCTGGGGTTATAACCATGTCGAGGCCCTGCGCGAACGCGGCCCCGACGAGCTGTTCCTGACCGTTGCCGACCTGCCAGCCGCGCTGGCCTGAACCTGGAACCCGCAGCCATGCATATCGATCCCGCCTATCTGGTCACCGACGCAAACGCCCTGCAGGCGCTGTATGGCGCGTCCGGCGAAGCCTCCATCAAGAAGGAGGTGGATCATGTGCATCCGCACTACCGCGCCTTCATCGAAGCGGCGCCTTTCGCGGTGCTGGCCACTGCGGGCCCCGATGGCCTGGACGCTTCGCCGCGCGGCGATCCCGCCGGCTTCGTGGTGGTAGAGGACGACAAGACGCTGCTGCTGCCGGACCGCCGCGGCAACAACCGCATCGACAGCCTGCGCAACATCCTGGCCGATCCTCGGGTCGCGCTGCTGTTTCTGGTGCCGGGCGTGGGCGAGACCCTGCGGGTCAACGGCGCGGCGCGCATCAGCGTGGACCCGGCGCTGCTGGCGCGCTTCGAGATGGACGGCAAGCTCCCGCGCTCGGTGCTGGTCGTGGACGTGCACACCGTGTACTTCCAGTGTTCGCGCGCCTTGCTGCGCTCCAAGCTATGGGATCCGGCGACACAGGTGCCGCGCACCGCGCTGCCCAGCGTGGGCCGCATCCTGTCGGACCTGACGGCGGGCACCTTCGACGGCGTCACCTACGACCGCGAATTGCCTGCCCGCGTGGCCAGCACCTTGTATTGAAGAAAGATCCCGGGGCCGCCAGGCCCCGGCGGGTTCAGGCCGGCTGCCAGCCGCGCGCGAACACGTCCACGGGCTGGCGCTTGCCGCCCGCTTTCTGCAGTTCCAACAGACGCAGCACGCCGTTGCCGGTGGCGATGTCGATGCCCGTGGCATCTGCGCGCAGCACGCTGCCTGGCGCGGCCGTCGTGGCCTGGTCCAGCGCCTGCGCGCGCCACACCTTCACCGGATCTGCCAGGCCGGGCAGGCGGATGCTGGCGCCCGGCACGGGATTGAAGGCGCGCACGCGGCGCGCCAGCAGTTCAGCTGGCTGCGTGCAATCCAGCGCGCCTTCGGCCTTGTCTAGCTTGGCGGCGTAGGTCACGCCGGCCTCGGGCTGCTTGCGCGGCGTCAGTCCGCCTTGAGCCAGCGCGTCCAACGCCGCAACGATCGCCTCCCCGCCCGCCAGCGCCAACGCATCGTGCAGTTCGGCCGCCGTGGTGTCGCCGCCGATGGGCACGCTGCGTTCCAGCAGCATGTCACCCGTATCCAGGCCCTGATCCATTTGCATGATGGTCACGCCGGTCTGCTCGTCGCCGGCTTCGATGGCGCGCTGGATGGGCGCGGCGCCGCGCCAGCGCGGCAGCAGGCTGGCATGGATGTTCAGGCAGCCCAGGCGCGGCAGGTCCAGCACCCACTGCGGCAGGATCAGGCCATAGGCCGCCACCACCATCACGTCGGGCGCCACACGCTCAAGCAGGGCCCGAGCCTCGCCGGCCTCTTCGGGATAGCGGCCGTCCAGGCGCAGGCTGCGCGGCTGGGCGACCTCGATGCCGGCGTCCAGTGCCGCCTGCTTCACGGGGCTGGGCGTCAGCTTCAGCCCGCGCCCGGCCGGGCGGTCTGGCTGGGTCATGACCAGCGGGATCTCGTGGCCTGCGGCGCGCAGGGCGTCAAAGGCGATACGGGCGAATTCCGGCGTGCCGGCAAAGACTAGGCGCATGGGACGAGAAAAGAAGAATGAAATGGAACGGACGTTCAAAGAATCGCGTTGCCCGCAGCCAGGAGGCCTGGCCGATCCGGGGCGCCGCGGATCCGGCTTTGCCGGTTCGCCTGCGCCGCCCCCTGGACGGCGGCCCGCCTGAGGGGGCCCGCGCAGCGGGTAGGGGGTGAGCCCCTTACGCTCGCAACGCTTCGCGCTCGGCCTTCTTGAGCCTGGTCTTGATGCGGTTCTGCTTCAGGCTGGACAGGTATTCCACGAACACCTTGCCTTCCAGATGGTCAAGCTCGTGCTGCACGCACACGGCCAGCAGGCCGTCGGCCTCGAACTCGAAGGGCTTGCCGTCGATATCCAGCGCCTTGCAACGGATGCGGGAGGCCCGCTCGACGTCGTCATAGACGCCGGGCACGGACAGGCAACCCTCTTCGTAGATCTTGTAGTCGTCGCTGCGCCAGGTGATCTCGGGATTGATCAGCACCAGCAGCTGGTTGCTTTCCTCGGACACGTCGATCACGACGACGCGCTCATGCACGTCGACCTGGGTCGCGGCCAAGCCTACGCCCGGCGCGTCGTACATGGTTTCGGCCATGTCGCGCACCAGTTGGCGGATGCGGTCGTCGACCTCGGCGACCGGCTTGGCCTTTTTTTGCAGGCGCGGGTCCGGGTAGCGAAGAATAGGAAGTAAAGCCATTGCGGGGGAAATGCCAGTAGTCAGGTTTACATAAGAGTTTAATTCATTAGACTCTTGATTTCTAATAGTTTTCGGCTAATCCCGGGATTGGCCGGATTGCCATGTCCGCGGCGTTTCCTGGCCGCTCCGCGCCGCAAATCAATCCGCCTCGGGCCCGCAGTCCAGCGCCCCGCATGCGACACTCTCGCACCACCGACGCCCTTACGCGCCCGCACGATGCCGCTTACGCAATCCCCTTCCGAACTGGCCGCCTGGCTGCGCCTGTCCCTGGAACCGAACATAGGCTCCGCCACCGCCTGCACCCTGCTCGGCGCGCTCGGCCTGCCGGAACAGATCTACGCCCAGCGCGCCACCGCCTTGTCGCGCCATCTGCCCGAGGCGCTGGCGCGGCAACTGGCCGCCCCGATGCCGCCAGAAATGGCAGCGCAGGTCGAAGGCGCGCTGGAATGGGTAGCCGCGCCGGGCCGGCACATCCTGACGCTGGCCGATCCGACTTATCCGCAAAGCCTGCTGACCATCGCCGACCCGCCCATCCTGCTCTACGTAGCGGGCGATCCCGCTTTCCTGCAGGGACCGTCGCTGGCCGTGGTGGGCGCGCGCAACGCCACGCCCGGCGGCCAGGAGAACGCCCGCGCCTTTGCGCGGCATCTGGCTGGGCATGGCTGGCGCGTCATCAGCGGGCTGGCGCTGGGCATCGACGGCGCCGCCCATGAAGGCGCGCTGGACGCCGGCCCCGATGGCGCCGGCACCGTGGCCGTCATGGGCACCGGCATAGACCGCATCTACCCCGCCAAGCATCGCGACCTGGCGCACCGCATCGCGGCGCACGGCGCACTGGTGTCGGAACTGCCACTGGGCACGGGCGCGCTGCCGCAGCACTTCCCCAAGCGCAACCGCATCGTGGCCGGGCTGGCGCGCGGGGTGCTGGTAGTGGAAGCCGCCCGCCAGAGCGGATCGCTGATCACGGCCAGGCTGGCGGCCGAAGGCGGGCGCGAGGTCTTCGCCATTCCCGGATCCATCCATTCACCGCTTTCGCGCGGCTGCCATGCGCTGATCCGCCAGGGCGCCAAGCTCGTGGAGACCGCCCGCGACATCACCGACGAATTGGGCGGCGACCCCACGCCGGCCGCGCGCGCCCAGCCTGCCGCCGCGGAGGCCTTGCCTGACCACCCGGTAATGGACGCGCTGGGCTACGATCCGCTGCACCTGGATGCGATCCAGGCCCGCAGTGGAATGGACACCGCCGACCTGCAGACGCAACTGGTGCAACTGGAGCTGCAAGGCCGCGTCGTCCAGCTGGACGACGGCCGTTACCAACGCATGAAATAGGGTTGTTCCCCCTGGACCTCCCTGCAAAACAGGGTCGGCGCTATGGCGCTAATATTGAGCAGATAGCGCCGCCCTGCCGCGCCGCCTACCCCATCCCGAGACAGGAATAGACATGGCTTTGCCCTCCCGCGTGAAGATCGTCGAGGTGTCGCCCCGCGATGGCCTGCAGAACGAAAAGGAATTCGTGCCCACCGACATCAAGGTGGAACTGGTCAACCGCTTATCCGCCGCAGGCTTCCCCAACGTGGAGGCCGCCTCGTTCGTGTCGCCCAAATGGGTGCCGCAAATGGCCGACGGCGCGGAAGTCATGGCCCGCATCGAGCGCCGTCCCGGCACCATCTATTCCGTGCTGACGCCCAACATGAAGGGCTTCGAGGGTGCGCTGGCCGCCGGCGCCGACGAAATCGTGATCTTCGGCGCGGCCAGCGAAGCCTTCTCGCAGAAGAACATCAACTGTTCCATCGCCGAATCGATCGCGCGCTTCGAGCCCGTGGTGCAGGCCGCGCGCGCCGCCGGCATCCGCGTGCGCGGCAGTATCAGCTGCGCGCTGGGCTGTCCCTATCAGGGCGAAGTACCGGTGGAAGCGGTGGTGGACGTGGCGCAGCGCTACCTGGCAATGCAGGTCGACGAGATCGACGTGGCCGACACCATAGGCGTGGGCACGCCCCGGCGCGTGCGCGAAGTGATGACCGCGGTGACGCGCGTGGCCGACCCGGCCCGCATCTCCGGCCACTTCCATGACACCTACGGGCAGGCGTTGGCCAACATCCTGGCGGCGCTGGAAACCGGCATCTCGATTTTCCACACGTCGGTGGCCGGCCTGGGCGGCTGCCCCTACGCCAAGGGCGCCACCGGCAACGTCGCCACCGAAGACGTGCTGTACATGCTGCGCGGACTGGACATCGACACCGGCGTGGATTTCGACGCCGTGGTCGATATCGGCCAGTGGATGTCGGCCCACCTGAACCGCAAGGGCTCGAGCCGCGCCGGCAACGCCATCGCCGCCAAACGGGCGGCATGACGGATCGCATGAATACTCCGGCCAGCACGCCCTCCGCCGAGGAGCACGCGGCGCTGCTGCGGACCATCGGTCCCCTGCCCTTGTCCGGCCAGGCCTGGCCCGACTGGGTCCGCATCCTGACCTGGGTCATCCTGGCAGTGCTGGGCGTGCAGGTGGTCACCACCGCCATCCGCGCGCCCTCGCAGCCCTTCGACACTTTGCTGGCCGTCGTGGTGGGACTGTGCTTCCTGGGGCTGCTGTTCGTTTCCTGGCACATGCAGACATCCATCACCACCATCGATGAACGCGGCCTGCGCCAGACCTGGTTCACGCGCCGCGAAGTCGCCTGGGAAGACGTGCGCTACGCGCGCTTCGTGCCGATGCTGTTTTCCAAGCGGCTGGTGGTGTTCACCCACCGCGGCCGGCCGATGATCTTCCAGGGCGGCACGCGCGAATTGCGCGCCGCGTTCGTGAAGATCGCGGAGTTGTACCGGCGCGGATAAAGCCATCGGGCTTCGCGCACGGGCAATCGAGTACCCAACGCGCGAAACCCGCCGTCATCACCGTATTGGCAACGCGTACATCAGGCCGCCCTGCGTCCATTGCGCATTCAGCCCGCGCTTGATCTTCAGCGGGCTGCCCTGGCCCACGTTGCGCTCGAAGCTTTCGCCGTAATTGCCCACCTGCTTGACGATGTTGTAGGCCCATTTCTCGTCCAGCCCCAGGTTGGCGCCGCTGCCGGGCGTGACGCCCAGGATGCGCTTGATATTGGGGTTGGCGCTCTTGGCCTGCTCGTCCACGTTGGCGGACGACACGCCGTATTCCTCGGCTTCGATCATGGCCGACAATGACCAGCGCACGATGTTCAGCCAGGCATCATCGCCCTGGCGCACGAAGGGGCCGAGCGGTTCCTTGGAGATGATCTCGGGCAGCACCACGTAGTCGTCGGGGTTCTGCAGCTTGGAAATGCGGATCGAGGCCAGGCCCGAGGCGTCGGTGCTGAAGACGTCGCAACGGCCCGCGGCGAAGGCGTTGACCACCTCGTTGAAGGTCTCGATCACGACCGGCTTGTAGCTCACGTTGTTGGCGCGGGCCCAGTCGGCCAGCGTGTTTTCGTTGGACGTGCCGGTCTGCAGGCAGATGGTGGCCCCGTTGATCTCCTTGGCGCTCTTCACGCCCAGGGACTTCGGCACCAGGAAGCCCTGGCCGTCGTAGAAGTTGATGCCGGCGTGGATGATGCCCAGTGCGGTATCGCGCTGCTGCGTCACCGTGGTGTTGCGCGTCAGCACGTCCACCTCGCCGGATTGCAGGGCGGTGAAGCGCTGCTGCGAATTCAGCGGCACCACCTTGATCTTGCTGGCGTCGCCGAAGACCGCTGCGGCAATCGCGCGGCACAGGTCGACGTCCAGCCCCTGCCACTTGCCTTGCGCGTCAGGCGCGGAGAAGCCCGCGAAGCCTGTGGTCGTACCGCAAGCCACGGCGCCGCGCTGGCGCACCACGTCCAGCGTGGCCGCTTGCGCGCCCTGCGCCGCTGCCGCCAGCAACGCTGCGCCGATCAACCCTTTTGCAATGTTCATGACCTCGTTTCCTGTTCTGCTTTGCGGGCGCGGGAACGCGCCGAGGCAAGAAGCTTATAGACATGAAGCGCCCAAACCAAATAACCAGCGCTTATTTAGGTATGCGCGCCCCGGCACGCAAGCGCCGGGGCGGACAGGCAGAAGAGCATAGCAACAGGCCGCACAGCGGCGCATGCGCGCCGTCAAGCCGGCATCAGGCGGCCAGCGAGATCGACACTGGTTCGTTGGCCTCGCACGCGTCCAGCGCGCGGCCCAGCCGCACCATGCCCTGGGCGATCTGGCTTTCATTCATGGTGGCGAACGACATGCGCATGGCATGCAGGTCGGCCTGCGCAGCATCCGCGTAGAACGCCTTGCCCGGCACGTAGACGACCTCGTGCTCGATGGCGTAGGGCAAGAGGCGCGTGGCGTCGATCTCGCCCGTCAGGCGGGCCCAGAAGAACATGCCGCCCTCGGGCTTGCTGAAGGTGACGCGGCCGTTGAGTTCGCGGGCCAGCGATTCCGCCATGGCGTCACAGCGCAGGCCGTAGGCTGCGCGGATGCGCGGCACGTGTTCGCCGTAGCGGCCATTGGCCAGGTATTGGGCCACGACTTCCTGGATCCAGGCGGACGAGGCCATGTCGTCGGCTGCCTTGGCGCTGACGCAGCGGCGGCGGACTTCGGGCGGCGCCACCAGCCAGCCGATGCGCAGCGCCGGCGCCATGGTCTTGGACATGCTGGCCAGGTACACGGCCCAGTGGCGCGCTTCGCCCTCGGCCAGCGCGGCGATGGGCGGCACTGCTTCGCCGGCAAAGCGCAGTTCGCTGTAGGGATCGTCTTCAACGATCAGGAAGCGGTGCTTGACCGCCAGTTCCAGCAGCCGCAGGCGGCGCTCGCGCGTCAGGGTCGCGCCGCAGGGGTTGGAGAACGATGCGACCACGCAGACCATCTTGGGCTTGATGCGGCCGGCCAGTTCGTCCAGCGCGTCCACGTCGATGCCTTCGGGACCCGACTGCACCGTATGCACCGTTGCGCCGGTGTAACGCAGCGCCTGCACGGAATTCGGAAACGCGGGCGATTCGATGATGGCATGGTCGCCGGGCTGCAGCATGACGCGGGTCAGCAAAGCCAGGGCCTGCTGCGAGCCGCCGGTCACGACCAGCTCGGTATCCGCGTTGCAGATAAGGCCGCGCTCGGCCGACAGACGCGCCAGCTCGTGGCGCAGGCTGGCCTGGCCGTCGATGTTGGAATACTGCAGGCAGGCGCCCAGGCGGGCCAGGACCTGGGTCGACGCGATCGACAGGCCTTCCACGTCGAACAGTTCCTGCGCGGGATAGCCGCCCGCCAGCGAAATGGTGCCCGGCCGCATGGCATACGGCATGAGCGATCGGATGGGGGAAGCTGGGGGATTCAGGAAAGGCGTGGCGAAAGCGTATTCAGGCGCTGCGGTGGACATGGCGGGAGACTGTGTAGGTTGGATACCGTGTCGCCCGCTGGGGCGGCGCCGGATGGCATAGAACATTGAAATATAAACAAATATCTTCAAATTCTAAGCCTGCCGATCAGACAGGGTCAACGACGCGCACGGGCGCTGTGGCGAAACGATCGGGCGCAGTCCTACACTATGGGACATCCCGTTCCTACCAGAGAGCTGAATGACCGCCGTAGACACCATGGCCGGGCGCCTTGCCCAGATCCAGCAACGCATCGCCGACGCCTGCGCGCGCGCCGGCCGCAGCCCGGACAGCGTGACGCTGCTGCCCGTCAGCAAGACCTTCGGCGTGGACGCCATCCGCGAGGGCATGGCGCTGGGGCTGACCCGCTACGGCGAAAACAAGACGCAGGAAATCCGCCAGAAAGCCGCGGCGCTGGACGGCCTGGGCCTGCAATGGGTGCTGATCGGCCATCTGCAGACCAATAAGGCCCGCGACGCGGCGCGCGACGCCGCCGAAGTCCAGTCGCTGGACCGGGTGGAGCTGGCCGAAGCCCTGCACCGCCGCCTGGCCAACGAAGGCCGGACGCTGGACGTGCTGGTGCAGGTCAAGACTTCGTCCGAGCCCACCAAGTACGGCATGGACCCCGCCGACGTGCCCGCCTTCCTGCGCCGCATCACCGCCGACTTTCCGACGCTACGTGTGCAAGGCCTGATGACGCTGGCCGTGAATTCGCCGGATCCCGCCGAGGTGCGCGCCTGCTTCCGCACCCTGCGCGAGCTGCGCGACCGCCTGCGGCAGGAAAACCTGCCAGGCGTATCGCTGGACCGTCTCTCGATGGGCATGAGCGGAGACTTCGAGCTGGCGATCGAGGAAGGCTCGACCGAGGTGCGTATCGGCTCGGCGATCTTCGGCGCCCGCAGCTATCCCGATCCGCAATAAGCCGCTGAGAACAGGGCACAAAACATCTGCCGATTGCCGGGGACGCAAGGCATAATAACGGCGCATAACAGGCCCCCCGCTTACCCTGCGGCGGCGGCCCATACTCAATTCCGCACTTGGAGACACCCCATGCATAAGCACGCGAAGCGCCTGTTGGCGCTGGCCGCCCTGTCCCTGGCCGCCGGCGCGGCCTCGGCCCAATCCTGGCCCACCCAGCCGATCCGCTGGATCGTGCCCTACCCGGCCGGCGGCGGCACCGACGTCGTGGCGCGCACGGTGGCAAGCGGCCTGGAAAAGCCGCTGGGCCAGACCATCGTGGTCGAAAACCGCCCCGGCGCCGCCACCATCATCGGCGCCACCGCCATCGCCCAGGCCGAGGCCAACGGCTACATGGTCGGCACGGCCGACTCGGGCACGCTGGCCTTCAACCCGTCGCTGTACGCCAAGCTGTCCTACGATCCGTCCAAGTTCACCTACATCGGCGGCATCGCCAAGTTCCCGCTGCTGCTGGCCGTGAACGTCAATTCGCCGTTCAAGACCGTGGACGACGTGATCCAGGCCGCCAAGAAAGAGCCGGGCAAGCTGTCGGCGGCGTCCGCCGGCGCGGGTTCGCCGCATCACCTGGCGCTGGAACTCTTCAAGCAGCGTACCAACGCCAACGTGCTGCACGTGCCCTACAAGGGCGCAGCGCCCGCCGTGCAGGATCTGCTGGGCGGACAGGTAGACCTGATGTTCATCGACCTGGCCTCGGGCTTGCCCAACGTCAAGGCCGGCAAGCTGCGCGTGTTGGCCGCGGCCACTCCGGAACGCGTCGCCGCGCTGCCGGACGTGCCCACCATGGCCGAACAAGGCGTGCCCAACTTCACCGCCTATGCCTGGCAAGGCCTGGTGGGCCCGGCCGGCCTGCCGGAGCCCGTCGTCAAGAAGCTGGCCGCCGACCTGGAAGCCACGCTGAAGTCGCCCGCCGTATCGCAGAAGATCCTGGACATGGGCGTCATCCCGATGCCGATGTCCTCGCAGGAGTTCAAGGCCTACGCCGAACAGGAACGCAGCGCCTGGGCGGACGTGATCAAGAAGGCCGGCATCAAGCTGGAGTAAACCTCCGGCTCACCGCCACAGCTGAAAAAAAACCGCGGCCAGCAATGGCCGCGGTTTTTTCTTGCGCGTATGTTGCGCGGACTGCCGGCCTAGACCAGCACCCGCTCGATGCCGCCCGCGTTGGCGCGGCGCACGTACTCTTCCATCCAGCCTTCGCCCAGGATATGGCGCGCCATCTCGACCACGATGTAGTCCGCGTCCATACCGGTGTCGCCTTCATAGCGCGACAGACCCTGCAGGCACGACGGGCAGGAGGTCAGCACCTTCACGTCGCCGGTGAAACCGTCGCTGCGCAAGGCGGCATCGCCCTTGAGCAGCTCTTCCTGCTTGCGGAAGCGCACCTGCGTGGAGATGTCCGGACGGCTCACGGCCAGCGTGCCCGATTCGCCGCAGCAGCGGTCGCTCTTGACGGCGTCGTCGCCAACCAGGGCGCGCACGGTCTTCATGGGTTCCTGCAGCTTCATGGGCGTGTGGCAGGGGTCGTGGTACATGTAGCGCACGCCCTTGGCCCCTTCCAGCTTGATGCCCTTTTCCAGCAGGTACTCGTGGATGTCGATCAGGCGGCAGCCCGGGAAGATCTTGTCGAACTCGTAGCCCGCCAACTGGTCGTAGCAAGTGCCGCAGCTGACCACCACCGTCTTGATGTCCAGGTAGTTCAGCGTGTTGGCAACGCGGTGGAACAGCACCCGGTTGTCGGTGATGATCTGCTCGGCCTTGTCCGTCATGCCGTTGCCGCGCTGGGGATAGCCGCAGCACAGGTAGCCCGGCGGCAGCACGGTCTGCACGCCCGCGTGCCACAGCATGGCCTGCGTGGCCAGGCCCACCTGCGAGAACAGGCGTTCGGAGCCGCAGCCCGGGAAGTAGAACACCGCTTCCGTGTCGGCCGTGGTGGCCTTGGGATCGCGGATGATGGGCACGTAGTTCGCGTCTTCGATGTCCAGCAGCTTGCGCGCCGCCTGCTTGGGCAGCCCGCCGGGCATCTTCTTGTTCACGAAGTGGACCACCTGCTCGCGCAGCGGCGGCTTGCCCACCGTGGCCGGAGGCGCGGCGGTCTGCTTCTTCACCAGGCCCGACAGCAGGTCATGCGCGGCGCGCTGGACCTTGTAGCCCACGCCCACCATCGCCTTGCGGGTGGCGTTGATGGTCGCCGGATCCTTGGCGTTCAGGAAGAACATGGCGCTGGCCGTGCCCGGATTGAACGACTTGCGGCCCATGCGGCGAAGCACGGCGCGCATGTTCATCGACACGTCGCCGAAGTCGATGTCGACCGGACAGGGGTTGTAGCACTTGTGGCAGACCGTGCAATGGTCGGCCACGTCCTCGAACTCTTCCCAGTGCTTGAGGCTGACGCCGCGCCGGGTCTGCTCTTCGTACAGGAAGGCTTCCACCAGCAGCGAAGTCGCCAGGATCTTGTTGCGCGGCGAATACAGCAGGTTGGCTCGCGGCACGTGGGTGGCGCACACCGGCTTGCACTTGCCGCAGCGCAGGCAGTCCTTGATGGATTCGGAGATGGCGCCGATGTCGCTTTGCTGCATGATCAGCGACTCGTGGCCCATCAGGTTGAAGCTGGGCGTCCAGGCGTGGCGCAGGTCCGCGCCCGGCATCAGCTTGCCGGCGTTGAAGTGGCCGTTGGGGTCGACGCGGCGCTTGTAGTCCTGGAACGGGGCCAGTTCGGCCTCGGTCAGGAATTCGTACTTGGTCAGGCCGATACCGTGCTCGCCCGAGATCACGCCGTCCAGGTCGCGGGCGATCTGCATGATGCGCTCGACGGCCTGGTGGGCCTCCTGCAGCATGCCGTAGTCGTCCGAGTTGACCGGGATATTGGTGTGCACGTTGCCGTCGCCGGCGTGCATGTGCAGCGCCACGAACACGCGGCTCTTCAACACGCGGCCATGGATGGCGATCATCTCGTCGATGATCTTCTTGTAGGCTGCGCCCGAGAACGTGCGCTGCAGGCCCGCCAGCACTTCCGTCTTCCAGGACAGGCGGATGGTGCGGTCCTGCACCACGTCGAAGACGCGCGCGCCGGGCTGCGCCGCGAGGCGGTCCGACAAGGCGGGTTGCAATTCACCCAGGCCCAGGCCGTGCAGTTCGGGCAGCGCCTGCAGGAGCGGCAGGTCCAGGTTGTCCAGCAACCACTGCCAGCGCTGCCGGACGGCGGCCACCAGTTCCAGCGCCTGGCGCGTGCGCTCGGCCAGCATTTCGGCGCGGGTCGTCTCGACGTCCGTGTCGTCGATCTTGCCGACCGGCAGCGGCGTGCACAGATAGGCGTCCAGCTCGCCCAGCAGCTTGAGCTTGTTGCTGGTCGAGAGTTCGATGTTGATGCGTTCGATGTGATCGGTGTACTCGCCCATGCGCGGCAGCGGGATCACCACGTCTTCGTTGATCTTGAAGGCGTTGGTGTGGCGCGCGATGGCGGCGGTGCGCGAACGGTCCAGCCAGAACTTCTTGCGCGCTTCGGGGCTGACGGCCACAAAGCCTTCGCCATGGCGCGTGTTGGCCAGGCGCACGACTTCGCTGGACGCCGCGGCCACGGCGTCTTCGTCGTCGCCGACGATGTCGCCGATCAGGACCATCTTGGGCAGCACGCCGCGCTTGCTCTTGGTGGCGTAGCCCACCGCGCGCAGATAGCGTTCGTCCAGGTGCTCAAGACCTGCCAGGATGGCGCCGCGGGCGCGGCCTTCGCCGTCCAGGTAGCCCTTGACCTCGACGATCGACGGGATCGCGTCGCGCGCCTGGCCGAAGAACTCCATACAGACGGTGCGCGTGTAGCGCGGCATGCGGTGCAGCACCCAGCGCGCCGACGTGATCAGGCCGTCGCAGCCTTCCTTCTGGATGCCGGGCAGGCCAGCCAGGAACTTGTCGGTGACGTCCTTGCCCAGGCCTTCCTTGCGGAACACGCGGCCCTGGATTTCCAGGGTTTCGGTCTTCAGCAGGCGCTCGCCCGGCTTGCCGCGGCCGTCGAACCACTTGAGCTCGAAGCGCGCCACGTCCACGTCATGGATCTTGCCCATGTTGTGGTCGAGGCGGCTGACTTCCAGCCAGTTGCCGTTCGGGTCGACCATGCGCCACCAGGCCAGGTTGTCCAGCGCGGTGCCCCACAGCACGGCCTTCTTGCCGCCCGCGTTCATGGCGATGTTGCCGCCCACGCAGGAAGCCTCGGCCGAGGTCGGGTCGACGGCGAACACGAAGCCCGCGGCCTCGGCGGCCTCGGAAACGCGCTTGGTCACCACACCGGCGCCGGCATGGATGACCGCCACGGGCTCGGTCAGCCCGGGCAGCAGACAGGACTCGACCTTGCCCAGCTTGTCGAACTTTTCGGTGTTGATCACCGCCGACTTCCAGGTCAGCGGAATGGCGCCGCCGGTATAACCGGTGCCGCCGCCTCGCGGGATGATGGTCAGCCCCAGTTCAATACAGGCTGTGACCAGCGCGGCGATCTCGTCTTCCGAGTCCGGCGTCAGCACCACGAAGGGGTATTCCACGCGCCAGTCGGTGGCGTCGGTCACGTGCGAGACGCGCGACAGGCCGTCGAACTTGATGTTGTCGCGGGCGGTGATGCGGCCCAGCACCTTCTGCGCCTGCTTGCGCATCATGGCGGTCTGGTCGAATTCGCCCTCGAATGCGGCGATGGCGGAGCGCGCCCGCGCCAGCAGTCCGACGACCTTCTCGTCGCGGTGCGGATCATGGCCGGCCTCGGCGGGCACGTCCGGTTCGCGGCGACGGTCGATTTCGCCCAGGCGGTGATGCAGGGCTTCGATGAGCTGCTTGCGGCGCTTGGGGTTGTCGAGCAGGTCGTCCTGCAGATAAGGGTTGCGGCGCACCACCCAGATGTCGCCCAGCACCTCGTACAGCATGCGCGCGGAACGGCCGGTGCGGCGTTCGCCGCGCAGGTCGCTCAGCAGACTCCAGGCGTCGTCGCCCAGCAAGCGGCCGACAATCTCGCGGTCGGAAAACGACGTGTAGTTGTACGGGATTTCGCGCAAGCGCGCGGGTGCTGCGGGCGGCATCGCCCCGTTCAAGATGTGGCTAGCGAGTGGGGCGTTCATGGCTGCAAGAAGGGGGCCCTTAAAAAATTATTTTATGCCATAGGCCGAGTCTGGCCCCTAATACCCCTAGGGAGGCGCTCGAAACTCGGAAACGAGAGGGGTGGTACGTCCCCAATTAAGTGCAATCCTGGCGCTAGATCTGCCCGGGGAAAAACCACAGCAGTCCGGCCGTCATGACCAGATAGCGCAGGAATTTGCCGATGGCCATGTAGACCACGCAAGGCCAGAACGACAGCCGCAGCCACCCTGCCACGGCGCACAGCGGATCGCCCACTGCGGGCAGCCAGGACAGCAGCAGCGCCGGCGGCCCCATGCGGTGGATCCAGTCATGGGCCCGCTCGTTCCAGCGTCCGCGCATGCGTCCGCCTTCGGTCGCGTCAGGATGCGGATGGGGGTGGTGTTCCTTCCAGCGCTGCACGGCGCGCTCGGCGCCCAGGCCCATGGCATAGCTGATGGCGCCGCCCACGGTATTGCCCGCGGTCGCCACCAGGATGGCCGGCCAGAACATGTCCGGCGCCAACTTGATGTAGCCGAACACGGCGGGTTCCGAACCCAAGGGCAGCAGGGTCGCGGACACCAGCGAGACCGTGAAGATCGCGGACAGGCCGACCGAGGGCAGCGACAGCACCCCCAGCATCCAATGCACAGCGGATAACAGACTTTCTTCCATAGTGGGGCGAGTGTAGCCGCGCGCGGGTGCATAATCTGCCCCACCTTCCTACTTCTTGCCCCGCCCGCTGTCCATGTCCACTGACTATCTGAAACGCATCCTGACCTCCAAGGTTTACGACGTAGCGGTCGAATCGCCGCTGGAGACGGCGCCGCTGCTGTCGCAGCGGATCTCGAACACGGTGCTGCTCAAGCGCGAAGATACCCAGGCGGTGTTCAGCTTCAAGCTGCGCGGGGCCTACAACAAGATGGCCAACCTGAGCCCGGCCGCGCGCAACCGCGGCGTCATCGCGGCCTCGGCGGGCAACCACGCCCAGGGTGTGGCGCTGGCCGCCAGCCGGCTGGGCTGCCGCGCCGTCATCGTCATGCCCACCACCAGCCCGCAAGTGAAGATCGACGCGGTGCGCCGCCTGGGCGGCGAAGTCGTGCTGGCCGGCGAGAGCTTTTCCGACGCCTACGCGCACGCGCAGATCCTGGAAAAGAAAGAGAAGCTGACCTTCGTCCACCCCTTCGACGACCCTGACGTGATCGCCGGCCAGGGCACCGTGGGCATGGAGATCCTGCGCCAGCATCCCGGCCCGATCGACGCCATCTTCGTGGCCATCGGCGGCGGCGGGCTGATCGCGGGCGTGGCCGCCTACATCAAGCAGCTGCGTCCGGAAATCAAGATCATCGGCGTGCAGACGGAAGATTCCGACGCCATGCTGCGCAGCGTGCGCGCGGGCCGCCGCGTGCAGTTGAACGATGTGGGGCTGTTCTCGGACGGCACGGCGGTCAAGATGGTGGGCGCGGAGACCTTCAAGCTCACGCGCCAGTATGTGGACGACTTCGTGGTGGTCAACACCGATGCGATTTGCGCAGCCATCAAGGACGTGTTCCAGGACACGCGCAGCGTGCTGGAGCCGGCTGGCGCGATGGCGGTCGCGGGCGCCAAGCAGTACGCGGCCGAACACAATCTGAAGGGCAAGACGCTGGTGGCGATCGCCTGCGGCGCCAACATGAATTTTGACCGGCTGCGCTTCGTATCCGAACGCGCCGAGGTCGGCGAAATGCGGGAAGCCGTGTTCGCCGTCACCATGCCGGAGCAGCGCGGCAGCTTCCGCCGTTTCTGTGAACTGGTGGGCGAGCGCAGCGTGACCGAGTTCAACTACCGCATCTCCGACGCGGACCGTGCACACGTCTTCGTCGGCATCCAGGTGTCCTCGGCGTCCGAACCCGACAAGATCGCCGCAAACTTCCGCCGCCACGGCTTTGACACGCTGGACCTGACCCACGACGAAATGGCCAAGACCCACCTGCGCCACATGGTGGGCGGGCGCTCGGCGTTGGCGCGCAACGAACTGCTGTACCGCTTTGAATTCCCGGAACGCCCGGGCGCGCTGATGCGTTTTCTGAACGCCATGAATCCGGACTGGAACATCAGCCTGTTCCATTACCGCAACCAGGGCGCGGATTATGGCCGCATCCTGATCGGCATCCAGGTGCCGCCCGCCGACAAGAAGCAGTTCCGCAGCTTCGTCGCGGAACTGGGCTATCCCCACTGGAACGAGACCGACAATCCGGCCTACAAGCTGTTCCTGTAGAGCCGCGCCCGTCACGCGGACGCACAAAAACGAGAGGGCCTCCATACGGAGGCCCTTCCCTTCCCTGCTCTACAAACGTCCGGCGGCAACCAGTGGGGGGGGTTCGCTGTCACTCGGCGGCCCACGGAGATGAGCCGCGCATTCAGCAAGGTCTTGCCGGACGTCCTAGCGCTTAGAAACGGTGACGCACGCCCACGGCGACTGCCGTGTCGGTCGCATCGCGCTGGAACGCGTAGTTGTCGCCGTAGGAGGCGTACGCGTACAGGTTGGTGCGCTTGGTGAAGTCGTAGGTGTAGCCCAAGCTGTAGACGTTGAACGTTGCGTCGTCGCCCGTCAGCTTGTCGTTGCTGGCGGTCGCGCGCTGCCACGAACCGAAGACCGCGTGGCGGCCCAGCGGCACGGTCGCGCCGATCATGTACGAATTGGCGCGGAAGCCATCGGCCAGCTTGAACGTGCCCAGGTTCTGCATGCCAGCGGGCGTGGTACCCATGTTCTGGCCGACGAACCAGCCGTCGCGAGTCTGACCGAATGCCGCCGCAACCTTCACGACTTCGAAGTCGTACGAACCGCCCAGGATGTATTCCTGGATGCGGGCTTCGGACTTGCCGCCGGTCTGGCCGTTGGACGGATTGAAGCGGTCATACGCAGCAGCCAGGTTCAACGGGCCGTTGACGTATTGCACGCCCGCGGTCAGCACGCGGTTGTTGTTGCCAGTCTGGAAGCCGGTCTGCGAGGTGTCGCTGACGGCGTCATCGGCGCTGAAGGAGTAACCCACGCCCACCTTGAAGCCGCCCATGCTGGGGGTCTGGTACAGGACCATGTTGTCCAGGCGCATCGTGTTGGCGCTACCGAACGTGGTACCCATGTTGGCGGTGTTGTAGCTGATCGAGAACGGGTCGATCGAACCGAAGTACTTGGAAGCCAGGTTGGTCTGGCGGCCGAATTCCAGGCGGCCCCAGGTATCGCTGTCCAGGCCCACGGTGGCCTGGCGACCCCACAGGCGACCGTTCTGCAGCGACTTGCCGTTCATGGGGCCGAAGCCGCCTTCCAGCGTGAACACCGCGCGCAGGCCGTCGCCCAGATCTTCGGTACCGCGCAGGCCAAAACGCGAGCCGCTGCTCACGCCCTGCACGCCGCCGAAACGGCTTTGCGAATTGCCGTCGAACTTGACCTTCTCGTAGCCAATACCGGCGTCGATCAAGCCGTACAGCGTCACGGAGTCTGCGGCTTGCGCAACGCCGGCAAAACCAGCCAGCAGCGCGACAGCCAATAGCGTCTTCTTCATATAAGTCCCCAAAATGGCGAGATGAAAGGCAAACCGCAAACCCACCGCGCACAGAGCTGGGAGTCTGCGTGCCGCTGCGAACAAGTTAGCGGCGCATGCACTGAAGCCAGTGTCCAGCCTGCGCCAATTCGAAGTAACCCGGATTTCGAAGAACTACTTTCCATGGTTGGGATAATCACGGCCTTCTGACTAGCTACCCTCTTTGGAAACCTGCGTTAACGTGTTGATATCAAATGCGAATTAAGGCTCGCAAAAAAACAAACAAGCCTCGGACATTCTCCTGCCGCGCCTGACCGGCCAACAAGACTTGTTGGCTGATTCGCACAATTCTGATGCGCAAACGCGACACTATTTGGCAAGCGCGGCCGTGCGCACCGCGCAGAAAAAAGCCCCTCGGCGTCCGTAGGGGCTTTTTCCTTGGTAGCGGGGCGACTTAACGGCCTTGGGGCGGATAGTCCAGTTCACCGAAGCTGTACTCGCCGCGCGCCTTGGCTTCAGCCAGTTCCTGGCGCACTTGTTCGCGGCTCTTGCCCGCGGTTTGCGACACGGCGGCTTTGGGCGGGTAGTCCAGTTCAGCAGAGGTCACCTGGCCAGCGGCCTTGGCGCTTTGCAGTTCCTGCTGGACTTGTTCACGCGACAGGCTGGTGCGCTCGACGGTGGCGGGCGGGTAGTCCAGTTCACCAAACGTGACCTGGCCGGCGGCCTTGGCGGCTTGCAGTTCCTGCTGGACCTGTTCACGCGTCTTGCCATCGGCGTGAGCGGCGGACATACCCACCAACGTTGCGGTAACCATGAGTGCGGTAGCTAGGGCTTTCATTGAGATGACTCCATCCTAAACCTTGCACATCGTCTTCTGCCAGGCTGGCAGGTGCGATATGACAATTTGATTGCTGGGACGAAGTATCTGGCGATTGCGGCCTAGTAAAAACCCTTATTTTGGGGAACATATTTGCACAGATGGGACAATTACGGGATGTTATCGCCAGAATCTGCGCATTTTCTGCACAGTTCCCCATACCATCCAGCGACGGCAAGACTTGCCAGCATTCAGCGGGAAGCAAGCTAGGTAAGAGAACATATGCAGCTGATCGGGTGGATGCGCCGTTCAGCGTGGGGAAATAGACATTTCTACTGGCGGGACAATTATTCCATTTATCATATGAATCCACCCAGAAATGGAATTAAATCGTGAGAGCCCCCATGGATATCCAGCTTAACGACATCGCTCTGTTTGTCGAAGTCGCCAAGCGCAAGAACTTCAGCCACGCGGCCGAAGCCTTGAATATTCCCACGTCCACGCTCTCGCGCCGCGTCAGCGAACTGGAGCGCAGCATCGGCATGCGGCTGCTCAACCGCAGCACGCGCAAGATCGACCTGACCGAGGCCGGCGCCATCTACTTCGAACGCTGCCGTCATATCGTGGAAGAAGCGCGCATTGCGCACGATCAGTTGCTGGACATGGCGGTGCAACCCAAGGGACGCCTGCGCATCTCGCTGCCCACCAGCCTGGCGCAGCTGTTCCTGCCCGCCGTCATCAGCGAATTCCGCGAGCAGCATCCGGATATCGAATGCGACTTCGATCTGAGCATGCGCCCGATCGACCCCATCAGCAATCCGTTCGACCTGATCCTGCGCTTTGGCCAGCAGCCGGACTCCAGCCTGATCTCGCGCAAGATCGTGCTGATGGCCCATCAGCTATATGCCTCTCCCGAGTACCTGGCCCGCCACGGCGAGCCTCGGGTGCCCGCGGATCTCAGCCATCACGAATGTCTGCGCCCCACCATGCGCGAGGAGTCATCCTTCTGGATGCTGCATTCGGGCGACAAGGTGGAACGCGTACAAGTGTCGGGACGCCTGTCGGCCAACAACGTCGGCATGCTCGGACGGCTGGCCGGACAAGGCCTGGGCATCACGCCGCTGCTGGTCTTTGACGCGATGGAACGCGCCATCAAGCAAGCGGGCCTGGTGCGGGTGCTGCCGGAGTGGAGCCTGACGCCCCTGCCGCTCTTCGCGCTGCTGCCTTCGCGCATGCTGCCGGCGAAGACCAAGGCTTTCCTGGATTTCATACAACCCAGGTTGTCGGACGCTTGAGCGGCGGTTGTTGATGAGTTACGCGGGCGTGTCGGCGCTGTACTGACAGACGGTGTAGAGCGGCGTGCCGGTGGCGGCGACCTTGGCGGAACCGCCCAGGTCGGGCAGATCGATGATGGCGGCCGCCTCGACCACGTTGGCGCCCAGGCGCTGCAGCAGCTTGATGGCGGCCAGCATGGTGCCGCCGGTGGCGATCAGGTCGTCCACCAGCAGGACGCGCTGGCCGGTGCGCACGGAGTCCGTGTGCATTTCAACCGACGCGTTGCCGTACTCGAGCGAGTACTCCTCGGCCACGGTGCGGAACGGCAGCTTGCCCTTCTTGCGCACCGGCACAAAGCCCAGATTGAGTTCGTAAGCCAGCACGCTGCCCACGATGAAGCCGCGCGCATCCACGCCAGCCACCAGGTCCAGGCGCTGGCGCATATAGCGATAGACGAAGAGATCGATAAGCACCCGGAACGCGCGCGGATCCTGCAGCACGGGCGTGATGTCGCGAAAAATGACACCGGGTTGGGGCCAGTCTGGAACGCTGCGGATGGTGCGCCGGATGTACTCGGCGTTGTCGGTCTGCATGGAAGACGGCCCTGAAGAATTGAAGCAAGGCGAACTATAACCTCGCAACAGCGCTTAAGCCAGGGTTGCCGTCCGCGATGACAATTCACATTGCTGTAGCCGGCCGCCCTGCAGTGCGTAGCGGCGATCGACCGCCCCTGCGGGCAACGCAGCGTGGGTGGCCAGCACCACGGCGCGTCCCCGCAAGGCGCCCGCCAGATCGCTGAAGAATGCCGCTTCGGCCTCGACGTCCAGACCGGCAGTGGGTTCGTCCAGCACGATGACCGCAGCTGGCGACAACAGCGCACGCGCCAGGCACAAGCGGCGCGCCTGTCCCGCCGACAGCTGCGACCCAGTCTCCCCCGCCCAGGTGTCCAGGCCATCGGGCAGGCCACGCACGAAGTCGCCCAGCCGCGCAGCGTCCAGCGCGCGCCACAAGGCGGCGTCGTCCGCCTCGGGATCGCCGATGAGCAGATTGGTGCGCAGGGTTCCCAGGAACACGGGAGCGTCCTGCGACAGCAGCGCGATGCGCCGGTGCCAATCCGCCTGCGTACAGGCGCGCGCGTCGCAGCCGCCGAAACGCACCTGTCCCGCCTGCGGGTCTTCCAGACGAAGGAGCAGGTGCAACAGTGTCGACTTGCCCGCGCCGCTGGGTCCCACGATGGCGATCCGTTCGCCAGGCGCCACGCGCAGGCTTACGCCGGCCAGCACGGGCGGACTCGCGGCCGCTCCCCGGGCGGGATAGGCAAAGCGCACGCCGTCCAGCTCCAGCGCGCCGCTCTCGGGCAAGGCCCGGGGCGTCGTCGGATCCTGCATGTCCGGCTCGCTTTGCGTGACTTCACGGATGCGTCCGGCCGCCGAGATGGCCGAGCCCATGCGCGATGCGCCCCGCATGATCGGGCCGGCCACTTCGAAAATGCCGATGACCGCCAGCAACAATCCGGCCAGCGTGGGACCTTCCATGCGCCCCATCTCCAGCGTGTCCAGGCCGAACCAGAGCAAGGCCAGCACCGATGCGCCGGCGGCGGCCTGCAGGAAAAACTGTCCCCGCGCAGCCACCCGCGCCTGGCTGCGGCGGGCGAGCGCACTGGCGTCGCACAGACGTTCGAAATGCGCGGCCGTCTGCGCCTGCGCGTGCAAGGCCACCATGTCGGCATGCCCATCCACCGCGTCCAGCGTCGCGGCGCGCAGTCCCGCCGCGCTCTCCTGGGCCGCCGCGCCAGGTTTGCGCGCGGCGCGCAGCAGCCACAAGGGCACCAGCACGCATGCGACCAGCAAGGCCAGGGCCAGCGCCAGTGCGGCGGCGGGCACCCACGATCCCAACACCGCGGTCAACACCGCTCCCGCCAGGATGGCGGTGATCAAGGGCGCCAGCACAAACAGGAAGACCGTATCGAGCGCGTCGACGTCGCCCGTCATGCGCGCCACCAGATCGCCGTCGCGATAGCGCGCCAATTGCCGCGGCGTAAGCCGGATCAAGGCCGAGAACACTTTGGCGCGCAGGTCCGCCAGCAGGCGCAGCGTGGCGGAATGGCCCACTACGCGGTCGGCGTAACGCGCCACGATGCGCAGGAACGACAAACCCCGCACCAGCGCCGAAGGCGCAAACAGATTGAACGCGCCGCCCGCCCCCGCCAGCGCCGCGCCGGTCAGGAACCAGCCCGACACGCCCAGCAGGCCCACGCCGGCCGCCACGGTGGCCAGCGCGCAGAACAATGCGAGTAAAAGCCCGCTTTTACGGCGCACATAGAGCGGCAGGAGCAACAATAGATTCTTCATGCGTCTTCCACTTTTCCGCCAACCACCTGCAACGTCCTGTCCAGCCGGGCCGCCACCGCGGGCGCGTGCGTTGCCAGCAACAAGGTGCGGCCGGCGGAGAATTCCAGGATCGCGTCCAGCACGCGCGCCTGCGTGCCTTCGTCCAGATGCGCCGTGGGTTCGTCCAGCAGGATCAAGCCCGGATCGCGCAGGAATAGACGCGCCAGCGCGACGCGCTGCGCCTGGCCGCCGGACAGGCCGTGCCCGCGACCGCCCAGTTGCGTCGCCAGCCCTTGCGGCAGGGCTTCGGCGAACTCCAGCACGCAGGCGCGGCGCGCGGCCGTCTGCACTTCGGCATCGGAAGCCTCCGGACGCCCCAGGCGAATGTTGTCGGCGATGGATCCCGTCAGCAGCTGCGGCTTCTGCCCAATCAGCGCCACGCGCTGGCGCAGTGCCGCCTCGCCCCAATCCGGCAAGGGCACGCCGTCGATGCGGATATCGCCTTGAAACGGCCGCAGGCGCGCAATCGCCTCGATCAGGGAGGATTTGCCGATGCCGCTGGGCCCCATCAGCGCGGCATGCTCGCCGGGCGCCAAGGTCAGGCCAGCGTCCGCCAGTACCGCCTGGCTGCGGCCTGGCGCGTCAAGGTTCAAACCCGCAATAGCCAGGGCGGCGCCGGCGCCGCGGCTTTCGGAAACGCGTCCCGGGCCTGCGGCGGCCTTGCCTGCGCCAGGCGCTCCATCGGTTGCAGCATCGCCAGCCTGCGGCAAGCCATCGAACAGCAGGGAGATCTGCGAAACTGCCGCAAGCGCGGCCGCGCGATCGTGATAGTGCGCCGCGAACTGGCGCAACGGTGCATAGACCTCCGGCGCCATCAGCAGACAGAACAGCCCTGCCTGCAGAGTGAGCGGCGACCAGCGCAGATCCAGGAATCCCAGATAGGTCAATCCGATGTAGACCGCCACCCCGGCCACGCCCAGCGCCGCGAAGAACTCCAGCACCGCCGATGAAAGAAACGCGATGCGCAGCACCGACATCGTGCGTTGGCGCAGCGCGTCGCTGGCCGCCACGACGGACTCGGCTTCAGCCTCGGCGCGGCCATAGAGCTTCAGGGTGGACAGACCGCGCAGCCGATCGGCAAAGAAGCCCGACAAGCGCGCAAAGGCGCGCAGGTGCCGGCGGCTTGCGCCCTGGGCGCCCCAGCCCACCAGGGCCATGAACAAGGGAATCAACGGCGCCGTGATCAGCAGGACCAGTCCGGCAATCACGTCCATCGGCAGCAGCACCACCGAAAAAGCGACCGGCAGCATGGCGGCCGCGGCCATGGCGGGCAGATACTTGGCAAAGAACCCGTCCAGGGCCTCGACCTGGTCCACCACTGCGCTCGCCAGTTCTCCAGACGCCTGCCCCCGGCTCCAGTACGGCCCCTTCTGCACCAAACGCCGGAAAAGCGACAGCCTCACGTGGCGCTTGATGCGCTCGGCCGCGTCCGCGCCCGCGCGCTCGCCCGCCCAGGTGATGCAGGCGCGCACCAGCATGAGCCCTGCGATAGCCAGGATGTCGCCCAGCAGCTCCTGCCGGGGCGCCTGCCTGACGATGGCCGCGTCGAGCACGCTGGCCAGCAACCAGGCCTGCACCACCAGCAAGGCGCCGCTGACCAGAGGCGCGGCGCCCGCCAGCATCAGCGGCAGCCTGGCCGTCTTGGCGAGCGCCATCAACCACCGCGACTGTTCGCGCGGCGGTTTGTTCAGGGTGGCCGAGGGATCGTGCTCGAGGCTGCTGGCGCCGCCGCTCACTCGTCTTCGCGGCTGGCGCGCGGATCATGGGTATGACCCTCGCGCAGCTCGAACCACATTGCATTGAGGATGGCGAAGGCGCACGCCAGGCCCAGACCGAGTATCCACGAGAAATACCACATGGTGGAGGCTCCTTTATCAGTATGAGTTGGGCGTGTCGCCGACCGACTCATGGGTGACCTTGCCGCGCATGACGCGGTAGACCCAGGCGGTGTAGACGGTCACGATGGGCAGGAAGATGGCGACCGCGATCACCATGATCCATAGCGTCAAGTGGCTGGAGGATCCGTCCCAAATGGTCAGGCCGGCCTGCGGCTTGGTCGACGAGGGCATGATGAACGGGAAGAGCGAAAAGCCCACCGTCAGGATCACGCCAGCGATCGACACCGACGACGCCAGGAACGCCAGCACGTTGGCGCGCACGCTAAGCAGCAGCGCCACCAGGACGGCGCCGCCCACGCCCAGCGCGGGCGCGATCCACATCAGCGGCCATTTCGCGTAGTTGGCCATCCAGGCGCCGTTTTGCACCGTCACGGCCTTGAGCATCGGGTCCGACGGACCGGCCATGTCCACCGCGCTGGTGATCACGTGGCCAGGCAAGCCGCTTGCCACCCAGAAGCCGCCCGCTGCGAACAGCGCCGCGGTCAGCAAGGCGCACAGCCTGCCCCAGTTGCGGGCGCGCGACGAGATCGGGTCTTCCGTGCGCCAGGCCAGCAACACGGCGCCGTGCATGGCCAGCATCACCACGCTGAGCACGCCGGCCAACAACGCGAACGGCATGAACAACTGGTAGAAGTGGCCTTCATAGATCGGACGCAAGGTCACCGGATCGAACGTGAACGGCACGCCCAGGATGATGTTGCCCATGGCCACGCCGAACACCAGCGAGGCCACCACGCCCGAGAAACAGAGCACGCCGTCCCAGCGGTTGCGCCAGCTGGTGCCTTCCATCTTGCTGCGGTACTTGAAGCCCACCGGCCGCAGGATCAGCGCGATCAGCACCAGCATCATCGCCAGATAGAACCCGGAGAACGACGCGGCGTACAGCAAGGGCCATGCCGCGAAAATGGCGCCGCCCGCGGTGATGAGCCAGACCTGGTTGCCTTCCCAGACCGGTCCCACCACGTTGATCACCACCCGGCGCTCGGCGTCGGTCTTGGCTACCACCGGCAGCAGCGCGGCCACGCCCAGGTCAAAGCCGTCCATGACGGCGAAGCCGATGAGCAACGCGCCCAGCAGCACCCACCAGACCACGCGCAGCGTGCCGTAGTCGAAAGGAATAAGAGTATCCATCGCTGTCTCTCCTTCAGGCCCGCACGGCAGCGTGCACAGGATCGGCGGCGGCAGCGCCGGGCGCCGGCCCATCGGATTTCGGTCCCTTCCTCACGGCGTGCAGCATCACCTTCACGCCGATGATCAGCAGCACCGTGTACAGCACCAGGAATATTGTCAGGCTGATCGCCAGGTCGACGATGGTCAGGCCGGAAGCCGCGTAGTAGGTCGGCAGCACGCCTTCGATCACCCAGGGCTGGCGGCCGTATTCGGCAACGAACCAACCGCTTTCGATGGCGACCCAGGGCAGCGGCAGGCTCCACAACGCCACCTTGAGCAGACCGCGCCGGCTGTCCAGCCGCCCGCGCGAGGCCAGCCAGAAGGCCACGCCGAAGAACAGGATCAGGTACATGCCCACCGCCACCATGATGCGGAACGCCCAGAACAGCGGCGCCACGTTGGGCACGGTATCGACGGCGGCCTTTTTGATGTCGTCTTCGGTGACCTTGCTCATGTCGGGCTGATAGCGCTTGACCAGCAGCGCATAGCCCAGGTCGGGCCAGGTCTTGTCAAACACCATGCGCGCGTCCACGTCCTTGGGATTGGCGCGGATCTTCTGCAAGGCGTCATAGGCCACCATGCCATCGCGGATGCGGTTTTCGGCGCGGCGGATCAGGTCGTCGATGCCCAGCAGCGGCGTGGTGAGCGAACGCGTGCCGATGATGCCCATGACGTAGGGAATCTCGATGGCGAAGTCGTTCTTGCGCTCGGCCTGGTTGGGGATGGCGATCAGGTTGAAGGACGCGGGGGCCGGCTCGGTATGCCACATGGACTCGATGGCCGCGATCTTCATCTTCTGGTGTTCGGTGGTGAGGTAGCCGCTTTCGTCTCCCAGCACCACGACCGACAGCGCCGAGGCCAGACCGAAGCTGGCGGCGACCGCCATCGAGCGCTTGGCCAGGTCGATGTGGCGGCCCTTCAGGAGGTACCAGGCGCTGATCGACATGACGAACATGGCGCCCGCGACGTAGCCTGCGCTGACCGTGTGCACGAACTTGGCCTGCGCCACGGGGTTGAAGATCACCGCGGCGAAGTCGGTCATCTCCATGCGCATGGTGTCGGGATTGAAGATCGAACCGACCGGATTCTGCATCCAGCCGTTGGCGATCAGGATCCACAGCGCCGAAAAATTGGTGCCGAACGCCACCAGCCAGGTCACGATCAGGTGGCTGACCTTGGACATGCGGTTCCAGCCGAAGAAGAACAGGCCGACGAAGGTCGCTTCCAGGAAGAAGGCCATCAACCCTTCGAGCGCCAGCGGCGCGCCGAAGATGTCGCCTACGTAATGGCTGTAGTAGGACCAGTTCATGCCGAACTGGAACTCCATCACGACGCCGGTGGCGACGCCCAATGCGAAGTTGATGCCGAAGAGCGTGCCCCAGAACATCGTCATCCGCTTCCAGATGGCGCGGCCGGTCATGACGTACACGCTTTCCATGATGGCCAGGATGAACGACAGGCCTAGCGTGAGGGGGACGAAGAGGAAGTGGTAGAGCGCGGTCGCGGCAAACTGGAATCGCGACAGATTTACGACGTCGAGATCAATCATTGGGTCGCTCCCAAGCAGTTGAGGTGCCGCGGCAACCGGCATGGTTCCCAGGCCGTCTCTCGCGCCATGTTACGGGCGTTGCATACAACTTCATAGAGGTTTCCTGAAAAATCGGGGCGGATCAGGCTTAGCCCTTGCCCCGCAATTTGCCGGCGAAACCCAGCACCTTCTGCACTTTCGAACCGAGCTTCATCAGGTTCTGCAGGGTTTCTGGCGGCAGTCGTTGAACCTCATCGAACCATCCGGTGGACAGTTCGATGAGCTCCAGCATGTCGTTCATGCGTTGTTGCGCGTATGCCTCATCCGGACCCGACGGGGGTTCCAGCAAGGTGTCCCGCAGCAGGGTCAGCGTGGGATCGATTTCGCGCTTGCGCTTTTCTTCCATCAGGATGCGGAAGATCTCCCAGACGTCCTTGGGAGTTTCGAAGTAGTCGCGGCGGTCGCCGACCTGATGCATGAGCTTGACCAGCCGCCAGGACTGCAGCTCCTTCAGCCCAAGGCTGACGTTGGAGCGCGAGAAGCCGAGGGTTTCGGCAATGTCATCGGCGTTCAGCGGCTTGGGCGACAGGAACAGGAGGGCGTAGATCTGGCCGACCGTGCGGTTCACGCCCCACCGGCTGCCCATTTCGCCGAAATGCAGGACGAATCGTTCGTTTTGGGGAGACAGGGCCATGGGTTGCGCTACGCCGGCAGGGCCAGGACGCGTCGCCCTGGCCGATAAAAACAGTTACACCGATTTCAGAAAATTCTGGAACTTCCGAAATTATCAAACAATCCCTGCGAAAGCGCAAACCACACCGGCGACAGGGGGATGATCGCAAGACATGATGTCGCGGCAGTGACAGACGGCTTCCGCGGGTTTGGCAAAAGCCGCGGACAAGCGCAAGCGGCCACAAGCCGGTGAGCTGGTGGCCGCCGGAAAAAGGGAAAAAGAAGCGTTAGCCGGCCTTGACGGACACCGCCGCCGACACCCGCTTGGCCTTGGCGCGAGCCGCCGCCACGTCCTCGGCCACGGCCAGGCCCACGCCCATGCGGCGCTTGACGAAGGATTCAGGCTTGCCGAAGAGACGGAGGTCGGTGCCGGGTTCGGCCAGCGCTTCGGCCACGTTGTGGAACGAGACCGCCGCGGCCTCGACCCCGCCGTAGATGACGCTGCTGGCGCCGGGCTGGCGCAGGCTGGTATCCACCGGCAGTCCCAGGAACGCCCGGGCGTGGAGTTCGAATTCGTTCTGGACCTGGGTGATCATGGTGACCATGCCGGTGTCGTGGGGACGCGGGCTGACTTCCGAGAACCAGACCTGGTCGCCGGCCACGAACAGCTCCACGCCGAAGATGCCCAGGCCTCCCAGGTTGGAGGTGACCGCCAGTGCGATGTCCCGCGAACGTTGCAGCGCGGCGGGAGACATCGGGTGCGGCTGCCAGCTTTCCACGTAATCGCCGTCGACCTGCTTGTGGCCGATGGGTTCGCAGTAGCGGGTCTCGACCTGGCCGTCGGCGCCGCGGGCGCGCACGGTCAGCAGGGTGATTTCGTAGTCGAAGCGGATGAAGCCCTCGACAATGGCGCGCCCGCCGCCCACCCGGCCGCCCTCCTGGGCGTAGCGCCAGGCGGATTCGACGTCGTCAGCGCTCTTGATGACGGATTGGCCCTTGCCCGAGGAGGACATGACCGGCTTGATGACGCAGGGATAGCCGATGCCGCCGTCGATGGCCGCGCGCAGTTCTTCTTCGGTGTCGACAAATCGGTACGGCGAGGTCGGCAGCCCCAGGGTTTCAGCCGCCAGCCGGCGGATGCCCTCGCGGTTCATGGTCAGCTGGGCCGCGCGCGCGGTCGGCGTCACCCGGGCCACGCCCGCCTCTTCCAGCTCCACCAGCAAATTGGTGGCAATGGCTTCGATTTCGGGGACAATAACGTGGGGCCGTTCCTGTTCGATGACCTTGCGCAGGGCCTGCGGGTCCGTCATCGAGACCACATGCGCCCGGTGCGCCACCTGGTGGCCCGGGGCGTCGGCATACCGATCCACGGCAATGACTTCCACGCCCAGCCGCTGCAGGGCAATGATGACCTCTTTGCCCAATTCGCCGGACCCGAGCAGCATGACGCGGGTGGCCAAGGGGGACAAAGGCGTGCCAAGGACGGGGCTGGAAATGCTGGACATGGAGCGGGCCTGGAAAAAAGTTGGAAAGCCGTTGAAATGACCCGCCAGCATGCCATACGCCCTTTCCGGGGGCAAACCCGCATACTGATATTAAAATCCACGTATGACTGACCATCCCACAACATCGTCCGAGACCGCGCTGGCATCTGCGCGCAGAACGCTGCAGATCGAATGCCAGGGCCTGATGGACCTGTCCGCCCGGCTGGACGACAGCTTCACGCAGACCGTCGCGATGCTGCTGGCCTGCCGCGGCCGGGTGGTCGTCAGCGGCATCGGCAAGACCGGCCACGTGGCCCGCAAGATCGCGGCGACCCTCGCCTCGACCGGCACGCCGGCCTTTTTCGTGCACGCCGCCGAGGCCGTCCACGGCGATCTGGGCATGATCACCCAGGATGACGTCCTCATCGCGATTTCCTATTCCGGCTCCGGTCAGGAACTGCTGACGATCCTGCCTGTCGCCCGCCGCATGGGCGCCAAGCTGGTCGCCATCACCGGCAATCCGCAGTCCGAACTGGCCCGGCTGGCCGACATCCACCTGGACGCCAGCGTGGCGCAGGAAGCCTGCCCGCTGAATCTGGCGCCCACGGCCAGCACCACCGCTGCGCTGGCCCTGGGCGATGCCCTGGCCGTCGCCTGCCTGGAGGCCCGCGGCTTCGGCCCGCAGGATTTCGCCCGCTCGCACCCGGGCGGCGCGCTCGGCCGCCGCCTGCTGACCCATGTGCGCGACGTCATGCGCCAGGGCGACGCCCTGCCCATCGTCATGGCCGGCACCCCGGTATCCCAGGCGCTGGAAGTCATGTCCGCCAAGGGCATGGGCATGACCGTCGTAACCGACGCGCAGCGCCGCCCCCTAGGCATCTTCACCGACGGCGACCTGCGCCGCCTGATCGCCCGGCAGGGCGACATCCGCAGCCTGACCGTCGAATCCGGCATGACGCGCTCGCCCCGCAGCATCACTCCCGACGCGCTGGCCGTCGAGGCGGCCCAGCAAATGGACAAACTACGGCTCAACCACATGCTCGTGCTGGACAGCGACGGCGTTCTGCTCGGCGCCCTGCACATGCATGATCTGATGGCCGCCAAAGTGGTATGACTATGACTCTTTCTGTACCCGTGACGCATCCGGCCGAAGCGCTGGTCCTGGCCCGCATCCCCGCCGGCGTGCGCGAACGCGCCGCCGCAGTGCGCCTGATGGTGTTCGACGTGGACGGCGTGCTGACCGACGGCAGCCTCTATTACGGCGACAACGGCGAACTCCAGAAGCGCTTCAACGCGCTGGACGGCCACGGACTGCGCCTGCTGATGGAAGGCGGCCTGAAGGTTGCGCTGATGACCGGGCGCTCCGGCCCCATCGTGGCGCGCCGCGCCGCCGAGCTGGGTATCGCCGAGGTCATCCAGGGCGTACGGGACAAAGGCGGCGCCCTGGCCGAACTTGCGCAGCGCAGCGGTGTCCAACTGAACCAGACCGGCTACATGGGCGATGACGTCATCGACCTGCCGGCCCTGCAGCGCGCCGGCTTCGCCGCCAGCGTGCCGAACGCGCCGGGCTACGTCAGCCAGGCCGCCCACTGGGTCTCCACGCACACCGGCGGCAACGGCGCCGTGCGCGAATGCTGCGACCTGCTGCTGGCGGCCCAGGGACGCCTGGGCGCCTTCCTGGCGGCGCCTGGCCTGCTTGGCCCGGGCGCCATCCAATGACCGCCAGGACAACCCATACGCCCTTGCGGCAGACCCGATGAAAGAACGTTTTCCCTCCCTGATCGCGCTGTTCCTGCTGCTGGTGCTGGTCGCCAGCTCGTGGTGGGCGGCGGATTACGCGCAGCGGGCCATCCAGACGGATCCGCCGCGCCGCGTCACCCACGAAATGGACGCCTGGTCGCGCGACTTCGTCATGCTGCGCACCGACCCGAACGGCAAGCCCATCAACCGGCTGGAAGGCGACTACGCCGAACATTTCCCGGATGACGATTCCTACCATGTGACCTCGCCGCGCGCCGTGGGCCAGCGCGAGGACAACCCCATCACCGTGGCCGTCTCCAAGACCGCCGTGATGGAGCAAGGCGGCAAGCGCATCGTCATGAACGGCGACGCCCACGTGCGCCGCCAGCCGGACGCCAATAACGACCTGCTGGACGTGCGCAGCCAGCAATTGATCATCCTGCCCGACGACGACGTGGTCTACACCGACCTGCCGGCGGAAGTCATCAAAGGCCGTTCGCGCATGAACGGCACGGGCATGCACTACAACAACAAAACGCGCCAACTGCAGGTTTCGGCATCGACCGATGTGGAAATTGCCGGTTCCGAAGGCAGGCAGCAACGCCGGACCGAAATTCCCGCCAACAACACTGACCAGAAAAAACCATGACCGACCTCCGGATTCTCCTTGCCCCGACGACCCGCTTGCTCGGCGCCATCCTGCTGACGGCCTCGGCACTGGCCCCGGCCCATGCCGCGGATCCGGCGCCCAAGGCAGCGACGCCGGCGGAAGAGCCCAGCACGCTGATCCTGTCGGACACCCTGCACTACGACGACGTGAAGAAGAAGAGCGTCTTCACCGGCAACGTCAACATGACGCGCGGCCTCATGACCCTGACGTCCGACGTGCTGGAAATGAACGAAGACGCGCAAGGCAACCAGTACGGCACGGCCACCGCCAACAAGGGCAAGATCGTGACCATCCGCCAGGAACGCCCGGAAACCTTCGAGCTCATCGAAGGCACCGGCCTGCGCGCCGAATACGACGGCACCAAGAGCACCTTCGACCTGATCGGCCAGGCGGTCGTGATCCGCTACGTCTGTGGGAAACCGTTCGATACCATTCGCGGCGAGCGGGTACGCTACAACGAGAAGACCGGCACCTACGAAGCCCATGGCGGCCCCAACTCCGCCGCGGCCGGCGGCCGGGTCCGTTCGGTGGCTGAACCGCGCGCCAAGTCGGACGCAGCCATCGCCGAATGCCGCAAGCAGCAGGCAGCCAAGAAGGGGCGTTGAACGCCTCCCATGCAACACCACTCGCAGCCACGATGAACCAACCTTCAGTGCCGACTCCGGTAACCTCCGCGCCCTCGGGCGTCAAGCAGGGCAGCCTGCGCGCAACTGGTTTGCGCAAGACCTATAACGGCCGGACCGTGGTGCAGGACGTATCCCTGTCCGTGGTCAGCGGCGAAGTGGTGGGCCTGCTCGGCCCCAACGGGGCTGGCAAAACCACCAGCTTCTACATGATCGTGGGCCTGGTGCCCGCGGATGCGGGCCGCATCGAGATCGACGGTTCCGTCATCACTTCGATGCCGATCCACAAGCGCGCGCACATGGGCCTGTCGTACCTGCCCCAGGATGCTTCCGTGTTCCGCCGCCTGACGGTGGAACAGAACATCCGCGCCGTGCTGGAACTGCAATTGGGGCCGGATGGACGTCCGCTGTCCACGCCCAAGATCAACGAGCAGATGGAATCGCTGCTGGAAGAACTGCAGATCGGCCACATCCGCAGCAACGCCGCGATCTCCCTGTCGGGCGGCGAACGCCGCCGCGTGGAAATCGCGCGCGCGCTGGCCACCAGCCCGCGCTTCATCCTGCTGGACGAGCCCTTCGCCGGCGTGGACCCCATCGCCGTGATCGAGATTCAGCGTATCGTGCGCTTCCTGAAGGGCCGCGGCATCGGCGTGCTGATCACCGACCACAACGTGCGCGAAACCCTGGGCATCTGCGACCGCGCCTACATCATCAGCGAAGGCAAGGTTCTGACCGACGGCCATCCCGATGAAATCGTGGGCGATCCCGCCGTGCGCCGAGTCTATCTGGGAGAGCATTTCCGCATGTAATGCGGCCCTGGGGAAGACCCCTAGGCGCCGCCTGCGCAAAGCCGCATGCACCCTGGGGCCTCAGCCATAAAAATGCCATGAACTTGCGCTAGGTCAGCTTGTTTTATCGGCCCGAGTCTATACACTAGTACTAAACGAACCCGCTCAATCAAGGAGAACGCCTAACGAATCAGCCGCGCTTTTTGCGCACCCTTTTTTCCTCTTTTAGAAGGAGAGCACACTATGAACCTGAGCATCTGCGGTCGTCACCTCGACGTCACCCCGGCCATCCGGGAATATGTCATGAACAAACTGGCGCGAGTGCTGCGGCATTTCGATCACGTCATCGATACCCAGGTCATGCTCTCGGTAGAGCCCCTGCGGCATAGAGCCGAAATCACCATGCGTCTAAGCGGTAAGGACATTCATTGTGAAGCAACCGATGAAAACCTCTATGCAGCCATAGACCTTCTTGCTGACAAAGTCGACCGTCAGGTCATCAAGCACAAGGACAAGGTACGAAGTCACACGGCGGAGTCCGTGAAGCGGCAAGCGGCAAATCTAACGCCACCCCAGCAGTAACGCGCTTCATGAGCACTCGCACTGCGAGACTAGCTAAACAGCGATTCTAGAAATCCTGCCTGAGTCCCGGTGTCCCGCTAGACGCAACGTCCAGCTGGGGCATCGGCAAACTTCCCCTCCTTGTAGTACCTCCCGCAGTACCCCCCCTTATTTGTCCCCTATTCCCGGTTCCGCCGGCGATTCCGTTTTTCCAGGTTTCCGACGCTTTCCCCAGGGCCAACCCCGCCGCCGGGAGCAAGAATGCCCACAATCCGCCGCTATCGGTCTATGCTGTCGCTCTTGCCGCCCCATGATGCGACCGAGCCGAGGACGCATCTCAGAGGCCGATTATTGCAGTGCGTCATATAACCATATAATGACCCGATGAATCATTTGTCGCGCATCCTACCCGCCGGCAACGTCGTGCTCGATATGCTCGCAACGAGCAAGAAACGTGCGTTCGAACAGGCCGGCCTTCTCTTTGAAAACAACCATGGCCTGGCGCGCGCGCTCGTCTTCGACAGCCTGTTCGCCCGGGAACGCCTGGGCTCCACCGCGCTCGGGCAGGGCGTGGCGGTGCCGCATGGCCGGGTGAAGGGCCTGGAACAGGCCCTGGCGGCCTTCATCCGCCTGGCCCAGCCCATCACTTTCGATGCGCCTGACGGGCAGCCCGTGTCGATGCTGCTTTGCCTGCTGGTGCCGGAAACGGCCACGCAGCAGCACCTGGACATCCTGGCCGAACTGGCGCAGCTCATGTCGAACAAGGCCTTGCGCGAGGCCCTGGCCACAGAGCCCGATCCCGCTGTCGTCCACAAGATGCTCACGACCGGCCAACTCTGAACTCCACGCGGAAGCGCTGCCATGCTCACGGTGCAGGAACTCGTCGACGACAACGCCGACAAAATCCCCTTTAACTGGATTTCCGGCCAAGGCGCCGCGGACCGCGCGATTCCCGACGACGGCATGTCGGCCGCGGACCTCGTCGGCCACTTGAACCTGATCCACCCGTCCCGCATCCAGGTGTTCGGACAGGAAGAGCTGGCGTACTACACCCGCTTCGACCTGCGCCGCCGCATGCATCACATGGACGAGCTGCTGATCGGCGGCGTGCCCGCGATCCTGCTGGCCGACGGCCTGACCCCGCCGCAAGACCTCATCGACCAGTGCGACCAGCATCAGGTGCCGCTGCTCTCCACGCCCGTGGCGGCCGCGCAGTTGATCGACCTGCTGCGCATCTACCTGGGCAAGAAGCTGGCGCCCACCACCACCGTGCACGGCGTGTTCCTGGACGTGCTGGGACTGGGCGTGCTGATCACCGGCGAATCCGGCCTGGGCAAGAGCGAACTGGCGCTGGAACTGATCTCGCGCGGACACGGCCTGGTGGCCGACGATGCCGTGGAGTTCTCGCGCACGGCCCCCAACATGATCGAAGGCCACTGTCCGCAGCTGCTGCAGAACCTGCTGGAAGTGCGCGGCCTGGGCCTGCTCGACATCCGCACCATCTTTGGCGAGACCTCCGTGCGCCGCAAGATGCGCCTCAAGCTCATCGTGCACCTGGTGCGCGCCACCGCACAGGACAAGTTCGAGCGTCTGCCGCTGCAGGACATCACGCAGGACATGCTGGGCCTGCCGGTGCGCAAGGTCATGCTGCAAGTGGCCGCGGGCCGCAACCTGGCGGTGCTGGTCGAGGCCGCCGTGCGCAACACCATCCTGAAGCTGCGCGGCATCGACACGCTGGGCGAATTCATGGAACGCCAGGCCATGGCGATCCTGCAAAGCAGCAAGTAGGCGCACATCGGCCGGCGGCACCTTGAGCCTGTATGAAACTCTGGCCGCCGAGATCGCCAAGTCGATCCGCGACGGCGTATTGCGCGCGGGCGACAAGCTGCCCTCCGTGCGGGACGCGTGCGCGGCGCGCGGCCTCAGTCCGTCGACGGTGTTCCAGGCCTACTATCTGCTGGAAGCGCGCGGCCTGATCCGGGCGCAGCCGCGCTCCGGCTATTACGTCAACGCCCCTGCCGCATCCCTGCCGCCCGAACCCGGCGCCTCCAGTCCGGACGGAGAATCGACGGAGCTCGCGATCAGCGAACGCATCTTCGACATCCTCGGCTCGGTGCGCAACCGCGACGTGACACCGCTGGGCTCCGCCTTCCCTTCCCCGCTGCTGTTTCCGCTGCCGCGGCTGGCCCAGGCCATGGCCGTGCACCTCAAGCGCCAGGATCCGCTGGACACGGTGGAAGACCTGGCGCCGGGCAATCCCGGCCTGCGCCGCCAGATCGCGCTGCGCTACCTGATCGGCGGCATCAACGTGCCGGCCAGCGACATCGTCGTCACCAACGGCGCGCTGGAAGCGCTGAATCTCTGCCTGCAGGCGGTCACGCAGCCCGGCGACACGGTCATGGTCGAGGCCCCCACGTTCTATGGCGCCTTGCAGGCGCTTGAGCGCCATGGACTGAAGGCGCTGGAAATACCGACGCATCCGCGCACCGGCATCGACCTGGGCGCGATGCAGGCCGCCATCGAGCGTCATGCGCCGCGCGCCTGCTGGCTGATGACGCAATTCCAGAACCCGCTCGGCAGCCTGATGCCCGATGAGAAAAAGCGGCAACTGGTCCAGCTGCTTGCACGCCACGACATTCCGTTGATCGAAGACGATGTATACGGCGAGCTGTATTTCGGATCGGTGCGCCCGGTACCCGCCAAGGCCTATGACACCCAGGGGCTGGTGCTGCATTGCTCGTCGTTTTCGAAGTGCCTGGCGCCGGGCTACCGCATCGGCTGGACCTCGGCCGGCCGCTACACGCAACGCGTGCAGCGCCTGAAACTGTCGTCGACGCTATCGGCGTCCGGCCCCGCCCAGGGCGCCATCGCCGAATACCTGGAACAGGGCGGCTATGACCGCCACCTGCGCCGCCTGCGCGAAACGCTGCAGACACAGCAGCAGCGCATGGCCGAGGCGATCGCCCAGGAATTCCCGGCCGGTACGCGCGTGACGCGTCCGCAAGGCGGGTTCTTCCTGTGGCTGGAACTGCCGGCCGCGGTGGATGCGCTGACGCTGCATCGCCAGGCGCTGGCGCGCGGCATCAGCGTGGCGCCGGGACCGATCTTTTCGGCCAGCGGCCAGTTCGGCAGCGCGCTGCGCCTGAACTACGGGCATCCTTGGGACGCCGCTGCGCAGGCCGCCATCCGCGTGCTGGGGGAGTTGGCGCGCGAGGCCTGCGCACAGGCCGTCAAAGCGCGCTGATTCCGCGTCAGTTCAGCGTCGATGCGGCGCGCGCCCGCTTGACTTCCAGCGGTGTCACGCCGCCCGCCTCATTGCCCCAGCTATTGCGGATGTACGTCACCAGCATCGCGATGTCGCCGTCGTTGAGCAGTTGTCCGAAGGGCGGCATGCCGTGCGGCCGCGGATTCGCCGCCGTAGCCGGAGCGTAGCCGCCATCCAGCACCATGCGGATCGCGTTGACGGGCGACGGCGCCGTCACGGTCGGATTGCCGGCCAGCGCGGGCCACGCCGTGCCGCTGCCTTCGCCCGCGGATTGATGGCATTGGACACATTGCTGGCGGTAGATCTTGCCGCCCAGCTCCATGGCCGCCGGCGCGACAGCCGTCCGCGTGCGTTCCGTTGAGGCCGCCGTGGCGGGCAGGGATTTGATGTAGACGCCGATGGCCAGCGCGTCAGCGTCGGTCAGGTGCTGTGTGCTGCCCAGCACCACTTCGGCCATGGGCCCGCTGGCGCTGGAATGCTTCGAAATGCCAGTCTTGAGCAAGGCTGCAATGTCTTCGGCGGACCATCTGCCCATGCCGGTTTCCATGTCGTTGGTGAGCGGCGGAGCGTACCAATCCAGCACCGGAATCACACCGCCGGCCAACGGGTCGGCCGAACGCAACGCCCCCAGGCTATTGCGCGGCGTATGGCAGGCGGCGCAATGCCCCAGCCCTTCGACCAGATAGCGGCCGCGGTTCCACTGCACCGATTGCCCCGCGTCGGCCTCCTGCACGCCCGGCTTGAAGTACAGCGCGCGCCAGGCGGCCAGCAGCGCCCGCTGGTCATAGGGGAATTCCATCTCGGGCGGCCGGTTGGGCTGGTCCACGGGCGCCACGGTACGCAGATAGGCGTACAACGCGTCGGAATCGGCGCGCGTCACGCGCGTGTATTCGGTGTAGGGGAAAGCGGGATACAGCAGCGTGCCGTCGCGCGATTTGCCGTTGTGCAGCGCCTGCCAGAAATCATCCGCGGTCCACGCGCCTATGCCGGTTTTTTCGTCGGGCGTGAGGTTCGGGCCGTAGACCGTGCCGAACGGCGTGGGGATGGGCGTGCCGCCCGCCAGCGCCTTGCCGCCGCGGCTGGTGTGGCAGGCCATGCAATTGCCGGCAAGCGCAAGGTAGCGGCCGCGCTCCACCAGCGTCGCGGTATCGGCCGCGGCCGCGGCGGGACCGGTGCTGGCGTCGTCGCGCGTACCGAACCAGTAGAGGCCGCCGAGGGCGACGACCGCGAGCAGCAACAGGAGGGACAGGACTTTCTTCATGATCGACATCCGGCCTCTCCCTTACCGTTGCGCCTGGCTGCCGCATTCCGCGGGCAGGCGTATCGAACCCGCGGCCTCTGGCGCGTAGGGTTCCACGACGGGTTGCGAGGACAGCCACGCGGCCAGCGCGCCGATGTCCTGGGGAGTGAGTTTGTTGGAGATGTCGGCCATGCAGTCCGGTTCGGCCGCACGGCGCAGGCCGTTCTTCCAGCTGCCGATCTGCGAACCGATGTAGTCGCGCGGCAGCCCAAGCAAGCCGGGAATGGCGGGCAGCACGCCGCCCAGGGCGGCGCCGTGACAGGCGGCACAGGCGGGCAGGCCGCGCGCAGCATCGCCGCTCAAGGCCAGCTTGCGCCCGGCTTCCAGCGTGGCGGCGGAGACCTCGGCGCGCGTCGGCGCCGGATACGGCACATGCTGCGAAGAGAAATACGCGGCGATCTCGCGCAGGTAGTCGTCGGGCAGCCCGGTCAGCAGGTGCGTCATGGGCCGGTACTGACGCCGGTCGTCGCGGAAATTGAGCAACTGGTGGTACAGGTACTCCTGCGGCTTGCCGGCCAGGCGCGGATAGTAGCCATCGGCGCCGGCCTTGCCCTGCGCGCCATGACAGGCCGTACAGGCGGCAACCCGGGCGTCCATGGTGTCCGGACGCAGGATTTCCTGGGGCGCGGGCTGGGCCGGCGCGGGCGCTGCGAGGAAGGCGGCAGCCACCCCAAATAGGGAAATTGCCCAAAAACGCGGCAGTGAAACACTACGAAAGGAAATGAAGGCTAACATCTAGGTCGAATTCCATTCCCCCGAAACGCATGACGGCGGGGCGCGTATGTGAATCTGTCGAGTATCCGGCCCCCAGCTTACGCCAGGGGGACCAAAGCGGTACAGGCGCAGATTGGCAGTTTACGGCCATATCAGATGTCATCCCGCCGGCATCGTCCTCGAAAAGCGTGCCACAATCATGTCCATGTTGAAAGTCGTCCTCGTCACCGGCATCTCAGGCTCAGGCAAGTCCGTCGCCCTGCGCATGCTTGAGGACGCAAGCTATACCTGCGTCGACAACCTGCCGGTGCGGTTCCTGACCGAGTTCATCGCCAACGCCCGGGATGACGGCATGGAGCGCGTAGCCGTCGCCATCGACGTCCGCTCCCCCGGCGAACTGGCCGAATTGCCCGACGTAGTCACCGCGCTGCGCGCCATGGGCACCAGCCTGCGCGTGGTCTTCCTGGACGCCAGCACGGAAACGCTGGTGCAGCGCTATTCCGAATCGCGCCGCCGCCACCCGCTGACCGACCGTCTGCAGCATGGCGGCAAGACCCCGACGCTGTCCGAGTGCATCGCCCTGGAACGCGAACTGCTCGCGCCGCTGCGCGAGCAGGAACACGTCATCGACACTTCGGACCTGACGCCGGGCCAGTTGCGAGTCTGGATCCGCGACCTGATCAAGGCCGACCGCGCGCCGCTGGTGCTGACCTTCGAATCCTTTGCCTACAAGCGCGGCGTGCCGCGCGACGCGGACCTGGTGTTCGACGTGCGCTGCCTGCCCAATCCCTACTACGACCGCGACCTGCGGCCGCTGACCGGCCGCGACGAGCCCGTGGCCGCCTGGCTGGCGGGCTTTGACCTGGTGGGGCAGATGATCGACGACATCGCCGGTTTCCTGAACCGCTGGCTGCCGCAATACACGCAAGACACCCGCAATTACCTCACGGTCGCCATCGGCTGCACCGGCGGCCAGCACCGTTCGGTCTATGTGGTCGAACAGCTGGCGCTGCGTTTTGCCGACCACGACCCGCTGCTGGTGCGCCATCGCACCCAACTGCCTGACGAATCCGCATGACCCTGTCCCGCCCGACCCGCCTGTTCGTGATGCTGCTGCTGGCCATTGCCGTGGCTGGCTGTTCTTCCACCGGCGGACGCAAGAAGGGCGGCGGGTATTACAAGGACGACGGGCCGGACGCGAATCCGCCCTCGAACCTGGATCAGGTGCCCGACGCGGTGCCCAGGATCGAACCCTACGCCAGCGGCGCGAACCGGCCGTATGTGGTGTTCGGCCAGCGCTACGTGCCGGACACCAGCGGCCAGCCCTACAAAAAGCGCGGCACCGCCTCGTGGTATGGCAAGAAGTTCCACGGCAATTCCACGTCCATCGGCGAGTCCTACGACATGTACGCCATGACGGCCGCCCACACCACGCTGCCGCTGCCCAGCTACGCCCGCGTCACCAGCATGGTCAACGGCAAGACCATCATCGTGCGGGTGAACGACCGCGGCCCGTTCCACAGCGACCGCATCATGGACCTGTCCTATGTCGCGGCGTACAAGCTGGGCATCATCGGCCCCGGCAGCGGCCAGGTGATCGTGGAAGCCATCCCCCAGGACGAGATCCGGCGGCTGGCCTCGCAAGGCGCGCCCGCCACGGCCGCGCCCGAACCCGCATCGGCGACGGGCTCCTCGCCCGTGGCCGCGCCCATCGCCGCCGTGCCGGTGGCGCTGGCGGCTGAACCCCTGCCCGGGCCCGCACCCGGTTCAGCGCCGGTGCGCCAGCCGGCCGCAGGCGGCATCGGCAGCGTCTACCTGCAAGTGGGCGCGTTCAGCCAGCCGGCCAACGCGCAATCGCTGGTCAGCCGCATCAACACGCAGCTGGGCGCCGCAGGCGCGCCGCCCGCGTCGGTCGAGCAGTCAAATAACCTCTATCGGGTCAAGATCGGCCCCTACCCCGACCGGCAGAGCGCCTTGGACGCCGTGCAGATCGTGTCGGACCGCATCGGCATCCTGCCCAGCATCGCCTCGCAGTAGCAAACCTCAAGACCTATCGAGGCTGCCCGCCTACCAAGGCAGTTCGGCCTGCCCGTCGCACACGCGGCGCGCGCTAGCGCTGCGGCTGCGGTAGCGATTGCCTTCATGCGCCAGCAAGGCCTGCTTGCGCGGCAGGCCGCCGCCGAAGCCGGTCAGCGAGGTGTCGGCCCCGATCACACGATGGCAGGGAATGATGATGCTGATCGGATTGCGCCCGACGGCGCCGCCGACCGCCTGCGCGCCCTTGGGCCGCCCCACGGTGCGCGCCAGATCGCCGTAGCTGGCCAGCACCCCGAACTCCAGATCGCACAGGGCATGCCAGACCTGGTGCTGGAAAGTGGTGCCGACGGGGTCCAGCGCCACGTCGAAGACGCGGCGCTGGCCCGCGAACCATTCTTCCAGTTCGCGGCGCGCCTGCTCCAGGATGGGATCCGAGTCCGTGAGAATCCAGCCATCCGCCGCGGGCAGCAGTTCCTGGTCGGTGAACCAGGCGCCGCGCAGGCCCTTGGGACTGGCGACCAGGCGCATGTCGCCCAGCGGCGTAGGAATGTCGCGATAGACCAGGCGTTCGTCGGGATCCGCGGGCTTGTTGGACACGATAGTCGAATACACCATGTCTTACTCCGCCGATTTCTTGCGGGCCAGCGCCCGGTTGTACAGCACGTCCCGCGGCAGGCCGGAAACCTTGGCGGCCACGCGCGCGGCATCGCGCAGCGACAGCGACTCCAGCAAGGCGTCCAGCAGCGCATCGGTGCGCGGATCGGCTTCTTCATCCGCTTCCTGTTCAGCGGGCGCGTGCGCGATCAGCACGAATTCACCCTGCTCGCGGTGCGTATCCGCGGCCAGCCAGGCTGCGCCCTCGCCCATCGGGAAGGTCGCGATCTCTTCGAAGCGCTTGGTCAGTTCGCGCGCCACGGTCAGGAGCCGGTCCGGACCGCACACTTCCAGCAGGTCGGCCAGCGTAGCCGCGAGCCGATGCGGCGATTCGAACATGACGACCGGCGCGGGCAAGGCGCACCAGGTGCGCAGCCAGCGCTGGCGCGCTGCCGCCTTGGGCGGCGGAAATCCGGCAAAGGCATAGCCCGGGTTTTCGTCGGTGGTGACGCCGCTACCCATCAGCGCGGCGATGACCGCGCTGGGACCCGGCACTGGCACCACGCCGAAGCCGGCTTCACGCACGGCACGCACGATGCGCGCGCCCGGATCGCTGACGGCGGGTGCGCCGGCGTCCGATACCAGCGCCACGCGCTGGCCCTGGGCCAACCGTTCGCAGATGGCCTGGGCCGCGGCGGCTTCATTGTGGCGGTGGGCGGCCATGAGCGGCGTGCCCACGCCCCAGGCGTCCAGCAGGGCGCGGCTGGCGCGCGTGTCTTCGGCGGCGATCACGTCGGCCCGCTGCAAAGCGTGCCAGGCGCGCAGCCCCAGGTCGCCCAGGTTGCCGATCGGCGTGGCCACGACATACAGCGTCGAGGCAGGCCAATGCTGCCCCGCCACGCGTTCAGAAACGCGGGACCAGGCATCTCCGGCAGGGGGAGGTGAGACATTTTGATTCATTGCAGCCTACAGACACGGGAAACCATGTCAGTGTAGCCGCCTATGCCCGCCACTTCCGGAGCGCCCATGACGGATGACACCTTGCGACTGGCCTGCGAACTGGCCCTGGCGGCCCGCCGCCGCGCCGCCAGGCGCCGGCGCCGTTCCTCCCGCGCAGCGCCCGCGGATCGTCCGCCGCCACGGCGCTCGCCCGCCCAGCGCAAGGGCGACCACCACGAGGACGCCGCCTTGCGCCTGCTGCAGTCACGCGGCCTGGTCCTGCTGGCGCGCAATCTGCAGACCCGCGCCGGCGAGATCGACCTGGCCATGCGCGACGGCGACACGCTGGTGTTCGTCGAGGTCCGATCGCGTGGGCCCAGTCGCTACGGTGGCGCCGCGGCCAGCATCGGGCCGGACAAGCAGGCCCGGCTGTCCCGTGCCGCGGCCCACTGGCTGCCGGAGCTGGCCCGGCGCCACTGGCGCGGCAGACTGCCGGCGGCGCGCTTTGACGCGGTCGTCTTCGACGCCGGCGATCCCCAGTGGCTGCGCGGCGCATTCTGGCAGGCCTGAAGTCCGCCCCTCCCCGGTAACGACCTGCCTAACAGTCGTTACGCCTGGACAGAACCACGCCTCGGCCCCGTGAGATAATCGCGCCCATGGATATGACCTCTCGTATGACGTCGCACTTTCGCGACGCCATGGCTGCGTGCGAACAAAGCATGAACGTCCTGGCCGAGCCGCTGGCAGTGGCGGTGGACGTGTTGTTCGGCGCCCTGGCAAACAACGGCAAGATTCTGGCTTGCGGCAATGGCGGCTCGGCCGCCGATGCGCAACATTTCATCGCCGAACTGGTGGGCCGCTTCGAACGCGAACGCCTGCCCCTGGCCGGCATCGCCCTCAACACCGACACCTCGATCCTCACCGCGGTGGGCAACGATTACGGCTTCGACGAGATCTTCGAACGCCAGGTCAACGCCTTCGGCCAGGCAGGCGACGTGCTGGTAGCCATATCCACCAGCGGCAATTCCCCCAACGTGGTGCGCGCCATGGAAGCCGCCAGCGCCCGCGAAATGCACGTGCTTGCCCTGACGGGCAAGGGCGGTGGCGTGATGGGGGAACTCATTACGCCGATGGACGTCCATCTATGTGTTCCCAGCGATCGCACGATGCGCATCCAGGAAGTCCATATTCTGCTGCTGCACGCGCTGTGCGACGGCATTGACGCTCTTCTGCTTGGAGACACCGAATGATTTCTGACGTCCGTACCGCAGTCCGCCCGTTGATGCTCGCCGCGGCGCTCTCCACCGCCGCGCTCTCGCTGTCGGCCTGCGCGCCCCTGATCGTGGGCGGCGCGGCCGCCACCACCGCGGTCGTCGTGACGGACCGCCGCACCTCCGGCATCCAGCTCGAAGACCAGAACATGGCGTTCAAGGCGCAGAGCCAGATCTCGCAGAAGCTGGGCGACACCGCCCGCGTCAATGCCATGGCCTACGGCGGCCACCTGCTGCTGACCGGTGACGTGCCCACCGAAGAAGCCAAGAACCAGGCCACCGCCATCGCCCAGGGCGTGGAAAACGTCAAACAGGTCATCAACCAGTTGAACGTCGGCCCCATCGCCTCGTTCGGCACGCGCTCCAACGACACCTGGCTGACCTCCAAGGTCAAGACCGCCCTGCTCAACACCAAGTACGTGCCGTCCGGCACCATCGCGGTCACGACCGACCACAGCGTGGTCTACCTGATGGGCAAGGTGACGCAGGCCGAAGGCGAATATGCCGCCAACGCCACCGCCGACGTCGGCGGCGTGGCCAAGGTGGTTAAACTGTTCGAGACGATCAGCCGCGAGGAAGCCATCCGGCTGTCGAATACCGGTTCCAAGTCCAACACTTCCACGGAAACCAAAGCGCCCATCGAAAGCGGCGCCGGCGCAAGCAGCGATAACGCGGCCGGCACCAGCAGCGGCGTAGAGGCCATGCCCATCAAATGAAGAAAGCCATCATCGCGTTGGCCGTCCTGGTGGCGGTCGGCATCGGCGCCTGGTTCGTCATGCGCCCCGCCCAGACCGCGCCCGACGTCACCTTCACCACGCTGGAAGGCAAGACCTTCTCGATGCAGGACTTGCGCGGCAAGGTCGTGCTGGTCAAGTTCTGGGCCACCAGTTGCGTGACCTGTGTGAAGCAGATGCCGGAAACCATCTCGGCCTACAACGAGTACGCCGCCAAAGGCTACCAGGCGGTCGCGGTCGCCATGAACTACGACCCGCCCAACTTCGTGCTGAACTTCGCCGAAACGCGCAAGCTGCCCTTCCCGGTGGCCCTGGACACCAAGGGCGACATTGCCCGGGCCTTCGGCGACATTCGCCTCACGCCCACGGCCTTCCTGATCGACAAGCAAGGCCGCATCATCAAGCGCTACCTGGGCGAATACGACGTGGCGGAATTCCATGCCACCGTGGAAAAGGCCCTGGCGGCGGGCTGAGCGCCGCAGCCCCACAAAGGACCGCCCCGACAGGGCGGTTTTTTTTCGCCCGGCAACCGGCCCCTTCGCGACGGCGCCCAAAAGAAAAACCGCCCGATGGGCGGTTTCCAGATCAGGCCACGGCGGGCCGGAATCAGAACGCCGGAACCACGGCGCCCTTGTACTTGTCCTGGATGAACTTCTTCACCTCGGGCGTGTGCAGGGCCTGCACCAGCTTCTTGATGCCGGGCGCGTCCTTGTTGTCCGCGCGGGTCACCAGGATGTTGGCGTAGGGCGAATCCGAGCCTTCGATGAAGAGGGCGTCCTTGGTCGGGACCAGGCCGGCCTCCAGCGCGTAGTTGGTGTTGATCAGCGCCAGGTCCACGTCGTCCAGCGAGCGCGGCAGCATGGCGGCTTCCAGTTCGCGGAACTTCAGCTTCTTGGGGTTCTCGACCACGTCCGCGGCCGTCGCCAGGATGTTGGACGGATCCTTCAGCTTGATCACGCCCTGCTTCTGCAGCAACACCAGCGCGCGGCCGCCGTTGGAGGGATCGTTCGGGATCGCGACGGTCGCGCCGTCCTTGAGCTCGGACAGGCTCTTGATCTTCTTGGAATAGCCGCCGAAGGGCTCGACGTGCACCAGCGCCACCGGCACCAGCGTGGCCTTGCGGTCCTTGTTGAAGGAATCCAGATAGGGCTTGTGCTGGAAGAAGTTGGCATCCAGCTGCTTATCCGCCAGTTGCAGGTTGGGCTGCACGTAGTCGCTGAACACCTTGATGTCGAGCTCCACGCCTTCCTTGGCCAGTTGCGGCTTCACCACTTCCAGGATCTCGGCATGGGGGACCTGGGTCGCGCCCACCACCACTTTTTCGGCATGGGCGGCGTTCGCCGCCACCAGGAACACCGACGCCGCCAGAGCGGACCGGACAAAGTTCAAACGCATGTGTTGCCTCTTTTATGGGTAAAAAATCGGGGGCCGATGCCCCTGCCGGTGTGGCCCGGCCCCCTTTTGCGGGGCCGGCCGTTGCGAAATCGCCCCCAATTTACCTGAATGCCGGTTATTTGTCGGGCATATGAACATGGGTTTAAAGCATAAGAAACCTGTGGGTACTACAATCCGTCGTATGCTTGCGCTACCGCGTCCCGAACGCGTTTTTGTGCAGGCATTTTTTCTAACCACTCATACGTATATTTGCCGACTTAGCTGCCATGACCGACACCCCCGACCCTGCTGCCGTTTCGTCTCCTGCTGTCAAAGCCGCTGTGCTGTCTGAAGCACTGCCGTATATCCGACGATTTCACGGCAAGACCATCGTGGTCAAGTACGGCGGCAACGCCATGACGGAAGAGCGTCTGCAGCGCAGCTTCGCGCATGACGTCGTGCTGCTGAAGCTGGTGGGTCTGAATCCGGTGGTGGTGCACGGCGGCGGTCCGCAGATCGACGACGCGCTGCGCCGCATCGGCAAGCAAGGCACCTTCATCCAGGGCATGCGCGTCACCGACGCCGAGACCATGGAAGTGGTCGAATGGGTGCTGGGCGGCCAGGTCCAGCAGGACATCGTCATGATGATCAACGAGGTCGGCGGCAAGGCCGTGGGCCTGACCGGCAAGGACGGCGGACTGATCCAGGCCCAGAAGAAGCTGATGGCCAACAAGGACAATCCGTCCGAACCCATCGACATCGGTTTCGTCGGCGACATCACCATGGTCGAGCCGGCCGTGGTCAAGGCGCTGCAGGACGACCAGTTCATCCCCGTCATCTCGCCCATCGGCTATGGCGAGGACGGCACGGCCTACAACATCAACGCCGACGTCGTCGCCGGCAAGATGGCGGAAGTGCTGGGCGCTGAAAAGCTGCTGATGCTGACCAACACCCCGGGGGTGCTGGACAAGGGCGGCAAGCTCTTGCGCAGCCTGTCGGCCCAGACCATCGACGAACTTTTCGCCGACGGCACGATCTCCGGCGGCATGCTGCCCAAGATCTCGTCCGCGCTGGACGCCGCCAAGAACGGCGTGAACTCCGTGCACATCGTCGACGGCCGCGTGCCGCACTGCCTGCTGCTGGAAATCCTGACCGACCAGGGCGTGGGCACGATGATCAGCTCGCACTGATGCGGGCACAGCGTTACCTGTTGCGGCCGGCGGTGCGCGTGCGCCGCTCGCGCCGCGCGGCCACGGGCGATTCCGAACGCCTGTGGCTGTTCGACCTGGACAACACGCTCCACGACACCTCGCACGCCATCTTCCCGAAGATCGACCACGGCATGACCATGGCCGTGGTCGAGGCGCTGAACGTCGACATCGACACTGCCAACCACCTGCGCTCGCAGTACTGGAAACGCTACGGCGCCACCATGATAGGCATGGTGCGCCATCACGGCGTGGACCCCCATGATTTCCTGCACCGCAGCCATGACTTCGACGTCGGCCCCCTGGTGCGCGCGGAAAAGGCGCTGGCCTACAAGCTGAGCCGACTGCCGGGCCGCAAGGTGCTGCTGACCAACGCGCCGCTGCACTATGCGCGTGCGGTGCTCGCGCGCCTGGGCATCCTGCGCCAGTTCGACAGCCTCTGGGCCATCGAGCACATGCGGCTGCACGGCGAGTTCCGGCCCAAGCCTTCGCCCACCCTGCTGCGCCACGTGCTGGCCCGCGAAGGCGTGCAGGCGCGCAACGCGGTGCTGGTGGAAGACACCTTGGCCAATCTGCGCGGCGCGCGCCAGGCAGGGCTGCGCACGGTGCACGTGTATCACCCCGGCACGCCGTTCGCCCGCGGCCGTTCGCAGCGGCCGGCCTATGTCGACTTGCGGGTAAACTCCGTCAGTGATTTGCTGTTACGCCGACGCCCCTTGCGGGGATAGCGGCGCGCTCCTCCCCTCCCCTTCACCGTCAAGCCTGCGCGAGAGCAGACCCTTCCATGGCGAGCAAACCCGGCGAGCGCAAGACCCAGATTCTGCAAACCCTGGCCGAGATGCTGGAGCAGCCGCACGCCTCCCGCATCACCACGGCGGCCCTCGCCGCGCGCCTGGAAGTCTCTGAAGCCGCGTTGTACCGGCACTTCGCCAGCAAGGCGCAGATGTTCGAAGGGCTGATCGAATTCATCGAAACCAGCATCTTCACGCTGGTGAACCAGATCGCCATCGCCGAGCCCCAAGGCCTGACCCAGGCCCACCAGACCGTCTCCATGCTGCTGACCTTCTCGGAACGCAACAAGGGCATGACGCGCGTGCTGACCGGCGATGCGCTGGTCACGGAAGACAACCGCCTGCAGGAACGCATCAACCACATCAACGACCGCATCGAGGCGTCGTTGAAGCAATCGCTGCGCATCGCGGTCACCGATGGCGGCCTGCCGCCGCAGGCCAATGTCGCGGCGCATGCCAGCCTGCTGACGCATCTGGTGCTGGGCCGCTGGCTACGTTACGCGCAAAGCGGCTGGCGTATCGCGCCCACGCTGCATCTGGACGAGCAGCTGCGCCTGGCGCTGGGCTGAGCGGCCGGGGCTGCCTGCCGGCTCTGGCGCGATTTAGTATCGTGAAACGATCTAATTAATTTTCCATCCGTCTCTATTTCCGCCCATTTGCATTGTTCCATGCAACAATCTCCGCTTGCCGGCGGCGCGGGGCGACGAGCATAATGCCCGTCAGAGGTTTTCCACAAGCCCAAATCTCCACAGGCTTGATCAGTATCAATACGGGTTTTCCGCAATGCCGTCACGATCATGCTGTAGCGTCGACACACCGATTTGACCTATCCCGTTGCTCGCGGGGCGGTGTGTCGGCAGTTTGACCTCAACCGGAGATGGATATGACCGCGCAAGCCGCCGTCCCTGCCTCGCAAGCCCCAAAGAAAACCAAAATTCCAATCGGACTCATCGCCGGCTTCCTAGTGATGATCGGCGTGCTGATGATGCCTTTGCCCGCCGACCTGCCCGTCGCGGGTCACCGGATGCTCGCCATCCTGGCATTCGCAGTGGTGGTCTGGATTACCGAAGCCGTGTCCTACGAAGCCAGCGCGATCATGATCACGACGCTGATGGCCTTCCTGCTGGGCACGGCTCCGACAATCAAAGACCCGCAAGTGGTTTATGGCACCTCGGCCGCGATCAGCATGGCGCTGACCGGCTTCGCGAACTCGGCGCTGGCGCTGGTCACCGGCGCCTTGTTCATTGCGGCCGCCATGACCTTCACCGGGCTGGACCGGCGCATCGCCCTGGTGACGCTGGCCAAGGTGGGCACCAGCACGCGCCGCATCCTGATCGGATGTATCGCCGTGACCATCGTGCTGAGCCTCGTGGTGCCCAGCGCCACCGCGCGCAGCGCGGCCGTGGTGCCCATCATGATGGGCGTCATCGCAGCCTTCGGCGTGGACAAGCGTTCCAACATCGCCGCCGGCATCATGATCATCGTGGCGCAGGCCACCAGCATCTGGAACGTCGGCATCCAGACCGCCGCCGCGCAGAACCTGCTGACCGTCGGCTTCATGGAAAAGATGCTGGGCGAACGCGTGGCATGGTCGGACTGGCTGATCGCTGGCGCCCCCTGGTCGCTGATCATGTCGGCCGTGCTGATCATCATCGTGCTCAAGCTGCTGCCGCCGGAAAGCGACAGCATCGCGGGAGGCAAGGAAGCCGTCGAGAAGTCGCTGCTTGAACTGGGCCCCATGACCGGCGCGCAAAAACGCCTGATGGCCGTGTCGCTGATGCTGCTGCTGTTCTGGTCGACCGAAGGCAAGCTGCACAAGTTCGACACCACTTCCACCACCTACTTCGGCCTGGTCCTGCTGCTGCTGCCGCGCTTTGGCGTGATGACGTGGAAAGACGTGCAATCGCGCATCCCATGGGGCACCGTGATCGTGTTCGGCGTCGGTATCAGCCTGGGCACCGCCCTGCTGACGACCCAGGCTGGCCAATGGCTGGGCAACCAGGTCGTGGCGCACACCGGACTGGACCACCTCGGACCGCTGGCGATCTTCGCGATCCTGGCCGCCTTCCTCATTGTCATCCACCTGGGTTTCGCCAGCGCCACCGCGCTGACCTCGGCCATGCTGCCGATCCTGATCTCGGTGCTGGCCACGTTGCCGGGCGAATTCAGCCGCCTGGGCATGACCATGCTGCTGGGCTTTGTCGTCAGCTACGGTTTCATCCTGCCCATCAACGCGCCGCAGAACATGGTGTGCCTGGGAACGGAGACCTTCAACGCCAAGCAGTTCGCCAAGGTCGGCATCATCGTCACCATCGTCGGCTACCTGCTGATGCTGCTGATGGGCATGACCTACTGGCGCTGGCTGGGCTGGCTGTAAGGAGGGCGCGTCATGAAGATTTCGATCGCCCAAGCCAATGAATACGGCCGCCGCGTGCTGATGGCCCAAGGCGTGCCCGAGGACATCGCCCGCGACGTGGCCGAGCACCTGGTCGAGTCCGACCGGGTGGGCTACACCAGCCACGGCCTGTCCATCCTGACGAACTACCGGCGCGTGCTGTCCGAGGGCCTGGCCCAGGCCGACGGCCGGCCCGAACTGGTCAACGACCGCGGCGCAATGCTGGCCTACGACGGCCACCACGGGCTGGGCCAGTATGTCGGCAAGGTCGTCATCGAGAAGGCCATCGAGCGCACACAGGAGCACGGCCAGTGCATCCTGACCCTGCGTCACAGCCATCACCTGGGCCGCATGGGCCACTACGGCGAAATGGTGGCGGCCAAGGGCCTGATCCTGCTGGCTTTCACCAACGTGATCAACCGCTCGCCGACCGTGGCGCCTTTCGGCGGCGCGCAGGCCTGCCTGACCACCAACCCGCTGTGCTTCGCCGGCCCGCTGCCGGGCGGCCGTCCGCCGTTCCTGGTGGACATGGCCACCAGCTCGATCGCCGTCAACAAGGCTCGTGTCCTGGCCGCCAAGGGCGAGGAAGCGCCCGCGGGCTCGCTGATCGACGCCCAGGGCAATCCGACCACGGATCCCAACGCGCTGTTCACCGACCCGCCCGGCGCGCTGCTGCCGTTCGGCGGCCACAAGGGCTATGCCCTGGGTCTGGTGGCCGAACTGTTGGCCGGCGTGCTGTCTGGCGGCGGCACGATCCAGCCGCAGCATCCACGCACCGGCGTAGCGACGAACAACATGTTCGCGCTGCTGCTGGATCCGCAGGTGGACTTCAATACGGATTGGCGGTCGATGGAGGTGGGCGCGTTCATCGACTACCTGCACGCCTGCAAGCCGCAACCGGGCGTCGAAGGCGTGCAGTATCCGGGCGAGTACGAAGCTCGCAACCGGGCGCTTAACGAGGATACGCTGACGTTTGATAGCCGGATCTGGGATGGTTTGACGAAACTGGCCGTCGACCTTGGGGTGCCTGAGGCGTTGCCTGCTTGATGTTCTGTTTGCCGACGGGCGTTGTAGGTTCTTAAGACGCCCGTCGCATCGGCGGCCCGCCATGCGCGGGGCAACGATTGCGGTCCGGAGCCTTCGCTCCGGACTGCCCCATCCTCATCCTCGTCACCGCCTGCGGCGGTTCCTTCGGATTCCGTCGGGCTTATCGACGCCCCGCGCATGGCGGGCCGCCGATGCGACGGGCTCGTTCAACTGCAATTCGGCCTCAGCTGGGGCGAGCGGTGTGCTTGGCTTTCTAGCAACGGGTGGGGTATGGCGGTGGATCTTGCGGGGCTCGCCTCGGGCCGGCCGCCCGGGCGGCCTTCCGAGGCTTCCGCGATGTCTTACGGTTGAGGATGACGCTGCGCGCGTGTGAGACACCCATCAGCGTTAACGCCTCAAGGGTGCTGCTCATCACCGAACGTCACCAGGCCGTTGATCATCACCGACCGCTAAGCCACGGTGCCGGATGGGTGGTGCGCGCGAGAAAATCCTCAAGCGCAAGCCGCTGCCTGCCGCGCACCACCCATCACCGCCCCACCCCAATGATGAGCGGCCACTAGCAAACCACGCTCCGCAAACGCGCAAGCGACCATCGCCACGACGCCCAAAACCACGTATGTAGCTTACGGCCGCCCGCGCGGCCGTAAGCTACGGGCAACGCAAGACTCGTCACCGATCACGGATCTAGCAGCGCAGCGACCCAAGACGTACGTAGCCCGTAGGCGCGGGCGGCGTGGCGGCTCGCAACCTCGATGCGCCCGACGGAATCCGAAGGAACCGCCGCAGGCGGTGACGAGGATGAGGCTGCGGAGGTCCGGCGCGCAGCCGCAGGCCCGCAATCGTGGGCGCGAGCCGCCACGACGCCCGCGCCTACGGGCGACCTACGAAGAACGCGCAGCCGCCAAAAAGATCAAGTCTTAACCGACCGATGCCGACTAACACTCATCATGATCCCAAACGCAATCCCCATGGTGAACAAAGCCGTCCCCCCATAGCTCATGAACGGCAACGGCACCCCCACCACAGGCAGAATCCCCGTCACCATCCCCACGTTCACGAATACATAGATGAACAGCATCATCGTCAGCGCCCCGACCAGCAACCTGCCGAACTGCGACGATGCCCGTGACGCGATCGTCAGTCCTCGCGCCATCATCAGCCCATACAGCACCAGCATGGCGATGCCGCCGTAGAGTCCGAATTCTTCCGCGTACACCGCGAAGATGAAGTCGGTGGTGCGTTCGGGGATGAAGTCCAGGTGCGTCTGCGTGCCCTTCATGTAGCCCTTGCCGTATACCCCGCCCGAGCCCACCGCGATCATCGACTGGATCGTATGGAAGCCCTTGCCCAGCGGATCGGAACTGGGGTTGAGCAGCGTGCACACCCGGTGCTTCTGGTAGTCGTGCAGCACCACCCAGTCCACGTCGGGCTCGCATAACTGGTCTTCGTAGTAGATCAGCGTGCCTATGCCGATGATGCCCGCCAGCATGACCGGCACCAGCAGCTTGAACGACAGGCCCGCGAAATAGATCACGAAGAAACCGGCGCCAAACACCAGCAGCGCCGTCCCCAGGTCGGGCTGCAGCACGATCAGGGCGAAAGGCGCGGCCAGCATGGCGGCGGCGGCCAGGAAGTCGCGGATGCGGACAGCGCCTTCGTGGCGCTGGAAGTACCAGGCCAGCATCATGGGCACGGCGATCTTCATCATCTCGGAAGGCTGGATGCGGGTCACGCCCAGGTTCAGCCAGCGCGTCGCGCCCTTGCTGGTTTCGCCGAAGAACTCCACGCCCAGCAGCAGCACCACCCCCACCACGTAGAAGGGCAAGGCCAGCTTCATCAGCCACTTCGGCGGAATCAGGGCCATGGTCCACATGGCAAAGAAGGCGATGATGAAATTGCGCGACTGTTCGGCGAAGCGCCAGTCCGTGCCGCCCACCGCGGAATGCATGACCGTCATGCCCAGCGCGGCGAACATCAACAGGATCGCCAGCAGCGGCCAATCGAAGGCCGTGAACACACGTAGCAGGATAAGGCCCAGGCGTTTCATTATCGGCGCACCACGTCGGAAGCGATTTCCTCGACCGAGGCCAGGGGGTCGGCGCGCTCGGGCCGCACGATCTTGTCCTGACGGTCCTTGGCCAGCCAATAGTCGAACACCTTGCGCGCGACCGGAGCGGCGACGCTCGCGCCCCAGCCGGCGTTCTCGACGATGAGCGCCACCGCGATGCGCGGATGCTCAAGCGGTGCAAAGCCCATGAACAAGGCGTGGTCGCGCAGGCGTTCGTCGATGGCGCTGGCGCGGTAATGGCCGCCGCGCAGGCTGAACACCTGCGCGGTGCCGGTCTTGCCGGCCGCCTGGTAGGCTGTATTGGCGAACGCGCGCCGCGCCGTACCGGCGCGCACCACATCCGCCATGGCGTTCTTGATCACATCCACATTGGCCTGCTTGAGGGGAATGCGGTAGTCGGGCGCGGACTCGGTGGCCTTGGCCACGCCGCTGCGCGGATCGCGCACCGCGTGCACCAGGTGCGGGCGGCGGTACAGGCCGTTGTTGGCCAGGGTGGACGTACCCTGCGCCAGCTGCAACAGCGTGAAGGCGTTGTAGCCCTGACCCACCGCCACCGAAATCGTTTCGCCCGCGTACCAGCGCTGGCGGTCCTTGTCCTTGTAGGCCGAGCGTTTCCAGTCGGTCGAAGGCAGCACGCCGCGCTTTTCGCCTTCCAGGTCGATGCCTGTGATCTGGCCGAAGCCGAACTGCTTGGCGAAATCATGCAGCGCGTTCACGCCGATTTCCGGACCCAGCGAATAGAAATAGGTGTCGGACGACACCACGATCGCCTTGTGCATGTCGGTCATGCCATAGGCCGCGCCGCCGGCGTTGCGGAATTTCTGGCCGCCGAATTCGTAATAGCCGGGGTCGGAGATGCGATCGGTGGCGCGGCGCTTGCCCAGTTCCAGCGCGGCCAGGCCCACAAAGGGCTTGTAGGTGGAACCGATGGGATAGGTGCCGTACAGCGGCCGGTTGATGAGGGGATGGTCCGGCGATTCGTTCAGCATGCGCCAATTGTCCACGTCGATGCCGTCCACGAACAGGTTCGGGTCGTAGGAAGGCTGCGAGACAAAGGCCAGTACCTCGCCGGTATCGGGGTCGATGGCGACCAGCGCCCCACGCTGGCCCTCGAATGCGGCTTCGGCCACCTTCTGCAGCCCCAGGTCGATGGACAGCATGATGTCGGAGCCCGGCACCGGGTCGATCCGGCGCAGCGTGCGCATGGGGCGTCCGCCTGCGGTGACTTCGACTTCTTCCAGGCCGGTGCGGCCGTGCAGCTGCTCCTCCCAGGTCTTTTCGATGCCCTTCTTGCCGATGACGTCGGTGCCGCGATAGTTGCCCAGCTGGCCGGCGCGGTCCAGTTCTTCGATATCGCCTTCGGCGATGCGGCCGATGTAGCCGACCACGTGGGCCGCCGACACGCCCTGCGGATACTCGCGCACCCAGCGCGCGCGCAGCTCCACGCCCGGGAACTGGAATGAATGCGCGGCGAACCAGGCGGCTTCGGTTTCGTTGAGGTTATTGCGCAGCTGCAGGCTGGCGTAGCGGCTGGACTCGGCGGCGCGGCGCTTGAAGCGGCGCTGGTCGGCCGGGCTGATGTACACGACTTCGGTCAGGCGTTCGAACAGCGCGCTGAGGTTCCCTGCCTGTGCCGGCACGACCTCCAGCGTATAGGTGCGGTAGTTGCGCGCCAGCACCTCGCCATTGCGGTCCAGGATCTCGCCGCGTCGCGGCGGGATGGGTACGACCGCGATGCGGTTGCGGTCGGCGCGCTCGGACAGGCCCTCGTAGCGGTCGACCTGCAGGTACCAGAAGCGGCCGATCAGCACGCCGAAGCAGGCCAGCGCGAACAGCCCGCCCACCCAGGCGCGCAGGCGGAAACGCTGCTTCTGCTGCTGGCCGGTTTTCTTGAATTCGAACATGACGCGGCGCCGCCGTCAGGCGGAGGAGGATTCAGCGTCGTCGACACCGCGCTGCGGCAAGTGCAGAACCCAGCCCGCCAGCGGCCACAAGGCGGTGGTCAGGAGCACGCTGATGCCCCAGTCCCAACCCGGCCATTTGCCGGCCAGCCATGCGTGGATGATCTGGGTCACGAAGCGGGCAATGAAGAACACAGGCAGCATGTGCATGGCCTGGCTCCAGAGGTCGAAGCGCTGCAGCCGGCGGTGCAGCACCACCGCGCCGTAGGCGACCAGCGTGTACGACAGCGCGTGCTCGCCCAAGAGGCCGGCGTCGTGCACGTCCATCAGCAGCCCAAAGAAGAAGGCAGTGAACAAGCCGACGCGGCGCGGCTCATGCACGCACCAGAAGGCGATGATCAGCAGCAGGATGTCGGGCGCGCCCTGCCACAGGCGCCAGGGCAGCAGCGACACCAGCCACGCCACCAGCACCGTGGCCCAGACGAACAAGCCGTGCGCCGGGCCGGAGAGCCGGTCGGGCTGCACGTTGCTGGGGGTGCCGAGGCGGCGCGCGGCCTGCCCCGAGGATTGATTAGTCCGATCCACCGGAATCGACCTCCTGACGGTTGGACTCGGCGCGCTCCACATCGACCTGCAAGACCAGGAAGTGGCGGTAGCGTTCGGGATGGGCCAGCGGTTCGCATACGGCGCGCGCGAAGCCGGAGGCGGTGTCGCGTTCGACCGAGGTCACCTTGGCCACCGGCAGGCCTGCCGGGAACAGCCCGCCGACGCCGCTGGTGACGATGGTATCGCCTTCCTTGATGTCGGCGTTGGCGGCAAGGTAACGAACTTCCATCTTGCCGGGCGAGTTGCCGCCGAACGCAATCAGTCGCAGGCCGTTGCGCAGCAGCTGCACGGGGATGGAGACCTGTTCGTCGGTGACCAGCGCCGCCTCGGCGGTCATGGGCGTGACGCGCACGATCTGCCCGACCACGCCGCCTTCGTCGATCACCGGCATGCCCGGGGCCAGCCCCGCCTTGCTGCCCTTGTTGAACACCAGGCGCTGCGTGAATGCGTTGGTGGGTTCATACATGACCTCGACCACCACCGCGGATTGCGCCACGGTATCGGTCACCCCGAGCAGCCGGCGCAACTGCGAGTTCTCGGCAGCCAGCTGGGCGCCATGCGTGGTCACCTGGGCCAGCTCGATGCGCTGGCGCTGCAAGGCTTCGTTTTCGCTACGGATGAGATTGGCCGCGTTGACCCATTCGTTCACTTGCTGGACGAGGTCGCGCGGCGCCATGACGGCGCGTTGGAAGGGATACAGCGCGACGGACATTGCGCGGCGCGCCGGTTCCAGCATGCGCCATTGCGAATCCATGACGATCAGGGCCAACGCAAGGACGACCAGAACGACCAGCCGCACCTCCGCAGGTGGGCCGCGCCTGAATAGGGGAGGAGTCCCTTGTCGTTGCATGAATATCAGCCCGGACGCCCGCGTCCGTCGCTCCGGCAGCGGCCGGAGCCGTGAAAAAGCGGGGCTCCGGGCTGGCGGGCAAAATTAGTCGTTGATGAAGATGGCGCCCAGTTTCTCAAGGTGTTCCAGCGCCTCGCCGCAACCGCGCACGACGCAGGTCAGCGGATCGTCCGCGACCACGACGGGCAGGCCGGTCTCTTCCTGCAGCAGGCGGTCCAGGTCGCGCAGCAGCGCGCCGCCGCCGGTCAGGGCGATGCCCTTGTCGGTGATGTCGGCGCCCAGTTCGGGCGGGGTCTGTTCCAGCGCGATCTTCACTGCCGAGACGATCTGGTTCAGCGGGTCGGTCAGCGATTCCAGGATCTCGTTGGACGAGACCGTGAAGCTGCGCGGCACGCCTTCGGCCAGGTTGCGGCCCTTGACCTCGATCTCGCGGACTTCGGATCCCGGGAACGCCGAGCCGATTTCCTTCTTGATCAGTTCGGCGGTGGGTTCGCCGATCAGCATGCCGTAGTTGCGGCGGATGTAGTTGACGATGGCTTCGTCGAACTTGTCGCCGCCCACGCGCACGGAACCCTTGTAGACCATGCCTCCCAGCGAGATGACCGCCACTTCCGTGGTGCCGCCGCCGATGTCGACCACCATGGAGCCGCTGGCGTCGGACACGGCAAGGCCGGCGCCGATGGCCGCGGCCATGGGTTCTTCGATCAGGAAGACATGGGACGCGCCCGCGCCCAGGGCCGATTCACGGATGGCGCGGCGTTCGACCTGGGTGGAGCCGCAGGGCACGCAAACGATGATGCGCGGGCTGGGCGCCAGCATGTTGCGGGGGTGCACCATGCGGATGAACTGCTTGAGCATCTGCTCGGTGACCGTGAAGTCGGCGATGACGCCGTCCTTCATGGGCCGGATGGCTTCTATATTGCCGGGAACGCGGCCAAGCATCTGCTTGGCTTCATGGCCGACGGCTTGAATGATCTTCTTGCCGTGGGGACCGCCTTCATGACGGATTGCGACCACGGACGGTTCATCGAGCACGATGCCCTTGCCGCGGACGTAGATCAGCGTGTTGGCGGTACCGAGGTCGATCGCCATATCGCTGGAAAAATAACTGCGCAGGAATCCGAACATGGGAGCTCAGCTAAATTCTGGGGGGAATGAGGTACATGCCGCGGGGCGTAGGGCCCGTAAAACAACGGGTCCGCCTGTCATCACGGCGATTAAACCGTGAATCATAACTTATAATTTCCCCGGAAATAGCGCATAAATGCAGGCTATTCAAGCTTTGTAACGGGTTCGGCATATGCATACTGCCCTGTCCCGCCCCTCGGCCTTCGCTTATCGATTTGCAATCCCCCATGGCGCTCAATGACACAGATGTGGCCCGCATTGCCCGGCTGGCCAGAATCGAACTGACCCCCGACCAGCGCACCGTCGCGCAGGCCGAACTCAACGGCATCCTCCACCTGATCGAACGGCTCCAGTCCGTCGATACCCAGGGGGTCGAACCCCTGGCTCACCCGCTGTCCGCCCATGAGGACATCGTGCTGCGCCTGCGTGAAGATGTCGTGACCGAACCCAGCTCGGAGGCCCGCCGCGAGGAGCTGCTGGCCAACGCCCCCGACGCCCAGGAAGGCCTGTTCCTGGTTCCCAAGGTCCTGGATTAAGTCATGACGAAACCCGCTCTGCACACCCAATTCAAGGGGATCGCCGCCCTGCGCGCGGCCCTTGCGCAACGCCAGATCAGCGCCGTCGAGCTCGCCCAAAGCGGCCTGGCGGCCGCTGAAGCGGCCAGCGGCCTGAATTGCTTTTTACATATTGACGCCGAATTGACGCTGGCCCAGGCTCGCGCCGCCGACGCCGCGCTGGCGTCCGGCTCGGCCGGCCCGCTGGCGGGCATCCCGATCGCCCACAAGGACGCCTTCGTCACCCGCGGCTGGCGCACCACCGCCGGCAGCAAGATGCTCGAAGGCTACGTCAGCCCGTTCGACGCCACCGTCGTCGAACGCCTGGGCGAAGCGGGCGCCGTGTCGCTCGGCAAGCTGAACTGCGACGAATTCGCCATGGGTTCCGGCAACGAGAACTCCGCCTACGGCGCGGTCAAGAACCCCTGGGACCACGCCGCCGTGCCCGGCGGCTCCTCGGGCGGCTCGGCCGCTGCCGTGGCCGCCCGCCTGGTGGCGGCCGCTACCGGCACCGACACCGGCGGCTCGGTGCGCCAGCCCGCCGCCCTGTGCGGCGTCAGCGGCATCAAGCCCACCTACGGCACCGTATCCCGCTTTGGCATGGTGGCCTTCGGCTCCAGCCTGGACCAGGCCGGCCCGCTGGCCGAAAGCGCCCGGGACCTGCTCGAACTGCTGGACGTCATCAGCGGCTTCGATCCGCGCGACGCCACCAGCCTGGAAAAATGCGACGCCGCCGCCAACGCGCCCGGCCGCGTCCGGCGCGACTTCGAGGCGGCCCAGGGCCGTTTCGACGCCGCCGGCAGCCAGCCGTTGAAAGGCCTGCGCATCGGCGTGCCCGCCGAGTACTTCGGCGCCGGCCTGGCGCCCGACGTGGCCGCCGCGGTCGAGGCCGCGCTGGTCCAGTTCGAAGCCCTGGGCGCCGTGCGCGTGCCGGTGTCGCTGCCGCGCACCGAACTCGCCATTCCCGCCTACTACGTCATCGCCCCCGCGGAAGCGTCCAGCAACCTCGCGCGCTACGACGGCGTGCGCTACGGCCACCGCGCCGCCCAGTACGGCGACCTGAACGAAATGATCAGCCGCTCGCGCGCCGAAGGCTTCGGCGACGAGGTCAAGCGCCGCATCCTGATCGGCACCTACGTGCTGTCCCACGGCTACTACGACGCCTACTACCTGCAGGCGCAGCGCCTGCGCCGCATGATCGCGCAAGACTTCCAGCGCGCCTACGCCGACCAGTGCGACGTGATCATGGGGCCGGTGACGCCCACGGTGGCCAAGAACATCGGCGACAACCGCGACGATCCCACCGCCGACTGGCTGGCCGACGTCTACACGCTGGGCGTGAGCCTGGCCGGCCTGCCTGCGATGTCGATCCCCTGCGGCTTCGGTGGCGCTGGCAACCAGCGCCCGGTTGGTCTCCAGATCATCGGCAACTATTTCGACGAAGGCCGCCTGCTGGCCATCGCCGACCGCTACCAACAAGTGACGGACTGGCACACGCGTGCCCCGGTCCAGCAAGGCTGAGAACATGAACTGGGAAATCGTCATCGGCCTGGAAACGCACACCCAGCTTTCCACGGACTCCAAGATTTTTTCGGGTAGCAGCACCGAATTCGGCGCCGCGCCCAATACCCACGCCAACGTGGTCGACCTGGCGCTGCCGGGCAGCCTGCCGGTCATGAACCGCGGCGCCGCCGAACGCGCCATCCGCTTCGGTCTGGCCGTGGGCGCCACCATCGCGCCGCGCTCGGTGTTCGCGCGCAAGAACTACTTCTACCCCGACCTGCCCAAGGGCTACCAGATCAGCCAATACGAGCTGCCGGTGGTGGTGGGCGGCTCGCTGTCCTTCTTCGTCGGCGAGGAAGAGAAAACCGTCAATCTGACGCGCGCCCACCTGGAAGAAGACGCGGGCAAGTCCCTGCACGACGACTTCAGCCTGGCCAACGGCGCCCCCGGCAGCGGCATCGACCTGAACCGCGCCGGCACGCCGCTCCTGGAAATCGTGACGGAACCCGAAATGCGCTCGGCCGCCGAGGCCGTGGCCTACGCCCGCGCCCTGCACAGCCTGGTCGTGTGGCTGGGCATTTGCGACGGCAACATGCAGGAAGGTTCGTTCCGCTGCGACGCCAACGTGTCCGTGCGTCCCGTGGGCCAGAAGGAATTCGGCACCCGCACCGAGATCAAGAACGTCAACTCGTTCCGCTTCCTGGAACGCGCCATCGTCTATGAAGCGCGGCGCCAGATCGAGCTGATCGAGGATGGCGGCACGGTGGTCCAGGAAACCCGCCTGTACGATGCCGACCGCGACGAAACGCGCAGCATGCGCAGCAAGGAAGACGCGCACGACTACCGCTACTTCCCCGACCCCGACCTGCCCACGCTGGTGATCTCCAGCGCCTGGGTCGACGAGGTCCGCGCCGCCATGCCCGAACTGCCGGCCGCCCAGCGCGCCCGTTTCGAATCCGAGTACGGCCTGCCCGCCTACGACGCCGCCCAGCTGACCGTCAGCCGCGACCTGGCCGCCTACTTCCAGGCGGTGGCGAACGCGCTGCCGGCCGGCCAGGCCAAGCTGGCCGCCAACTGGGTCATGGGCGAAGTCTCCGCCGCCCTGAACAAGGACGAAAAGAGCATCGCCGACTCTCCGGTCCAGGCGCCGGCGCTGGCCGCCCTGATCGGCCGCATCATCGACGGCACCATCTCCAACAAGATCGCCCGCGAAGTCTTCGGCGCCATGTGGGCCGGCGAGAACGGCGGTCAGCCTGACGCCATCATCGAGGCGCGCGGGCTCAAGCAGATCAGCGACACCGGCGCCATCGGCGCCATGATCGACGAGGTGCTGGCCGCCAACCCGGCCATCGTGGAAGAGTACCGGGCCGGCAAGCAGAAGGCGTTCAATTCGCTGGTGGGCCAGATCATGAAGGCCGCCCGCGGCAAGGCGAATCCGCAGCAGGTGAATGATCTGTTGAAGCAGAAGCTGGATAGCTGACCGCGCAGGACGCCCCGGCAACGGGCGCATTCCTGACGTATCAGACGAAACGAAGGGCCGCGGCATATTGCCGTGGCCCTTCGTTTATCCAAGAATGATCTGGTCGACTTTTGCCCGGAGGCTTGGACATGAACTACCTGGAAATCAGCACCAGCGAACTACTGCACAGCTTTTCCGACCACCTGCAGGCGGTCCGCGAAGGCCAGCATTTCATCATTTCACTGGACGGCGTGTTCTGCGCCAGGTTGACCCCGGTCCTACCCAGCACGTCGCTGGATGCCCATGATGCGCTTGAGGCAATGAAAAGCTTCAAGCCAGCACCGGCCGTCCCCCACGAAGTCATCCGTTCCTGGGTCGAAGAGGGCCGGGAATGAATCCGATCCACTTGATACCGGACGCCTCGCTTGCGCTGGCGTGGCTGGTCGACCGCGCGGACGCCCACGAAGCGCTGATGGCCCGGCATCTGCTGGAAACGGCCCACGAATCTGAAAACACGGTGCCCCTCATCTGGCACACGGAAGTCGCGAACGGCATGTTGCGCGCCGAACGTAGCCAACGGGCGTCGGCGGGTCAGCTGTTCTCGTTCAGACAGCTACTCGAACGCCTGCCCATACTTCCGGATCCGGCCGCCCCATCTTCCAGCGTGGCCCGCAGCTATCTGCTGGCTCGAACGCACGGCTTGACCGTCTACGATGCCAGCTATCTCGAACTGGCCCAAAGAACCAACGGCTATCTGGCCACCTTTGATCGCAAGCTGGCGGATACCGCCCGGGCGAGCGGTGTTGCCGTCTTTGGCCAACCCCACGGCGTCGCCGAGCCAGCGGCAAGCTACGGTTAAAAAAAGGGCAGCACCTGGCCGCCCCTTTCTACTCGCCAAGGACGAGGTTTACTTCACCCCGTACTTCGTCCGATAAGCCAACACCGCCTCACGGTGTTCGGCGAACGACGCATCATCCTGCAGCAAGGCCAGAATGTCCGCCAGCGACGCAATCGACACCACCGGCATGCCGTAAGTCTTGGCCACGTCCTGCACGGCAGAATGCGCCGACAGCGCGTCGTCCGGACCCGCGCGTTCCATGCGGTCCATGGCGATCAGCACGGCGGCAGGCTCGGCACCGGCCGCGCGGATGATCTCGACCGATTCGCGCACCGAGGTGCCCGCGGTGATCACGTCGTCAATGATGACGACTTTGCCCTTGAGCGGCGCGCCGACCAGGGTGCCGCCCTCGCCGTGGTCCTTGGCTTCCTTGCGGTTGTACGCGAAAGGCACGTCGCCGCCCTTCATGTCCGGGTGGCCGGCCAGCGCCACGGCGGTAGCCGTGGACAGCGGGATGCCCTTGTAGGCCGGACCGAACAGCATGTCGAATTCCACGCCCGAATCCAGCAGCGCCTGGGCGTAGAACTGCGCCAGCTTGCCGACCGAGCGTCCGCTATTGAACAGGCCCGCATTGAAGAAATAGGGACTGATCCGACCCGATTTGACCTTGAAGCTGCCGAAACGCAGCACGCCCTCGTTCAGGGCGAAGCGGACGAAATCCAGGGCGGTGGCGGAAGATTGGGCGGCGGGCATGCGTAAAGGTCCGGTAGATGGCAAACGCCAGCATTTTATCCGCTGTCGGGGCTATTCCCGGGCGGCGGCGCGGAGTCGGTTAAATTGCTGCCATTGCCCCGGCCCTGGCGGCCGCTCAACAGGAGTTTCGCTTTGCTGCGCATCACGTCGATCAATCTCAACGGTATCCGGTCCGCCTTCCGCAAGGGCCTGCAACCCTGGATGGAAAAGCACGCCGCCGACGTGCTGTGCCTTCAGGAAATCAAGATATCCGACGAAGACCTGACCGACGACCTGCGCCACCCGCCCGGCTATACCGGCCACTTCCACCATGCCGTGAAGAAGGGCTATAGCGGCGTGGGCATCTATCTGCGCGACGCGGCCGAGCGGGTGAACGCCGGCCTGGAATGCGAGGAATTCGATCCCGAAGGCCGCATCATCCGCGCTGACTGGAAGAACCTGTCGGTCATCAGCGCCTACCTGCCCTCGGGCTCCAGCGGCGACGAGCGCCAGCAGGCCAAGTACCGCTTCCTGGACCGCTTCGGCCCCTGGATCGACGCCCTGATGCACGAACACAAGACCACCGGCCGCGAGTTCATCATCTGCGGCGACTGGAACATCGCGCACAAGGAAATCGACCTGAAGAACTGGAAGGGCAACATGAAGAACTCGGGCTTCCTGCCCGAAGAGCGCGCCTGGCTGACCGACGTGTTCGACAAGCGCGGCTTCGTCGACGTGTTCCGCACCATCGATGACCGCCCGGACCAATACACCTGGTGGAGCAACCGCGGCCAGGCCTGGGCCAAGAACGTGGGGTGGCGCATCGACTACCAGATCGCCACGCCGGGCATCGCCGCCCGCGCCCGCAATGTGGCCATCTACAAGGACGAGCGTTTCTCGGACCACGCTCCCCTGACGATCGACTACGACGCCACGCTCTGACCCGCCGCTTCCCCTAGCGTTGCGGCGGCTTCCCGGCGCAACCATTCCAGAAACGCTGCCGCCCGCGGATCTTCTGTACAAGGCCGCGGCGAAAGCAGTACATAGGCCGAGCCGTCACGGGCAAAGCCGCAAGGCGCCTGCAGCCGGCGGTCGCGCAAGGCGTCGCACGCCATCAGCGCCGAACCTATCGCCACCCCCAAACCGGCGGCGGCGGCCTGCAAACTCAGATAGAAATGCTCGTAGGCCGGCCCGGTCCGGCGCGGGGGTTTCATGCCCGCTGCCCGCGACCATTGCCGCCAGGCTAGCGGACGCGTCGCGCTGCTGAGCGCTGGCGCCCCGCCCCAATCCGCTTCAGCCGGATCCGCGCCCGCGGCGCCGGCCAATCCCGGCCGGCACACCGGTCCCGTCCACTCCTCGCAAACATGCTCGGCATACAGGGCCGGGTCCCAATCGAAGTCATTGCGGCGCAGGGCTACGTCCACACCCTGGGCGCCGAAATCGACCGGTCCGCCCGCAGCGTACAGATGCACCTGCACGCCGGGATGGGCGTGCTGGAAGTCCGGCAGCCGCGGGATCAACCACATCATGGCGATGGTGGGCTCGCAGGACAGCACCAGCGGCGCGTCCGCCGCCGGCTGGCGCAGCTTGGCCAAGCCAGTTGTCAGCTGCTCGAACAGCGCGCTCGTCACCTCGAACAGCTGCCTGCCGGCATCGGTCAGGAAAACAGCTCGATTGCGGCGCTCGAACAGCGCCACGCCCAGCGCATCCTCGAGCAGCCGGATCTGCCGGCTGACGGCGCCATGCGTCACGTGCAACGCTTCGGCCGCCTTGCCGAAAGCCTGATGACGGGCCGCGGCATCGAACACCCGCAACGTATTGAGCGGTGGCAGTTTCATGGCGAAAGGTGATTTTTTCTCACGGATAAGCGGCATTAGAAATCGTTTTTCCGGCGCGCGCCAGCGTCCCACAATGCCGGCTCCATTTCGCAACCTGCCGCCCTATTGCCATGACCGAACTGATCGCTGTCGCCCTCATCACCATTCTTGCCGTCATCAGCCCCGGGCCGGACTTCGCCATGGTCACGCGCAACAGTTATCTGTTCGGCCGCCGCACCGGCCTGATCTGCGCGCTGGGCATCGCGCTGGGCGTGCAGGTGCACGTGTTCTATACGATGTTCGGTGTCAGCCTGCTGGCGCATTACGCGCAGCCCGTGCTGCAGGGCATCAAACTCGCGGGCGCCTGCTACCTGGTCTACATGGGCTGGAAGACTTTCTTCAACCGCACCCAGGTCAGCCGCGACTTGTCGGCCCGCCCGCCGATCTCGGGCTGGCAGGCGCTATACAGCGGCTTTCTGACCAACGCGCTCAATCCCAAGACCACGCTGTTCGTGGTCAGCACCTATACCCAGGTCGTGTCGCCCGGCACGCCGCTGTCGTGGCAGTTCGGCTATGGCCTGTTCATGTCGCTGGCGCACTGGATCTGGTTCGGCGTGGTGGCGTGGTCGGTGTCCTCGCCTTTCCTGCGGCGGCTGCTGCTGGATCATCAGCTTGCGGCCGATCGGGTGGTGGGAGCGGTCTTGATGGCCTTGGGCGCGGGGCTGGCTTCCGCGCAGTTGTAATCCTGCCCCCGGGGAATGATTTCGCTCAAATAAATAACGGGGACGCATTAAGCAGGCAACGACCTTCGTGCCAGCCCAAACCTGCCTCAGACCAGCGTTCCTTCCCTCTGCGGAAGTCGCAAGGGCGCAATACTTCTTGGGGGAAATAAACGGGGACATATTTATTTCCCTAGGGAATTCAAGCATTTCTGCTCAAATCTCCCTCATGAGCGCGTCATCCACCCGAATCCAGCCATCAATACGTCCCTATTAAAATAAAAGAAAAAGTGCTTTGATATCAAGGTGATGGCACTATTTTTCGGCTTTGCGCAGGGCAACATTTTGCCCCTACAATTCCCGCACCATACAGGTGCAGCCGTGCACCAAAAAGAATTTTCGCGCCCCAATCCGGCGCAGTCCGCACCTATTCGAAGCACCCCCAAGGAGATCATGTTGAAAGTGCAGAGTCTGGACGACTTCCTGCGTGGCGTCGCCGCGCGCGACCCGCAGCAGCCTGAGTTCATGCAAGCCGTCCAGGAGGTGATGCTGAGTCTCTGGCCTTTCATCGAGAAGCACCCCCACTACGCCGAGCATGCCGTACTCGAGCGTCTGGTGGAACCGGAACGCGTGATCCAGTTCCGCGTGTGCTGGACCGATGACCGCGGCCAGGCCCAGGTCAACCGCGCTTTCCGCATCCAGCACAGCTCGGCCATCGGCCCCTTCAAGGGCGGCATGCGCTTTCACCCCTCGGTGAACCTGTCCATCCTGAAGTTCCTGGCCTTCGAGCAGACCCTGAAGAACTCGCTCACCACGCTGCCCATGGGCGGCGGCAAGGGCGGCTCCGACTTCGATCCCAAGGGCAAGTCCGACGCCGAAGTCATGCGCTTCTGCCAGGCTCTGATGATCGAGCTGTACCGCCACCTGGGTCCGGACACTGACGTGCCGGCCGGCGACATCGGCGTGGGCGCGCGCGAAGTCGGCTTCATGGCCGGCATGATGAAAAAGCTGTCCAACTCCACCGCCAGCGTGTTCACCGGCAAGGGCCTGACCTTCGGCGGCAGCCTGATCCGCCCCGAAGCCACCGGCTACGGCACCGTGTACTTCGCTGAAGAAATGCTCAAGCGCGTGGGCAAGTCCTTCGACGGCCTGCGCGTGTCCGTGTCGGGCTCGGGCAACGTCGCCCAGTACGCAATCGAAAAAGCCATGGCGCTCGGCGCCAAGGTCGTGACCGTTTCCGACTCCAACGGCACCGTGGTGGACGAAGCCGGCTTCACGCACGAGAAGCTGGTGGCGCTGATGCACATCAAGAACGACTTGCGCGGCCGCCTGGACACCTATGCCCGCCAATTCGGCCTGACCTATGAGTCCGGCAAGCGTCCGTGGCACGTGCCGGTGGACGTGGCCCTGCCCTGCGCCACCCAGAACGAACTGGAATTGGCCGATGCGCAAACGCTGATCAAGAACGGCGTGCTGTGCGTCGCCGAAGGCGCCAACATGCCGGCCACGCTGGAAGCCGCCAAGGCCTTCATCGCCGCCCGCGTGCTGTACGCCCCGGGCAAGGCCAGCAACGCCGGCGGCGTGGCCGTGTCCGGCCTGGAAATGGCCCAGAATTCGGCCCGCCTGTCCTGGACGCGCGAGGAAGTCGACGCGCGCCTGCACGCCATCATGCGCGACATCCACGAGAACTGCGTGCGCCACGGCCATAGCGAGCGCGAATACGTGAACTATCTGGATGGCGCCAACATTGCCGGCTTCGTGAAGGTGGCTGACGCGATGCGTCAGCAAGGCTTGTATTAATCCCCCCCCCGAAGCGCTGCGCGCTTCCCCCCCAGGGGGGCGCCGCTGCGGACCGGCGGAGCCCGGCTCCGCGCGGCCCCGATTGGGGGAGACCGGCTTGATGCGGGCGGGTCTGCCTCTGGTCTGACGACGGACCTGCCCCAATAGCGAGGATCTGCCTGAGCCGGCCCCTGGGCCGGCTTAGTCTTTCATGCGACTACACCCGCGCCGTCAGGCGCGTGCAGCGCCTGGCGCTTAATGCTTCATCGTGCCGTGGTTCATGCTGCCGTGGTTCATGCCGGGGTTGTGCGAGGCCGGCTTGACCTTGAATTGCACGGCGACTTCGCCGGCTTTTTCGAACTTCAGCGTGGCCGGGACCGTGCCGCCTTCGGCGAACGGGGCCTTCAGCTTGATGAACATGACGTGGTAGCCGCCCGGGCTGAGCTTGACCTCGGTGTCCGCCGGCAACGCGATGCCGCCTTCCACCTGACGCATCTTCGAGACGCCGTTCTCGGTTTGCACCGTGTGCAGTTCGACGCGTTCCGCCGCGTCGGACGACACCGACAGCAGGCGGTCAGCAGCCTTGGCGTCGTTATCGATGTCCATATACCCCGCGCCATTGGACTGGCCAGGCGCCGACGCACGCACCCAGAGGTCGTCGACCTCGATCTGGCCAACCTTGTAGTCCTTCGCCCAGGCCGAGCCGGCCGTGCACAGGCCCAGTGCGGCAATGACAGCGAACTTGCGGATGTTCATGGGTTGTTCTCCTAGTGGGTTAACGCCGCCTGACCAGGCTGCGGGCAGCTGACAGGACCGAATCCGTCAGGGCTTCCATCGCTTCGGAGTTTACCCGCCAATGCTGCCAATACAGCGGTACATCCTCCCAGGCGCGGCCTCGAAGCAGCATCAGCTGACCTGCATCAAGGTGTTCCTGCACCAAGGGCAGCGGATTCATGGTCCAGCCCAGGCCGCCCAGCGTGGCCTGCACGAACGCGCGTGTCGACGGCACCCACCAGACCGGCGGCTGCCAGGGTGCGGGATCGGCGATCTTGTGCGCGAAGCGCGCCTGCAGCGCGTCCTTGCGGTTGAACACCAGCACCGGCGCCTGCGCCAGCGTCTGGGCGTTGACGCCCAGCGAAAAGTAGCGCTTGTGGAATTCCGGCGTGCAGGTGGCCACGTAGCGCATGCTGCCCAGCGCATGGATGCGGCAGCCCTGGACCGGCTCGGCCAGGGCGGTCACCGCGCCCAGCACCGAACCGTTGCGCAGCAGCGCCGCGGTGTGGTCCTGGTCTTCGGACTGCATGTCCAGCGTGGCGCGGGTGCGCGCGGAGAACTGCACCGCCGCGTCGACGAACCAGGTCTCCAGGCTGTCATGATTGACCGCGACGGGGATGCTGGCATACGGCACATCGTCGTCCGCCACGCCCAGGCGGTCGAGCGCGTCATGCTCCAGCAACGCCGTCTGCTCGGCCAGCCGCACCAGCACCTGCCCGTCCGCCGTGGCTACCGCCGGCACGGTGCGCTGGACCAGCAGGCGGCCCATGCGGTCCTCCAGCGCCTTGATCCGTTGCGACACCGCGGATGGCGTGACGCTCAGCGACAGCGCCGCCCGCTCGAAACTGCCTTCCCGCACCACCGCGGCCAGGGCGCGCAGGTTGCCGTGATCGATTTTCATGAGATTAGATTTACTTAAGATAGTGAAGGAAAATTAGCTTTATTTCATATTCACCGCAAGCGAAAATGCCTTATTACCGGAGCGCCGATAGCGCCCCGCGTTGTCATCCAAACGCCGCCACAGGCGTAGCAGCACAGGTGCAGGTCATGTTCGCCACGTTGTCATCCCCCCTCTTCTTCACTGCCTGGGCCAGCGGTACGGCCACCGGGCTGGGCCTCTTCGCTGTCGTGGGCGCGCAAAGCGCGTTCATCCTGCGACAGGGGCTGATGCGCGCCCACCTCTTGAGCGTGGTCGCCATCTGCGCGCTGATAGACGCCGTCTTCATCTTCGCCAGCGTGTCCGGCCTGCAGGCGCTCACCGCCTGGTTCCCCTGGCTGACAACCGCCGTGCTGTGGTTCGGCGTGGCCTTCCTGTCCTGGTACGCACTGCAATCTGCGCGCCGCGCCTGGACCGCCACCGGCGGCCTGGCCGCCGCCCGCGACGTGGTGCCATCGCGCCGCGCCGCCATGCTGGGCGCGCTGGGCTTTTCGTTGCTGAATCCGCACTTCTGGCTCGACATGGTGGTGGTCGGCTCGCTGGCGCACGGCTTCGAGGAAGCGCGCATGGCATTCGCCGCCGGCGCCTTCACCGCCAGCCTGCTGTGGCTCGCCGTGCTCGGCATCGGCTCCCGCCTGTTCGCCCCGTTCTTCGCCAGCGCGTCGGCCTGGCGCGTGCTGGACGGCATCATCGCCGTGGTCATGGCCGCGCTGGCGGTCAGCCTGGCGCTGAAGGGCGTGTAGACGCGTTTAAGCTACGTTTCCAGCAGTTCCCCCGATCGGCCGCCCGGACCTCCCGGCGGCCGGTTTTCCTGCTTGCCGCACCCGCCGCGTCCGGAGTCCCACATGTACAGCTCCACCTTCATCTTCGCCACCAAGCAGTTCGACGATGATTTTCACCGCCTGGATCAAGCCATCGCCGCTGCCGCGCGCGCCATTCCGGGCTATCTGGGCGAAGAGAGCTGGGCAGACACCGCGCGCGGCCTGATCTCCAACGTCTACTACTGGGAATCGCTGGAAGCGTTGGAACAACTCATCCGCCACCCTGCGCACCAGCAGGCCAAGGCCGCACAAGCGCGCTGGCTGGACGGCTATCGCGTGGAAATCTCCCAGGTGCTCCGGCGCTACGGCGCAGGGCTGGCGCCGCCGTCCTTATAATCGCCCGGTAGCCAATCTTTCGTCGGGCGCAACACCGGCCCGCCAGACGATCATGCGCGGTCCCACCCCTTCCAAAGATGTGCGCCTGCCCCCCCTGGCAGCCATCCAGGCCTTCGAGGCAGCCGCCCGCCTGGGCTCCTTCGAACGCGCCAGCGAGGAACTCTTCGTCACTGCCAGCGCCATCGGCAAGCGCATCGCCGCGCTCGAGGCCATGCTGGACGTCACACTCTTCATCCGCAGCAGCCGCGGCGCCACGCTGAGCTCGGCCGGACGCGAGTACCTGGACCAGGTCCGCACCGCGCTGGACCTGCTGTCCGACGCCTCCCTGCACAAGCGCGGCGAACCCAAGCTCGAACCGCTGCGCGTCGTCTCCACCCCCACGTTCGCCCGCCAGGTGCTGATCCCCGCCCTGCCCGGCTTCACCGCCGCGCATCCCGAGGTGGAGCTGGAAATCATGCTGTCCATCCCCTACCTGGACATCATGCCGCCCAATGCCGACGTCTGGGTGCGCTTCGGCAGCGGCAAATATCCCGGCTTGAACGCGCACCAGTTGACGGCGGATCCGGTGTTCGCGGTCTGCGCGCCCGAATACCGCGACCGGCACGGCCCCTTCGAGCGGCCCGCCGATCTGGCCCGGGCGCAACTGCTGCGCTGCCCGATGGAACCGTGGCGGCCCTGGCTGGCCGCCGCCGGGCTGGACTGGCCGGAGCCCGCGCGCGGCGTGTGGCTGGTGGACCTGGGCATCATGTTGGCAGCCGCGCGCGCCGGCCAGGGCCTGGCGCTCACGCGGCGCGCGCTGGCGGCGGAATGGCTGGACGAGGGCAAGCTGGTGCGCGTCCTGGACATCGAAATTCCCGGCGAATGCCAGTATTACCTGTGCACCGAAACCTCGCGCCCGCCGGGCAGAGCGGTCCAAGCGTTTTCCCTATGGCTGGATGACGTGTGCAAACAGGTTTCTCAATGGCCGCAAGGCCTGCGGGCCGGTAAGGAATAAATTTCCAGGCCGGGGCGGAATGAAATTCCGCGCAGCCCGCCGCCGCGCTGGCTAGGATGCCGCCAGTGCAATGTCCCGCCCATGCCCGCCACGGCACGCCGCCTTCCATTCCCTTCCCCACAGCAGGCAGCGCCATGGCGCATGACAGGAACCCTCGTGCGTCCGTACTAGGTATTTACGCGGAAAAACCCCGCCGGGTCAGTTTCGCGTAAGTGATTAGGCAGACAGTCACGACACGCCACACAGGAGAGCGCCGCAGCAACGATTTTCGCCGTCTGGCGCCGGCACACGGTTTTCCACGCAGTTCTACCAATTACAACGGAGACATCAATGGATTTTCGTTTGAAGCTGCTAGCAGGAACCCTTGCACTTGCCGCAACGGCCGCGTCCCACGCCGCCGACCCCATCAAGATCGGCGTGGCCGGCCCCTACACCGGCGGCTCGTCCTCCATGGGCGTCAGCATGCGCGACGGCGTGCGCCTGGCCATTGAAGAAATCAACAAGAACGGCGGCGTCATGGGACGCCAGCTGGTCGCCGTCGAACGCGACGACGAAGCCAAGAACGAGCGCGGCGTACAGATCGCCCAAGAGCTGATCAACAAGGAACAGGTCGCCGCCACCGTCGGCTACATCAACACGGGCGTGGCCCTGGCCTCCCAGCGCTTCTACCAGGACGCCAAGATCCCCGTGTTCAACAACGTGGCCACGGGCAGCGTGATCACGCACCAGTTCAAGGCGCCGGAATACCCGAACAACTACGTGTTCCGCAACGCGGCGCATGACAGCATCCAGGCCCCGATGATCGTCGAAGAGGCGGTGACCCGCCGCGGCTTCAAGAAGGTCGCGATCCTGGCCGACTCCACCAACTACGGCCAGCTCGGCCGCGAGGACCTGGAAAAGGCCCTGGACGCCAAGGGCATCAAGCCCGTGGCCGTGGAGAAGTTCAACATCAAGGACGTCGACATGACGGCCCAGCTGCTGAAGGCCAAGGCCGCCGGCGCCGAAGCCGTGCTGACCTACGGCATCGGCCCCGAACTGGCCCAGGTCGCCAACGGCATGACCAAGCTGGGCTGGAAGGTGCCGATCATCGGCAGCTGGACCCTGTCCATGGCCAACTACATCGACAACTCCGGCGCCAACGGCGAAGGCGCGCGCATGCCGCAGACCTTCATCCAGGACCCGGACACGCCCAAGCGCAAGGCCTTCATCGACGCCTACCTGGCCAAGTTCAAGCCCAAGAACAACCGCATCGATTCCCCGGTGTCGGCCGCCCAGGGCTATGACTCCATCTATCTGCTGGCCGCGGCCTTCAAGCAGGCCAACTCCACCGACGGCCCGAAGGTCCGCGAGGCCCTCGAAAACCTGCAGACGCCCGTCGAGGGCGTGGTCATGACCTACAACAAGCCCTTCAGCGCAGACAACCACGACGCGATCACCGTCAAGGAAGTGGTCATCGGCGAGGTCAAGGGCGGCCGCGTCGTCAAGGCCAACTAAGGTCCCGCAGCGCATCCCGGCGGCGGCTGCCCGGCCGCCGCCAGCCGCGCCCTGTCGCCCAGGGCGCGGGCTTGCCGCCGCCTGAAAACCGCGTTCTGCCCAAGGGGGTTGGGACGGAACCACAGCGCTACACGACACACACCATGATTCTTCTACAGCTCATCTATAGCGGTATCGCGCTGGGCATGATCTATGCCGTCATCGCGTTCGGATACCAGCTCACGTTCGCCACGTCGGGCACCCTGAACTTCGGCCAGGGCGAAGCCCTGATGCTGGGCGCGCTGGTCGGCCTGACACTGGTCGGCCTGGGCGTGAACTACTGGGTGATGATACCCATCGTCTGCATCTTCGGATTCGCGCAAGGCGCGCTGGTCGAGCGCGTGGGCGTCAGGCCCGCCATCAAGACCCGCTCGGAGTTCGGCTGGATCATGGCCACCATCGCGCTGGGCATCATCTTCAAGAACGTCGCCGAGAACATCTGGGGCCGCGACGACCTGCGCTTCCCCTCGCCGCTGCCGGAAGCGCCCATCCAGGTGCTGGGCGCCAACGTGCTGCCCATGGAGCTGCTGGTGGTGTTCGGCGCCCTGGCGATGATGCTGCTGGTGGAAGTCTTCAACCGCAAATCCATCTACGGCAAGGCCTTCGTCGCCACGTCCAACGACCGCGACGCCGCCGGCCTGATGGGGATCAACACGGGCATGGTGATCACGTTTTCCTACGCGCTGTCCTCGCTGACTGCCGCGTTCGCGGGCGTGCTGGTCGCGCCCCTGACCCTGACCGGCGCCACCATGGGCGCGGTGCTGGGCCTCAAAGCCTTCGCCGTCGCCATCATCGGCGGCCTGTCCAGCGGCATGGGCGTGGTGGTGGGCGGGCTGATCCTGGGGATCGCCGAAACGACCACCGGTTTCTATCTTTCGACGGGGTACAAAGACGTGCCGGGATTGGTGTTGCTGCTGCTCGTACTGACCTTCAAGCCCGCCGGCCTGTTCGGCAAGACCGCGATCAAGAAGGTGTAAGCGATGAAACCCTTGCACCTTTTGCTATCCATCGTGGCCGTGGCCTGCCTGGCCGCCGTGCCGCTGGGCGTGACCAACACGTACTACCTGCACCTCATCGAAACCATCATGATCTATTCGATCCTGCTGTTCGGGCTCGATATCGTGGTGGGCTATACCGGCCAGGTGTCGCTGGGCCACGCCGGCCTGTTCGGCATCGGCTCGTATGTGGCGGGCGTGCTGTTCTTCCATCTGCAGATGCCCATCTGGGTGATCCTGCCCGCGGCCATCCTGATCGCGGCCGCCTTCGGCGCGGTGCTGGCGCTGCCGGCGCTGCGCGTCACGGGGCCGTACCTGGCCATGGTGACGCTGGCGTTTGGCACCATCATCCAGATCCTGATCAACGAAATGACCTTCCTCACCGAAGGCCCCCTGGGCATCAAGATCTCCAAGCCCGCCATCGCCGGACATGTGCTGACCAAGAGCGAGTACTTCTGGCTGGTCGCGGCGCTGCTGGTGCTGTCGCTGATCGTGGTGCACCGCATCCTGAAGTCTCACCTGGGCCGCTCGTTCGAGGCCCTGCGCGACAGCCCCATCGCGTCGGACTGCATGGGCGTGTCGGTCTACCGGCACAAGGTGTTCGCCTTCGTCATCAGCGCCGGCTTCGCCGGCCTGGCCGGCGCGCTGTACTCGTATTCCGAACAGTACATCTCGCCCAACACCTACAACTTCGAACTGACCATCCTGTTCCTGCTGGCCATCATCATGGGCGGGCGCAAGAGCCGCACGGGCGCGCTGCTGGGCGCGTCCATCATCGTGCTGCTGCCCAAGATGCTGGATGACATCTCGACCTTCAGGCTGATCGCGCTGGCCGTGGCCATCCTGGTCACCGTCGGCAGCGCCATCGCAATATCCAAGGGCCGCACCGAACCGCGCCGCGTCGTCGTGCCGGTCGTCGGCACCATCCTGCTGGCGGTGTTCTCGTACTGGCTGGAAGCGGTCACCGACTGGCGCCTGACGATCTTCGGCGCCATGATCCTGTTCGTCGTGTACTACCTGCCCGACGGCATCGTGGGCTTCGTGCGCAACCTGTTCTTCTCCAATCGCCGCGCCGCGCTCTCGGTCAAGTCGGACTTGGTGAAAGCCCAGGACGCCGTGCCCGATGCGGCCAAGGGCAAGGGCGACACGCTGCTGGCAGCCAAGGGCGTGCTGATGCAGTTCGGCGGCCTGAAGGCGCTGAACCAGGTCGACCTGACCGTCAAGCGCGGCACCATCCATGGCCTGATCGGTCCCAACGGCTCCGGCAAGAGCACCATGATGAACGTGCTGACGGGCATCTACGTGCCGACTTCCGGCGCCGTGGAATTCTCGGGCAAGTCGCTGGTCGGCATGACGCCGGCCGACATCGCTGAAACCGGCATTGCGCGCACCTTCCAGAACGTGCAGCTCTTCGGCGAAATGACCGCGCTGGAAAACGTGCTGGTCGGCCTGCACCACACCTTCACCACTGGGCTGGCCGGCATCGCGCTGCGCACGTCCAAGTGGAAAGGCGAGGAACAGGGCGCCCGCGCCCGCGCCATGGCGCTGCTGGAATTCGTGGGCCTGGAATCCCTGGCCAGCGAGGAAGCGCGCAACCTGCCCTACGGCAAGCAACGCCTGCTGGAAATCGCCCGCGCGCTGGCCCTGGATCCGCAACTCCTGCTGCTGGACGAACCCGCGGCCGGCCTGACCGCGCCCGACATCGTCGAACTGCTGGCCATCATCCGCAAGGTGCGCGACCACGGCATCACGCTGATCCTCATCGAACACCACATGGACGTGGTGATGGGGGTGTGCGACACCGTGTCGGTGCTGGACTTCGGCCAGAAGATCGCCGAGGGCCTGCCCAACGAAGTGCAAAGCAACGCCAAGGTCATCGAGGCGTATCTGGGCGGCGCGCCCGCCTGACGCCAAGGGGACAACAAGATGCTATCGATCAAGAATCTGGAAGCGGGCTACGGCAAGGTGAAGGTGCTGCACGGCATCAGCATGGAAGTGCCTAAGGCCAAGGTGGTGACGCTGATCGGCTCCAACGGCGCCGGCAAGACCACCACGATGCGGGCGCTGTCCGGCATGATCCGCCCCACCGCGGGCGAGGTCACGCTGAGCGGCAAGCGCATCGACGGCCTGGAGTCTCACCGCATCGCGCGGCTAGGCCTGGCGCATTCGCCCGAGGGCCGGCGAGTATTTCCAACGCTGTCGGTCACCGACAACCTGCTGCTGGGCGCTTTCCCGCGCCTGACAGGCAGCCGTCCCAAGGGCGACGTGCAGTCCGACCTGGGCCGGGCCATGGATCTGTTTCCGCGCCTGAAGGAACGGCGCGATCAGCTGGCCGGCACCTTGTCGGGCGGCGAACAGCAGATGCTGGCCATGGCTAGAGCGGTGATGCTGAATCCGGAACTGGTGTTGCTGGACGAGCCTTCAATGGGGCTGGCGCCGATCCTGGTGGAAGAAGTTTTCCGGATCATTGCGCGGCTCAAGGATGAAGGGGTGACGATGCTGCTGGTGGAGCAGTTTGCTGCTGCTGCATTGAATGTGGCGGATTATGGGTATGTGTTGGAGAACGGGCGGATCTCGGTGCATGGGAGTGCGGATAAGTTGAAGCATGATCCGGCTGTTGTGGCGGCTTACTTGGGTGGGTCGCATTAGAGGGATGGCGTTGTTGGCGTTCTTTTGACGCCTGCCACGTCGGGGACTCGCGCTGCGCGGGGCAACGATTGCGGCCCGGAGCCTTCGCTCCGGACCGCAATCGTGGGCGCGAGCCGCCACGCCGCACGCGACGACGGGCGGCCTAAGAACAAGGCCGCCCGCCAACAGAACATCAACAACCCATCAACGATCAAACAATCGTCAACGTCACATCAATATTGCCACGCGTAGCATTCGAGTAAGGGCAAACGATATGCGCCGCAGCGACCAACTTCTCGGCCTCGGCCCGCTCCATCCCCGGCAACGAAATCTTCAATTCGACTTCAATCCCGAACCCCGTAGGAATAGGACCGATGCCGACAGCACCGTCGATCGTCGCATTCGCCGGCATGGCGATCTTGTCGCGGCCGGCGACGAATTTCATGGCGCCCATGAAGCAGGCCGAGTAGCCCACGGCGAACAGTTGTTCCGGATTGGTGCCGGCCGCGCCCGCGCCGCCCAGTTCCTTCGGCGTGGTCAGCTTGACGTTCAGGTTGCCGTCGTCCGTGGCGCCCGTGCCTTCACGGCCGCCGGTGACGTGCGCATGGGCGCGGTACAGCACTTTTTCGATAGACATGATGCGTTTCCTTGTAGGGAAGTGGAGGTTGGACTGCCAGGCCTGGCGGGAACATCCCGCCGCGACCCTTACTATTTAAATAGTGCAATATTAAATAGCGCACTATTTATTTAACCTAATAACAGCGGGCCTGGCCCGCCGCTTCAAAGACTTGCGCTGAGCTTCTCCCGCAGCGCATGCAGCGTTTTCATCATACCTTGCGCCTCTTCCAGCGAACACTGCGCGGCGCCCGCGATCGAGTGCGGCACGGCCTCGGCTTGCGCGCGCAGTTCGCGGCCCTGGCGGGTCAGTCCGACGATCACCTGGCGCTCGTCTTCCACGGCGCGCTTGCGCGTTACCAGGCCTGCCGCTTCCAGGCGCTTCAGCAGCGGCGTCAGCGTGGCCGAATCCAGGAACAGGCGCTCGCCGATATCCGTCACCGTAATCTCGTCGCCTTCCCACAGCACCAGCATCACCAGGTACTGCGGATAGGTCAGGTCCAGACCGCGCAGCAGCTTGCGGTACACCTTGTTCATCGCCAGCGAGGTCGAGTACAGGGCGAAGCACAGCTGGCTGTCCAGCAGCAGCGGGTTGAATGCGGCCTTGGCTTTGGATCTGGATTTCATTGCGCAATATTAAATAGCGCGCGATCTATCGTCAACAACTATTTTGGACAGGAGCGGCCAGCGCCTAGGCCGGCTCGCCCTCGGCCGCGGCGCGGTCCGACCCGTATTGTTTCAAGCCGTCCAGGTCCAGCACCCTGACCGCGCCGTATTCCACATTCAGCAAGCCCGCCTCTTCCAGCTTGCGCAGCGCCTGGTTGGCGCGCTGGCGCGACACCCGGGCCAGATAGCCGACTTCTTCCTGGGTAATCGCCAGGCGCATGCCCATGCCGGGATACAGCAAAGGGTTGAAGAGTTCGGCCAGGCAGCGGGCCACGCGCGCATCCGGATCCAGCAAACGGTCGTACTCCGCCTTGCCGATGAACTGCGCCACGCGCTCGTTCAATTGGTGGAGCAGATAGCGGTTGAACGGGATGCTGTTATCCAGCAACCAATCGAAGGTAGCGGCCGGCAGGCGCGCCACCACCGAATCCCGCAGTGCAACGATGTCGTACTTGCGGATCTCGCGCTTGAGCAGCGAGCCCTCGCCGATCCAGCCGCCGGCAGGCACGCCGGTCAGCGACGCCACCTTGCCTTCGGCGTTGCCCACCGAAACCTTCACCAGCCCCGCCAGCACCCCTATCCAAGCCTGGGCGAGTTCACCTTTGCGCTCTATGATCGACCCGGCAACCACCTGCTGCACGGTAAGGTCCCTCTCGACGCGCTCTTGCTGATCGCGGCTGAGCACGCGAAACCAGGCGGCGGCGAGTTGCAGGGAGTCGGATAGCTGCATCGGGAATACCCTAAAAGTTCCTTGAATGTCGCGATGGTGACAGTTGGTAGCAACCCAACCTTATACCTTAACTCCTGCCGTAAATCTAAAACCAACTGGTCAAGCGCCTCATCGCCGCCACCGCTCTCGCGGACTCCCGGCCCGATGCGCCCAAACCGGAGGAGACATCGTGGCACATACACCGCCCGCATCTGCACAGATGCCGGCGGCGCTGGATACCTTTCCGGCGCTGCTGTTCACGCATGCCAGCGTTCGCGGGTCGCGGCCCGCCATACGCGAAAAAGATCTGGGGATCTGGCAAACCCTAACGTGGTCCGACGTGGCGGAGCATGTCCGGCACGTTGCGCATGGCTTGGCTGCATTGGGCATCAAACCCGGCATGCACGTGGCCGTGATCGGTGAAAACCGTCCGCGCCTGTACATGGCCATGATGGCTGCGCAGTCGCTGGGCGCGATACCGGTGCCGCTCTACCAGGATGCCGTGGCGCAGGAAATGGTCTACGTGCTGCAGGACGCCGAGATCAGCGTGGCCATCGTCGAAGACCAGGAACAGGTCGACAAGATGCTCGAAGTCCACGAGCAATGCCCCGCGCTCAAGCATGTGGTGTACGACGATCCGCGCGGCCTGCGGCATTACACCGACCCGATGCTGCGCTCGTATGAACAGCTGGAAGAGCTGGGCCGCGAATACGCCAAGCAGCATCCCGGCTTCTTCGAGCAGGCCGTCGCCGCCGTGCAGCCGCATGACCCGGCCGCCATGTTCTATACCTCCGGCACCACGGGCAAGCCCAAGGGCGTGGTGCTCACGCACCATGCGCTGATCGACCGTGCGCGCGCCGTGTCCGATATGGAAAAGCTGACCGACCAGGAAGACGTGCTGGCCTATCTGCCGCCCGCCTGGATCGGCCAGAACATGTTCTCGTACACGCAACTGCTGGTCACGGGCTTTACCGTGAACCATCCTGAATCGCCCGACACCGTGTCAATCGACATGCGCGACATCGGCCCCACCTATTACTTCGCGCCGCCGCGCGTGCTGGAAGGCCTGCTGACGCATGTGATGATCCGCATGGAAGACGCGGGGCTGATCAAGCGCAAGCTGTTCGCGGCCTGCATGAAGCTCGCCCGCCGCGTGGGCGCCAGGATCCTGGACGGCGAGCAGGTCGGCGCCTGGGACCGCCTGCGCTACGCGCTGGGCAACATGATGATCTACGGTCCGCTGCGCAATGCGCTGGGCATGAGCCGCGTGCGCGTGGCCTACACCGCGGGCGAGGCCATCGGCCCCGACCTGTTCGTGTTCTACCGCTCCATCGGCATCAACCTCAAGCAGCTCTACGGCTCCACCGAAACCTCGGTCTTCGTCTGCGTGCAGCCCGACGGCCAGGTGCGCGACGACACGGTAGGCCCGCCCGTCGAGGGCGTGGAGATCCGCGTGGCCGACAACGGCGAGATCCTGGTCAAGAGCCCCGGGCTCTTCAAGGAGTACTACCGCAACCCCGAAGCCACCGCCGAAGCGCGCAGCGCCGACGGCTGGTTCCATACGGGCGACGCGGGCTATCTGGACACCGACGGCCAGCTGAAGATCATCGACCGCGCCAAGGACGTGGGCAAGCTTGCCAATGGCGCCCTGTTCGCGCCCAAGTACATCGAGAACAAGCTCAAGTTCTTCCAGCACATCAAGGAAGCGGTCGCCTTCGGCGCCAACCGCGACGACGTGTGCGCCTTCATCAACATCGACCTGGAAGCCGTGGGCAACTGGGCCGAGCGCCGCGGCATGCCCTATGCCGGCTACACCGACCTGGCTTCCAAGGACGAGGTCTACCAGCTGATCGCCGAATGCGTGGAGCAGGTCAACGCCGACCTGGCCACCGATCCCAAGCTGTCGGCCTCGCAGATCAGCCGTTTCCTCATCCTGCACAAGGAACTGGATCCGGACGACGACGAACTGACCCGCACGCGCAAGGTGCGCCGCGCCTTCATCGCGCAGAAGTATGGCGTGCTGATTGACGCGCTCTTTGGCGGCAAGCAATCGCAGTTCATCGAGACCGAAGTGAAATTCGAAGACGGACGCACCGGCAAGATCTCGGCGGACCTGAAGATCCGCCCGGTCAAGACCTTCCCCGCCATCACCGCCAAGGCCGCGTAGAGATCATGAGCAACAACGACCGCGACCAGCGTATTGGCGACGTCATGCTGGACATGCAGAACATCTCGCTGTCCTTCGGCGGCGTGAAAGCGCTGACGGACATTTCGTTCAACGTGCGCGAACACGAGATCCGCGCCATCATCGGCCCCAACGGCGCCGGCAAGAGCTCGATGCTCAACGTCATCAACGGCGTCTACACACCGCAGCAAGGCGGCATCGAATTCCGCGGCGAGCGCTTCTCGCGCATGAATCCGCGCCGCGCCGCTGAAATGGGCATCGCGCGCACGTTCCAGAACCTGGCCCTGTTCAAGGGCATGAGCGTGCTGGACAACATCATGACCGGCCGCAACCTGCGCATGAAGTGCGGACTGCTGGCCCAGGCCTTCCGCCTGGGCCCGGCCGAGCGCGAAGAAATCAAGCACCGCGAGTTCGTCGAGAACATTGTCGACTTCCTGGAAATCCAGGCCTACCGCAAGACGCCCGTGGGCCGCCTGCCCTACGGCCTGCAAAAGCGCGTGGACCTGGGCCGCGCGCTGGCGATGGAGCCGCGCCTGCTGCTGTTGGACGAACCCATGGCCGGCATGAACATCGAAGAGAAGCAGGACATGAGCCGCTTCATCCTGGATGTGAACGACGAGTTCGGCACCACCATCGTGCTGATCGAGCACGACATGGGCGTGGTCATGGACATCTCGGACCGCGTCGTGGTGCTGGACTACGGCAAGAAGATCGGCGACGGCAAGCCGGACGAGGTCCGTGCCAACGAAGACGTGATCCGAGCTTACCTCGGCGTATCGCACTAAGGCGGACAGACATGGGATTTTTTCTAGAGACCTTACTCGGCGGCCTGATGAGCGGCATGCTGTACGCGCTGATCGGCCTGGGCTTCGTGCTGATCTTCAAGGCATCCGGCGTCTTCAACTTCGCGCAGGGCGCAATGGTGCTGGTCGCCGCGCTGTCCATGGCCCGCTTCTCGGAGTGGCTGCCGCGCTGGTTCGGCTTTGACAACATGATCCTGGCCAATGTGCTGGCCTTCATCGTCAGCGCCATCGTGATGTTCCTGCTGGCGGTCGCCATCGAACGCTTCGTGCTGCGCCACCTGGTCAACCAGGAGGCCACCACCTTGCTGATGGCCACGCTGGGCATCAGCTACTTCCTGGACGGCCTGGGCCAGATCACCTTCGGCAGCTCGGTGTACTCCATCAACGTCGGCATGCCCAAGGATCCGCTGATGATCCTGGACTCGGTCTTCGAGGGAGGGTTGCTGATCAACCTGGAAGACCTGACGGCAGCGGTGATCGCCGCCCTGCTGGTGGCCGCGCTGGCCCTGTTCTTCCAGTACACCTCGACCGGCCGCGCCCTGCGCGCGGTGGCCGACGACCACCAGGCCGCGCAGTCCATCGGCATTCCGCTGAACCGCATCTGGGTGATCGTCTGGAGCGTGGCGGGGCTGGTGGCGCTGGTGGCCGGGATCATCTGGGGCTCGAAATTCGGCGTGCAGTTCACGCTGTCCACCGCGGCGCTGCGGGCGCTGCCGGTGGTGATCCTGGGCGGCCTGACTTCGGTGCCGGGCGCCATCCTGGGCGGCCTGATCATCGGCGTGGGCGAAAAGCTGTCCGAGGTCTATCTGGGGTCGCTGGTAGGCGGCGGTATCGAAATCTGGTTCGCCTATGTGCTGGCGCTGGTGTTCCTGCTGTTCCGTCCGCAAGGGCTGTTCGGCGAGAAGATCATCGACCGTGTCTGAGCCCACAGGCCCTCTAGGATAAAAACATGTTCTATCGCGAAAACGGCCAATTCAAGACCAGCTATCGCGCTGACCAGCAGATCTTTCCGATCCGCCAGGACCGCATCTTCATCTGGCTGTTGCTGGCGGTGGCGTTCATCGCCATCCCGGCCATGGCCAGCGACTACCTGCTGCGCGCCATCCTGATCCCGTTCCTGATCCTGGCGCTGGCCGCCGTGGGCCTGAACATCCTGGTGGGCTATTGCGGCCAGATCTCGCTGGGCACGGGCGCCTTCATGGCGGTGGGCGCCTATGCAGCCTGGAACTTCGGCGTGCGCTTTCCCGGCATGCCGCTGGTCATCCAGATCCTGCTGGGCGGCTTCTTCGCCACCATCGTGGGCGTGATCTTCGGCATACCCAGCCTGCGCATCCGCGGCCTGTACCTGGCGGTGGCGACGCTGGCCGCGCAATTCTTCGTGGACTGGGCGTTCCTGCGCATCCCCTTCTTCACCAACTACTCGTCGTCCGGCAACGTCTCGGTGCCGCCGCTGACCGCCTTCGGCCTGCCGGTGCAGAGCGCGCTGGAGAAGTACCTGTTCGTGCTGATCCTGGTCGTCATCTTCAGCCTGCTTGCCAAGAACCTGGTACGCGGCGCCATCGGCCGGCAGTGGATGGCGATCCGCGACATGGACGTGGCGGCCTCCGTCATCGGTATCCGCCCGATGTACGCCAAGCTGACGGCCTTCGCGGTCAGCTCGTTCATCGTCGGCGTGGCCGGGGCCTTGTGGGGCTACATCCACCTGGGGTCCTGGGAACCGCTGGCGTTCGACCTGACGCGTTCGTTCCAGCTGCTGTTCATGGTCATCATCGGCGGGCTGGGTTCGATCATCGGCAGCTTCTTCGGCGCGGCCTTCATCGTGCTGGTGCCGGTGGCGCTGTCCAACATCCCGCATGCGCTGGGCATCCCCCTGTCGGTGGACACGGCCGCGCACATCGAACACATGGTGTTCGGCGCGCTGATCGTGTTCTTCCTGATCGCCGAACCGCACGGGCTGGCCAGGCTGTGGAGCATCGGCAAGGAGAAGTTGCGCATCTGGCCCTTCCCGCATTAAGGATAAGACCCACCCCCGAAGCGCCTTCGGCGCTTCCCCCTCAAGGGGGCGCCGCTGGGGACCGGCAAAGCCGGATCCGCCGCGGCCCGGATGGAGTGGCCTAAGTTTTGATCACCGTCGGCAGTAGCGGCATGAGCGCTGCAACCGGCATCCTGAATACCCGGCTCAAGACCGGGCCAATCCCGGTGTCCCAGGGTTTACTGACCCAAACACCACGCAGGAGGTAAATGGAGATGAAGCGTCTTAACCTGAAGTTGGCGGCAGCTTTGATGGCCGCAGCCGGCGCCGCAGGCGCCGTGGCCACGCCGGCAATGGCGGCGGAAGAGCAGTTCGTTCCGTTGCTGGTGTATCGCACCGGGTCCTTCGCGCCCCTGGGCATTCCCTGGGCCGACGGCAAGCTGGACTATCTGAAGCTGGTCAACGAACGCGATGGCGGCGTCAACGGCGTCAAGATCACGTACGAGGAATGCGAAACCGCCTATGCCACCGACCGCGGCGTGGAATGCTACGAGCGCCTGAAGGGCAAGGGCACCGGCGCATCGGGCTTCGACACCCAGTCCACCGGCATCACCTTCGCCGTCAGCGACAAGGCCATGGTCGACAAGGTCCCGGTCGAAACGATGGGCTACGGCCTGTCGCAGTCGGTCGATGGCGGCGTGTTCGAGTGGAACTTCCCGCTGCTGGGCACCTACTGGACTGCGGCCGACGTGATGATCCAGGACATCGCCAAGAAAGAAGGCGGCATGGACAAGCTCAAGGGCAAGAAGATCGCCCTGGTCTACCACGACTCGCCGTATGGCAAGGAGCCGATCCCCCTGCTGCAGAAGCGCGCGGCCAAGGAAGGCTTCGAGCTGGTGCTCTATCCCGTGACCGCCCCCGGCGTGGAACAGAAGTCCACCTGGCTGCAGATCCGCCAGGCGCGCCCCAACTACGTGCTGCTGTGGAGCGCCGGCATCATGACGCCGACCGCCATCCGCGAAGCCCAGGCCAGCGGCTATCCGCGCGACAAGATGTACGCCATCTGGTGGGCCGGCTCTGAAGGCGACGTGAAGGACCTGGGCGATGTCGCCAAGGGCTACAACGCCATCACCATCCACAACAGCGGCGCCGAGCACGACAAGGTCTACGACGACCTGAAGAAGTTCGTCTACGACAAGGGCCAGGGTTCGGACAAGACCGGCAAGACCACGCTGGGCACCATCGCCCACACCCGCGGCATGATGATCTCGATGCTGCAGGTGGAAGCGATCCGCACCGCGCAGGAAAAGTTCGGCAAGGGCAAGGCGCTGACGCCAGAGCAGGTCCGCTGGGGCTTCGAGAACCTGAACCTGACGCAGGAAAAGCTGGACAAGCTGGGCTTCGGCCAGATCATGCGTCCGGTCAAGACCTCGTGCAGCAACCACAAGGGCGACGACTGGGCCCGCATCGTGCAGTGGGACGGCGCGAAGTTCAAGGTGGTCTCCGACTGGTATCAGTCGGACAAGACCATCCTGGACCCCATGGTGAAGGAAGGCGCCGCCAAGTACGCGAAGGAAAAGAACATCACGCCCCGCAAGTGTGAGTAGTCCCCCCGAAGCACCTGCGGTGCCTCCCCCCAAGGGGCGCCGCGCGCGGACCGGCAAAGCCGGCTCCGCGGCGGCCCCGCTTGAGCCGCGCCGGCTGCATGCGGCGCAGGTACCGCCGATGCAGAGGATGTTGATACGAACCGGCTGCCGTCCCTTGGGACTGGCAGTCGCCACACCGCAGGAACCTTTATGAACGACGCCAATATTGCTGCCACGACAGACACCCCAAAGGTGCTGCTCGACGTGAACGGCATCGAGGTGATCTACAACCACGTGATCCTGGTGCTCAAGGGCGTTTCCCTGCAAGTGCCGGAAGGCAAGATCGTGGCCTTGCTGGGCGCTAACGGCGCGGGCAAGACCACCACCTTGCGCGCCATTTCGAACCTGCTCAAGGGCGAGCGCGGCGACGTCACCAAGGGCCATATCCAGTACCGCAACCAGCGCATCGAAAAGCTGTCGCCGGCGGAATTGGTCAAGCGCGGAGTGGTGCAGGTGATGGAAGGCCGGCATTGCTTTGCCCACCTGACCATCGAGGAAAACCTGCTGACCGGCGCCTACACGCGCAGCATGAGCCGCGCCGATACCGCGGCGGCGCTGGATCGCGTCTACCAGTATTTCCCCCGCCTGAAGCAGCGCCGCGCCAGCCAGTCCGGCTACACCTCGGGCGGCGAACAGCAGATGACTGCCATCGGCCGCGCGCTGATGGCCAACCCGAACATGATCTTGCTGGACGAGCCCTCCATGGGGCTGGCGCCGCAGATCGTCGAGGAGATCTTCGAGATCGTGCGCGACCTGAACCAGCGCGAGCGCGTCAGCTTCCTCTTGGCCGAGCAGAACACCAACATTGCGCTGCGCTACGCCGACTACGGCTACATCCTGGAAAACGGCCGCGTGATGATGGATGGCGCGGCGGCCGACCTGGCCCAGAACGAGGACGTGAAGGAGTTCTATCTGGGCATATCCAGCGGCGAACGCAAGAGTTTCCGCGACAACAAGTTCTACCGCCGGCGCAAGCGCTGGCTGGCGTGATTCCTGGCATACGAGAGGGTGTGATCCCATGTCCCAGTTTTTCGATGTTCTCGAAACCAGAGCGCCCGAGCAACGCGAGCGCGAGCTGATGGCCGCCCTGCCCGGCGCGATCGCGCGGGCCATTGCGCGTGCGCCCGCCATCGCCGAGCAGCTGCGCGGCATCGACCCCGCCACCATCACGTCGCGCGCGGCGCTGGCGACCCTGCCGGTGCTGCGCAAGCACGAACTGCTGGAACGCCAGCAGCACAGCCGCGCCGACGCGGCCGCGCCTGCCGGACCGCAGAAAGCCTTCGGCGGCTTCTCCGCCATCGGTTGGGGCGAGGCGATGCGGGTGTTCGCGTCTCCCGGCCCCATCTATGAGCCGGAGAGCGCGCGCAGCGATTATTGGCGCTTTGCCCGCGCCCTGCACGCGGCCGGATTTCGCGCCGGCGAGCTGGCCTACAACTGCTTTTCCTATCACTTCACACCCGCGGGCTCCATGATGGAAACCGCGGCGCATGCCGTGGGCTGCACCGTGTTTCCCGGCGGCACCGGCCAGACGGAACAGCAGGTGCGCGCGATCCAGGATCTGGCGCCCACCGGCTATACCGGCACGCCCAGCTTCCTCAAGATCATCCTTGAAAAGGCCGACGAACTGGGTGTGAAGCTGGATTCGCTGCGCCGCGCGCTGGTGTCCGGCGAAGCATTCCCCCCATCCCTGCGCGACTGGCTGGCCGCGCGCGGCATCGACGGCTACCAGGCCTACGGCAGCGCCGACCTGGGTATGGTCGCGTTTGAAACGCCGGCGCGTGAAGGCCTGGTGCTGGGCGAGGACATCATCGTCGAGATCGTGCGCCCCGGCACCGGCGAACCCGTGCCCGACGGCGAAGTCGGCGAGGTCGTGGTCACCACCTTGAACCCGGACTATCCGCTGGTGCGCTTCGGCACCGGCGACCTGTCCGCCGTCATGCCCGGCATCTCGCCCTGCGGACGCACCAACACCCGCATCAAAGGCTGGATGGGACGCGCGGACCAGACCACCAAGGTGCGCGGCATGTTCGTGCATCCGTCGCAGGTAGCCGACGTGGCGCGCCGCCATCCCGAGATCCTGCGCGCGCGGCTGGTGATCAGCGGCAGCACGGGTTCCGACCGCATGGTGCTCAAAGTGGAATCGCGGGTGCGCAGCGAAGAGCTCGGCAAGCGCATCGCCGAATCGGTGCGCGACGTGACCAAGCTGCGCAGCGACGTGGAGTGGGTGGATGCGGATGGCCTGCCGAACGACGGCAAGGTCATCGACGATATCCGCACCTACGAGTAAACCGCGCTGCTCACGGCCTCATGCGGCCGCGAGCAGCGCCAGCACACCCTTCATCAGCATCGCCACGGCCACCAGGCCCGCGAACAGCGCGAAACTCTGCTGCAGACGGCGCGGGGGAAACCGGTCGGCCACCTTGCGCCCTCCCAGCATGCCCAGCACCGCCGCCGCGGTAAAAGGCGCGGCGATGCGCCAGTCCAGATGCCCGCCCGCCGCCGCGGCCACGACGCCGCTGGCCGACACCAACGCGATCACTGCCAGCGAGGTGCCGACGATGGCCTGCATGCTGAGGTCCGTGGCGCGCCGCAGCGCGGGCACGATGACGAAGCCGCCCCCCACGCCCAAGAGGCCGGACAGGAAGCCGGCGATCAGCCCCGCCCCCGTCAAGGCGCGCGCGCAGGGCGCGGTCCAGCGCAGTCGGCCGGTGCTGGCGTTGAGCTGGCAGGGCGGCGTGCGCGGCGCGGCCTGCGCCGCCGGCTTGTTGCCTTGGTTCCACATGCGCCAGGCCACCATGCCCAGCACGCCGGCGAAGATGATGGCCAACGGCGCATTGGGCAGACGCCGCGCCGCCCACAAGCCCAACGGCGACACCAGGATGCCGGTGGCCGCCATGAAGCCCGCTGCGCGATAGCGCACCTGCCCTTTGCGCAAGCCCAGCACCGCGCCCAACGCGGCCGACAACCCCACCGCCAGCAAGGCGATGGGCGCGGCCTGCGACACCTGCAAATGCAGGCCGAAGACCAGCAGAGGCACCGCCATGATGGCCCCGCCCGCGCCGGTCAGCCCGAGTATCAGGCCGACGCACGCCCCCAGCGCCGCACTGACGGCCAATACCGTATCGATCATGAGACGCTCAGTTGCCCAACGGGCGGGCCAGCCATTCGCGGCCCTTTAGCATGCCGTTCCAGTAGATCCAGGGCAGCAGCGTCGCCTTGAGGAACCAGGCGCTCTTGCGCGGCACGGTCGGGTCCAGCGGGAAGGTGGGCAGGAGTTTGCCGCCGTAGCCGAACTCGGCCAGCACGATGCGTCCGCGCTCCACCGTCAGCGGGCAGGAGCCATAGCCGTCGTACTTGACGGGCATGGCATGGCCTTCGCGCAGCGCCAGCAGATTTTCCGCCACCGTGACGATCTGTTTGCGCGCAGCCGCGGCGGTCTTGGCGTTGCTGGTGCAGATGCCGTCGCCCAGCCCGAACACGTTGCCATGGCGCACGTGCAACAGCGTGGACGGGTCCACTTCGCACCAGCCGGCGGCGTCCGCCAGCGGGCTGTTCTTCAGGAAGTCATGCGGCACCTGCGGCGGGACCGCGTGCAGCATGTCGAAGGATTTCTCCACGCGCGTCACCGCGCCGTCGGCGTTCTTGAGATCGAACCAGGCCTTGCGCGCCGCGCCGTCCACCGCCACCAGCGCCGAGTTGAAGGCCAGCGCGATGCCGTAGCTTTCGACATAGCGCATCAGCGGCGGAACGAACGTCGGCACGCCGAACAGCGCCGCGCCCGCCAGGTCGAACTCCACGTCGATGCGGTCCAGCACGCCGGTGCGCTTCCAGTGGTCGCAGGCCAGGTACATGGCCTTTTGCGGCGCGCCGGCGCATTTGATGGGCATGGCCGGCTGCGTGAACAGCGCCCGCCCGCCCTTCAACCCGCGCACCAGTTCCCAGGTATAGGGCGCCAGGTCATAGCGGTAGTTGGAGCTGACGCCGTTCTTGCCCAGCGTGTCGGCCAGGCCCTCGACCTTGTCCCACGCCAGGCGCAGGCCGGGGCAGACGATCAGTTGCTGGTAGCTCACCGCCCGGCCGTCGGACAGCAGCACGCGGTTGGCCTCGGGTTCGAAGCCCGCCGCTGCCGCCTGCAGCCAGGTGGCGCGCCTGGGCATGACGTCGCGGGTCGGGCGCACGGTCTTGGCGATGTCGAAAGCGCCGCCGCCCACCAGCGTCCAGGCCGGCTGGTAGTAGTGCTTGTCGCTGGGTTCGATGACGCCGATGCGCAGGTCCGGGCGGCGACGCAGCAGACTGGCGGTGACGCCTATGCCCGCCGATCCGCCGCCCACCACCACCACATCGAAATCGCGCTGCGCCTCTGCTGTCGGCATGCTTGTCTCCTCGCCGGTTTACCGGCTTTTGAATTTTTCCAGGACTGAAAATATCGCCATGCCGGCAACCATGGCGGCCACGAAGATCAGCGCTTCGGACACGCCGGCGGATGCGGCCACCAGCGCGGGCCCTGGGCAGAAGCCCGCCAGGCCCCAGCCCGCGCCGAACGCCAGGCTGCCCACGGCCAGTCGCACGTCCACGCGCGTAGCCGTGGGCCAGCGCAGCGGCTCGCCCGACAAGCTGGCACGACGCCGCCGCAAGAGCGCGAAGCCCGCCGCCGTGACCAGCACGGCGCCACCCATCACGAAGGCCAGTGACGGATCCCAGGCGCCGGCCAGGTCCAGAAAACCCAGCACCTTGGCCGGATTGGCCATGCCGGAAATGATGAGGCCCAGCCCGAACACCAGGCCCGACCCGAATGCGATCAATGCCACCATGTCAAAGTCCCCCCAGATGGCGGGTGACGTAGACCACGGCAAAACCCGCGGCCATGAACAAGGCGGTGGCGGTGAGCGACCGGCGCGATCCGCGCGACACGCCGCAGACGCCGTGGCCGCTGGTGCAGCCCGAGGCATAGCGGGTGCCGATCCCCACCAGCAGACCCGCCACGATCAGGCGCGTCGTGCCGGCTTCGACCACGATGGGCGGCAAGGCGCTGCCCAGGCGATACAGCCAGGGCGCAGCGAACACGCCCAACAGAAAGGCCAGCCGCCACATGCCGCCGCGCTCGGGCGGCAGCAGGCCGCCCAGGATGCCGCTGATGCCCGCGATGCGCCCCGCCCCGGCCATCAACAGCACGGCTGCCGCGCCGATGAGCAGGCCGCCCGCGCCAGCGGACCAAGGTGTGAAGGCGGACCAGTCCATGTTCATTTGAGCGACTCCAGTGACTCCATGGTCCGGCCGCAGTACAAACTGGAAAGCGTCTTCATCACCTGGCTGACCTCGAAACTGGCCATCTGGTAGTAGACGTACTTGCCCTCGCGCCGGGTCGCGACCAGGCCTTCGTCGCGCAGCACGCCCAGTTGCTGGGACAAGGTGGGCTGGCGGATGCCGGTGAGCGATTCGAGTTCGCTCACATTGCGTTCGTTCTGGACCAGCTGGCACAGCAGCAGCAGGCGGTCTTCGTTGGCCAGCGCCTTGAGGAGCGCGCAGGCCTGGGAGGCGGATTCGCGCAAGGCGGCGACCTCGCACTCGGTCAGGGCGTCATTCATTTGATGCGTATCAATCGGCTAGATGGAGTTTGATCATTATATTGACCAATATAATATCCAACAATATTATTGAAATATATATAGTGTTTCATCGTGCAGCGACTCGCTGCGATGCGAGCGTCCATGTCTCCCCAGATCCAGGCCTTTTTCGATCCCGTCACCGCCACCGTCACCTACGTCGTGCATGAGCCCGCGCCGGGCGGCGCCTGCGCCATCATCGACTCGGTGCTGGACTACGACCCCAAGTCCGGCCGCAGCAGCACCGCCAGCGCCGACCGGGTGGCGGATTACGTACGCCAGCATGGCCTGAAGACCGAATGGCTGCTGGAAACCCATGCCCATGCCGACCATCTGTCGGCCGCGCCCTACTTGCAGCGACAGCTTGGCGGCGTCATTGCCATCGGCCAAAGCATCCAGACCGTGCAGGGCGTGTTCAAAAAGATCTTCAACCTGGAGCCGGAGTTCCAGCTGGACGGCTCGCAATTCGGCCATCTGTTCAAGGACGGCGAAACCTTCCGCATCGGCGCGCTGACGGCGCAGGCCATCCACGTGCCTGGCCACACGCCGGCTGACATGGCCTACCTGATCGGGGACGCGGCCTTCGTCGGCGACACGCTGTTCATGCCGGACGTGGGCACGGCGCGCTGTGACTTCCCCGGCGGCGACGCCCATCAGCTGTACCGTTCCATCCAGCGCCTGCTGGGCCTGCCCGCCGAGACTCGGCTGTACATGTGCCACGACTACCCGCCCGCCGGGCGCGACGCCTCCTGGCAGACCACGGTGGCCGAACAGCGCCGCGCCAATATCCACGTGCGCGACGGCGTCGCCGAAGAGGACTTCGTCGCCATGCGCACGCGGCGCGACGCCACGCTCTCCATGCCCACCCTGATCCTGCCCGCCATCCAGGTGAACATCCGCGCCGGCCATTTCCCGCCGCCCGAGGACAACGGCGTGCGCTACCTGAAGATCCCCGTCGACGCGCTCTGACCGAGCCGCGCGCCGGGCTTGCGCGCCCGGGGCTTATCCCGCAAGATCGTCCGATCGCAGAATTGCCGATCAGACGGATCCCCCATGTTTGCAGAAGCCGAAGCCGACCCCAGCCTGTCCAAGGAAGAGTTCAAGCCATTGGAGGCGAAGCTGCGCGTCGCGCTGCTGAACGCGCAGTACCAGCGCCTGCAGAAAGCGGACAAGACGCTGCTGGTGGTCATCGCGGGCATAGACGGCGCCGGCAAGGGCGCCACCGTCAACCTGCTGAACGAATGGATGGATCCGCGCCACATCAAGACGCTGGCCTACGGCCCGCGCGAAGGCGCCGCGCTGGAGCGTCCGCCGTTCTGGCGCTACTGGAACGACCTGCCGCCCAAGGGCAGCACCGGCATCGTGTTCGGCTCCTGGTACGCATCGCTGCTGTATGAGGCCACGCGCAAGAAGCCCGACCAGAACAGCATCGAGGCGCAGGCCGCCGCGATCCGCCACTTCGAGGCCATGCTCGCCGCCGAGGGAGTGCAGATCGTCAAGCTCTGGTTCCATTTGTCGGCCAAGGCACAGAAAGAGCGGGCCGAGCGCCTGCTGGCCAGCCCGGAAACCTCCTGGCAGGTCAGCCCGATAGACCTGAAGGTCTACAAAAAGTACGACCGCATCCGCAACGCCGGCCAGTTGGTGCTGAACCGCACGGACTGCGGCCACGCCCCCTGGGTCGTGATCCCCAGCGCGGACGAAGACATGCGCGCCGCGCGCACCGCCGAAGCCGTGTTGGCCGCCATGCGCCAGCGCGGCGTGCCGCGCATTCCGGCCGCCTTCGTGGCGCATGCCAGGACCACGCGCGTCGTCGACCGCCTGGGCGAACTGGACTACGACGCCAAGACCGACAAGGACGACTACGAATCCGAACTGGGCCTGCTGCAAGGCCGGCTGGCGCGCGCCGCGCGTTCAAAGAAATTCCAGGAGCGTTCGCTGGTGCTGGTGTTCGAAGGGCAGGACGCGGCCGGCAAGGGCGGCGCGATCCGGCGCGTCACGCATGCGCTGGATGCGCGCCAGTTCGACATCACGCCCATATCCGCCCCCACCAGCGAAGAGCTGGCCCGGCCCTATCTGTGGCGCTTCTGGCGCCACGTGCCGCGCCATGGCCGCATCGCCATCTTCGACCGCTCCTGGTACGGCCGCGTGCTGGTCGAGCGCGTCGAAAAACTGACCGCGCCCGCCTGCTGGCGCCGCGCCTACGCCGAGATCAACGACTTCGAGGGACAACTGGCCGCCAGCGGCGCGCTGGTGCTGAAGTTCTGGCTGGCGGTGACGCCGGACGTGCAGCTGGAGCGCTTCAAGGAGCGCGAGAACTCGCCCTTCAAGAACTTCAAGATCACACCCGACGACTGGCGCAATCGCGACAAATGGAAGGACTACGCGGATGCCGCCAACGAGATGCTGGCGCGCACCGACCTCGCGCATGCGCCGTGGCATCTGGTGTCCGCCAACGACAAGCGCTACGCTCGATTGCAAGTGCTGCGACACATCGTCGAAGCCATGGAAGACCAACTCTGAATCCCGCCTGGAGGCCGCAAGCCATGAGTACCGCAGAAATCCGTCCCATCGTCGCCGCCGACTTCGAAGCCTGGCTGCCGCTATGGAAGGGCTACCAGGAGTTCTATCGCGTCAACATCGACGACGCCGTCACGCGCAACACCTGGGCGCGCTTCCTGGACCCCGCCGAACCCATGCACGCGGCGCTGGCGTACGAAAGCGGCCGGGCCATCGGCATGGTGCACTGGATCTTCCACCGCTCCACCTGGACCGCGGGCGACTACTGCTATCTGCAAGACCTGTACGTGGATCCGGACGTGCGCGGCACCGGCGCCGGCCGCAAGCTGATCGAACACGTGTACGCGCAAGCCGCCGCCGCCAATTGCTCGCGCGTGTACTGGCTGACGCATGAAACCAACGCCACCGCCATCCAGCTCTACGACCGCATCGCCGACCGCTCGGGCTTCATCCAGTACCGCAAGGTGATGCCGTGAGCGCACGCGACCCCAACTGTCCGCTGTGCCAGGAAGACGGCGGCACGCTGCTGTGGCGCGGCCCGCATCTGCGCATCGTCGAGGTCGACGACGCCGACTATCCGGGCTTCACGCGGGTAATCTGGAACGGCCATCTGGCCGAGATGACCAGCCTGTCCACGCACGGCCGCGACCTGCTGATGCGCGCCGTGTACGTGGTCGAAGAAGCGCAGCAATCGGTCCTGGGACCGGACAAGATCAACCTGGCCTCGCTGGGCAACATGGTGCCGCACCTGCACTGGCACGTGATCCCGCGCTGGCGCGGCGACCGCCATTTCCCCGACCCGATCTGGGCGCCGCCGCGCATCGCCGCCGGCGCGGAATCCGCCGAATGGAAGGAACGTCAGGCGCGCGTGCAGGCGCTGCTGCCGCGTTACCGCGACCGGCTGGTCGAGGCCATGAACGCCCTGCTCTGGCACTGAACCGCCGCCCGCCTCAGGCAGCGCGCGCAGGCCCCCGCAGTTCCGCCAGCCAGCCGGCGTAAGCCTGTTCAACCAGGCCGGCTGTGCGCTCGGCGGAAAACAGGCCTTGCCCGCGGATCAGCTCGCGGCCCGCATCGCCCATGCGGCGGCGCAGCGCCGGATCGGCCAGCAGGCTTTCCAGCGCTCCCGCCAGCGCCGCAGGATCGCCGGGCGGCACCAACAGGCCGGTCACGCCCGCCTGCATGGTTTCCGGCACGCCGCCCACGTCGGTGCCTATGACCGGCACCCCCATGGCCGCGGCCTCGATGAAGACAGTGCCCAGCGCCTCGCGCAGCGTCGGCAGCGCAAACACGTCGAAGGCTGTCAGGACATTGCCGATGTCGTCGCGCCGGCCGGTGAAATGCACGCGGTGCGCCAGGCCCAATGCCTCCACCTGCGCCTGCAACTGCCCCGCCATGGGCTGGCCCTCGCCCACCAGCACCAGATGCGCCTGCGGAAACGTGGCGGCGATACGGCGAAAAGCGTCGATCAGGTCGCAATGCCCTTTGTCCGCCCTCATGACGGCCACGCAGCCGACCACCAGCGCATCCTCCGGCAGGCCAAGCTCGCGCCTGACGCAGACGCCGCCATGCACCTGAGGCAGCACCACGGGCGAATGGATGGTGGCGATGGCCTCCGGCCGCGCGCCGCCGTCCAGCAACTGGCCACGCACGTAACGGCTGACGGCGATGACGCGATGCGCCAGCCACGTATAGGCGTAGAGGGAATTGATGGGCTTGGCCAAATGGCGCGTGCGCACGATGAGAGGCGTGCCCGCCAGGCGCGCCGCAAACGCGCCCAGGACCGTATCGCGGCGACTGTGCGTATTGACCACGTCAAAGCGCCCGCGGCGCAACAGCCGGCGCACGAACGCGACGCCGCGCACGAAGTTGAGCGGGCCATCCATGGGAATGAGGTGCACGGTGAAGCCGGCCTCGCGCAAGCGCGTGCCGAGTTCCGCCTCCGGCTGGCAGACCGCTTCCAGATGGTGGCCGCGCTCGCGCATGGCTATCATTTCCTTGTAGATGCAGAATTCCTGGCCGCCGAACGAGGTGGCCGCTTCCGTGTGCAGGATGCGCAGGCGCGCTTCGGGGTCCGGCCGGCCCTGGAGGGATTCGATGGAATTCGGCATGATCAGGACTGGCCGCCTTGCGAGGCGTCCGCGTCGCTCCAGCAACGGCCCTGCGATAGCAGGTAGGCTTCCAGGTAGGCGATGTCTTCCTGCTCCAGGGCCGCCGCGCCCGCGCTGGCGCAGTCGCGCGGGCATTCGGCGGCGTGCAGCCGGCCATCGGACCAGACGCGCACGGAACCGGTGCGGGACAGATCGAAGCGCGCACCGGCCCGCGCCCAGCCCAACAGGCGTGTGCTGGGAATCAGTTGCCGGGTCTGATAGACGCCATGGGGACTCTGGGCCGCGGGCGCCGTGAGCGCTTCGCCAACATCCACCAGGCGGCTCGCGGCGCCGGGCTTGGCGGGCGTGTAGGTCAATACCGTAAGAGGGCGTAATGGCATTTGGCTAGCAAGAGTCGCCAGGCGGCGTTGCTGGCCACGGACTGGTCGGGATTCGAGGGAAAGGGTTTGGTCGCCGGACAAGCAACGCCAACAATTCGACGCTGATAAGCTGTTTTTTCGAATAATTGAAAGATGTTCGACGACGTAGAGGAATCCCGAAAGATGAATTCAGGTAAAATTCAGGAATGAAACGCGCATCTTATCAAAACGTAAGCAAGGGCGGTACTGCATGAGTTTCCAGGCCGTCCCTCCCCAAAAGCCGGTCTCGTTCCTGCAATCGTTCCTCCGTTCCGAGGCGCTGGGCGGCTATGTCCTGATGCTGGCCGCGCTGGTCGCGCTGGTGGTCGCCAACAGCCCGGCCGCACCCGTCTATTTCAGCGTGCTGGAGACCAAGCTCGGCTTCCAGGCGGGGCCTGTCGTGCTCAAGGAAACCGTACTGCACTGGATCAACGACGGCCTGATGGCGGTGTTCTTCCTGCTGGTCGGGCTTGAGATCAAGCGTGAAGTCCTGGACGGCCAACTGCGCGGCGCCGCCCGCATCGTGCTGCCCGGCATCGCCGCCCTGGGCGGCATGGCCTTGCCCGCCCTGATCTACGTGCTGATCAACTTTGGCAGCCCCGACACTCTGCGCGGGTGGGCCATTCCGGCCGCGACCGACATCGCCTTTGCGCTGGGCATCCTGGCGCTGCTGGGCAGCCGCGTGCCGACCTCGTTGAAGATCTTCCTGACGGCGCTGGCCATCCTGGACGACCTAGGCGCCATCGTCATCATCGCCTTGTTCTATACCGCCGAACTCAATGTATTCGCGCTGAGCATGGCGGGCGCCCTGCTGGTCTGCCTGTTCTGTCTGAACCGCGCCGGCGTGCTGCGCCTGACTCCCTACCTGCTAATCGGCGCCGTGCTCTGGTACTTCGTCCTGAAGTCCGGCGTGCATGCCACGCTGGCCGGCGTGGCGCTGGCGCTGACCATTCCGCTGCGCCCGCAGAACCAGGGCCATCCCGGCGCGCACTCGCCCCTGCATGCGCTGGAACATGCGCTGCACAAACCGGTCGCCCTACTGATCGTGCCCATCTTCGGCTTCGCCAATGCCGGCGTGTCTTTCGCCGGCATGGGCCTGGGCAGCCTGGCGGCGCCCGTGCCCCTGGGCGTGGCGCTGGGCCTGTTCCTGGGCAAACAGCTGGGCGTGTTCGGCTTTGCCTGGTTGGCCATCAAGAGCGGCATTGCCACCCTGCCGCGCCACGCCAGCTACGCGCAGCTGTACGGCGTGTCGCTGCTTTGCGGCATCGGCTTCACCATGAGCCTGTTCATCGGCGCCCTGGCATTCAGCGATCCGGCCGCCATCGACGCCACCAAGATCGGCGTGCTGACGGGCTCGCTGGCGTCCGCCGTGGTCGGCTTCCTGGTGCTGCGCGCCTGCGGCACGCGCGCCGGCGCCGCGGAAAATCCTTGAGCGCCGGTTGAATAGGGACGGCGGGCGCTAAAGTAGCGAGGTCCGCCACCCTTCCCTGGAGCCGCCATGAAACCATCCGCCATCGCCGTGCAACGCGTCTACGAGGGCTTGGGTCCGGAAGGCAGCTACCGGGCGCTGGTGGACCGCATGTGGCCGCGCGGACTGCGCAAGGCGGACCTGCACCTGGACGAATGGGCCCGCGACATCGCGCCCACCCAGGAGCTGTGCAAATGGTTCAGCCACATCGAAGAACGCTGGGAAGAATTCCGCCAACGCTACCAGGCCGAACTGGCCGAACCTGAACAGCAGGCGCGCATGGCCGCCCTGCTGGACGCGGCGGGCGACCGTCCGCTGACCCTGCTCTACGGCGCCCGCAACACCGAACACAACCAGGCCATCGTGCTGCGCGAGGTCCTGCAGGACTATGTCCGGCATCACCGCAAGCGCAAGGCCTGACGCCCCGCATGCTTTGATACCCTAGCCCGCTTTTATCGACCGGCGCGCAACCCCGCGCCGACAGTCTGTCTTGAGGAATCCCATGTCTTTCAGCTCCGACGCCTGGGCGCGCAACGCCGCACTCTACGAAACCACGCGCGACATGCCGTTCAACCGCGAACTGGCCAGCGGCCAGCTCGACGAAAACGCATTCAAGCACTACATGATCCAGGACGCCCACTACCTGGTGGCCTTCGGACGCGCGCTGGCCATCGCTTCGGCCAAGGCCGACGACGCCGACGGCGTGGTGCAATTTGCTGACGCCGCCAAAGGCGCGGTGGTGGCCGAACGCACCCTGCACGCGGGCTTCCTGAAGCAGTTCGGCATCGATGACGCCACCTTCGAAGCCACGCCGCTCACGCCTGCCTGCCACCACTACACCAGCTACCTGATCGCCACCGCCTGGAGCGCGCCGTACCCGGTAGCGCTGGCGGCCCTGCTGCCGTGCTTCTGGATCTACGCCGAAATCGGCCGCGAGATCCATGCGCGGGCCGCCCAACCCAATCCTTACTCGGCCTGGATCGAGGCCTATGCCTGCGAGGACTTCCACGCCCTGGTGCGCCGGGTCATCACCACGGTAGACCGCGTCGCCGAAAAGGCGTCCGCCGAAACGTTGGAGCAGATGCACGCGGCGTATACGCGTGCCGCGCAGCTGGAATGGATGTTCTGGGATTCGGCTTATCGGCAGGATGGGTGGCCGGTTTGAAGGCGCTGCGGCCGCCCTCTAGGCCGGCCGCAGCGCCGCAAGGATCAGAACGCGTTCTGATCTTTCAGGTACACCGGATCGTAGGGACCCGCAGGCAAACCTCGGCCCTGGACATACACCGCCTCGGTGTTGGCCTGGCGCGCCAGCGGCATATAGCTGGGCGCGGCCTTCTCGATAGCCGCGCTGATCAACGCGCCGATCAGCCCCTGGTCGGTACGCGAAGCATGCGCTGCGCTTTGCCAGGACTTCCAGATTGTTTCGCCGGTCTTGCCGCTCTTTAGCGTATAGGTCAACGCCACCGTGACGGTGGTGCCGAGAACCGCGTAGCGCGCGTCCCAACGCTCGATGGAGATGTACAACACGCTATCCGCGCCGAACAGGTTGGCAAGACGGACTGGATCATTGGCATGGACCATATCCGCATCCGACAGGCCCTCTTCGCTCATGACCTGCTTGACTAAATTCACGGGGAACACGTAATAACCACGCTCGGCCAACGGCATTGCAATGGTCGTCAGCAGCGAGTCCGGCGCATCCACTTCGACGCTGCGGTTCACCACAGGCACGACCAGCACAGAACGCGGATTCTCCGCGCGGAACTTGCTGTAGTCGTTCTTTTGGGCGGTAGGGCGCGGAGCGACGCAGCCGGCCAGCACCGCCGCAGCGCATACCGCAAGCGCGACCTTGATCAGCCGTAGCATCATCCTTGCACCTGTTTGGTATCGCCAAGCTGCGGCTTCGTTTCCGCGGCGCCGCCGGCGGTCTTGATCATGCCGTCCATGAAGTGCGCGGATTCCGGCCACGCCGCCTTTTCCTTCTGGAAGTACGCCACGGCTTCGTCGTTGCGCTGCGCCAGCATCAACATGTAGCCGTATTCGGCGTAGAGTCCGGGCGCCACCGGCAGCTTGCCGGTTTGGGCTGTCTGGATGGTTTTCTCAAGTGCGGCCATGTACTCGGCGGATCGGCCCGGCTGCTTGTAGAACGAGTGCAAGGCATCGTCATACTTGCCCCAGGTGTATTTGCTGTTGTTCTGGGCGCAACCGGCGCTCAACAACAATGCCGCTGCCACCAGCGGGACGGTAATGAGACACTTCATTTCACGTTTCCTTTGCCCAAATCAAGAATCTTTCGTTCACCGCCGGACAGGTAGATCTGCTCCTGATGAACGACCGTGCCGTTGCGTTCGACCTGGACGCGGTGCACGCCTTCCTCCACGCGCACCACGGTCATGGCGCCATCCACGGTGACGTTGGGATCCAGCGGCAGTCCGTCCACCTTGATGACCGTGCCCGGCGGCTGGCCGACAAAGCCCAGCGTCGGGCGCTCCGTCCCGGAAGACACGTGGCCGTGGGGCATTGCGCAGGCAGCGAGCTGCGCGGCAAGGGTCAACGCGATGGCAATTCGTGCGAATCTCATGGTCTACCTCTTTGCCTGGGCCACGAATACGCCCTTGGCGCCGGGCGGAATGGCGCCCGATACCAGTTCGCAGATCGCCCCTTCGTTGGTTTCCGTGTCACCGAAGAAATCAACCACGCGCAGGGCGCCTACCGTGGAAGGCGGCAGGTCAATCATGAAACCCGTCTGGTCGTTCTTCACTTTCTCGCCGGTCTGGTAGACCACCAGTTGATCCCCGGCCTTGAGCCCCTGGCGCGCGCCGCCCGCGATCAGCACCTGGCGGCCTGAAGCCTTGAGGATGGCGGTACGCCACGGGCGTTCCTCCATCTTGGCGATAAGCCGTCCGATCATGTCCGAAATCGCCGCCCCGATAGCCTGGTCGTTCAAGGTGCCGTCGTAATCGGCCTTGCTGCCCCAGCCGGCAATCTGCCCGGATTCGGTACTTGCATTGCCGCTGCCGGTCACGGAAAAGAACACATGGCCCGTGCGCACGTCGACCAGGCGCGCTTCAACCTTGGCCCGGGCAATCTGCACCTTGGTGGCGCTGAGGAAACCCGCCTTGCCTTCCGTGCTGCGGCCGAATTCCGTCAGGGAGCCGACGATGATCGTATCCACGCCGATAAGACCGGCGTCCCCCGAGATCTTCTGTTCCGCCAACACCTGATTCAGGTCCGAGCGCTCGAATACGAGGAAACGCTTGGTGTCGATCAGGCGGCTGGCAAGCATGTCGGACGTTTGCTTGCCCAATGGATCCCGATTCGCGTCGGTCTGAAACGTACGGCCATAACGCGTTTCGTTGCTGAACCGCGCGATGGCGATCCTGCGCTTGAGTACGGGGACTTCGGGTTGCGCCACGGTCTCTTGGGCCTGGACCTGCTCGGTGCGGCTGGCGGGAGCTTCAGTAACGACCAGCGGCTTGGAAACCGTGGCGCACCCGGCAAGCGCCACCGTTGCCGCGAGGGCTATATACATTCTCAACACACTCTCCTTGAACCCGTGCACCTGATTTCTTATTGACGTTATTGGCGTCTAGTTATAACTAGCGCTTTTCGATGTAGTTAAGGGCGCCACGTTTTTGCTACGCCGGAGTGGGAGATCCGCCGATGCAAACGGATAAGCGATGTGGGCCCTGGCTCTCGCGGCCCAGACGGCGCAACTTCTGGTCAGTGAGATTTGTCGCAAGTTAAGCCATGGAGGGGCCAATCCACACCAGAAAATTCTGATAGTTGACGGGGGATAGGCCTTTTTTTGTGGGCAACATTCTCCCTACCGCCCTCGAAGGGCCGTGCCACAGTTGCGGCGGTGCACCTGTAAGAAATCGCAGTGGCCTATTAGCTACACCGTTGCGCACCGGGTACAGCTTAAGGCGGCTGGAGATGACGCCGCCTATCAGCGTGGTGTTGCGCTTGACGTCCACCACGAAGCCGCCGTCGCCCGCCATCAGCCCGGACTGCTCCTCCACCGACTTGCAGTCGCTCTTCATCCGGGTCTGCGAGACGTTGCCCGACACCGAACTCTTGCAATAGCCGTAGCACAGGCTGCCCTGCACCCCGCCGCCCTGCTGCTTGGAGTCGTAGGTGCTGACGTCCTGCAGACTCTCGATGCGCAGGTCCCGTCCGACGTCGGCGATGATCTGA